>Ga0268257_1000020_pt1 | contig 581675 bp, 575 predicted proteins | sample AgamicAtPrz_FD_200249 | JGI IMG/M metagenome (GOLD analysis project Ga0268257, IMG submission 200249) | Agave microbial communities from Guanajuato, Mexico - At.P.rz (v2) (version 3) | ecosystem: Host-associated > Plants > Phyllosphere > Phylloplane/Leaf | place: Guanajuato, Mexico | collected... | reverse complement strand
CTCTGCACCGCAGCCATGATGCGCCCATCGGGCATGCGGGTGATGCCCTCAAAGCCCCGATTGGGCTGACGCCATTTGAGTATGTTCGGCAGACCGTCCGCGATGGATCTCTCCCCTTCAGCGGCCTGCGGCCCACGAATCGCCAGGATTTTGCCGCGTTCATCAACGTGAATCAGGAACGGACCATACTCATCACACAGCCAGTATCCGCCCTTCCCATCCGGCGTAATGCCTTCCGTATCCAGACCGCGGTTATCACCCTGCAGCACTTTCAGCGTATCGCTGAGCGCGACCTCATTGGTTGATCCGATGACGTCATCCTGCAACGGCAGTCCGTTAATGTTGCCCTTATCGTCATGCAACGGTCTGGCATCTGTGGCCTCTGCTTTGCCGTTCTGCACCCGAATATTCATCAGCAGTGGTGCGAAGTCCGGCGTGACGAAAATCTTTGACTCTTTCTTACCCGCATCAGGCGAATCAGCATTTGGCCCGCGATCGGTGACGGTCGCGAAGGTCAGCGCATCACCCTGCTTGCCGGTAAACAGCAAACCAGAGCCGATTCCCACCGGCAGCCCCTGAGGAAATGCGCTGGCGAACGCACCGTTGTAGCTCACGCGCGTCCCTTCGGGGAAACTGACGACGTAACGTTCGGCCTTCGGCTGTGCCGCTAACGTCGATAAAGAGAGCGCACAGCTAATAACCAGAGAAATAGCTTTTATTTTCATGTTTTTATATCCATAAAGGAAAGCCACGAGCCTAAAGAATAAAAATGACAGAAAAATGAAATCGCCGGGAAACACTGGCGGTTAATCGGGTAATTATTCCCCCGTCAGGTTAGTGGGATGAACCTGTCTGTTCAGATTCAGCGATCCAGATTCCGCGAGCAGTAAACGCAGGCGCTTCCGGTCAGCGATAGTCATGATTATCAGGATGCGGTGGATCGCGCAGAGTTCACCGCTCGCCTTTGATTTACGCTGTTATATCCCATAAAAGATGTTTACATTTGTTCAGCAAAATAATCAGCCGCTCAGCAGAGCGTCACTGACCGGCACAGGGATTAATCGCGGGCAAGAACAGTGGTTAACGTCATTATCAACGTCACACCGCAACCAGTGGCAGGGAAAGAATGAGCGAGATTGCACCTGATAGCATAACCGGGATGCCGTCACGGACGGCAGCGTATCTTTGCCGTCAGATCGTTAGCCTGGTTAAAACAGGAAGCCTGAACCCGGAGAGCTGCCAGCGTATCTTTGCTTGCTGTGGTATCAGACCTTCAGATACTCAGTGGCGTCAGTTTCTTATCCCGGTTCTTTGCTTTCTGGGATTACTGTCACTGGTGGCCGGATCGCTGTTTTTTATTGCCTGGAACTGGGCCTGGCTACCGAAGATGGCAAAATTCGCCCTGGCCGAGTTGCTAATCGTCGCGCTGGCAGTGGTGGTCTGGTGGCGCTGGTACGGGACGCTGGCACGCGGCGCATTGCTGGCGGCAGGGCTAAGTTTCGGCACCCTGTTTGCCCTTTATGGGCAAATTTATCAGACCGGTGCTGACAGCTGGGAGCTATTCCGGGCCTGGTTATGCGTTCTTCTGCCGCTGGCGTTGATCGCCCGGCAAAACAGCCTGTGGTTTTGCAGCTGGCTGATCGCTAACCTGGCGTTCCAGCTCTACACCACCACGTTGCCGACCTCGCTGCTGGATGCCGCCGTGTCTGACAGCATCACCCGTCTCCCGACGACGGCGCTTCACGGCTACCTGGCGCTGCTGGCAGCCTGCCTGATTTTCAGGGAGGTCCTGGCCTGGCGGGCAATAACGCATCGCCCTGAAAGCTGGCTGGCAAGTCGCTGGTTTTCGCGGGTCATGGCCGGATTTTTACTGCTGTTGCTGACCGCCCTCGTGGCCGAAAACATCTCTGACTGGCATAGTGCTCATCACTTTACTTCTGTTACGGCCGGCTGGGTGATTGCCCTGCTGGCAGGCTACTACCTGTACCGTTATCGCTTTGTGGATCTCTGCATGCTGACGATGGGCATCGCCAGTCTGACCGTTGTGGGCTGCGCGCTGATCGTGCAGTTATTTCTTTTAAACTATGATACGGGTGACCTGTTTTTGACCGGCGCCCTGATGATTCTCTGGGTGGCGGCAAATGGTACGATCCTGCTGAAGTGGCAACGCAAGCTGGCTGAAAAAGGTCCTGTCGATCAGGCTTCGACCGAGCTGCTCTTACTGACAGATACCCTGTGTCAGCGGGGCTTGCTGAGCGTCTCGCAGGTTGAAGAGATTCAGCAACGCGGCCATGCTTCTGACCTGCCCTGGTATCTGCGGCTGGCGCTGAGCGTCGGAGGCTGGGTCGCCGCAATTATCATTCTGTTACTGATGGTACTGCTGCTCTATATCGCTGACCTGCTTGATGACCCGAACGCTGTTACTTTTATTCTTCCTTCACTGGTGCTCGCCGTTATTGCGCGCGGCCTGTTGCGCAATGAGCGCGACGGTAAATATCACCTTGGGCTGGCATGGGCCATTGCGGCGACGTGCGGGCTGATAGTCGGCGTTGTGCTGCAAATCCCGAGCAGTGACGTGCGCTTTATGATGCTGAGTTCACTGTGTGCGTTGCCGATCCTTGCCGCGATGGCGGTGGCTATGCCTGACCGCACTTACCGGCTTATGGCCATCACTGCCCTGACCTTTTTTCTGGTGCTGGCAGGCTATTTGCTGGCCCGGCTTTACCTGTCACCGACGGCGGGTCGCTTTGCTGTTTTCATACTGGTTGCGGCGGTCATGTTTTGGTGGCTCTGGATTGTCAGTCATCAGCTGAGGTTACAGGCAGGGCCCTGTGCTGACGCGGTATATCCCCTGCTGTATGGCATCCCGGCTGGCCTGATGTTGCTGAGTTTCCTCGGGATAAACGCGGCGTTTCTTACGGATTTCATCTGGTCTACTGCGCCTTTTTCTCTGCTTCAGTCTGCGACAGGCACAGGAATAGCGGCAGGTTTAGTGCTGAGCGCGCTTAGTCAGAAAAAGAACAGCCAGCCGCTGTTTTCGATTATCACACTGCCCGCAGCCCTTATCTGCGGGGCTGTTGCCCTCTACGCACCGGGTATTGGGCTGGGCTTGTGGTTGATTCTGATGGCGCGATATCAGGGAAGTCTGGGATTGCTGGTGGTCAGTGGCGGTTTCATGGTGCTGTATCTCATTGGCTGGTATTACTTCCTGGAGATAATACTGCTGCACAAAGCGCTGCTTCTGCTGGCTGGCGGTCTGGTTTTACTGGGGCTGGCATGGGGAGTCAGGAAAGTATTACCCGCACAGACTGGAGGTGCCAGTGAGAATGCGTAAACAGAGCAGATGGCTGGCATGCGCGGTAATAGCGCTGGCACTGGTGGTCGTCAATGTCAGCATCTGGCAAAAAGAACGATTGCTGAAACAGGGCGCGCTCATGATTTTACCTCTTGCGCCGGTTGACCCGCGCTCCCTGATGCAGGGTGATTACATGGCGCTGAATTATGCCCTCACCCGACCTCTGGAGCAGACGTTTTATCAACAGGCTGTGGCCTGCCGCGCGACCCTGTCAGCGCCATGCCTGCCCACCAGCGGAACCCTGATTGTTGACCTCGATGCGCAGCGTCATGCCACTCAGGCCCGGTTTGATCAGGGTGAGCCTCTGCAGGCGAATCAGCTAAGGGTGAAATATCATTACAATTCTGGCTCGCTGACCATCGGAACCAACGCTTATTTCTTTCAGGAAGGTCATGGCGAGCGTTTCGCGCAGGCACGATACGGGGCATTTCGCGTGGGGAGCGATGGGACGGCGCTGCTGACGGATTTGCTAGATGAACAAGGTAAGGTGATTCAGCCTTAGCTATACGAGATGCTCTCTGCCCTGGACAAAAATAGCCTGACAGGCGCCTGAGTAGCTTAACCACTTATCGCCTCAGCGCTGCAATACGGGCAATCCCCTTTGAAAAACCATGCTGCTGACAAAGGGTGAACTGAATGTCTGCTTTGTGCCAGAAGCGGAGATTGAACATTGAGTTACGGCAAAGGCAGGTCCTGAGTATATTAGGGCTATCATTTTAAGCGCTGGCTCTATTGATAGATGAGTAAACCAAAAAGTCAGCAAAACTGCAGTTTTTGCGCTGAAGACAATAGCAATAGATATTAACGACGTCGGCATCTGATTTCAGTCTGCGCCGCTTAAAATTATGCTTAACAGTACCGGAGTGCTAGATGTGGTTCTGTTTTGCCAGCCATTGAATGGCCGTGGTAGTTGAAAGGCCCTGACGGTGATTGTAAGTATTACGCTTACTCCAGGCTACGCCGTCTGGCCGTGCGAAAGCAAGTCGGTAATTTGCACCTACATCTTGCGAATTGTGCTGCACATCATCCTGAAGCTTTTGCCCGTCCAGTAATTTTCTGTTTACTTCAGTGCCCCAGTGATCACTCATTAAATCAGCAAGCTCACTATAAGTCAGCGTATCACCTGCAATATAAACAATCTCGTTTTTGAAAGTGGGCTGATGAAAGAAAATGTCCGCAGTCAGCTGGCCGATATCTTCAGGTGTGGTTAGGGTTACCGCGTACTGCCAGTCTCCCAGAGCACAAACAGTTTTACTTTGCGCGTCAATCACACCAAAACCGGGCTCAAACAGATAGCTAGTAAAAATACCTGTAGATACAATGACCCAATCTGTCGCGCTTTGCTGGCGTAAAAGTTGGCGAACGTCAAGTTGTTCATCCCAGACTTGTTGCCCACTGCCTTTACCCACTACGTCATAGTCGACGCCAAACTGCCATGGGAAGTAGCGGGCTACAGCCACTTTCAATACCGCCTGGGTAATTTTTATCTGTGTTCCCGGCCCACCGACAAAACCACTGCAGTTGATGACGGCGTCGAAAGCAGCAAAGAGTTCACTCAGTTCATCAATATTCTCTTCCTGCAGATCGCCCTCTACTACAGTGATTCCAAGCTTCGTCAGTTCATCCAGACGTGCCTTGCGCGAGCCAGAAACGGCATGGACGGCTTCGCTTCTGAGTAACACGCTAATTTTTACATCGGTATGTTCCTGCGTTTTATTGCTCATCGCTCTCAATACCTGAATACCAAGCTCGCCTGCACCCAGTATTAGAACAGTATATTTAGGTTTTTTATCGGTATTCATTGTTGCTTCCTGTTGTATAAAAACGTCATCCTGACAGCTGACATGGCCTGTTTCAATTAGGCACACGCATGATACCGGAGGTGATATGGAGACTGAGCGGGAAGCACTGTTGCAATTTTCCAGGGAGTTTTGCGAGGAATTAAGCAACGATGATGAGGGCCTAAAACGTGAGATCCTGGCCCATGCAGGTAATCGCTGGTCGCTGGGCGTGCTGCATATTCTTGGTACCCATGGGCCTCTTCGCTACGGAGAGTTACGCCGCTACCTTACGAATGTCACTCAAAGAATGCTGACGCGAACACTGCGCCATCTGGAGCGGGACGGGCTTATATCCCGCTATGATTATGAGGAAAAATTGCCCCGGGTGGTTTATGCGATTACAGATATGGGAAAAGAAATGCTTCTGCGGATGCTACCTTTATGGTCCTGGATTATCACATCCGCCAGTTATTTCCGGGAAACAAGAGCACAGTATGACGGTGAATGAACCTTCCCGTGACGACATGGCAGAAAGAAGCTTCAGGTATGAAACGCTCATCAGGTAGGTTTCATCGTGATATTGCAGCCTACACTAAGATTCGTTAGGTCCGCTTTTTAATTACAGCGGGCCTTCAACTCAGTTGACTTGTCCGTGCTTAGCCTGAAGCGAATATTTAGTTCGCTTCAGCATCTTATATAACCATAAGAAATGGGAAACTAATAATGCCCCCAACTGGCGGCTTATATGCAGAAAGATAAATTCAGTTGTATTCAATAATATCAAAACCTTCATCAGCCGTTGGTTCTGAAAAATAACGCGTTATAGTTTCAAATTGTTGATCTGACGCCGAAAATTCATGCGCACCTTCCGCATTACGTGCGCGTAATCGGGATTTACATATTTCATCTGATACTTTCAGATAATGCAGCCTGTTACGGGCACCTGACTCCTTAATGATGCTCATCATCCATTCACGATGTGTTTGTGTGTTTGCCGGAAAATCCAGAACGATGGATAAACCAGCTTTGAGTAGTGACACCAGATGAGGCTTCATAGCATTTCTAAGTCGTGAGGAATACTGTACATAATCAGATATGGATTGCATTTCATCAGCAAAGAGGGCTGCCAGCCAGTAATCCTCACTGACAATTACGGTACCGGGTAATGAACCCAGTCTTGCTGACAATGTAGATTTTCCTGATGCGATTTTTCCACATAACAGGTGCAAAGTAGGTTTCTCTAACGCGGTTACTGTAGCAGTGTCCATTATTTACCTCACTGGATTATTACCGGTAAGGCCCGCCTTACCGGCGGGAAAATGGCGAACGCTATCCCACCTGAGTCAGACAGGTGATAATAATAATTGAATGGAACAAGACGGAGTGTGTTTTCATTGTCCTTTAAGTTAGCAAGGCTTGAATGCAAAATCAGCATTTATTTTACTTATACACTGAATGCCCGCTTCTCGCTCATAGCGAACCCTATAAGCGCACCCATGCGCAGCTTAAACGTCCGCTCATCAATCAGAAGGCACACAAAATACTTGCCTAACAAACGTTAGATAGATATTGACGTGCATCGAATCGCCCGCTAAGGTTTACCTAACTTACGTTAGTTAGACACTTCAGCCATCAACCTTAGGATTTACCATGACGACTAAACTTCAGCTTTTTACTTCGCCTTCTGCCTTTCCCAATCCACAGCGTCTGCGTCTGTTCATGCACGAAAAAGGCATCGCTGATCATTTTGCCGAGACCATTTATGACATGTCCCCTGTAGGCGAACAGCGTGGCTGGCGTCATTTGAATATGAACCCGTGGGGCGAAACGCCCACCCTTGAACTGGCTGACGGTAGTTACATTTCCGAAACGGCTGCTATCGTTCGTTATCTCGACCAGACGTATCCCGGCCGCAAGATCATGAGAGAGACCGCACTGGAACAGGGCCTGGACAACATGTGGGATAACCGGGTGTGGGTGCATATCCTGTACCGCATCGTAACAGCGTTCCACGTGCTGCATACCGGCCTCGGCTTCAAGCTTGAGCTGACCAAAAATGAGGCCTGGGGCGAACACTGCCGTAAAGAGGCGCTGGCTCACGCCGCGCTGGTCAATCGTCATCTGTCAGACGGCCGTGAATGGCTGCTTGGCGGCGACGCCCCGACCTTCTCGGACATCACGCTGGCAACCGCGATCGCCTTCTCGAAATTCCCTGTCAATGCCACTCCACTTGACGAGCGTTTTGAGTTCTTAGATGCGTACTGGCAACGCTGGACAAAACGCCCAGCCTTTCAGGCGGCCTACGCCGATCGCAGCAGCGGCATTCCTGAGCTGGATTCGCCCGCCCAGTAACCGCTTCTCAACGGATATGCCAATAAGCAGTGCCTCGACAGGATGGCGAGAGAAAGTAAAAGCGATACACGCCAGTAAAGCGCTAAAACGTAATGCACGCCGTCGATGCATACTGAGTAAATTTTCTGCAAGCAGGGCCGCGCTTTGCCCTGCGCTGTCCCTCCATTACACTGTGCCCATCGCGTATCACCTTTATGGATAAAAGAAATGATAATTGAAAAAGCGGATGAGCCGTTTCTGCACATTTTTTTCGGCGAGCCGGTAGAGACGATCGAGCCCGGCTCCGCACAGGCGGAATCAATACGTCAGGCGCTGCAAAGCGCGCGGGCGCAGCGAACTGTCGAAGTGGAGAGCGACTGGAAGCGTAACGCGCTGTTCCTGGCGCTGTTCGTCTTTCTCTATGCCGCGCTCGGCGCTTCGCTGACGCTGGATCTCTCGCGCACCACCGGTCATAAGAGCCTCGACTACGCGCTGCAGGCGGTACCGGTGCTGCTCGCCTTCTCCGGCTTTTTTGTGTCGCTGCTGTTTCTGTTCGTTACCCGCAGCAGCGCCCGCCGGCAGCAAAACTGGGAGCGATCCATCGTGCTGCTGGAGAAGTATGCCGGCGGCAATCTCTATAAGCAGATAATGGATCTCGGCGCGCGCACCACGCACTACTCGTTTTCCGCGATTAACGTCGCGCTGGCGCTGTTTATCTGCGTAACCTGGGTGGTGATGTACAACTTCTTTACCTTCACCACCAGCGGCGTTATCGGTAGCGTGATCTCGCTGTTTATTACCACCATGACCTATGTGATTCTGGATATTCAATTGCTGAAGCCGCACAGGCTGGATCATGAAGTGCCGCTTGGGCTGGAGAAAGAGGAAGAGCGGGACGATAAATAAGCGAAAACAGCACGTCGACAATGCGACGTGCTGCTTTAAGTAACAGGGTGCTGGCTTTTAACAGCGATCAGCGGCTCGGATGATTCACCTCGATCGGACGCAGGTCGAACAGCAGCACTTCGGCATTATCGCCCTCGCTAAAGGTCAGGCTTGCCTCGTTACGCACGCGCGCGCCGTCGCCTGCATTAAAACGCATGCCGTTCACCGTCACGCTGCCGCGCGCAACGTGGATATACGCGTAGCGCGTCTCGTCCAGCGGGAAAGTCTGCTGCTCATCGCCATTGAAGAGACCGGCGTAAAGGCGCATATCCTGACGCACCGATAAAGCATTGTCCTCACCTTCGGGCGAAACGATCAGGCGCAGCTGACCGCGCTTTTCGCTTTCCGGCACCGAAATCTGCTGATAACCGGGCGGCGTTCCTTTTTCAGCCGGCACAATCCAGATCTGCAGAAAGTGCACGCCTTCGCTTTTCGAATGGTTGAACTCGCTGTGGGTCACGCCGCTGCCCGCGCTCATCAGCTGCACGTCGCCGGGGACGATAACCGAACCGGTGCCCATGGAATCTTTATGCTCCAGCGCCCCTTCCAGCACGTAAGAAAGGATCTCCATGTTGGAGTGCGGATGCGCGCCGAAACCGCGAGAAGCCGCAACCCGATCGTCGTTGATCACCAGCAGGTCGGAAAAGCCGCTCTGTTTCGGATCCCAGTAGTTCGCAAACGAAAAGGTGTGGCGTGAATTCAACCAGCCGTGGTCGCCATGGCCGCGTTGCTCTGACAGTCGTTGCTCAATCATGGTCTGCTCCTGTGTTGTAAGGGGGAAGCGCCTGTGCCCTTCCGATGGAACAGACAATAGCGTAAACTAAAATCCTTAAAAACAGGCTAAGATGGCAATCACTGTCACAAATAAGTGGACAATATGCAGACTGAAGATCTTCGTATTTACGTTGCCGTGATCCATGCGGGCAATTTCACCGCCGCGGCGGAACAGCTGATGCTCTCCAAGCAGTACGTCAGCCGCCGTATGGCCGCGCTGGAGGCGTCGCTCGGTTCGCAGCTGCTGATCCGCAATACGCGTAAGCTTTCAGTGACCGAAGCGGGCATGCTGTTTCTCACCCATGCGCAGCGCATTCTCGACGATATCCATGAAGCGGAGCAGGCGATGTCGACCCGACGCCAGGAGCTACACGGCACGTTCCGCATCAGCATGCCGATGTCGTTCGGCATGAGCCACCTCTCGCCGCTTATCGCGCAGTTTCTGGCGCAGCATCCCGCGCTGCAGTTTCACATCGAGCTGGCCGATCGCTACGTCGATATGATCGGCGAAGGATTCGATATGGCGATTCGCATCGGCGCGCTGGCGGATTCGACCCTGATTGCGCGCCGCCTCGGCGAGCAGCGGCGTTTGATCTGCGCCAGCCCCGCTTACCTCGCGCGCGCGGGCACGCCCGCTACGCCGGACGACCTCGCTCAGCACGCCTGCCTGCGCTATGGCCGAGAAGCCCTGAGCGGCTGGGAACTCCAGCAGGCGGGCAAAAGCAAGAGCGTGACGGTGCAGGGCCCGATGCTGAGCAATAACGGCGAGGTGCTGCGCGATGCGGCGATCGCCGGGCTGGGACTGGTGCTGCTGCCGGGATTTATCGTCGAGCCGGCGCTAAAGCGCGGCGAACTGGTGAGCGTTCTGGAGGCATATCAGCCCGCGCCGCTCTGCCTGAATGCGGTTTATCCGCAGCATCGCCAGCGCAGCGAGGTGAACCGCGTGCTGCTGAACTTTTTGCAGGAGCAGCTGGGAAATAAGGCGGGCTGAGCAGCCCGCCTGCGATTACAGCGATACGTAAAGATGCAGCACGCGCACCAGCTGGGTCACGAAGCCATATTCGTTATCGTACCAGGAGACGGTTTTCACCAGCTGCAGGTCGCCCGCTTCGCTGATCTCCGTCTGGGTCGCGTCAAATATTGAGCCGTAAGGCACGCCGATCACGTCGGTAGAGACGATCTGATCTTCCGTATATTTAAAAGATTCATTGTTCTCGCAGGCGCGCTTGAGCGCCGCGTTGATCTCGTCGACCGTGACCTTTTTATCCAGAATCGACACCAGCTCGGTGACCGAACCGGTTTTGGTCGGCACGCGCTGCGCATGCCCTTTCAGCTTGCCGGTCAACGCTGGGATCACCAGCCCGATCGCCTTCGCCGCGCCGGTGGTGTGCGGGATAATATTTTCCGCTGCGGCGCGCGAGGAGCGGAAATCTTTGCCGCGCGGCCCATCCACCAGCGCCTGAGTGCCGGTGTAGGCGTGAATAGTGGTCATGGTGCCGACCTTGATGCCGAAATTGTCGTGCAGGGCTTTCGCCATCGGCGCCAGGCAGTTCGTGGTGCAGGAGGCGACGGAGATGATTTTGTCTTCGGCGCTGATAGTGTCGTGGTTGACGTTATAGACGATGGTTTTCATCTCGCCGGCCGGTGCGGAGATCAGCACCTTGCCCGCGCCCGCGTCCAGGTGCGCCTGCGCTTTTTCCGCCGAGGTATAGAAGCCGGTGCATTCGATAACCACGTCAACGCCCAGCGATCCCCACGGAATGTTTTTCGCCTCTTTCTCGGCGAAAACGGTAATTTTCTTACCGTTAACCAGCAGCGCGTTGCCGTCCACGCTGACGTCGCCGTGGAATGCGCCGTAGTTGGAGTCATACTTCAGCAGATAGGCGAGCATCTCGGGCGAGGTGAGATCGTTGATCGCCACCACCTCCACCGCTTCCTGCTGTTCCAGAATACGTCTTAAAACCAGACGGCCAATACGTCCAAAACCGTTGATGCCAATCTTCTTCATGGTGATCTCCCAATTCCGGTAACACTGCGTGTTGAGGGTAAATAGCGGGTGAATCTGCGCATCAAACCATTACTGCATAACACCATTGCACTGCGGTGAAGCAGGAGAGTATAGCCTGAGCGGGATAGCGGAATTTGTCAGCAAGAGGCGCGAAGAGGGAGATGACAGGCAGAAAAAAACCGCCGCTGGCGGTTTAATCCTTGAAGCGTTTACGTCTGAACATGGCGTTCTGTTTACTGCGGTTCACCTTTCGTTTGGCGTAGGCCATGATGGTGGTCCAGTCGGGATCGGCGGTGTTTTTCATATAGTAGCTCAAGGCATCCGCCAGCTCGCTCCAGGCTTGCACCTGCTGCTGCGCATCGCTGGTCAGCGTGGTTTTAAGCATATCGATAAGCCCGTCGACCTTCTTTTTTACATCCGGTAATTTTTCGCCTGTCTGGTACCCTGCTGCAATGCGTCTTAATTCAAGCGCATAATGATCGACATCGACCTCTGTTATATACAAACCTACCTCTGCTCTTTTTGGTCTGGTCCATAAGCATAGCGGTTTCAGCCGTATGCGTTACGCAAAAACGGCAGAAACTTACTGCCGTTTTGCTGACGCTCTGCTGCAGCTTCAGAGCGTACGGAATACCGCGACCATATGGCGCAGCTGCCCGGCGCGTTCAGCCAGATCGTCCGCCGAAACCGCCGACTGCTCCACCAGCACCGCATTCTGCTGGGTCACCTGATCCATCTGATTAACCGCAATATTGACCTGCGAAACGCCGCTGCTCTGCTCTGCCGACGAAGAGGAGATGTCGCGGATCAGCTGCGAGGTCTGCTCAATAGCGCTCAGGCTCTGCTTCACTTTCTCGCCTGCGCTTTGCGCCATGTTCATTCCTTCCTGCGCCTGGCCGACCGACTGCTCAATCAGGCTTTTGATCTCCTTCGCGGCGCTGGCCGAACGCTGCGCCAGCGCGCGCACCTCCGTGGCGACCACCGCGAAGCCTTTGCCCGACTCGCCGGCGCGGGCGGCCTCTACCGCGGCGTTGAGCGCCAGGATATTGGTCTGGAAGGCGATGCTGTCGATGACTGAAGTAATCTCCTCAATCTGGCCTGAGCTGCCGCGGATCTTGCGCATCGACTCCATCACCGAATCCATCGCCTCGCCGCTCATCAGAGCCGCCTGGGTGGCGGAAACCGCTTTATCCGACGCAAAGCGGGTATTGTCGGCGTTCTGCTGAATAATCGAGGCCAGCTGCTCCATGCTGGCGGCGGTTTGCGCCAGCGAGGCGGCCTGCTCTTCCGTGCGGGAAGAGAGATCGCCGTTGCCCTGGGCTATCTCTTCGGAAGAGGTCGCGATAGTGGCGGCATGGTTTTTGATATCGGAAACCAGACGGGCAAGGTGCTGCTGCATCTTCATCAGGGCGTGCAGCAGCTCAGCCATTTCATTGCTGCCGCCGATGTGCAGCGTCGAGGTGAGATCGCCTGCCGCGACCTGACTGGCGAGGCGAACGGCGTCCTGCAGCGGACGCGTAACCGAACGGCTGATCATCAACGCCATGAAAATGGCTACCAGCGCGACCGCCAGCAGACCGGCCAGCAGCATAAATTGCGCATGACGACGCGTATCGATCTGCTTTTGCAGCATCTGCGTCAGGCGGTCGCTGTTCTGCTCGCCGAGCGCGCTGAACTGGTTGATGGCGTGGGTAAAGGTCTGAACATATTCGACCGGCGCGACGCTGGCGCTTCTGCTGACAAAAATGCGCTCGGCCAGCTGCAGCGCGCCGAGCGCCTGGCGCTCCGCCTCCTGCGCGGCAGCACTAAAATCCGCAGCCAGCGCCGGTTCGATGGCGTATACCTTCTCCAGGTTGCCGTTAAACTGATCCAGCGCCACTTTTCCCGTATCTATCTGAAATGACATACGACTGTAATCGCTTTCAGAGATGGCGCCAGAGGCAATCAGCGAAGCGCCGGCCGCCCGGATCTGCCCCAGCGTCTCGGTGAGCTGCGGCAGTCGGTTAAAAATGCTGGTAATCAGCTGGTAGGTATTCAAATCGCTATCGAGAGACATGCCATAATAGTCCAGCACGTCAAGATTGGCGCTCAGCATGAGCTGGATTAGCTGCGCATGTGCGGTCAGGCTGTCAGCGAAAGAGAGCGCGCCGCCGTTGATATCGCTCTGCAGCTGCAGCCACGCCTGTCCCATCTTATCAAGACGCTGCAACGGCTGCGCGCTGGCGTCCTGCTGTCGCAGCTCTGACTGAATAACGTCGGAGAGCCGGTTGATCTCGGCCACCAGCGCCATACGCGGCGGGTTGTCAGGCTTCTTCAGCGCGATAGCGATAGCCGTTTCCGCGCGATGACGCTGCAACAGGTTCAGTAGCTTCAGCATATGTTTTTCCACCGGAACGCCGCTCAGCTCGCGCTGCTTGGCGTCGATAAGCTGATTTCCGGTCTGAGTAAAGAGCGTTGTCGGTAAAACAAATAAAATCAGGGCGAATAAGCCGAGGATAAGAAATTTAACGGGCAGGTTAATTTTATCAAGCAGGTTTTTCATCATTTTCCATCCTGGTAAGTCTGACTGGTGGCATTGGCAATAAGTGTAAAAAATAAGCCGGGCTAATTTTTCAACAAATAGTCAGGGCTGCGCCGCTAATACTCGGCGACACCTTTTTTTAAAAACGCACGGCAAAAATACGCAACGGAAATGGAGTATAGGTTGCTAACGGTGATTTACCACTGAGTGTACAGACGATATTTACTGCATGATAAAACTAAGCCAAACTCATTAAAAATCTTATAATACATAAACTTAAAAAAATTACGTTTTTGATTATTTCCACCAAGGTAAGCCATGCTGGAGGATAAGGTTTTATTACTATCTAAAACTAAAGTTTACCGCAGGCATGCCGATACTCCGGCGCCAGCATTTATTTTCAGCTTAGCCTGGCAGAAAAAATAAGCGTTACAGAGGCGCAGTCGCTGTACTGAATTAATAAATTTTCCGCTTTGCTATTCATATTGATTAATTTTTCTACGAGCTGGCGTTTATGTTTCAGAGAGAGTGGTCAATCAGGAGTAAGTTTTTTCATGCAGGGGTAATAACGGAGAAAAGCAACCGACGCTTTTGTCTGGTGAGAGTCTCATTTACAGGCCAGATTTGCATCAGGACAAAAGATTACGGGCTCAGTTTGCTGCGCGCGAGCCACGCCTTCCAGCGATTTTCTACCAGATGGTAGCGATAGCCTCGAAAGCTGTCTCGTCTGAGCCAGCGCTCCTCAAAAAACTCATCGCTGCGGATCCAGCGCTCAAACAGCTGGCGTTCATCCTCTTCGCTCATTGTTACCTCATCTTGCTGGCTGTTTCTCGCTTCGGTTACATCGAGTATAGACCACTGAAATGTCCCGCTGCGCTGCTGGCGCGCCAGCCGCTGCAATAGTGTGAGGCACAATGTCTTTCTCTGCTGCCTGCCTGGCAGCCGCATCAGAGCTTAATGCTGACTTAAGCGAAATCTGCCGGGAATAACAGTGATTACTCTGTGATTCCCTTCACGAATTAGCATTTTTGGAAAATCTGTACAGCTGAAAAATAATTGTACAAAAGTGCCATTTAATTTATTTGATATGAACAGATTAGATGCGCCAGATTTTGCCTGACTATTAATCCTTTTCAGGAATTAAATATTATCTCTGCAGTGCATTATTGAAATATCAGGTTTCTGATTTCATAGTTCATTCGTCTCTGGATATTTTCCCCTGAGCGAGGTGACGATATGTTTCAACGACGCGGTGGTCCGGGTAACTTTGCGGAAACCCCGGAAAGGGCGCGTGGCGCGGGGCGCAAAGGCGGTCAGCTAAGCGGCGGGAATGTTACAAACAGTCGTGAACGTGCGCTTGAAGCGGGGCGAACGGGCGGCAAAATTAGTCGTCGACCGTCATCAGAAAAAACCGCGCAATAATCAGTCGAGTTTTGCTTAACATAACAGATAATACTTTTTGTTCTTCTTCTGACTTTAATTGAACGCTTTTATTAATAGCTGAATCTGATGCCATACCAGGGAATTTTATTGTCATCACTAAAGGCGGCCGTGGTTTACCGCCAGGCGAACGCGTTGGCGGCAAAGCACGTCTCCGGCGCATAACCTGCCTCCGTTGCGCAGGCCATTCCGGCCTGCGCCCTGCTCTTTTACTCCTGCGGATCGTTGCTGAACCGCCCCACCAGCGAGGCTGCGCCGAGCGCGTGGCCTTTTAGCTGCTTCACCAGCTCTTCATGCGTCAGACCAGGCTTAAGCTGTTCAGGCGGCAAATCAGTAGCGATGACGACAAAGTTATAGTGATGCATGCCGCTGCCGACCGGCGGGCATGGCCCATACCAGGCGTTGGTGCCAGGAGAATTTTTGCCGCCGGTATAGCCTTTGCCTTTGGTGAGATCGCCCTGGGCGAAGGCGGTAGTGGCGGCGGGAATGTTATAAGCCACCATATGGGTGACGCCGAGGCCTTTGGCCCCGACAGGATCGGTGACCAGCAATGCAAAGCTTTTTGTGTCCTGCGGCGCGTTCGACCAGCGCAGCGCAGGCGAGACGTTGTCGCCGGTACAGGCGGGACTGCTTTTATTATTTCCGGCAAAAGATTTTGGTAAAAAGGCGTTGTCCGTAAAATCCTGCGATTGCAGCGTAAAAAGCGGCGCGGCGGCGAAACTCGCCGCCGGCAGTGCCGCCAGCAGAAAGGCGCTTGCTAATCTCATGAATTCTGTCTCCGTTTGGATGGCTGAAGCCTAAGTATGGAAGGCGCAGCGGGAACAGGCATAAAAATGAGAACACAACATTAAGCAAAACCTGAGGCATTTTTTCACCGCGCAGCGCTTAGCGCCAGGGTCTACGCTTAGGCATTCCCTGTTAACACGGTGATTTCAATCTTATATGTCCGCTAAGGCTGCTGCGCTTTCACGCTTTTCTCCCGCGACTCAAGGCTGGTTCCAGCTCTCCTTCGCCGCGCCCACGCCGGTGCAGTCGGCGGCCTGGGATGCCATCGCCAGCGGCAAACATGCGCTGGTGATCGCCCCGACCGGATCGGGTAAAACCCTCGCGGCGTTTTTGCATGCTATTGACGCGCTGTTTCGCGAGCGCGAAGCGCAGGAGACGCCGGAGAAAGGCACGCGCACGCGCATTCTCTATATCTCGCCGGTTAAGGCGCTGGCGGCGGACGTGCAGCGCAATCTGCAGCTGCCGCTGGAGGGCGTTTACCAGCAGCGTCACGCGCGCGGCGAAAAGGCGATTACGCTGACGGTGGGCATGCGTTCAGGCGATACCCCAGCTAATGAACGGGCTAAGCTTCAGCGCACGCCGCCCGATATCCTGATCACCACGCCGGAATCGCTGTTTTTGATGCTGACGTCGCGCGCCCGCGAAGCGCTGCGTGGCGTTATAACGCTGATTCTGGATGAGGTACACGCGGTGGCAGGCGGAAAACGCGGCGCGCAGCTGGCGCTGAGCCTGGAGAGGCTGGATGCGCTGCTGCCCCAGCCGGCCCAGCGCATTGGTCTCTCGGCCACGGTGCGGCCGGTGGAGCGCATCGCGCAGTTTCTCGGCGGCGCGCAGGAAACCCTCATCGTTAACCCGCCCGCTTCGCGCGCGCTGGAGATGCGCATCGCCGTACCGGTCGAAGATATGACCGATATACCAGCACGCCCCGATAGCAGCGGCGCGCCCGACGGCAGCAGCGCATCTGGCTCAATCTGGCCCCATATCGAACAGCGCATCCTTGAGCTGGTGCTGGCGCGCCGCGCCACCATCGTGTTCGCCAACTCTCGCGGGCTGGCGGAGAAGCTGACGGCGCGGCTTAACGAACGCTACGCCGCCAGCCTCGGCGATGCAGAGGCGCGGGTGAAGCCCGCCCACGCGTGGGACTCTTTTAACGGCGGCACGGAGAAACGCAGCGAGGGCGCGTCAGCCACCATCGCCCGCTCGCATCACGGCTCGGTTTCGAAAGAGCAGCGACGTGAAATCGAAGACGCCCTCAAAGCGGGTGAGCTGCGCTGCGTCGTCGCCACCTCAAGTCTGGAACTGGGTATCGATATGGGAACGGTCGATCTGGTGATCCAGGTCGGCGCGCCGCCGTCGGTCGCCAGCGCGCTACAGCGCGTCGGCCGTGCCAGCCATCAGGTCGGCGGCATCTCCAGCGGCATCGTTTTTCCGCGCACGCGGCGCGATCTGCTCGACGCCGCCGTGATTGTGCAGTGTATGCTGAGCGGCGAACTGGAGCCGGTTGCGCCGCCGCAAAATCCGCTCGACGTGCTGGCGCAGCAGACGGTCGCCGCCGTGGCGATGGATACCCTCTCGGTGGATGCGTGGTTCACCGTCGTGCGTCGCGCCGATCCCTTTCGCACTCTGCCGCGCAGCCTGTTTGACGCCACGCTGGATATGCTGGCGGGCAAATATCCCTCCGACGAGTTCGCCCAGTTTCGTCCGCGCCTGATATGGGATCGCGAGGCGAATCTGCTGACGCCTCGTCCCGGCGCGCAACACCTCGCCGTCACCAGCGGCGGCACTATTCCCGATCGCGGCGCCTTCAGCGTGATGCTGCCCGAAGGCGAAGAGCAGGCGGGATCGCGCCGGGTCGGCGAGCTGGATGAAGAGATGGTGTATGAATCCCGGGTAAACGACATTATCACGCTCGGCGCCACCTCCTGGCGCATTCAGCAGATCACTCACGATCAGGTGGTGGTGGTGCCCGCGCCCGGCCGCTCGGCGCGTCTTCCCTTCTGGCGTGGCGACGGGCTGGGAAGATCGGCGCTGCTGGGCGAAAGCATTGGCCGCTTTTTACGCCAGCTGGACTGGGCGCAGCAGTCCGGCGAGGTCAGCCAAATACCGGGACTCGACACCAGCGCGCAGCATAACCTTCAGGCGCTGATAGCGGAGCAGCGCGAGGCGACAGGTCTGCTGCCGACCGACGCCACGCTGCTGATCGAGCGCTGCCGCGATGAGACCGGTGACTGGCGCGTTATTCTCCATTCGCCGTGGGGCCAGCGCGTACACGCGCCCTGGGCGCTGGCGGTCGCAGCGCGTATACGCCGCAGGATGGGTCTGGATCCCTCTGTCGTGGCGAGCGATGACGGCATTGTCGCGCGCTTTCCCGATATGGAAGGACGCGTGCCGGGCGCCGAGCTGTTTCAGTTCGACGCCGATGCCCTGCCGCGCGAGGTCGCCGAAGCCATCGGTCATTCGGCGCTGTTTGCCGCACGTTTCCGCGAATGCGCGGCGCGCGCTCTCCTGCTGCCGCGCCGCAATCCTGGCAAGCGCTCGCCGCTCTGGCAGCAGCGTCTGCGCGCCGGAGAGCTGCTGGCGATAGCGCGCGATTATCCCGATTTTCCCATTCTGATCGAGACGGCGCGCGAGTGTCTGCAGGATGTGTACGATCTGCCTGCGCTGCATGAGCTGATGGCACGCATTCAAAACGGCAGCGTGCAGTTTGCCGAGGTGACGACCGAAGCGCCTTCTCCTTTCGCCGCGCCCTTGCTGTTCGGTTACGTGGCAGAGTTTATCTACGCCACCGATGCGCCGCTGGCGGAACGGCGCGCCTCGCTGCTGGCGCTCGACAGCGGCCTGCTGAGCGAGCTGCTTGGCCAGGCCGATATGCGCGAACTGCTGGATGCCGGGGTGACGGCCCAGGTCGCGAAAGAGTTGCAGCGCCTCGCCGCGCGCTACAGGGTGAGCGAAAAAGAGGGCGTTGCCGATCTGCTGCGCGAGCTGGGCCCGCTGAGCGCAGCGGCGCTGGCCGCCCGCTTCGACGGCGACGCACCCGAGCGCGCCATCGCTGAGCTGGTGGAGGCACATCGCGCCATCGACGTCACCATTAGCGGCGAACGGCGCTGGGCAGCGATTGAAGACGCCGCGCGCCTGCGCGATGCGCTGGGGGTAACGCTGCCGCCAGATATTCCCGCCGCCTTTTTACAGCCGGCCGCCGATCCGCTGCGCGATCTGTTTAGCCGCTACGCGCGCACCCATACGCCATTTACCACTGGCGAGCTGGCGCGTCATTTCGGGCTGGGCCCGGCGGTGGTCAGCGAAACGCTGGAACGCATGCGCGGCCAGGGCAAACTGCTCAAGGGCGATTTTGGCCTGCCCGAAGAAGAGCCGGCCGGGTGGCGCGAACAGTGGGTGGCCGAAGAGGTTTTCAGGCGCCTGCGCATTCGCTCTTTGCAGGCCGCACGCGAGGCGACGCGTCCGGTGCCGTCGGAAGCCTGGGTATCGCTACTGCTGGAGCGGCAGGGATTAACCGGCGAGGCGCCGCATTCGCCTGTCGCGCAGGGACGTTACGAAGGGGTGAACGGCGTGGCGCGCGTGGTTGAACAGCTTGCCGGGCTGGCGCTGCCTGCGTCGATCTGGCAGTCGCAAATCCTGCCGTCGCGCGTGCATGACTATCAGCCCGCGATGCTGGACGAGCTGCTGTCGGCGGGCGACGTTATCTGGGCAGGCGAGCGTTCGCTGGGTCATAACGACGGTCTGGTTTCGCTGCACCTGCGCGAGTTCGCGGCAGAAACGCTGCTGCCGCTGCCACAGGGCAATGACGCGCTGCGTCTGACGCCGCTGCACGACGCTATTCTGGCGCGGCTGGATGATGGCGGCGCATGGTTCGCGCACCAGATCGCCGCCGCAGTCGCCGCTGAGCAGCCCGTCGATGAGGCGCAGATCCAGAGCGCGCTGTGGGAGCTGGCGTGGGCCGGCTATGTCACCTCCGATACCTGGGCGGCGCTGCGCCAGCTGACCGGCATGGCGAACAGCGCGCGGGCGAAACCGACCCGTTCGCTGCGCACGCGACGCGGCCGCATTAGCCTGCCGCTGGGACGTCCGGCCACGCCCGCCCTGCCCGGACGCTGGTCGCGCCTTTATCGCTCGGTCGCGCCCCCGGCCCAGCTGGCGCTGGCGATTGCCGAGAATATGCTGGACCGCTGGGGCGTGGTGACGCGCGGTGCGGCGATTGCGGAGCAGGTACCGGGCGGATTCCCGGCGCTGCAGCCGGTGATGCGCGGGCTGGAGGATGCCGGACGCGTGCTGCGAGGTCGCTTCGTCGCGGGGCTGGGCGGCGCGCAGTTTGCGGAGAACGCCACTATCGAGCGCCTGCGCATTATCGCTGAACGCGCCGCGCGCGATCCGCTGGCGGTGGCGCTTTCCGCCGTCGATCCCGCCTCTCCCTTTGGCGTAACGCTGCGCTGGCCCGCGCATAGCGCCGCTTCGCGTCCGGTTCGCCGCAGCGGCGCGCTGGTGGTGATCTGTCACGGTCAGCTGGCGCTCTACCTGCCGCAGGGCGGCAAAGAACTCCTGAGCTATGGCGAAGAGAGCTGGCACGCCGCCGCGATCGCGGCACTGGCCGTCGCGCTGCGTCGAGAGAGAGCGTCTGGCTTTACGCTGGAAACGATCGACGGCAAACCCGCAGGGCAGTCGCCGCTGATCGACGCGCTGCGCCGCGCTGGCTTTTCACGCGAGCCGAAAGGGTATGGCTGGTATGGGTGAGGGACCAGCGTCAGGGGTGAGCCAGGCGACTGGCTTACTCTCTTCTTACGCGCTGGGTGCTGGGAATTCATTCAAAATGATGATTAATTCAATTAAACTTTACGTAAGCATCAGGTTTTGACGCTACATTCATTCTTATTTTCAGATGAAGGTTAAATTCAGCAGTTCATATTTATAAATCTGCTCTGCCTGCGGGGTCGGATCTCAATAAGAAGCATAAATTAAACGTTTTTTTGAGCGTTCGAATATCTGATAGTGACGTCAGCCAGCGAACCAAATTAATTCGACTGGCTGACGTTTTCCCCAGTGCTGCTTTTTTTGCTAACCGATCTCATGGCCAGTTTTTTCGTTGCTACGAAGCGCACTATAAACGCTATCTTTTCATTTCAAAACTGTACTACGGTCGCATCCCTGGCTGTACTTTGGTACAGGGTACTACACAATATGGACATTTCATCAAGGAGGAAATATGTTCTCTTATTTAGCGGATAATCCATCAACTCTGAAAACTCTCCAGGATTATATAGACAGGAGAATGGTTTCGCCCGAAGTGCAGCAATATGCTTATCTTGTAATTAGTAAAAGCAATCCGTTTAAAACGCTACTTATTTCTAACTATGCAGATGAATGGATTAAAATTTATCAGGAGAATCACTTTCAGTTTATCGATCCCGTCGTTTTAAAAGCGTTTAAACAATCCTCGCCTTTTGCCTGGGGCGAGAACATCGCTTTTCTCACCGACAAAATATTCACGCTGTCGCGCCGCTATAATATTCTTAACGGCTTCACTTTTGTGCTGCACGATCATCATAATAATCTTGCGCTGCTTTCGGTTATCACCCAAAGCGACGACTCTTATGCGGCCGAATCGCTTCTCTGGTGCGAAAGACAACTTATGCAGATGCGGCTAATTGAATTCAATGCGCAAATGTACAGGCTGGTTGATATGGCGGCTGTAGGGACGCAGGCTATCCGCCCGGACGCAACCAAAGCAATATTTACGCAGCGCGAACATGAGGTGCTTTACTGGGCCAGCATGGGAAAGACCTATCCGGAGATCGCCGCTATCCTTGTTATTTCCGTCAGTACGGTAAAATTTCATATGGGCAATATCGTCAATAAACTTCAGGTAGCCAACGCGCGCCAGGCCATCAGGCGCTGCGCTGCGATGAACCTTATTAGCTCGCCAGCCAGGGCGGAAAGTTAGCCCAGGATGCTGGCGCGGCCTGAGCCAATTCGCCTGCACGCCAGGCTTAACCGTCGATCTCGGTCTACACTCCCCTATTGTCTTGTTGTAAGAACTAAGGGAGAAAAGCATGTCGAAGAAAGCACTTATCGCCGGGATCAGCGGCGTGATCGGCACCGCGACAGCGGAGCGCCTGCTGGCGGATGGCTGGGAAGTTTACGGGCTGTCGCGCGGACGCACGCCGGTGCCGCAGGGCTGCCATGCTCTTACCGCCGATTTGACCTCGCCGAATTCGGTAAAAGACGCGCTGAAAGATCTCCAGCCCGACGCGCTTTTCTTCAGCGTCTGGGCGCGCCAGGAAACGGAAAAAGAGAACATTCGCGTTAATGGCGCAATGGTGCGCAACGTAATAGAGGCGCTGGGCGACCGTCTTAACGGCAGCCATGTCGCGCTGGTGACCGGCCTTAAGCACTATCTCGGCCCGTTCGACGCTTACGGCAAAGGCGCGGTGCCGATGACGCCGTTTCGTGAAGAGCAGGGACGCCAGCCGGTCGATAACTTCTATTACGCGCAGGAAGATGAACTGTTCGCCGGCGCGGAGAAATATGGCTATCGCTGGAGCGTGCATCGCCCGCACACCGTGATCGGTTTTGCGCTGGGCAACGCGATGAATATGGGACAGACGCTGGCGGTCTACGCTTCGCTGTGCAAATTCCATAACCTGCCGTTTATCTTTCCCGGCTCGGCGGCGCAGTGGCACGGCGTAACCGACATGAGCAGCGCGACGCTGGTGGCGGAGCAGCTGGAATGGGCGACCAGCGCGCCGGGCGCGCAAAACGAAGATTTCAACACCGTAAACGGCGACGTGTTCCGCTGGAAATGGATGTGGGGCGAGATTGCCAGTTACTTTGGCATTGAGGCGCAGCCAATGCCGGATGAAACCCAGCCGCTGGAACAGCGTATGACAGACGCCGAGGCGCAGTGGAAAGCAGTGGCGCAGCACTACCAGCTACGCGAGGCGGATATCAACCGTCTGGTTTCCTGGTGGCACACCGATGCCGATCTGGGCCGTCCGATGGAGGTCTTCACCGATATGAGCAAGAGCCGCAAAGCGGGCTTTACCGGCTATCACAGTACGCGCGACGATCTCTTCGCGCTGTTTGACCGCCTGAAGCAGGAAAAGCTGATCCCGGCATAAAAAAGTCCCGCCTGCGGGCGGGACCTCTGTTTTACTCTTCGTCCTGCGCCACGCGCACCACGGTTTTGCCGAAGTTTTTCCCCTCCAGCATGTCAAAAAACGCCGCCGGCGCATTCTGCAATCCGTCGATCATGTGCTCGCGATAGCGAATCTCACCCTGCTCTACCCAGGGCTCCATCGCCTCAAGGAACTCGCCATAGCGATGGCCGTAGTCGTCGAATATGATAAAGCCCTGCACCCGCAGGCGTTTCTTGAGAATATCGCCCATCAGCAGCGACAGGCGATCCGGGCCGTCCGGCAGCTCGGTTGCGCTGTAGCCGGAGACCAGCCCGCACACCGGAATACGCGCTTTGGTATTCAGCAGCGGCAATACCGCGTCGAATACCTTGCCGCCGACGTTTTCATAATAGATATCGATGCCGTCCGGGCAGGCTTTTTCCAGCTGCGCCGCCAGGTCATCCTGATGGTGATCCAGACAGAGATCGAACCCCAGCACCTCGACCGCATGGCGACACTTCTCTTCGCCGCCGGCGATGCCGACGACGCGACAGCCTTTCTTCTTGCCGATCTGCCCTACCGTTGCGCCCACTGGCCCGGTCGCCGCAGCCACCACCAGAGTTTCGCCAGGCTGCGGTTCGCCGATATCCAGCAGGCCCATATAGGCGGTAAAGCCCGGCATACCCAGCACGCCCAGCGCCCAGGAAGGATTAGCGAGGTCGTTACCCAGCTTTTTCACCGCAGAGGCGGGAGCGACTGAATAAGCCTGCCAGCCGCCGCTCGACAACACCCAGTCGCCTGGCTGGAAATCGACATGGCGCGATTCCACGACGCGGCTCACCGTGCCGCCAACCATAACGTCGCCCAGCTTCACCGGTTCGGCATAGGATTTTGCGTCGCTCATTCGGCCGCGCATATAGGGATCGAGCGACAGATAGATGGTGCGCAGCAGCAGATCGCCCTCTTCCAGCGCGGGCAGCGGGATTTCGCCGAATTCGAAGTTTTCCTGAACCGGTTTACCGTGCGGGCGCGAGGCCAGTCTCCAGCCGTGATTTTGCGGTTTCGCCATCATTTCCTCCGTTGGTTAAAGCTTTAATGCTCCCATTGAGGCTAACAGAGGATGAGAAACTTGCCTGGCAGGAATGGCTTTACCTGGGTCAGAAAATGATGCTGCTTGAGCAAGCAACCGCTAATTTGTTGATTTTTATCAATTGTATTCCACAAGGAATGTGACGAAGACAGCAGAAACGCAGAGCAGTTAAGCGGGAAGGTAATGGGAATTTTGTTAAGCAAGGATGTGAAAATGACACAGCGTATGATTTTGAATGAGACCGCTTTTTTTGGCGCAGGCGCCATCCGTAACCTGCCTGATGAAGTCAGGCGGCGAGGCCTGGCGAAGGCGCTAATCGTTACCGATAAAGCGCTGGTTGCCGCTGGCGCGGTGAAGCGCGTCACCGACCTGATGGATGCGCATCAGCTTCACTGGGCGCTCTACGACGAGGTAGTGCCGAACCCCACCATCGCCGTGGTGCAGCGCGGCGTCGAGATATTTAAGCGCGCTGAGGCGGACTACCTTATCGCCATCGGCGGCGGTTCGCCGCAGGATACCAGCAAAGCGATCGGCATAATTATCAATAACCCTGAGTTTGCGGACGTGCGCAGCCTTGAGGGTTTTGCCCCGACGCGTAATCCCTGCGTCACGCTGATCGCGATCCCCACTACCGCAGGCACCGCAGCGGAAGTCACCATCAACTATGTCATTACCGACGAAGAAAAACGCCGTAAATTCGTCTGCATCGATCCGCACGATATTCCAAAGGTGGCGATCATCGATGCGGAGATGATGGCCAGCATGCCGCCAGCGCTGAAAGCCGCAACCGGCATCGACGCGCTGACGCACGCCATTGAAGGCTATATTACGCGCGGCGCCTGGAAGCTGACCGATATGCTGCATCTCAACGCCATTGAAATCATTAGCCAGTCGCTGCGCGATTCAGTGAAAGGCGATATGCAGGCGGTCGAGCAGATGGCGCTGGGTCAGTATGTCGCCGGCATGGGCTTCTCCAACGTCGGGCTTGGCCTGGTGCACGGTATGGCACACCCGCTGGGCGCTTTTTATAACGTGCCGCACGGCGTCGCCAATGCGATCCTGCTGCCCAGGGTAATGGCGTGGAATGCAGACTACACCGGCGAGAAATATCGCGATATCGCGCGCGCGATAGGGGTAAAAGGCGTGGATACCCTGTCGCTGGCGCAGGCGCGTCAGGCGGCTGTCGAGGCGGTAAAACAGCTCTGCCGCGATGTGGGCATACCGGCTTCGTTGCGCGACGTCGGTTTAAATCCGGATGATGTGCCGGCGCTGGCTCAGGCTGCACTGGACGATGTCTGCACCGGCGGCAATCCGCGCGAGGCCACACTGGAAGATATCAAAGCGCTCTATCTGCAAAGTTAAGCCTCTGTGCCGCCTTTCGGGGCGGCATTCTCCTCTCTTTTCCCTGCTTCTGGCGCACCTCACAGTAATCCACGACATAACAGGCTTCAATTGCTTATTTAATAATCTGTCTGGAAGGCGTTTATTCAGAGACTACAAGCGGAGCCGTGCGACTGCTATTCTAGCCGCCTTGGCATGATGATTGACGAGGGGAAACCATGAAACGTATCGCCATTGAGATGGATGAAGTCATTATCGACTTGAACCACAAATTTAGCCCTGACGCCGCCTCTCATGAGGTTCAAACAGGTTCACTGGACTCAGCAAAACCACAACAGTCGCGCCCGGCGCTGTTTCAGGAGATTGAAGAACTGATCGGCGAGGAGAGTTTTTACGCCGGATTGCCGGCATTGCCCGATGCGCAGCGCGTTATTGAGCGCCTGGCGCAGGAGTATGAAATTTTTATCACCACTGCGGCGGTGGAATTCCCGCGCTCGCTAACGGCAAAACTTGAATGGCTGAAAGCGAATTTTCCGTTTATCAGCCCGATGAATATCATTTGCTGCAGCAGCAAAGGCATTCTCAATGCAGACTATTTGATTGACGCCAACCCGCAGAACTTCGCACAGTTCACCGGCGAAGGCGTGTTGTTCACCACAGCGCAGAATCAGCAGGAAACGGGCTATGTGCGCGTAGATAGCTGGCGCGATATCGAACAGCGCTTTCTCTAAACCGAGCTGACTTCGCCACGCGCATTCGCGCGTGCAAGCCGCGCGCCTGAAGGACCTGGCGCGTTTTTCTCGGCGAATTTCAGCCTGAAATCGCTCGCGTCAGACGCCCTGTCAGTAAGAAATCAAATTCTTTAAAAAACACCGTGGCTTTTTACTTGATCTGGATCACGATTTTCCGCATAGTGCGCAACAAAACCACTATAACGATGCGGAGTATTGATGAGCCTCTATCAACATATGCTGATGTTCTATGCGGTTATGGCTTCGATCGCCACGCTAATCACCTTTTTTATCGCAAAGGATAAGCTGACGATTCGCGCGCTAAGCGCCTTTCTGGTCGGCGCCACCTGGCCGATGAGCTTTCCCGTCGCCCTGATGTTCGCCCTGTTCTGATCCCGAATGCCCTGCAAGCCGCCTTGCGGCTTCATCCTGATTTTTCGACCTTTTCCTGCCGCCAGCTACACTTAGCAGTACGCCTCTGGTCACGCTGCTGACCAACGACGTTTGTTTGCTTACTTCATCTCATCACAAGGAGCGGATATGCGTTTTGTTGCCTTTGCCCTGTTTATTACTCTGCTTAGCGCCTGTCGGTCAGGCCCCATGGCGCCAGAAAAACCCGTGCCTTCCGCTGAAACGCGACAGCAAACCTGCCAGCCAGGCACGACCGCCAGCCAGAATGACTGCGGCCATTTTCCTGAACCGGAATTTCATTAAGCAGGGAAAGCGGACGCGGCGTTGAGCCTGTGCTGAAGCATCGTTCAAGAAGGGGAATATCGCGTCAGTCAGCATTGTGACTGACGCGAGAGTGCTTACGAGCGAGGTTTATCAGATTTGAGCTGATTCGCTTCGCCCAGCGTTGAGCCAAGCTCTGCGCCCGTGGTTGGGTTCAGGCTGGGATCGGAGGCGGTGCGGCTGGCCATATTAGCGAGATCGGTCGCCTGATCGGACGGCAGGGTTACGGACGCGCTGCCGTCGCCGCCGTCAACTGCCGGCGCCGGATCGGCCACGAACTCAAAGTTCTCGTCAGAGTTCCAGCTACCGCGCATATCGCCTTCGCCGGCAGACATGTTGTAGTAGACGTTGGCGTACTGTTCAATCGGCGGCAATTTACCCGGCGGGAAATTGTTGCGAATTGAGTAGAGCGCTTTTTCAAACGAGATCTGGTGCGCGACTTCACGCGTCATTAAAAAGCCCAGCGCATCTTTTACGCCGACATCGTCGGTCATGTTGATCAGACGCTCATACAGGATTTTTGCGCGTGCTTCGGCGGCGATGTTTGAACGCAGGTCGGCGGTCACTTCGCCGATGGTATCGACATAGGCCGCAGTCCATGGCACACCGGCAGAGTTAGTCAGCGGCGGCCCGCCGCCGTAAAGCAGCGAGGTCAAATGGCTGTCGTTACCGGCACCGGTAATATTGCGATAAATCTCGCCCTCTTCCTCAGTGCCTTCAGCCAGCTGACCTTTCGCGCCTTTGTTCAGCATACCTACCAGCGAGCCAATGATTTCCAGGTGGCTCAACTCTTCTGTCGCGATATCCATCAACATATCTTTACGGCCTGGATCGTCATCGCCCAAACCCTGGGTGAAGTAGCGACATGCCGCAGCGAGTTCGCCCTGCGGGCCACCAAACTGCTCAAGCAGCAAGTTAGCCAGTCCTGGATTGGGCTTTTCAACACGGACTGTATATTGCAGTTTCTTAACGTGTCTGAACATTGCTCATTCCTTTCAAGTTGGATTGTCGGCCCTCCGAGAAGAGGGCCTGGCTGCGGCGTTATTATTTTTTCGCTTCAACGCCTTCAGCTGCATCACGCGTCATGAACTGTTGAGTTACGTCCGGCAGATGCGTCAGACACCATTCCGCCATCGCGATCTCTTGCTCACGAATTTGTTCGAAAATACGCACGCCTTCGTGGTCGCCCACCAGCTCCGCCGCAGCGATTAGCGAGGTGTAATTAGCGATTTCGAACTGCTCGAAGACATAACCGCTGATCGCACCTTTCACCACTTCGTCGTCGGCCAGCATGCCGCCCATCGCCTGCCCCATCGCGGAGAGTTTGCCCAGCGCGTCTTTAAAGGCGGAATGCGAAGTGTCGTTACGGTCGATAACGGACTGTAATAAAGTCTGCTGCTGGCGCGTTTCTTCAATATGCTGCTGAATACGCGCTTTTAAATCAGGATAGTGTTCGAGACGAGACGCCATTTTTTCCAGCATGCTTTCCGCCTGCTTTTCCATAGCGTGCGCGTCTTTCAACCAGGCCAAATAATTCTCTTCATGTGACATGATTCACCTCTTTAAAATGTGAGTGCTGCAAATACAGATTTCATCACGTCGGATAGTTAGCTGGTTTTCTCAGCTATCACATTCAGCTTTTCATCCGTGGCTTTTTCTTCCTGCAACGTTTCGGCCAGTAATTTTGCCGCCTCGTCAAAGCCCAGGCGTTTCGCCATTGCAGTCAGCGTGCCGTAGGTAGCAATTTCATAGTGTTCGACTTTCTGGGCGGCGCCAATTAAGCCCGCGTCGCGCACCGGACCCGCTTCCACGGAGTCGATAATCTCCTGGGCCTCTTCCACTAAGCCTTCCAGCGCATGGCATTTCATACGGCGGATGCGCAGTTCTTCAGTCTTTTCAACAATTTGGTCCAGACGTTCAATTTGTCCGCGCGTCTCTTCAAGGTGCGCTTCAAACGCCGCTTTCAGCGATGCGTCTGTTGCGGCGCGTGCCATTTTCGGCAGTGCGCGAGTGATCTGCTTTTCTGCGCTGTAGACATCAGAAAGGTCATGAATAAAGAGATCCACCAGTGTTTTAATCGCCATTACAGGTTCCTCTTATCAAATCAGGTGATTGCTTTCCTGGCCAGGACGCTACAGAAATTAATAATAGTTGCTAAGTACAATTGCGCAAATTTAATAAAAGCGAAGCGCGGAAGAAAAATGGGTTGATTATTAAAGAATAATCTTAATTTTGCTGATACTGCCGCTTCAGTTAAATAGTGTGAGACAGGATTATGCTATTTAAAAAAACACGTTTGGATTATCGCCTCGCTTATTTAGAGTACGCTCTATCTGTTTGACTAAAATAAACCCGCGCTTTTATTGCCTTCAGTATGTTATCGCGCGACGTTATAAAACGCGCCCGCTGCGGGTCGGCTTTACAGCAGCGGCGTCACCCTTTAAAGTAGCGCGCAGACACCGGGCTCTCTTCTTCCTGGTGCGTAAGCGTTAACGTCAACCAACGCACCACAGCGGCTTTGCCGCACTTTGTGATGCGAATCTTATGACCTTTCGACAGGCTTCTGCGCAGCGCGCTTCTCGCTTTACCCACTCTGGTTTTTTCCTGCTGGTGTTGCTGTTGACCGCCGCGAACCTGCGCGCGCCCATTACCGCCGTCGGTCCGGTGCTGGAAAATATGCGTCACGCTTTCGGCCTGAGCGCCGCCGCCGCAGGCTTCTTTAATTTCATTCCGCTAATGCTGTTCGCCGCGCTGGCGCCGGTCGCCGCCATGCTGGGCAATCGTTTTGGGCTGGAACGCAGCCTCTGGGCCGCGCTGCTGCTGATAACGCTGGGTTCAATGGTTCGCTGGCTGCCGCTTGAGGCGGCACTCTGGAGCGGTACGGTGCTGCTTAGCGCCGGCATCGCCGCCGCCAACGTGCTGCTGCCGCCGCTTATCAAACGCGACTTTACGCAACACACCGCGAAATATATCGGGCTTTATGCCGCCACCATGTCGCTGACCGCCAGCCTGGCGTCAGGGATCGCCGTGCCGCTCGCCGCGCTCTCCGACGCGGACTGGCGCCTGTCGCTCGGCGTCTGGGCAGTGCCGGGCCTTGTGGCGCTGCTCGCCTGGCTGCCGTTGCTGACACCGCGTGCTGTTGGCTCGTCAGGCGTCACGCCCTCTCTCGCCGCAGATGGTACGACGCCCTGGCGGTCGGCGATCGGCTGGCAGGTTTCACTGTTTATGGCGCTACAGTCGCTGGCGTTTTACACCCTGATCGACTGGTTTACGCCTTACGCGCAGAGTAAAGGCTACAGCCAGGCGGAAGCGGGCTGGCTGCTGTTTCTCTACCAGGCTATCGCGATTGTCGCCAACCTCGGCTGTATGGTGGCGCTAAAGCGGCTGCGCGACGCGCGTCTGACGGCTTTTGTCGCCTCTGCCGCCATTTTCTGCGGCGTGCTGGGTCTGCTGCTGCTGCCGCGTCTGGCGGCGTTATGGTTGATTATCGCTGGCTTAGGTGCGGGCGCCTCGCTGGTGCTCTGCCTGTCGCTATTTAACCTGCGCGCTCGCGATCATCGTCAGGCGTCGCAGCTTTCCGGCATGGCGCAGTGCGTAGGCTATGCGCTGGCGGCGCTCGGCCCGCTGTTTTTCGGCATTTTGCACCAGCGGAGCGGCGACTGGACGCTGCCGTTGACCCTGCTGGCGCTGCTGAGCTTTGCGCAAATGCTGCTCGCGCCGCTGGCCGGCAGCGCGAGGCAGATGGATTGAGCCTTTAACTTTCCTCATCTGGCGGCAGCTCATAATGAACCGCCAGCCAGAGAGTCGGTTCGTCGCTGCTGGTCCAGTTCACGCGGTGGCGCGTCCGCGCGGGCAGATTGATGAAATCGCCCGCGCGCAGTACCCGCTCCTGCGCTTCATCCTCCAGCTGCAATCCCGCCGCGCCCTGCACCACCAGCACCCACTCTCCCTGCGGCTGGCTGTACCAAAAGCCCGGCGGGCTCGCCTGGCCGGTAGAGACAATGCGCTCGATGCGCAGTTCGGGTCGCCGCAGCAACTCTTCAAATGTCTCTTGGTCGCCACGCACGGCGGCTTGCGGTAAAGCGTCAAACAGGCTGGTTATCATAGCGGCCTCGGGGTTGCGGTGAAGAGTTCACAGATTTTGCACGCGCTGCATTGATTCAGCGGCGACTCACGTTCATTATCCGGCGCCAGACGCCTCAGAAAAGGAGATTCACTCGTGACCGAACTCAGCAATGCCCTACTGGAAGAGATTCTGGAGCAGGTACGCCCGCTTACCTCGCGCGGCAGCGTCGCCAGCTATATTCCCGCACTGGCCGAAGCGCCTGCGCACGCGCTCGGCATCGCCGTGGCTATGCCTGACGGTCAGAGCTGGCAGGCGGGCGACGCGCAGGAGCGTTTCTCAATCCAGTCCATCTCTAAAGTATTGTCGCTAAGCGTCGCGCTCACCCGCTATTCCGACGATGAAATCTGGCAGCGCGTCGGCAAAGAGCCCTCCGGCCAGCCGTTTAACTCGCTGGTGCAGCTGGAGCTGGAGCACGGCAAGCCGCGCAACCCTTTTATCAACGCCGGGGCGCTGGTGATTTGCGATATGCTGGAAACGCGCCTGACCGCGCCGCGTCAGCGCATGCTGGAGATTGTGCGCCAGCTAAGCGGCCAGCCCAATATTAACTACGATCGTCACGTCGCCCGCTCGGAGTATGAGCACTCGGCGCGCAACGCCGCCATTGCCTGGCTCATGAAGTCGTTCGGCAATTTTGATAACGACGTCAGCAAGGTTATGCAGACCTATTTCCACTACTGCTCGCTGTCGATGAACTGTGTCGAGCTGGCGCGCAGCTTCGTCTATCTGGCCAACCAGGGCAAAACGGCCGATGGCGCGCAAATCATCACGCCGCGCCAGGCGAGACAGATTAACGCGCTGATGATCACCAGCGGCATGTATGACGGCGCGGGCGAGTTCGCATGGCGCGTCGGCATGCCGGCGAAGTCGGGCGTCGGCGGCGGCATTATCGCTGTCATTCCCAATAAAATGAGCATTGCGGTCTGGTCGCCAGGTCTGGACGCCATCGGCAACTCACTGGCAGGCACCGCCGCGCTGGAGCTGCTTAGCGATCGTCTTGGCAGCTCGGTTCTCTAGCGCATGCGCAGCGGACGTCAGGCTGTACACGTATACCCTAAGAATTTTTACAGAATTAGCCCCGTTGAGAACCGTAACGCGTTAAAATAGCGCCTGACGTTTACCAGCCAGTGATGTTTTCATGACCTTTTTCACCCCGTTGCAACAGCGACTCAGCGCCTGCCTGGCTATCCTGGCGGTGCTGCTGCTGTTCGTCGCGCCCGTGGTGTCGAAGGATCTGATGGCGCGCCACGGCGGCGCGATGGCCGTCCCAGTGATGGCGATGTCGCACAACGCCGACACCATGCCGATGATGCATCATATGGATGACGGCATGATGCCTTCCGGCCATATGATGTCGGGCGAAGAGGGCGTCGCCTGCGGCTACTGCGAGCTGCTGGTGCATGTGCCGCTGATGATCTGGGCTGCGGTTCCCCTTCTCTGGCTGATGATGCTAATCTCGCGCGCGCCGCCCTCGATGCTGCGCGCGGACCCGCCGCTGTGCCGACGCGAACGCCGCGTCTACCGGCCTCGCGCCCCGCCTTCCCGCTGCGTTTTTTAATCAGAATGCCTGCCATTCCGCCGTGTAAAGCGACGGAAGCGGGTTCGTCTTTAACTGAATAAAAATGGATGTGCTATGTCATCACTTCGGGAAACGGCGCCGCCGCGCGGCTCGTTATTCACTTTGCTGCGCCGCCTGCACTTTTACATTGGGCTGTTTATCGCGCCTTTTATTTTTATTGCGGCGCTGACCGGCACGCTGTACGTGCTGACGCCGCAGATTGAGAATGTTCTTTACGCTTCTGCGCTGACCACCGAGCCGCAGGGAACGGCGCAGCCGCTTTCGGCGCAGGTCGCAGCGGCGCGACGCCATATCGGCGAGGCGGCGCCTGTTTATGCGGTGCGTCCGGCACCTGGCGCGCAGGAGACCACGCGCGTGCAGTTCAGCCAGAACGACCTTGGTCCGTCAGAATCGCGCTCGGTGTTTATCGATCCCTACACCTTGCAGGTCAAGGGCGATATGACGGTTTACGGCACCAGCGGCGTGCTGCCGCTGCGCATGTGGCTGGATCAGCTGCATCGCGGCCTGCTGCTGGGCGACGTCGGTCGAATTTACAGCGAGCTGGCCGCCTCCTGGCTGTGGGTTGCCGCGCTCGGCGGCCTGGTGCTGTGGCTCGGCACGCGCCCACGCAGAAAGATGAAAAAGCCTGCGTCAGGCTTCGCCTTCGCCCGCCACTGGCATGTAACGCTTGGCCTGGCGCTGGCGCTCGGTCTGGTCTTCTTCTCGGTGACTGGCCTCACCTGGTCGCAGTGGGCGGGCGGCAATATTGATAAAATGCGCAGCGAACTGGGCTGGATGACGCCGCAGGTGAGCACCGCGCTGGACGCCAGCGCGCCCGCCGCCAGCGCCGATCCCCATGCCGATCATCATGCTATGCCGCAGATGGACGGCATGGATATGAGCGGTATGGCGATGCCAGCGCAGCCGGCCAGAGCGGTAAATGCGCCGGACGCCGACTGGGACAGCGTGCTTAGCGCCGCGCGCCGCAGCGACATCCGCGCCGCGAAACTGGAGCTGCGCCAGCCGAAAGCAGAGGGCCAGGCCTGGACGGTAAGCGAGATCGACCGCAGCTGGCCGAGTCAGGTTGACGCCGTTTCGGTAGATCCCGCCACGTTCGCCATCGTCGACCGCGTGGAATTCGCGCATTTTCCGCTGGTAGCGAAGCTGACGCGCTGGGGCGTCGACGCCCATATGGGCGTGCTGTTCGGCTGGCCGAATCAACTGCTGCTGGCCCTGTTTGGCCTGGGGCTGTGCGCCACCATCGCGCTCGGCTATCGCATGTGGTGGATCCGTCGCCCGGCGCTGCCCGCGCAGAATCCGGCGCAAACGCTCCTTGTCGCCTGGCTGGCGATGCCGCGCTATGCGCAGGCCGCCTCGCTGATCGTTGCGCTGGCGCTGGGCTGGGCGCTGCCGGTAATGGGGGGCAGTCTGCTGGCGTTTATCGCTATCGATCTGCTGCGCTGGCGCAAGGCGCAGCGCGCCACCATACCGCAGACGGAAACGCCGCTGGAGCAGCAGTCCCCGCTGGGTATCGTGCGCGGACGCTTCGCTGCAAAGCAGAAAGAGATGCGTTATTTCCTGCGCAGCGTGGTGATTTTATGGCTGATTGTCGGCACGGTGATGGGTAAAGCCATTATCAGCGGCGTTATCGAGCAGTATCAGATCGCCTTTAGCGACTGGTCGCTGATGATGTACGTCACTCAGGCGTTAATGGTACTTCTCTATACCTCGGTCTTTACCGGTCTGATGTCGATTCCGCTGTGGTATTTCTTCCTCGGCGAGAGTGACGAACAGGGCAAATAAAGGCGTCTGCTGCCCGTCCCCGCGACGGGCAGCTTATTCAAAAAAGTTGAACTCTCTCAGCAAATCCTCCTCCTTCTCATCTTTCCCGATCGGTTTATCATCGCTTTATAAGCTCATAACGGGAGAAGATGATGAATGTTGTGCGTGCCCATCGCGGCCAGCTGTTTGAATATGGTCCCTTTACCATTCGCCGTCTGCGCCCGGGCGAACGCTTCGGGCCGCTGGCGATTGTCGATATGACGACGCTGAAACTCGGCGCGCGCATTCCGATGCACGAGCATGTGAACGACGACATCCTCAGCTATGTCTGGCGCGGCTCGGTGCAGCATACCGATCTGCAGGGCGAACGCACGCCGCTGTCGGCGAAACGGGTAATGGTGGTGAATGCGGGCGAAGGCCTGCGGCACGAAGAGTCCGCGCCGCTGATTGAAGCCGAAGTGCTGCAGGCGTTTATCCGTCCGGCGCGCGCCGGCGGCGAAGCGAAAACCCAGCTGCTGGAGCGCGCTGACGGTGTCGCCCATAACGCCTGGACGTGGCTGGCAGGGCCGGAAGGCAGCGCCGCGCCGTTGACGCTGCGTCAGGCGGTGCATATTTACGACGTGCGGCTGGAGCGCGGCAACACGCTGGAAGTACCCGCTCTTCCCGGCTTCGCGCCCTGGCTGGCGGTGCTGGACGGCGTGGTGAATCTGGAAGGGCAGCGCCTGCATAAAGGCGATGTGGCCGGCGACACCGAAGCGCTGCCGGCCGTAACCGCCGAGCGTGACGCCACGCTGATCTGCTTTCTGGTGGATGCGGAAGCGACCGGCGTGATGAGCGGAACCGTCAGCGGCAGTTAAAGCATGGGAAGGTGAAAACCTTCCCTTTTCTTTATCCGTGGTGACGCGCGCGCTGTAGCGTATGCCGGAACTGGCGCACCTGCTCGCGCGACCAGCAGCGTTCTCTGAATGCCACGTTTTTTACCGGCTCGGGCAACGGCACCCCGTCCAGCGATCCACGATTACAGTAGGCGCGCACCAGCCTCAGCGGAGAGACGCCCAGGTAGCGCGCGAATTCAGACAGGGTCATTAACTCACTTTTCATATACGTCTCCTTTTGCCAATGATTCTCTGCATCATCGAATCCTTTGACCGAGCGTTGTTTGATCTGGCGCATTGAAGGAGTGATTAAAATTTGAGCTAAGCGTAAAATTCATTTTTTTCCTGACTGGCGAAGCGGCAGATTTTCACCCAGGCTTGAGGCTCTTCCTTCTGCGTGCGAGGCTGCGTGAAATCCTACTCTCTGCTGCTTATCTGCCTGCTTTTTCCCGGTCTGACCGCCGCGCACAGCGTGGAAACGGGCAAAACCCTCCCGCCAGTCTTTATCGCCAACGAGGGCGAACTGGTGATGCAACATGAGATGCTGGGCTATCAGCGCTGGAGCAGCCAGTCGCTGACCGGCAAAGTCCGTATGGTGATCCACGTTGCCGGACGGCTTTCGGCCAAAGAGCAAAACGCGCCGCTGATCGCCGCCATTCAGCAGGCGAACTTTCCGCGCAGCCGCTTTCAGACCACCACCATCGTTAATACGGACGATGCAATCCCCGGCAGCGCGATTTTCGTCGAGCGCAGCATCAAATCGAGCAAGCGCGACGCGCCCTGGCAGCATTTTGTTATCGACAGCAGCGGCGTGGCGCGAAACAGCTGGCAGCTGACGCCGCACGGCTCTACGGTCATTCTGCTGGACGCGCAGGGCGTGGTTCGCTTCGCGAAAGATGGCGCGCTGACGGCACAGGAAGTTAAAGAGGCCGTCGCTTTGCTTAACCAGATGCTGTCCGAAGCGCCCACGCCCTCTGACACTGCACTTAGTTCGTGAATAAAATTATTATTTTATTGCCACTTATCTCCGTTTCCCCCGTCAGAGCGGCAATTCTCGTCTACGCTTTATTGCACCGCCGCGTCAAAACCAAACAATAACGCTCAGTTTACGGCGGCGCTAAAAATAACAGGCTTCACCTTTTTTAGATGGCACCTTCTGCGCCACTTTGTTCATTTGCAATTACGACAGGCCGACGCTCACCTGCAAGTAAGGACTGCCATCATGACCATTTTTGCTGAAAGAGATCCTACCCTCATTTACAGCGATCCCCTGATGTTACTCGCGAGTATCGAACAGCGTCTCGATCGACTGCTGCCGGTAGAAAGCGAACGCGACTGCGTGGGGCTCGCGATGCGCGAAGGGGCGCTGGCGCCAGGCAAACGCATCCGGCCGGTGCTGCTGATGCTGGCCGCGCACGACCTGGGCTACCGCGACGAACTCAGCGGCCTGCTCGATTTCGCCTGCGCCGTAGAGATGGTGCATGCCGCCTCGCTGATACTCGACGATATTCCCTGCATGGACGACGCCGAACTGCGGCGCGGCCGCCCGACCATCCATCGCCAGTTTGGCGAGCCGGTGGCGATTCTGGCCGCCGTCGCCTTACTGAGCCGCGCCTTTGGCGTTATCGCGATGGCGGACGGCATCAGCAGCCAGGCGAAAACCCAGGCTGTGGCGGAGCTTTCCCACTCCGTCGGCATTCAGGGGCTGGTGCAGGGACAGTTTCGCGATTTGACCGAAGGCGGCCAGCCGCGCAGCGCCGACGCTATTCAGCTCACTAACCATTTCAAAACCAGCGCGCTGTTCAGCGCGGCGATGCAGATGGCCTCGGTGGCCGCCGGCGCGCCGCTGGCGTCGCGTGAAAAGCTGCACCGCTTTGCGCGGGATCTCGGTCAGGCTTTCCAGCTGTTGGACGACCTGACCGACGGTCAGAGCGACACTGGAAAAGACGCTCATCAGGACGTGGGGAAATCGACGCTGGTCAACATGCTGGGCAGCAAAGCGGTGGAGAAGCGGCTGCGCGACCATCTGCGCCGCGCAGATCGCCATCTGGCTTCCGCCTGCGATAGCGGTTACGCCACCCGGCATTTCGTGCAGGCCTGGTTCGACAAAAAACTCGCTATGGTCGGCTGACCGCGCGTTTCCCGTCTGAGTATATGGAGCAGCAATGAAGGACACGGACCTGACGAAACGCAAAAACGATCATCTGGACATTGTTCTGCGTAACACCACGCCTGCGTCGGGCAGCTTCGCCCGCTGGCACTTCACGCACTGCGCGCTGCCGGAGCTGCACCTGGATCAGATCGATCTGCGCACCCGGCTGTTCAATCGCCCCATGCAGGCGCCTTTTCTGATTAGCTCAATGACCGGCGGCGCGGCGCGCGCCCTCTCTATTAATCACCATCTCGCCGAAGCGGCGCAGGCGCTTGGCCTGGCGCTGGGCGTCGGTTCACAGCGCGTGGCGCTGGAAAGCGACAACAATTTCGGCCTGACGCGCGACCTGCGCCGTATCGCCCCGGATATTCCGCTGCTGGCGAATCTGGGCGCCGCGCAGATTCTCGGCGAGCAGGGCCGCAGGCGGGCGCAGAACGCGGTAAATATGATTGAAGCGGATGCGCTGATCGTCCATCTAAATCCGCTGCAGGAAGCGCTGCAGCGCGGCGGCGACCGCGACTGGCGCGGCGTGCTGCAGGCGATTGCGCAGCTGGTTAAAACGCTCGACGTGCCGGTCATCGTGAAAGAGGTCGGCGCGGGCATCTCGCCCGAGGTTGCGCAGCGGCTTGCCGAGGCGGGCGTCAGCATGATCGACATCGCAGGCGCGGGCGGCACCAGCTGGGCGGCGGTAGAAGGCGAACGCGCCAGCACGCCGCAGCAGCGCGCGGTGGCGATGGCTTTCGCCGACTGGGGCATTCCCACTGATGAAGCGTTGCGCACCGTGCGCCACAGGCTGCCCACCATGCCGCTTATCGCCTCCGGCGGCATTCGCGACGGCATCGATGCGGCGAAAGCGCTGCGCCTGGGCGCGGACGTGGTCGGCCAGGCGGCGGCGGTGCTTAGCAGCGCCCTGCACTCCGCCGACGCGGTAGTGACGCATTTTGAGACGCTGATCGAACAGCTGCGCGTCGCCTGTTTCTGCACCGGCAGCGCCAACCTGCGCCAGCTGCGCCTCGCGCCGCTGCGGCGCGCGGGAGAAACCGAATGAGCCATTTCGCGGTTATCGCCCCGCCCTTTTACAGTCACGTGCGCGCGCTTCAGGCGCTGGCGCAGAGGTTAATCGCGCGCGGCCATCGAATTACCTTTATTCAGCAGGCGGAGGTCGCCGCGCTGCTCAGCGATGCGGCCGTCGGCTTTCACGCCATCGGCCTGGCGTCGCATCCTGCCGGCACGCTCGATCGTACGCTGCAGCTGGCAGCCCATCCTGGGGGATTAGGCATTCTGCGCCTGATCCGCGATATGGCCAGCAGCACCGATATGCTGTGCCGGGAGCTACCGGATGCGCTGCGGGCGCTGGCGGTAGACGGCGTTATTGTCGATCAGATGGCGCCAGCAGGCGGACTGGTGGCGGAGGCGCTGCAGTTGCCATTCGTTTCGGTCGCCTGCGCGCTGCCCGTAAACCGCGAAGCGCATTTTCCGTTGCCGGTGATGCCCTTTTTGTGGGGCACCAGCAGCGCCGCGCGCGAGCGCTTCGCCTCCAGCGAAAAAATTTACGACTGGCTGATGCGCAGCCACGATCGCGTGCTGGCGCGTCATGCCAACGCTTTCGGCCTTGCGGACCGCCGTCAGTCGCATCAGTGTCTGTCGCCGCTGGCGCAAATCAGCCAGCTGCCGCACGCACTCGACTTTCCGCGCGGCGAACTGCCCGCACATTTCCACGCCACCGGCCCGCTGCGCGAACCGGCGCCCTCCGCAGCAGCGCCGCTGTTCGGCAATGGCGGCCAGCCGCGCATTTTCGCCTCCCTCGGCACCTTGCAGGGCGGCCGCTATGGGCTGTTTAAAACTCTGGCGAAAGCCTGTCGTGAACTGCAGGCGGAGTTGCTGATCGCCCACTGCGGCGGCCTGAGCGATTTCCAGGCGCGAAAACTGCTGCGCGCCGGCGCCGCCCAGGTCACGGATTTCGTCGACCAGCGCGCCGCGCTGGCGCAGGCGGACGTGGCCATTACCCACGGCGGTCTGAATACGGTGCTGGACGCCGTTGCGCAAAGCACGCCGCTGCTGGCGATTCCGCTGGCGTTCGATCAGCCCGGCATCGCCGCGCGTCTGGCGCACCATGGCCTGGGGATACGCGCGTCGCGCTTCTCCACCAGCCATCAGATTGCGCGACGCCTGCGTCGCCTGCTGGACGATCGGGCGATTAAACAGCGCATGTCGCGCCTGCAGCCGCAGCTGGCGACCTGCGGCGGCGCCGAGCGCGCAGCCGATATTACCGAACGCGCGCTGCTGTCGCGCCAGCCGGTGCGTGCGGAGAAGTGCTATGACATCGCAGTATGATCTGCTGCTGCTCGGCGCCGGGCTGGCGAACGGACTGCTGGCGCTGCGGCTTAAACAGCAGCAGCCCAGTCTGCGCGTACTGGTGCTTGAAGCCGACGCCCGCGCGGGCGGCAACCACACCTGGTGCTTCCACCAAGAGGATCTCAGCGCCTCGCAGCATCAGTGGATCGCGCCGCTGGTGGCGCACCGCTGGCCGCACTACGAAGTGCGCTTTCCTCAGCTGACGCGTCAGCTCGACAGCGGCTATTTCTGCATGACTTCCGCCCGTTTTGATGAGGTGCTGCGCGCGACGCTCGGCGACGCGCTGCGGCTTAACCAGACCATCGCCTGCACCGGGCCTGACCACGTTCAGCTCGCCAGCGGCGAAGTGCTGCGCGCGCGCGCCGTGATCGATGGCCGCGGCTATCAGCCCGACGCCGCTCTGCAGATCGGCTTTCAGGCTTTTCTCGGTCAGGAGTGGACTCTGAGCCAGCCGCATCGGCTTGAGGGTCCGATTCTGATGGATGCCGCCGTCGACCAGCAGGGCGGCTATCGTTTTGTCTATACCCTACCGCTCTCGCCGACGCGTCTGCTGATCGAGGATACTCACTATATCGACGACGCCTCGCTGGCGGCGGCGCTGGCGCGGCAGAATATCTGCGACTACGCCGCGCGTCAGGGCTGGCAGCTGGAGACGCTGATGCGCGAAGAGCGCGGCGCGCTGCCGATTACCCTGGCGGGCGACTTCGACCGCTTCTGGCACCAGCGGCCGCCCAGCGTCGGCCTGCGCGCCGGGCTTTTCCACCCTACGACCGGCTATTCACTGCCGCTGGCGGCGGCGCTGGCGGATGCACTCGCCACAGAGGCCGATTTCTCCCCTGAGGCGCTCGCGCCGCGTATTCACCGCTTCGCGCAGGCAGCATGGCGGCAGCAGGGCTTCTTTCGCATGCTCAACCGCATGCTGTTTCTGGCGGCCGACGGGGACCAGCGCTGGCGCGTGATGCAGCGCTTTTACGGGCTGCCCGAGGGGCTCATCTCCCGGTTTTACGCCGGACGGCTTACGCTGGCCGACCGCGCGCGCATTCTTAGCGGCAAGCCGCCCGTCCCGGTACTGGCGGCGCTGCAGGCTATTCTCACTCACCCTTCTGGACGAAGAGCATCACGATGAAGCACACCACGGTAATTGGCGCAGGATTTGGCGGACTGGCGCTGGCGATTCGCCTGCAGGCAGCAGGGGTTCCAACGCGGCTGCTGGAGCAGCGCGACAAGCCGGGCGGCCGCGCTTATGTTTATCAGGATCAGGGCTTTACCTTTGATGCAGGCCCAACGGTGATTACCGATCCTTCCGCCATCGAAGAGCTGTTCGCCCTGGCGGGCAAATCGATGAGCGATTATGTCGAGCTGCTGCCGGTGACGCCCTTCTACCGGCTCTGCTGGGAGTCGGGCGAGGTATTTAACTACGACAACGATCAGGCGCGGCTGGAGGCGGAGATCCGCAAATTCAATCCAGACGACGTGGCGGGCTATCAGCGCTTCCTCGACTATTCGCGCGCCGTGTTCGCCGAAGGCTACCTTAAGCTCGGCACCGTTCCCTTTCTGTCGTTCCGCGATATGCTGCGCGCCGCGCCGCAGCTTGCGCGCCTGCAGGCCTGGCGCAGCGTCTATAGCAAGGTAGCGAGCTTTATCGAAGATGATAAGCTGCGTCAGGCGTTCTCTTTTCATTCGCTGCTGGTCGGTGGCAATCCCTTCGCCACCTCGTCGATTTATACCCTGATCCATGCGCTGGAGCGCGAATGGGGCGTCTGGTTTCCGCGCGGCGGCACCGGCGCGCTGGTGCAGGGCATGCTGAAGCTGTTTCAGGATTTAGGCGGCACGCTGGAGCTGAACGCCCGCGTCAGTCATATAGAGGCGAAAGACGCCGCGATTTCCGCCGTGCATCTGGAGGATGGCCGGGTATTCGAGACCCGCGCGGTCGCCTCCAACGCCGATGTGGTGCATACCTACGGCGATCTGCTCGGCAAACATCCCGCCGCCGCCGCGCAGGCCAAAAAGCTGAAGGGCAAGCGCATGAGCAATTCGCTGTTCGTGCTCTATTTCGGCCTGAACCACCATCACGATCAGCTGGCGCACCACACCGTCTGCTTTGGCCCGCGCTACCGCGAGCTGATTGACGAGATCTTCAACCGCGACGGACTGGCGGAAGATTTTTCTCTCTATCTTCACGCGCCCTGCGTCACCGATCCTTCGCTGGCACCGCCGGGATGCGGCAGCTACTACGTGCTGGCACCGGTGCCCCACCTCGGCACCGCCGATCTGGACTGGCATGTTGAGGGGCCGCGCCTGCGCGATCGTATTTTCGCCTATCTGGAAGAGCACTATATGCCCGGCTTGCGCAGCCAGTTGGTGACTCATCGCATCTTTACGCCGTTCGATTTTCGCGACGAGCTTAACGCCTATCAGGGCTCCGCCTTTTCCGTCGAGCCGATTTTGCGTCAGAGCGCCTGGTTCCGGCCGCATAACCGCGACAGTCATATTCGCAATCTCTATCTGGTCGGCGCGGGCACGCATCCAGGTGCGGGCATTCCCGGCGTGATCGGTTCTGCCAAAGCCACCGCAAGCCTGATGCTGGAGGATCTGCATGAATAATCCGACGCTGTTGCACCATGCCGTGGAGACGATGGAGGTGGGCTCGAAGAGTTTTGCTACCGCCTCGAAGCTGTTTGACGCCAAAACGCGCCGCAGCGTATTGATGCTCTACGCCTGGTGCCGGCACTGCGACGACGTGATCGACGACCAGCAGCTTGGCTTTCCCGGCGAGATCCCTTCGGCGCAGACGCCCCAGCAGCGCCTGGCGAATCTGGAGTGCAAAACCCGGCAGGCCTATGCGGGCGCGCAAATGCACGAACCAGCGTTCGCCGCCTTTCAGGAGGTGGCGCTCGGCCACGACATTTCCCCCGCTTACGCCTTCGACCATCTGGAAGGGTTCGCCATGGACGTGCGCGGCGCGCGCTATGAAACGCTGCAGGATACGTTGCGCTACTGCTACCACGTCGCGGGCGTAGTCGGGCTGATGATGGCGCAAATCATGGGGGTGCGCGACGAGGCGGTGCTGGATCGCGCCTGCGATCTCGGCATCGCTTTTCAGCTGACCAATATTGCGCGCGATATCGTCGAGGATGCGCGCGTCGGCCGCTGCTATTTGCCGGAAAGCTGGCTGGAAGAGGCCGGTCTCGATCGACTTCACTTTGCCGATCGCGCGCATCGACCGATGCTGGCGGGACTGGCGCGGCGGCTGGTAAGCGAAGCGGAGCCCTATTACGCTTCCGCTTCAGCAGGCCTGGCTGGGCTGCCGCTGCGCTCCGCCTGGGCGATCGCAACGGCGAAAGAGGTCTATCGCCGCATTGGCGTTAAGGTTTACGGCGCGGGCGAAACCGCCTGGGATCGCCGCCAGTCCACCAGCAAACAGGAGAAGCTCCTGCTGCTGGCGGCGGGTGCGGCGCAGGCGATCAGGTCTCGGGCGGCCGCTTCGCCGCCGCGTCCGGTCGAGCTTTGGCAGCGTCCGCGTTAGGCTGACGACCGTGGCGCTGGCGTAGCGTCGCCTGTAATTTCGCCAGCGGCGGCGCATAGAGGAAGCCGAAGGAGACGCAGTCTTCCCGGCCGCGCACCGCATGGTGCATACGATGCGCCATATAGAGTCGTTTAAAGTAGCCGCGGCGCGGTATGTACTTAAAGGGCCAGCGCTGATGCACCAGCCCGTCATGCACAATAAAATAGAGCAGGCCATAAAGCGTCATGCCTGCGCCTATCCATTGTAGCGGCCAGACGCCGCGACTGCCCAGGTAGATCAAGAGAATCGCCAGCCCGGCGAACACCACGGCATACAGGTCGTTGACCTCAAACCAGCCGCTATGCGGTTCATGATGCGATCGGTGCCAGCCCCACCCCCAGCCGTGCATAATATATTTGTGCGACAGCGCGGCGGTAATCTCCATCGCTACGACGGTCAGTAATACGATTCCAGCGTTCCACAACCACAGCATATCTTCTCCCGTCAGTGCATCCTGCCAGCCAGCTCAGGCTGGCTATCATCTGCTGCGGCACCCCGCAGGCGAACAGTAAGTTTAGGCTATGGCCTGTAATTCGCCGCAGGGTTTAAACAGGTAACAGCTCTCCTGATTGAAAGAAGAGACATTAATCCAGCCTGTTAGCACAAAAGGCAATGGCGCAAGCGGTCCGCGCTGCCGTAGACTGCGGCAGCAAAAAACAAAACAGGGATAACAACGACATGAAGCTGTTCTATAAAGCGGGCGCCTGCTCGCTGACGACCCACATCGTTCTGCACGAAACCGGATTGCCGCATACCTCCGTTGCGGTGGATTTAAAAACCAAACGTACCGCCGAAGGCGACGATTTTCTGGCGATCAACAGCAAAGGTTATGTGCCGGCATTGCAGCTCGACAACGGCCACGTGCTGACCGAGGGCGCCGTTATTGCCCAGTATCTGGCGGATTTGAAGCCGGAGAGCCATTTGTTGGCGGCAGGCGGCGAAGCGCGCTATGCGGTGCTGGAGTGGATGAACTTTATTTCCACCGAGCTGCACAAAGGCATTGGAGCGTTTTTCAACCCGGCTATGACGCCGGAATGGAAGGCGGCTGCGACGGCGACGCTGAACAAACGTCTGGACTGGCTGGCGGAAGCGCTGGGGGATAACCGCTATTTATACGCTGACCACTTCACCATTGCCGATGCCTATTTGTTCAACGTACTGAGCTGGTTCCGCGTGGTTGATTTCAGCCTGGATCGCTGGCCGGCGCTGCAGCGCTTTGCTGCGACTCATGCGCAGCGTCCGTCAGTGATCGCCGCGATGAAATCGGAAGGCCTGATGTAATAAAACAGCGCGCCCGAGGGCGCGCTGTTCGATCAGAAGTCCGCTTTCAGCACGATGCGGTAGTGCGCCTTGCCGGCGCGCAGGTGATCGAGAGCGTCGTTAATTTTCGACATCGGGAAATATTCCACGGTCGGCGCGACATCCGCACGCGACGCCAGACGAAGCAGCGAGCGCAGCTGGCCCGGCGAACCAGTAGAGGAGCCGGTCACGCCGCGATCGCCGAGGATCAGGTTGAACGCCTGCACCTCGAACGGCTTCATCACCGCCCCAACGGTGTGGAAACGGCCATTGGCCGCCAGCGCCTGAAAATAGGGCTGCCAGTCAAGATCCACCGCGACGGTGCTGATGATCAGGTCGAACTGACCGGCCAGCTTGTTCAGCGCCTCAGGATCGCGGCTGTTGACGACGTAGTCCGCGCCCATCTGCTTAATGGTTTCAGTTTTGGAAGGCGACGAACTGAAGGCCGTGACTTCCGCGCCCAGCGCGCGCAGCAGTTTAATCGCCATATGGCCAAGACCACCGATGCCGATCACGCCTACGCGGCTGGTAGCGGTAATGTTATGCATCAGCAGCGGTTTAAAGACGGTGATGCCGCCGCACAGCAGCGGACCGGCGGTCGCCGCGTCCAGATTTTCTGGTAGCGGAATCACCCATTGCCAGTTGGCGCGTAAATGGCTGGCGAAGCCGCCATGGTTGCTTATGGTGGGAACGTTATTGTTGACGCAGTTAACCTGCTCGCCGTTGATGCAGGCGTCGCAATATTGACAGCTTTTCGCCGTCCAGCCGATGCCGACGCGCTGGCCCATGCTCAGGCCTTTATTTTTAGCGCTGTCGCCCAGCGCGACCACGCGGCCAATCACTTCATGACCGGCGATCAGCGGATAGGCCGAGATGCCCCACTCGTTGTCGATCATCGAGAGATCGGAGTGACACACGCCGCAGTAATCGACTTCAACTTCAACATCTTCCGCAGCCAGCGGGCCGGGATCGTACTCATAGGGTTGAAGCGCCTCTCCAGCCTTCATGGCCGCGTAACTTTTAAATTTCATGCTTTTCCTCGCTAAGGTAGTGAATGCGCTCAAGGCATTTTGGCGCTGAAGCTGTCCGCAACCGTCACGAACTGCCCGCCGCCAAGATGATGCAAAGTGTGAAGCGCGCGGTTTTCGGCGCTGAAATGCCAGCGACCGTCATAAAAGACTCGGCTGTCAGCTGCCGCTGCCACTACTTCGCCGAACAAAGTGTCGTAGTTTTGCTGCGCCTCTGTTGCCGGCAGCAGCCGACACTCCAGCCAGGCGACGCAGCTCTCTTCCAGCAGCGGCACGCCCAGCTCAGGACTCTTGATGGCCTGAATATCCCAGGCGGCGAATTTATCTTCATCGCGCCCCGATCGGTTGCCGACGGCATAGGTCAGATCGGCGAAGGCGGCAGCCGGCACGCAGACGCCAAAGGCGCCGCTCGACTCAATCAGCTCACGCGACCAGGTCGCCTTATCCACCACGATCGCCACGCGCGGCGGCGTAAACTCCACCGGAGTCGACCAGGCGGCGGCCATAACGTTGCGGCGCTGAGTCTGCGGATGCTGGCTGGTGATCAGAATGGTAGGACCGTGATTGAGCAGACGGCTGGCGTGCTGAAGCGCCACCGGACGGAAATGCGACATAGCGGTTCCTTACTGAATTGACGCACGCTGCTTTGTACATCATAAATTGCTGTAAACGTTTTACTTTACGCGTTTTCGCCAGCAGCGGTTTACCGCTGCGTGCCGAGCCGTTTTTATAATAGATCGTGATTCAACGGTGTGCGAAAAGCGTGGCGGGCTGCGCTCATCAGCTGTGCGGCCGTCACGGTGGGCGGCAGTCGCGTCAGCACTTTGCTCGCCTGCCAGTAGCACAACACCATCACCTCATCGGTTTCGCTTTCGGCCAGCTCTTTGAGCCGTGCGCGCAGCGTCGGAACGTTGAGCGTTTGCTGCTCGTCCAGCATCTCTTCGATGGTCTTGATAATGACGTCATGGATAGTTTTCCAGGAAAGATTAGTAAGCAAAATCAACCTCTTCTAGCGCTTTCCGGCTCCGGAACAGTTATAACTTTTACCGCGCGGTTGACACCTGCGCGGGCGAGATAATGTTAACATGGCATTAACTATAGCTGCATCGTCGGGCTTTCGGCGACTTTTACACAGCGGGATTATCACCGTGGAAGCGTTTTCAAAAAAGCGGCTGGTTTAGCTGTAAAAGCGGGTTTTTGATGCCTGATTAGGGCACCGTTGTAAGGTGCTGAGACAGGGCAATTTTTTGAATGGCAGAGGTTTTAGATTTTAACAGGAGAGAAAAAATGAGCAGAGACAAATTTGCGGCTGATGCGCTGGTATGGGGCCAGGGATCACGCGTTTTCGAGATTTTTCTGGAACCAACATGCCCTTTTTCCGTACGCGCCTTCAATAAGTTTGATGCGCTGCTGGAATATGTCGGCGAAAAAGAGATGACGTTAAAAATCCGCCTGCAGTCGCAGCCGTGGCATCTCTTTTCAGGGCTGATTGTGCGCTATATTCTGGCGGCCTCGACTCTACCCGACGGGAAACATGCCGCCAGAGCGGTGATGAAAGCGGTAGCCGATCACCGCGAAGAGTTCGAGTTTGTCGATCACTGTCGCGGCCCCAATATGCACACAACGCCTGAAGAAATAATCGACCGCCTTAAGCGCTATAGCGGCGTCGACGCTCGCGCCCCATTCGACCGCGCAGAGCTGCAAAACGAGATCAAGTGGCACTGCAAATATGCGCGTCAGAATGGCGTGCACGTTTCACCGACTTTTATGATCAACGGGTTAATTCAACCGGAGATGGGCAGTGGCGATGAGATTAGCGAGTGGGCACAGCGTCTGATGGCATAGAAAGCATCGCCTGCGGAGAGCGCAGGCGATATGGATTACTGGTCGGTGTCGTCATCTTCGTAAGCAGGTATTTCCGCATCATCCGGCAGCGGTTCAGTATCGGGACGTTCAGACATAACAAAGCTCCTTCGGGCGGCTATGAAAAACCTGACATATCGCTGCAACAACGCTAAATTCAGACGCCTTCTGACCAAAAAAGCGCAGACTGGACGAATCCGCATTTAACGCGTTGAGTTAACCTGCGGCAACTGCTGCGCAATCATGCGGTTAGCGAAGCAGAAAGCAAAACGCAGCGTGCGGCGAATTTTCGGTAACATCTGGCAATATAATAAACTACTGAAAATTGCGGCAATGCCGATAGATTGATGCGTGCAGACGGGGAGGTTGGCAGCGAGCCAACACCAGGGCAACCGCGTTGACTTCCCCGCTGCAGCTGTTCAGGTTCGGCCTGACGACTGCTCGCCAGGCTGAACAGAACCTTATGGACGTTTCAGCAGAGGATCGACTTTATCCTTTTCTTCAACGCCTGATACGCCGCTTCTCTCAACGATATCGTCATCTACGCCGGTGGTTCCGGTAGTGTTAAAAGCGCCGGCAGGTTTTGCCGTAGCGCTGCCGGTACCTGTCAGAGGGGCATCCGCAGCGAGATGGCTGTCTGCATGATCGATGTCCACTTCCTGGCGACGAACAGAATCTGTGACGTTTTCAACGCGCTCGCTCTGGTCTGTGCGTACCACCACTTCTTCCTTGATGTGCGCGGTTTTGTTGATAACCGGCTGCTCATGCGTTTCCGCTACTTCGATGGTTTTATCTTCCCAGTCAACATTATCCGTCGCGGCCAGATCGTTGGTTGAACGGCGGAAGATATCCGCATGCTGCTCCTGCAGAGAGATATTTTCTGAAACCTGATCGGTCACGGTATAGCGACGGACGCGCGTGGTCCCCTCGCTGACCAGACGTTTGCCGACTTCCAGACGCTCTTCAGCCAGGCGCAGCACTTCTTCTTCGCTTTCATCGCCGGTAAGCGAAGTGCGAACCGGCTGCGTCAGACCGCTGTCGGCAACGCTGTTGACGCCAGTCGCGCTCTGCGCAGTCGAAACGGTATAGCCGTCATCCTGCGACAGGCTGTTGCCGGCCGGCAGTTCGCCGGTGTCATGCGCATCCAGAATACTGTAGGCGCGCGGCAGCTTATCCTCTTCAGCGCGCAACGTCAGCACGACGCTGCCTGAGTTAATCGCATCTTCATACACGCCGCTCTGCTCTTCATCCAGCGTGCTGCCGAACAGACGCTGCCAGAAGCCTGGATGACGGGCTTCGTGTCCTTCCGATTTCAGACGCTCGCCAGAAATCACATCAATATCATGCTCGGCGAAACCCGCCTTGATCAGGCTACGCTTAGCCCCTTCAGCCTGAGCCAGGGTACTGAACATTGTTACGATTTTTTCGTGTGCCATGATTTCCTCCTGCGTGATGATGGCTTAGGTGTCGTCTTTTTTCCGGTTAATCTCGACATGCTGTTTACGTAGTGAAACGGTCTCTTCCCAGGGAACCTCTTCATGCGTTCGCCGGATATGCAACTCCTCTTTCAAAACCAGCCTGCGAATGATTTCAACTTCCTCTTCTACAACCGGAACGATAAGGACGCCTTCCTCTTCCCTGATATCCGGCATAGACGCGATGCGCTCATTTTTCGGCACATGCGTCACCTCGACGTTTTCCCGGCGCAACAGTAGACTTACTGGCTCGTTATGCGTGGAAGTCTGGCGTTTGACAGTGACATATCCATCCAGTACTTCTTCTCGCGATACGCTCAGCTTTTCTTCAGCCAGATGCAGTATTTCCTCTTCTGCATTTGGATGTTCGTCGTTGTTTGAAGAAGAAGCCATATTTCACCCTTAATGAAATGCCCGGTTGAAATAAACACCCTGATATAATCAAATCAAAAGCATTTACAACTAATGAAACTTAAGTCTGAATCAAAACCCAGCCGTTGCAAGCCAAACGGTAAAAAAAAAGAAAATTAAAACAAAGACGAGAACGCGGCTAAAAAACCAGACATTAATCCAACAAGAATTTATCCTTTGCGAGCAAGGGCTTATTGTAATTTCGTTGTTTTATTGCGCACGCTGTTAATTCAGGATAATTCCTACCAGCAAAAATTTTAAATTTAGCTACGTCACCTGAACATTATTATTAACGCGCTGATATGCATTGTTTTTATATTGCCTTTAAATAAAAAATCGCATAAACATGTAAAAATATGTCAGCGAGTGAATAATTACGACACCAGGCATGCAAAAGCGTTATTACGGGGATTAAATCGCCAGCGCGACTCGTTTCAAGCCAGCTGAAAGGTGGTTTTTTGGCGCGGGGGCAACATGGTAAAGGAGAATGGGGTAGGCTCTGCCGCGACGCACGCGGCAGAGCGAGGTCGTTATTTCCCTTCAAAGAAATTTTCAGGCAACTGTCCCGGCGCGCGGTCAATAACGCTGTCGTTATCGGGCCCTTCATTTTTCATATAGGTAACTTCGGCAAATTCGGGAATGATGACATAGGGATAGGCTGGGCCTTCATCTCTAAAACGATGCATATCTTCGATAAACTCATTCTGATAGCAGATGGTTTTTTCAGGATGCTGACCTTCTCCGGCGATCCACTGCGGGAAAAAAATGGTGCCATGCAGCAGTTTGCGGTTCAAGTCAAACAGCAGGCTGACGCAGGTGCCGGTCGGTTCATGCCAGTCCACCTTAAATATACCAGGGGCAAACTGCACGGCATTCATCTTCTGATTAGTCACCCAGCGCCCACCAACCAGGCCCTGATGGATACGGTAGTCGCAGGTAGTTTCATTACGCGCGTACCACTCATACTTCCAGCCGTTGTCGTAGGTATAGACAAAATGCGTACCGACAAACTGCGATAGATCGCGTGATGACTCGTTAAGCGAAGCGATAGTCATGGCTTACCTCATGTTATCAGTAAGGAGGGCTCCGGCCTGTTGCGCAGAGCCGCATTCTCTTTTGAGACCGGCCGTTAATATTTTGCCGGTTCACTTATTATTGATGAGGATCCATTATTCACCACTTCAGCAGCGATTTAAGATGCGCCGCGGCTTCAGGCAGCTGGCGCAGGGCTTTTAGCCTCACGTTTATGTCGGGAAAAGGCAAAAAATGAGGCGCAGCGGCGCAGGATGCAAGAGGCAAAAAGCGGCCATTTTATATTTTACTGTTTTTTCCAATGCGATTAAAATATGAACAATGATGGAAGCATCATCACGCTTTTTTCATCAGTGCTAATTATAAAATATGGATTTAACTCATAGCCATCTTCGTCAAATATAGCCAGACAGAAATCTGCCGTTACATCATGTATATATTTATCACATTAAAAATTTGTTGCTAAATTAAGCATAAACGCTTTTTTACCCCGCACTGAGAAACCATAACGCGCAGGATATGATCGTAATCAACGCCTTTCGACACCTCTCTTACTACCCTTCATTAATGTTTTACTAACGTAACTAATAAAATGATAACGCTGCGAAAAATTAACGGTTTTGAATTAGAGCGAGATATCGGCGAACTTAATCAGGCAATCGCTCAACATTATATCTGGTCCAGTCAACTAACCACGACGGCGCTGTTCCATGACAGCCCCGATCCAGAGGTAATGGACACCGAATCACATCTGCACTGCCGGTTCAGTAAATGGCTGGCCATTCGTTTGCGGCTGAAGAATTTTGAAGATCCAGCGGTTAAACAAATTGAAGAGCGCCACGCGGCTATCCACGCCTCTATGCGCGAACTGCTGTTGGCAATGCAGCAAGGCACCTTAACGCGCGCGCAGCTACAGGACTATTACGCGGACCAGCGGGCCTTCCTCGACGCCATCGATCGTTATAAAACCGAGCTGATCGCGCTACGGAATAACCACGATGCGTTGACGGGGCTGCCGCTCAGAAAACTGCTTTATCGCGATTTCCCGTTACTGCAGCAGGCTGTTGGTCGTAATGAAGCGCCTTCGCTCTATCTGACCCTGATTGACATTGACCACTTTAAACAGGTCAACGACAAATATGGCCATACGACTGGCGATGCAGTGCTGAGAGAACTTGGCAGCTTACTCTCCATGAATAGCCGCAGCCAGGACAAAACCTACCGCTTTGGTGGCGAAGAATTTATTCTGCTGCATGTTTGCGACAGCGATGCGGCCTTTAACGCCACGCTGGAGCGACTTATGGCGCAGATTCGCGCACATAATTTCATTACGCCGACCGGCACGCTGCAGATTACGGTAACCTGTGGCGCCGTGCATGCAGTCAGCGATGAGGCGTTACAGACGCTGATCGAAAAGGCCGACCGGGCCATGTATCTGGGCAAACAGCAGGGCCGCGATCGCATTATCTTTTGTCCGCACGAAAGCCAGGCGCCGAGCCATGCTGGCGAAGCGATCTGCTGGTAAGCGAAACCTAAACTCTTCCTCAACGCAGCGCGATTTTCCGCCTCGCGCTGCCGCCTTTTCTCTCTTACCGCACGGCTGACGCTTGTCTGGCTGACCCGACCTCACGATAATCGCTATCTACTTTACTTTATAACGAGAGTACAGATGAAAAAGCTCAGGCTTATCGCGTTGATAAGCGCCCTATTATGCAGCGCTTCCGCCATGGCAACCGATATTCGCGTCACCTACGCTGGTTCAATGGGCAAAGTGATGGATGAAAGTTTAGGCCCGGCATTCGCTAAAACAAACAGTGGCAGCTATCAGGGACAGGGCCAGGGCGCCTACGGCATGGCGCGACTGCTGGCGAGCAAAAAAATCACCGCTGACGTTTTTGTCTCAATTACGCCAGGTCCGATGCAGATCCTGAAAGAAGCGGGCCTGATCGATAACGCCGTGCCGGTCGCCAGCACCAGCATGGTGATCGCCTATAGCCCAAAAGGTCCCTATGCGCAGCAGTTCGCCGCCGCAGCGAAGGCAGGCGATGCCAGCTGGCTTAAGCTGCTGGCGACGCCCGGCCTGAAGTTTGGCCGTACCGATCCGGTTAACGATCCTAAAGGGCAAAATATTGTCTTCTCCCTGCTGCTGGCGGAGAAGTATTACGGCAAGCCTGGCGCAGCTGACAGCATCATGGGCGGTGTGCAGAATCCGGCGCAGACTCATCTTGAAGGCGGTTTGCTGGCACGGCTTGAGAGCGGCCAGGTCGACGCCGCGGCCGGTTATGAAAGCGAAGCCATCTCTGCGCATCTGCCCTATGTCGCGCTGCCGGACGAGATTAATCTGAGCAATCCGGCACAGGCTAAAAAGTGGTACGACACCGTTAGCTTTACGATCAAAGACGGCAAAGGCGAGGAGAAAACCCTGCACACCCAGCCGCTGGTTTACTACGCGGCGGTGCTGAAAAATGCGCCCCACGGTGCGAAAGCGGGACAGGCCTTCGTCGATTTTATGCTGAGCAAAGCGGGTCAGGCGCTCTACCAGCAGAATGGCTACGCCGCGCCTAAAGGCGACGCGCTCTACCCGTGATAACGCGTCGCCCCTCTTCGGCACTCTGGTTATCGCTGCCCGCGCTTGCGCTGCTGGCGGTGCCTTTCCTGACGCTGATCGCCCTGACTCGCTGGCGCCATTTTCATCTTGCCTGGGGCGACGGCAACGCTATCGCGATCTCGACCGGGCTGGGAATGATATCGCTGCTGCTGATCGTTACCACCGGCCTGCCCGTCGCCTGGTGGCTGTCGCAAGCGCGCGGCAAGGCGCGGACGGTGGTGGAGATACTGGTGTTGATCCCGCTGCTGACGCCGCCGCTGGCGATGGGCATTCTGCTGGTCAGCGCCTATGGTCCCTACGGGCCGGCAGGCTCGCTGCTGGCGCGCATGGGCGTTGAGCTGGTTAACAATCCGGCCGCCTTTGTGCTGGCGCAGTGGTACGGCGCGCTGCCTTGGTTTATTACGGCGGCGCGGTCGGCCTTTGCCGCCGTGCCCGTCGCCATCCTGGAGGCGGGCCGCACGCTGGGCGCGTCGCCGTGGCAGCGTTTTCGCCGTCTGTCACTGCCGCTCGCCGCGCCGGGTCTCGCGACGGCGGTAGCGCTCGCCTGGGTGCGCGCTATCGGCGAATTCGGCATCGTGATGATTTTTGCCTATTTCCCGCAGGGCATTCCGGTTAAGCTCTACAACAATTTGCAGAATGACGGCGTGGATGCGGTTTATGTGCTGCTGTGGCTGCTGCTGTTGTTTACCTTACCTTTGCCGCTGGCCTGCTTTGCCTTTGTGCGTCGTTACGCACGCGAAAAAGAGCCGCGGCGCACCCGATCGGGAGTGATCTGATGTCCGTTTCGCTGGAGCAGTTGATCGAGAAGTACCCAGAGGCGCACGCATGGGCGTTCGGCGACTCGGCCGAGTTGGCCGATCGTCTCGTTACGCTGGTGATTGCCGGTAAAAAGATGGCGAGCTGCGGCTCGCTGCACGGCTGGCAGGATGACGAATCAAAGCCTGAGCCTGGCGGCTACAGCATTATCCTCGACGGCGCGGGGCAGCCGCGCTGCGTCATCCGCACCACCGGCCTCTTTTTGACCCACTTCGACCGCGTGACGCCGGAGATGGCAATGCTGGAAGGCGAAGACGATCTTAGTCTGGAGAGCTGGCGCCGCGAGCATCAGCGCTTTTTCCAGAACGAAGGCACCTTTCACCCCGAGATGGAGCTGGTGTTCGAGACCTTCCAGCTGGTTGAGGTGGTGTAGTTCAGCCTACAGCTAGCTCGCATTACGCTGGAAGTGGCTGTTCACAAACGCGCGGCAGCGCGGCGAAACAGGGTCAAGAAACAGCTGCTCCGGCGCGCCCTCTTCTTCCACCATTCCCTGATGCAGAAACACCGCCTTATTCGACACGTCGCGCGCGAAGCCCATTTCGTGCGTCACGATAATCATCGTGCGCCCCTCTTCCGCCAGGCCGCGGATCACGCGCAGCACCTCGCCCACCAGTTCGGGATCGAGCGCAGAGGTCGGCTCATCGAACAGAATCGCCTTCGGCTGCTGCGCCAGCGCGCGCGCAATCGCCACGCGCTGCTGCTGGCCGCCTGACAGCTGCGACGGCCAGGCGTCGCGCTTCGCGTAAAGCCCCACCTTATGCAGCAGCGCCTCCGCCTCTTCCGTCGCCTCTTTGACGTTGCGCTTCTGTACGTGCACCGGCGCTTCGATGATGTTCTGCATTACCGTCTTGTGCGGCCAGAGATTAAAGCTCTGGAACACAAAGCCGAGCTGCATCCGCATCAGCTTAATGCGCTGGCGCTGCGCGCGACTCAGCTTTTCATCGGCGTTATCCAGCGTCACGCTGTTCTCGCCCACGGCGATCTCGCCCGCCTGCGGCACTTCAAGAAAGGGAATACAGCGCAGCAGCGTACTTTTTCCCGATCCGCTGGCGCCGATTAGCGAGATGACATCGCCGTCCTGCGCCGTCAGGCTGATGTCGTGCAGCACTTCATGTCCCGCATAGCTTTTTCTGAGATGGCTCAGCATGATGGTTGGTTGGGTCATGAACGCGCTCCGAAATAGTAGGGGGAGAGGCGCCGCTCCAGCAGAGAGACGCCTTTGCTCACCAGTATGCTGAGCAGCAGATAGATCGCCGCCGCGCTGAGGAAAACTTCCAGCGCGCGGAAGGTAGAGGAGACGATAGAGTCGGCGATGCCGGTCATCTCCATCAGGCTGATGGTACTCACCAGCGAAGTAGACTTGAGCATAGAGATAATTTCATTGCTGTAGGCGGGCAGCGCCTGACGGATGGCGATAGGCAGCGTAATGCGGGTGAAGATCTTATGCGACGGCATGCCGCAGACCCTGGCCGCCTCCAGCGACTGACGGCTCACCGCGTTGAGGCCGCCGCGCAAAATCTCCGAAGTATAGGCCGCGTCGTTGAGGATCAGCGCCAATAGCCCGCACCAGTAAGGATCGCGCAGCAGCGGCCAGAACATGCTTTCGCGCACCGCCGGCAAACTGCCCAGGCCGTAGTAGATCATAAAAATTTGAATCAGCAGCGGCGTGCCGCGAAACAGCCAGACGTAAAAACGGGCGAAATAGCCACCGACGCGCGTCTGACGCAGCAGGTTCAGCCCCAGCGCCAGCAGGCCGCCGCCCAGCAGCGACAACACCGCCAGATTAATGGTCAGCGGCAGGCCTTTGAGCAGCGCCAGCAGGGTTTCCTGCAAAAAAGGGAGATCCATCGGCTTTCCTTAAACGTTAGCGCGCTGCTGGCCGCGCATAGCGAACTTCTCTACCGCGCGGAAGACCCAGTCGGAACAGGTAGTGATAATCAGATAGATCACGGCGCCGACGCTGTAGAAGAAAAACGACATCTGCGTGGAGTTGGCGGCCGTGGTGATCTGGTTCATGGTTTCCACCAGTCCGGTCACCGAGACCAGCGCCGACTCCTTGATCACCGACTGCCACTGATTGCCCATTCCCGGCAGCGCGGTGCGCAGCGCCTGGGGCACAATCATGCGGCGGAACAGCATCAGCCGCCCCATGCCCGTGACCGTCGCCGCCTCCAGCGTGCCGCGCGGAATGGCGTAGAACGCGCCGCGAAACACGCCGCTCTGGTAGGCGCCGGAGATCAGGCCGATGGCGATAGCGCCGGCGATAAAGCCGTTGATATCGAACGGCCCCTGCATGCCCAGCGCGGTTCCAACCGAAGAGAGTACCTGACGACCGCCGAAGTAAAACAGGTAGATCACCAGCAGTTCCGGCACGCCGCGAAACACTGTGATATAGCCTGCCGCCAGACGCCGCTGCCAGCGCGAACCGGCAATCTGCATCCAGCAGAGCAGGCTGCCCAGCGCTGCGCCCAGCAGCCACGCGCAGAGCGAAACGGTTACCGTGACCGTGGCGGCGCTCAGCAGCACGCCGCCCCAGCCTTCGTCGCCGAAGCCAATTAGCTGCCAGTCGATTTGGGTCAACATCGGCTATCAGGCTTTCGGCGCGACGTCTTCGCCGAACCATTTGATGGAAAGTTTGCTCAGCGTGCCGTCTTTAATCATCGCGGCAAGCGCGTCGTCCAGCGCCGCCTTCAGCTCAGCGTTGCCTTTGCGCAGGCCAATTGCCGATCCCGCTCCCAGCACGCCGCCGCTAAACCCATAGCCGCTGCTGCTGATGGCGTTCGCATGTTTTTTCACAAAGGCGTTAAGGTTAGTGCGCGACGCCATCACCGCATCTACGCGGCCGTTCATTAGATCGGCAAAGGTTTCCGGGCCGGCCTGATAGGTACGAATCGTGGCGACGTCGCCCAGATATTTTTGCAGGAAGTCCGCCTGAATGGTGGCGACCTGCACCGCGATGGTTTTGCCCTTGAAGCTGGTTTTCAGTTCATCGATCGCTTTCTGCATGCCGGCAGCGTCATCGGCCGTCACCACGGTGCCGGTGCCGGGCAGCGTCGCCAGCGGCGAGCTTTTGGCCGTCACGAAGCTGGAAACGCTGACGGTGTATTGCTGGGTAAAGTCGATCGCTTCAGCGCGCTTCGGCGTAACCGTCACTGCGTCGATAACCGCATCATATTTGCCGTCGATCAGACCGGGGATCATGCCTGACCACTTTTGCGCACTGATTTCATATTTGAAGCCGACGCGCTTCGCCAGCTCTGCCACGATATCGGGTTCATAACCGACGATCTTGCCGTTCGGCGTGGTCTGGTTAAACGGAGGATAGCTGCCTTCGGTGGCGAATTTCAGGGTGCCAAGATCTTTTGCCAGGCTGAGCGCCGGTACGGCTGCCAGGCCCAGAGCCAGGGTGGCCGCGAACAGCCCTTTGCGCATCATCATAGTGATATCCTCATTTATTATTGTCAGAAAGCAGATCGACGGCCAGTCGCACCATCGCCTGCGCGCCTGCGGCGATGCTGCGTTCATCCGGCTGATAATCGGAGTTATGCAGATGGTCGTCGCGGCCCGGCGTGCCGGAGCCGATATGGATCTGACAGCCCGGCGCGCGCTCGGTAAACAGGGAAAAATCTTCCGCGCCGAAGCTGTCGCTCGGTTTCGCGACAATGGGTTTGCCGAACTGATGCGAAAGAATCTCCTCCAGCGCGTCAATCAACCGGTCGTCATTCATTAGCGGCGGCACGCCGCGCAGATAGTCCACCTCGACGCGCACGTTCATCGCCAGCGCGACGCCTGCGCATATGCGACGGAACGAGGTTTCCATATCGGCGCGCACCTGCGGCGATTTAGTGCGAATAGTGCCCTGAAGCAGGCAGCTGTCGGGAATGATATTGTGCGTGGTGCCGCCCTGGATATGGCCAATAGTCAGCACAGCGGAGTGGGCCGGATCGCGCTCGCGCGAGATCAGCGTTTGCAGCTGGCCGATCAGAGAAGCCGCGGCAACGATGGGATCGACGCCCATATGGGGCCGCGCGGCGTGCGTCGAAACGCCATGCACTCGCACGTCGAACTCGTCGCTCGAGGCGGTGCTGCCGCCTCGCGTCAGCGCCACGTCGCCGGCCGCCAGCTCCGGCTTGTTGTGCAGCGTGACGGCCCAGTCTACGCCCTCAGCGGCGCCATCGGCGATCATCGCTTCCGCGCCGCTTTCCGGCGTTTCTTCCGCAGGCTGGAAGATAAGCCGCACTCGGCCTTTCAGCTGTTGACGGTAGTTGGGCAGGATCGCCGCGACGCCAAGCAGCGTAGCGGTATGGAGATCGTGTCCGCAGGCGTGCATTTTGCCGGGCAGCGTGCTGCTGAAGGAGAGACCGGTCTGCTCCTGGATGGGCAGCGCGTCCATATCCGCACGCAGCAGCAGCGTTTTACCCGGCTGCGCGCCGACAATGTCTACCAGCACGCCGGTGCGGCCGACGCCTGTTTGGGGAGTGAGGCCATGGGCGCGCAGCCAGTTAGCGACGATCTCCGCAGTGCGCACCGTATCGAAGCCGAGCTCCGGATGCGCATGGATATCGCGTCGGATGGCGATCAGTTGCGGCTCAAGATCGGCTACTCTGGCGCTTATTTCCCTCGCCAGGCGTGCTTTTTCGTCAGTCATATTTTCCCTGCAGAATGCCTTTACTTACGGCGTCAGGCGCAGCGGTTCGAGCCGCTGGCTATATTGTTGTGTTTGCAGGCTTTATTTATTCACAGAGGAAAGCAGAAAGCAACGCGCGGGATATTGAGGAAAAATTATTAAAATCAATAAATTAGAAAACATCACTTTTAAGACGCCTGAGAATGCAGCGAATCAGCAAGATTATTAATAATCCCCGATCGTTCATCACATCGTCTAATTATGTTATTGCACAAAGTGTGCTGCCGCCGATAAAAAAACGCCCTGCGAACAGGGCGTTTTCAGTGGTAATCAGGCGCGGCGCCAGCGGCGCGTCAGCTGTTTTTCCAGCTCGACGATGATGAAGATCGCGGCGCCGACGATAAAGGCGATGACCCAGTATTTAAACGGCAGCGGACGAGTGCCGAACAGGGTATTCATCAGCGGCAGATAGATAATCAGCGCCTGCAGCACTACCAGCACGCCGCTCACCAGCCAGATGCCGCGATTTTTCAGCATGCCGCTGTCGAGTGAGAAGCTTTTGGTGCTGCGGCAGTTCAGCATATAGACCCACTGCGCGGTGACCAGCGTCTGCAGCAGCACGGTGCGGATGAATTCCGGCTCATAGCCGCGCGTCTGCAGCCAGGCTTCGAGAACGAAGGCGCTAACGGAGATCAGCAGGCCGACGAAGAGCATACGCCAGACGGCGTAACCGTCCATTACCGAGGCGCTGACGTCGCGCGGCGGACGGCGCATCACATTCGCCTCGGCCGCTTCAAACGCCAGGCCGAATGAGAGCGTGGCGGACGTCGCCATATTCATCCAAAGGATCTGAACCGGCGTCAGCGGCAGCAGGTTGCCCATCAGGATGGCGATAATAATCAGCAGGCCCTGCGCCAGGCAGGTCGGCATAATAAACAGAATAGTTTTAATCAGGTTATCGTAGACCCGACGCCCCTCTTTCACTGCGGCGGCGATGGTCGCGAAGTTGTCGTCGGCGAGGATCATATCGGCGGCCTCTTTGGTCACCTCCGTGCCTTTGATGCCCATGGCGATGCCGACGCTCGCCTGCTTCAGCGCAGGCGCGTCGTTGACGCCGTCGCCGGTCATGCCAACCACTTCGCCGCTGGCGGCCAGCGCTTTCACCAGACGCAGCTTATGCTCGGGGCTGGTGCGCGCGAAGATATCGTACTGACGCGCCGCTTCGGCAAGCTCGCTGTCGCTCATATGCTCCAGATCGCGCCCCGTCAAGGCTTTATCGCTGTTGCTGATGCCCAGCATTTTGCCGATCGCCATTGCCGTCTCCTGATGATCGCCGGTGATCATCTTGACGCGGATGCCGGCCTGCTGGCAGTCGTCGATAGCCGCGACCGCTTCCGGACGCGGCGGATCCATCATGCAGGCGAGCCCCAGCAGCACCATATTCTCGCGCAGATCCGCATGATCCAGCGAGTCGATCGCCTTCGGCACGCGTTTCCACGCCGCCGCGACGGTGCGCAACCCTTCGCTGGCGTAGCGGGTAATCGCCGCCTCCCAGTAGGCGCGATCCAGTGGCTGTGCGCCGTCGGCGCTCTGCTGATGCGTGCAGAGCGACAGCAGCACGTCCGGCGCGCCGGTCATCAACACCCAGGCCTCGCCGTCCGCTTCGCCGCTGACGGCCATATATTTATAGAGCGAGTCGAACGGCAGCTTGCTGACCAGCTGCTGCTGACCCACTTTTACGCCCCCTTTCGCCGCCAGCACTTTCAGCGCCCCCTCGGTCGGCCCGCCAACGATGCGCCAGCGCCCTGCCGCATCCTGCTGGATCTGGCTTTCGTTGCAGATATCGATGGCGGCGAGAAAGCGCGACATGACCGGATCCTGCGCCGCGATAAGCCTGCTATCCGGCGTCTCCGGGACAATCTCGCCCACCGGCTCGTAGCTGTCGCCGCTGACGCGCCAGCGGCTTTCCGCCAGCACCACCGCTTTTACCGTCATCTCGTTCATGGTGAGGGTGCCGGTTTTGTCAGAGCAGATCACCGACATGGCGCCCAGGGTTTCGACCGTCGGCAGCTTGCGGATAATCGCGTTTTTGCGCGCCATCGACTGCACGCCGAGCGAAAGAATAATCGAGATAATTGCCGGCAGGCCTTCAGGCACCGCCGCCACTGCCAGACTGATCACCGACAGCGCCAGCGAGGCCAGCGGAATGTCGCGCAGCAGATAACCAAAGACAAAGAGTCCGGCCATCATCAGCAGGATCGCCGCGAAAATCGCTTTGCCGAGCTTATCGATTTGCAGCAGCAGCGGCGTTTTGGCGGTTTCGATGTTGCCCATCATATCGTTGATATGACCCAGCTCGGTGTTGCGGCCGGTGGCAATCGCCACGCCCAAGGCGGTGCCGGAACTGACGGTGGTGCCGGAGAAAGCAAGATTGAGCCGGTCGCCCAGCGATTTGTCACCTTCGAGCGCCTCGCTGCTTTTCGACACGACGGTCGATTCGCCAGTCAGGATAGCTTCTTCCACGCGCAGGTTGTGCACTTCGAACAGCCGCAAATCCGCCGGAATACGATCGCCGGGCCGCAGCATCACCACGTCGCCAGGCACGAGGGTTTCGCCCGGCACCGTCATAATCTCGCCGCCGCGCACCACCACCGCTTCGTTCGAGAGCATATTTTGAATGCCCTTCAACGACTTCTCGGCGTTGCTCTCCTGAATAAAGCCGATGAACGCGTTAATTACCGCCACGCCGAGAATGACAAAGGTATCGACCCAGTGGCCCATGATTGCCGTAATCACCGCCGCCGCCAGCAGGATATAGATCAGCATATCGTTGAAGTGGGCCAGAAACTTCAGCCAGGCCGGCTGAGGCTTCTTTTGCGGCAGCGTGTTGGGGCCGTTTTTCGCCAGCCGCGCCTGCGCTTCGTCGACAGATAGCCCTTGCGGAGAGCTATCAAGCTCGGCGAAAACGGCTTCGCTTCGATGCTGATACCACGGCCGCGCTTTTAAAGCGGCATTTTGCAATGTCTTGCGGTCGTTATTCATTTCTTACTCCGTGCAGGCAACCGGCGACTGGATCGCAGTTAAATTAAATGGGCCAGCATAGTGCGACAGCTTAAATAAGCTGATACTGATTCAGGTCATATTTTTGTTGTTTTAATTCAGTAAAACTGTTGCCGGAATAATTCTTCCATCACATCGGTTTCAGCATGAATACAGCGAGCAAACATCGTGGAAAATAACTTAAAAATCAAAGTATTAATATTTGTTGTTTTTGCAGTTGCTGCGACCAGCGCTGTAGGATGGCTGACATATTTCGTGGTTGATAATTTCTTGTAAGCGTTAGCCTTTATAGCGAGAACTGCTTATTTCATTGGTCCGCTTCTCATCCAATAAAAATGCCCACATTCCTCCTGGGCATTTAGACATGGCAAAAATAAATCTCTGCTGCAAATTAAACGGCAGCTAAACAGCAATATAAAAAACGGCTCTGTTTACGCTTTATTCTGCGCAAGTTTCCGCGCCGCCAGCTCCGTTGCGCGGCGTCTGACCGCGATAAAATCCGCCATCTGCGCGCGGGCGGTCTCCACCTGCTCAGGCAAGGCGGAATGCGGCGACCCGGCATTAAACGGCGGTTCGGGATCGTACTCCATCTGCAGCTGAATCGCCTGAGCGACATCCTGGCCCCGTAATTCCGCGACCAGCGTCAGAGCAAAATCGATCCCTGAGGTGACGCCCGCGCCGGTTAGCCGGTTGCGGTCGCGCACCACGCGCGCGTCCACCGGCTCCGCCCCCAACAGCGCCAGCTGATCGCGCGAGCTCCAGTGCGAGGTAGCGCGATAGCCGCGCAGCAATCCGGCGGCGCCCAGCACCAGCGATCCGGTGCAAACGGAAGTAATAAACTGCGCCTGCTCTGCCTGACGGCGCAAAAAGCAGAGCGTTTCACTGTCCGACATCAGCGCAATCTGGCCCGGCCCGCCCGGCACGCAAATGACGTCCAGCGGCGGGCAGTCGCTAAAATCGCAGTCTGGCAGCAGCGTTAAACCGCGATCCGAGCGCACCGGCTGTTTCTCTTTCCAGATCAGATGACACACCACATCCGGCGTGCGGGCGAACACCTCGAAAGGGCCAGTGAGATCAAGCTGGGTGACATCCGGGAAAAGCAGTATGCCGATATGCAGAGGCGTTTTCATGGCGGCGATCCTTTATGGGCTGTGGAGAAGGGCGATGCGTGCGTTACTCCGCGCCGGAGACGATGTTCAGCGTTGCCTCGAGCGAAGAGGGCAGCAGTTCGCCGTGCGTCTGACCAGGATAACGTATTTCATGCAGCCTGACGCCTTTATCGCGCAGCGTAGCGATCAGCGCACGATCGGCGTCGTTAAGCTGCGCTGCGCGCTTCTCTTCATGACGATCGCTGCGCCCGTCCCCTTCGATCAGGTAGAGGGTTTTACCGCTCAGCGCCTGCGGCGCGGCCTGCTGCGCCAGCTCGACGATGCGCTGATGGCGCCAGCCAAGCGACGGTGCCGCGCTGAAATAGTGCGTGAAAGCGGCGTCGCTATAGAGGGTATCCAGCACGAAGAGTCCGCCGTAGGAGTGACCCCACAGCGCTCGCCGCTGCGGATCGCTTTTCGCCTGTTTCTCCGCCCAGGGCATAATCTGCTCAAGCAGCAGCGCGCGAAAGGCGTGACTTCCGCCCCCTGGATAGCGTTCATGCCGCACATCGCCTCGCTGCCCGCCAGGCGGGGTATAGTCGAGCGCGCGCGCCTCGACGTCGAACGGCAATCGGGTGTCATACCCCACCGCCACCAGCGCCGGCGGCTGGTGTCCCGCCATCTGCTTCAGGCGATCTTCGCTGAGACGCGCCATCGCCGCGTTGCCATCCAGCAGGTAGAGCACGGGAAAGCCCGCTGTCGGCGCCGCCTGTTTCGGCACGCCAAGCCAGACTTTATAGCGGCGCAGGGCGTCGGCAGAGGTGAAGGTCTGGCTGGTAAAGCGATAAAACGCCGAGCCGCGATCGGCAACGTTGTCGCCCAGCGGCGCCATGTGCGGTCTGCCGTTCGCCTGCGTCGCGAGCGTTAAACCAACGCTGAGCGCCAGCAGCGCCGTGGAGAAAATCTTCAGCGGGTATTGCATATAAAGCCTTCCTGACCTGACGAAAAGATTCGCCATCCTAACAAATCATACGTGATAATGAGAAGCTTTCTCAATAAAACAGATTACATTGGTTTATGCCTGCTTATCAGAGCCGCTAGCTAAACTCTGATTTAGCGAGACAGGGATTGCGAATCGACATCACAGATCGTTAAATTTCAGCATTCGACCAGACTTTTTTTATTTTGATGCCGGACGTTTGTTACCACAAACGGGCCGATACTCCTTTCAACCGACACCAGCAAAGCCATTAATCAGAGGTTGTTAAATGGATCGCCTTAAATACCAGATAAGGGTTGTACGCTTTTTATGTTTGTACGCCCTGTTTCGACTGAGATTATTCAAATTCAGCGACCTCGCCTATTCTGATAGCCATGAAAATGAGGCATTAGATATTCTCACCAGACACGACAGCGAAAAAAGCGCTATCCCAAAAGTGATCTGGATGTACTGGGACAGTCCTAACCCGCCTGACCATATCATGGCCTTCCATCAAAAAATGAAGACGATTAATCAGGCGCATGAAATTATTCTGCTCGACCGCAACAGCCTGAGAAAATATCTTCCAACGCTGCATTTCGATTTTCAGGGGATTGGACTGGCGCATAAAAGCGACGTCATTCGCCTCGCCCTGCTCAAGCGCTACGGCGGGATCTGGGTCGACTGCTCGACGCTGGTTTATCAGGATTTCAGCTGGGTGCATGAACGCAGGGGCTATGACATGGTGGGCTACTACAGCGACGCCAACACTCAGGACGCGCGTTTTCCGGTGATCGAAACCTGGTTTATGTGCGCGCCGCCTGAAAACCCTTTCGTCAGCCGCTGGCTGGAGTTGATCATGCCGCTGACCAAGATCAGCGTCGATGACTACTACAATCGCATCAAAGATCGTCCCGATTTCGAACGCATTAAACAGGGCATTCCGCGCGGCAGCTATTTAACCACGAACTACCTCTGCCAGATTGCCATGCGCGAAGCGGATAGCGTTAACCTTTATCTTAAAAAATGCGAAACCTCAGCCTTTTATTATCAGAACGTCTTTAAGTGGAATTGTCTGAAGATGTCGCTGTTTTTACTCTGTACGCGCCAGCCAACCACCCATCCGAAATTGATTAAGCTGACCAACAGCGACCGCCAGTTTTTACCGCTGGCCCGTAAGCTGCGCATTCTTGACGCAGAAAGTATCCTCGGGAAATTAATGCTGGAACAACAGCATCCTTAATCAATAAGCGGATAAAAAAATGGAACAGCTGAAACGACATCTCAGAACGGCAAAATTTCTCCTGCTTTATGTTTTATATAAGCTGCGCCTTTTTCGCTTTCCCGATCTGGCCTATTCAGAGGCGCACGAAAACGACGTAAAAGATATCGGTCGGCGAGCCTCAGCGGCGGCGCCCGCCATTCCAAAAGTGATCTGGATGTACTGGGACGACCTGACGCCGCCCGACTTTATTCAGGCGTTTTACGTCAAAATGAAGCAGATGAACCCGGACCATCAGATTCATCTGCTCAATCGCGAGTCGGTCAGGGAATTTCTGCCGTGGCTGCGCTTTGACTACGCGCAGATCGGCATGTCCCATAAAGGCGACGTGATCCGCCTCGCCCTGTTGAAAAGCTACGGCGGTATCTGGGTCGACAGCTCAACGCTGGTCTATCAGGACTTCTCCTGGGTGCACCAGCGCAGCGGCTACGATATCGTCGGCTACTACAGCGACGGCACCACGGTGGACAAAGCCTTTCCTGTGGTAGAAGCCTGGTTCCTCGCCTCGCCGCCGGGCAACGCGTTTATCGCTCGCTGGCTGGAGCTGATTATGCCGCTGACGCAGATCGGCATCGACGACTACTACGCGCAGATTACCCGACGCAGCGATTTTGCCGAGATCCGTCAGGGCATCAACCGCGGCAGCTATATCATTATCAATTTTCTCTGCCAGATCGTGATGCGAGAGCAGCCCGGCTTTAGCTGCTATCTGAAAAAGTGCGAAAGCTCCGCCTTCTTCTATCAGGATGTGTTCCAGTGGGACAGCCTGAAGATGTCGCTGTTTTTGCTCTGCGCGCGCGAGCCGGCGACGCATCCCAAACTGATTAAACTCACCAACGACGATCGCCGCTTTCTGCCGCTGGCGCGCAGGCTGAATATTCTTGAGCGCGACAGCGTAATGGGCAAGCTGCTGACGCCGCAGCGCGCGCCATAACGCCGCGCGTTGTTCAGGGAGAAAAACAGGCTATGCTGGCGGGCGGATGACCGCCGGTCATCGCCGCTACAGGGATCTGAACATGCAGTTAATTTCCGAACGTTTAGTGATGCGCCCCGTTGTCGCGCAGGATCGAGAAATGCTGATGCGTATTTATGGCGATCCCGCCACGAATACCTTCAACCCCGCCGGGCCGCTGGAAAATCTGGACGAGGCGCAGCAGCTGCTGGATCGCTGGATTGCGCACTGGCAGCAGCACGGCTTTGGCAATATGGCGCTGATTCCGCGCGATGCCCCCTGTGAGATCCTGGGCTTTGGCGGTTTCAGCCTACGCGAATTTGGCGGCAAGCCGGTAAATAATCTGGGTTATCGTCTGGCGACCCACGCCTGGGGCCAGGGCCTGGCCACCGAGTTTACGCGCACGATGGTACGCTATGGCTTTGAAGAGTGCGGGCTACAGGTTATCGACGCTGCGGTGCGGCCTAACCATCTCGCCTCCCAGCGCGTGCTGGAGAAAGCGGGCTTTACGGTGAACGGGCACGTTTACGATGTGCCCGACGCGCCCGCCAGCCTGACCTTTGAGCTAACGCTTGCGCAGTGGCGCGATGCTCAGGGCACGCCGCAGTAGCGCAGTGCGGCCGTCATCACGGCGGCGCCGATGATCACTGCGATTAGCGGCGCCTTGCGCCAGGCGAGAAAGATGGCGAACGCCACGCCCAGCACCCGCGCCATGCCGGCAAAATGCTGGCCTTCGAACAGCGTGCTGGTCGAGGCAACCGCCAGCAGCAATATCGTCGCCGCGTCCGACAGCATGGTTTGGGTTCGCTCGGCAATCGGCAGCCGGTTGCCGAGCTTAACGCCCGCCAGCCGCATCAGATATGTCCCGGAGGCCAGCAGCGCGATACCCGCAATTATCAGGGCCTGATGGCTCATTTACGCATCCTCCACGACAGTAATCCCAGCAGTGAAAACAGCACCGGCATGCCCGCCGGAACGAAAGGCGTCGCCAGAATCGACAGCAGCGCACCGCCTGACGCCGGGATCAGCGTGCGGCGCTGGCGCAGTGCCGGGAATATCAGCGCGATGAGAATGGCCGGAAACACGGCGTCCAGCCCGATGGCGGAAACGTCGGGAATAAACTGGCCGATGGCGGCGCCGGTGATTACCGTCAGCGGCCAGATCAGGCCGATGCCGATACCGCACAGCCAGAACGCGGCCCGACGCTGCGCCAGCGTTGACTGGGAAATGCCAAATACCACGCTTTCATCGTTCATGATGTGGCAGCCGAACAGGCCGCGCGCGCCGCTCCCCACCAGATCTTTCACCGCGATGCCGAACGGCAGATGGCGCGCATTGACCAGCAGACCTGCCAGCGCCGCGGTGATCGGACTGCCGCCGCCCGCCACGATGCCGATAAACAGAAATTCCGAGGCGCCAGCCAGCACCAGCGTCGACAACGCTACAGGCACCCAGAGCGGGAAGCCGTCAGCACTGGCCAGCGAGCCGTAGGATAAGCCGACGATGCCGTCGGCCAGACAGACCAGAATAATGGCTTTTACCACTTCCCGGCTTAACGGGATGCGCTGCCTCTGCATAAGAAATTCTTCCTGTAACGAACGAAATTTCCATTATAATGAACGCAGCCGAATCGTTTTACAATGCGAACGATTCGTTCGATTTAGAAAACAGGAGTGAACGTGACCCCGATCACAATTATTGCTAATGGTCTGGTGCGCGAACGTCAGCGCGCCGGCCTTTCGCTGGCTGAAGTTGCGCGCCGTGCGGGTATCGCCAAGTCTACGCTGTCGCAGCTTGAAGCTGGCAATGGCAATCCCGGTATTGAAACGCTGTGGGCGCTGTGCGTCGCGCTGAACATCCCCTTCGCGCGCCTGATGGAGCCGGAAGAGAAACGGATGCAGATAATCCGACGCGGCGAAGGGCCGACGGTCACCGCCGAGCTGGCGGACTATCAGGCGGTGCTGCTGGCGACCTGTCCGCCCGGCGCGCGGCGCGACATCTATTTGCTGAATACGCAGCCCGGCAGTGAACGCGGCTCGCTGCCCCACTCGCCCGGTACTATCGAGCATATTATTCTCACCCAGGGCCGCGCGCTGGTCGGCCCGAAGGCATCGCCCGTTGAACTGCATCCCGGCGATTACATCTGTTACGCAGGCGATGAGGAGCACGTATTTCGCGCGCTGGAGCCGGATACGCTGGCGGTGCTGGTGATGGAGCATAGCTGAGCCATCACTTTTTCCTATGGCTCGCGCTGCTGCCGACAGGGTAGCGCAGGTGTAGTATGGCGTTATCAAGGTTGCTTACGAGAACGTTATGCGCATTTTTCCCGCCACAGCCCATCATATACCCGCGATTCAACATATCTACGCCTGGCATGTGCTGCACGGCAGCGCTACTTTTGAAACCGATCCGCCTGGCGTCGAGGAGATGCAGAATCGGCTCAACGCGCTGCTGGAGAAAGGCGGGATCTGGCTGGTGGCAATGGAGGAGGATACCCTGATCGGCTACTGCTATCTTGCGCCCTATCGTCCCCGTTACGCCTATCGCTTCACGCTGGAAGATTCGATCTATCTCGATCCTGAGCATACCGGCCGCGGCGCAGGCCGCGCGCTGCTGACGGAAGCTATTCGTCTCGCCGAAGCGCGCGGTTTCCGGCAGATCGTCGCCGTGATCGCAGGCAACAGCAACCAGGCGTCGATTGGCCTGCACCGCGCGCTCGGCTTTCGCGCCACCGGCGTGCTGAAAGCAGTAGGATTTAAGCATGGCAGCTGGCTGGATACGCACCTTATGCAGCGCGAGCTTGGCGAAGGCGACGCCACTTCGCCGGAATAAAGCGGGTTTTAGCGTTTCATATTTTAATGTTCGCTAATGCTTTCAGCTTCTCTTTTTCAGCATAGTGTTGGGGTTAATACAGAGACAGGTTTAACGTTGTCTGCCCACGGCAATTTTTCGCGCCAGACGACATAAAGAGAGTATTAACGCCTCATCCAGTATGACCCTTAAAAATATCGCGCCATTTATAACCAGCGTCCTCTTTATGAACCAGCTGGTCCGATTTTATTTGCTGGATTCATTATCAAATTAATCATTGATTTAAGTAAATAACACGATGGTCAGCGCGTAATCAACTAAGGAGTAAGCCGGCAAGGCCGATATACCGGCTAACCCTAGTAAACTGGAAATTTGATATGTCGCTGAAAAAATCTTCGCTGCTCGTGTTTTCACTGATGATAATCCTCTTCCTGACCAGCGTTGCGGTTAGCATTTGGTTGCTGGTCCGCAGCAATGAATCTCTTAATGCTGTGAATAAAGAGATTCGCGTCGTGCTCTCCGTTATCGATCCCATAAACCACAGCCGCACCCTGCGGGTCCGGTTAATGGAATACATGAAAGAGATTGAGGTCAATGACGGCCAGTCGGCCGCGTCGCTGGAGGGAGTGAAAGCGGCCGCAGAAAAAGCGGATGTGGCGTTTCACGCCTATCTCGACAGCCCTCGACTAAAGGGCGAAGAAGCGGAGGCTGATGCCTATCGTCAGGCTTTTCTGGCATACAGAAACCTGGGCATTCAACCTTTGATAGAGGCTGCTGAAGCCCGGGATCAGGCTCGATTCAGGGAACGTCTGCCTGATGTCATTCGTCTTGATCGCGCTTACGAAATCATCCTGGATAAAGTGCTTGCGCAGCATGAAGCCTACGCCAAAAAACTGAATGAAGATGCCCAAAGCCATTTCAGCTCAGGCGTTATGCTGCTGCTGTTAATTGGAAGTTTATTTGGCCTGGTGGTGATTTCTATATCGATACTGATGCATCGCTTTGTGCTTACGCCTTTAATTAACGCAGGAAAACACCTTAATTTAATCGCTGATGGCCATCTTGATACGCCCGTTCCGGTTAAACCAGCTTCGCGCAGCGAAATTCAGAGCCTGATGGGTTCTCTCGAGGCCATGCGCTTGTCGCTGACGACGATTATTATGCAGGTGCGCGATTCCGCTCATTCCGTTTCCTCCGCCTCCAGCGAAATAGCAGCCGGAAACGTCGATCTCGCTTCTCGTACCGAGCAGCAGGCGGCTGCATTAACGCAAACGGCTGCCAGTATGGAAGAGCTTGGCGCAACGGTAAAACAGAATACAGATAATGTGTATGAAGCCTGTCGTCTTACAGGTGAAGCGGTTGAAAATGCGCATAAAGGAGAAAATGTTTCGCGCGAGGTGATTAATTCAATGGACCTGATTAATTCAAGCTCGAAGAAAATTGAAGATATTATCAGCGTGATTAACGGCATTGCTTTTCAGACCAATATTCTGGCGCTGAACGCAGCCGTAGAAGCCGCCCGCGCCGGCGAGCAGGGACGAGGATTCGCCGTTGTCGCCGGTGAAGTGCGTAACCTCGCGCAGCGCAGTGCCGTTGCGGCGAAGGAAATAGAAAGCCTTATTGCCGAATCGGTCAACATCATTGGCAGAGGCTCTGAGCAGGTCAGCCGGACAGGAGAAGCGATGAATGCCATCATCTCTTCTGTCAGTCGCGTAAACGTCCTGATGGAACATATTTCAACCGCATCAGATGAGCAGAGTCGCGGTATCGCGCAAATTGAAAAAGCGGTTACTGAAATGGATTCCGTTACCCAGCAAAACGCGGCGCTTGTACAGGAGTCGGCTGCGGCAGCGGCATCGCTTGAAGACCAGGTGCAACATTTGACCCACTCTGTTTCAACCTTCCGCCTTTCGACGGGCTAAGGCCGGCCAGACCACAAGCCTCTTCAGGGAAAATTTAAGTCTGGCTGGCTACAGCCAGACTTTTTCAAGCCACCGTCTGGAAAATGCCTTCCTGTTACCCCTCCAGGCCCATGGATATCATCAATAATTAAAGCGCTGCTGGTCCGCGATAGCGGCCTGCTACCTATCGTAGCCATCAGCCGGGATGATTAAAGATTGTGAGTCGGTTAGCCGATAATAACTGACTCATACTTCTGATCCTGCATCGCGTCACCGACAGATTGCCGCGCATCTGTACGCGCAAGAAGGTGCGATATAAAAGCGGTCAGACAAGCCGCAGCATTCGCCACCGCTGATGACGCTCGTTGCCGCTGCACAGCACGCCTTATGACGCATTGCCTGGTCTGCGATTGCGGTAAACAGGGCGATTAAGAGGTTTGTCACGTCGGGTATCGAGGTTATCCAGTATTGTCAGCCAACAATGGAGCCGACCACTATGCATCCTGTGATCCAACCTACTTTTTCCGCTGTTTGGACCACGGATGCCCGAGGCATTTGCATCGTCAGTCAGGAGTGCCCTGCAGGCCTGATCCCCGCGCTGAAAGGCGTTACCTTGTGCGACTGGCTGAGATTCGCCCAGGCGGATGATGATGCACAAATCGCGCTGCAGCTTACTGCGGCGTTAGAGTGCGTGACCCCTTTTCATATCGAAGTGCCGATTCAGTGTCTTGATGGGACAACGCGACGCGTGCTGGTGTCGGGCTTGCCGAATGGCCAGCCTGCGGCTTCCCGCCTGCAGTACAACGGATTCATTCTTGATATTACCGGGCAGCGCAAAGCGCTTGAAGATGCGCTGCGCACGGCGGCGGAATACCGTCTGCTGATAGAAAACAGCACTGACCTTATCGCCCATTGCGACGCAGAAGGCAGATACGTTTCGATCTCCCCTTCCTACAGTGAAATGATCGGCTGGTCTGCCGAAGAGGTAATTGGTCAACGGGTGGTGGATTTCCTGCATCCCGACGACCGCGCACCTGCTGCCGAGGCGCTGGCAAGCCTGTTTAAAGGCGGCGTGCTGCCGGACGTGGTCGAAGTGCGCAAGCTTCATCGCGATGGCCATTATATGACGCTTGGCACCAAAGCCTGCGGCGTCAGCGATCCTTCTACAGGCAACAATATCGGCGCGGTGCTGGTTTCACGCGACATCACGCGTGACAAGGAAAGAATACGCATGCTGGAGACGCTGGCGACCCGCGATGCCTTAACCGGTTTACCTAATCGCGCCTGGATCAACGACCAGATTCGCTCCATGCTCGCGCAGAGCAACGATCCGGCGTACACCGCTGTGCTGTTTATCGATCTTAACGGATTTAAGGCTGTGAATGATTCGATGGGACATGCCACAGGGGATGCCCTGCTGCTGCAAGTAGCCGAACGGCTTCAACGCTGCATGCGACCAGGCGATTCGGTGGCGCGGATGGGCGGAGACGAATTTGTGGTTGCTGCGAAGTGTGGCCATCGCGATGCCGCGTCCGCTATCGCTCAGCGCATCATAGAGAGTCTGAAAGAGCCTTTTGTTATCAACAGCATGGATGTGTGGATCGGGGCAGCTATCGGCATCAGTCTCGCACGATTTGGTACAGCATCGGCTGAAACGCTATTTGAAAACGCCGATATCGCGATGTATCAGGCGAAAGCGCGACGTGATGGTTCATACCAGTTTTTCTAGCACTTTCGTCCTCGCAAATCAGAAAGCAGAAGAGCTCATGACGAGCTCTTCTGACGGCCATTAGTTTTTCAGGTTGTCCGGGAAATTGGCGGGCAGTTCGCTGGCCGGGCAATCAATCACGCTGTCGTTGTTTTCTCCTGCGTCGCGCACAAAGGTCAGCGTCGCGAACTCATCAATCACTTCGGTGGGATAAGCCGGGCCCGCTTCGCGATAGCTGGCCATCTCTTCCAGGTGATCGTTCTGGAAGCAGACGGTTTTTTCCGGATTGTTCATCACCCAACGCGGGAAGAAAATGGTGCCGTGGAACACCTTATCGGCCATGTTAACGGCCAGGCTCACGTCGGTGCCGGTAGGCTCGGTCCAGGAAACTTTATAGACATCTTCTGCCAGACGGACGATATAAGCGTGCTGATTTTTAACCCAGCGGTTGCCCACCATACCGCTGTGAATACGGTAATCAACGGTGTTGGCATTTTTAATATAAAGCTCGTAGTTCCAGCCGTTGTCGTAGGTATAGACCAGATGTTTGCCGACCAGACCAGACAGATTGTGTTTATCGAAAGTGCTCATTGTGGCCTCCTCATTTATTTGCCTTGAGGAGATTATTACTCGTTGCAAAAACGATTAATAACGCTATTTTTAGCGCTTAATCATCCAATTTTTAGATGAATTATCATGCACAAGACAACGCTCGAACAGTGGTATTTGCTTGATGCCGTCGTGAAGGCAGGCAGCTTTGCGCAGGCAGCGGAGAAGAACAATCGCAGCCAGTCGTCATTAAGCTATCAGCTTGGCCTGCTGCAGCAGCGGCTGGGCATGACGCTGCTGAGGCAGGAAGGACGTCGCGCCGTTCTCAGCGCGGAGGGGCACCAGCTTCTCGCTCAGGTGCGTCCGCTGCTGGAGGGTTTCAGCGCGCTTGAAGCCCGGGCAAATACGCTGCAACGAGGCGAACGCTCGCGCATCGATCTGATGGTTGATGCCATTATGCCGAAACCGCTGCTTTTCGATGTGCTACAGGCGTTTCAGCAGCGCTATCCCCATGTACGTATCTGGCTTAGCGAAATCGTCCGTAGCGAGACGGCTGACAGACTGGCCGAACAGCAGGCCGATCTCTGGCTGGTGGCGCAGTATGGCGATGAGCAAATAGCGGGAGAAAGTCTTCTGAGCGTCGATTTCATTGCCGTCGCCCATCGCGAGCATCCGCTGCACAGCGAGCCGGCGCCGCTAAGCGCCGCCACACTCGCGCGCTGGCCCTGCATAACGATCCTGGATCGTCAGCAGCAGCAACAGACGGAGTTCAACGGTGAGCAGGCCGAGAGCTGGTCCTTCACTACGCTATCGGCTGCCATTGAGGCGGTTCAGCATCAGTTAGGCTATGGCTGGCTGCCGGAGCTGAATATCGCTCCCTTTCTGAAGAGCGGCGAACTTCGCCCGCTGCCGTTGCTACAGGGGAGACGACGCTCAACCTCGCTTATGTTACGCATTAACGAGGAGAGACTGCCGGGCAATGGTGCAATTTCTGCGCTGGCTGAGATGTTTATCGAGCGGGTAGCGCAGGCGAAATAAGCCGGTTTTGCCGCGCGGGAGCGAAACAGAGGTTTTAAGGTTGCTACAAATCGGAAATTAACGCAGCGAAGCGTGAATTAAGCGCCTCAGCGCAGCGTGACGCCCTTAAACGACAAAAGCGAGGGACAATGCCCTCGCTTTTCTATCGTCGCCCAGCAGGCCTTAGCGGCGGTTTTTCCAGACGGTCTGAATGTTGCAGAACTCATGCACGCCAAAATGGGAGAGTTCGCGACCATAGCCGCTCTTTTTAACGCCGCCAATAGTGACGCGAGGATCCGACGCGCCATTGCCATTAATAAACACCGCACCGGTTTCGATCCGATCCGCCAGACGATCCGCCACAGCGTTGTCGTTGGTCCAGACCGTAGCGCTCAGACCGAATTCGCTGTCGTTGGCGATCGCCAGCGCATGATCGGCGTCGCGAGCGATAGCGATCGCCGCTACCGGACCAAACAGCTCTTCACGAAATGCCGTCATCTCGGTGGTGACGTCTGACAGGATCGTCGGCGCATAGTAATTGCCCTCGCCTGCGATCTTTTCGCCGCCCAGCACCAGACGCGCGCCTTGGCTCAGCGACTGCTGAACCTGACTATGCAGCTCATCGCGCAGATCGAAGCGTGCCATCGGGCCGAGATAATTTTTTTCATCCAGCGGATCGCCCATGGTTAATGCCTGTACCGCAGCGCTGAAGCGTGCTTCAAATTCCTCTGCGATGGACGCCTCGACGATAAAGCGTTTAGCGGCCATGCAGACCTGTCCGGTGTTCTGATAGCGGCCAATCACGGCTGATTTCACCGCTTCGTCCAGATCGGCGTCAGCCAGCACGATAAAAGGATCCGATCCGCCCAGTTCGAGAACGGTTTTTTTCAGGGCCGCACCCGCCTGTGCGGCGATAGCTGAGCCGGCGCGTACGCTGCCGGTTACGGCGACGGCGGCGATGCGCGGATCCTTAATCGCGGCGGATATGCCATCGTTATCGACATTCACGGAAGCGAAGGCCCCTTTAGGCAGATCTGTCGCATCAAACAGCTCTGCCATTAACGTGGCGCAGCCCATGACGTTCGGCGCGTGTTTAAGCACGTAGGTATTTCCAGCGAGCAGCATGCCAACAGCGCCGCGCAGTACCTGCCAGAACGGAAAGTTCCATGGCATCACCGCCAGAATGGTGCCGACAGGTTTAAAGCGCTGCCAGGCGTCAGGCACCTGTGTGGGTTGATCTTCCAGCATTGCCGGGCCGTGCTCGGCGTACCAGTCGCTGAGAGTGGCGCATTTAAGGATCTCGGCGCGCGCCTGCGCCAGAGGTTTGCCCATTTCCAGCGTGATAGTGCGCGACAGTTCCGGTTCGCGCTGGCGCAGTTGTTCAGCCAGCTGGCGCAGCACTTTCACGCGCGACGCCATATCGGTCTCGCGCCACTGTTTAAAGGCTGCAGCGCTGGCGTCAAGGGTATTTTCCAGCTCAGTCAGCGACTGCATTGGGTAGCGAGCCAGAATTTCGCCGTTGGCGGGATTTTTTGAAACAGCGTAATCGGTCATGGTGCCTCTCAGAATGTCTGTGGACGATGGGCTTACCCTACGCTTCTGCATTAGTGATGAAAAATGAATAATAGTGAGTAAGTTGTTTTCATATTATGAAGAGGGGATTTGCACGGTGTGCAGTTTTTTAAGCGTTATGTAGCAGACGACACTTGTCAGGCATCATGGCGACGATCGTTTATCCACATATACAGAGAGAAGATCCTAATAAACGATCATAAAGAGATCTAAAAGAGATCCTAAGAGATCCCCGATCGTCGCAGGCCGCACGCCACAAGGGCTCAGAAGGTGATCGTGTTCACTATAATCAGTAAAGAGTTCACTGTAATCAGTACTTTATTCACTATACACAGTAGAATGTTCACTATAAACAGTGCTAGTGTTCACTGTAGTCAGAAAACGATCCCTTTCATCCACAGAATGAAGATCTCATGCTATGGCAGATAAAGAGAGTGAAAACAAAGCGTTACTTGAACCTTTTCTGTCGGTGACCAAAAACAGCGGTGAAGTTATTCAGCTTCATCCCAATAAGAACAATACTGTTCAGCCCGTCGCTTTGATGCGTCTGGGACTGTTTGTCCCGACATTGAAATCAACGGCGCGCGGAAAGTCAGGTGCGATGGCTTCCACCGATGCGACTAAAGAGCTTAAAAACCTGTCGCTGGTGAAAGCAGAGGGTTACGAGAAGATTACCATTACCGGCGCGAGGCTGGATATGGATAACGATTTCAAAACCTGGGCCGGGATCATTCAGTCTTTTTCCCGTTACCCTACTCAGGGCGATACCGTTACCCTGCCCTTTATCGATTTCGTTAAGATGTGCGGCATTCCCTCAGCCAACTCCTCAGCGGCGTTACGTAAGCGGCTGGACGCCTCGCTGCGTCGCATCGCCACCAATACTCTCTCTTTTGAGGGCAACGGCAAGGCTTACCATACGCACCTGGTGCAGTCAGCCTATTACGATCGGGAAAAAGATGTGGTGCGCATTCAGGCCGATCCCAAGCTGTTTGAGCTCTATAACTTTGACCATAAAGTTCTGCTGCAGCTCAGGGCGATATCCCGGCTTAAGCGCAAAGAGTCTGCGCAGGCGCTCTATACCTTTCTTGAGAGCCTGCCGACCAATCCTGCGCCTATCTCGCTGGCGCGCCTGCGTATGCGCCTGAACCTTGGCTCAAAAACCACGACGCAGAACCACGTTGTGCGACGTGCGATGGAGCAGCTAAAGGAGATTGGCTATCTTGATTACTCCGAGGTTAAACGAGGGCGCTCGGTGTTTTTTATCATCCATAGCCGCACGCCAAAACTCGATGGAATCAGTACGCTGGAGAGTATCGACTCTCTCGACGAGATCGATTTTGATGAGTCATAGGTATCATTCACTGTAATCGGTATGCTGCCTGCGGCACTGTTACTTTCATGGAAAACGTGACAGTCGCCGCTACTGCATTAGCGTTCACTGTAGTTGGCTTTTCGCAGCGTTCACTGTAGTGGGTGCTGTTCACTGTAGTTAGTAAATACAAGCTCATGCGCTGCCTTCCTGTCTTTCTCATCTTTTTAAATATCATTTTAAAACAATTATTTAATAGGTAAGTTTGCGCTTACTAACATCTATTACCTCTTTCTTGCTATCTTAAGAATGCTGTCTACACTGATTACAGTGAATATTCTCTGGCGCAGCTCTGGGCTCTGTTTCTGCTGTCTACAGTGAATGGTTTTAAAAGAGCGTGTTACTGATCACAGTGAATAAAATTCTTTAACCATCTGAATTTCATATTTAAATTTTTGCTTTGCCCTGCGGTGGTCTCCATCTTACTGACTACAGTGAACATTAGCGTGTATGGCGCAGCGAAACGTGACAGGGTTAGACTCCGTACTGATTACAGTGAACATATGCAGGATAGCGAGCTGATTTTGCGGCTTATCTGAGCGTTATTGCCCATTACAGTGAACCTTCCGTCTCACACGATAAGACCAATAGCTCCGAGATACGGCTTATCTACTCGGTTCTGACTATAGTGAACACTGTGATTCCCTTTGATTGACCCTCCGTCTGTTGTCATTTGCTGATTACAATGAATCTTTCTCGCTTCTCCTCAACGGTATGCATTTCTGCCTGCATTCTATTAGTGCTGACGCGTATTCCTTTCGCCGGTTACAGCGCCATTTACTGAATACAGTGAATGTTAGTGCCCAGTTCAGCCCGCTATTCAGCTCGTTACTGATTACAGTGAATCCTTGCCGCGTAATGGTTCTGACATCCCTGATCGCGCTTTAATACGACGTTCGTTACTGATTACAGTGAATGTTTGAGCTCCTTACTGATTACAGTGAATGTTCAGCTGATTACAGTGAACGTTTCTGCATTGAAATCCCCAACGTGTGATTTTCGGACGCAGATACTGATTACAGTGAATGTTACGACATCATTTCGCGTCTCTGCCCTCTTCAACTGACGACACTGAATGCTTCCAGGGGCAACAGCTGATTACAGTGAATGTTTTGCAGGGTAATACCGAGATAAGAAAGCCAGAAGCGTGCCGTTGCTTCAGGCTGTGCCCGGTTGCTGATTACAGTGAACGAACGTCTGATTACAGTGAATGTTTTGGTTGTAAATTTAACATCTCAACCATCCGCTGCTGATTACAGTGAATCTTTAAAAACAACTCCTTATCCTGGCAGCCAAATTTGGATCCTCCTTTATTTCGGTATGAAAGATATTTTCTTGCCCGACATGCAGGATTTATGTATAAAGTCACAAATCCTACATGTGTGGAGCAAGTATGGCTAACGACGAAAAGCAGGTGCTGAAGGTCGCACAACGGTCTGAGAGAATGCTGCTAAGCCTGACAGAACAGATTCAGGCGCAGAAAGAAGAGCTGCATGAGAATACTTTTTACCAGGTTTACGCCAAAGCTGCGCTGGCTAAACTGCCCAAGCTGACGCGCGCCAGCGTTGACTATGCTGTCAATGAGATGGAAGAAAGCGGCTACCAGTTTGACAAGCGCGCAGCGGGTAGTTCGACCAAGTACGCCATGTCGATTGAAAATATCATCGATATCTATCACCACCGCGGCGTGCCTAAGTATCGCGATCGCCATCCAGAAGCCTATACGATCTTTGTTGGTAACCTTAAAGGCGGCGTATCTAAAACGGTTTCGACCGTCTCTCTTGCCCATGCGCTGCGAGCGCATCCACATCTGCTTTTTGAAGATTTGCGCATTCTGGTTATCGACCTCGATCCCCAGTCTTCTGCGACGATGTTCCTCAACCACGAACGCTCAGTGGGTATTGTCGAAGCGACCGCCGCACAGGCGATGCTGCAAAACGTCAGTCGTGAAGAGCTAATAAAAGAATTTATCGTGCCATCTATTATCCCTGGCGTTGATGTATTGCCGGCGTCCATTGACGACGCCTTTATCGCTTCTCGCTGGGACGAACTCTGCGCCGAACATCTTTCCGGACAGAATGTGCATGCGGTGCTGTATGAAAACGTCATCGCTAAACTGAAGAAAGATTATGACTTCATCTTTATCGACAGCGGCCCGCATCTGGATGCGTTTTTGAAAAACGCTATTGCGGCGTCCGATCTGCTGATGACGCCCGTGCCGCCTGCGCAGGTCGATTTCCACTCTACCCTGAAGTATCTGACGCGCCTTCCTGAACTGATCGATATCATCGAACAGTCCGGTGCGCCCTGCCGCTTACAGGGCAATATCGGCTTTATGTCCAAGCTGTCAAATAAGGCGGATCACAAACTCTGCCACAGCCTGGCGAAAGAGATATTCGGCGGCGATATGCTGGATGCCGCTCTGCCGCGCCTTGACGGGTTTGAGCGCTGCGGCGAATCCTTTGACACCGTTATTTCAGCCAACCCCTCTACCTACGTCGGCAGCAGCGAAGCGTTAAAAAACGCGCGTTCAGCTGCGGAAGATTTTGCGAAAGCGGTTTTTGACCGTATTGAATTTATTCGCCTGAACTGAGGTCGCTATGAGTGCAAAAAGAATTACTATCGGCAGAACCTTCAGCCAGACGCCTGTACAGGCTGAAGCGTCAACAGATACGCCAACACAAACCTTTGTTCTTTCAACCGGCAAGCGCGCCGTGTTTCGTCTTGAGCGTATTGAGGCCAGGGAGATAGAAGAGAAAACTTTTGTGGTGATGGAAACCAACGGACGCGATCAGGCTGGGTTGACGCCCGATTCGCTGCGCGACATTATCCGCACCATTAAACTGCAGCAGTTCTTCCCGGCCATCGGCGTAAAGCGGGACGGGCGCATAGAAATCCTGGACGGTTCGCGCCGTCGCGCTGCCGCGCTCTATTGTAAAACCGGGCTGGATATTCTGGTTTCTGAAACCGCGATCACCACTGAAGAAGCGCGTCGGCTGGCACAGGATATTCAGACCGCGCGCGAGCATAACCTGCGCGAAGTTGGCCTGCGTCTGCTGACGTTGAAAAACGGCGGCCTGTCGCAAAAAGAGATCGCGGAGAGTCAGGGCCTGTCGCAGGCGAAAGTGACGCGAGCTTTGCAGGCGGCTAGCGTGCCGACAGAGCTGATTTCACTTTTTCCCAACCATTCCGAACTGACCTATCCTGATTACAAGGCGCTGCTGATGGCCGCCGATAAACTTTCCGAAACAGGACAGCCGATTGAGCGGCTCATCGAAACCGTTTCTATGGATGTGGATAGTATCTGCGCCCGCGAAGGGCTGGCAGAAGATGAGGTGAAAAACCATATCCTTCGTCTGGTGCGTAACGGCAGTCAGACGCTGATGGAAGTACCCGCAAAAGAGAAACCTGTCTCAGAAAACCTCTGGACCTTTGCGGATAAGGATCGTTTTGCCCGGAAGAAAATTCGCGGCCGCATGTTCAGCTACGAGTTTAACCGACAGTCCAGAGAGCTGCAGGAAGAACTGGACAAAGTGATTGCCGAAACGTTACGCAAATATCTGGGCGACCAGTAAGCTTCTGCATCCGGGTAAATCTCTACCCGGATGTGTTTTATCCCCCTCTTCCCGCCTCTCTGTTCGCCATCAGTATTTCAAAGCTAACCTACTGTTTTTGCGATTTTTACAAAAAGATTTCAGGCTGAAATCGCCAGAATTTCAATCTGTTTTAAAGGCAAAAGCTATCAGGCAAAGCGCTAGCTATAAAAGGCGCAAAATCTCTCGCTATACTCTGCCCGTGCTGAAAACTAAACAACCTTCTCCAGTGCAATTTCACAATTAACTTATTGAATAAAAACTTTTTTTAATCAGAATTTCAGGCTGAAATCGCCAGGGTTTGGCGATAAGTGAGGAGACGATTGCCCTGAGGTCATGGCAATAACACGTTATTTCTTATCTGATGACCAGGTGGCCGATCGCACATCTACTTTAACCGGCAGCAGCTTCACACGGTAAAAGGTATCCGCCAGCGTTTGCTGTTGCAAAAACACGCTGTCGGACATGCGTTCCGCACCATAAGGCAGACGTGTCAGCGTGGTGCGCCAGATCGCTTTATCCAGGCCGGTGGACTGCCCCAGAATCGCGGCTGTCTCATACTGATGCTCATTTGCCCAGCGGCTTAAAGTACTTAACTCCTCGAGCACTTTTTTGGCCGTATCAGGCTGGCTGTCGGCAAATTTCCGGCTGGCGAGATAAAAGGTGTAATGCGGCACCAGTCCCTCCGCATTGCGCACCTGACGCGCGCCAGTGCTGGCTTCAACTTCCGCGAGATAGGGATCCCAAATCACCCAGGCATCCACCGCGCCTTTCTGAAAAGCGGCGCGCGCATCGGCTGGCGGCAGATAAACCGGCGTAATATCTTTATAGGTCAGCCCGGCTTCTTCAAGCGCAGCGATAAGCAGATAGTTAACGTCTGAGCCTTTATTCAGCGCCACACGTTTCCCTTTAAGGTCTTTAACGCTGTGAATAGCAGATGAGGAAGGCACTACAATTGCTTCGGTTTTCGGATTCGCAGGCGAATGTCCCAGGTAAACCAGATCGGCTTTTGCCGCCTGAGCAAATGCGGGCGGCGCATCACCGGTGGCCGCCAGGTCGATGCTACCTACATTCAGTCCTTCAAGCATTTGCGGTCCGGCGGGAAACTCCACCCAGCGAACGGCGATATCTTCTTTTTTGAAGGCGGCGTCGAGCGTGCCGCGATATTTAAGCAGGGCAAAGATATTCGCTTTCTGATAGCCGATATTTACCTGTTCAGGTGCCGCGTGACTGGCGGCAGTCAGGGCACAGGCCACTATTGCCAGCGTTAATCCATTTCTTTTCATCTGTTGCTCTCCGTTTTTTTCGCTAACTTAGCAAATAGCGGATATAACCAATAAATAACCAATTGCATTGACTTATGCTGCGAGAGAATAGTTAGCACGTTAATAATTTGTAGTAATAATCAAAGAGCATTCCGTCAGGCCTTCTGCCAGGATACGGCCAAAAATGCCTGTCTGAGGTCCATTCACCGTATGAAGTGGTTTTCAAAAAGCGCGCTACTCTTTTCCAGCAAAACCTGCCTGGCCGCCTTCTTAGCGCTCTTTATCGCATTAGAACTCAACCTTGATAAACCTGCCTGGTCACTGACCACCGTCTATGTCGCTTCACAGCTTTATTCCGCCTCCACTATCTCAAAATCTGTTTTCCGGTTTTTAGGCACGCTGCTGGGCGGGCTGTTCGTATTGCTGATCTATCCCGCCACGGTACAGGACCCGATGCTGTTCAGCCTCTGCATCTCACTATGGGTCGCGCTCTGTCTCTACCTGTCGCTGCACGACCGCACGCCCAAAAGTTATGTCTTTATGCTGGCGGGATATAGCGCGGCGATTATGGGCTTTCCTGACGTCACCGCTCCGGCCGACATCACCTATACGGTTATCTCGCGCGTGGAGGAGATTAGCGTCGCTATCCTCTGTAGCAGCCTGGTGCATCGGCTCATCATGCCGGTTTCGATGAGCAGCATGCTGGAGCAGAGCGTCAGCAACTGGTATCAAAACGCCAGAAAGCTCTGCGCCGAGCTGATTACAGTGATGCCTAAAGAGAAGTCGCTGGAACGGGAAGATATCCTTGTCCAGATGGCGAACTACCCGCTGAACGTTGAGACCTTGCTTACCCACTGCGTATACGAAGGCGAAGCGGCACGGCGGCTAATTCGGCTGGTCAGCGTGCAGTATCAGCATCTCTCCTATTTAATTCCCACGCTCACGGCGATTGAGGCGCGCCTCAGCCTGCTGGCGGAACAGCAGATACGCTTTCCAGAGCATGTCGCGCAGACGTTTCAGCAGTTTTTGCACTGGCTGAACAGCGCCGAGCACGGCGCCGAAACGCAGGCGATTAAGGAAAGGCTGGCGATAGCGCAGCAGCAGCTCAAGGCGGAGTGGGAAAGCGGTGAGCTGCCAGTTGAGGAGAGCATCCTGCTCGCCGGTCTGCTGGAAAGGCTGCTGAATTTCGTGCGTATCGCAGAGGCCTACCAGACGGTGGGCGAGCGCGTCAGCGATCTGACGCCGAGCGCGAAACCTGGCAAGGTGGCGCGCAGCCATAAACATGTCGATAAAGGCATGCTGCTGCTCTCTTGCCTGACCGCTTTTCTCGCTACCTTTCTGACCTGTCTGTTCTGGATAGGCAGCGGCTGGGTGGATGGCGCCACTGCCCCGATGATGGCGGCGGTTCTTTGCTCCTTCTTTGCTGCCATGGACAGTCCGCTCGCGCCGATGAAGATTTTTCTCAAGGGCGTGGTGGTGGCGATCGTCATCAGCATGCTTTACACCACCTTGCTGATACCGGAAGCGACCTCCTTTGAAGCGCTGGTGCTCTGCCTGGCGCCAGGGCTGATGGCGTTGGGATTAGTGATTGCTAATCCCTCCACCAATTTGATCGGCCTGATTGTGGCGACGCAGATCCCTGGCCTGATCGGAATGAGTCATCACTTTAAACCTAACCTGCTGCTTATAGTGAATGCCTCGCTCTCCACCCTCAGCGGCATTGCGGCAGCAGTAATAGTTACCGCGGTGATCCGCAACAAACGGCCAGCCTGGACTGCTAAACGTGCGCTGCGCAAAGGATTGAAAGAGCTGCTGCAGTTTATTAATGCGGTTGAGCTCAACAGCGCTTCGCTGCTGATGCGTCAGCAGTTTGTGGCGCGCACGCTGGACAAGGTTAACGTTATCCTTCCTCGTAAGCGTATCGACACCGATGCCGAACTGGCGGCGGGCGGCAATCTGATTACCGAAGCCTGGCTGGGCGCCAACTGCTATGACTTCTACGTCCGTCATCAGCCGCTGCTGGCCGAGCAGCAGATTAGCAGCGACCCGTTATTCGGCGAGCTACGGCTGTTTCTTAAAAGCCGTATCAGGGTGTTACAGACGCCGCCGCATCAGGCGCTGCTGGATGAGCTGGACAGGCTGGTGCTGGCGCTGGAAGCTCTGGCGCAACACGATAGTCGCTTTTATGCGCCGTTGTTGTATCTGTTCAACGTACGGCTCTCGCTGTTTCCTCAGGCCCGCTGGCCACAGCAGGCGTAATCCATTCCCGGAAAATAACCACAGCCACATCCGTGGCTGTTTTTTTGTGCTGAAGCGCACCCGCATGGCAATAAAGCCGCGCCAGCGCGGCCTGTTATCAGGCATGCTATAACAATCATCATCTGAAGAAGCGAGGCGTAATGTGAAAACGATCGGCTTAATCGGCGGCATGTCATGGGAATCGACGGCGCTCTATTACCGCATTTTGAATGAAGAGGTTAAGCTTGCCTTGGGTGGCCTGCATTCGGCGCGCGTGGTGCTTTACAGCCTGGACTTCGACGAGATAGAGAAGTTGCAAAGAGCGGAACGATGGGACGAAGCCGGCCTGATGCTGGCGCAAGCTGCGCAGGCGCTTTCGCGTGCGGGCGCTGACTTTCTGGTGCTGGCGACCAACACCATGCATAAAGTTGCCTCTCAGATTGAACAGGCTGTGGCGATCCCTCTGCTGCATATCGCCGATGCGACTGCGCAACGCATTCATGATGAAGGATTAAAAAAGGTCGGGCTGCTAGCCACGCGCTTTACCATGGAGGAGGCTTTTTACCGCGGACGGCTCACGGATAAATGGGGGCTGGAAGTTATAACGCCAGAGAAGAATGATCGCGATTTTGTTCATCAGGTGATCTATCAGGAGCTGTGTCAGGGAGTGATCAATCCCGAATCGCGGGCGCGGTTTCGCGAGATAATGGCCACACTTGCCGCGCAGGGTGCTGAAGGGATTATCCTCGGCTGTACCGAGATCACCATGCTGGTTACAGTGAACGATGCCAGCGTGCCGCTGTTTGATACCACACAAATTCATGCGCAATGGGCTGTTCATCAGGCATTAAAAGAAGAGTGATCAAGATCGCACTTTTTGTTAGTCAGGTAATAGTAACTAAGGTTATTATAACACCCATCGAAGGCATGTTGCCTTGCACTAACAAAAGAAGGATTTTGACCATGAAAAATGTAAAAACTCTCGCTATTGCTACCGTCGCCGCACTTTCTATGATCTCATTCGGCAGCTTTGCCGCACAAAGCATCTCTGCGCACGGCAGCACGCTGGACAGCGCTGAAGCCCATATCGCCGCGAAAGCGCAGGCTGAAGGCGCTTCAGGCTATAAAATTACCAGCGCCCGCGCCGATAACGGCGTCTACATGACCGCTGAACTCTATAAATAACGGATGGTCGTACAGGGACGTGCCAGAAAAGGCTGCCGCAAGGCAGCCTTTTTTGTTGTCCTGGGTTAACCGCTGACGCCTCATTAATAGGGCGAGCGGGTAGGGCGCACCACAATCTCGCTCACATCGACATCGTCGGGCTGCTCGATGGCGAAGCGGACGGCGCGACCAATCGCCGCCGGCTGGAGCGCGATAGATCGATAGTCATCCATCAGCGCGGCGGCGGCGGGGTCGGTAATGGTAGAGGCGAGTTCGCTTTCCACTACGCCAGGGTGAATACAGGTTACGCGCAGCTGCGTATTCTCCTGACGCAAACCGTCTGAGATCGCCCGCACGGCAAACTTGGTCGCGCAGTAAACGGCGGCGGTGGGCGAGACGCTCAGCGCGCCGATAGAGGCGATATTGATGATATGGCCCGCTTCACGCGCCAGCATCGGCGGCAGCACGGCGGCAATGCCGTACAGCACGCCTTTAATATTGACGTCAATCATCTGATCCCACTCATCAACCTTCAGGGATGCCAGCGGCGACAGCGGCATCACGCCCGCATTGTTAATCATCACGTCGATCCGTCCCCATTTTTCCAGCGCGACTTCGGCAAACTGCTGCACGGAAGCGCGCGAGGTGACATCGAGCGCGGCGACGGCGACTTCTGCACCTTGCTGCTTAAGCTCCGCCGCCAGCGTCTCTAAGCGAACGACGCGGCGTGCGCCCAACAGCAGAGTTGCGCCGCTCGCCGCCAGCTCACGTGCGATGCCTGCGCCTATGCCGCTTGAGGCGCCGGTGATTAAGATCACTTTATTGCTCATGGTTTCGCTCCTGTCGTTAAGTGTCTGGCGATCTTATTCCTGCTGCTTTATAAAGAGAATCCATCCATTCCTTACCTGACTGGTAACAGAGGCTAACCAATGATACTGGACAAAAACGCGCTGGAGGTTTTCGTCACCCTGGCGCAAACGCGCAATTTTCGCGTGGCGGCAGAGAAGCTGGGCGTGACGCGACCGGCAGTGAGTCAGGCGTTAAGGCGGCTGGAGGATCGGCTGCAGATATCGCTTATCCGTCGCACTACGCGCAGCCTTAGCCTTACCGAAGCGGGGGAAAGGCTCTACGCCGAGGCAGCGCCGGCTATTTCGCAGCTCAATCAGGCAGTAGTGGACGTCAGCGCGCTGGCGGGCGAGCCGCGAGGGCTGCTGCGGCTCGCCGTCTCTTCTATTGCCGAACGCTTTATCAACGGCGAGCTGCTGGCGTCGTTTCTCAGCCGCTATCCGCATATCGAGCTGGATATTTCAGTAACTGACGAAGAGTTCGATATTGTGGCGCAGGGCTATGACGCTGGCGTCCGGCTGGGAGAAATAATCGCGCAGGATATGATTGCGGTACCTGTCTCGCTGCGTCAGCGGCAGATCGCCGTCGCCTCACCCGATTATCTGGCGCGCTGCGGCACGCCGCGCCATCCCCATGAGTTGCTGCAGCACTGCTGCATCGGCTGGCGACGCGAGCCGGGCGTGGCCCCCTATCGCTGGGAATTTGCGGAAGAGGGCAGGGAGTTCGATGTGGCGGTTAACGCGCGGCTTAATACCAATGACATGGGAGTCATGATCCGCACCGCCTGCGCGGGCGGCGGCATCGCATTCGGCATGGAGGAGACCTATCGGCCCTATATCGCGCGCGGCGAGCTGGTGCCGCTGCTGGCGGACTATCTGCCGACCTTCGCCGGGTTCTATCTCTATTTCCCCAGCCGAAAAAATCTGGCGCCCAAGCTACGGGCGCTCATCGATCATATGAAGATCTGAGCGGCGGTTCAGCGCGACGCGACGCGCGTTACCGCGACTCCTTGTTCCTCTAGCTGCGCCAGCGCCTCGGCGTTCAGTCCGCTATCGGTAATCACCTGCGCGACCCGATAGCCCGACGACAGCGGATAGGGATGGATCTGCCCGAACTTCGAGGCGTCCGTCAGCGCCCAGGTCGGCACATTCTTCGCCAGTACCGCATCCACCACATCGCAGCGCAGCATATTGCGGCCGGTAAAACCGGTTTCCGCCTGCCAGCCGTCAACGCCGATAAAGGCTTTATGGAAGTGTATTTGCTGAATGCAGTAGCGCGTCAGCGGGCCGACCATCGACTGGCTACTCTTTTGCAACAGCCCGCCTGGCACGATCACGTCGCACGCCGCGTCTTTCAGCAGGTGCGCGATGAAATGGCTGACGGTTATTACCGTAATGTCGGCGCGATCGGCCAGCAGGCGCGCCAGCAGCGCATTGGTGCTGCCGCCCTCGATAAAAACCGCCTCGCCGGCGTCTATCAGGCCTGCGGCGTGGCTGGCCAGCGCCTGTTTGAGTTCGTAACGCGTATGCATACGCATGCCGACGTCATCGCTATCCAGCGCCATCGCGGAGCCGTGAACGCGGCGCAAGAAATGGTCGCGCTCCAGCAGGTTGAGATCCTGACGGACGGTGACTTCGGAAACGCCGGTCAGCTGGGCCAGTTCGGTGACCGTCACGCTGCCGCGCGTGTTAACAAGTTGAATAATCTGTTGATGACGAGCGTTCATGCGGGCCGTTTAGTGGAAAAGGGTGGCGCCAGTGTAGCAGAGAGAGGCCGCGCAGGGGACGCTGCGCGGCAACGATCAGGCCAGACCGAGCGCGCGGCGGCCGTTGTCGTTGAGATCGTCGAACGTGAAGCGATCGCGCCAGCCCGTTTCGTAATCCTCAGGCGGGAAATCTGCGGGCGACCGGCCGAGCGCCAGCGCTTCGGCGACCTCCTGCGCGCAGGCGCGGTTTTTGGCGCACATCGGCGCGGCGGGAATATACATCACGTTTCCCCAGCCCTGTTGATTTTCCACCGGCGCGACGGAATGGATGACGTCGCAGTGCCACCATACCGAATCGCCCGCTTCCAGCGGCGGGATAGAGCTGAGGCCGTTAATCAGCAGCGGATGCCACTTCTCGCTGACGGGCAGCACCTTGCCGGGCGCGACGCCGCACAGCTCGTCGTCCGGCACGTCGTCGAGCAGCGGACGCAGCAGAATATAGGCCATCGCCTCCGGCACTGGCACGACATGCAGCAGACCCTGTCCGGCGAGCATATCCGACAGTGCGGTCCAGCCCTGAAATGTGCGAAACGCGGAGCATTTGGTGGTGTCGGGCACGTCATATTCATTCACCTCGGTGCGCCACGCCGCGTCCCAGGGATCGTAAGCCTCTATATCGCCACGGAAGACGGCGGCGAACACCTGCTGATAAGCGGGCAGCAGCCAGCGCTCCAGCGCGCCGGAATCAGTATGCGCGCCCAGCCCTTTCGAGGTGGTGCCCGGCGGACGACGACGGATGCGGTCGGGATAAATAATGCTGACGTCAGGATCGAACCATTGCTTGCCCTGTGAAGAGAAACGCCACAGACGATTCAGGAAAGACTGCACCTGCGTGGTGGCGTCGCTCTGACGCGCCTGCATTTGCGCCTGCGACCAGTAAATAGGGAAAATTTCCGGACGTGACGCTTCGAGGCTGCCAAAGAAATTATCGCCGGGGCCGCGATACTGCGCGTCGAAGTCATTCAGATCGAGATAATCCAGCAGGGATTGATCCCACGCCAGCGCCTGCTCGCGAGGAAACTGCTGCTTTACCACTACACAGCCGCGTCGTTTAATGCGCGCCAGGGTTTCATTCGAAACCTCTCCCTGGGCGATAGCTTGCTGCGTTACGGTCGGCCACGCCGTACCGTAACGTTGCTCTTCCTCTTTCGCTTCCGCAATCGCGCTTTCGATGCGCTGGCTGACGCGGGCAAAAAGCGCCTCGACATCGCCGATTTGCTCACGAAGCTGCTGTTTAAAGGTGCGAATCGCTACGCTGATGTCGTCGGGCAACGGCGTAGCCTGTGTGTGTAGGGACATTTTGGCCTCCGTAGGCTGGTAACTGTTTTTCATTTGTAATAAAATTGTGTTTCGTTCGTAAGTTTAAGCAGAGCAGTTATGATTAGGCAACCCCCAGTTTCGTGATCGTCTGCACACTGTGTCAGGAAAGCTCCGAAAGCCCTGAACATTCTTATTATTAGAATTCTCATTAATCCACACTGCGGGTAAGCTTTACCCATTGAGTGGGCATCACTGAAACAACAGCCTCAGCAAGGAGATGACAATGGCGGTAAAGATGATCGCGGTAGATATGGATGGCACCTTTCTCGACGACAATAAGGAGTACAACGTTCAGCGCTTTTTGCGACAGTACGCGCTGTTGAAAGAGAGAGGCATTCGTTTCGTGGTCGCCAGCGGCAATCAGTACTACCAGCTGCAGCGTTACTTTCCTGAGATTAAAGATGAAATCGCCTTTGTCGCCGAGAACGGCGCCTGGGTTTCAGACAGCAATGAAGAAATTTTTTGTGGCGAGCTGGCGCAGTCGCGCGTGCATCAGGTGCTGGACATCCTGGCGAAAGAGCCCGATATCAGTACCGTGGTGTGCGGACGCAACGGCGCCTACGTTCACTCATCGGTCCCGGATGAGGTAGTCAACCTGCTGTCCAACCATTATGCCCGGCTGGAGAAACGCGACGATCTCTACGCTATCGATGACACCATCTTTAAATTTTCCCTGAACCTGGCGCATGAAGGCGTCGATGCGCTGCTGGCGCGCCTGCATAACCAGCTGGGCGAGATCGAAAACATTATGCATCCGGTCTCCAGTGGCTATGGCTTTATCGATCTGATTATCCCGGGCTGTCACAAAGCGCACGGCATCGCGCTGCTGCAGGAAAAATGGGGCATCAGCGATTGCGAAGTGGTCGCTATCGGCGACAGCGCAAACGATCTGGAGATGCTGCGCCAGGCCTGCTTCAGCTTTGCGATGGCGAACGCCGTAGAGCCGGTGCGCGCCGTGGCGCGTTATAAAACCGAAAGCAACAACGATGACGGCGCGTTAAACGTTATCGCCCGCGTGCTCTCGCGCGAATTTCCCTTTGGTTAAGCCTCTGCCGGCCCCGCGTGCGATACAGCCGGGGTTACACCTGCCGCCGCGCTGCCTCGAGATTCTGCTCCATCTCATCCAGCGCGGCCTGATGCTCCAGCCCCCACTGATACATCCGCTCAATCGGTTCGGCGAAGGTTCTTCCCAGCGGCGTCAGCGCATACTCCACCTTAGGCGGCACCACTTCAAACACCTTGCGTGTCACCAGCCCGCGCTGCTCCAGTTCCCGCAGCGTCTGCACCAGCATTTTTTTTGAAATACCCTGCAGGCTGCGCTGCAGTTCGCCCGTGCGCGCACGCTGCTCAGGCCAGTGATAAAGAGCGTGCAGCACCATAGTGCTCCACTTTACGGCAAACAGCTCCAGCAGACGCCGCGGCGGCGAATCCGCAAAAAACATCAGCTTTCCATCAATCCAGGCGGGCATAGCAAAATTTCCTTATGGTCACCAAAAGGTAACTACTACCAATAGCTTCCCCGCCTGTCTATAGTGGGCCGCTTTCTTTGCCGCTTCAGGCAGACATCAGGAGGAAACGATGAAAATTAACGCACTGGTCGCTCAGCAGGCGACGCAACCGCTGGCGGTAGGCCAGGTCGAGTTACGCGAACTGCAGCCGGACGACGTTAAAATTGCCATTATCTACTGCGGCGTATGCCATTCCGATCTGCATATGGCGCGCAATGAGTGGGGCGTAAGCCGTTATCCGCTGGTGCCAGGCCATGAAATTGTCGGACGTGTCGAAGCCGCTGGCGCTAACGTTACCCACTTCAAAGCGGGCGACATTGTCGGCGTCGGCGTGATGGTTGACTCCTGCGGTCAGTGCCGCTTCTGCCAGCAGCAGGAAGAGCAGTACTGCGAGGCAGGCTTTACCCCCACCTATAACGGCACCGATGAATATACCGGTTCCACCACCTTCGGCGGCTACGCTCAGCATGTGATTGCCGATCAACATTTTGTGGTTTCCATTCCGCAGAATCTCGATCTGAAAGCGGTCGCGCCGCTGCTCTGCGCCGGCGTAACCGTCTGGTCGCCGCTGCGTCACTATCAGGTGCAGCCGGGCCACAAAGTCGGCGTTATCGGATTGGGCGGGTTGGGGCATATGGCGGTGAAGCTGGCCAGCGCGCTTGGCGCAGAGGTGACGCTGTTTACCACTTCGCCGGAAAAGGGCGCAGATGCGCGTCGCCTGGGCGCCAGTCATGTAGTGGTATCGCGCGATGACCAACAGATGGCCGCCTGTCAGGCTTCACTGGATATTATTCTCGACTGCGTCGCCGCGCCGCACGATCTTGATCCCTATCTGGCGACCCTGAAAACCAACGGTCAGCTGGTTCTGGTAGGCATTCCCGATCGGCCACATCCGTCGCCGAACGTGACGCCGATGGTTTTCCGTCGACTGAGCATTAGCGGCACCTCCATCGGCAGCATCCGCGAAACGCAGGAGATGCTCGACTTCTGCGGCCAGCACAACATCACCTCCGACGTCGAAATGATCGCTGGCGAAGAGATTGAAAGCGCCTTCGCTCGTATGCTGCAAGGTGACGTGAAATATCGCTTCGTTATCGATATGGAGAAAACGCGCTGGTAACGTTAAAAGGGGCTTAGGAATAAGTCCCTTGATTTTTAAGCATTTCAGCCTGAAATCGCCAGCAATGCCTGGTGCTAACCGCCGATTCGCGGCGCTATCCGCTTTCACGCTTTTCTACTGATTACAGTGAATGCTTCGTGGCTGGCGGGTGTGATCAAATTTCATCCGGTAATTGCTCAGGGTTCAAACAGATCGGCCAGTTTTCCGCACGCAGAGCCGTCATATATGCAGATTGACTGTAATCAGCAGCGGCGTGCTTTCTCTGACGCAACAACATTCACTGTAATCAGCAGCGCCGTGCTGTCTTTACTGCATTAACATTCACTGTAATCAGTAACCCGGCCGCACGTCAGACCTGTTCACTGTAGCCAGCGCAGGGCATGACATTGCCTGACATCGTCGGTAAAGTCAGGCTTTCGCTTTTAAAAGGAGGAGGTAAATGGAAAAGCTGTTTGTCTACGGCACCTTATGCCCGGGACGTTCCAACGCCCATATTCTGGAAAATATCGGCGGCGACTGGCTACCGGGATGGGTGAAAGGCGTGCTGCATGAATCGGGCTGGGGCGCGGCGCTGGGCTTTCCGGCTATCCAGCTGGATGCCCAGGGATCGCCTGTACATGGCTACGTATTTCAGTCATCCAGCCTGGCGCAGCACTGGCCGATGCTGGATGAATTTGAAGCAGGTTACGATCGCGTGCCTGTTACAGTGAACACTGAAGAAGGCGACCTCGTCACCGCCTGGATTTATCAAATTCAGACCGCCTGAAAAGCCTGTGCCGGTAAGGAATACTGGCACAACAATGCGTTACCCTCCGCTTCGTTTTAACCTCAGCCTGACGAAATATTGCCGAAATAGTGGCGATCGCCTCTTTCTCTGACTAGTTTTTTAATCGTCCTTGTTAACATTTTTTTTACGTTCGCATCATGGGTGCGGCGCTTTTCTGGCTGCGCGGGCATCTTCGACCGCGTCTGTCTTTCAACACTGCGGCCAGGCGGGCGATGCCTGGCGATTTCCGGAGTCGATGATGAAAACCCTTAAAGACACGCGTTCTCTCGCTGCCTTCGCTGCCGTTGGCGCGTTACTGACGCCGCTGTCGGCGCTGGCGTGGGATAGTCTTACCGTGTTTGGCGACAGCCTGAGCGACAGCGGCAATATTGGCCGTTTTACCTGGGATGGCGGTCGCCATCCGCTCTACGATGAAATTCTGGCTGCGAATCTGGGACAGGACTTACAGCGATCGAGGCTGGGCGGCAGCAACTATGCCCAGGGCAACGCAGTATCGCGGCCGCAGCTCAACCCGCAGCTCAACACCGAAGACCAGCTCGCCGGCTACCTGAGATCGACCGGCGGCCGCGCCGACAGCAACGGCCTTTATATTCACTGGATCGGCGCTAACGACGTCGCGGCCGCCGTTACCAATCCCTTTACCGCGACCAATACGCTCAGCACCAGCGCGGCAGCGGCGACGGCACAGGTGAAAACCTTGCTGGATGCCGGCGCAGGCGCGGTGATTGTGCCGACCGTACCGCAGCTGGGCGAAACGCCCTATATGATCTTAACGGTATTGAGAGCGCTGGGCCCTGCCTCCAGCGCGGCCTCGGCCGCCGCGTTTCAGTCGCTCGACGGCGCCACCACGCCCGATGCCGCCTCGCGCCAGCAGGCGGTGCGCAACGCCTTTACTCAGGCGGCGGCGCAGGTGTCAGGAATACCCGCCGTGCGCGACGCGCTGGCGGAACAGCTCTATCGCGCGTGGCAGGCGCTGAGCACGCAGGTCTCGGCGCTGACGGCGGGCTACAACCAGCAGGAAGAGCAGGGGCTGGCGACGCTCAACGGCAATATCGTGCGCGTCGATATCGCCGGGCTGTTTAACGAAGTGATTGCCGATCCGACCCGTTACGGCCTGACTAATACTATTGGCATCGCCTGTCCGGTCGGCACCGCAGCGGATGAGTGCGCCTCTACCGACGCCGGCTTCTCCCGCGCGCAGGCCTATCTGTTTGCCGATCGTCTGCATCCCAGCCCGGACGTACACGCCATGATGGCGGACTATATTCAGTCGATTCTCGACGCGCCCGCGCAGGTCGCGGCCCTGTCGCAGGCACCGCAAACCCTGGCGCGCGATATGCAAAACACGCTGGACGGGCATCTGCAACAGCAGCGGCATCAGGCGAGCAGCGCGGGGCAGCTTTCGGTATTCGGCGGCTATGCCGGCCAGCATGTGGACTATAAAGGCGATGCCTGGTACAACGGCGACGCCACCACCGCCAGCTTTACGCTGGGCCTCGGCTATCAGCTTACCGATAACTGGCAGACCGGCGTGCTTTTCTCAAATACCAACCAGCGGCAGGAGCCTTCATCGCGCTACGACTACCGCCTGCGCGGCAATCTGGTTGCGCTTTACAGCCAGCTTGAGCTGGGCGACCAGGCGTGGATCAACGCCGATCTGCACTATGCCGACCTGGATTTTGACGATATCCAGCGCGACATAAAAATCGGTCCGGCAACCCGCACCGAGCAGGGCAACACCGGCGGCAAGCTGCTGGGCATGCGCGTGCAGACCGGCTGGGACCTGCCGCTGGGCGATCACCTGACTACCGGCCCCGTAGCCAGCTATGCGCTCGACTATGGCCGCGTCGGCGGCTATCGCGAGCAGGGCAACAGCAGTACGTCGATGCGCTACGGCGACCAGACCAGCCATTCGCAAATCGGCGCCATCGGCTGGCGCATTGACAGCCATCAGTGGCCAGTCAATCCCTGGGCGCAGGTGAGCTACAACCATCAGTTTGGCGATACCGACTCCACCGTAACCGCCGGCTTGAAGTCGACGCGTACCGCTTTCAGCCGAACCACGGGCGCACGCGACAGCAACTGGCTGGACGCCGCCGTCGGCGCCAACGTGCCGCTGGGCGAAACGGTCAATGCCTTTGCCGGCGTATCGGCCGTCGGCGGCAATCGCGATGCGCATCAGCTCGGCTGGAATATCGGCGTAAACGCCACCTTTTAATGTTAATGGGGCCAGTCTCGACGGCTGGCTCTGATTTAATGGGTGAAGCGCCTGCGCGGATTAATTGGTGCAGATGTCAGAGGTTTTATTAATAAGGATGAAAAGCGAAGAGCGCAAAGCAGGTCTGATTAAATCGGAGAAATAACAGGGGATTTATTGCTCGGGCTAAAAAATATGCGCCAGGTTTTGCAACCCGGCGCAGTCACTAGCGGCTTAATTCTGGTGATCCAGCGTTTTTCACCTCTCTGAACGCCGGCAGGAAAATAAGCGGTCAGGAGCCACGGCGGCTGTTCTGCCCGCCTTTTTTACCTGCTTCTGACGCTTTTTCTCGGTCGTTTTTAAAGTTGCCGCCGCTGTGCTGTCCGCCTTTACGACCAGCTTCTGACGCTCTTTCACGATTTTCAGCAAAGTTACCTGATCCGCCTCGATGTTGAGCCATAATGGGTCCTCTTCATGAGTTGAAAATAACACAGCCGGTCTGGAACGCTGTGTGCGTCTTACAGCATTAAGATTAGAAGCCCTGTTTCATTACGCAAGCGCTACGGCGAGGCGGTAAATAGCAGGTTAAGTGAAAGGGTAATAAATCAGGCTACATGAAGCGGCTGGAATTAAAGGAAAATATGCGTGAAGTTGTATAGGAATAATATTGGTGTACAGGTTTAAGCTAACAGAAAAATATCAATTAATTTGCTGCTGCTAATGATTCAGAGTATTCCTGGCAGAGCAGCACAGCCGCGCCGAAGCGCGGTCTGGCAAAGCTGTCATTCGGCGGGCAGCCAGCGCGTTTGGGTAGCTTCGCTGTCATACTTCAACGGCGAGGGCAGGGCGATCAACTCAATCAGTACCCCGAACGGCGTCAGGCAGAACCAGGTCTGATTACCTGGCCCTTCTTCCTGCGCAAAACAGTCGCTCGGTCCGTCGTAAAAGCGCGCGCCGTGCGCCTTAAGTTTCTCCGCCGTTTCATGGATGTCATCCACCAGCAGCGAGAAATGGTTGACGCCGGGCTGGCCGATATTCGCCAGATCGTCGGCGATGCCCGGATCGAGCTGAAACAGCTCTATATTACTGCCGTTGCCCAAACGCAGCATCGACAGCCCAATTACGCTCAGCTGCGACGGAAAGCCGTTAACCGGGCGCATCTGATCGCCGCTGATACGCTGCTCGCTTTTTTGCCAGGGCACGATGCGGTAGAGGAGCGATGCGTCGAGGGCGTGGATAAAAAAGTTTTCCGCCTGCTCAATATTGCTGACGGTGATGCCGATATGCTCAATGCCTCTGATCGCCATCAGGCTTCTCCTTTGGTGTTCTGATTAGATTGATGACAGGTCAATGCCTGCGCGGCGCAGATCAGGGCCAGGTGGCTCAGCCCCTGCGGCAGGTTGCCGCGCCACTCGTTACTGCGTACGTCAAACATCTCATTAAAGATCTCAACGTTGCCGCTGTCGCACAGCGTCTCCAGGATCTCCTCCATGCAGGCACGCGCCTTGTCGATCTCGCCAATCGAGGCCCAGGCTTCCGCCAGCCAGAACGAGCAGGCGATAAAGGTGCTCTCTTCCTCTTCCACGCCGCTATAGCGGTAAAGCATGGCGCGTCCCTGGCCCAGCTCGCGCTGGATCGCCGCATAGGTCGAACGCATACGCGCCGGGTTGACCGCGTTGCCGTAGTGATGCACCAGCGCCAGCGACGCGTCTAGCCGATCTTCGCTGCCGACGTAAAACAGATAGGCCTGCTTGCTCTCCGACCAGCAGTGCGCCTCTATCCAGTCGCGAATGCGATCGCGCTCGCGCGCCCAGCGCTCCATCCAGGTGGGTTCGATATGACGGGCCTCGGCCATGGCGACCGCGCGATCCAGCGCCAGCCAGCACGCCATTTTCGAATGGGTGTAGTGCTGCTCGTCGTGCAGCTCCCAGATACCGGAATCCTTCAGCCGCCAGCGGTCGGCGCAGTGGTTCGCCAGCTGGCCCAGCAGACGCGAGGTGCCGAGATCCAGCACGTGGCCCGCTTCGATAAACAGCTGCGCTGTGGCGAGCATATCGCCATACATGCTTAGCTGGCGCTGGTCGCGCGCGTTATTGCCGACGCGTACCGGCCGCGAATCTTTATAGCCGCGCAGCGACGGATAACGTTCCGGCGGCACGATATCGCCTTCCAGCGTATAGCAGGTGCGTAGCTCGATGCCGTGGCGCAGAATGGTCTGCGACAGCCAGGAGAAAGCCGCTTTGCAGTCCTCCAGCGCGCCGAGATAGACGAAAGATTTGATAATCAGGCAGGCGTCGCGCACCCAGGCGTAGCGATAGTCGTAATTCTTCTCCCCGCCGATGCCTTCCGGCAGCGAGGTAGTGGCCGCTGCGGCCAGCGCGCCGGTAGGGGAGTACCAGAGAAACTTAAGCGACAGCGCCGAGCGTTTAACGTGGTCTTTGTACTCGCCCTCGTAGCTCAGGCTTTTACACCAGTCTTGCCAGGCAGTATGGCTGGTTTCGATCCGGGTATCGATAGCGTCGAGATCGGGCACCGCCAGCGGTTCGCGCTGAGTAATCAGCAGCGCTACCAGCGATCGAGAATCCTGCTGCGTGATCAGCTCGGCGATCACCTGTTCGTCATCCATGTGGGTAATCTTAACGTCGTCGCTGGTGCGCAGCATCGCCATGATATCGCCGATATGAAACACATTGCCCTGCGTGGTTTCGCCCATCCATGGCGAGCGCGTTTCCGCCACGGTGCCGAAGCGCAAATGCAGTTTAAGTTTCACGCTGCCGCGCACGCCTTCAACGCGACGCGCCAGTTCGCTCCACGGCAGCCGGCCCGCCAGCGTACTGTTAAGCGACTCCGTCAGGCGCACTTCGCCTTCGTCGGTGGTGAAACAGGTTTCCAGCACGTTGCTCTCTTCGCGATAGCGTCGCGCCATGCGATAGGGCTCAACCGGCGTAAGCGCAAAAAAACCGCCGATGTCCGGATCGAGCAAACGATCGAACAGCGGCGGTGAATCCAGGTTCGGCGCGCACCACCAGTCGATGGCGCCGTCGGGGGCAATCAGCGCCACGGAGCGTCCTTCGCCAATCGCTGCGTAATCGCCGAGGCTAGCAAATCCCTCCTCGCGCACGGGCGAGGCGTAATCACCGTTTTTCATCAGAAGCATCCTTGTCTGAAACGCATTCTCTACAGACGAAAAAACTGGCCGCACAGGGCGGCCAGTTGGGAGGAGAACAGAGGGGTTACAGCGTGCCGGTACCGCCGTCGGAACACCATACCTGACCAGAGGTGTAGCTGCTTTCGACCGAGGCGAGGGTCACATAGAGCGGCGCGATTTCAACCGGCTGGCCAGGACGGCCCAGCGGCGCGCTGGCACCGAACTCTTTCACTTTTTCCTGCGGCTGACCGCCGGAAACCTGCAGCGGCGTCCAGTATGGACCCGGCGCCACCGCGTTCACGCGGATGCCTTCTTTGCCCAGCTGCTGTGCCATCGTCTTGGTAAAGGCGACGATACAGGCTTTTGTTTGCGCATAATCGAGCAAAATTTCGCTGGGCTGATAAGCCTGCACGGACGACGTATTGATAATGGACGCGCCGCGTGGCAGATAGTCGACTGCCGCTTTGGTGATCCAGAACATGGCGTAGACGTTGGTTTTAAACGTGGCGTCGAAGTCTTCGGTGGAGAGGGTACGAATAGACTCGTTAAACTGCTGACGGCCAGCGTTGTTGACCAGAATATCCAGTCCGCCCAGCTTCTCGACAGCCTGTTTTACCAGCGACTGGCAAAAGGCTTCGTCGCGGATATCGCCAGGGATCGCCACGGCTTTGCGGCCTTCCGCTTCAATCAGCTTAATCACTTCTGCGGCATCGGACTCTTCTTCCGGCAGATAGTTAATCGCCACGTCAGCGCCTTCACGGGCATAGGCGATAGCCACAGCGCGGCCGATACCGGAGTCGCCGCCGGTGATCAGCGCTTTACGACCGGTCAGACGGCCTGTGCCGCGATAGGTGGTTTCCCCATGGTCCGGAACCGGATCCATTTTGCTGGCAAGACCGGGCACGGGTTGTTTCTGCCCTGGAAAAGAGGGTGTCGGAAATTCAACCGGGACGAGTGTTTTGTCGTTTTGATTACTCATGCTTAGCTCCTTGCACATCGTTTTCGGATAATAATAAGCCTGGCACATATGTGAGGTTTGTCACATTTAATTTCGCTGGAGCTTATTAAACCCACCTGTATAGGGATCAGCATTAATAATAAGATGCCTTTTGGCTTTTCAGGGCGAGTAGCGAAATTTTTTTTGCTCTGGCTATTTAAATGACGGTTTAATAAACAGTTTATATAACCTGCACGTAGTTGAGACTGTTACGCTTTTTCGATGTTGATCCTGTATAAATAACATTTAATGTCAATGTGTTAGATATTAAAGCTGTTTTTTGTGATGTGCTTTTATATCGCTTTATTTTGGCCTGGTTTTTTTAGCGCCTCCGCTTTGGTTGACGGGCGATGAGCCCTAGGGCAGGACGAAAAATTATATTCATCCTCGCTAAGCAAAGCGGGTAATTAGTTTGTTCAGCGCTCGCGTCGAGATAGCGAAAAAATCAGGCGCATATTTGTGCTGCGTGCCTGGCTCATAAAGGCAGAATACGCTGTATTTATTGTGGTTTCCCTCCGCCCGCGCCGCGCGTCTGCGTTACCCTTAACGCTCACTTTCTGCAACGGGCAAATAAGGAGCGCGACGTGAGCGCGTCGACGGGAATTTCACTCAAAATCATGGCGACCCTTAGCTCGACGCTGATGCTTGCCTGCGTAAAAGGTCTGGAGGGCGCGCTGCCGGTGGGAGAAGTGATCTTCTTTCGTTCGCTGGTGGGCGTAATGCCGCTGCTGGTATGGCTCACCTTTCAGGGCGGCATTATCCAGGGCATCAAAACCCGCAATGTGAAAGGGCATATCGGTCGCGGTCTGGCGGGCACCTGTAGCATGTACCTGAGCTATCTGTCGCTGATTTATATCTCACTGACCGACGCCACCGCTATCAACTACGCCGCGCCGCTGTTCACTGTGCTGCTTGCCGCCATAGTGCTGCGCGAAAAGGTGCGGCTGAATCGCTGGCTGTCAGTAGCGGCCGGTTTCGCGGGGATCGTCATTATGCTCTCCGGTCACCTGTCGCTCAGCGGCGCGCCCAGGCTGACGGTAGCCAGCCTGGCCTCTTCCGTCGGCGTCTTGCTGGCGCTGCTCTCTGCGCTCTGTACGGCGGGCGCGCTGATTCAGATCCGCTATCTGAGCGGTAAAGAGAAGCCGGGCGCGATCGCTTTCTGGTTCACCGCTATGACGGGCGCGACATCGCTGCTGACGCTGCCGTTCGGCTGGCGCCTGCCGCAGGGCGAGCAGCTGCTTCTGCTGCTGGGGTGCGGCCTGTGCGGCGGACTGACGCAAATTTTGCTGACGCTGAGCCTGCGCTACGCCGATGCCTCGCTGCTCGCCCCGTTCGATTACAGCTCGCTGCTCTGGTCGGTCATTATCGGCCTGATTTTTCTCGGCACCTTGCCAGAGAAACTCACGCTGATCGGCGCCAGTCTGGTGGCGTTTGCCGGCATTTACGCGGTTTTAAGCGAGCGACGTCAGCGGCGCCGGGCCGCGGCATTGGCGCTGACCGCCCGCAGCGAAACCGCCGATTTAACGCCTGATTAACACGCCGTACTTGACGTCGGGCAGGCAGTTGCCCTACAACTAATGGCCGTCGGGGGAGTCTCGCCAGAGAGACTGAGAGGCTAATAGCGCAGCGCGCGGTTTAGCGACCCTTTGAACCTGACCCAGTTGATACTGGCGTAGGAAGACTCGTATCTCATTATTTTTAGCCTCTGTGAGATGCCTGCCGCGCGAGCCTGCTCACTGCTCACGCTTTTTCCCTTCACGTATCACGGGTCGTCAATATCGAGGCCTGCGTGAACATGACTCTTTTTCAAACCGTTTTCTCTATCAGGTGCGCGCCATGAGCCGCTGGTCAGTCATCGGCAGCGGCGTCGCCGGCTTATGCGTCGCGACGCTGCTGGCTGAACAGGGCGAAACGCCAGAGGTGATCGTCAGCGACGAAATGCCCGCGTCGCACTGGGCGGGCGGCATGCTGGCGCCCTTTTGCGAAGGGGAGAGCGCGCCTGAACAGGTTATCGAGCTGGGGCAGCGCGCCGCCGGCTGGTGGGCGCAGCGGGTCGACGGCGTCGCGCGTCAGGGCACGCTGGTGGTGGCCGCGCCGCGCGACGCCGCAGAGCTGACGCGCTTCGCCCGCATGACGCGACAGCATCAGTGGCGCGATCCTGCACAGCTTGAGCCTGAGCTGGCAGGGCGCTTTGCGCGCGGCCTGTTTTTTCCCGACGAAGCGCATCTTAATCCGCGCGACGCTATGCGCCAGCTGCGCGCCAGCCTGGAAGCGCGCGGCGTCGCCTTTCACCGCGGCAAACCAGGCGGCACGGTTATCGACTGCCGCGGCATTCACGCCGCCGATCGCCAGCCTGATCTGCGCGCGGTGCGCGGCGAGATGCTGATCCTGCAGTGCGATGAACTCCACTTCACCCGTCCAATCCGGCTGCTGCATCCGCGCTTTCCCTGCTATCTGGTGCCGCGCGCCGACGGCCTTTTTATGCTCGGCGCCACCATGGTCGAAAGCGACGACGCCAGCCCGATCAGCGCCCGCGCCATGATGGAGCTGCTCAGCGCCGCCTGGAGCATTCATCCGGCGCTGGCCGAAGCGCGCATCGTCGAGAGCGGTACGGGACGGCGTCCCGCCTATCGCCATAACCTGCCGGAAGTGCGCTATCAAGACGGCGTTTTCTCCCTTAACGGCATGTATCGTCACGGTTTTTTGCTGGCGCCCGCCATGGCGCAGCAGCTTATGCAACTGCTTAGTCAGGAGTCGAATGATGCAAATCGAACTTAACGGTCAGAGAGTAGAAACCGAGGCGGCGACGGTCGCCGCGCTGCTGCAGGAGCGGCAGATCGACGCCGCCTGCGTCGCCAGCGCCTTTAACGGTGAGTTTTTGCCGCGCGCGCAGTATGAGAGCCAGCGGCTGGAGGCGGGATGCCGTCTGGAAGTGCTTTCGCCGATGCAGGGAGGCTGAACCATGTTTTACGGCTTTGTTCCCCGTTCGCGTTTTCTGCTCGGCACCGCAGGCTATCCGTCGCCCGATATTTTGCAGCAGGCGATCTGCGCCGCAGAGGCGGAGATCATCACCGTCAGCCTGCGTCGCGAAGGCAGTCAGGGCGGCGCGTTTCGCGAGCTGCTCAGCCAGCTCAACCGTCGCGTGCTGCCCAACACCGCCGGCTGTCACAGCGTGAAAGAGGCGGTGACCACGGCGCATATGGCGCGCGAACTCTTCGACACGCCCTGGATAAAGCTGGAGGTAATCGGCAACGCCGACACGCTGCAACCCGATCCCTTCGCACTGGTGGAAGCGGCGCGCATTCTCTGCACTGACGGCTTCCAGGTCTTTCCCTATACCACCGAGGATCTTATCGTCGGCGAAAAGCTGCTGGAGGCGGGCTGCGAAGTGCTGATGCCCTGGGGGGCGCCCATTGGCTCTGGCCAGGGGCTGCGCAATATCGAAGGGCTGCGCAGTTTCCGCGCCTGGTTCAAAGGGGTTCCGCTGGTAATTGACGCCGGTATCGGCGCGCCGAGCCAGGCGGCGCAGGCGATGGAGATGGGCTTCGACGCCATTCTGCTCAACACCGCCGTCGCGAAAGCGCAGGATCCGGCGGCAATGGCGGGCGCCTTCGCAAGCGCGATTCGCGCGGGGCATCAGGCGCATCAGGCGGGCATGATGGAGCGGCGCGATATGGCCGCCGCGTCGACGCCGGTGTTCGGTCTGGCGCAGTTTAGCTAACGGGACAACATAATGAATCGTTATCAGCGGCAGCAAATGCTGCCGGAAATCGGCGAAGCGGGACAGCAGCGGCTGCGTGCTGCGCGCGTGCTGGTGGTCGGCGCGGGCGGGCTGGGATCGACGCTGTTGCCGCTGCTGGCGGGCGCGGGCGTCGGCTATCTGCGTATCTGGGACCCTGATCAGGTGGCGCTGCACAACCTTCATCGGCAGACGCTCTACACCGAGGAGGATGTCGGTCAGCCAAAAGCGCTTTGCGCCGCGCGCGCGCTGGCCGCCCGCAACCGCGACTGCATTACCGAGGCGCGACAGCAGGCGCTGCGCGCCAGTACGGTCGAGCAGGCGCTGTCGCAGGTGGATTTGGCGATCGACGCAGCGGACAGCTTCGCCGTGACCTATACGCTCTCCGACGCCTGTCGGCCGCGCAACATTCCTCTCATCAGCGCCTCGGTGCTGGGTCGGCAGGGCTATGTCGGCGGTTTTTGCGGCGGCGCGCCGGGCTATCGCGCCCTGTTTCCCCGACTGCCCGCTTCCGCCGCCAGCTGCGACACCGCGGGCGTGATGGGACCGGCGGTGGCGACGCTGGGCGCGATGCAGGCGCAGATGGCGCTCAGCGTGCTGCTGGGGCACACGCCGTCGCCGCTTGGCAGCCTGATAAACTGCGATTTCAGCCAGTGGCACTTTCGCGCCTTTCGCTTTGACGATGCGCAGGAGCCGACGCAGCCCGCCATTCCTTTTATCGATCGCGATCTGCTGCGCGCCGACGACTGTATCGTCGAGTTGCGCAGCCTGGCGGAAGCACCGCACAGCGTGGCGACGCAGATAGAGCGTCTGCTGCCCGACGCGATAGCCGCGTGGCAGCCGCCCGCCGATCGGCGCGTGGTGCTGGTCTGCGCCAGCGGCATTCGCGCGGCAAAAGCGGCGGCCACGCTGGCGCAACGCGGCGTCGAGCGGCTGGCGATTATCGCGGCGAACCAGCCATGAGCCTGAGGTCGCATGGGCCCGACATTCTCTTTGACGACGTCACCTTCGGCTGGGAGAGCAAGCCCCTCTGCGCGCGCTTCAGCCTGCGGCTGCGCGGCGGCAAAACCAGCGCGCTGCTGGGTCGCAGCGGCGCGGGCAAGAGCACGCTGCTGCGGCTGGCGGCGGGGCTGTCAACGCCGCAGCAGGGCCGCATCAGCAGCTCGCTGCCGGGCGCGCTGTCGCAACAAATCGCCTGGATGGGGCAGCGCGACGATCTCTATCCCTGGCTGTCGGTGCGCGACAACGTCATGCTTAGCGCGCGGCTCAGCGGCCAGCGGCCCGACAACAGGCGCGCCGAGGCGCTGCTGGCGCAGGTCGAGCTCGCCGGGCAGGGGGATGCGCGGCCCGATTCGCTCTCCGGCGGTATGCGGCAGCGCGTCGCGCTGGCGCGCACCCTCTATCAGGATCGTCCGGTGGTGCTGATGGATGAGCCGTTCGCCGCCCTCGACGTCATGACCCGACTGCGGCTGCAAAGCCTGACCGCCGGGCTGCTGCGCGGCAAAACCCTGCTGCTGGTCACGCACGATCCGCTCGAGGCGTGCCGTCTGGCGCATGATATCTATCTGCTGGAGGATGCGCCGCTGCGCGTCCGCGACGTGCCCGCGCCCGACGGCGAGGTGCCGCGCGCGGCGCAGACAGAAGCGGTCCTGCAGGCGCAAAGCCGGCTCTTTCAGTTGCTCAGTCATGATTAAGCGCCTGTTAAGCCTGCTCTGGCTGCTGGCGATCGTCGTCGGCGCGTGGCAGCTGGCGCGCTACAGCGGCGTGCCCGCTTTTCTGTTGCCCTCTCCAGCAGCGGTAGGGCAGGCGCTGCTGCAACAGCACGCCCTGCTGATCCATCACGCCTGCTACACGCTCGGCGAGATCGCGCTGGCGCTGCTGTTGGGCGGCGGCGCTGGCGTCACGCTGGCGATAGCGATGGCCGCCAGTCCGCTGCTGCGCCGCCTGCTGTTTCCGCTGGTCGCCGCCAGCCAGACCATTCCCGTGTTCGCGCTGGCGCCGCTGCTGGTGCTGTGGCTCGGCTTCGGCGTCGCCTCTAAAGTGGCGGTCGCGGCGCTGATCGTCTTTTTCCCGCTCTGCCTGTCGCTGTTCGACGGACTCTGCCGCACGCCGCCCGGCTGGCTGGAGCTGGCGCAGACCATGAACCGCTCGCGGCTGCGGCTGTTCCTGCACGTGCGCTGGCCCGCCGCGCTGCCGCACTTCTTTTCCGGCCTGCACATGGCGGCGATCCTCGCGCCGGTCGGCGTGGTGATCGGCGAATGGGTCGGCGCCAGCGAAGGGCTCGGCTATCTGATGATGCATGCCAACGCGCGGCTCGAGACGCCGCTCAGTTTCGCCGCGCTGGCGCTGTTAATGCTGCTGGCGCTGCTGTTATCGGGCGGGGTCGCGCTGCTGCGCCGCCGCTTTCTCTACTCTGCATAAGGAATAATCGTGAAAAAAGTGATGCTGATGCTGACGGCGCTGCTGATTGCGGCCGCGGCGCCCGCGCAGGCGGCGCAGAAGGTGCGCCTGCTGCTCGACTGGTTCGTCAATCCCAATCATGCGGCCATCTTTGCCGCCAAAGAGAGCGGCGCCTTTGCGCGTCAGGGGCTGGAGGTTGAGACGATCGCGCCGGCGGACTCCGCCTCGGTGCCGCTGCTGCTGGCGGCAGGCAAGGCCGATCTCGCCTTAGGTTATCAGCCCCAGCTCTACACGCTGGTGGATAAAGGAGTGCCGGCGATCCGCGTCGGTACGCTGATTGGCCAGCCGCTCAACACCCTGACCGCGCTGAAAAGCAGCGGCATCCACCAGCTGAAAGACTTCGAGGGCAAAACGCTCGGCTACGCTATTCCAGGATTTGAGGATGTCGCCATCCAGACCATGCTCCGATCCGCAGGCGTGGACGTCGCTAAGGTCAAACTGATCAACCTCAATATGGACGCCGCCTCGGCGCTGCTTAGCCATAAAATCAGCGGCGCGATGACCATTTATCGCAACTACGAGCTGCTGGAGCTTAAGCAGCAGGGCGCGGAAACCCTGACGTTCAAGCCGGAAGATCACGGCGTGCCCGCCTACGACGAACTGATCCTGCTGGCGAACGCCGGAACGGCGGCGACCGACCCGCGTATCGGCAAGTTTTTGCATGGGCTGAACGAGGGCGTGGCCTACCTGCGCGCCCATCCGGAAGCGGTCTGGCAGGCGTTTATCCGCGCTTACCCGGAACTGAACACGCCGCTTAACCACCAGGCGTGGCAGGCGACGCTGCCGCTTTTCGCCAGCGATGCCGGCCGCTTTGACGCGGCGCGCTATCAGGCTTTTGCGCGTTATATGCTGGACAACAAGCTTATCGGTCAGATCGCGCCGATGTCGCGCTACTCGCTGCCGTCGCAGTAAATGCGTGCTTTGCCCCCGTGCTCTTTATCCGGCGCGTCTAGACTTAACAAACAGGATAAGGAGCTAATGATGACAGAGAAGATCACGCTGGTGGCAGGCGATATCACCAAAATCGAGGCCGACGCGATTGTTAACGCGGCGAACAGTTCGCTGCTCGGCGGCGGCGGCGTAGACGGCGCGATTCACCGCGCCGGCGGGCCGGAGATACTGGAAGCGTGTAGAGTCATTCGCAACCGGCAGGGGGGCTGCCATACCGGCGATGCGGTGATCACCATCGCGGGCAAACTGCCTGCGCGCTATGTGATCCATACCGTCGGTCCGGTCTGGAACGGCGGCAGTCAGAAAGAGGCGGAGCTGCTGAAGCGCGCCTATCAGAGCTGCTTTCAGCTGGCGCGGCAGCACGATATCAGGACAATCGCGTTTCCCAGCATCAGCACCGGCATTTACCGTTTTCCAAAGCAAAAGGCGGCTGACATTGCGCTGGCAGCGATGCGTGAGGCGCTGGCCGAGAATCCAGCGCTGGAAGAGGTGAAAATCGTCTGTTTCGATGAGGAGAATTACGCGATTTATGCCGAACTGCTTAACTAATTCATCACCAGGCCAAGGATAAGCAGCACCACGGCCACCACGGCATAGACGCCCGCACGCGTCAGCAGATTTTTCTGCTGGCGCTTTACGCCAGCGATCAAGAATCCCAGCGCGATGCAGAGCGCCATGAGTGAAACCAGTAAGTATGCTGACATGCCAACTCCCGTTAAAAAAGCCTTATTTAACATGCCAGCAGCGAAGGCGATACCCGATTTACACTTCTACTAAAAACTTATTCTGATCCATATTTCATCCTGCTCATCAACGCGTCTGCATCGCTTTCTTAAGCGCCTCTACGGAAAAGTAAGAATATTCCTAAAAAACCTCACCCTTCTAACTCAAATCCCGATAAACTGCGCAAACCATCCCGCCTCTCCCTACTGATTTAATGAATTATTATTCTCCTGATGACAGACATCTGAAGTTGCGCTCGACACGGTTTGTCAGGCGCATGTTTGCTATGCGACAGCTGGGTACGCTTCTTTGCTTCTATCCCATTCTGTCGGTATTAATGGAGTCGGGAAAAAGCCTGAGCATCTGCGCGCTGCTGTTCGTTAATGCCTTTTTCTGGCCCTGGATGGCGTGGCGGCTGGCGCTTGCCTCGGACGATCCCACCGGACGCGAACGCACCAACCTGACGCTGGACGCCGCCTTTGGCGGCATCTGGGTAGCGATGATGGCGATCAGCCCGCTGCCGTCGTTCGTGATCATGGCGGTTCTGGTGGCAGACCGCTACGCCGCGGGCGGCTGGGCGCAGCTTATCGCCGCGCTGCAGGCGTTTCTGGTCGCCTTCGTGCTCACCTGGGCACTGCAGGGCGCGCCGGTCAATATGAGCTTTAGCACGCGCACAGTGTGGCTGACGCTGCCGCTCGCCACCTTCTATCTGCTGGCGTTAAGCGTGGTCTCTTATAACCTGACGCTGAGTCTGCGTTTAAAAAATCGCGAGCTGGAGCGTATCGCGCTGATGGATCCAGGGCTGAAGATCCCTAACCGGCGGCTGTTTGAACGTCGCCTGGAGAGCGAATTTCTGCGCACCCGCCGTGGGGAAGGCGCCGCCTGGCTGATGCTGATCGACGTCGACCATTTCAAAGCGGTCAACGACAGTTTTGGCCATGAAGCGGGGGATTTTCTGCTGGCGGAGATCTCCGCGCTGCTGCGCGACGGCGTCGGCATCGAGGATATTCCGGCGCGCTTTGGCGGCGACGAACTCTGCGTGATCGTGCGCGATGCGCAGGATGCGGGGATTCTGTCACTGGCGCAAACCCTGAAAACGCGCATCGCGCAGCTTCGTTTGCCCACGTCGCCGGACTTTTCCTGCACGGTGAGTATCGGCATCGCGCCCGCCAGTATGGCGGATTCGATCCATCACTGGCTGCGCCACGCCGACGAGGCGCTCTATCAGGTGAAGCGCGACGGCCGTAACGGCGTGCGCCTCTGGCAGCCGGCGTAGACGCTAAGGGGGCATTCCCCAACAGGGCGCGCGTTTTCAGGCCAGGGATTATTTTTTGCCGGCCGAGCCCGGCTCAGAAATCATGCGGTGGCGCTGCGCCTTCTGAGATTCACTCTGCAGGCGGTTAAGCACGTCGCCTTCATGCTCGGCCTCATCGCTGCCGTAAACGTACTCATGACCGCTCATCAGCGCATACCAGGCGCGCTCGGCGACCTCGCTGGGCTTCGTCGGCTGCGAGGCGCCTACGGCGGTGTCGGTCTGCCCCGCATTTTTGAAGAAGTTGGTTTCGGTGGCGCCAGGCATCAGCAGCGTCATATTCAGGCCGCTGCCCTTCAGCTCGTTGCGGATGGCCCAGAAGAAGGAGTTAACGAAGGCTTTGGAAGCGCCATAAATCGCTTCAAAAGGAATGGGCGCCGTCCCTGAAACAGAGGAGGTCATCAGCACGTGGCCGCTGCCGCGCTGGATCATGTCGGGCAGGAAGATCTTAGAGAGATGGACATAAGAATCCACATTCAGCCTGATAAGCTGAAGCTCTTTTTCCAGCGCCGTTCCGCCGATAAAGCGTCCGCCTAGACCCTGTCCGGCATTGATAACCAGCGCGTCGATATCTCTGCCCAGGCCGTCGACTTTCTGCTTCAGCGCCTCAATCTCTTCATAGCGGCTAAGATCGGCGGCGTAAGGTTGTACGCTGCCGCCAAAATGGCGCAGCGCCTCACAGGCGTTACTGAGCTTCTCTTCATTTCTGGCGACGGCGATAATATCGTAATCGTGTTGAGCGAAAAGCTTCGCCAGTTCGAAACCTATGCCGTTTGATGCCCCGGTAATTAAAGCCAGTTTATTGCTCACTGTTTTCCCCTTTTTTCATGAAAGCGTAGTAAGCCTGGCACGAAAAAGGGGGCGATGAGTTATTTCCCGCCTGCGCAGGCGTTAAATCGCGACGAGGTTTCTCACCCCTTCTGCCGCCATATCGGCTCCCGCGCCTCGCTGGATTATCTCTCCGCGCGACATCACCAGATAGCTGTCCGCTAACTCGGCGGCAAAATCATAAAACTGTTCCACCAGCAGAATCGCCATTTCGCCTTTGCCGGCCAGCTGGCGAATAACCTCGCCGATCTCCTTGATCACCGAGGGTTGAATACCTTCCGTGGGCTCGTCCAGGATTAATAGCTGCGGCTTACAGGCCAGCGCCCGGCCTATCGCCAGCTGCTGCTGTTGTCCGCCTGAGAGATCGCCGCCGCGCCGGGTTTTCATCTCCCGCAACACGGGAAAAAGCTGATAAATTTCCTCCGGCACCGTTCTGGCCTGTGCGCCAGAGAAGCGGGCCAGGCCCATCAACAGATTCTCTTCTACCGTCAGGCGCGGAAAAATTTCACGCCCCTGCGGCACGTAAGCGATGCCCGCCTGCACGCGCTGGTGCGGTTTACGGCCGTTGATCACTTTATCGTGCCAGCGGATCTCGCCCGACTTCGCCGGGATCAGCCCCATCAGACATTTCAGCAGGGTGGTTTTTCCCACGCCGTTGCGTCCCAGCAGACAGGTAATCTCGCCCGGCCTCGCCTCGAACGAGAGGCCGCGCAGGATATGGCTGCCGCCATAATATTGATTCAGTTCGTCAACTTGCAGCATCTCAGCGCCCCAGATAAACGTCGATGACCCGATCGTCCGCCTGCACGTCGCGTAACGATCCCTCTGCCAGCACCTGCCCCTGGTGCAGCACGGTGACATGATCGGCAATGGTTTCCACAAATCCCATATCGTGCTCGACCACCATAAGCGAGTGCTTGCCCGCCAGGCTGCGGAACAACTCGGCGGTGTACTCGGTTTCCGCGTCGGTCATGCCCGCCGCGGGCTCGTCAAGCAGCAGCAGATGCGGCTCCTGCACCAGCAGCATGCCGATTTCCAGAAACTGCTTCTGGCCATGCGACAGCAATCCCGCTTTGCGCTGGCGCTCGCCGCTGAGCCGCAGCAGTTTTAACGCCTCGTCGATGCGATCCTGCTGTTCGCCGCTGAGCCTCGCCCGCAGGCTTGCCCATACCGACTTATCGTTTTTTAGCGCGATTTCCAGATTTTCAAACACCGTTAACGCTTCAAACACCGTGGGTTTCTGGAACTTGCGGCCGATGCCGGCCCGGGCGATCTCAACCGGCGACAGGCGCGTAAGGTCGGTATCCTGGTCATACAGCACCCGTCCGTTATCAGGCCGGGTTTTGCCGGTAATGACATCCATCAGCGTGGTTTTACCCGCGCCGTTAGGGCCGATCACGCAGCGCAGTTCGCCGACGCCGATCTGCAACGACAAATCGGTCAAGGCATGAAAGCCATCAAAAGAGACGTTGATCCGCTCCAGCTGAAGCACCGGATCGCGTTGAGCGCGATGACGATCGGTGGGGCGCGGTTGGGTAAAGGGGGTATCAGTCATCATGCCTCCGGCGCAGCAGGCCGATCACGCCGCGCGGCAGCAGCAGCGTCACGAGGATAAACATCAGGCCCAGAAAGAATAACCAGTACTCTGGAAAGGAGACGGTAAACCAGCTTTTGGCGCCGTTGACGATCCCCGCGCCCAGCAGCGGGCCAATCAGGGTGCCACGGCCGCCCAGCGCCACCCAGATGGCCGCTTCAATTGAGTTGGTCGGCGACATTTCGCCTGGGTTGATGATGCCGACCTGCGGCACATAGAGCGCGCCGGCCAGCCCGCACAGCACCGCCGAGAGCGTCCAGACAAAGAGTTTGAAGCCTCGCGGATCGTAGCCCACGAACATCAGGCGGTTCTCTGCATCGCGCACCGCCGTCAGCACCCGGCCAAACTTACTGCGCGCCAGCGCGAAGCCTGCACCGAGACTGGCCAGCAGCAAGGCGACGCTGGCGATAAACAGCCCGATGCGCGTGCCGGTCGCGGTGACGTTAAAGCCGAGCAGGGTAGTGAACCCGGTAAAGCCGTTGTTGCCGCCGAAGCCGGTTTCGTTACGGAAGAACAGCAGCATGCCTGCGTAGGTCAGCGCCTGCGTCATGATGGAGAAATAGACGCCTTTGATTTTCGAGCGAAAGGCGAAGAAGCCGAACACCAGCGCCAGCAGGCCCGGCACCAGAACGATCAGGCAGAGCGCCCAGGCGAAATGCTGAGTGCCTGCCCAGAACCAGGGCAGCGTGTCCCATGACAGGAACGACATAAACGCCGGCAGGCCATCGCCCGCGGCCTGGCGCATCAGGTACATGCCCATGGCGTAGCCGCCGAGGGCGAAGAACAGGCCATGTCCGAGCGACAGCAATCCGGCGTAGCCCCATACTAAATCGAGCGCCACGGCGACGATGGCGTAGCAGAGAATCTTCCCCACCAGCGTCAGGGTATAGGTGGAGATCGCCAGCGGGTGGCTGGCGGGCAACAGCGCGCAGAACGGCAACGCCAGCAGCAGCAGGGTCAGCAGAATTCCCAGGCTAATGCTGAGGCGCGGCGTTTTGCGCGTCAGGGTTAAAGTCAAAGGCTGGCTCATCAGTCAGTTACCCTCCCTTTGAAGGCAAACAGGCCCTGCGGCCGCTTCTGAATAAACAGCACGATCAGCACGAGAATAAGGATTTTGCCCAGCACAGCGCCAATCTGCGGTTCCAGCACTTTATTGAGAATGCCCAACCCGAAGGCGGCTGCCACGGTTCCCGCCAGCTGGCCTACGCCGCCCAGCACCACCACCAGGAAAGAGTCGATGATGTAGCCCTGGCCAAGCTCCGGGCCGACGTTGCCGAGCTGCGACAGCGCCACGCCGCCGAGTCCGGCAATGCCGGAGCCCAGGCCGAATGCCAGCATATCGATGCGCCCGGTCGGCACGCCGCAGCAGTCGGCCATCGCGCGGTTTTGAGTCACGGCGCGCACGCTCAACCCCAGGCGCGTTTTATTGAGCAGCAGCCAGGTGAGGCCGAGCACGGCAAACACGAACAGGATTACCGCCAGACGGTTGTAGGGCAGGACCAGATTGGGCAGCACCTGCAGGCCGCCCGAGAGCCAGCCGGGATTGGCGACCTCCAGGTTCTGCGCGCCGAATAGCATGCGGACCAGCTGGATCAGCATCAGGCTGATGCCCCAGGTGGCGAGCAGGGTTTCCAGAGGACGGCCGTACAGATGACGAATGATGGCGCGCTCCAGCAGCATGCCGATACCTGCGGTGATCAGAAACGCCGCCGGCAGCGCCAGCAGCGGATACCACGCCAGCCACTGCGGCGCGAACTGCTGGAACAGATGCTGCACAAACCAGGTGGCGTAGGCGCCCAGCATCAGCATTTCGCCATGCGCCATATTGATCACGCCGAGCAGACCGTAGGTGATCGCCAGTCCGAGCGCCGCCAGCAGCAGGATCGACCCCAGCGACAGGCCGGTAAAGGCCTGACCGAACAGATCGCCCCACATCAGCCGGTGTTTGATGTGCTGCAGGCTGGCAGCGGCGGCGGCGCGCACCTGCGCATCGGGTTCGATGCCGGCCTGCGTCAGACGCGCCAGGCTGGCCTGCACGTTGGGATCGCTGCCTTCGCCCAGCAGCGTAACGGCTTTCAGGCGCAGGGCGGCATCCGGGCTGGCAAGCTGCAGGCTGGCGACCGCCATGGCCAGGGCCGCATGCACCTGCGCATCTTTCTCTGCGGCGAGGCGCTGTTCCATAAGCGGCAGCTGATCGGCCGCCGCGTCGTTTTGCAGCTGCTGCGCGGCGCGCAGGCGGATCGCCGCATCGTCGCTCACCAGCTGGTGGGCCGCGAGCGCGCTGGCGATCAGCACGCGCAGCCGGTTGTTCATAAACAGCTTTTTGGTGTCGCCGCTGGGCTGGCGGGCGCTGTCGAGCGAAGTAAGAGTATCGCCCTGTTTGCTGAACGGCTGTTTTTTCTGGTCAATGACCAGGCTTTCATTGCGCAGCGCCTGCAACAGCGGCACGCGACTCGCCTGCGGCGCGGCGGCCCACTGTTGCAGCAGCGTGGCCTGTTCGGTGCGGCTGGCGGCGGCGAAATCGGCGCCATCCCCCGCCTGAGCGAACCAGGACAGGAGCAGCAGAGCACAAATAAAGGGTTTGAAGTTCATCAATACCGCCCTCTGAGTAGCGCTAAGCGCCCTTCAGGCGTCCTGAAGGGCATGATGTTATTTCGCCGACTTCACGGGGTAATCGGGCTTTTTATCATTACCGGCGATATAGGGGCTCCACGGCTGCGCGCGGACCGGCTGTTCGGTCTGCCACACCACGTTGAACTGCCCGTTTTCTTCCACTTCGCCGATCATCACCGGCTTATGCAGATGGTGGTTGGTTTTATCCATCGTCAGGGTAAAGCCGTCCGGCGCCTTGAAGGTTTGTCCCGCCATGGCCGCGCGCACTTTATCTACGTCGGTGGTGCCCGCTTTCTCTACCGCCTGCGCCCACATATGCAGACCGACATAGGTCGCTTCCATCGGATCGTTAGTGACGACCGTGCCTGCGTTCGGCAAGTTATGCGCTTTGGCATAGGCGCGATAATCGGCGACGAATTTAGCGTTGGTGGGATTGTCTACCGACTCAAAGTAGTTCCAGGCCGCCAGCTGGCCCACCAGCGGTTTGGTATCGATGCCGCGCAGTTCCTCTTCCCCTACCGAAAAAGCGATAACCGGAATATCGGTGGCTTTAATGCCCTGATTCGCCAGCTCTTTATAGAAAGGCACGTTAGAATCGCCGTTGATGGTGGAGATCACCGCAGTTTTGCCACCGGCGGAGAACTTCTTGATATTAGAGACGATGGTCTGATAGTCGCTGTAACCAAACGGCGTATAGACCTCCTCGATATCTTTATCCTTAATGCCCTTGCTGTGCAGGAAGGCACGCAGGATCTTGTTGGTGGTGCGCGGATAGACGTAATCGGTGCCCAGCAGGAAGAAACGTTTGGCGCTGCCGCCATCTTCGCTCATCAGGTATTGCAGGGCGGGGATCGCCTGCTGGTTAGGCGCGGCGCCGGTGTAAAACACGTTCGGCGACATCTCTTCGCCTTCATACTGAACCGGATAGAACAGCAGGCCGTTCAGCTCTTCAAACACCGGCAGCACCGATTTGCGCGATACCGAGGTCCAGCAGCCAAACACCGCGGCGACTTTGTCCTGCGTCAGCAGCTGGCGGGCTTTCTCGGCGAACAGCGGCCAGTTGGAGGCCGGATCGACCACCACCGGCTCCAGCTTCTTGCCCAGCACGCCGCCGCTGGCGTTGATCTCGTCAATGGTCATCAGGGCCATATCTTTTAGCGGCGTCTCTGAAATCGCCATGGTGCCGGAAAGGGAAGATAATATGCCGACTTTAATGGTCTCTGCGGCCTGTGCGCCAAAGGCGAAGCCCAGACTGGCGACGGTGGCGGAGAGTGCGAAAGCCTTGAGCAATGAACGTCTTTTCATCAGTAACCCTCTAAGATTTAATGGTTTTATTATTCAGTAACCTGAAGCCGGGCCTGTTGTAACCTATGCAATGTGATCTTTCTGACTTCCGCTTTACTGACGGCAATGTGGTCGGTCAGAATGCGCTGCGCCTCCTCGGTGTTTTGCTGAAATATCGCCCGTAAAATCTGAGCGTGTTCGCGGTATGTCGCCTCTACCCGATCGTCGCGCGTAAAGTCGAGCCGACGGATAATGCGGATTTTTTCGGTTAATTCGCCGTGGACGCGGGCGATCTCCTGATTGCCGGCCGCCGCCACCAGCGCCATATGAAACGCCTCGTCCTGGGCTGACACCGCGATGCCCTCTTCAAGGCGCGGATCGTCAATCCAGAAGCGCTTCAGGGCGGCGAGCATCTCCGCGCAGGCGAGGGGCGGCAGGGCGCACAGGCGCCGCACCGCTTCGCGCTCGATAACGGTGCGGAAGTCGTACAACTCTTCGAAGTATTCGAAGTCGAACGGCTTCACCTGCCAGCCGCTGCGGAACCACACTTCGACATAGCCCTCGCGCTCCAGCCAGAACAGCGCCTGGCGCACCGGCGTGCGGCTGACCTCCAGCCGCTCGGCGATTTCGTTTTCGCTGAAGCGGTCGCCTGGCATCAGGCGGAAGGCAAAAATGTCCTGCTTGAGCGTCTGATAGACTTTTTCCGCCAGGGCTTCAGGGCGGCCTTTGCTACGCGGGCGTGAATTCATGGACGATCCTTATTCAAGCCACAGCAGGGCGTCGCCCGGGCTCACCGGACGTCCCGCCTGGCAGGCGATGCGTTTCACCGTACCGGCCTGGGGCGCGACGATTTGAAGTTCCATTTTCATCGCTTCCACCACGATCAGCGTCTGGCCGCTTGCCACCCTGTCGCCCGGCTGCACCAGTACTTTCCAGATGTTGCCATTCATGTCGGCGCACACCGCCAGCGCCTCGTCATCGACTTCGGCAACCGCCAGCGTCTCTTCGCTGGTTAGCGGCGCGTTCTGCTCTTCCTGCGTCCATAGCGTGACTTCGCGCTCAAACGCGTCGCTCTGGCGCTGGCGGAAGGCGCTAATCGACGCTGCGTTTTCTGCAAGGAACTGACGATGGGCGGCGAAATCGAACAGGGTTTCTTCGATGCGTACGCTGGCGCGCCCCTCGCGGAAGTCATCGCGCAGCCGGGCAAGCTCCTCTTCGCTGACCGGATAGAAGCGCACCTGATCGAAGAACTGCAGCAGCCAGGGCTCATCCGCCGCGAACTGATCGTTCCTGAGGAATTTGTTCCAGATCGGCAGCGTGCGGCCCACCAGCTGATAACCGCCGGGCGAGTCCATGCCGTAGATGCACATATACATGCCGCCGATGCCTACCGTGCCTTCGGCGGTGAAGGTGCGCGCGGGGCTGTATTTGGAGCTGAGCAGACGATGGCGCGGATCGATGGGTACCGCGCAGGGCGCGCCCAGATAGACGTCGCCCAGGCCAAGGATGAGGTAGCTGGCGTCAAAAATCGTATCGCGCACCGCTTCGCGGCTCTCCAGCCCGTTGATGCGCTGAATAAAATCGACGTTGTTGGGCAGCCAGGGCGCGCTGGCGCGCACCGTCTCTTTATAGCGCGCCACGGCGCCGAGCGTGGCGCTGTCTTCGAACGCCATCGGCATCCAGACAATGCGCGACGGCACTTTCAGCGGGCTGACGTCGCCGAGTCCAGCTTCCAGCTCCAGCAGCAGATTCATCAGCTGCTTTTGGCTGAGGATCAGGCTGTTATAGCGCACCTGCAGCGATCGCACGCCGGGCGATAGCTCCTCCACGCCGGGCACGGCGCGCTCGCGTAGCGCCTTCATCAGCAGGTGTACGCGCAGGCGCAGCGCCAGATCCAGCACGTTATCGCCATATTCGATCAGCACATATTTGTCGCCAGCCTGGCGATAGACGGCGGCCGGCGTGGTTTCGGTAGCGGGCAGCGCCGCCAGCAGCGTCGCGGAGCCGAACCCGGTGGCCGCTAAAGACGGCACCGCAAAGGTCGCGGCGTGATGGCTGCGAAGGGTGGCAACGCACTCTGCCTGCGCTTTTTCCAGCGCCGCCGCCTCTTCGACGCCGATCGGGTGGAAGCGAATGCGATCCCCCGGTTTCACCTGGCCCACTTTCCACAATTCGGCTCTGGCGATGGTCACCGGGCAGACGAAGCCGCCCAGGCTGGGGCCGTCGTGCGTCAGGATCACCGGAAAGTCGCCGGTAAAGTTCACCGCGCCAATGGCGTATTCGCAATCGTGGACGTTAGAGGGGTGCAAACCGGCTTCGCCGCCGTTGGCGCGCGTCCAGGTCGGTTTCGGCCCGACCAGGCGCACGCCAAGACGGTTGGAGTTGTAGTGCACCTGCCAGTCGCTGGAAAAAAACTCGTCGATAGCGGCCTGGGTGAAAAAGTCTGGCGCGCCGTGCGGGCCGTAGAGTACGCCGATGCGCCACTCGTTGCCGTAATGCGGCACCAGCGCTTGATCCAGCGCCTGCGGCGCGCTGACCGGCGCGGGTGTGGTGCAGGCCGCCAGCCGCGGCTGGGAGATCGGCAGCATATCCGCCACGCGCAGCGTACGTCCGGCATGGCCGCCAAACTGGCCGAGCGAGAAGGTGGAGCGGCTGCCCAGGTATTCCGGCACGTCGAACCCGTTGCGAACCGCCAGATAAGTGCGGCAACCGCTCTGGGCGCGGCCTATGGTCAGGGTTTGCCCGGCTTTCACCTCAACGGGCTGCCAGTAGGGCAGACTCACGCCATCTAACGCAGCCGGGCAGCTGGCGCCGGTCAGGGCAATCACCGCATCGCTGTGGAAACGCAGCGTCGGCCCCTGCAGCGTAAACTCCAGTCCGGCGGCGCTCTCGTGGTTGCCCACAATGCGGTTGGCGAGGCGGAAGGCGAAATCATCCATCGGGCCGGAGGGCGGTACGCCAATATCCCAGTAGCCGAGACGCCCCGGAAAATCCTGAATGGTGCTGAAGGTGCCCGGCTGCAGCACTTCAATTACGCTGACGGACGGAGTAAAGCCGTCAAGAAAGCGGGTCCACACCTGACCGCTGCGGAACGCCTCGGTGGCGACGACTTGCCGCAGATAGTCGAGATTGGTGGCGATGCCGTGCAACTGGGTGGCGTCAAGCGCCTGCTGCATCTTCGCCAGCGCCGCTTCGCGCGTCTCCGCATGGACAATCAGTTTGGCGACCATCGGATCGTAAAACGCCGAGACTTCTGTGCCGGTGTCGATCCAGCTATCCACGCGCACCTCATCCGGGAAGACAACGCCGGTAAGCGTGCCCGGCGCGGGCTGAAAGTTTTTCAGTGGATCTTCGGCGTAAATGCGCACTTCAATCGACGCGCCGACAGGCGCCTGTTGCAGGCGCGCCCAGTCAAGGGCGTCGCCCGCCGCGACCTGGAGCATGCACTCCACTAAGTCGAGGCCGGTGACGCATTCGGTCACCGGATGTTCCACCTGCAAACGGGTGTTTACCTCAAGAAAGTAGAAGGCGTCCTGTTCGGCGTCATAGATATATTCAACGGTGCCTGCGCTGCGGTAGCTAACTCGCTCGCCCAGGCGCACCGCTGAGGCCAGCAGGGCGTCGCGCGTCGCCTGCGGAAGATGGGGTGCCGGGGTTTCTTCCACCACTTTCTGGTTGCGGCGCTGTAGCGAGCAGTCGCGCTCGCCAAGGGCGATCACTTTGCCGCTGCCGTCGCCGAAAATCTGCACTTCAACGTGGCGCGCGCGATCGATGCAGCGCTCCAGGAACACCCCGGCATCGCTGAAGAACTGCTCGCCGAGGCGGCGCACGCTCTCCCAGGCGTTGCGCAGCGCCTCCTCGTCGGCACAGCGCGTCAAACCGATGCCGCCGCCGCCGGCCGTGCTTTTCAGCATGACCGGATAGCCGATGCGCGCGGCGGCGTCGATCGCCTCCTCCAGGGCGTTGAGCAGCGGCGTGCCGGGCGTCATCGGCACGCCGGCCTCAGCGGCCAGTTCGCGCGCGCGATGCTTCAGGCCAAATTCGCCAATCTGCTGCGCCGTCGGGCCGACAAAAGCGATGCCCGCCGCTTCGCAGGCTGCGGCGAACGGCAGGCTTTCCGAGAGAAAACCGTAGCCGGGCCAGATCGCTTCCGCGCCGCTCTCGCTGGCGGCGGCGAGAATTTTATCGATGCGCAGATAGCTGTCGGCGGCTTTATCGCCGCCGAGCGCGATCGCCACGTCCGCTTCTTTGACGTGGCGCGCGTTGCGATCGGCATCGGAGTAAACGGCAACGCTTTTCACGCCGAGGCGTTTCAGGGTGCGAATCGCGCGGCAGGCAATTTCGCCACGGTTGGCGATCAAAACGGTGCTGAACATGGTTATTTACTCCCCTGAGAGGCGAGCCAGCTGCGCCAGCCGCCGAATTCGGTGATCTCTAGCGCCTGCGTCAGCGCTGCCGGTTCACAGATGAAGCCTTTTACGACGCGACCGTCGGCGAGGGTCAGCGAGCCGATGCCGAGCGGCGCCGGGATCTCGGCCACGAATTCGCCGAAGCGCGCCAGCGGGATATCCCACAGCTCGACCACGATCGCCGCGCCGCTGTCGCCGCGCAGCAGACCCGGCTTTTTGATCGGGCCGTCGAGCAGGGCGAAGAGGCGATAGTTGCTGGCGGTGCGCGTCTCTTCCACCCAGACCGCATTGCGGGTGGTGAGCTGGAAATTGAGCGGCATGCCGGTGAGATGCGCGCCAACCACCGCGACGCGCACGTGATCGGCAGAGAGCGGCAGCGGCGCGTGCTGAGCGCGCGGCGGCTGGCCGGTGGCGCCAGGTGAGAGCGCCATCCGCTGCTGCCAGCGCAGGCCGAAATCGGCGAGGGCGCGATCCTGCCAGGCGGGCGCAATGAGCGTGATGCCCGCAGGCAGGCCATCGTCCCGGAACGGGCCTGGCAGGGCTAAGGCGCTGAGATCGGCGAGATTAGTGAAGTTGGTATAGGTGCCGAAGTGCGAGTTGAAGCGCACCGGCTCCTGCTTCATCTCTTCCAGAGTGTGAATGGTGGGCGAGGTCGGCACCACCACGGCATCGAACTGCGCCAGGGTTTGCTGGATCTGCCGCGTCAGTTCGGCGCGCAGATATTCCGCCTGATAAGCATCGACGGCGCTATATTTCAGCCCGCTGCTGACGATGCCGTACACCACCGGATCCATCTCTTCCGGGCGGCTGATCATCTCGCCTACCGCCGCGGTGCGTTCCGCCACCCACGGACCGTAGTAGAGCTGCTCCGCAAGCTGGTGAAAGGGGGTGAAATCGATCGGATGCAGCGTGGCGCCGCCCGCCTGCAGCTGCTCCAGCGCACGTAGCCAGGCCCCTTCAGCCTGCTTGTCGCCGAAAAATTCCGGCGCGGCGGGAACGGCGAAAGCGGGCTGCGCGTTGAAGCTGGCAGGCGCGGTGCGCGGGTTGTGGCGCGAATAGGCGTCACCGGCGTCATAGCCGCCCGCGGCGGTGGCGACCGCAAAGGCATCTTCCACCGTTAAGGCAAACACGGAGACGGTGTCGTTAAGGCGGCAGGCGGGCACTACGCCGCTGGCGGAGAACCAGCCCTTGGTCGGCTTGAGCCCGACGATATTGTTAAAGCCCGCCGGCACGCGGCCGGAACCGGCGGTATCGGTGCCGAGCGAGAAGCCGACCAGGCCGCGCGCTAGCACCGAAGCAGAACCAGAGCTGGAGCCGCCGCTGACATAATCTGGATTAAAAGTATTGCTCACCGCGCCGAACGGAGAGCGCGTGCCGACTAAGCCTGTCGCAAACTGGTCGAGATTCGTCTTGCCGATCACTACCGCGCCCGCCGCTTTTAACTGCGCCACCACAAAGGCGTCCGCGTCGGCGGTGTAGGTGAAGGCAGGGCAGGCGGCACTGGTGGGCCAGCCTGCCACATCGATATTGTCTTTCACCGCAAAAGGCACGCCAAACAGCGGCAGCGCAGCCGGATTGCGCAGATAACTTGCCAGCAGCGGTTCGATTTGCGCCTGTAGCTGCGCCGGGGTAGCGAGATAAAGCCAGGCGTTATCCTGCTGATCGATAGCGTCGAGGTGCGCAGTCAGCAGCGCACCGATGCAGTGCGGGTCCTGCTGGTAGCGGTGTTGCCACTCCTGAAGCGTGAGTCCGAAGGTTGAGGCCATGAGTGAATTCCAACTGGTATACAAGATGGAATTCCTCGAGCAAAATGCATGCCATTTGCTAATGGCATGAATCTAATAGCTATTTTTTTTAGCGCTGCGCGCTCAACCTCATTACCTGACGTGTCGTGGTGCAACGCAGCACCGGCTTAAAGCAGAAGAACTGTTGAAGCGGCGTTAAATCGCAGGATAGTCGCCGTAGCCGTCCGGCCAGGGCGTCAGCAGGTCAAATCCGCTTTCCGTTACCGCCAGGGTATGTTCCCACTGCGCTGAAAGCGAGCGATCTTTGGTGACCACCGTCCAGCCGTCCGAGAGCACGCTGGTGCCCGCTTTACCGGCGTTGATCATCGGCTCAATGGTAAAGATCATGCCAGGCTGGAGCGCTAAACCTTGCCCGGGCGTGCCGTAGTGCAGGACCTGCGGCTCATCATGATAGATCTGACCGACGCCATGGCCGCAGTAGTCGCGCACCACGGAGAAACCGGCGCCTTCCGCGACGCGCTGGATTGCCGCACCGATATCGCCCAGCGTCGCGCCCGGCTTCACGGCGTGAATGCCCGCGACCAGCGACTGATAAGTGATATCCACCAGCCGCCGCGCGCGCACCGAGGGTTCGCCGACAAAGTACATGCGGCTGGTATCGCCGTACCAGCCATCTTTAATCACGCCGATATCAATATTGACGATATCCCCTTTTTTCAGCCTTTTGGCCGAGGGAATGCCGTGACACACCACGTGATTGACCGAGGTGCAGGTGGTGCGCGTGTAGCCCTGATAGCCGATATTGGCGGGGATCACCTTCAGCTCGTTAACGATAAAATCGTGGCAGATGTCATCCAGCTCTTCCGTGGTGACGCCAGGCTGCACGTGTGGCGCAATCATCGCCAGCACCTGCGCCGCCGCATGGCCCGCCGCGCGCGCCAGCTCGATCTGTTCCTGAGTGTGGATCTTTACGCTTCTGTTCACTGCGCTTCTCCTTGTGGCAGGCGTTCGGCAGAGGAGATGAGCTGACGCAGGTCGCTGCCGTGCTCCAGTTCGACGCGAATCAGCAGCTGCGCCAGCTCCTGCTGGGTAAAGTGGGGATAGAGCTCCGCAAGCATGCCCAGCTTTAGCCAGTGTTCGGCTTGCGCGTTGATGGAGCGGCTCATCGCCTGACTGGCGATACGCAGATTTTCATGCATCAGATCGGATATTTTGACAATGCCCATGCGTGGCCTATATGAAACGTATATGGTTTGTATATAGGTTAATGCAGAAGGCTTTATTTGCAAAGGGAGATTTGCTCTCATTACGTTTGTTAGGTTTAACGGAAGGCAGCCTTCACTCAAACGGCCGGTCGTACAGGCATAAAGATTTCAGACAACCCTGACAGCCTGCAGCTGGTTGATTACCATAAAGCGCTTTAGATAACGACGAGACTGCACATCGCCGACGGATGTTAAATTCTTTAATTAAGGCGAGCCACGCAGTAAAGCGCTGATTCGCCAGAGGTGGTTTTTTCATAAGAGGAAAGCGCGGCTGGCGCTTCCCCGTAGGAAATTAACGGCCGGCAATCAGGCCGCCGTCAACGTGCAGGATCTCCCCGGTCGAGAAGACTGCGTCTTCCAGATAGAGAATGGCGCGTACGATGTCGTCAATCTCACCCAGCTTATTCATAGGATGAAAGGCTGCCAGCTGCTCGACTATGGCCGGATTATGCATTGGCGTACGAATGACGCCGGGCGCAACGGCGTTCACACGAATTCCGCGAGAAGCGTATTCAATAGCCAGACTTTTCGTGGCGGAATTCATACCGCCTTTGGTTAACATTGCGATAAAAGCGGGCGAACGCGAGCTGGCAAACTCAGCTGTAGAGGCGGTGATCTGTACAACGTGGCCGCTGCCCTGCTCAAGCATGATGGGGATAACCGCCTGAGTCGTGAAGAAAAAACCGTCAAGGTTAGTCTTCAATTTTAGACGATAGTCTTCTTCCGTATAATCAGTAAACGCCTTGCCAATGAAAATGCCTGCATTGTTTACCAGCGTGTCGACGCGGCCGAACTTCTGCATCGCTGCTGCTACAAGACGTTTACTCGTCTCAGGATCGCCGATATCTCCCGCGACGGTTATCAGGTCTGGCTCGCTGGATGGCTGGATCGAACGCGACGTTGCGACAACAGCATAACCCCTTGCACGGAACGCTTTTACAATTGACTGCCCCATTCCCTGTGAGGCACCGGTGACGATCGCAACTTTTTTGATATCTGACATTTTTGAATACCTTCATGCTGGTTGGATGAGCAGAAGATAATTCATTGTTGGCTGTTCGAAAATTCTCTATATTTCATCAATGACTGTTCAAAAACGCACAGACCTCGACTGGCAGGACGTCAGAATTTTTCTGGCGCTGGCAAGGCACGGGAGCCTTTCAGCCGCTGCGCGCATGCTCTCGGTTAATCATGCAACGATTGCGCGCCGCCTTCATTCACTGGAAGAGAGTCTCGGAGAAAAACTGGTCGAGAGGCGACCAGACGGCTATGTGCTCACGCTGGCAGGGACGCACGCGCTTGAAGCTGCGAGCCGCATGGAGCAGGCCGTTCAGACTCTTAGCCGTGGCGCTCAGGACGGCATGCCTTCCGGTATGATACGTATTAGCGCCTCGCCGGGCCTTTCAGGCGGTTTTCTGGCATCACGCCTGCCGGCTCTTGCCGCTCGTTATCCTGCACTGGATATTGACCTTTCTCCCATGCTCCGTTCGGTCAGTCTGGAACGACATGAGGCGGACATTGCTCTTCGTTTCGACAAGCCAAAAGATGGTGACATTATTGCCCGTCCGGTAACGACTGTGGGGTATGGGTTCTATGGAACGGAAGAAGCCTGTCGTGCGGTCGAGACCGGCAGCAGTCTGGTTCTTATTGGCTTTAATGAAGCAGATGGTTACCTGTCTCAGGCAGTATGGGCAAGCGCGCAGTTTCCTCGCGCTCGCGTTGCGTTTCGCGCCAAAGATCAGTTTCTGCAGTCTGTTGCCGCCCGAACCGGTATCGGGCTTGCCCTGATCCCGCACTTTATTGGTCGAGCAGATCAGTCATTGCGACTATGTGATCTGGGCGCAGTGCCGCCCTGCAGAGAAGTGTTCCTCCTTACCCGCAGCCGCGACCGAAAGAACACCTCTATACGCATCGTGGCTGATGAAGTCGCAGACTTGTTTAAGCAGGATCGCAACCTGTTCGATTAAAATTCTAAGGAGCTAACTGCTATGAGCAAAAAGCGAATGTTTAACATTTTAGCCTTTCAGTTAATTAGTTACCTCCATCGAAGCAGACCGAACCTGCTGTCGTGACTGCAGTGCTCTGGGCTTAGCTCGCTTCAAGATCGTCACAGATTTCAGTGCAAAAATTCATAAAGGCTTCGACAGCTGCTGGCGCCAGACGACGCGATGGGCGGGCAATGTACAGCGGATAGGTTTCATCCGGCCATTCCGGAAACAGTTCTATCAGCTTTCCGTCCGCAATCAGTTGCCCGACGTTAAGCGACAACACCTGTGCAATCCCGGAGCCGCTCACACAAGCCTGCAACTTAAGATCGACATCAGTTGTAGTCAGATGTCCCTTTGTCTCTACTGACAGCCACTCCCGACCGCGCTGGAATTCCCAGATGAACGGTTTACCACTGCGCGGATCAATGTACTGAATGCATTCATGCCCGGTCAGATCTTCAGGATGCTGTGGCCGTCCGTGCTGTGCCAGATATGCTGGCGCGGCCACCGTCAGCACGCGCGTATTCAACAGCAGCTTTGAGGTGATGGTGGAGGGCGGTTGCGGCCCGAAGCGCACCGCAACATCAATCCCCTCCGTAACCAGATCGCCGACATCCGGTTGCTGCACCACCGTTAGCGTCAGTTCCGGATGACGCTGGCGCAACAGCGGCAGGTTTGGCGCCAGCACATAACGAGCAAAGATGGGATTCACACTAACGCGCAATGCACCGCGCACCGCCACGGCAGCACCAGAGACATAGCTAGCTGCTACCTCAATGCCTTCCAGGTGCGGTGCGGCGCGCTCATATAAAGCCCTGCCTTCGCTGGTCAGATTCAGGGTGCGCGTGGTGCGGTTAAGCAGCCGTATACCGAGCCGCTCTTCAAGCCGATCAATAGATCGGCTTACGCCGGAAGCAGAAAGTCCCAGCACCTCGCCAGCGCGACTGAAACTGCCAGCCTCCACTACAGCGGCCAGCACGCTCAGTCCGGATAAAAGTCGTCCGTCAAAACTCATAGGCATTCATCTTTGATTTTTAGCAAATATAATTTGAATGAAACTACCTTTATCAAAGATGGTGCGCAACTTATTGTGTCCGCCATGTCGTTGCGACTCGCAGTTTTCCCGGTTACTGGCCAGGAAAACCCGCAACGAACGGCCCCCCTTTATTATGAGGAATAGGACATGACAACGAAGCGCACTCTTTTCAAAGGCGGCATCATCCTGACGCTGGATGCCAGTGTTCCCAATCTTGACGTCGGCGATGTGCTGGTCGAGAACGATCGGATTGCGGCAGTAGGACCGGCATTGCAGGCGGATGATGCTGAAGTAATTGTCGCCACCGGCCATATTGTGATGCCTGGCCTGATTGATGCACATCACCACATGTGGCTGGGTGTCATGCGCCGCATGATGCCAGATGTGGACGATCTATTTGCTTATATCGATGTAGTTGCAGAGCAACTGGGCGCCCATTATCGGCCGCTGGATATGTATCTGAGCACCAGACTGACCGCGGCTGCCTCTCTGGATGCAGGTATCACCACCGTTATTGATGCCTGTCACAACTCACGTAGCCCGTCGCACACTGATGCCGCACTGGATGCCCTGCATGAGAGCGGCATCCGCGCGTTACATATGGTAGGTGCAGCGATGGACAAGCAAGCGTCAGCTTCGCATCTGCCGGCCGATTTGTCTCGACTGGCACAGCGCTGGAATACCGAGGAAAGCCTGGTGCGCGTGGGCCTGTTTGGCCAGCTTAATCTGGACTGGTGGCAGGTGGCGCGCGATCTCGACATACGGATTCTGACGGAATTTATCGGCGATCTGGCAAAACTCGGCCCGGAATTTGCCAAACCGGGCGTACTGGGCACGCACAACATCTTTAATCACTGTTCCCGGGTGCCTCAGGAGACATGGCAACTGCTGGCCGAAGCCGGCGTTAACGTCACCGTTAATCCGCGCTCGGATGCGTTGTTTGGCTTCGACGACGAGAGCTTCGCTTATCAGCAAGCCGTTGATCATGGCCTCACGCCGGCGCTGGGCATTGACCTGGATACCGCGTTTGGCAGCGATATGTTCGGAGAAATGCACGCTCTCTTTGGACAACAGCGATCGGCAATGCGCTACCGGCGCTTCCGTGGCGAAGAGAGTGCGCCAGCACCAATCACGGTCGAAGCCGTGCTGAAGGCGGCAACCGTCAATGGCGCACGCGCAGCTGGACTGGAGGACCAGATCGGCACTCTTACGCCAGGTAAGCAGGCTGACATCATCATGGTACGCACTAGCGGCGTCGCCGTTTTCCCGGTCACTAACGTAACCGGAACGGTGGTGCAGGCGATTGAGCGCTCGGACGTAGATACGGTGATGGTGGCCGGTCAGTTGCGTAAGCGTGCGGGCCAACTGATTGACGTGGATCTGGCTGCACTGAATGCAGATATCACGGCATCCCGAGATTATCTAATCAAAGCCAGCGGCTATCACGTCGATCGCTTCACCGCAGCCTGATAGCAGAGCGGCCCGTTGCTGCGGGCCGTTTCACACCATTACGCTTTTCTTGCACAGGAGATTTCCATGCCAGCTCTCGCTATAAAGCGGATCGCGCAGGAAAATACCCCACCCGCGCAGCTTCCCCGTCCTGCATCAGGCGTTATTGCCGCGCTGTTCTTTGGCTATCTGGCAGTCGGCCTGCCATTGCCGGTCATTCCGTTGTTCATACATGGTCACCTCGGCTTCAGTAATCTTGTGGTGGGACTGGCGATCGGCATTCAGTTTCTGGCTACCGTACTTACCCGTGGCTACGCCGGACGAGTAACCGACCAGCAGGGTGGCAAGCGTTCTGCGCTGCAGGGCGCACTTCTTTCGGCGCTGGCAGGTGGGTTATATCTGGCCGCTTCGGCGTCGGATTTGTCGCCCACCGCCAGCCTCGGCATCGTTATTGCCGGTCGTCTGATGGCGGGCGTTGGCGAAAGCCAGTTTGTCACGGGATGCGTGTCCTGGTCGATTGCTTCGGTTGGCACGCAGCGGGCCGGCATGTCGATGTCATGGACCGGCATTGCCATGTTCGCGGCGCTGTCAATTGGCGCGCCGGTTGGCATGGCGCTGTATCAGCATTACAGCCTCTCGGTAGCCATGATGGCCTGCATCGCTGCGCCGGCGCTGGCTGCACTGATTGCACTGGGTTCTTCTGCTTATGTATCACCGGGCGGCGCGCAACTGCCATTTTATCGGGTGGTCGGACGCATCTGGCGCGAAGGGCTGGGACTGATGCTGCAGGGTGTCGGCTTATCCGGACTTACCGCCTTCGCCTCACTGTACTTTGCAGCAAATCACTGGTTGAACGCCGGTCTGGTCATGACAGCCTTCGGACTCGGGTTTATTTTTATTCGCCTTGTCTTAGGCCATCTGCCTGACCAGAGGGGCGGCTACCGCGTTGCATTCTGGTCACTGATGGTTGAAGCCATCGGCCAGGCAATGTTGTGGCTGGCCACGAATGAATGGATGGCGCTTGCTGGCGCACTCGTAACAGGACTGGGATGCGCGCTGGTTTTCCCGGCCCTGGGTGTCGAAGCCATCCGCCGGGTGCCGCCAGCTAGTCGCGGCAGTGCGATGGGTGCCTTCGTGGCTTTTCTGGATATCGCCTATGGCATTTCCGGTCCGACAGCGGGGCTTATCGCCAGTCATTACAGTTATGGCGCCGTATATCTTTCTGGCGCGGTTTGTGCGTTGCTGGGCGCGCTGCTCACGTGCGTCTCCCGCCGCGCGCGATCCTGAATATCTCTCGATGCCGTCAGCCTTGTCTGACGGCGCATTACTCTGGAGAAGTTCTATGTCTCGTATTTTCATTTCCGGCTCGTCCACCGGCCTTGGCCTGATGGCTGCTGAACTGCTGGTTCAGCAGGGGCATCAGGTTGTGCTGCACGCGCGCAATACCAGCCGTGCGGAAGATGCCCGGCGCGCTTTGCCACAGGCTGAGGCGGTCATCGTCGGTGACCTTGAAACGATCGCGGGGACGAAGGAAATCGCATCACGCGTTAACGATCTGGGGCACTTCGATGCCGTGATCCATAATGCCGCCGTGGGCTATCGTGAAGCCAGCCGCGTGACCCGCGACGGGCTGCCGCATGTGTTCGCAATCAACACGCTTTCTGCTTACATACTCACCGCATTGATCGCGCGTCCGCAGCGTCTCGTCTATTTGAGTTCCGGTATGCATCACCATGTCGGGGCCAGTCTGGACGATATCCTCTGGCGCAAGCGTCGCTGGAATGGCGCTGAAGCCTACGCTGAAAGCAAACTGCATGACGCGATGCTGGCCTTTGCCGTGGCGCTTCGCTGGCGGGACGTGCACGTCAACGTCCTGGAGCCCGGCTGGGTGCCCACCAAAATGGGCGGCTCGGGTGCGCCCGACGATATAAACCAGGCGCATCTGACTCAGGCCTGGCTTGCGGCCAGTGATGATCAGCAGGCAAAGGTAACAGGAAAATATTTCTACCACCTCAAGCGCATGACCGCGAATCCACAGGCTCATAAAGTTGCACTGCAGGATCGCTTGCTTCATATCTGTGCTGAGCTTTCAGGAGTTATATTGCCGGAGCAAGAAGGAAAATTTAACCAGCTTTAGTCAGGAACATGCCATTCCCAGTCTGGTTCTCGACGGTTCTTTAGGCGGCTATTCATGGTCGTTTAGCCAGTTAATAATCACATTGCTATTAATAGCTGAGCGTAAACTACTCTTCATCAGTTAATGTAGCGCATATTCAAAAATGTCTGCTTCTGGCACAGAGCGGACTGACACAATTCCTTTGAGCATGCACGCGCAGTGGGAGCCGAAATTGGCGCGTTATGTTGAAAAAGCGCATAAACAGCCTCCCACAAAGCGTCCCAGAGAACGGCAAGACTTTACGTTGGTGGCTGACATGGATTATGCGATACCTGAAGGTTTCAGGTGCGGGTAGGGCGGGCACTTTGCGAAGTTCTAAATAATGGCTCAGGTAGTGAACGTCCGCTTTGAGCGAAAAGCGGACATGATGTACAGCAGCCATTTCGGTTAAAGTTTAATAGCTGTTATAAGGATATGGTTGCTTTACCTTCAAAAATTGTTTTTGTCATACATGGAGTAAGATTAATGGATATCAAAATAAGACCAGCTCAATTATCTGATGTTGAGAGTATTTTCATTGTCAGAACTTCGGTCACTGAGAATCACCTGAGTCGTGAAGAGATGCGGGCAATGGGCATTACCGAAAGTACTGTGAGCAATATGATTAAAGAGGGTCTTTGTGCATGGGTTGCTACAAATGATTATGACGTGGTCGGTTTTTCGATGATTTCAAGGGAAAGAGGTTCTCTCTTTGGTCTTTTTGTCCTTCCTTCCTACGAAGGAAGAGGCATTGGTCGCAGACTTACTAAAATTGCAGAAGAGGAGTTGTTCAAACATCACGATTCTGCCTGGCTGGAAACAGATAAAAACAGCCGTGCGGCCAAATTTTATATGGACCTCGGCTGGACTAAGACGACTACATTAGATGGCGCTTTTATTCGATTAGAGAAAAAACGTGGTAGTTGACCCTCTACGAATCTCAGTGAGTTCCACTTCTGGAATGGTATGCCAATGTCTACTCTGAGCGAGAAGCGTACGTTGAGTGAGATGAAAGCTGTAAGAAATTGCAGCCCTATAGGGCGATTCAGGCTGCAATTTATGTTTATATAAATATTGAGAATCAGTATCTAAGCTTTTTTAGGGGGGTATGTGCGCATTCGACCATCATCTCTATTGATCATTCTTTCGCCTGAAAATCATGTCCTGCTCTTTAGGTTCTGTCATAAAGACGATGCTCTGAGGGGAAAAACATACTGGGCAACTCCGGGAGGAGGGCTTGAAAAAAATGAATCTTTCGAGCAGGCCGCTATACGCGAATTATTTGAAGAAACGGGTTTGACAGAAATATTAACAGGATCAGAAATAGCGTCCCGAACCTTCACAATGATGCTGCCAGGTGGAGAGACAGTACTTGCTGATGAGCGTTTCTTTATGATTAATGCAAATACAGTAGATCTCGATCGCGCAGGATGGAGTAGCAATGAAAAGAAAGTCATTCGCGATCATCATTGGTGGACAATAGAAGAGCTAATACACACCAATGAGACAATTTTTCCACACGACTTAATCATTAACATACTTGAAAGCAAGTCAGCCGGATCTTCGACGTTAACTGTGTCATGATATCTTGAACGTCCACTTCTGGCACAGAGCAGACATATAAGAAAGGTAAGGTCCGCTATAAGCGAAAAGCGGATGTTAGCCTTTCACGCTATCAAACTACAGGGCACCTGATTTTCTGAAAGAAAAAAGCACTTCTCTGAGATGACAGAAAAGCGCTGACGAGCTTTCGAAAGAGACCTGCTAAGCTTTCTCAGTTTTTTTAGTTATGAAGGCAGATCACTTGCCCGAAACAGCCATTATCCTGCAGGTCCATGATGACCAGGGCAGCACAATCCTCCGGAGCCTGAGCAATAAGTTCTCCCCTTGCATCCCATGCGGCGCTTTTTCCGACCGGTTTCCAGCCACCTGACGGGCCACAGTAATTGGCCATCAGCGTGGGCATTGCGTAAAGTCTGGCGTAGCTTTGCAGCTGTCCTGAATCTTTATCAAACCCGCCGGCGCTCAAAACGGCATTCAGATAGACTTCAGCACCCTGCTGCACCGTGCGTTCTGCATGTACGGGCTGTCCTGCATCTGCGCATATGGCTATGCCAACATTAAATGACCTTTCCTTAAACACGCACTCCGTATCACCCGCTGAAAAATAATCGGACTCTCCCGGATGGAGGTATATTTTTCGGTAACAGAAAACGGGCCGTTTTGATGAAATCACACATGCACCAATAGCCGGTTTTCCATCTTTAACATGCAACGGTGCGCCTACAATAATTGTCATATCGTACCTGTCAGACAATACCTGAAGTGGGTGCAGACAGCTTTCATCAGCCAGTGCCACTTCTTCAGCCATTTCTGGTTCATAACCCGTCAGAGAGAGTTCAGGAAAAAAGATGAGGTTAACGCCTGCCGATGCCGCAGACTCAATCAACATTTCGTGATAACGCATATTCTCATCAATACAGCCGCGCGCTGGCGCAAACTGTCCTGCTGCGATTCTTAACCTTCCTTGAATAGAGTCCATGCTTTCTCCCGTGCTGTTTTTTTAAAGTTGTCAGTTACTCTACGAAAATGAAGACTGCCTGGCTCAGCCTTCGCGCTGAGGCGGATTCAGGCTGATCCAGCGCGCTATTTTCTCCCTGCTGTCATCAGTTGCTGGATTGAATAGCATCATTGTCAGATCCGGCCTCCCTTCAACAGAAAAGGTGGCAAACTCCAGCGCAACTCTCCCGATTTGAGGATGATGCAGCACCTTTAACCCTTCCCCATGCCCGGCAACATCGTTGTTGCGCCAGAGGCGGGCGAAGTCAGCGCTTTGTGCTGACAGCTCCTCAACCAGCCGATCGATTTCCTCTGAAGCGCCAAGGCGCGCGGCATCCGCTCGAAAGGCATTGACGATGAGCCGGGCCACACTCTCCCAGTCGTCCTGCATCTCCAGCGCCTGCGGGTCGGTAAAAAGCAGGCGCAGAATATTGCGCCGCGCGGGCGGGAGCAGCGCATAATCCTTCAGCACAACCGACGCAGGGTGATTCCATGCCACCACATCCCAGGTGGCGGTTTTGATAATTGCCGGAATCGTCAGGCTTTCCAGCATGCGTTGCAGTCGTGGGGTTATGTTGCGGGACGGACTGACCCGGTTTTCCGGAGGATGGCCAAACGCGAGTATAAACAGATGATCGCGTTCGGGAGAAGTAAGTCGCAGTCCGACAGCAATGCGGTTTAATACCTCGCGCGAGGGGGCGCCCCCGCGGCCCTGCTCAAGCCAGGTATACCAGGTCGGACTGATATTCGCGAGCTGGGCCACTTCTTCGCGGCGCAGGCCCGGCGTACGGCGGCGGCCGGGCAAGAAACCAAACGAAGCTGGGTCAAGTCCCAAACGACGGGCCCTTAAAAACTCACCCAGCGGATTTTCAGAAAGCAGTGTCATAGATTAGCCTGTTAATGTTTATACACTGAAAATGTCACTACTTTAATAGTAAGAGAGCCGCGCCTACGCTGTCGCCGTCAATCACTCAGGAGACAGACTATGCGTATTTTTCTAACGGGTGCAACGGGCTTTATTGGCTCACGTCTGGTATCGGTCCTGCTGGCAGGCGGTCATCAGGTCGTCGGGCTGGTGCGTTCAGAAGAAGCCGCCCGGCAGTTAGCCGATCGGGGCGCAACCGCTCAGCACGGAACGCTGGAAGATCCACTGGCGTGGCTCGCAGGCATTGATCAATGCGATGCCGTGATCCACACCGCCTTCGATCATGATTTCAGCCGTTTTGCGGAGAATTGCGAGAAAGATCGCCGGGTTATTCGTGCTATTGGCTCTGTGCTGCAGGGCAGTCAGCGCCCGTTATTGATCACCTCCGGAACTGGAATGGGCGATGACGGCAGTGGCCAACCTGCTCTTGAGCAAAATTTTAACCCGGCACACCCCAACCCACGTGTAGCCTCTGAGCTTGAAGGTTCCCAACTACTGGAATCGGGGATCGATGTCAGGGTGGTGCGTTTGCCTCAGGTTCACAATACCGAACGCCAGGGATTAATCAGCTATTACATCGCGCTTGCCAGGGAAAAAGGCGCGGCAGCTTATATTGGTGAAGGCGAAAATGCCTGGTGTGCGGCACACGTGGATGACGTGGCCGGACTGTATGTAAAGGTGCTTGAGCAAGGCGAATGCGGCAAACGCTATCATGCGGTAGCCGAAGAAAGCATTGCCTCACGGCTGATTGCTGAAACCGTGGCGACAGGCCTGGATATTCCCGCCGTTTCGCTGAAACCAGAACAGGCCGCGGAGCATTTCGGCTGGTTCGCCGCTTTTGCAACGATGGATCTGCGTGCCAGCGGTGCCTGGACGCGCCAGCAGCTTAACTGGCAGCCCAAAGGGCAGGGGCTTATCGCTGATTTGAGCCAAATGAATTTTTAAGCCAGCCTCAGACCCGGCGCCTGTATCGGCTTTTGCCTTAACCGGCTGCGGATCTTGCGGAAGTCTGGATGACACGCAGGCTCGATCGGCAAATCGACGCCAGGCGCAACAAGTTGTTCTTGTAAACAGCACTCTGATGATTGTTACCTTACTGCATGGATATGTAAGAGAATCAATAAGCTGCTCGATAAAACAGACATTTATCCTCAATGCCTGTTATCACGGCGGCGCCGATACCTCTGCTATGACATTAAGCAGACAGGCACGTAGGCTAATGTCCGCTTTGAGCGAAAAGCGGACATGCGCACTTCTTGTCAGTAGACTACATCGTGCTCGTCTGACTTATTTCAACAGCAGTCGTATTCCCAGAAGGGCCATAACGCCTCCGCTGAGTTTATCTAAAAATTTACGGTATCTAATGTAAGCCTGACGTGGCCCGTCAGTTGATAATAAGCATGCAACGACTGCATACCAGAGCACATCAATAACGAATGCCATTGTGGGCAGAATGATGTACATAACAGGCTGAATATTTTTACTAAGCGCTGCGGAAAAAATACTGGCAAAGACCAGTGCAGTATGCGGATTGCTGATTTGCGTAAATACGCCTGTCATAAAAGCTTTTGAGGCGCTGACTTCCTCTGAACCGGCAGAATCGTTGAAACGATTTGAAGGACGGCGGAACATTTTCAACGCCAGCCATAAAAGATAGCAACCGCCTGCAACCTTCAGGCCCGTGTAAAGGGATGGGACCAGAGTCAGCAGGGTATGAAGACCTGCTAAAGCTATGACAGCAAAAATAAACGCACCAAAACCCATACCTGCAGCGACAGATAAAGCCGCCCGTCTGGAACCGGACATGGCCGTTCGTGCCACGAGAAGAAAGCTGACACCCGGGCTCATTGCGCCAAAAAGGATAGCTACGCCAATAGCAGAAAGCGCAATCAAATCACTTGTCATTCATCTTCTCCATCAATAATCAGTGTCAGACAGCTCCCTCGTTGTGCGAACTGCACACCCCATGAACTGCTCCCGGTTAACAACATAACATGATGCCAGTAATGTCCGCTCCTGGCATAGTGCTGCTGTTGCAGCCCTCACAGGCCAGACTTCGATTGACGCCGATATCTCCAGAGCATCATCTGCTTCAGTGCCACGGAAACGTACTCTGCTTTCAAGTTTTTAGTGATCAAAAAGTAAGTGAATTATCCGAAGATTCTTTTTTATAGATCAGATATGGCTTGGTTCTGCGCATTTAATACGTACTGGAGAGCGTCTTGCCGAGGCCCAGCTTCCCGAACCATTTATGAAAAAAACGGTTATATTGTCTGGTTGAGATGTGTCGTGAAGAACCAACGCGTGACGGGAAAAGGTAGTCGTTATCCAGACGCTTAACTGGCTTTAATAGGGCGAATGGATTTTTCAGATGGCGCAAATCCGATGCAACAGGCTGTAGCTTTCCAGGATGGAGCATCAGGGGAAGCAGACAGAACGGTAATAAACGGGCTCAGGCTGAAAAACGCTAAGCATGAAAATTGCTCTCCCGGCTCGCAGGAGAGCAACAGGCTCAGGCAATCAATATTGCCCGGATATCATTTACGTTGGTTAGCGTTGGGCCGGTGATCAGCAAATCATCAAGCGCGTGAAAATAGCTGTAGCTGTCATGTCCATCAAGAGAGTTAACCGCATTAAGGCCGCGTATTTTGCCGCGTGTCAGCGTGTCCGGGAAGACCATCGCGCCCGCTGCATCTTCCGTACCGTCAATACCATCACTGTCGCCGGCAACTGCCCAGATACCCTGTTCACCCTGCAATGCGCAGGCAAGGCTGAGCAAAAACTCGGTGTTGCGCCCCCCTTTTCCTGGCTGACCGTTGCTGACCGTCACGGTGGTTTCACCACCCGACAACAGCAGAGCAGGAGCGGGAACCGGGTGCCCGTACTGCTTCACTGACCTGGCGATACCCGCCATAACCACGGCTACTTCACGGCTTTCACCTTCTATCGCATCGCCCAGAATAAGCGGCGTGAGTCCGTGATTGCGTGCAGCTACCGCCGCCGCCTGCAAAGCCAGCGCAGGGGTAGCGATTAGCCTGACTTCACTGTTCGCTACGTTTTTCACCGGGCTGGCCGGCTGGTTTAGCAGGTCGCGAACAGCGCCTGGGATCGCGATGCCGTAGCGCTGCAGTACCCGGAGCGCATCATGCGGCATACTGTGGTCGGCAACGGTGGGGCCAGACGCTACGTCTGCCGGATTATCGCCCGGCACATCACTGATAATCAGTGACACGATACGGGCCGGTTGCGCCAGTACCGCCAGCTTGCCGCCTTTCACCGCGGAGAGGTGACGACGTACCAGATTCATCTCTTTGATGTTGGCGCCACTGTGTAGCAGAGAGCGGGTGATTTTCTGCTTATCGGCCAGCGTCAATCCCGGGGCGGGCAGCGCCATCAGCGCAGACCCCCCACCGGAAATCAGCGCCAGCACCAGATCATCCGGTGTCAACCCGCGCAGTGCCTCCACAATCAGCATGGCGGCCGTTTCACTCATGGCATCTGACACGGGATGCGCCGCCTCGATAATGCGGATGCGACCCGCGGGCACCGCGTGACCATAACGCGTTACTACCACGCCTGACAGATCCACATCCGGCCAGGCCGCATCCACCGCTGCCGCCATCGCTGCCGAAGCTTTTCCGGCACCGATCACCACGCAACGGCCGCGTGGTTTTTCCGGCAGATTCGGAGGGATCACCGGCCCGGCGCGGGCGCTGTCGACAGCCTGCTGAAAGATATCCTGCAGGATCGCTGCGGCCTGTTCATTTTTCATGGTTATGCGGTCTCGGCAACGTCAGCTTTGGCTTCGATAAATTGCACCACGGCGCGGGTGACGTCAGCGGTAGTGGCGGTGCCGCCGATATCAGGCGTCAGAATGCCTTTCTTACACACGTATTCGATGCCTTCCATGATCAGCGCAGCAGCGTCGCGTTCGCCCAGATGTTCAAGCATCTGCACGGCGGTCCAGAAGGTCGCAACCGGATTAGCGATGCCTTTGCCGGTGATATCGAACGCTGAACCATGGATCGGTTCAAACATGGATGGGAAGCGGCGTTCCGGATCGATATTGGCGGTAGGCGCCACACCCAGACTGCCTGCCAGCGCACCGGCCAGATCAGACAGAATATCGGCATGCAGGTTGGTGGCAACGATAGTATCCAGCGTCTGCGGATGCAGCGTCATACGGTGCGTCATGGCATCGACCAGCATCTTGTCCCACTGCACATCCGGGAACTCCAGCGCTACCTCAGCGGCAATTTCATCCCACATCACCATACCGTGACGCTGGGCATTGGATTTGGTCACTACGGTCAGCAGCTTGCGTGGACGTGACTGCGCCAGTCTGAAGGCATAGCGCATGATGCGCGTGACCCCAACGCGGGTGAAGATGGCCACTTCGGTACCCACCTCTTCTGGCAAGCCTCGATGCGCACGACCGCCGTTACCGGAGTATTCGCCCTCAGAGTTTTCACGCACGATGACCCAGTCAAGATCGCCCGGACCACGGTTACGCAACGGTGACGTCACGCCCGGCAGGATTTTGGTAGGTCGAACATTGGCGTACTGGTCAAAACCCTGGCAAATCGGCAGACGCAGCCCCCACAGCGTGATGTGGTCAGGCACATCGGGCGCTCCCACCGCGCCGAAGTAAATAGCGTCGAACTTCTTCAGCGTGTTCAGTCCCTCTTCTGACATCATCACGCCATGTTTTTTGTAGTAATCCGACCCCCAGTCAAAGGTCTCAACATCAAACTTCAGTTGTGGATCGCGACGTGTCAGCGCCTGCAGCACCTCAACACCTGCTGAAATGACTTCCGGACCGATACCGTCGGCAGGTATGGCTGCAATTTTGTAGTTACGCATAGTTACTTCTCCAGTCAATGAGTATGAGGATGAGGGATCTCTGTCGTTTGCGGTTTATTCGCTCTGGCAGAAAGAATCAGGACAATCAGAGCTGAGAGCGCCAGCAGCGCGGCGACAAAGTAGAGCCCCCAGCTGTAGCTACCGGTTTGCTGACGGATTACGCCAATCATCATCGGGCCGACAAAACCGCCGAGATTGCCGATGGAGTTGATCGTAGCGATACCCGCTGCGGCTGCCGGCCCGCTGAGAAACAGCGTTGGCATGCTCCACAGTGGAGGTTTGGATGCGCTGATCCCCACGGTGACCAGCGTTAAGGCGATGATCACGGCGAACAGCGTGCTGACGTTACCGGCGTAAATTAGCCCTGCTGCAGCCAGCAGGCAGGCGCCAATCACATGCCAGCTGCGCTCTTTAGTGCGGTCGGAATGACGTGCCCACAGGATCATGGCGATAACGCCGATGACAGCCGGGAAGGCGTTAAGGAAACCAATTTCAAGCGATGTGGCGCCGAAGCTGCGGATGATTTGCGGCGACCATATACCAAGCGTATATAATCCGGCGGACGTACCGAAATAGACCAGTGCCAGTGCCAGTACGCGCTTGTCCGCCAGCCCTCGCCATGCGCTGCTGTGGCTCTGTTTAGCAGTGCGAGCCAGCTCCTCAGCCTGCATCGTATTTTCCAGCCAGGTGCGCTCCTCGTCAGTCAGCCACTTGGCTTTAGCCGGGCGGTCAGTAAGAAAGAACAACACCACAACGCCAAGCATCAGCGCCGGGACAGCCTCCAGTACAAACATCCACTGCCAGCCGGCGTAGCCGAGGAAACCATGCATCTCCAGCAGAGCGGCTGAAATAGGCGATCCCAGTGCAGTGGAGAGCGGAGCTGCGGCCATAAAGATGGCAGTGACCTGCGCGCGTTTTGCGGCCGGGAACCAGTAGCTGAGATAGAGGATGATGCCCGGGAAAAAGCCTGCCTCAGCCACGCCGAGCAGGAAGCGCAGAATATAGAAGCTGGTCGTACCCTGCACAAAAGCCATGCAGCCAGAGACCAGACCCCAGGTGATCATCACGCGAGCGATCCAGATGCGGGCGCCCACTTTATGCAGGATTAAGTTGGACGGGACTTCAAAAAGAAAATAGCCGAGAAAGAAAATGCCGGCGCCCAGCCCAAATACGGTGGGGGAAAAACCCAGATCCTGATTCATGGTCAGGGCAGCGAAACCTATGTTCACCCGGTCCAGGAACGCAATGAAATACAGCAGCATAATAAAAGGAATGATGCGCAGGGTAACCTTTCGCATAACCTTTTTTTCGAGGTCGTTATTCATTTCAGGATGCTCCACAGTCATGTAGGGTTGTTATCGTTTTGTAATAATCCCAGTATGAAGTTTTGCGCGGCTTTATCATCGGCACTGCTTTATACAAATAATTTGCATAATCAGTTTTGGGTGGAAAAATGGATATAAATCAGTTGCGTTGCTTTGTGGTGCTGGGTGATGAGCTTCACTTTGGCCGGGCAGCCCGAAAACTTGAAATGATGCCTGCATCACTCAGCCGCTTCATAAAATTGCTGGAAGAGGACCTGGGGATAAGGCTACTGAACCGATCGACCAGAAATGTGTCGCTGACGCCTGAAGGGGCAGCATTTTTGAATGAGGCCAAAGCCGTAATTGCTGATTTCGATGCGCTACGGCTGCGGTTCCGCAAAAAAACATTATCGCAAAAAAGAACGCTGCGGATAGGCGCGATTGACAGCGCCGCCAGAGGGCTACTGCCGGAACTGATTAATCTTTTCGTCAGGCAATTTCCTGATGCGGATATCCATATTACTGAAGATAAAACGCACAGCCTTATCCCTCGGCTGCTCTCCGGATGGCTCGATGTAATTTTTGTACGTCCGCCTGAACAGGTTGACGTAACGCTGACCACGCGATTTATCACTAATGAAACCTGCGTGCTCGCCGTTCCTGCCCATCACCGGCTGGTAAGTCATAGTGAAGTCAGTATCGATGATTTTCGTAATGAGCCGGTAATCGTGCCGGAAAGGCGTACCCGGCCTCACAGTCACGATCTAACGATGAACGTTTTTAAAGCGGGCGGCTGCGTACCCGTTATTGCGCAGTATGCAGAAGAGAAACAGACTATCCTGAGTTTTGTGGCCGCTGGTCTGGGGATTGCTCTGGTCCCCTCATCCTATAAGAATATGAACGCTGACGGCGTGAAATACCTTGCTCTCTCGCCGATGAAGAATGTGGAAGGGCTTCCGCTGAGTGTGATGTGGCATCAGGGAAATAATAATATTTATGTTAAGGCTCTGCTGGATATGCTTTCTGACAACATTGAAAAGCTTACTCATAACCTGTAATTGATTGCAGAACGCTGAAGGCTGGTCGTTTATTTACCCTGTGCATGCGTGCTGAAAAAAACGACAGGGTGTGGCGGGATATCATGTTGCTCTTTTATTAACGAGAGAAAGGGAAAACAGTAAAAATTCCGCGCCTTTCTATTTTATGAAAACCGGCCACAGCATACGGCAGGCGAAAAATTTCACCGGCCAAACAATAATAAAAATTTAAGTTAAATGCCTGTATAGGTCTTTTTTTACCAGCAAACATCGTGCGGAACCAGCCTGTTATCTTTTCTTAGGTTTCGCGCTGGCTGGTTTTTAGTTTCTACGGCAGATTTCAATGGTTGATAATAAAAAATCAGGAACCTGGTTTTTTTAGTTAAAATACGTTTTATTTAATTTAAAAATTAAATATTGTCATCTTTTTGAAGCGGTGTTTTATATGGAGTGTTTAAAAATCGATACGAGTAAGTTAAAATATTGCTTCACTCATCTATTTTCGATAGTACTAAATATAATGCTGCAACAAAATAAAATTTTCCCTGCGTTATCTCTCATCGCGATGTTAGTCAGTGCGACAGCCCATGCTGAAGACGCTAACGAAAAAACAGACGTACTTCTGATTGGCGGCGGTATTATGAGTGCCTCAATGGGCACGTTACTGCAAGAGCTCCAGCCTGACTGGAAACAGCTCATGGTTGAAAAGCTGGATGGTGTTGCGCTCGAATCATCCAATGGCTGGAACAATGCCGGTACGGGTCACTCCGCCAATATGGAGCTGAACTATACGCCAGAACGTCCAGACGGTTTGATTGATGTGTCTAAAGCGCTTGAAATCAACGAATCCTTCATGATTTCTCGCCAGTTCTGGTCATCCCAGGTAAAGCGTGGCGTGTTAAACGATCCGCACTCTTTCATCAACTCTACGCCACATATGAGCTTTGTATGGGGTGACAAGAACGTTGATTACCTGACTAAACGTTATGAAGCGTTGCAGCAGACGACGTTGTTTCAGGGGATGAAGTTCTCTACCGATCAGAATCAGATCAAGCAATGGGCTCCTCTGATTATCGCCGGGCGCGATCCACACCAGAAAGTGGCTGCAACCTGGACGCCGGTTGGCACCGACGTCAACTATGGCGAAATTACACGCCAGCTGGTGGGTAGCCTGAAAAAAGACGCTAACTTTAAGCTGGAAACCTCGTCTGAAGTTACGGGCTTTAAACGTAACAGCGATAACTCCTGGCACGTCACTATTACCGACGTGAAAAGCGGCAAAGAGCACGCTGTAGATGCTAAATATGTCTTTATTGGCGCAGGCGGCGGGGCGTTAAAACTGTTGCAGGAAACGGGCATCCCGGAAGCTGAGAATTATGCAGGTTTCCCTGTCGGCGGTTCGTTCCTGGTGACAGAGAATCAGGACATAGCCCGTCAACATGCGCAAAAAGTTTATGGACAGGCTTCTGTGGGTGCGCCACCGATGTCGGTACCGCATCTGGATGCGCGTTTCCTGGATGGTAAACGTGTCGTGCTGTTTGGGCCATTTGCGACCTTCTCGACCAAGTTCCTTAAAAACGGCTCTTTCCTCGATCTGTTAAGTACCACTACGACCAAAAACGTGGGTCCTATGACAGACGTAGGGCTTGATAACTTTGACCTGGTGAAATACCTGATTGGCCAGGTGATGTTAAGTGACGAAGATCGATTCGAGGCGCTGAAAGAGTATTATCCGTCAGCGCGTAAAGAGGACTGGAAACTCATTCAGGCAGGCCAGCGCGTTCAGATCATCAAGAAAGATGCTGAAAAAGGCGGCGTACTTAAACTGGGAACTGAAATCGTTACCGATAAACAGAAAACCCTGGCTGCGCTGCTGGGCGCTTCTCCGGGAGCCTCTACTGCTGCGCCTATTTCCATCAACGTGATGAAGGAACTGTTCCCTGAGCAATTCAAGTCGGCGGAGTGGCAGAGCAAGATCCGTAGCATCGTTCCTAGCTATGGGCAGAAACTGAACGGCAACGTTGCGCTGACCCAGCAGGTTTGGGATGAAACGGCGGCAACGCTGCAGCTGGTAAAACCGCCAGTGATCCAGATGAAGGACGCTCAGGACTCTCCTCAGGCTCAACCTCAGAAACCAAAAGCCGCTGCTGAAGCTCAGCATGATATGGCTCTCTAATCCTTACGGATGATTATAAAGCCCCTGAAGTTCTCTTCAGGGGCTTTTATTATCAGGTCGCTGCACGACAAATTTCACCTTTGCGATGTAATTTGCGTTAGAACTAAAAAAGCCACATATGAAGACTCACTATTTTACATTTATGTGAATTGCAGTCGGGCAAGTTATGGTGTTATTCAGCATCGCTACTTTCTATAAAAAGGCATTTGTAAATGCCAGATAACGGCTGTCTGCTATACCCCGTTTGATACCCTTGTCGCGTAGTATGAGGTATTAACGTAAATTAGCCTTACGCATTGGCATTCTGTCGATGGTAGAGAGCAAATCTTCTGAAGTAAGCGGTGTTTTTTGACGGATTTTCACTCCGCCATCTTTACCGACCAGTATCACTTCGAAACCATTGGGCTTAAATTGCGAACGCAGCTGGCCACTGGCAGCGGGTGAGGTATCACTTAGCACAATGATATCGCGATCCGCTAAATCAGCTTTGCTTTGCTCTAGCATGGCAATTTGCCTGACATAGTCAGCATCTTTTTCAGATGGAGCAAATACAATAACAGGGCGATTATGCCACTGATACTGCTCAAGGCTTGCTGTATCAGGAGGTAAAGAGTCGAACATCGTTGTACCTGCCGTCAGCGCAGAGCTGTAAAAGAACAATGACAGCACCAACATGCCTGAAGCCATAAAGGCGTTATGAGACAGATATACTTGTGTTGGTAGTAAATTTTTCATATGCGTCCTTTACTCCTCTTAGTCAGGCTGACGGTATTCAGATAAAAAGAATGATCGGACAGATAAATGCGGGTCATATAACAACAGTAGTGTAGCTGGCCAGGTATGAACGTCTTCTTTTGTATATTTACAAGGAGAGGGAACAAGAAACTCTATTCAAGACTGCGCTGGAGATGCACTCTGGCAACGCTTCGCCAGGCGCAGGCCGCCGGACAGGTAAGCGAAATCTTCCCGCCGGCGTTTCTGCTGACTACCATCATAGCCATGTTTGTAGCGTAGTCCGTCGCCAGTCCGTTTAGGCTTCACTCTGACATGGCTCAGCAGTCGCCACGGGCTTCCTGAGCTTCTCGGACAGCTGCAGGCTGACCAACGCCAGTACAATGAAGGCCACCGACATCCCGGCCAGCCCGTAAAATCCTGCCACCGGATAAACCCAGGAGGCCACCGCTGAGCCAAAGCCTATGCCCCCGAACATAAAGGCACTCGTCAACGCCAGCGTAATGCCGCGATGCCGGGCAGACGACAGTTCAACGATCCTGCGCTGCTGGCTGGGCCAGAGCAGGTCAGTAGCAAAGGCCCAGAAAACGAGCGCCGCCAGCAGCACCCCCAGCGCTTTCGGCAGCAGGGCAATCAGCGCCGTATCTACGATGAGCAGTGTCATGCCTGTCAGTAGCAGCTTTTCAGATGTAAAGCGTGTCGCCGCCCGGGTGACCCAGAGGTTTCCCAGCACCCCGGCTACGCCCAGCACTGCCAGCGCCGCAGAGACCGCATGCGTGCCGCCAGCGTAGGTGTCGCGGATGAGTGGGGCGATAAAAGAGTAAAAGCTGTAGACCCCTGAGGTGATGAAAAACACCACCAGAAATGCCGTCAGGTATTTCCCCTCAGACAGGACGTCCGCCATCTCGGCGAGCCGGATACGCGAACCCACACTTTCATCCGGCACCGTCAGCAGGATGTTCAGCCCGCTCAGCAGGCTCACCAGTCCGACCAGCGCAAACAGTGCTTTCGCCCCCCATATGCCGGCAACCCACGCGGCGAGCGGAATACCGGCCAGGCTCGCCATCGATACCCCGAGAAGCACCATGCCGATAGCCCGCCCGCGCTGCTGTTCATGTACCAGCTCAGAACCCAGCGCAACCAGTACCGGGCCGATAAACCCTGCACCCACTCCCATCAGTATGCGGGAGGCAACCAGCGCACCGTAGGCCGGAGACAGCGCAAAAGCGAAGGCGCCCAGGCCAAAAAGCGCAATGCCCGTGAGTACCAGCTGGCGACGGCGCAGATGACCAAACATGACCTGAACCAGCGGGGCGGCGAGTGCAAAGGTCAGGCCGAATATACTCAGTAAGCGCGCGCTCTGCGCATCAGTCAGCTGCCAGGCAGCAGAGATAGCAGGCAGGCTGCCGGCGACAGACAGCGCACCGGTAGCCTGTACAAAGTAAGCGATGCTTAGCGCGCGCAGGGCGCGGCGCTGGGAAGACGTGATAGCAGCGTTCATTATTCATCTCCGGCATAAAAAAACAGGGGCTGGACGCCCCTGTAGCGTTTACTGAACAGGAATTGGGTTATCCGCTACGGACTGGTTGAACTGGTTCACCAGGGTATGCTCGTCTGCGCCCGGGTTATCGCGCACCGGCAGCACGCGATCGACGATGGCTTCGATGGTGTCGGTGCCGAGCTTGTCGAAGGTTTCGCGGATAAAGTTTTCCAGCGGCATGGCACGCGGATCGCCGCTCTTGTAAATCAGGTCGGTATCAACCCATGGCGGAGAAATTTCAATCACCTGCACGCCACTGTCGCGCAGCAGGAAACGCTGAGACAGGGTGTAAGAGTGAATGGCGGCCTTGGTGGCGGAGTAGAGCGCGTTGGTTGCCAGCGGCAGAAACGCCAGCACTGAGCTGTTGTTGATCAGCACCGCGTCAGGCTGCTGCTTCAGGTGTTCGATAAAGGCGGCACTGACGCGCACCGGCCCAAGAATATTGGTGTCCAGCAGGGTGACCGCCTGCGCATCGTCCAGCTCGCCGGCCGCGTTGTCGAAAGGCATGATGCCGGCGTTGTTGATCACCACGTTCAGCGCCGGATAGCGGGCCAGCACGCTCTGCGCGGCGGCTCTGATGCTGTCGGCGCTAGTCACATCCAGCACCACATAATCCATGCCCGGGCTGGCAGCGGTCACCTCCTTCAGCAGCGCCCCACGGCGCCCGGAGATAATCACCTGGTTACCCAGCTGGTGAAATTTTTCTGCCATTGCGCGGCCGATGCCAGAGGTGCCGCCGGTGATAAAAACAGTGTTATTCGTCAGTTTCATGGTCATATTCCTTCAGATGATAAGTTTTAAGGTAATTAAGGTGTCAGGGTGGATCAGTGCATGGAAACAGGCTGATAGCGTGGAGCTGGCGCATCACTGCCAAGTTGCGGGATCATCGCCTGGCGTGCCTGCTCGTAATTTGTCCACAGGGTTTCGTCCTGCAGGGACGGAATGGTGATCAGCTCGCCGCGGGCAAAGCCGGTCAGGGCGGCATCCACCATCTCCTGTGCGCTCATGACGATTTTTGGGTCGAGCCGATCGACAGGCAGACCGCCGTTATCCCAGAAAGGCGTCGCGGTGGCGCCAGGCAGTACGGCCTGCACCTGAACGCCTTTGCTGGCCAGTTCGTGATGCAGCGACTGCGTAAATGCCAGAACAAAGGCCTTACTGCCGCCGTAGACGCCGTTCAGCAATTCGGGCGCGACGCTGACGATTGAGGCAATATTGATGACGGCGCCGCGTCCGCGGTCAACAAACCCGGGTACCACGGCGTAGGTCAGGCGGGTCAGGGCGGTGACGTTCAGGCTGATCATGGCGGTCATCTGCTCCGCGCTGCTCTGCAGCAGCGGGGTGTGGGTGCCAATGCCGGCATTGTTAACCAGAAGCGTGATGCTGGCATCCTGACGCAGCTTCTCTTCCAGGCTGGCAAGCTGGGCGGCATCGGCCAGGTCAGCTGCGACAACCTCGACGCTGCGACCGCTGTCGGTGGTGATATGCTCAGCCAGCTGGTTCAGGCGATTGTGGTTACGCGCCACGATAATCAGGTCATAGCCCATACGTGCCAGGCGGCCGGCGTAGAGTGCGCCCATGCCGGTGGAAGCGCCGGTGACAACGGCGGTGCCGCGGTCGGTGTGTGTCTGCTGCGTCATGATGTTCACCTTGTCAGTTATCGGGTTGGTGAATTCATAGTACGCAGTCGCGCACCGGCGCGGCTGACAAGAAAGGGCGTATTTCAGGACATCATGATGGCCGGATTAACGGACATCATGATGGAGGAGGGATAAAGAGAGGCGAGGCTATCAGGCTTTTCCGGTGCGTATAGACTGTGGCGGAATGCCATAGCCGCGCATAAAGACCTCGCGCATGTGGCGCCGGTCGCGGAACCCGGACTCACGCGCAATCACCTCCATCGACAGCCTGCTCTGCTCAATCAGCAGCCTGGCATTTTCCAGCCGCAGCGCCTCCACCGCTTTTGCCGGCGACTTGCCGGTTTCAGAACGGAACAGCCGGCTGAGCTGGCGCGCGCTGACGTGCACCGCATCCGCCATCTCTTCAATGGTGAGCGGCTTGCTGAGATTCTTGCGCGCATACTCCAGCGCGGACTGCAGGCGATCGCTGCGCGGCGCGAGCATCAGCATCTCCGAATGCTGGGTCTGCCCACCCGAGCGGCGATGGTGCATTACCAGCAGATGCGCCACGCTGCGCGCGACGTCCGCGCCCAGATCCTTTTCCACCATGCCCAGCGCCATATCAAGACCGGCGGTTAAGCCGGCGGACGTCCAGACGTGATCGTCGATGATAAAGATGCGGTCTTCCTCCACTCGAGTGGTGGGGTGCATCGTTTTCAGGGTCTGCGCGTGGATCCAGTGAGTGGTGGCGCGGCGCTGCGCAAGCAGTCCCGCCTGGCCCAGCACAAAGGCGCCGGTACAGATACCGGCCACGCGGCGCGCTTTCAGCGCATGAGTCTGCAAAAAGGTCACCACGCCGGGCGTTGCCGGCAGCTCAACCGGCGTCAGCACCCCGGCGATGAGCCAGGTGTCAACGGGCGCGTCCGCATCAAGCGGTTTGCTGTCAACGCTGAAGCCGTACGAAGATAAAACGGATCCACCCCTTTCAGAGTAAACCGCGCAATCATAGAAAGGTTCACCCTTAACCTGATTAGCGAACTCAAAGATACTCAGCGTGGACAACCCTAAAACCTGAAAGTAATCAGAAATCAGTAAGCCTACCAGATGCATCATATTCTCCTGTTACAGCCTGGCGCCGGAACCGTCTGGGTTGCCGGTATCGCTGAAAACGTTGAACATTAACAATACCCTGAATAAGACGCTTCACGTACTGACTTTTTAAGTGTGCGTCAATCCTCCTGCAGAACCGGACTTTCTATCTTCACTTTTCACGTGAAAGTGTTTGCTGTTATTGCACCTGTTTTACAGCAGATGTCCGCACTACTATTCATTTCACACAAGGCAGCGGAAATAACAGGCCGCCCTGATAAATAACCCTGAAAATCTCAATCACTGATTAAGGAAATGAAAATGAAAACTGTAAAATCTGCTCTGATTATTGCCGCCCTGACCGCCATTTCATTTGGCAGCTTTGCTCAGAGTGTTACCGCAACGGGTTCGACGCTGGATGAAGCGGAGTCACAAATTGCACAGCAGGCTAAAAAAGCGGGCTCTGATTATAAAATTACCGAAAGCTATGCTGGTAATCAGTTCCATATGACGGCCGAGCTGATCAAGTAAATATGAAAATGATGAAAAAGGGCCATTTATCTGAGTGGCCTTTTCTTTTTTATATTTCCTTGCACTTGTTTTATCAGCAATGTTTCTTTAAGAGCTGAAGCAGGTAAGGCAACTCCGGCTTATCTTCATTCCACTCGTGAAAGTCTTTCCTGAAAAGGCTCTTTTCCGTTGCGAGAGCGCTTATTAATATTTAACTCATACAAGGCGACCGAATTGAACGGCCACCTTAAAGTACTAACCTGACATCACAACGACTTTTAAAGGAAATGAAAATGAAAACTGTAAAATCCGCACTGATTGCAATCGCTCTTTCTGCTGTTTCATTCGCTGGTTTTGCGCAAAGCATTACTGCGACAGGTTCGACAATTGATGATGCTGAATCTCATATTGCGCAGCAGGCTCAGAAAACTGGCGCCACTTATAAAATTACCGAAAGCTATTCAGGTAATCAGGTACATATGACGGCGACGTTAGATAAATAAGCTTAGTTGGGAAGGGCCATTTCAGTGAAATGGCCCTTTTAAATCAGGCGCTCTGGTTGGCGGCTGATACAGCCTGCGCTCCCAGCGCGAAAGCCGGATGTGTACGCATTAACGCCGTAATAGACTTGAGATGTTCGCGCAGCAGGGCGTGCAGCTCCCGGATCGCGGGCGAAAACTGTTTACGATGGGGGCAAATAAAATTCAGTGGCACGGCTTCACCAGGCTGTTCGGGAAGCAGCACTTCCAGCCGACCAGCCAGCACATCGGTGCTGACATCGATCCATGATTTATAGGCAATACCCATTCCCGCTACTGCCCAGCGTCTCACCAAATCGGCATCATCGCACAGCATCCTGCTGCTTACCGTCAGCTGGCGGCGAACGCCATTTTCTGGAAATGACCATTTATCGTAAGCGTGTCCGTTAAGGGTATAGAGCAGACAGTGGTGACTGAGTAAATCATCAAGGTGCTGCAGCCTGCCATGCTTGCTGATATAGGCCGGTGAAGCGGTAAGCACGCGCCGGTTGTCTTCGGCCAGCGGCAACGCCACATAGCTGCTGTTTTCGAGCATTCCGTAGCGGATAGCCACATCCACCGGATCGCGAAAAACATCGCTGACCTGATCGGACATAAAGAGGCGAAGGGATATTTTGGGATGTTTTTCGCAGAAGGCGGTGATCACCGGCAGGATGATGTTTCGCCCGATATCTGACGGAATGGCAATTTTCAGTTCACCCTGCATCTCATCTTCACTGCCCTGCAGGCGCTCAGTGCCTGCCTGCAGGATAGTCAGCATTTCCTGAGCATAAGGAAGCCAGGTTTCTCCTTCTGCGGTAAGGCGCAGGCTGCGCGTGGATCGCGCAAACAAGCGTTTATTCAGGTCGCGCTCGAGGCGATTGACTGCGGCACTGACCTGCCCGGGAAGAATATCGGCTTCACGGGCTGCACTGGAAAAGCTGCCCAGCGCGGCGGAACGGACGAACAACGTAACATCTTCAAGACGTATCATTCAGACTCCAGAATGCAAAACGTATTCAGATCCGGTCAGGCTGAGACATTACTGGCTATCAGAAGATCTGATAAAGCCAAGCAGGGCGGTGACGCGCGCCTGCCAGCCCTGCGGCTCGAGCCTGTCATTTGCTTCCAGACAGGCCTCAACCAGAAAAGACCAGATAATTTCTGCCATTACGCCGGCATTTTTTTGTAGCGGGATATTCATCCGTATCTGTTCAATGACCGCTCCGCGAAAGTCGCGCACGATCTCCAGCGCAGCTGCGGGCAGAACGGCAACTTCCCGTGTGGAGTTGATAATGAAGCAGCCGTTAAACGCAGGATTATTAAACGGCGCAGCCAGCAGGAACTGTTCAATATTTTGCCAGCCATACGGCTGTTTTTGTAACAGAAACTGAGCAGGCGCGCTACTGACATAGTGTTCAAGCGCGCTGACAAAAAGCTGCTCCTTACTGCAGAAGGTGGCATACAGGCTTGAGCGGTTAATATCCGTCGCTTCTTCAAGCTGGCCCAGGCTGGTGCCAGCCAGCCCGTTCTTCCAGAAGACCGGAATAACGCGGCTTAGAACATCTTCATTGCTTATTTTCCTGGGTCTGGCCATCGGGACCTCCGTTTTAAACCAATCGTTTTAATATGCATCCTGTCGGCAAAAAATACCAGACTGAAAAAAATAAAAAACTGATTGGTTCAAAACTGCTTGCCTTTTTACTGTGCCATTAGCTAGTTTTAAAACGAACAGTTTAAAACAGGATCGCAGCATGAAAACCGAGACTCTTTCAGCCCGATATGCCTTCTGGATTAGTGCCGCCGTAGTGGCCCATACGCTCTGGACCAGCGCAGCACCCGCAATGATCTATCCGCTCTATGCCGCACAGTGGCACCTGTCCTTTACTCTTGTAACGGTGATTTTTGCTGTTTATCCGCTGACAGTTGTGGTGACGATGCTGCTGTTTGCGGGCCTGTCCGACAGAGCAGGCAGAAAATATGTCATGCTCGTTGGCCTGCTCAGCTCTGCTGCGGGCGTGCTGATGTTTGCGGCTGCAGACAGCGTAGCTGTCCTGTTGGCGGGGCGGGTCATGATGGGAATAGGCGTGGGATTATCAGCAGGGCCTTCTGCCGCGGCACTGGTAGATTACGCCGGTCAGGGCGGCTCAGCGCGCGCGGGTGCTGTGACGCTCGGGGCGCAGTCGGTGGGGTTCGCCGCGGCCCTTTTACTGGCCGGGGCGCTGGTCACGTGGGCACCGGCGCCTACGCGCCTGAGTTTTTATGTTCTCTTTGCGCTGCTGATAGTCCTGATCGTTCTTTGTCTGTTCATCCCGGGCGACCGTCCTGTGGGAATGCCTTCCAGACTGCTGGCCCGCCCTGACGTGCCAGTATACCTGCGCCACACTTTCATCTATGCCGCGCTGGCGGTAACGGGCGCCTATACCCACGGGGTGCTCATATCATCTGTAGGCGCTCAGATTGCCCGTTCGCTCATCGGTTCACCCAGCCCGTGGATTAACAGCGTGGCGCTGGCACTTTTTCCCGTGGCGCTGGGAATCGCTGGAAGCCTTGCCAGAAAGATTGAGGCTCGCCGTTCAGTCATAACGGGATCGATTGTCTCCGCGACGGGTATGCTCAGCCTGTGTATATCCGTATCTGAACACAGTCTGGTTTTTTTTATCAGCGCCTCACTTATCTCCGGCGCCGGCTATGCCTTTATGACCTTTGGCGGACTGGGCCTGATTGCGCGCGAGGCACGGCAGTCGGATCGCGGCAGCGCCATGTCTATGCTGTTCGTTTTTGCCTATCTCTTTACCGGCGGGCTCGCCGTTTTCCTCGGCAAAATGGCCACACAGCTGAACCTGGCGGTGGCGGTGTTCACCGGCGCGTTGATCCTTATTTTCATCTGTGCAGTGCTGATTATTCTTGGTTTATTTCAGCTGCGCAGCACTAACCGGCTTTCTGCAGCCGACATCTGAAACGTTTCTTACCACTCACCGGCGCTGAGATGTCATGCAGCGCTACAGGTTTCTTTTACCAAAATTCAGGAGAATACAATGTCCTTAAACATCTATCCGCTCAACCTGGGCAATATTACGCTCGATAAATCAGGTCTGGTGTTATTTCAGGATGCGGGCGTGAAAACCACGATCCCCACGCTGGGTTTCCTCATCACCGGCGGCGAGTATCCGGTGCTGGTTGATACCGGCTCGCGCTCAACGGAATATTACCGTCAGTTCGGATTTGAGGCTGAACAGACGCGCGAGATGACCCTTATATGGCTGCTTGCCCAGCATGGCCTGAAGCCTGCCGATATTCGCTACGTTATACATACGCATGCGCATGTTGATCATGCAGGGGGAGATTATCTTTTTCCCATGACCACAACGGTTTGCCTGTCGAGACGTGAGCTGTCATTCGCCGCCTCCGGCATTATGGGGCCGGCAATGTATGCGCTTGAAGATACCCGCCATCTGCTTGACCGCCTGTATACCAGAGGCGCGCTGCGCCTGTTCGATGTGGACGGTAGCTATGAAGAGGAGGTTATCCCGGGGGTAACGGTGCGCCTGAGCGGCGGTCATACGCCGGGTTCAATTTCTGTGCTGGTGGATACCGCCGAGGGCATTGCCAATATCAGCGGCGATGTGGTGTACAACCTGCAGGGCAGCCTTATCGATCCCTTCCTCGACAGTCTGAATCCTGGTGAACCGACCATTACCGGTAACCGGGCGATGTCGACGCTTGAGGAGAAGACCGCGATCAAAAAAGCCCTGGCCGGCGTCCGCTTTATACTGCCCAGCCATGATGTGCCTGCACTCGTTCAGGGAGGCAAGGTTATAGGTCTCCTGCATAATGCGATCTCTAATCCCGAAGCCCGCGTCACTGACTCTTCTGCCTACACATTGCTGTAATGTCTCCGCGGAGCCTGCCAGGCTCCGCTTTTCATTTAACCATCGATGAGCCCGCGCGGACCTTACTTTCACTGCAGGAGTGAAAGTGCTGATGGTTTTCCCACGTTTTTCTGCACGCGCTGAGCCCGTAATCTCTCATCAACGAATCGACAGCGATACTGCTCACGCCATAACAAACGGGAACCACACTATGAAAGCCATTGTATACAGCCAGAACGGACTGCCGGTTACCGATCCGCAGTCTCTTTACCAGACCGAATTACCAAAACCTCAGCCGGGCGAACACGACCTACTGGTAAAAATAAGCGCGATTTCGGTGAATCCGGTCGATATCAAAGTGCGCGCGGGCTCGCCTGTGACGCAGCCGCGCATTCCTGGCTGGGACGCCGTGGGCACAGTGGAGGCTATCGGTGAGAGCGTCACCCTGTTCAGGCCTGGCGACAAGGTCTATTACTCTGGCTCCATTGTTCGCCCGGGCTCGTATGCAGAATACAGTCTGGTTGACGAGCGTATTGCCGCTCATAAGCCCGCTTCACTGAGCGATGCCGACGCGGCTGCGCTCCCGCTCACTTCCCTTACCGCCTGGGAGCTGTTGTTCGACCGTCTTGAAGTGAAGGAAGGACACGGCGACGCCATTCTCATCATTGGTGCTGGCGGCGGCGTGGGTTCGGTGCTCACTCAGCTGGCCAGCAAGCTGACCGGTCTTCGCGTTATCGGCACAGCTTCCCGCGCGGAGACGGCGGAATGGGTGCGCGAACTCGGCGCTCATGACGTCATCGATCACTCCCGTCCGCTGCTGGAGGGCCTGCGTGAAATCGGTGTCTCTTCCGTACGTTACGTCGCGAGCCTGACGCACACCGACAAACACTATCAGCAGATTGTCGAAGCGCTGGCGCCTCAGGGCCGGCTGGCTGTTATTGACGATCCGGAAACGCTGGATGCCTTACCGCTCAAGCGTAAGGCAGCCTCCCTGCACTGGGAACTAATGTTCACCCGCTCGCTGTTCCAGACCCCGGATATGATCCGTCAGAACGAGATTCTGGAGAGCGTGCGCCGCCTGGTTGAAGACGGCACCCTGCGTACCACGAAAGGCGAGCACTACGGAAAAATCAGCGCGGAAAACCTTCGCCGGGCGCACGGCTTTATCGAAAGCGGCCGGGCACGCGGAAAAATCGTGCTGGAAGGTTTCTGATTTCCCTGCCGGTCAGGCTACAGGCCGGCTGGCCCATTCTCTGTCTCAGGACGATGCAATGATGAAAACACATATGATGAAAACGGCGTTGGCACTCTCTGTGGCGCTGGTGGCGGGTGGCAATGCCCTGCATGCGCTGGCGGCGGATGCCCACGCGAACCCAACCCTCAGCGAGCTTGCTCAGGACCGTGCGATCGGCAAACCCGAAGTGGTGGCGACGTTCAGCGGCGCCATGCCGACCGGGGTCACCGTGACCGAAACGGGCCGTATTTTTGTGAATTTCCCGCGCTGGGGTGACGACGTTCCCTTTACCGTGGCCGAGGTAAAAGGGAACCGGCTGGTGCCTTACCCGGACGCCGCGATAAATACCGCAGACACTGCTGCTCCCCGCACACATTTGTTGAGCGTACAGAGCGTAGTGGCTGACGGCCGGGGCCGGGTCTGGATACTCGATACCGCCGCGCCGGGCTTTTCAAAACCGGTTGCAGGCGGCGCAAAGCTTGTCGCGGTTAACCTGAAAACCAATCAGATTGAGAAAACCGTTGTTTTCCCGGCTGACGTGATCAAACCCGCTACCTACGTCAACGATATGCGCTTCGATTTTCGCATCGGTAAAGCCGGCGTAGCGTACGTAACCGACTCTTCACTGTCCGGGACCGGCGCGATTATCGTTATCGATCTGGACACCGGCAAAGCGCTGCGCCGTCTGGAGGGCGATCGCACAACGTCGCCTGAGGCAGGCTTTTCGCCTGTCGTAGAGGGCGAAACGCTGCTTCAGCGTCACGCGGACGGAACAACCGCGCCGTTCAGTGTCGCCTCCGACGGCATTGCCATCTCTCCAGACGGTAAAACGCTTTACTACAGTCCGCTCTCGAGTCGTCATCTGTACGCCGTTCCCACCGCGCTGCTTCGCGACCCGGCCGTTACAGAGTCTCAGCTCTCGGCGTCCGTGAAGGACCTGGGTGAAAAAGGGGCGTCAGACGGCCTGGAAAGTGATGCGAAAGGGGCTGTGTATGCCGGTGACTATGAGCGTAATGCTATCCGTAAGCTGCCGGCAGGCGGGGAGTGGACAACCATTGCGCACGGTCCTGAGATTCTGTGGCCGGATACCCTGTCCGTCGGACCGGATGGCTATCTCTACTTCACCACCAACCAGCTGAACCGCCAGCCCGGTTTCCACGGCGGTAAGGATTTGCGTCAGAAGCCTTATGCCCTGTTACGCATCAAAATCAATGCAGCACCCGCACCCACGCACTAAATCATTCTACTTCAGGGGGCCAGAGGCCCCCGCTATCAGGAGCAGGCATGTTCAGTAAAATGTATGACGTTGATGAAGATCACATTGACTTTCAGAAGGTGGTAGACGGGCTTTACTACCCGTTTTATATGGAGTGGGCCCGTCACGCCTTCATGAAAGAGGCGCGGGGGATTGATATTGAAGAGGAGTTCAGACAGGGACGCATTTATATGGTGCTGGAGTACTCCCTGCGTTTCCGTCAAAGCCTGAAAAAGGGAGACAGAATTTTCAATGGTCGGCCGTGTATGCCCGAAGCGGTGACAAACGCGTTAACTTGCTGATTTTTTCCCAAACCCGGCGCGTCCGTGATGAAATTCATATGCGCCGGGTTTTCTGCATCACCTCTGGCTGCCCGAACGTCCTTAATTGCCTGCGATACGTGAGGGTCAGATACGCCATACCCTAACTGCCTTCCAGCCCTGTCGCCATTTCTCCCAGTGTAATGTGAAGCGATAAATCGCAGTATTCAGCACTCACCTCATGAAGGCGGGAAATATGCGCTGTCGACCATATCCCCGGCGGCAAACTGATGCTGAGAAGCTGCGACGGCGCAGCGGAGAAAGACAGCTGCTCAAATCAGGCCAGTGCTCCATTAGTATTAACTCGAGGGGTGTTTGTGGCGGCTGACTGTTTTGCTCACTGCAGATGGTTTCAGGCCAGGTTGCTTAGAAGCTGTCGGAACAGGGAGTTTAGACAAGGGCACCGGGAATGTTAAAAGCCCCGACGCGCTGCGTACGGGGCCTTTTGCCGACAATCTGATACCGCTAAAGGAAGATTCAGCGGTTTCTATCCATAAACGTACCGGCAGAGCCGGCGTCCGGGTCGATAAACACGACGTCACCGGGTGAGCGGCGGGGCGTGTCCAGCGTCAGGAAAATCACGGGTTCTTCCAGCAGAACGGGAAGCGCATGCACAACGTTGCGCTCGAAAAAAAGCATATCGCCGGGTCCGAACTCGGCCTCGGTCGACGCATCTTCCATCCAGAACGTTCCGCGGCCTGAAAGCACATACAAATACTCATCGCATTCGCGATGAAAGTGAGGGGGAACGCCCCGGTAAGCCCGGAACACACGGCTGCTGGCATCCGGGCGGTCGGTTAAATAGATATCGGCCAGCATCGTGGTAGCCGACTCCGGCAGGTTTTTTGCGATTTCGGCCGGTCTGAAGCGCGCTGACTTCTGCGCAGTGATATCCGCCATGTCATTTTCTCCTTAGCGATTGCATGGATAAGGGCAGAGAGCAGAAGCGGCGAATTCTTTCCCGCCTCTGCGCCACTGAAGTCCTGAGCATCAGCTCACTTTAGGGAAGTCAACGACGGTGTCGTTTACCCTGTTCACCATGTTGGTAAACAGAATGGCGCTGACGGCACTAATGGTTTCCACAACCTGCTGGTCGCTGAATCCGGCCTCGCGGAAAGAGGCAACGCGATCGGCTGATACCGTTCCACGTGTGGAAACGAGATACTGAACGAACTGCACCAGCGCATCGATACGCGCATCGCCGCTGAAGCGGGCTTCACGCAGCTCCAGCGTCTGCTCATCGGTGTAACCCGCTTTTTTAGCCATCAGCGTATGAGCGGCCAGGCAATAGTCGCAGCCCGACTCTTCACTTACCGCCAGATTAATCGCTTCCAGCTCACGGGCGCTCAGGCTGCCTTTGTGCAGGGCCGCATTCAGCTGAAGCATCTGACCCAGAACGTCAGGCGAGTTGCTGCCGATAGTCAGATAGGCATTTGGGACTTTACCTATGCTGCCTTTAATCGCGCTAAACAGCTGGGCGGTTTTGCCAGTGGCATCGCTTTCAGTGATGGTATGTAAACGGCTCATAGTCAACTCCTGGTTTTATCTACGGGTAGGGGTACAGGTGCCAGAGTCGTTTGGCTTATCAGACTCTGTCGCGCTGAAGTCAGGAGTACAGTACTGCGGCTGTAAGATATGAAAAAGCTACTGGCTGAGTCAGGACTTTATCTTGAAAAGGTAAAATGGGGAGTACGTCGCTAAGCTTTTTTAAAACTCAGCATCAGACTCTGACGGTCAGAAGTCTGGCTTAGGATAAACAGGATAAAGAGCGGCTAGCGTTGAGGAAATAGCGTCGCGGCGCGCCTGAAAAAAACCGGTGCGTTCGCACCGGTCACAGTTTTGCTGTTGGCACCCATCTCTTCTTCACGCCTGTTTTACCAACCCGAACAGGTCATTAAGCGATTCGCTCATGGTGGGATGCGTGAAAATTTGATCTCTGAGCACCGTGTACGGCAATCCCGCATCCATGACGGTTTTCACAATATTGATCACCTCGTGAGAGTCCGCTGCCAGCAGCGCCACGCCAAGAATTTTCTTGCTGTCATTGTCTACCAGCGCTTTCAGGACGCCTCGCGTATCGTTAATAACGCGAGCACGAGGAATGGCCGCTACAGGCAATGTCACCACCTGAAAATTCCTGCCCTGTTCACGCGCCTGCGCTTCTGTGAGGCCGATGCGCGACAGCGTTGGCGTCATAAATACGGAATAGGGGATATTCACGCGATCGTCTGTGGTTCGCTTTCCTTTACCCAGAAGCTGATCGTGCACAATGCGAAAATCATCCAGCGAAATGTAGGTAAACTGCGGGCCACCGGTGACATCACCCAGCGCCCATATGTGGTCCACTGACGTTTTCAGATGCTTATCAACCAGGATTGCACCTCGCGTATCCGTGGTTACATCCGCGTTTTCCAGTTTCAATGTCTGCGTTGCCGGACGGCGCCCGGTTGCCACCAGTAATACATCTGCCTGACGATCGCCGTGACCCGTATGGAGCGTAACGCTGTTATCGTCACTGGTAACCGACTGCACCCTGGTGTCCAGCTCAATTTTTACGCCCTGGTCCTGCAGAACGGTTTTTATGGCCGCGCTGATATCAGCATCCTCACGTGACAGAAATTGCGATGAAGTCTCAAATAAGGTGACCTCACTGCCGAAGCTGGCAAACACAGAAGCGAATTCGACGCCAATATAGCCCCCACCCAGAATAGCTAGCCGTTTTGGCAGGCTGGATAAATTCAGGATGCCGGTGCTGTCGACAATGCGTGGCCCGGGGATTAAGCCGTCAATCTGCGGGATAACCGCCTCGGCGCCGGTATTAATGAAAATGCGATCGGCGCTGAGCTGACGGATACCCTGCTCAGTGTTGATTTTCAGCGTGTGAGGGTCGATAAATTCCGCATGACCATCAATCACCTCAACCTGCGCGATATTGGCCAGGTTCATGTAATTTTTTTCACGTAAAAGCTCGACTACAGCGGTTTTGCGCTGCATCGCTTCACTGAAGTCGGCGGTGGTTTGCGCATCGTGCACTAGCGCCTTGGTGGGAATACAGCCGACGTTAATACAGGTGCCGCCATACATCTCTTTTGATTTTTCAACGATCGCCACGCGCCAGCCTGCACGCCCAAGAGCGGCGGCCAGCGTTTTGCCTGCTTTACCAAATCCGATAATCGCTGCCTGATAATGGTTCATGATGCTCTCCGGTTTAAAAAGCTGTAAAAATAGTCAACACCATCAGCTTACGATTGACGGCGACGCGCTTTTACGCCGCAACGCTGGCTTTTTTGTCTTTGCGTCTGAAATACCCGATTTGAGAATGAGAAATGGAAAACAGAGGACAAGCATGGATCCACTGAGTCACCTGCTGTTACTGCATAACCCACAGGGCCGCATCGACAAAAACTGTGTACTGAGTGGCGAATGGCAGCTGCCGCATCGGGCAGGGCAGCTGCGTTCGGTGCGCTCGGTGGTTCAGTCATGCTGGATATGCCAGGCTCAACGAAAATAGAGCTCTCTTCCGGCAGCGTGGTATTCCTGCCGCAAAATACCGCGCACCGCCTTTATCAACAGAGTACGTTGCCAACGCAACTGGTATGCGGAGTGCTGGAATTACCCGCGTCAGCCCAGGCTTTTCTTACGGCGCTGCCGGAAGTGCTGATGCTGGCGCCAGCGGTGGAGAGTCATGAAGCGCGCTGGCTGGCCGCCGCTCTGCCTTTACTTACCCAAAGTGATACCGCCGATGCACCGGGCGACGAGGCGCTGCGCAGTCATCAAATCAGCGCGATGTTTACCCTTGCTGTTCGCAACGGCCTTTCTGAGACGCTGCAGAATAAAAGTCTGCTGGCCCTGGCACTCCATCCTCGGGTCGGTACGCTGATCGCCCAACTTTGCGAGGCGCCGGAACGGCCGTGGACCGTGGAAGAAATGGCACAGCGCGTTTTTATGTCGCGCGCCTCTTTTGCGCTGCTGTTCCGCCAGCTGAGCGCAACCACGCCGCTTGCCGTGCTGACCTCTATTCGCCTGCAGCTGGCCGCTCAGCAACTGGCGCGCGATTCCGCACCGGTAATCAATATTGCCCTAGCTGTGGGCTATGCCAGTGAGTCCTCATTTCATAAAGCTTTTCTGCGGGAGTTTGACTGCACACCGGGCGAGTACCGCCGACGAACAGAAATGCTGGCGAAAGAAGATGTGATGCTTTTTCGGGCATAATGCTTTAAAGCTTTTCAGACGCGGTTAACCGCTGGCGCTGAGTTTCATGCTGTTGTACTGAGATTAATTCGCGGTGTTACATCAATACATCTTCGTGAATGCCGAAGACAATTTGTTCGGCATCACGGTAAGCAATAACTTCATTTTGATGAATCAGTTAATGAGCGCACCGCCTTCAATATCAATAACCGTACCGGTGACAAACGGATTATCCAGCAAAAACAGATAGCCTTTAGCGATGTCCTGCGCGCGGCCGTATGCTTTCACCGGCAGATTTGCAGCAGCCATCTGGAGCATGTTTTCACGCGCAACGGGCTCCATACTGGCGTACGCCTCCGTATCGGTCAGTCCCGGACTCACCACGTTCACGCGCAACGGGGAGAGTTCTTTTGCCAGTACCTTTGCGGCTGATTCAATGGCAGCATTCATCGTTGATTTAACAATGGTTCCGCTCAGCGTACGTCTTGCCACAAAACCGCTGGTCAGCGTAAGCGTTCCACGGGGTCGGATATTTCTGCTGAGATGCCTGGCGGTATAGATGCTGCCCCAGAATTTGGTATCAAAAGCCAGCCGCGCCGCGCTGAGATCCATTTCAGAGAGAAATCCACCGGGTGCCTGTGAGCCTGCCGTAAACACAATATTATCTACATCACCCAGCGAACTACTCAGCGCAACGACTTCTGCTTCGTTACTGACATCCAGTTTTAATGTTCTGATATCTGCTGGCTTCAGATTAAGCGATCGACGCGCAGCTTCCAGCTTCTCATTATTTCGTCCTGCAAGAATAAGCTCGTTTTCCTGCTCCGCCAGTGCACTGGCCACAGCAAAACCAATGCCTGAAGCGCCGCCAATAATTAATGTTTTACTCATCAGATTTATTCCTCATGTTTATCAAAAGATGGAACTCTGTATGTCGCTTTGGAAAGTGGTGTTAAAAGCACTTTACTTACCAAGCCCTTTTTTGATAATGACAGCGAAAGTGGAATTACTTTTCGGAATAAATGAAAGATGGGAAAGCTTGAGGACATGGCGCTTATTGTCGAAGTGGCCGAGACCGGCGGACTGTCGGCCGCCGGGCGACGTCTCTCGCTGTCACCGGCGTCAATGACAGCAAGACTGAAAGCGATAGAAGAGCGCTACCAGACCCGGCTCTTTCATCGTTCCACACGCGCTATCACGCTGACAAAGGTCGGAGAGGATTTTTACCATGCCGCGCTTCGGGTACTGGACGAGGCACGACACGCAGAATCGCTTTTGATGCAGAAAGAGGGAGTACTCAGCGGAAACATTCGCATTTCTGCCCCATCTGATTTCGGTAGACAATATCTCAGCCCTGCGATACTGGATTTTTCCCGCCTTCATCCTGACGTGAATCCGTCGGTTTACCTGGGAGAGCGCGTTGAGGACCTGATCGCTAACCGGCTGGACATGAGTATCCGTTTCGGTAATTTGCCGGACAGCAGCTTGATCGTCAGGAATATCGCACCTAACCACAGGGTGCTGGTTGCATCAGATACATATCTTCAAACCTATGGAATGCCCTCTACGCCTGATACTCTTCACGATCACAGGTGCCTGGCTCTGGAGCTTCACGGTGTTGTCATAAATGAATGGCGATTTGAAGAAGAAGGCGTTAGCAGAACTATTCGCGTGAATCCTGCCATGGTGTGTGACGATGGCGCACTGCTCCGTCAGTGGGTGCTTATGGGCGCGGGTATTGCCTGCAAATCCTGGTGGGATGTAAAAAGAGACGTTGAACAGGGAAGGCTTCATGTTCTGTTTGCAGAGAGTTTTATAGGATTCAGCCGCTTCGATCGCAAAAATGTCGGGCTGCAGTTTGTCTATCCACAGCGTAAGCTTCAGCCTTTACAAGTGTCTGCGTTTAGTGAATTTTTCATCGACTGGCTGAAAAAAGCATAATGTGGTTTGGCTATATTCATGTCTGACACATAACGGTAAAACCGGGCAGGGTAAGCCGTCTGCTCAGGCGACAAACGGCCCTTTGCCGCTCAGAAGTGCAAGGTCCCCTGCGAGGGAGTGAGATCTGGCTAATCAATGCGAACAGGTGTTTTCCCGGTTACCATGCCAATAGCGCCCGCATAAATTTCTTTCATACCATCAACTGCCTCTTTTTCAGACTTCCTCAGCTGCTCAAGGATGTTGTGTTTTTCAACGTGTTTACCTGATGAAATCAAAGAAGATACTGCACGCCCGATCGCTAAATTGATTTCATCCATAGCCTGTGAAGTAATGATATCCATTTTGGCTCCTCAATGTTCAAATCATATCAGTGCGGGAAGATCGACATTTGTTAAACGCTCAATACCCATCTATGCCGGTAGAATCTCGAATAATACCAGGAAAAGTGCAAGGCGATAATCAGTCATGTCTGAAGGCGCGCAGACATTCAATCTTGCCAAAATGGTCTCTTTCGCGCTTGCGGCCCATTAGTACGAACGCGCGTTCAGAAAAGCGCCCAGCCCTGTTAATGACACTATTTTGGAATGCGGGGCGATAAGCAACACCATCAACATAATCATCCAAATGCAGGTCGAGCTTCTGCTTCTGGCATGAAGCGGAGTGCCGCAGCGTCTTTGAGCGAGCAGACTCAGTAAGCTTTGAGGCTGGCATAAGTAATAGAGAGAGACGCAGGCAGCCTGTGAAACGCCTTACTCCCCGGCAGGCCGACATGCGGAAAGGGTGTTTTCGCTGCTGCCGGAAAGCGCGTTAAACGCCAGAAGCAAAGATTTGTTTTCCGGTATGGCGGCTGAATCCGGTGAGTCGCTAATTTCCTGCATGTTAATCTTCTGTATTGTGAACCTGATCACCTCCTCGCCGGACGCTATTCAAACCAATCCCACTATAGTCGTTAAACATTCCGATTACGGTGGGTTACTAAAATGAAAAGAAATAAAAAAGCGGTGCACAACCGTTTAGCCACAAACATAACCATGGCATTATCTCTGGCTGTTTTTTCACTGGCGGGAAGCACAATGGCAAATGCCGCAGTAGATCATCAAACAGCATTAGTAGGAACATGGACATCAATTCCAGATGCGCCGTCAGCGCAAAAACCCGACCATCCCAGTGAAGGGTTATATCGTCTGAAGGTGAACAGCGACGGTACGCTGACGCCACTTGATGTGATCAAGATGAAAAGTCCGTCGTGGATTGTGAGATCCCGCGATGGGCGTTTTGCCTACACCACCAATGAAGAGAATGACGGCGCGGTTACCGCGCTGAGCGTGGATAAAAGCGGACAGGTGCAGGTGCTTAATAGCGTGGAGAGTCACGGCCAGCAGCCTACTCATGCGACTATCAGCCCGGACGGTAAGTTCCTGTTTGTCTCCAACTACTCCGTGGCGAAGGGAGGAGCGGGCGTATCGGTCTTCCCGATCCATCAGGATGGCAAACTGGGCGAGCAGGTACAACATTTCCCGTTCGAGCACGGTACCGGTGCCGTTAAAGGGCGTCAGGACGGCGGCCATGCGCACGCCACCACTTTTACGCATGATGGCAACTATCTCTACGCAGCCGACCTCGGCGGTGACAAGCTGCACGCCTACCGCTATCACGCTGATAAAGCACAGCCGCTGGAGGCAGATAGCGCGCGCGACGTGAATTTTACGGCCGGTTCGGGGCCTCGCCATATGGTGTTTGCGCCAGATGGCAAGCATGCCTATGTCATCACTGAAATGGCCGGCGAAATTGTCGTGTTCAGCGTGAGTCAGGATCGTCTGGAGCCGGTTGGCCATATCAGGTTAAATAGCGAAAACAGCAGCGCAGACTATCGCAGCGGTGGAGGCATTATTTTAAGTCCGAACGGCAAATATCTGATTGCGTCGAATCGCGGCTCAGATAATAAATTGCTGGTGTTCAAAATTGAAGCGGATGGCATGTTGGGTAAACCCACAAGCTATAACGCTAACGGTATTGAACCGCGTGCCTTTGCCTTCGACGGTAGCGGTAAATATTTTTACGTAGCTAACGTCTTCACTAACACTATTTCTCTGTTCCATTTCGATGAGAATACCGGCGAGATGAAAGCGGCGGGTGACGCGGCGAAAATATCTACGCCAACGGATATTAAATTCTTTAATTAAGCCAAAATGCTCACTCGCCAGGGGCGGCCTTACTGGACGCCCCTGGCATCAGTCAGCTATCCGCGTAGCTGCTTAGTTTTAGACGCGCGTGGTTGCTTTGATCGCGTCGACAAACAACCGTAACGCGAGAGGCATATGACGATGCTGCGAAAAGTAGAGCGCGATACCTTGCGAAGCGATGGTCCAGTCATCCAGCGAGGTAACCAGGCGCTCTTTATCCAGCCCGTGCCGAGCATAGCGCTCCGGCACATAAGCCACGCCTAATCCGGCGATGGCTGCCTCTGTCATTAACGCACCGCTGTTGAGCGTCAAACTGCCAGGTACATCCAGCGCAAACCGCTCCTGGTTTTGCTCATATTCCCAATGGTACCGTTTTCCGCCGGGTAAACGATGTCGTAAGCAGGTGTGCTGCATCAGATCCTGTGGGTGCTTAATGGGTGGACGTGCGGCTAAATAATCAGGCGATGCCACCGTAACAAAGCGTAACGGCCCGCTCAGCGCGATGGCCACCATATCCTTAGGCACATCTTCAAACAGCCGTATACCGGCATCAAAACCCTGCTCGACAATATCAACCAGTTCACCTTGCGCAACTAAATCAATTTCAATCCCTGAATATTTTTGCATGAATGTCGGCAATATCGTTTCCAGCAGAAGGCCGATCGCTGCATCGCTGGCGCTGATGCGCAGTGTTCCGTAGGGTTGGCGATCGCTGGCGGTGACCTCATTCAGCAACTCGTCCATTTGATCGAGCAGTGGCGTCATGCGCGCAATCAACATTTCACCAGTTTCGGTCAGCGCCACGCTTCGCGTTGTTCGATGGAAAAGCCGCACGCCAAGCGCCGTCTCCAGCCCTTTTATAGTGTGGCTGAGCGTTGAACGCTTAAGGCCGAGCACATCCGCCGCGCGGCGGAAACTGCGCTGATCGGCAACCGTTTTCACCGCCAGCAGTTCATTCCAGGACGGACGCTTCATTGTTTAAAATTTCCCACCATCGCATGCCGGTTTGGGGAGATTATGGCATCAATCATTCGTTTTAAGATGAACGTCGGTTTACTAAACGGGAGAATATTGATGAAAACCTGGCTCATTACCGGCGCATCCAGCGGCCTTGGACGCCTGATGTGTGAAAGTCTGCTGGCCCGTGGCGATCGGGTAGTGGCAAGCGTGCGACGCGAAACCGCATTAGAGGATATGCGTGCGCAATACGGCGATAATCTACAGCTCATGGTGCTGGATATCAGCGAGACAGCAACGATTAAACCCGCCATTGAGGCTGCATTCGCTCAGGCGGGCACGATTGATGTGGTGGTAAGCAACGCGGCTTATGGGCTGTTTGGCGCAGCGGAAGAACTGAGCGATACGCAAATTGAGCGCCAGATTGCGACTAATCTCACCGGCTCAATTCAACTGATTCGCGCGGTAACTCCGTTTTTGCGGCAACAGGGCGGCGGTCGTATTGTGCAGGTTTCCTCGGAAGGCGGTCAGATTGCTTATCCTGACTTCAGTTTGTATCACGCCACCAAATGGGGAATAGAAGGTTTTGTCGAAGCCGTTCGACAGGAAGTCGCGGCGTTTGGCATCGACTTTTTATTAGTGGAGCCAGGGCCAACGGCAACGCGATTTGGTGCGGGGCTGGATATTGCGGATGCCTTACCCGTTTACAACGATACAGCAGCAGGAAAAATGCGGGCGGCGCTAATGAACGGCGAATTTGAGATTAAAGGCAATGCTCAAAAATGCGTGACGGCGATGATCGCAGCCGCAGATGCTGACAATCCGCCACTGCGCTTACCGCTTGGCAGCACGGCCTATAACAATATTGAAACGGCGCTAAACATGCGGCTGGAGGCACTGCGGGCAATGAAAACCGTGGCGTACAGTGCTGACAATCTGGAGAAGTAGCCGGAGTGCCTGTGTTTAACATCCTTAACGCGCCCGATATTTTAAATCTATCGGTGTGATAGTTAGCATGGTAACAATGTCAGCACTTATTGATAATATTCTAATAGTAACCTTGGGTATCATTATCTCATCGAAAGCAAACGTGCTTTCAACCATACAAACCAAGGATTAAGACCATGAAAACCATCAAAGCAATCTCTATCGCAGCCGTTGCCGCCCTTTCACTGATGTCAGCAGCCAGCTTCGCGCAGAGCATTTCTGTTACTTCCGGCACGCTTGACGGTGCAGAAGCCAAAATCGCCGCAGAGGCTCAGCAGCAGGGCGCTCAGTATAAAATTACTGAGGCTAACACCAATAACCGCGTCCATATGACCGCTGAGCTCTACAAATAAGGAATGGTCGCAAAAGGAAGTGCCGAAGAAGGCCGCCCAGAGGGCGGCCTTCTTCGCATTTTCGATGCTAATTTTCATTCGCCAGAGATCATGCTTCTGGCAGGCGCTTCAGCCACGCCGCACCGATCCGCGCCATACCACGCTGGCCTCATAGATTAAACGGTCGTTTTGCTGTTCCGCTCGTGGACGCAGCTCTTCCTGACGTTCCTCCTGAGCGATTAGCCACTGCACCGCGTCATGTGCAAACTGCTCGACCGGCTGAGCGAAGGTGGTGAGGTTATAGGATGACCAGCCGCTTTGCGGGATATTGTCATAGCCCACCACGCAGAGATCTTCAGGGATACGCAACGCGAAGCTATGACGCGCTTCGTCCATAAATCCGCACGCCACCAAATCGGTTACGCAGAATACGGCGTCAGGCCGCTGCGGACGGGTGAGGAGGCGATGCGCCAGAATCCGTCCGCTTTCATAAGAGGTGCTTCCGTAACGCTCTACTGTGACCGCCACACCTGCGCGCGACGCTGCTGCAAGAAAATCGCCTTCCCGTTTTATCAGGCTGGGCGTGCCGGCCAGCGAGTTAGCAAAGGCGAGGCGGCGACAGCCGGCGCGCAAAAACGCCATCAATGCAGTTTCCGCCGCTTGCGTGGAGTCAAGATTAATACTGAGCGAGCCGGGCAGGGTTTCATCACGGTTGATTAGCATCAGGTGCTGACCATGCTGGTAGCACAGGTGAGTAATCCCGCTGTCAGGCATGCCGGAAAGGATGATAGAGGCGTCGGCGCGGAAGTTAATGGCCTGCTGTAGCGCGGCTGAGACGCTGCTGTCCGAGCGGTCGGTGTTAATTATCATCGCTACTTTGCCTGCCGCCTGCAGACATTGCGTCATCCAGCTTACCAGGCTGGCACGGTAAGGCGTGGCGACTTCAGAGACGATCAAACAAACAATACCGCTGCGGTTACGCACCAGGCTGCGCGCCAGATGATTAACGTGGTAACCCAGCTCTTCTGCCGCCTTCATTACGCGAGCGCGCATCGCTTCCGATACGCTGGCGCCGGGCGTGAAGGTGCGGGACACCGCGGAACGTGAGACCCCAGCGCGGCGGGCCACATCCTCAGCGCTGACAACCGTTTTCCCCTGATTCATGTTTCTCCTCGTCATAGCCACAGGCCCAGAAAGAGTCTGTATCAGATTGCACATATGTGCAAAAGAGAAGTCTGGCGTAATGTTGCAATTTTGTGACATGACTAATCAATTGCATCGTAAGCTGATTGACAGGCTATTTTTTGTTCTCTACTAATTTGCACACATGTGCAAGAAACAGATGCCAGTGCAGCATCACCTCTGACCCAGGAGAACACCATGCGTTATACCTTGTTGATCCCAGCCATCACCCTGTGTTGCTCGACCCTGCCGTTAACCGCCCATGCCGCCGGTAATCTTAATATGATCTGCTCCGCTGATGTGGTGGTATGCGAACAGATGACGCGCTTGTTTAGCCAGTCGCATGCGGACATCAAGGTCAGCATGGTGCGGCTCTCTGCCGGTGAAGCCTATGCGCGCATTCGCAGCGAAGCGCGTAATCCGCGCACCGACATCTGGTGGGCAGGGACGGGCGATCCGCATATGCAGGCGGCAGAAGAAAAGCTGACTCAGTCTTATAAGTCTCCCTTGCTGAGCCAGCAGCATGACTGGGCGCAAAAACAGGCTGAAATCTCAGATTTTCGCACGGTGGGTATTTATGCGGGCGCGCTGGGCTGGGGCTACAACACGAAACTTCTTGCCGCAAAAAAACTGAAGGCGCCAGCCTGCTGGTCAGATTTGCTTGATCCGGGTTTCAAGGGCGAAATACAGATCGCTAATCCTAACTCTTCCGGCACCGCCTATAACACGCTGGCTACGCTGGTGCAGATCATGGGTGAAGACAAAGCGTTTGAATATCTGAAAAAACTCAATGCGAATATCTCGCAATATACCAAATCGGGTTCTGCGCCGGTAAAAGCCGCGGCGCGTGGAGAAACAACTGTCGGCATCGTTTTTATGCACGATGCGGTGGCGATGGAGGTCGACGGTTTTCCTATTAAAACCGTTGCGCCTTGCGAAGGCACCGGCTACGAGATTGGATCGATGTCCATCGTAAAGGGCGCGCGCAACCTGGCCGACGCCAAAATCTGGTATGACTGGGCGCTCAGCGCCGAAGCGCAGTCGCACATGAAAGAGGCGAAATCCTTCCAGCTTCCTTCCAATACTCAGGCGGAAATCTCTCAGTACGCGCCGCGATTCGAAAACATCAAGCTGATCGACTACGACTTCAAAACCTACGGGGATTCCGCGAAGCGCAAAGCGCTGCTCAGTCGTTGGGATAAAGAAATCGGCGCCAGCGCTCAATAACCCTGCTATGTCGGCGTAATGCCCGGCTAACCAATTCAACGGCGGTGGCGTAAGCCTGATGTCCGCTTCAGCCTGAAAACTCAGGTCGAGGTGATTCATGAATGCATATAACCGGCGCTTAACCGGCGCGCTGGCTCTGGGGGCCGTGTCATTGACGCTGCTTCCATGGTACAGCCTTGAGGCGGGCTTTTTTGATTTCTCATGGCTCGGCGGGCTCTGGCGCGACGAAGCCGCCGCCCCGGCGTTGTGGCAAACCATCGTCTGGCACCGTCCATGGCTCGCCGTTATCACGGGGCTGTTTGCCCTTGCTGCTCTGTGCGGATTAATTAAAAACCGCGCATGGCGAAGCGCTTTGCTGTCAGGCGTTAGCGCCCTTGGCGTGTTCTTTATGATCGCAGAGGGCCATGCCATTGGCTACAGCGGCTGGAGCTGGGCATGGCTGGAAAACGTGATGGGAACGCTGGAGCAAGGCCAGCCCGCTTTTGGCGCAGGGGCGCTGCTGATGCTGACCACCTTTCTGCTGCTGTTCGCGTTTGCCCTGGCAGAGCGCGGCGTGCTGAGAGGTGATGCCTTCGTGGTCGCCGCTATCGTGTTGTTGGTGGCGCTGGTCAGCGCCTTCGTGCTCTATCCGGTGCTGAGCCTGTTTGTGGTGTCGGTGCAGGATGTGGACGGTAGCTTCAAGCCAGATGGCCTGCTGGCGAATATGGGCGACCCGTCGATATGGAGCCTGTCTTGTCTTGCAGGCGGCACCTGCGGAACCGCCTGGCGCACGCTGACGCTGGCGCTGATGACCGCTACCGGTTCCACTTTGCTGGGGCTGGCCTTTGCGCTGGCGGCAACGCGCACCGCGCTGCCATTCAAAAAAGCGCTGCGTCTTCTTACCATTCTCCCCATTATCACGCCGCCATTTGTCATCGGCCTGGCGCTGATCCTGCTGTTTGGCCGCTCCGGCGTGGTGACCAGCTATCTGGCGACGCTGTTCGGCATTGAGCCCGGCCGCTGGCTATATGGCATGACCGGTATCTGGATCGCGCAGGTGCTGTCATTTACGCCCGTGGCGTTTATGGTTTTGATTGGCGTCGTGGAAGGCATTAGCCCGTCGCTGGAGGAGGCCTCGCAAACCCTGCGCGCCAACCGCTGGCGCACCTTTACTCGCGTGTCGCTGCCGTTGATGGCGCCGGGGCTGGCAAATGCTTTCCTGATCGGCTTTATCGAAAGTATGGCCGATTTCGGTAATCCGATGGTACTGGGCGGCAGTCACGGCGTGCTTTCGACGGAGATCTTTTTCTCTGTGGTCGGCGCGCAAAACGATCCCAGCAGGGCCGCGGTGCTGGCGATGATCCTGCTCTGTTTTACCCTGTGCGCCTTTATTATTCAGCGCCTGTGGCTGTCCGGTAAAAATTTCGCCACCGTGACCGGCAAAGGCGATGGCGGCACGCATAGCGCGTTATCCAGGCCGATGCGCGCGGGCATTTACGGGCTGGTGATCCCCTGGGGCGCGTTCACGCTGGTGGTCTACGGCATGATTATGGTTGGCGGGTTTGTACAGTCATGGGGACTGGATAACAGCCTGACGCTGGAGCACTACATTCACGCCTTTCGCGTCACGCTGCAGGAGGGGCATCTGGTCTGGAGCGGTGTCGCATGGAACTCATTCTGGACCACGATTGAAATTGCGCTGATCGCGGCACCCCTTACGGCTATCGTCGGATTACTGACCGCATGGCTTATCGTACGGCAGAAGTTCGCCGGACGTCAGGCGTTTGAATTTGCCCTGATGTTGAGTTTTGCCATTCCCGGCACGGTTATCGGCGTCAGCTACGTGATGGCCTTCAACCTGCCGCCGCTGGAGATCACCGGCACCGCGTTAATTCTCATCGTCTGTTTCGTTTTCCGCAATATGCCCGTCGGCGTGCGTGGCGGGATAGCGGCCATGAGCCAGCTCGATAAAAGTCTGGATGAAGCCTCTCTGACGCTGGGCGCAACCAGCTTTCGCACGCTGCGCAAAGTCGTATTGCCGCTGCTGAAACCGGCCATCAGCGCTGCGCTGGTGTACGCTTTTGTCCGCGCCATTACCTCTATCAGCGCCGTGATTTTTCTGGTCAGCGCGCAGTACAACATGGCGACATCCTACATCGTCGGCCTGGTCGAAAATGGTGAGTATGGCGTGGCAATAGCCTATTCCTCTGTGCTGATCGTCGTGATGCTCGCCATCATTGCGCTCTTTCAACTGCTGGTCGGCGAACGACGCCTGCGTCGGGCAGCCAAAAGCAGCGCAATCGCCGCTGCGCCCGGCGCCCCCACGTCATTAACTCAGGAGAATGCCGTATGAGCACAGCAAAAGCAGGAACCGTCGTCTTTGAACATGTCGCTAAACGCTTTGCCGGGTTTACCGCCGTGCCCGACCTCTCGCTAACGGTGGAGGCTGGCACGCTGGTGACGCTGCTGGGCCCGTCCGGCTGCGGCAAAACCACTACGCTGCGTCTGCTGGCAGGTCTGGAGCATCCCACCTCGGGTCGCATTTTGATTGGCGGCAAAGAGGTCACGCATCTGCCTGCCAACGAGCGCAACGTTGCGATGGTGTTCCAGTCCTATGCGCTGTTTCCTCATATGTCGGCGCTAGAAAATGTGATGTACGGCCTGCTTTCCGGCGCCATGAGCCAGCGAGAAGCGCGTGATCGCGCGCGGGAAGGGCTAAAGCTGGTTGGGCTGGAAAATCAGGGGGATCGACTGCCGTCTGAGCTTTCCGGCGGCCAGCAGCAGCGTATTGCGGTGGCGCGCGCGCTGGTGCTGGAGCCGCAGGTGCTGCTGCTGGACGAGCCGCTCTCTAATCTGGATGAACGACTGCGCCGCCGCGTGCGCACAGATATTCGCGATTTGCAGCAGCGTCTGGGCTTTACCGCGGTCTACGTCACGCACGATCAAGAGGAAGCGCTGGCCGTCTCCGACAAAATCATCGTGATGAAAGAAGGAGAAATCGCCCAGCAGGGCGCGCCCGAAACGCTTTATCGGTCGCCCAATTCGGTTTTCATCGCCGATTTTATGGGAGAGGCCAACATCCTGGCCTGTGAAGTAGAGTCGCTGGAGGGTGATGAGGCGATGGTTCGCCTTGGCAAGCGGCTTTATCGCGTGCGCGGCAGCGGCGCCACGCCGGGAAAAGCGCAGCTTTCGGTGCGTCCGCAGTTCATTACGCTGTGCCCTTCTGGCGAAGGTGCGCTGCCGGGCGAAATCATTCATGCCACCTGGCTGGGCGATCATATTGAGTATGAAGTGAACACCCCTCTTGGGGCGCTGTTTATCGTAGATAACCAGATGGAGCAGCGACTGCCGCTTGCTGCGAACGTCAACGTAGATTTTAAACCGCAGGGACTGGCGCTGATCGTCCCTTAAACCGGCCATGAAGGAAACATTATGAGTGAGCTTGATAATAAGGCATTGATGACGCGTCTGGCGCTGGCAGAAGAGACGGCGCGCGACGCCGGGGGTCTCGCGCTGAGCTGGTTCCACCAGCGCGACAGTTTAGTGGTTGAAACTAAAAAAGATCTACAGGATGTCGTCTCCAGGGCCGACCGCGATGTGGAAAAGATGATTGATGCCCGTATCCGCGAGAGCTTTGCGGAAGACGGTTTTCTGGGCGAGGAGTTCGGCTTACAACCCGGCACGTCGGGCTTTACCTGGGTGGTCGATCCCATTGACGGCACCAGCCCATTTCTTAACGGAATGCCGAACTGGTGCGTTTCAATCGCGGTGTTGTACCAGGGGGAGCCGGTGGTTGGCGTGATTTTCGCGCCATGCTTTGACGAATGCTATGTTGCCGCGACAGGAAAGGGTGCGACGCTCAATGGTCGCGCCTTGCAGGTTGACCCTGACAGAACGCTGCAAAATCATGTGGTCGGCTTTGGCGCGAACAGTTACGTTACGCCGCAAGCGGTAGGCGAGCTGCTGACCGCGCTGTTAGCGGCAGGCGGAAATTTTATTCGCATCGGGTCGGGCGCGTTAATGCTGGCATGGGTCGCGGCCGGGCGGGTGGTGGGCTATCTGGAGCCTTACATGCATGCCTGGGATTGCATGGCGGGGTATTGCCTGGTGCGCGAAGCCGGCGGCTGGTATTTACCTTTTAACACAGAGGGCGAGCGCTTAACGAAAGGAGCAAAAGTGCTGGCCGTCGCGCCCGGCGCCCGCGATGAGCTGAAGAAAATAGCTGGCGTTTAGCATAAATACGCCTGACGTCAGTCTGGTCAGGCGTGTTGATGATCGGCACGAAAGCCTCTTCGGCTAGCGTGAATTCTCTGGTGCGGGATGGCGAACGGGCGTGATTGCCGATCGTTAACGTTAACCTGCCCGTTCAGCGTTTCAGATGCGAACGCCGAATGCGCAGCTCGCCCTGTCTATCAGGCGGTTAAGCGCTTCTTCCATGAGCAGGTCAAGGCGTTGGCTGTATGTTGTCAGCTGCCATCCGGCAGAGGCCGCCTCATCAATATCGTCAAAGCCTACTACGGCAAGTGGCGGGTTGCCTGCCGCATCCCACAGAGATTCCAATGCGACCAGCGTCAGTATGTCGTTCTCGCAAAAGAGCGCCTCAACGCGCTCAGCGTCGGGCGTGCGCTGCAAATACGCTTTTATGAGGGCGTAACCTGCGCGTTTTAACCCGCAGTATTGCTCAGGTTGTTCTATCTTTAGTGTCGTCAAAATAAAACAACCGCTGGAGTAAGGGTTTATGTCGGAAGAAACAGAAAAGAAAACACTTAGCCACCGCGCGCCCCACACTGGCCCGGAATCCTCAGAAGCCGGGTTGGGTTCGCTGGCACCCAAGGATGGTTCGCATCAGCCGCAACCCGAACCGACGCCGCCTGGCAAACAGCCTACCGCGCCAGGCAGCCTGAAAGCCCCGCAGACGCATAACGCCAAACTTGACCAGCTCGAAGCAAATCGCAAAAACGGCACCGATCGCGCTCTTACGACCAACCAGGGCACGCGCATCGCCAACGATCAAAACTCGCTGCGCGCCGGTTCTCGCGGTCCTACGCTGCTGGAAGATTTCATCATGCGTGAAAAGATCACGCACTTCGATCATGAGCGAATTCCAGAGCGAATCGTGCACGCTCGCGGCTCTGCGGCGCATGGCTATTTTCAGCCTTACCGCTCACTTAAAGATCTTACTAAAGCGCAGTTCCTGAGCGATCCAGACCAGACTACGCCCGTTTTCGTGCGCTTCTCCACGGTGCAGGGCGGTGCCGGTTCCGCCGACACCGTACGCGATATTCGCGGCTTTGCCGCTAAGTTCTATACCGAAGAGGGCGTGTTTGACCTGGTCGGCAACAATACGCCGGTCTTCTTTATTCAGGATGCGCATAAATTCCCCGACTTCGTGCATGCCGTTAAGCCGGAACCGCACAACGAAATTCCGCAGGGCCAGAGCGCCCATGATACCTTTTGGGATTACGTTTCCCTGCAGCCGGAAACCATGCACAACGTCATCTGGGCGATGTCCGATCGCGGCATTCCGCGCAGCTATCGCACTATGGAAGGTTTCGGCATTCACACTTTCCGCCTGATTAACGCCGAAGGCAAAGCGACCTTCGTGCGTTTCCACTGGAAGCCGGTAGCGGGCAAAGCCTCGCTGCTGTGGGATGAGTCGCAGAAGCTGACCGGCCGCGATCCTGACTTCCATCGCCGCGATCTGTGGGAAGCCATTGAAGCGGGCGACTACCCGGAATTTGAGCTGGGACTGCAGCTGATCCCGGAAGAGGATGAGTTTAAATTTGACTTCGATATTCTCGATGCGACCAAGCTGATCCCAGAAGCGCTGGTGCCGGTCGAGATCGTCGGCAAGATGGTGCTTAACCGTAACCCCGATAATTTCTTTGCTGAAACCGAGCAGGTTGCGTTCCATCCTGGCCATATTGTGCCGGGCCTGGATTTTACCAACGATCCGCTGTTGCAGGGCCGCCTGTTCTCCTATACCGATACCCAGATCAGCCGCCTGGGCGGACCGAACTTCCATGAAATTCCGATCAACCGTCCGACCTGTCCTTACCATAACTTCCAGCGTCAGGGCATGCATCGTCAGGATATCGATACCAACCCAGCTAACTACGAGCCGAACTCAATCAACGACAACTGGCCGCGCGAGACGCCGCCGGCGGCTAAAAACGGCGGCTTTGAAAGCTATCAGGAGCGGGTTGAGGGCCACAAAGTGCGTGAGCGTAGCCCCTCATTCGGCGAATACTATGCCCAGCCGCGTCTATTCTGGCTCAGCCAGACCGAGGTCGAGCAGCAGCACATTATCGGCGCCTATTCGTTTGAGCTGAGTAAAGTCGCGCGCGCCTATATTCGCGAACGCGTGGTGGATCATCTGGCGCGCATTGACATCGCCCTGGCGCAGGGCGTCGCGGATAATCTCGGCATCGCCCTGACCGACGAACAGCTGAATATTCAGCCGCCAGCGGCGGTCAACGGCCTCAGCAAAGACGATAGCCTGAGCCTTTATGCAATTCCAGACGGCGAGATCAAAGGACGTCAGGTGGCATTGTTGCTCAGCGACGGCGTGAAAGCGGACGATGTGCTGAACATACTGCAGGCGCTTAAAGCCGCTGGCGTACACGCCAAACTGCTGGCGCCGCATATGGGCCAGGTGCGCGCAGACGACGGTTCTGTGCTGCCGGTAGACGCAACCTTTGCCGGTCTGCCTTCTCTGACCTTTGACGCGGTTATCGTGCCGGATGGCAATATCGATGCCCTGCTGCAGAGCGGCGATGCACGCTACTTCCTGCTGGAAGCCTACAAGCACCTGAAGGTGATCGGTCTGGTGGGCGGGGCGCGCCGTTTTAAAACGCAGTTCGGTCTGGAAGATGCGGATCGTGAAGAAGGCCTTGTGCAGGGCGATAAAGCGGAAAGCGCGCTGATGTCTGAGTTTACACAGGCGATGAAAGCGCACCGCGTCTGGTCGCGCAGCCAGAAGGCGCAAACTATTCCGGCATGACGATAGCGGCCGGCGAACTTTGCGCGGTTGATACTCTCTGTTTCAGGCTGGGTTGACCGCTGACATAGTAGAGGCAAAAAGAGCGCCATGTTTATCATGGCGCTCTTTTTTTAACTGCACGCTTTAGGGGCGCGCGCTATTCTCACGATTATCGCACCAGGTTATTTTAATTCAGTCAATTCAACGGCTTGATTTTTTCATCTCAGGCCAGATACCTCCCGATCGATCAGGCGGCCGACAAGGCATGCCGTTAAGATTATCTTGTTACAATTCCTGCTGGAAACGTCTGATTATTCGCTGAATTTCTCTCTCCTCGCGCCGATAAATCATTGCAGGCATATTTTGTGTCGGCGTAGCTTCACCAGGAGAAACCATGTTTCGAAAACTATTAAAAAAAGCGCCCGCCACAGAGTGTGCTCAGTCAGCTATAGCTGAAGCGCCGGCCAGTGAAACGATCGTGAGTAATCACAATGACACCACGCTATTGAAATGCGTGATGACGCTCGGTCAGGAGGGCGTCTGGTATATTGAGTCACCCGATTTGCAAAGTGATTCGCCCGCCTTTTTTTCATCCTCGGCGCGTCGTCTTTTAGGCTTACCTGCTCAAAAAGATATTGGGCTGGCTTCGCTGCAGCAGCGTGTGCATCCGGATCACCGTGAAGCGTTCAGAGATTTTATTCGATATGTGCTTAGCCACGGCGGTGCAGGGCAACCGCTGCGCTGTCGCATTAAAACCGACGGCGCCGCTTTTCAGTGGGTTCTTCTGCGCGCGCTGTATAGCACCGACTTTACGCCGCCGCGTCTGGTCGCCGTTGTGGAGAATATTGAGGAAGAAACCGCTCAGGCCCGTCTTTTCGATATCGTCTCTACGCGTTTTGACCTGTCGCGGGAAATGCTTAACGATGGACTCTGGGACCTGGATATTATCGGCGGCAATCCTCTTAATCCCGATAACGTATTTTGGTGGTCACCACAATTCAGAAAGCTGCTGGGCTTTGAAACGGTCGAAGAGTTTCCGGACGTGATGGAGAGCTGGGCTTCGCGCCTTCATCCAGAAGACAAGCAGGCTGGCCTTGACGCTTTCGTCAGCCATCTGATGGATTTCAGTGGCAAAACCGGTTTCGATATTGAATATCGACTCAAACTACGCAGCGGCGAATACCGATGGTTTCAGGCGCGTGGTCAGACGAAGCGCTCTACCGACGGTACGCCGCTCCGCGCTGTCGGCGCGCTTATTGATATTCAGGGCCGTCGCGATCGATTGCTTCATGAAGAGAATGAGATCAAACGCAACGTGCAGACAGCCGAAACCGCTAAAGAAATTGCCGAACTGGTCTCTGAGAACGGCAATATCGCCGCCCAGATTAAACTCATTTCGCTCAACGCCAGTATTGAAGCCGCAAGGGCGGGCATGCACGGGCGAGGGTTTTCCGTTATCGCCAGCGCTATCAGGGGACTGGCCGAACGAACCGCGGATATTACCGGGCAAATCTCCCGACTTCAGATGCGTATAAGGAACTCCGCCACGCGCACCGATTCGCCTCACGAGCATTAAGCCTCAGCCTTAATGAGCGTTTGTTCCGGACAGGCCTGTGGGCCTGTTCCGTTCATGCTGCTGGCTGAAAGCGTAGAGGATGCGGAAACTGGACGAATACGCACGGAATATGGCAGCGATCAGGCGCGTTGCGCTTGCAGAGTCAGAGAGAGACAGATTCATCGGGCGATAAGCGGCAGTCAGGAGGAAGCTTGCTTCTATGGCGCGCGAAAAAGCATAAATAAGCCTGCCGCCTGAGCGGCAGGTATATTTCAGAACGAGATCATCTTGCCTGGGGCAATCTTTGTCGTAATCCCTAGCAGGGTTTTAGCGAGCGGGATGGCGACCGGCGCCAGCGCGCGACCTATCATCAGCGGCGTATGTTTGATGGTGGTCAGCATGGCGAAATCTTTATTGGCTCTGACGATATCATCTTTAATCGCTTTGCCGATCCTGACCGTTTGCGCGATGCCGTGGCCGCTCCAGCCATGAACCGAATAAATATTGCCGTTTCTTCTGCAGTCCGTGGCGCCATTCAGGGTTAAGTCGGTGGTGCCGCTCCAGGCGAAATCGAGTTCGATGTCGTCCCGTTCGGGAAAAACGGCGCGTATCCGCGAGGTTAAATACTCCACTGTTCTGCTGTCATCCCAGCGCAGACCCGTTCCCTGGCCGCCGAATAAGATCCTTTCATTGCGTACGGGACGATAATAATCGATCTGCAGCTGGGTATCGTAAACGGGCTTGCCCGTGGGAAGCAGCGTTTTAGAACCGCCTGCTACAGGAGACGTGACGCCGACATAGGTATAAAAGGGTATCGTGGTTTCTTTGTTTTCGTCGAGAAGCTTATGGGTGGCATCATGTACGGCAATCACCACGCCTTTTTTGGCGAGAATGACCCCTTCAGGCGTAATCACTCGGGTACCGCTGCTGGTTTTCTCAATTTTAATCACCTCGCTATGTTCATAGACGCTGCCACCATTTTTCAGGAAACCATACACCAGCCCACGATTCAGGGCTAATGAGTGCACCTGGCCGCCCAGGTTATCTAACACGCCGCCATAATATAAGTCAGAGTTGATATGTTCCTGCAGCTCATAGCTGCCGAGCACGTTGACATTATTTTCGCCAAGGAATTTTCTGGCATCAACGCCCTGTACCAGTGCATTCATATGTCCGGGATGAACGGCGGCGGTGATATGGCCATGATGACGATCGAAATTTAAATCGTAGCGCTGTGCGATTTCATCAATCAGCGACATGGCTTCCGTCGACGTAAAATGCCACAGGCGTTTCGCCTCTTCGAAGCTGAGATGCTCAATCATCGACTCGGCTTCCCAGCGCGCCAGGCCTGGCGTAAGCTGTCCGCCATTTCTGCCAGAGGCGCCAGAACCGATGGTGTTCTTTTCCAGCAGAATGGTATCAATACCCGCTTCAGAAAGATGAAGCGCGGTTGATGCGCCAAGCAGCCCGCCACCGATCACTACGAGTTCACACTCTTCCTCTTTTTTTAAAGAGGGAAAGTCGATCCAGGGTGCAAGTGTCGACTCGTAGTAATTTGCGGGGTTTCCAGGATCGCTGATCTGCGTATCCTCTTTATTTCGCACCCAGTTCCAGTCTGCATCTGGGTCGGCCTGGCTCATCATGGTAATTTTCGCGTCAGATATTAATTGCGGCTTGATTAACGTTTTATTTCCACTCATATGTTTTCTCGGTAAGTAGCGTGTACCACAGGAGACTTCACTGTGAATGCAAAACCTGTTTATTCAGAGATAGCGACTTCTTTTTTGGTAAAACTACAGTAAAGGATCCAGCCGAGACCTAAGGTTGCCCAGGTCAGGCCCAATATAAAGGCATCAAAGCTTAAGTTAATCCACATTACTGCGACGCAGCCCAGACCCGCCAGCGGCAACAGAATATTGTGGAATAACCTCTTTATGCCAACAGTCTCTTTTTTAATAATGGCAAAGTGTATGATGACGGATAAATTAACTGCGCTAAAGGCCACTAACGCACCAAAGCTGATTAAGGAGACGGCGGTATCGAGCTGAATAAAAATCGCGGTCAGCGATATCAGGCCGATCAATAAAATACAGTAAACGGGGTTTTTATTTACAGGATGCAGGTAGCCGAAAAAGCGGTGCGTCAGGTTGTTGTTTTTGCCCATGATATGCAACAGCCTGGCGGCGCTTGCGTGGGAAGCCAGCGCTGAAGCAAAGGTATTGAGCAGAATGGCGATAAGAAACAGCGTTTGAAACAGTTTGCCGCCTACGTTCAATACGATTTCCGGCAGCGCTTCCATGGGGTTTTTAAACTGCGAGTTGTCCGGGAAGTAGAGCTGGATAAACCATGCGGCGACAAAAAAGATAAAGCCTCCGCTAAGCGCCGTATAAAACACCGCTTTAGGGATGGTGCTGACCGGGTTTTTGGTTTCATCCGTGAGCGTCGTAACGGCATCGAAGCCAAGAAAGGAGAAGCAGAGCACCGCCGCGCCGCTGATCAACGGGATAATGCTGTTATGCCCGTTGAACAGCGGCTGAGTAGTAAAGATATGGCTGTCGCCATAATCCCTGAGGAGATTATGGATGACGAAATAGATAAAGACGCCCATAAGAATGACCGGAATGCCAACAAATATGAAGTTCGCATTTGCCAGCGTTTTAATATTGCAGCAGTTAACGAAGGTAACCAGCGAGGTGAACACTAAAATAGAGAGCCAGACAGGCACCTCAGGCAGCAGAGTCTGTAAATAGATCCCCGCCAGCAATGAGTTTATCATCGGCAGGAAAACATAATCCAGCAGGGAAGACCAGCCGACGATAAATCCGGTTTTATTGCCGCACACCTTTCTCGCATAGGTGTAAGCCGATCCCGACGAGGGATGCAGACGAACCATTCTGCCATAGCTAATTGCCGTCAATAATACCGCGGCCAGCGCCAGCAGATAAGCCAGCGGCACTCTTCCTTCCGTTATATTTGAAACGATCCCAAAAGTGTCAAATACCGTCATCGGTGTCATATAAGCGATGCCGATAATGACAACCTGCCATAATGAGAGGCAGGCGCTATTTGTCTCTTTTAATCTCATAGCAATATCTCACTCGAAATTTCAGTTGAATGACTTTTAACCTCTGATGCATTTAGCAATTAGAAAGATGCGCAACGTAGTGAACCGGGCCTGTCTCTTAGCGTGTCCGGTTTAGGGTGTTAAAAATTCATCATGTCTGCTGTTCCAGCATGATCGCTATGGGCAACCAGCTCCTCATAGCGGGAGTGAGAATGGTTTAGCCTCTCTGCTGGTTTATCAGGTCGGCTGCGAATCCTGATATGACAATATATAAAACATAATATTATATATGTATACGGTATGTGTCACAAAAATGTTAAATTTGTCTTATTGCGATGTAATGTAAGCCATTTTAGATAAATGCCGCGACACTGTTGCCTTTCTCGATTATGAGTGCTGATTATTCAGATAGTTAGGCGGCTGACGTGAGGCGGAGCGATCCAGATGAGTGCAGGCGCAGTCACTTATTCAGGCCTGGAGGGTAAAGAGCACTGAAGCGTTGCTGATCTGGCCACAGCTTCAGCGCCAGCGATAAAACAATGTCTGTCGAGCGCTTACGCCTGTTGCGCTTCTTTGATCAGCGCGGCCAGCCTGTGGAACTGGGTATGAATTTCGCTCTCTTCCATGCTGGCGAAGCCCAGCAACAAGCCTGACTGGCTTTTTTCGCCGGCATAATAACTCGACAGGGCGCGCACCAGGATACCCTGACGATTGGCGCGCTGCGCCAGCGTGACGTCGTCCACGCCTGCGGGCAGCTGCAGAATCAGATGCAGCCCGGCATTGCTGTTGTACTGACCTAAAAAACCGCCGCCTAATTCGTCATTGATTAAATTGACCAGAACCTGCCTGCGTCGGCTGTATAACTGGCGCATTTTCCGTATGTGCGCCGCGTAATAGCCTTCCCGGATAAAATCGGCCAGGGCTGCCTGCGTCAGCTGATGTCCGCCGCGATAGAGCTCGCTATGCATTCTTTTCAACGGCGTTTTCAGCTGCTCAGGCAAAACCATATAGCCGAGACGGAGTGCGGGATAAAGGGTTTTACTGAAGGTGCCTACGTAAATTACCGGGCTGTTGGCCTCCAGACCCTGTAACGCGGGAATAGGCTGGCCGGCAAAGCGAAACTCGCTGTCATAGTCATCTTCCACGATCCAGCTATGGGTTTTGCGCGCCTGCGCCAGCAGCTGCTGCCTGCGGCTCAGGCTCATCACCGACCCCAGAGGATACTGGTGAGAGGGCGTAACAAAGATCAGCTCAGGCGGGACGCTCACCTCGCCGTTAGGGATCAGCCCCTGTTCGTCCACCGGCATGGTGACGATCTCTACGCCGTTCATACGGAGAATATTTTTAATTCCCCAGTAGCCAGGCTCCTCTGTCCAGGCCCGGTCTCCCGGATTGCAGAGCGAACGGGTCACCAAATCGAGCGCCTGATGAATACCTTCGGTAATCAGGATCTGATCTGGCGTGCACTGGACGCCGCGTGCCGTGCGCAGGTAGTCGGTCAGAGCGGCTTTAAGCACCTCGGAGCCGCCCGTGGTGTCATAGGTTAAAAGCGCCGGCGACAGCTGACGAGCCTGACGGTCGTAGAATTTTTTCAGAACGCGGTGAGGGAAGTTCGCGACGTCGGGCACGCCGGGTAAAAAGGCTCCCCACTGTCTGGGGCTTGCGCTGGCGTGCTCCAGTAACAGCAGGCCGCGCTCCGACAGCAGGGAATAGTCCTCAGCGGGCGCCTTATCCTGGCTCACGGCAGGCCGGCACTCTAAATTATCGAGCACGCTGTGCGTGACGACCGTTCCGCTGCCCGCACGAGAAGAGATGTAGCCCTCCGCCTGCAGCTGCTCATACACCCGCAATACCGTATTGCGCGACAGCTCAAGCTCACTGGCCAGATCGCGAGTCGGTGGCATGCGCGAAGAGGGCGTCAGATTGCCCGAAAGAATGGCGTTGCAAATGGCGATATACAATCGCTTATGCAGCTTTTCTTCCGTGCCGTTAAAAAATGCTTGTCTGATCACATCTCCAGCAAGTGAGTGCATTTGGATCCTGCAAATAAAATGATTTGGCTCTCGAATAAGGTACCAAACGCTGACAGATTGTCCCCAAGAGTTCAAATAAATTGTGAAGGGAAGGGGCTTACTATGAGTAATAACAATCTTCAGCAGCGTCGTCTGAATGCCACGCCGCGCGGGGTGGGCGTAATGTGTAACTTCTACGCCAGCTCGGCGGAGAACAGTACGCTGACGGATGTCGAGGGAAATCAGTATATCGATTTTGCCGCGGGTATCGCCGTTCTCAACACGGGGCATCGCCATCCCCGCCTGGTGCAGGCGATGGAGCAACAGCTCAAGGCCTTTACCCATACCGCTTATCAGATCGTGCCTTACGAGAGCTACATTTCGCTGGCGGAGAAAATCAACGCCGCCGCGCCGATCCAGGGCGAGCTAAAAACCGCTTTTTTCTCTACCGGCGCCGAAGCGGTGGAGAACGCGATCAAAATTGCGCGCGCCCATACCAAACGCCCAGGCGTCATTGCCTTCGGCGGCGGCTTCCACGGGCGTACCTATATGACGATGGCGCTGACGGGCAAAGTAGCGCCTTATAAAATCGGTTTCGGGCCTTTCCCGGGTTCGGTTTTTCATGTGCCGTATCCTGCCGAACTGCATAAGGTGACCACCGCTGATGCGGTCAACGCCATCGAGCGCCTGTTTAAATGCGATATCGAGCCGACCCAAGTTGCGGCGATTATCTTTGAACCGGTACAGGGCGAGGGCGGGTTTAATGTGGCTCCGCCAGAGCTGATTGCCGCTATCCGTGCTATCTGCGACAAGCACGGCATCGTTATGATCGCGGACGAGGTACAGAGCGGCTTCGCCCGCACCGGCAAGCTGTTCGCCATGGATCACTATCAGCACCAGCCCGACCTGATGACCATGGCGAAAAGCCTGGCGGGCGGTATGCCGCTCTCTGGCGTCGTGGGCAAAGCAGAGATTATGGACGCGCCGGCGCCGGGCGGTCTGGGCGGCACCTATGCGGGCAATCCCATGGCGGTGGCTTCCGCGCACGCCGTGCTGGATATCATTGAGGATGAACAGCTTTGTCAGCGCGCCGACGCGCTGGGCGAGCGCCTGCGCGTGGTATTGAGGGATTGTCAGGCCTGGTGCGCCGAACTGGCGGAAGTGCGCGGTCTGGGATCGATGGTCGCGGCGGAATTCTGTGACGCGCAGACCGGCGAGCCGTCCGCCGCCGCCGCGCAAAAAGTTCAAAAGCTGGCGCTTGAGCAGGGACTGCTGCTGCTGACCTGCGGCCAGTATGGCAACGTGATCCGCTTCCTCTATCCGTTGACCATTCCCGATGCCCAGTTCGAAACGGCGCTGAGAATTATCGAATCTGCGACGAAACAGTAGGAGAGCGATGCGATGAAACTGAATAATCCGGCGCTTCTTATCGAGAAAAACCTGGTGGATGGCCAGTGGATCAGCGCCGATTCGGGCGCGACGCTGGCCGTAACAGACGCCGCAACGGGCGAGGCGCTCGCCAGCGTGCCGCTAATGGGGCGCGCTGAAACAGAGCGTGCCATCGAGGGCGCGCGAAAGGCGCAGCGCGAGTGGAAGCGTCGCACCGCGGGCGAACGCGCTAAGGTATTGCATCGCTGGGTTGCCCTGATCGAGGAAAACCGTGAGGATATCGCCCGCCTGATGAGTTCAGAGGGAGGAAAGCCGCTGGCCGAAGCGCGGGGCGAGGTCGGCTACGCGGCTTCATTCCTGACGTGGTTCGCGGAAGAAGCCCGTCGGGTGGACGGCGCGATATTGCAGCCGGTCAACGCTTCGCAGCGCTATGTGGTGACCAAACAGCCTGTCGGCGTCTGCGCGGCGATCACGCCGTGGAATTTTCCGGCGGCGATGATCACGCGCAAAGTGGCGCCCGCACTGGCGTCCGGCTGCGCCATTATCGTCAAACCTGCAGAGCAGACGCCGCTGACGGCGCTGGCGCTGGCAAAGCTGGGCGAAGAGGCCGGACTGCCCGCTGGCGTGCTGCAGGTGCTTACCGGCGACCCGCGGGCGATAGGCGGTGAACTCTGTCAGAATCCCACGGTTCGCAAACTGAGCTTTACCGGATCGACCGAAACCGGGCGCATCCTGATGGCGCAGTGCGCGCCCGGCATTAAAAAGCTCTCCCTTGAGCTTGGCGGCAACGCGCCGGTTATCGTCTTCGACGACGCTGACATTGAGCAGGCTGTGAGCGGCATTATGGCCTCAAAGTTCCGCAACAGCGGCCAGACCTGCGTCTGCGCTAACCGGATATATGTGCAGCGCGGCATTTACGCCGCGCTGTCGGATGCGCTGGTGAACGCGGTCCAGTCACTTAAGGTCGGCAATGGTCTGGATGAAACCAGCCAGCAGGGACCGCTGATTGATGAGAAGGCGGTCAGCAAAGTCGAATCGCATATCAGCGATGCGCTGGAGCAAGGCGCGACGCTGCTGACGGGCGGAAAACGCCATCCGCTGGGCGGCAATTTCTTTATGCCGACGGTAATTGGCGACGTCACGCAGTCGATGCGTTTTGCGCGCGAGGAGACCTTTGGTCCGGTGGCGCCGCTTTTCCAGTTCAGCAGCGATGAAGAAGCGATCGGCTATGCCAACGATACGGAATTTGGTCTGGCCGCCTATATCTTTACGCGTGATGCCCGCCGTCAGTGGCTGGTTCCCGAGGCGCTGGAATATGGCATGGTGGGCGTCAATACCGGCCTGATATCCAATGAGGTCGCGCCTTTCGGCGGCATTAAGCAGTCCGGATTAGGGCGCGAAGGGTCGCGCTTCGGCATGGATGAATACCTCGAAATTAAATATGTTTGCGTCGCTCTGTAAACCTGATGCCGTAGTACTTTGCTCTTAAGAGCCACGACGATAGCGCTTATCGTCGTTTTTTTTCCTGCGATTTTAGCCCCGCCGCGCGGGGCAACTTTCCTCTTAAGCGGTTTCATGCCGCCGCTCAAATCACTTGTAAATGTTTAACAAAACTGTGACATGCGCAATATACATATAACTTAATATGTTTTATAAATTAGTCTCTATCGCCTGCGATTATGCCATTAAAGAGAACGACATATGGAACAGACACCTGAAAAAAATCTTTATAATAATCAGCCCGAAAGCAAAGAACAGTTCAAGCGATCTATTGGACTCATCTCTAACTTTGCCCTCGGCTTTACCTACCTTTCGCCTCTGACGGCTGTTTATTCGCTGTTTGCGCTTGCCGTTACCCTGGCCGGGCCGCCCGCCGTCTGGTGGATCCTGATTGTCGCATGCGGACAGCTGCTGGTGGCGCTGGTGTTTGGCGAAGTGGCTTCTCAGTATCCGATTACCGGCGGCTTATATCCCTGGGCGAGACGCCTGTGGGGCAAGAAGTTTGCGTGGATCGCCGCCTGGATCTATCTGTGGGCGCTGGTGGTCACCATTACCTCCATTGCTGAATACACCTCAACCTTCGTCGCCTCGCTGTTTCATTTTGCCCAGACGCCGCTCAATCTGCTGATGACCTCGGTGGTGCTGCTGCTGCTGATGATGGGCGTGAATATGTCGGGCACCAAAAACCTGGCGCGCGTGGCGAAGATCGGTTTCTGGTGTGAAATCGTCAGCGTGATCGCGCTGGGCATCTATCTGCTGATCTTCCATCGCTCTCAGCCGTTCTCCGTTCTCTTCGACTCGATGGGCGTGATCGCTAAAGATGGCAGTTACACGACGGCGTTCATGTCCGCCGCGCTGATGGGCCTGTTTATGTTTTTTGGTTTCGAAGCCTGCGGCAACGTGGCGGAAGAGGTGAAAAATCCAGGCAAAAAGATCCCCCTGGCGATGATCCTGAGCATCGTTTTCGGCGCCATTTCAGCGGTGATTTCAGTCATGGGCTATCTGCTCTCTTCGCCCGATCTGGTTAATATCGTCAGCGGTAAAATCGCCGATCCCATCCCGGCTATTCTTAACGAGGCGCTGGGAAGCACGGGCGCCACGGTGTTTATCGTGGTCGCAATCATCGCGATGCTCTCCTGCATTCTCTCGCTTCAGGCCGCGCTAAGCCGTCTGATCTTCTCTTTCTCGCGCGACAGGATGCTGCCCGGCAGCGAATGGATGGCGAAAATTTCCAAAAACAGCGTGCCGGATAACGCCATGCTGGTCAGCTGCATCCTGCCCGTCATCATCTGCGTTTGGGTCTACTTCCAGCCGGATAACCTTTCCCGCATCACCGCGTTCGCCGTGATCGGTATTTACATCTCTTTCCAGCTGGTGGTGCTGGCCGCGCTGCGCCAGCGTCTGAAAGGCTGGAAGCCGGCAGGCGAGTGGACGCTCGGCTCCTGGGGTTTCATCGTCAACCTGTTCGCGCTGATCTATGGCCTGTGCGGAATTTGGCTGCTCGCACAGCCTGCCGACGGCAATAGCTTCCTGGATCGCTGGACGGTGCTGGTGGGCCTGGCGGTGGTGCTAATCGCCGGCCTGCTTTATATGATGATTGCCAAACCGTTTGGGCGTTCCAGCGCGCCGGAAAACGACGCCATTGAGCACGCCACCAGGCTCCGGGCAAAAGAGGGCTTCTAGAAAATTCACGCTCGCTGTCGACACGGTCTTGAAGTGCGTCATCCTGAGCCGTAGCGTTCACGCTACGGCTTTTTTTTGCGTCCTGACAGAGAAGGCGTCGGCGCTCAGGCTGCTTTCGCCTGAACGCTGACGGGCAGGGCTACAGCTGGTAGAGAAGCACGTAGCTGTTTTGATAGACCGGTTTCCGCTCGTCCGCCTTGAAGAGTTCGCCGATGCGTAACCGTGGATTAGTTGAAAAAATGATCCTGCCGTCAAGGTTGGTCAGGAGCAATTTTTCCTTGCCGCAGAGTGGCAGCAGCTCTTCTTCAACGCGGCTGACGAGAATATCGAGCGCGGCGACGCCCAGCACCTGGCCTTGAATAAGCACGGGCACGGCGGCGGTCAGCGTCAGCGAGGTGTTGCAGATATAGTCGACGTAGGGGCCGTGGATATAGGCTTTGCCTTCCGAGACGGGGGTTTTAAACCATTCAAAGGTGCGAAAATCGAGTCGCTGCTGCGTCGCCTGGTCAAGATCGAGACTCACCTGCTTTAAGCCTTTATCTTTTTTATACCACCACTCCAGCAGCCAGTACTCCCGCACCGCGCCGCTGCTTTCAATGTGGCTCGCAAAACCCGTTCCCGAGCAGTAGTGGTGATGGTTAAGCGTTTTTTTGATGTAAGACTGAATCGCCGCTTTAACGCCCGGCTCCAGCAACATTTCAGGGCGGCTTTCCTGATGTACGTTAAGAGATTGCCTGATCTCGTCTGCTAATAAACCAGTACTTTCGACAGTGGAGTTAATGATGTCGTCAATTTTACGGGTTAGCGCGCTAAGGTGCTCTGAGTGATTCATTTTCTACACTGCCTATACGGTGATTATTCAGAGTGATAATTCATTTTCTTTTCTAATAAATAGTCGGTGAACGTGTCGATAAGCTGTGTGGCGGCCTGAACGGCAGGCTGCTCTGCATGCGCGGCGAGCGCATTCGTCAGCCCGGCGTAAAGCGCGATGACCTCGCGATGGATATCGTCGGAGCGGTAAAGCGCGGCGACCAGAGAAGCCCATTCCGCCTGCAGCTGCAGCTCCTGGTTGGCCAGTCGGGCAGATTGCGAACTCGCCGCGATCGCCAGCAGGCAGCGCATATCCGCCTGCGTTCGCTGCTCGGGCGTTTCAGCGTTCGTTAGCACCTCGGTAAATTCCAGAAGACGATTCAAATCCGCGTGAGTCATCCTCCGCGAAGCGAGCCTCGCGCTGTGGCTGATGATGGCGCAATGCATCTCTCCCAGGTCCGCCAAATAATCCGTACTGATGCTGCGAAAGGGGTGAAGATTCTTGCCCGATTCAGGCACGGTTTCACAGACGAAGCTGCCGCCGTTGCGGCCGCGCACCGTATGGATCAGCGCGTTGGCGCGCAAGGTATTCAAGGCTTCGCGGATAGTAATGTGGGATACGCCCATCATCCTGGCGAGATCTGACTCGTTTGGCAGCTGTTCATGCGGTTCAAGCAGGCCGGTGACGATGGCGTTGGTCAGGCGCTGAACGATTTGATCGGAACGGCTGGCCTGGCCTATAGGAGCGAATATAACCGCGTGAGTAATCATAATCTTCTCTGAAAGTCCCTTATACAGGCCGCCATACTTAGCATAAACATACCTGTCACGAAAGAAGTAAATAACGTCAATAGCTTGTTAAAAGATGCCGAAAAGAGCAGGTCATCCTGCTGCCGTTGTGGGCCGATGCCGCCGGGCGCATAGCGCCTTTACCTGTGTAGTGTTAACCAGCGCGCGCCAGCGGCTGAGCGGATTGTAATCAATTTGTTAGAAATGCGATGCGCTTCATGTTGTAGGGACGCGAGCATTGAAACAGCGCCTTATAATATATTACATAATATCTTTTATGTATTAATGTGAGCGGAGATGGCGATGCAAACCCTACAGCACTTCATTAATGGGCAGTATGTATCAAATCAGGAAAGCGATTTTTTCGATCTGATCAGTCCGGTTGATGGTGAAATCTATGCGCAGTCGCCCAATGGCGGTAAGGCGGAAATTGATCTCGCTTACGCGGCGGCTGAGAAAGCATTTTTAGTCTGGAAGAAGTCCACGCCGGCAGAGCGACAAAAAGCGCTGCTGCGGTTAGCAGATGAAATCGAAAAAAACGTCACCCGCCTGGTGGAATGGCAAAGTAAAGAAACGGGGCAGCTCAAACATTTTATTGAGAAAGAGGAGATCGCGGCGTCATGCGACGCTATCCGCTTTTTTGCGGGTGCCGCTCGCTGCCTGGAAGGCAAGGCGGCCGGCGAGTACGCTGCCGGCTTCACGTCGGTGATCCGTCGCGAGCCGCTTGGCATCGTCGGACAGGTGGCGCCCTGGAACTACCCCTTTATGATGGCCGTGTGGAAAATCGCTCCGGCGCTGGCCGCCGGCAACACCGTGGTCCTGAAGCCAAGCGATACGACGCCCGTCAGCACCTTGCTGCTTGCTGAACTGGCCGCGCCCTTATTTCCCGCCGGCGCGTTTAACGTCGTGCTGGGTAAAGCGGAGACGGGTTCGCTGGTGGTTTCAAATCCTGTGGCGTCGCTGGTGTCGATTACCGGGTCGGTGCGCGCCGGACTGCAGGTTGCCGCCTCCGCCGCCGCAAACCTGACCAAAGCGCATCTTGAGCTAGGCGGCAAAGCGCCGGTTATCGTCTTTGCGGATGCCGATATGGATAAGGCGGTCGAGACGATTACCACGGCCGGTTTTTTCAACGCCGGTCAGGATTGCACCGCTGCAACGCGCATCCTTGTTGAGGAGGCGGCCTATGACGATTTTCTTGCAAAGCTGGTTGCCCGGACGCGCAACATTACATTCGGCACGCCTGACGATCGCGACGCCCTCTACGGCGCGTTAAACAGCCGTAACCAGCTGGAACAGGTAAGCGGCTTTATCGCGCGCCTGCCTGCGCATGCCAAAATCGAAACCGGGGGCCGTGCCGGAAAAGGGCCGGGCTTCTACTTCGAACCCACCATTATCTCTGGCCTTCACCAGCATGACGAAGCCATCCAGCATGAAGTTTTTGGTCCCGTGATGACCATCCAGCGCTTCTCTGACGAAGCAGACGCCTTGAACAAAGCCAACGATGTGGAATATGGACTGGCGGCCAGCGTCTGGACCCGGCACCAGGGTCGCGCGCAGCGTTTTAGCATCGAACTCGACTTTGGCACGGTGTGGATCAACAACCATATCCCGCTGTGTGCGGAAATGCCGCACGGCGGCTTTAAGAAATCGGGTTATGGCAAAGATCTCTCTTCTTACTCACTTGATGAGTACACCCGCGTAAAACACATCATGTGCGACATTAACGACTAAAGGAAGCAAGATGAAATCAATTCAAATCGCTGCGCTCTCCCTGGCGCTGATCTCATGCGGCGTAATGGCGAAAGCGTCGCCTGAGTCCGTGATAAACAGCTATATGGCCGCATGGAATGCTCATAGCGCGTCGCAGGCTGCGCAGTATCTGGCGAAAGATGTTGTCTATTACGACGCGGCAACCGGTTCGCCGGTCAAAGGGCAGCAGCGTGCGGAAAAAGAGGTTATCGGCGCGTTTATCCGCGCGGTGCCCGACCTGCAGTGGAAGATGACCAGCAAGCCGGTCTTTAACCAGGATACTATTGCTTTTCAGTGGGAATTTAGCGGAAAGAACGCCGGTGAATGGGCGGGCGCGCCAGCCACTAATAACAACATCAAGTTTGAAGGCGTCAGCTTTATCAAGGTTGTCGACGGTAAGATTGCTTATCAGGGCGACTACTATGATTCGAAAAAGTTAGAGGCTGAACTGGAAGCGAAGAAGCCGTAACGCAAAGCATTAATTCTTCTCCGTAGTCAGCTGCGGGGAAGAATAACCTGGGCTGAGATAGCTTATCTGCTTCTTGTCATAGTCTGACTCCCGCCACGCGAATATTCACTTCAATTTCATAATCCGCCGCTCCTGACACATTTCGGAATATCCCCTTGCGCAAGCGAATCGTAATGCGGCTACGGGCAATATGTGCGCTTATCAGCAAAATCTACCGATAGCGATTGTCAGCATGAAAGACGCCTCGTAGGCTGAAAATGATTTTATTTGTCCGTTTTATACATCAATGAAAAATACGTTTCGTCTAAAAGCTTACTCTGGAGTCTGCAATGAAAATGCTTAAGTCATTAGTGTTACTTAGTCTGTTGTCTGTTTCAGCCACGGTATGGGCAGAGAAAATTGCCGTGTCGATGGCTTACTTCGATCAGAATTTTTTAACCATTATTCGGCAGTCGATTGATAAAGAAGCCAAAGCGCGCGGACTCGATGTGCAATTTGAGGATGCGCGCGGCGATGTCGGTCGCCAGACCGATCAGGTGCAAAGTTTTATCGGTTCCGGCGTGGATGCCATCATTGTCGATCCCGTTGATTCAGCCAGTACGCCACAGCTGACCCGACTGGCGCAGCAGGCGAAGATTCCTCTGGTGTATGTGAACCGGACGCCGGGCGATAAAACGCTGCCGCAGGGCGTGGTGTTCGTCGGATCTGACGAGCGGGAATCGGGCACCTTGCAGATGGAGGCGCTGGCGAAAATGGCTAACTATAAAGGCAATGTGGCGATCATGATTGGTAACCTGACCGACGCCGGCGCGCTGCAACGTACTAAAGATGTGGAGCAGGTTGTAGCGAAATATCCGGGAATGAAAGTTGTACAGAAGCAACCGGCAAATTATGCGCGTAACGAAGGCATGGATTTAATGCTGAACTGGCTCGGCAATGGCGAAGATATTGACATCGTCGCTGCTAATAATGATGAGATGGCGATTGGCGCAGCGATAGCGCTGTCTAAAAGCAATAAGAAGGTTTTAGTGGGGGGCATCGACGCTACGCCAGACGGGCTGAAAGCCCTTGCGCAAGACAAAATGCAGGTAACCGTTTTTCAGGATGCCGTTGGACAGGGTAAAGCGTCTGTGGACGTAGCGCAAAAGCTCATTAAAGGCGAAAAAGTTGATTCCCACCTGTGGATTCCGTTTGAGCTGGTCACCAGAGAAAATATGCAGAAATATGTGGAGAAGGGCCAATAACGACGGGAAGAACCGATCGGCTTGCCTGTGCAGGCCGATCGCTCAGATCACTTCTTTTCACTCCGCCTCATCGGCACGCTGCGCGTCATAACCCGCCTGCGCCTGCTCAATGGCCGCGCCATATTCCCTGGCCCAGCCCACCAGCGCCACAAAAGGCGCCTGCAAGGTCCGGCCCAGCGGAGTGATGGCATACTCCACCGCCACGGGCGACGATGCAATCACACGACGGCTGACCAGACCGTTGCGCTCAAGTCGACGCAGCGCCTCTGTCAGGGCCTTGTGCGTGATCGGATCAAGCCTGCGCTTGATGGCGTTAAAGCGCGCCGGTTCGCTGCATAGCACGGTCAGGATCAATACCGACCACTTGTTCGCCACCTGTTCCAGGATAGGGCGCGTGCTGTTGATCTCTGCCAGCAGAGCCGGGATATCGGTCGCCATATAGTTTCCCTCTGTATATCTGGTATAGATTAAGTGCGTAATTGACACTAAATATACGAAATATATTATCTGGCTTCCACTCTATTTCTGGAGCAGCCATGTTGAAACTCGAAGGAAAGACCGCCCTGGTGACCGGCGGCGGCAGCGGTATCGGCCTTGCGGTCGCGCGCCGCTTTGTGCAAGAAGGCGCCCACGTTTTTATTACCGGCCGACGCGAAGCGCAGCTGGCTGAGGCGGTCAGGCTTATCGGCGGCCGCGTCGAGGCGATAGCCGGCGACCTAACCTGTGCCAGCGACCTTGCTCGTCTGTTCGAGACCATCCACGCCAGAGCAGGGCGTCTCGACATTTTTGTCAACTCATCAGGCGTCTCCGAGCCTGCAAGCCTGGTCGATACCACTGAGGAACATTTCGATCGCGCCTTCAACCTGAACGTGCGCGCCATGGTGTTTGCGGTGCAGCATGCGGTTCAACACATGGGCGAGGGTGGCGCTATCGTGCTGGTCGGTTCTATTGCCGGCAGCATCGCCAATCCGGGCTACGGCGCCTATTCCGCCAGCAAGGCTGCGGTACGCTCCTATGCCCGCACCTGGAGCACGGAGCTGGCCCCGCGCGGCATCAGGGTCAACACGCTGAGCCCGGGACCTACCGACACGCCGATGTTCGACCGGGCCAGCGACGACGTCAGGCAGACGCTGACCGCGCGCATACCGGCCGGGCGTTTAGGGCATGCCGATGAGGTGGCGTCCGCGGCCTTGTACCTGGCCTCGGACGACAGCGCTTACGTCAGCGGGGCAGAGCTGGTTATCGATGGCGGGATGACGGCGTGAAAGGCATCCCTTGCGCACTGTCGCGCTGAGTGAAGGTCACAGCATAGAGGGCAGACCGCATCAGGGCATATTGCGCTGATGCGGAAGCCGCAGCCTGAACCGGCGATAGCGCCCCCAGCCGCGCTGAAAACAAAAGCGAAAAAGTGAACCGCACTCTTTACGTATTTACAAATTTAAATGTGTAAATATAATGCCCTCTCTTTTTTATCTGAGGATGTTTGTTATGTCGTCTCTTTTCGCGCCCCTGCCTTTAGGCGATCTCATGCTGCGCAATCGCATTGCGCTGCCGCCGTTGACCCGCTGCCGCAGCGATCAGCCCGGCAACGTTCCTGGCGAGATGATGGTGGACTATTATCGCCAGCGCGCCAGCGCCGGTTTTATGATTACTGAGGGCACGCAAATTGAACCTCGCGGTCAGGGATATGCCTGGACGCCAGGCATACATAGCGAGGCGCAAATTGCGGGATGGCGAAAAGTGACCGATGCCGTTCATGCAGAGGGCGGGACAATTTTTTGTCAGCTCTGGCACGTCGGCCGCGTGTCGCACAATGAACTTCAGCCAGGCAAGCAGCCGCCCGTTGCGCCCTCGGCCGTTGCCGCTACCGGCGTAAGAGTGTTTATTGAAACCGGGCCCGGCGCCGGGATGCTGACGGCGCCCAGCATGCCGCGCGAACTGACAACGGCAGAAGTGAAAGCGCTGGTGACGATGTACCGTACTGCGGCAGAGAATGCCAAAAAAGCGGGCTTCGACGGCGTGGAACTTCATTCGGCTAACGGTTATCTCATCAATCAGTTTATTTCTGAACATACCAACTTCCGCAGCGACGAATATGGCGGCTCACTCGATAACCGTCTGCGCTTCCTGCGCGAAATCACCGAAGCGGTCAGCGCCGTATTCGGTAGCCACCGCGTCGGGGTACGCTTCGCGCCGCTTTTCTCGAGCACAGATGAAGAGCGCGTTTATCTGGGGCTGGTAGAAAGCGATCCGCATGCCACCTACATCTGTGCCGCGCAACTCCTGAACGAACTTGAAGTGGGATATTTATCCATCGCCGAAGCCGACTGGGATAATAGCCCCGAGATGCCGGAGTCGTTTCGCACTGCGCTGCGGGAAACCTTCCGTTCTCCCATTATGTATTCCGGCCGCTACACCCGCGAAAAAGCGGAACGTATGCTGGAAAAAGGCTGGGGCGATCTCTTCGGCTTTGGACGCACCTTTATTGCGAATCCGGACTTACCGGCGCGTTTTAAGGCGAGCCATCCCCTGAACAAGGTCGACGCAGCCTCACTGTATGGCGGGAGCCGGAAAGGATATACTGACTATCCTTTTTATTCCTCCTGACGTTCGGAGACGGCATGTCACCAGAAAATGCCATTAAATTACTGGCCAACCCGACGCGGGTTGCGGTGCTGAAATGGCTTAAAAACCCTGACGAAGCCTTTGCTGATTATGCTCAGCTCTATCCCTTCGAGCAGTATGGCGTATGTGCCAGTCTCATTCAGGACAAGGCGGGCCTGTCGCAGCCCGCCACCTCGCTCTGTCTTAAAGCGTTGCATGATGCCGGCCTGCTTGAGGCCAGCAAGGTAGGCAAATGGACCTACTATCGGCGGCGCGAACAGGCGGTGCGCGAGATGAACCAGATGGTTATTCAGTCTCTGCAGGAGTTGTAAAGCGGTCATATGCAGGCGGCTGCGCTGAGCAGCCGCTTCGCGCGTGTCAGCCTATACCTTTATCCCGGCATCTTCAGACCGCTCCTTCTGGCCTGCTGCGTTATCCAGCGCGGGATCCGTCAGCGTCGCCCTCATGCGAGGGAGACTGTGCGGATAATTTTGTTGAACAAATTCAATCATCTTCTCCCGTACGTGGCAGCGAAGATCCCAGGCCGTGGGTGAGTTTTGCGCCGTCATCAGGAGTCGGATGGTCATGGTTTTGTCATCGGCATCGGTGACCTGAAGCACCTGAGTCTGTTGATCCCAGAGTCTGGTTTCGCTCAGGATTTTTTCAAATTGCCTACGCAGCGGCTCCAGCGGCATGGAGTAATCCAGATAAAGGAAGACGGAACCTAAAATTTGCGCATTCGTGCGCGTCCAGTTCTGAAAGGGATTTTCGGTGAAATAGGTAATGGGCAGAACCAGTCTTCGCAGATCCCAGAGACGAACGACCACATAGGTCAGGTTGATCTCTTCAATCCATCCCCACTCTTTTTCAACCACCACCGCGTCATCTATTTTAATCGGCTGGGTAAAGGCGATCTGGATACCGGCAAAGAGGTTGACGAGCGACTTCTGCAGGGCAAAGCCGATGATTATGCCCGCCACCCCGGCCCCGGCAAGAATGGTAGTGCCAAATTTTCGCACGCCGGGAAAGCTGAGCAGAATAAGAGAAAGACAGATGGAAACCAGCAAAACAATCGCCACCTTTTTAACATAGATAATCTGCGTGCGGATTTTACGGGCGCGCAGATTATTGGAAAGGTTAATGTCATAGCGGATAAAAAGCATATCTTGCGCGACGTTAATCAGGCGAATTAAAACCGAGCACAAGGATAATATAATAAATATATTGAGAGTGGTGGTGACAAAAGAAAAAGATTCCGGGTGAATATCGATATAATTTACGCCGACATTAATCATGATCAACGGGATGAACAGAAACATCGAGCCGCGCAGATGTTTTTCAAGAGATTTGAACAGTTTCCTGTCGCGGCCCTGCCAGTAACGAATAAATCTCAGCAGTAGAAATCGCGAGAGAAAACCCGCAGTTAACGAGAAGATGACGAGCAATACAGCAGGCACCCATGTTGGCATGTCAGATAACTCACCAGATAGTAAAGCCATTATTTTCCCTTATGTTCAGCTGACAGCAAGGTTGTCAGATAAGTCGTAAAATGCAGTAACCGTTGTCATCTCGGTTATCTGCTGATGACATAATTAACCCCCTTAGTTTATGAGAAAGTGAGTGACCTGCCTGGTTTACCCTGTGAAAAATCGAAAAGAGTCATTAACCCGATAAGCCCTTAAACTCATTTCGCTGATATAAAAGGAATTTTTTTGCGCCCAGGCCGGGCCGTTCTAATTCGGCTACCTTTATAAGTACGTATGTACATATAGGAGGAAGCATGCACCAGCGGATCATCAGCTCACTAAAAAAGCATCTGGGGGAGAAGATACTGTCCGGCCGGGAGGCGGGATTAGCACTCCAGACCGGCCTCTGGAACGGCCTCGATGAGGTCAACGCACCTGTTTCCGTACGTTGCGCTCATCTCTCCGACCTGCAAAACGCTATCCGCATTGCCGCTGAACACGATCTGCCTGTTTCCGTGCTGGGTGGCGGTCACGACTGGAACAGGCGATCTGTTTCCGCGCAGGGCATCACGCTTGATCTTCGCGCGATGCGGCAAGTTTCAGTTAGCCGGGAACGCCTGACGCTTACTGCCGACGGCGGTGCGCGGGTAAAAAATGCTATCGACATGCTGCCCGATGGCTATGGACTAGTGACCGGCGTGCATACTGAGGTTGGGCTTGCCGGGCTGGCGCTGGGCGGAGGCTATGGAAAGCTCAATTCCCGCTTCGGACTGGTAACCGATAATCTTAAAAAGGCAGAGGTGGTGCTGGGGGATGGCTCTCTGGTTACCGTCAGTGCTACAGAGAATACGGATTTATTCTGGTCACTCAGGGGCGCGGGCAAAAATTTCGGTGTCGTGGCATCGGCAGAGTTTGCCATTCACCCTCTTTCGCCGGTGCTGAGCGCGACGCTGTTTATCGAACCGGAATATGCACAGCAGGGCTGGCAAAGCCTGCAAGCGATACTGGATGAGGCGGGCGACAGGCTGAGCGTTTTTTCCACTTTCTCCGCGCTGCCAGGCAAAGGAACGGGACTTATTCTTGAACCCATGTGGACGGGAGAGGAGGCCAAAGGCGAGCAGTGGCTCCGCCAGTTAGCGTCGCTGACGGGCGCCAGCGTGATCAATAAGGGCTGGACACAATACCGGGACACCTACGACAGCGCTTCCGATCAATCCGCCTGGCCAAAAGGGCGGGGCTATCAGATGGATGCCTTCAACCTTAGCCGTCTGGATCGGCAAACCGTCGAGGCGGTGTTAGCATGCTGCCAGCGCATGCCCTCCGCGCAAAACTGCATCATGCTGCACGATTTCCGCGGCGCGGCCGCGCGCGTTGCCTCAGAAGAAACGGCCTTTTCCCACCGCCGCGATCATTTCAACATGCAGGTAGTGGCAAGCTGGCAAACGCCTGCGGAAAAAAAAGAGGGAGAGCGGTGGATGGCGGAGATTCAGCGCATCATCGCGCCGGTCAGCGAGGAGAGCGCCTACCCGGCCGTGGTGGGCTCGGCAGGCCAGCATCGCGCGAGGGCGTTTTATGCGGGATCGCTGAACAGACTGCAGGCGATGAAAAAGCGGTTTGATCCAGAAAACCGATTCAACGCCCCGTACGGGCTGTTTTAAAAGGTTTTTATTAACCTCAGACAGCGTTAATACGCCGCTCAAGGGCGGCGTCTTAACGTTCAGCCAGCGGTCAGCTCATGACTCTCCGACAGCAGATCGTGAATCTCCTTCGGCGATAGCGGGCCGGAAAGAACGACGCTTATCCAGTGCTCTTTATTCATATGGTAAGCCGGCAAAATACCCTCTTTTTGCCTCAGGGAACCGATATGTTCTGGCCGGATCTTGACCTCCAGTACGTCAATTTCTTCGTCGCTTGCTAGCCCCAGTTTGGTTCCGGGCACGTTCATCACTATGCCGAACCATTTTTTCCCGTCGTGATGTCGGAGCACAGCATAGCCAGGCAGATTGCTCCATAAATATTCCGGCTCCGCCTGATAGTGCTCGCGGGCATAGTTGAATAGCGTCTCTCGTTTCATCGTGTCTCCCGGATTAACTGGTTAATAGTTATCAGTGCGGCGGTGAGTCTTGAACGGATATGCGCCGAAGCAGGGCAATGATCTCTTCTCGCGGCAGGCCACCGTCAGGATTGAGAAAGTTCTGCAGCAGAACGCCCTCTATGCATACGTCAAACGCGCGTGCCGTTGCAGGGGAAAAGAACCGTTCAAGGCAGCGTCTGGTTGAGTCTGACCAGGCGTTTAGTATCTGGCGATAGGCCGGTTCGCGAGTCGCCAGCGAGTAAAATTCATAAAGCGCCGCCATATTTCGGCGGTTCACCCAGGCTTTGTCGGTCATAAGGGAGGCGAATGCGCCTATCGCCTCTTCAGGCGTGCTGGCTGACTCTAGTCTGGTTTTAACAAAATCCGCAGCGCGCTGGGCGAAGCGGCTGAATACCAGGAACAGCAGTTCATCCATGCTGTTAAAATGATAGGTCATCGACCCTAGCGGCACGCCAGCATGCGCGGCAATACGGCGATGGGTTATCCCCGCAACACCGCACTCGGCAATCAGCTCTAAAGCCTTATCGAGGATCTTTTCCTTGCGAAGCGGATCGTAGCGTCGAAGCCTCTTTGCGCTTTCCTGATTCTCTTCAGCCATTGCCGCCCCTTATAAGTACATATGTACATAGAGTAGCGAACCGGCCAGATAACGCAATATTTACCCAGGCTGAGGCTGGCCCCAGCCTGCAGAGATCCTGTTATTAGTGAATAAAGGTTTTTTTAACGCGCACCGAATAGTGAAAGTAAGGTATCCAGATACAGGCGTGAAGGATATGCCTGAAAATCGGCATTATCTGCTCATAACCTAGCGAAACTTCCGGGAAAAGATATTTCGTGCAGGCCAGATCAAGCAGCATGATCGCTACGCCGACGGCGAGCAAAAGCGTATAGGCCAGGGGTAACGATCGCTTTTTACGTACGAAGAGAGAAGCCGTGAAGATAATATAAAGCAGCGCGAAAAAGTTAACGCCGGAGGCGATAAAAAAATAGCTGGATTGCGCGATCGGCGCACGGCCTGCCGTATAGAGAGCGGCCTGTAACGTGATCTGCAGCGAAGAGAAATAGCTGTAGCCGAAAACAAACAGGTTTAACAACGGCAGATATAAGAAGCCGCCAATTTTACGAAACTGCTTTGCCTCACACTCGGCGCAATATTCCTGATACTGAGAGATTTCGTTATCGCACTTTATACATGTCCATTTGAAAGGGGCATCGGTCATTATTCGTCCTTGTTGTTATTCCGTTCTTACGGTCACCGATCGTATCAGAGCGGATAAAAGTCGTGTAGATCGCTATCGGCCGACAGCGGGAAATGCTTTAACGCTTTTGATGCCATCCTGGACCCAAAGACCCTTAGCACGATTCCACAGCGTTCGCTGTTTCATGACTCATGCCGCCAAACGTCTTGCGATAGGATGAGAGCGAGATCCCGACCGACTTGCGAAATGCGGCGCGGAAGCTCTCCATCGATCCAAATCCACAGCGCGTCATGATTTGCTCGTTAGCGAGCTGATTATTTTCCAGCAGCTCGCGCGCCAGATTCATTCTCGCCTGCAGCAGCCAGGCTTTGGGCGTCGTACCCAACGCCTCTCTGAATCGTCTCAGGAAGGTCCGCTCCGACATCAGCGCCTGCTGCGCCATCTCGCCGACCGACAAAGGGCAGTGCAAATGCTGCAGCACCCAGTCCAGCACCGGCGCAATCTCATCGCGAGGCTTCTGCGCGACAGGAGAGGGGATAAACTGGATTTGCCCGCCAGAGCGCTGCGGCGCCATCACTAAACGTCTTGCTACGATATTGGCGATATGGGTGCCGTAATCCCGGCTGATCAGATGCAAACAGGCATCGATGCCCGCCGCGCTGCCCGCTGATGTGATGATTTGCCCGCTGTCGACATACAGCACGTTCGGATCCACCGTAACGTCAGGATAGCGCGCTGCCAGTTCGTCGGTGTAGCGCCAGTGGGTGGTGGCACGCTTGCCGTTCAACAAGCCAGCCGCAGCGATAACAAAGACGCCCGAACAGATAGACAACAGGCGTGCCCCGCGCTGATAAGCATCGCATAAGGCGTCCAGTAACGCCTGCGGCGGCCTTTCATCGAGGTTACGCCAGCCGGGAATAATAATGGTCTGCGCCTCGCTGAGCGACTCAATGCCAAAGCTTGATACGATCTGAATTCCTTCAGCAACCTGCATCGGCGACGCGTCGACCGCGATGATGCGGTGACGATACCAGGGGAAATCGAATTCAGGTCGAGGCAGGCCAAATATCTCTACCGCAATGCCAAACTCAAAGGTACAGAGTCCGTCATAGGCCAGAACGGCCACTACACCTGCTTTATTCATCATTGGCGGAAAACTACCGGTTGTTGTCAGAACCGCCACTTTATCAGTCTGATGGTGCTTCATACAATCAGCACACTTTCAGACAGGAGAGATAAATGATGACCAGTTTAATCAGCGAAATCGCGCCAGCCACCCCTGCGGAATCTTTGCAGCATTTTAGCCGTCGCTTAGCCTTTGAGACCGACTGCGCCGATGTGCATCACAGCCAGAAAACCGGCGATATCGACTATGTGCTGGTCGATGTCAGAAGCAATGAAGCCTTTTTAAAGGCGCACGTGCCGGGCGCGATCAATATCTCGACGCGCGCCATCACTGAAGAGCGCATGGCCGAATATGCGCGCGACACGCTGTTTGTCGTCTATTGCGCCGGCCCGCACTGCAACGGCGTCCATCGCGCCGCCGTTCGTCTGGCGAGCCTGGGATTCTTCGTTAAAGAGATGATTGGCGGCATGACAGGTTGGGTTGACGAAGGGCTTGCTCTGCAGCAGGAAAACGGCACCGCTTCCGTTGGCGGCTTCTCCTGCGAATGCTGAATCGGGACGCCTTTTCCGTTTTTCTGCCGGAAAGGGCGGTCGCTTACCCCGCAAAAATGTTGTGGGGTAGCTCAAGCTTTCCGCTAAAGGTATTATAAAGGTATTGTCATTGGTGTTAGGTTGCCTCTACCAACACCGGGGAGTCCTTTCCAATGAAAACAACAATACCAAAACTGGCTTTTATGATGTTCCTTGAGTGGTTCATATGGGGCGCATGGTTCGTGCCGCTGTGGGCCTTTCTCAGCAAAAACGGCTTTTCACCGGTTGAGATCGCCTGGTGCTACGCCTGTACCTCTATCGCCGCCATTCTGTCGCCGATCCTGGTGGGATCGCTGGCGGATCGCTTTTTCCAGGCGCAAAAGGTCCTGTCGCTGCTGACCATTGTCGGCGCGCTACTGATGTTTTTCGCCGCTCAGCAAACCCACTTCAGCGGCTTCTTTCCGCTGCTGCTGCTTTATGCGCTCACCTACATGCCGACTATCGCCCTGACCAACAGCATCGCTTTTTCCCACGTTGGGGATGTCGAACGCGACTATCCGCGCATCCGCGTGATGGGCACTATCGGCTGGATCGCCTCCGGCATCGCCTGCGGTTTTCTGCCGCCGCTGTTCGGCTTCGGCGATATCTCCGCCAGCAATGTTCCGCTGCTGATCACCGCCGCCAGTTCGCTGCTGCTCGGTCTGTTCGCGCTGACGCTGCCCGCCACCGAACCGAAAAGCACGGCGAAATTTAGCCTGCGCGTCGCGCTGGGGCTGGATGCGCTGCATCTGCTGAAAGATCGCAGCTTTCTGGTGTTTTTTGTCTGCTCCTTTCTGTTCAGCATGCCGCTGGCGTTTTACTACATCTTTGCCGAAGGCTACCTGACCGAAGTCGGTCTGCCGCACGCCACGGGCTGGATGACGCTTGGCCAGGTGTCGGAAATTTTCTTCCTGCTGGCGCTGCCCTTTTTTATCAAACGCTTCGGCATCGGCAAGGTTCTCCTGCTCGGCCTGACGACGGCGGCGCTGCGCTACCTGTTCTTTATCTTCGGCAGCGATCAGAACCTCCTGACCTTCGGCCTGCTGTTTATGGGCATTCTGCTGCACGGCGTCAGCTATGACTTCTACTTCATCACCGCCTATATCTATGTCGATAAAAAAGCGCCGGTAGCGATGCGTAACGCGGCGCAGGGACTGATTACGCTGGCGTGCCAGGGGGTCGGCAGCCTGCTGGGCTACCGACTCGGCGGTTATCTGATGCAGGAGATGTTCGCCTATGACCAGCCGCGCAACGGCCAGACCTTTAACTGGGCAGGCATGTGGCTGTTCGGTAGCGTGATGATCGTCATTATCACCGTCGCCTTTATCGTACTGTTCCGCGACGGCAAAAAGCGCAGCGACGAACTAACCACTTTCGACCATTCAGCCACCGCTGACAGCCATAAATAAGAGATGTAAACATGACGATAACAAATCAGGAAAAACGGATTTTAGGCGCGTTTTACGGCCAGGCGCTGGGCGATGCGATGGGCATGCCGTCGGAGCTGTGGCCGCGCAGCCGCGTTAAGCAGCACTTTGGCTGGATCGATCGCTTTTTGCCGGGGCCCGTCGAGAACAGCGCCGCCTGTTATTTCGGCCGCGCGGCGTTCACTGACGATACCTCGATGGCGCTGGCGCTGGCGGATGCGATTATCAGCCATGATGGCGAAATTAATGCTGAAACCATTGGCGCCAATATCCTGCGCTGGGCAGAAGCCTTCGACGCCTTCAACAAAAACGTCCTGGGGCCGACATCCAAAATCGCGCTGAATGCGCTGAAAAACGGCACGCCGGTCGCGCAGCTGGAGAACAACGGCATGACCAACGGCGCCGCCATGCGCGTCTCGCCGCTGGGCTGCCTGCTGCCCGCGCGCCATCTCAGCGCCTTTATCGACGCCGTCGCGCTGGCATCGAGCCCGACGCATAAGTCGGATGTAGCGATCGCCGGCGCCACGGCCATCGCCTGGGCGGTTTCGCGCGCCATCGACGGCGGCGACTGGGCGACGATTCGTGACGAACTGCCGGCCATCGCCCGCGCGGCGCAGGAGAAACGCATCACCACCTTTAGCGCGTCGATGGCGGCGCGTATCGAGCTGGCGCTGCAGGTTGTATCACAGAGCCGAGGCGTGGAATCCGCTATGCAGCAGATCTACGATGTGGTGGGCACCGGCACCAGCACCATAGAATCCGTGCCGGCGGCCATCGCCATGGTCGAGTTGGCGCAGACCGACCCGAACCGCTGCGCGATCCTGTGCGCCAACCTGGGCGGCGACACCGACACCATCGGCGCGATGGCGGTGGCGATTTGCGGCGCGCTGCACGGCATCGACGCGATTGACGAGACGCTGAAGGCCGAGCTGGACGCCGCCAACGCGCTGGATTTCACCCACTACAGCCGCGCTTTCCTGCGCTTCCGCCAGCAGCGCGAGGCCGCCTATGCTGACGCCTGACGATCTGGCGCGGCTGGAGGGGCGGCTGCCGGTGTGCGTTATCGGCGCGGCGGTGGTAGATGTGATTGCCGATGCCTACACGCTGCCGCATCGCGGCAGCGATATCGAACTGCATCAGCAGGGCGTCAACGTTGGCGGCTGCGCCCTCAACGTGGCGATTGCGCTGCATCGCCTCGGCATCCCGGCAATCAACGCGCTGCCGCTTGGCAACGGCATCTGGGCCAGTATCGTGCGGCAGAAACTCGCTGACTACGGCATTCACAGCGTGCTGGAAAGCGCCAAAGGGGATAACGGCTGGTGCCTGGCGCTGGTGGAGCCGGACGGCGAACGCACCTTTTTATCGGTGAGCGGCGTCGAGAACCTGTGGGATACGGCGCTGCTGAGCACGCTGCCGCAGCCTGAGCACCGCTGGATTTATCTCTCCGGCTATCAGCTCACCAGCAAAAGCGGTGAGGTGCTGATCGACTGGCTGGAGCGGCAGGCGCAGCCCTTCCAGCTGCTGATCGATTTTGGCCCGCGGCTGGCGGATATCGGCGAGGCGCATTTTGACCGCATTATGGCGCTGCGGCCGCTGATTACCGTTAACCGACAGGAGGCTGAGCTGTTATGGCGCGAGCGTTTGTCTCTCTTGGCGCCTTTCGACGCGCAGCAGCTGATGGCGCGCTGGCGGCAGCGTTTTAGCGGCGCGATGGTGGTACGGCTGGATAGCGAAGGGGCGGGCTTTATCGACGACGCCGGTACGGGCTGGATCCCGGCGCTGGCGACCCAGGTCGTCGATACTATCGGCGCAGGCGACAGCCACGCCGGCGGGCTGTTAGCGGGGCTCGCGTCCGGCTGGTCGCTAGCGGAGAGCGTGGCGCTGGGCAATGCGGTCGCCTCTTACGTGGTCTCACGGCGCGGCGGCGACTGCGCGCCGGATCGCACGGCACTGCGCGCTTACTGGCAGCAGCGCCTTACTCCGCGATAAATACGTACATATCGCTGCGGCAATAGCTGATGCTGTACTCCAGCGGATTGCCCTGCGCGTCGAGCGTCAGCTGCTTAATGACCAGCACGGGCACGGTGGCGGGCAGGGCGATTTGCTGTTGCAGCGCCTCGTCCGGCATGCGTGCGCTTACTCTGCTCTGCGACTTCACCGGCAAAATCTGCTGCTGGTAAAAGTAGTCATAGAGTGAAATGCCAATCTTATCGGGGTCGGCGATATAGCGCGCTGGCACCCACGACTCTTCCACGGAAACCGCCTGCTGATCGACATAGCGAATACGCTTCAGCAGATAAACGTCGCTGCCGGTGTTCAGTCCCAGTTTTTCCGCGATGTCCGCGCTGCAAGCGATCTTACTTTTGTTGATCCAGACGGTATCGGGCTTTTTGCCGCGCAATACCGCCTGCTGCGACAGGCCTTTAGGCTCTTTTAAGGAGTATTCAAGCTGGCTGCAAATTTGCGTGCCGTATCCGCGCGAGCGAAACACCACGCCCTCTTTTTCCAGCTCATCCATCGCTTTACGCACGGTGATACGCGAAATATTCAGCGACTGGCTGAACTCCCGTTCGCCCGGCAGGATCTCTTCATGCACCAGAGTGCCGTCGCGCACCGCCTCTTTAACGGTGCTGGCGAAGCGTTTGTACAGCGGCGTGCGGCTCTCTTGCGCCAGCGTGGCGGTAAGCCGCGAAAATAGTGCGTCGTGATCGGTCATAACAGGCTGGGCACTCATTTCAGTAAGCGGCGGATGGGCTATGATACTGAATTTTCGGCGGCGGCGAAGCGCCATCGTTTGCAGAGGGAAAGTTGGAGCCTTTCCCTGCGATAAAAAATGAATAATGGATTGCGCTGTCTGACTGTTAAAGAAGATGTGTTTACTCAACTCATGGGGTGGATCTGATTTAAGAAAAAAGGCGATTGTTAAGGTGACGGCCTCATCTTATATTTCAGGCGTCTATTCAATCATATCAGGACATAATCATGATTAAGCATCGCACTCTCAAAGCAGTCTTTGCGGTGGTTATATCTTTCGCCGTGCTTGCTGCGCCGGTGTATGCAAACCCTGGCAACGGCAACGGCAACGGCAACGGCAATCACGGCAATAATGGTAACCATGGCAACAGCGGAAAACATGGAGATCATGGAAACAAAGGGCAGGGTAATCGCAAAAGCCACGGACGACCAGACCGTGTCGACTCTGATATCAGCTTTTCTCGGGCGCGTACGCTTGCCGTCAGTTATGGCCTGGTCGGTTATCAGTCGCTGCCCCCAGGGATAGCCAAAAAGGTCGCCCGTGGAAAACCCTTGCCTCCGGGAATCGCCAAAAAAAGTTTGCCAGCATCGATGATTAATGAGCTTCCCTATTATCCTGGCTACGAGTGGCGAGCCGTTGGTGATGATTTGGTGCTTATCGCCTTAAGTACAGCTATCGTGACGGCCGTTATCAACGGCGTGTTCGACTAATGATATAGAGTAGAAGTTTATAACATGCTATGACGTTAGCGCTTCCAGACAAGCTGGAAACGCTAACGCAGTCAGCATTGAAAAGAGGCTATCTTACGCCCTGACAGGTTTGTCAACGACATTGCCTAACGCATTCCGCAGCGCCGGCTCGGCATATTTGCTGATGAGCCAGGCGATATAATAGAGCACGCCAACCACGACCACCGGCAGCGCTATCATCACCGCCTCACTCTTAATATAACCGTTCAGCTTAATCATCATGGCGATCATCAGGTTTTCATGAATCAGATAGAGCGCGTAACTGACAAAGCCAATGGCGGTGAAAAAGCGCACCGAAAGCCAGCGCTCCATCTGTTTTGAATAAAAGCTGGCGATAAAAAAGAGCATCACCATTAATAATGGTACCACTGAAATAACGCCGTCATGTTTAACGTAGTAGCTGAAATTAATCAGCAGCCCCAGTAATACCAGGAGATAGTGATAGCCTTTATCGCGCCCATGTAAGCGCTCATAAACCAGGCAGCCTACCATAAACCAGGCGTAATGAATAAAGCCGAATTTTGAAATAACATCAATCAATAAGGGATAGCCAAGAGATTTCAGTACCGAAGATGCCGAAAGTAATAACATCGGCACGAGCAGCGCCGGAAGGCAATATTTTCGTCCGATAGTGAAATAGACGGCGCCGATAATCAGGTAAAACAATGCTTCGACATATAATGACCAGAACGAGCCCGCCATGGAGCTGAATTCAACGCCGGTAAATTGCGTCAGGGTTTCGGGATTGACAAATATCAGGCCGGGAATGAGATTCCTGCTTTCTGTGGTAATCACTGACGATTCAGTAAAAAATCCGCCGGCGATATAGAGCAGCAGACTGGCGATCAGCATCGCCGGAAACAGGCGCAGCCAGCGTTTTTTCAGGAAGTGTTTATAACTACGCGATTTATCCAGCGTCATAAAAATGACAAAACCGGAGATCATAAAAAATAGCTGCACGCCTACCCAGCCGAATGCCAGCAGCGGAATATGTTGCGTCGTCGCCACGTAAGGTAATAGTTCTGGCCATCGTGCATAGGCATGATAAGCAATGACCATCAGGATGGCTAAACCGCGCATGCCATCGAGATGCGTAATACGTGCGTGCATATATTCCCTTAGTAAAGAAAAATGGTGCAAAGTGTTAAGGCTAAATTAACACTGACGTAGATTTACACTCAACCAGAATTGTCCTGGAAAACTGCGTATAAAATAAGCGCGAACTGGTGGCTGTGAGGAATTAACAGGGCAATGCTCTGAGCCGTTATGGCGGTAATATTATCGCTGGCGACAGGTCTACCGTGAGCAAAAAGCGCAAAATATCATTCGGCTGGTTTCCAGGAACCTGCTTTTTTTAAAGCGAATTAAGTCCAGCCTCCGTTGTCTTCTGACGTTAACCATAGTCATCCTGACGCTCTCCTGGCCTGGGGCTATATGCCAAATTCATCTACATTACAAATTTATTATCAAGAGGAGAGGGTGACACGCTATTGGGAGGGATTTTCTCTTTATCTTTCGTTTTTATTCTTTGAAAGCAAAATACTTAGCAGGCTTATAAAATAATTAGCAGACTTATAAGTTATCCATATTTTACGGGCGCAATACCGGTATAGCGGGTAAATGCAACGCTAAAAGCGCTGGCTGAGCGATAGCCGACGCGCTCGGCCACTTCGAATACCGCCATATTTTTCCCGCGTAGCAGTTTTTTCGCCAGCGCCATTCGCCAGGTCAGCAAATAATCCATCGGCGCCATGCCCACCGTTTCACGGAAGCGTACAAAGAACGCGGAACGCGACAGCGCTGCTGCTTTCGCCAGTTCGGCGCCCGTCCAGCTATGCTCCGGCCTGGCGTGAATGGCACGGATCGCCGCTGCCACGCGTTCATCAGCCAGACCACTCATTACGCCGGGGCATGCGCTACCGAGCAGTATCGATCGTAACGCTTCGATCAATAACAGCTCCAGCAATCGTTCCAGGACGATATCGCGCGCCGAACGTTGCGCGCGGCATTCGTCCATCACCAGCTGCACCAGCAGAGTCAGCCGCGATTCCCCGCGAACATGAATGACCTGCGGCAGCAGCGAGACAATCAGCCCAGCATCGGGCGCGTCGAAGTGGCAATAGCCAATCAGGGTTTGCACGTCGGCGGATTGTTCTGGATCGCCTATCCAGAATTCACCGGGGGCGAGCATTTGCGGCAGGATGTCCGACGCATCGGCTGCGGGTGGTTCGACGCTGCTCATAGAAAATTCCAGCGCGGCGGGGATGAGCACAAAGTCCCCGGGCTCCAGGATGATCGGCGGGTTTCCTTTCAGGGTGAGCTGACTGCGGCCTTCCAGCAGCAGGCAATAGAACGGCTGACCGGTTTCGTTGCGTTGTACCCGCCAGCGGCCGTTGGCGCACACGCGCTTAGAGAACGCCGCTTGCGGTTGTAGCAGCGAGACGATTTCAGCTAAGGGATCGATCATCTGGACTCCTGCGAATGAATGCTGGACTGTGCATTATAGTGCGTACATAAAGCTGACTATATAGTATATCGCCTACCCCAACACCAGCAGGAGTAAATTGTGAAAACGATCTTAATCACCGGATGTTCTTCAGGCTTTGGCCATGAAACGGCGCGTTATTTTCTTGAACGCGGCTGGAACGTGATCGCCACCATGCGTAATCCCCGAGCCGATCTGTTTCCGGATGCCGATAATCTGCGTCTGCTGCCGCTGGATGTCAGCAACGAGGAGAGCATCAGGCAGGCTATCGCAGAAGCGGGCGAGATTGATGTTCTGGTGAACAACGCCGGAATAGGTGTGCTCGCCGCGCTGGAAGGTATGGAGATGTCCACGGTGCGCGAGGTATTCGAAACCAATACGCTCGGCACTATCGCGATGACGCAGGCTGTACTGCCTCAGTTTCGCGCGAGACAAAGCGGCACGGTGATTAACGTCACCTCTACCGTGACGCTTAAATCTCTGCCCTTGCTGGCTGTTTATACGGCGAGTAAGGCAGCGGTGAACGCCTTTACCGAATCGCTGGCGCTGGAGTTACAGCCTTTCAACATCAACGTGCGTCTGGTTCTGCCGGGCCTGGCTCCAACCACGGATTTCGGCAAAAACGCCAGGTCGCGCATGGAAAACACCCAACCTGAGCCCTATCAGCCGCTGCTGGATCGCGTGTTTATCGGGATGCAGCAGCCGCAACCCACCACCAAAGCGATTGACGTTGCGGAAGCGATATGGCGTGCCGCCACCGATCCCAGCGCACCGCTGCGTATTCCTGCGGGAGACGATGCGGTGGCGCTGATGCATGAAGTAGGTTAATCCTGCGCGTTGCGACTGCCACTCTTCCTGTCAGTGGCAGCTCGCCATTTCATCAGGGACTTCCTGCTGGCTGCTGGGTCAGTCAACGATCAAGACGATCTTGCCCTGAATGGTGCCCTGGGCCGCCCGTTTATGCGCTGCCGCGGCGTCCGAAAGCGGGTAGGTGCTGTCTGTCACCACGCGTAGTGCGCCGTTTTCTAGTAAGCGACCCGCTTCTTCAAGCTGCTTTCCGCTTGAACGAACCTGGATTGATGACACCGTTATTCCGCGTCTGGCGGCTTCCTGATACCCGGCGAACCCCAGCGGATTGACCAGATAAAGCGCTCCGCCAGGTTTGATAACATCCAGAAACCGCTCCATATTCGCGCCACCTACGGCGTCAATGACCAGATCGACAGGCTGCACGGCGGTTTCGGCAGCCTGCTGGCGATAGTCGATAAAGGCTTCGGCGCCCAGCTCGCGTAACAGGGCCTTGTTTTTGGCCGAAGCGACGGCGATTACCCGCGCGCCTTTCCATCTGGCGACCTGAACGGCGAGGTGGCCTACGCCGCCTCCTGCGCCGTTAACCAGAACCCTTTTGCCCTGCAGCGCGACAGGCTGATGCCGAAAGGTCTGGAAAGGGTTAGGGGCATCACGGCCGGTTTCAACCAGAAACTGCCAGGCGGTGAGAAGCGACATAGGCGCAGCGGCGGCATGAACGTGATCCAGGGAGCGGGGTTTTCGCGCCAGTTCCTCAATCGGGACGCTAACGTATTCCGCGCAGGCGCCGCTGCCTTTCGTCAGATCTGCGGGAAACCTCACCATGGCGAAGACTTCATCGCCGACGCAGAAGCCGAACGCATCCTTATGAAGTGCCGCAACGACGCCGGAGATATCGGTGCCGGGAATGAGCGGAAAGGTGACGTTGGGCCGCCATTCAGGCGGCAGCGTACGATAGCCGTCTCGCAGATAGAGATCCGGCGGGTTGATGCTTGTCGCATGTACGCGCACCAGCGCTTCGCCCGGACCGAGCGTTGGCCGGGGTGCCTCTTCATAACGCAACACCTCTGGCCCGCCAAACTCGTGCAGCCGCACGGCTTTCATCATCTCGATCATCATGTTCTCCTCTCATACAGGTTCAATTCCGAAAGGTTACGACAGTGACAGCTGGTTGATAATGAGGCCCTGTTTCGATTTACTTATGCCATGAAAGAACAAATTGGTTTTGAACGGCTAACGGGGCTGATCGCCTTCGCCCGCGCCGGATCGCTGGGAAGCTATACCGCAGCTGCGCGAACTCTCTCTGTATCGCCTTCCGCGATTAGTAAAAGTATCCAGCGGCTGGAGCGACAGCTCGGTATCGCGCTGTTTGCGCGAACCACGCGCTCGCTGACGCTTACGCCTGAAGGTCGGGCTCTGCATGAGCGGGTGCTGCGGTTATTGCATGACGCCGAGGAAATTGAGCAGCTGGCAAAGCAGGCGCGGGCGGAGCCTGGCGGCACCTTGCGCATAGCCGCCTCGCTGGCGGTGGGTGTGCATATGCTATCACCCCTGCTTGGGCTATTTCGTCAGCGTCAGCCCGCGGTAAAGATTGAGCTGCGGCTGAGCGACAAGCATGTAGATTTCATTGAAGAGGGTATTGATATCGCGATACGCATTGGCGATCCGCCCGATTCACGGCTCTTGTCGCGTCGCCTCTCGTCTTATCAGCTTGGCTGCTATGCGTCGCTCGACTATCTGAACAGGCGCGGCGTACCTCGTCATCCTGACGAGCTGGTCGATCACGAAACCGTCAACCTGCGGTATCAAAGCAACGGACAGCTCTTCAGCTGGCCGTTCAATATTGCAGACCGGGAAGTCGAAATTCTACCGCCCTCGGCGGTGGTTATTGATGCAAGCGAAGGCGTGCTGACAACCATCGCCGCGGGAGCTGGCATAGGCATGGCATCAAGTTTTATGGCGGCCTCATGGGTAGAGCGGGGAGCGCTGGTGCCGGTGTTGGCTGAATTTGCCGTAGCGCGGCATAACCTGACCGTTCTCTGGCCTGAAAGCCGCCGCTTAAATCCCGCCGTACGCGCCTTTCTGGATATGTTATTTGAGTTTTTGTGATGAGGTGCGTTACATAAAGCGGAAATCATCTCTGTTATTAAGCTCCTGTGAGGTATTCATGCTGATAGCCCAGGTTACAGATATTCATGTCGCACCTGACAACGATCATTTGCAGCGATTTGAGCAGGTGCTGTTATGGCTCAGACAGGTTTCACCGGACGTGCTGATACTGACCGGTGATCTGACGGACGATGACGGGTTGGAGGGATACGAACAGATTGCAGCCCGGCTTGATGAACAAACATATTCCTCGCTATTGCTGCCTGGCAATTCAGACGATCGCAAACTTATGCGGCAGACGTGGGGTAAAAGCCAATGGAAGTATGATGGCTCGGCGGAATTTCTGAACTTTAGTCATCACATTGGGGGGATTCATCTGATAGGCCTGGACACAATGGTGAGCGAAAAGAGCTATGGTTCGGTTCTGGGGCGTCTGGAATGGCTGGAAAAGGAGGTGCATGAGACTGATGGTGCCCCAAAGATGCTGTTTCTTCATCATCATCTATTCCGCTCAGGCATACCCTCGCTTGATGAAACGATGTGTAGAGGATTAGGTGAACTGAAAGCGTTGATAAGAAGAAGCGCCGGCAGGATACTCTCTCTGTCTTCTGGGCACGTTCACCGACCTGTAGCCGGCACCTTTGCAGGTATTCCTGCAAATATCTGTGGTTCGGTCTGTCCAGCCAATCCGTTATGGTTTGGCTCAGCGACTGTTCCGTCCGTGCATAACACCCCAGCGCTAATGATTCATCGCTATGAGCAAGGAGAATTGAGCTGCCATCATGTATGGATTTGATGACGGTATTTTTGCCAGGATTTAGTGATGTTTTTTGTAAGTCCTGTTACAAAGAAAAGTTGAGCGGCTATGAACGAAAAGCGGACAAATTGTTATTGACGAAATTATCATGTGATTGAGGCATCTAAGAGGGTAAACTCACTGGCTATTAAAGTCAGGTTTTTATTTGCCGATGTAATATGTTGTACATCTACTCACGGAAGAAAGCGCATGAAAGGTTCGATTTTACCAGCATTTATTCTATTAATAATAGCTCCAATATCACACGGTCAAAAGAGTCTAAATTATGAACAGATTAAGCCGTATGTGGTTGGTTTTCTTGAAAAGGTTGCAAGTACCCCGGCAGAGTGTGATTTATTCAAAGGATTTCTTTCAAAGGATCCTGCAAATGAACATGAAAAGAAGGGAATGTTAGGTTTTTGCGATAGTGATATTGATTTTTCAAAGCCAGTATCCTACTCGCAAATGAGTACTCATCACGTAGAGGGTGCGGATTATGTATGCGGAATTGTTTCTGGCCGAACTTTAATTAATCGAAAAATAGGTGCCCGTTTTATCTCTGCAGAGCCTTATCACCTGATATTGGATGTCAAATATTCCCGCCGTCCCATTGCATACGCAAGCAATGATGAGTTTTTAGTTGACAATTATCGCTTGCAGGTCAAGTCATTCAATGAGCTTTACGAAAAATATTGCCAGTGAATGATCGTTCCTGGCTAGCTATAGCCAGCTGGCTCTTTCTCAGATAGCAGGAAAACACAGCATGGACGCACCGGTTTTACTAAAAATTTTCGCTAGCCTGGCGGTGATAGTTTTAATATGGCTAGATTTCAGGCCAAAAAAAAGGAAAGATAATACAGATCCCGACATAGCGTCGGCAAATGCAAGCGAACGCCACGACTGGCGTTATGCAAGATGGGGCATTCAAGCGGTGCGGCCTTTATCCGCTATGTCTGTTAAGGACTGCCATCAAATTCATACTGGCGTAATTGCTCTCATCTAAAGTGAACATTCTGGCGCGCAATATTTAAAAGATTAAAGCAGCAATATTCTTTTCTGGCCTAAAGCGAAACGCCGTATTTAGCAAAAGTCCGATATACGAGAAACGGGCTTTTTTGAGAATATGGTTCACTGGTATTCCTTCAGCCTATTGCAGATAAAACCTGTCATGAGTTGCCGTGAATAGCTTACAAAACTTGACCTATAAAGGTTTCGATTGTGAAACAGATATCTGAGATTTAGCCCATTCAACGGCATCATGAGCAAAGTATTTCTCGCCGGTTAGATAGTCTACTACAACTCCTCCAGCAAGGTTTGCGATAGAGGATGCTGTTGCTAATGCTGAAATCCACTCAAGTTCATATCTACCCGTTGATAACACAATGACTAAGTCCGGCACGAAGGTGGCATTTAGCTCATTAACTTCATCACTCTCTGCTTCATATGCTCTATATCCAAAGCCAGAAGGTAAGCCATTCACTGGACAGGGTAAAAAGCCGCTGAACGCTAGAGGATCAAACTCATCATCCAGTACGCAGGGGAATCCTGCCTTAATGATAAAGTCCCTGAGGACAATAGTCGGCGGCAATTTTTCTTTAATTATGTAAATACCGATATCGCGTGACAATTCTCATTCCCTCTCAGATAAGCGATGGCTATTTAACACTAGATGAAAAATCTGATAACCAGAATCATCATATCCGCTTTTAACCCAACGCGGCTATCTCCTTAAGCACATCTTCCTGTCAGCCAGAAGCGGCGACTCAATAACGCACATGCTTCCCTGCGTAAAAACTATTATCGTGAATGGCTTGCTAAAAGAACAACCTGAACGGGCATCTGCCAGCTCAGGTCAGCGTCAGCACGTCGAGTGGCTGGCTGTTGAGAGTCAGCATGCCACTGTAGAAATCGGTCTTTTGCTGCGAAGCGCCGATACTGGAGACGCGATATACCTATGAAGTGACCTCATGGCTGGAAGAGGATGCAGAGGTTACTGAACTCGATCCGGACAGCGTCCACGTCATTTTCCCAGAGAATAAAAAAGAGGCTGATGAGATAGCTCGCTTTGTTCGTGCCAACGGCACTACCCGCCTGCGGTTTGAGGACTTCGACGCCACCCACTTTCCGGCCTGGGAGATTGCGCCTGCTCCCGACGACCCGACCGGCATGCGCTACCACTGCAAGCCTGAATGATATCCGCGACGCGCTTTAGCTGCCGTGGAGGATAATCCCTGAGACGGCTACAGGCCTCAGAGTCTGATAGAACCAGCCATCCGTTAACAGCGTCCGTTATGATGGACGCGGTTATTTTATTGGCGCTGTTAATTACTCTACTTGCTAAGTAAATACGCTACGGTCTCATGCCCATATTCTGCTCTGCCTTGATGCAAAGCGCGGGCGCGGAGCCTGAGTATGCTGCTCCTGGTCTGGCATGTGACGTTCGCCTTAGTCTATTAATGAAGCATCGTATATTAAGATGTCTTAAAAATAGTGCGGGCAATCTCTGGCCTGTAACGCCTAAAAGTCCTCAATTTCTCTGAGACCGCGCCAGCAGCGGCCAACTGACTCTGTCACCATCACGCCCGGTGCAGGTACAAATTCGGTTAGCAGATGGTAGACGGCATCCATCAGCTCTTGTTTAGTTATATCTCCCTGATAGGTAAATATATCTCTGGGGAGCCAGTAAGTTTTATCACTGTCGTCAGCGATGCTGTGCCGGAATCCATTGTCGTTCATGGCATTGCGCAGTCGCCTGTACTCTTCAGCCGCGTTTACTTTCCCACGGAGTTCAATTGAGATGTCATATACTGGCATGGGAATCGCCCTTAACTGTGGATAGAGATTTAAGTTTACTTTAGTTTGGCGGTTTTGCCAGTTTCTTGCTCTCTACTTAAAAAGAAAAGGCGTAAGCCGCTGGCCCGTACTACAGGCAGAGGCTTACGCGCAGAGTCAGTTCGCTTTCGGGCATCCTTAGAGCAGATGCCCGTTCAACCTCAGAACAGCACCGAGTAGTTCAGCCCAAAGGTCCGTCCGCGCCCCTTATAGGTATAAAGCGCTGCGTCGCCGTAGGTCGGGCTATAGAGCCCCGGCGCCCGCTGGCCCCACACCGTGGTGTAATCTTTATCCAGCAGGTTCTCCACGCTGAAGCTGAGTTTGCCGACCGGCAGCGCATAGCTTCCCAGCAGGTCAACGGTGTTATAGCCGTTGATTTTCTTGCCGTCCGCATCGGAAACGTCAAAGGTTTGCGTGCTCTGCACGCGCAGGTTCCAGTCGCCAGGCGCCCAGTTCAGCCAGGCGCTGACTTTGGACGGGCTAGCGCTGTCGATGGTCAGCTTCTCCCATTTACCCTCGACGCGCGTTTCAGATTTAATGACGTTGAAGTTAGAGCCGGTGCTCCATTCGCTGTCGTTAAAGAAGTAATCAACCTGGCCTTCCACGCCGTAAATGCGGCGCTTATCGTCATCCAGGTTAATCGTCATATCGGTTTTATTGATACTGATGGTTTTATCCGACAGCGAATAGTAAGCCGCCAGCTGGGTGCGCAGGTTATCGCCGGTATAGCGCCAGCCAAGTTCGTAAGAATCGACTTTAATCCCATCGAGCTTCGAATCATTGACGTTAACGCTGTTGGTGAGGTTGTAGTGCCCGTTCGCCAGGCGATAGGTGCCGGAGCCGTAATATTTGGCCAGATCGGGGATCTCAAAGCCCTGCGAGAAGTTAAACCAGACCTGCTGGCGCTCGGTCAGACGACCCAGAATGCCGGCATTGAAGAGCAGGTTATTGTAATCGGTCGATCCGCCCGGCACCGCATCAGCCGAGTTGGCCTGGCCGGTGGCGATCGCCTGCTGCTGCGCATAGCCGACAAAGTCGTCCACTTTGTTTTTCGTATACTGATACCGCACGCCGCCGCTCAGCGTGATGGCGTCGATGTCGTAGCTCGACTGCAGGAACGGCGCGAGATTGGTGATGCTATAGCCTGGATAGCGCCCGACGTTATAGGCGTTTTTTAGCGTCATGCCGCCGCTTTGCGCCGCGGTATTCAGGTCAAAAAACTGCTGATTGGCGTCAAAGGTCTCATGGTCGGCGTCAACGCCGTAAGTCAGCGTCAGGGCATCGAGCGGCTGGCTGTTGAGGGTCAGTTTGCCGCCATAGAAATCGGTCTTTTGCTGTGAGGCGCCGATACTGGAGACGCGGTTGCGGGTAAGGGTAGGGAAAGGATAGAAGGTCAGGCTCTCGTCGCGATAGTAAACCTGCGCCACCAGATCCTGGCCGAAAAAGTCGGTATTGGAGTACTGCACATTGATTAGATGGCGTTCGGTGCCGGGCAGGCGGTCGGAGTCGAGATTGCCTGAGTTATAGGCGCTGCCGGAGCCGGTTACCGCCGAGAAATTCTCGCCCAGATAGAGGCCGTGCTTGCCGTCCGATTCGCTCTTGAAGTACTGCGTGGTGAGCTGCAGCTGCTGGTTCTCATCGATATTGAGCGTGCCCGTGCCCATCACATCCAGACGATCGGAATACTGCAGCCCGGTTTGGGTATTGTCGATGATCGCCTCGTTGCCTTTGCCGTCGTACCAGCCGCCGTAGCGCTGATAAGCAACCGACAGGCGACCCGAGGCCTTGTCGTCGCCGCCGCTCACCGCCGCCGCGACGTTCTCATCATGATCGTTATGGCTGTTGAACCCGCTTTTGACGCCGGTTTGCAGCTCCGCCTGCGTGCCCGGCTGGCCTTTTTTAGTGACGATATTAATTAAGCCGCCGGTACTGCCGCCGCCATAGAGCGAGGTCGCGCCTGAAATCACCTCGATACGCTCGATATTGAACGGATCGATCGCGTCCAGCTGGCGGCTGTCGCTGCGTGACGAGTTAAGGCGAACGCCGTCCACCATCACCATCATCGAGCGACCGCGCATGTTCATACCGTAGTTGGTGCGTCCCTGACTGCTGACGTCCATGCCGGGAATGAGCTGCGCCAGCACCTCTTTTAACTCCTTGCCACCCTGAACCTGCTGCTCAATTTCATCCTGCTCGATAATCCAGGTGGTTTGCGCCATTTCCGCCACGCTGCGGTGCGAGCGGCTGGCGGAGACCACCATTTGATCCTCTTTTATCTCTTCGGCCCAGGCGCCCGAAGAGAGCATCGCGAGTAAACAAGGATTTAAAACCCACAGATACGGCTGTTTCATTTTTTATTTTTTTCCGATGACGTGTTCAAAACTGAACTGTATTAACGGTGTGTTGAGGATCCCGATCGTGATTTTCCAGCTGCTGCGTGCGCCACTGGATCACGCCAGGGGTGGTGCTCAGCTCGAACGGCCCTGCCGGGTGCGCACGGTTAAGAATGCGGGCGGCGCGCCAGGCCATCAGGCTGAGCTGGGGTTCCGCAATGCCCAGACGCTGCATCCCGGCATTGACGGCAAAAAGGCTGTTGCTTTCCGGTCCGTCCCAGTTAAGGGTGAAGTCGGTGTTGATCTGGAAATTTTCGTCGCGATCGAGCTGCAGACGATGCGCAACAGGCGCCAGAAAAGCGGGACGCGCCGAGCGGTAGCCGGTGGCGAAAATCACCACGTCGGTCGTCAGCTGCTCTTCGCCGCGATCGAGATGGTGACGCAGCCTCAGCTGCTGCGCCTCCTGCGCCTGCTCAAGCGAGATCACCGAGCGCGACGGCATCAGGCGCGCCCAGGGCTGCTCGCGCAGCACCTCAAAGCGGTGATACATCGCCCGATAGATGGCGAGAAGCGACTCGCTGGTGATGCCGTCTGAGGTCATCTTCTGCTCGTTCAGCATCTGCTGGCGCGCGCTTTCGTCCAGCGTCGAGAAGCTTTCCAGGTACTCCGGCGTGAAGTACTCGTTGGCGAAGGCGGCTTCATCCAGCGCGTTGAAGTTATTCCTGCGCGACACCCAGTTCAGGGCTGCGGGCTGGCCCCATTCGCCGCGGAAGATATTGAGAAACAGGTCGGCGCCGCTCTGGCCACCACCGACGATGGTAACGCGCTTGCCGTGCAGGTCCGGCCGACGCAGCATCATTTCGCTGGCGTGAAAGCAGCGATCGCTCTGTTCGGTGACGCACGCCGGCAGCCTGGCCTGCTTTCCAATGCCGAGACAGACATGGCGTGCCTGGAAACAGTCATGCGCGGTTTCAACCGTGAACAGACGCGTCGCGTCGTTAAAGGTCACGCGGGTGACCGGCTGGTTAAAGGCCAGATTGCTCAGCCGCTTCGCCACCCAGGCCAGGTAGTCGGAAAACTCCTCTCTGGAGACCGTGCGCTGCTCGGTGGTGAGGAAACGGTAGAATTTCTTTTGCTGCACCAGATAGTTGACAAAGCTATAGCGGTTGGTCGGTTCGACCGCGCTTACAAGGTCTTTGAGAAAGCTGGTTTGCATTGCGCAGTCCGGCACCATCATGCCGGGATGCCAGGCGAAGTCGGGTTTGCGCTCAAGAAACAGCGAGCTAAAACCGTCCAGTCCTTCCGCCAGCGCGGCGACGCTGAGGTTGAACGGGCCGATGCCTATGCCAATGAAATCATAAGGCTTCATTTTGCAGACTCCTGGGTCACCAGATAGAGAGGGTTGTCGAGATCGGTAAGATAGTTGGGAAGCATTCGGCTGCCGCCGTCGTGCTCTGAGAACCTCAGCTTTACCGGATTAAGCACGACGCGGATGATCTGAGGTTTGAAGAGATCGAACAGGGCGAAGCGATCGGCCATTGCCGGGTGTTGCGCCATATAGCGCTGCAGCACGCTGGCGAGAAGGCGATAGAAATGGCGCTCATCGATGCCCGACTGCAGCGTCAGACGGGAGATAAAACGCAGCACGGTGACAAAGTGCCCGGTCTGCAGATCGTGAATAAGATAGTCGGCGCTCAGACGCGCGGTGACCTCTTTCACCGCGGCGGGCAGCGACGCCGCCTCCGGGAAATCGCGATCGATAAGGCGCATATCGCCCTGAAAATCCTTCAGCAGAATGCGCTGCGGAATATGGTCCTTCATCACCAGCGTGACGTTCTGACCGTGCGCGATAAGCGCCACGCCGTAGCGGCACATCAGGTGATAGAAGGGGATCACCACCACGTCGAACATGCGGCTCAGCCAGTTTGCCGCATCCAGCCCCGAAGCCTTAATCCAGGCGTCAATCAGCGGGCGTCCGGCGTTGTCGGTTTCCATCAGCGCGGCCATCAGCACCGCCTGTTCGCCTGCCTGCAAGTAGCAGCCGGAGCTTTCGCGCCAGATCACGCCGAGCATCTCCTGGTAGCGATAGGGCGCCTGCGGCAGCGCGGCGTAGCCTTCGTGAGACAGGTAGCCTGCGGCCGGCTCCGCCAGAATCCGGGCGCCGGAGGCGCGCAGCGTCTCATCCTGCGCGAACTGTCGCGTTAACCAGCCGGAGGCGAGCGGCCCGGCGGCGATATACTTGCCGGGAATGCCGCGATAGCAGGAGGTGTTATAGATGGTCAGCGGCAGTTTGATGTCGAATCGCGCAGCGCGGCTGACATTAGTCAGGGTGCGCAGCGACTGCTGCGCCAGATAGCGGTCGCCGAAGGCGCCCAGCTCGACTATCTCGCCGCGCGCCAGCTGCGGCAGAAAGTGAATCGCGATTTTTTGCTGCCACTGCCAGGGATGAACGGGCAGCGCCATCCAGCTGTCGTCGAGTCCGACTGACTGCCAGTGCTGGTGAAAACGCGTCAGCTCGGCGTCATCCATGGCGCTGGCAAGCAGGGTAGAGATGTCGCACGCCTCTTCATGGCTCCAGACCAGCTTATCCCGGCGCACCGCGACCCAGTGCAGCTGAAACCGGTTGCGGTACTCCGGCGCATAGGTGCGCAGCGCATCCAGCCCCCAGCCGCGCCGCCCTTTGTTGAAGATGAACTTGGGATGTCCGCTGAGCAGGCACTGCAGCTCATCCGCATTGAGCGCGATCAGATCGTCGGCGCTCAGCGAGCGGCGCGCTTCCAGCAGCTGCAGATCGCCGCGCAGCGTGGCGTAAAGATCTTCAAGATGCTCGGCCGTCTGGGCATCGCTCATCTCCAGCGCCACGGCCAGCTGACGCAGCAGCGCGTCAGCCTCCAGCGGCCCGCCGCTGAGAGAGGCGGGATCGATATGCAGCCAGCCCCAGATGCCGCGGCTGGCGGCAAATTCCCAGCGCGCTGAGCCCACGATGATTTCCCAGCGGCCAGCTGACCGCTCTATAGCGCGCAGCGCCTGCTCATACTCTAGCTCGGCGAGAATTTTGGCGATCATCTCGCGGTTGACGCGCTCCCACATCATAACCCCACCTCCGTAAAGAAGCGGTGGCGCTCGCTCATCACCAGGCGAGAGCGTTTGTGGGGGAAATCGAACTCCTTGAGGGGGTGATAGCCGGCAACCGGCAGATGGCGGAACAGACGCTGATTGTCGTAGCGCGGTTCAGCGACGATGCGCTGCGTACGGGGCTCGTCGAGAAACAGATAGTGCGTCAGTCCGCGCAGCCAGCTGCGAATAAAGTGCGCGCCGCGCCACGCCTCTTCGCCCACCAGCATGTGCAAACCGCGATCGTAAGGCTGCCAGCGGTAGTGACGGCCGATGCGATCTTCCGCCGCCCAGTAAATTTCGAAATAGCCGAACGGCTGGTCGTCAAAGCAGCCAATCACCGGAATGCAATATGCGGAGTCGAGCTGCTTGCGCAGGTAGTTTTCCAGCTCCGGCTGCGGCGCCGCCATTTCCCAGAAGGCGTTGACGCGGGGCGCGTTCATCCAGCGCGTAAAGCGCGCGGCGTCCTCCGCCACGTCGGCGACGCGAAAGCTGAGCGTCCGCTTGATCTGCGGATCGTAGCGGCGATAGATTTCGCCTTCCGGCCTGGCCGGACGCACGGGATAGAAGAGCTGACGCTCATCGTCGAACTGCATTTTGCCGCTGGCCGTCGGGCGTTCGCCGCGGCGCCAGATCGGCAGCTGCCAGAAGGTTTCGCGGGAAATGTAGTCGCCGTCGACCGCCGCGAACAGCGCCTGCGCCTGCGGCTCATGCTGCCACTGCGCCCAGGGGAGATGAACGCCGCTCAGGTGCGGTGCGGCTACCAGCAGCTGATCGATCGCCTCGGCAAGCCAGCCTTCCGGTATCGCCGCTATAAACTGCAGCGCGGCGCTGTTGTCCAGCCCGAGCATGAGCGGCAACGGCTGTCCGGTCAGCGCACAGCGGAAACCGGTGTCGCCATGTACGATATGCGCGTTTGGCATCACGGCTTCTCCCTGTAGAACGGATTCTGGAAATCGAAGTAGATCACCGCCGGATCGGCGATGGTGTTTTCGTTGTGGTCGTAGAGATAGCAGTTGAAATTGCCTTTACAGTTCCAGTGTCGGCTGTCGAGCACGTAATCAAGGCTGCGGGTATCGCTGACGCGACTGCGCAACGCCGCCAGCCGGTCGCGCACCTGCGCCATCAGGCGCTCTTCGGTCTCGAAGCCTGCGGCGCCCAGCGCGGCGGTGACCGCCAGCGTGGAGTTGACCAGCAGGTAATAGGGGAAGTAGCGCAGCACCTGCTCGCGACTAAAGCGGTTTTCCGCATCCGCTTCGTCAATCTGCGCCAGCCAGTCGGCCGCGTTTTCCGTGAAGCCGCTGCCCTGGCAGTCGCGGTAGAGCAGGCCGATCGGCAGATCCTGCTGCATCTCCACCAGAATGTTTTGCTGATGCGCCAGCAGCACCAGGCCGTAATTGGCCTCGGTGCCGAACAGCGGCAGCAGTACGCGATCGCAGTAGGCGTTCAGCCAGCACTGCGCCGCCTGGGCAAGCGTCAGCCCGAGCCGAACGCTCACTCTTCTTACCGCTGCCGCCAGCAGGCTGTCGCCGCCGTCTGGCGCGGCCTGCGTCAGGCTGACCAGCACGTTGGTCTGGGTTGCCGGGGTATCGAAGAGGCTGTTGACGCGAAACGCCATCAGGCTCTCTTCCTGGATCGCGCCATCAGCGGCGCGCAACCCGGCCCAGCCATCCTCCTGCATCACGCGCATGGTGGGATAGTCCATCTGCAACGACTGCCAGCGCGGGGTCTGGGCGAGACGCGCCAGGCGCATACCGCGCTTCACCTCTTTCACCGACAGAGTCCGCACCGAATTAGTCAGACGCACGCTCAGCGAGAATTTGATCATGTCGCTGCTGGCGGGCGAGTAGAGCGAACGCGACGAGCTGGTAGGCAGCCAGGCGCAGCCGCATTCCCCTATGTCCGCTAGCGCGCCGCTGGCGACCAGCTGCTGGCACCACGCCTGCGACAGCAGATAGCGTGCCTGCCACGGATGCATCGGGATCAGCCAGCGCTGGTCGGTAAACTGACTCAGCAGCGCGGGCGCGCTCTGCGCGGCAAAACGCAGCAGACGGGCGCGCAACGACAGGCCAAGGCTTTCGCCCGCCACATACTCGCTATCGACGGAGAGCCAGTGCAGCGGGAAGTCAGAGGCAAACTCAGGCAGATAGCGGCGCGCTTCTGCTTCATCAAAAGGCTCGTGCGATTTCGGGGCTGGGTGGAATGCGTGCCCCACCAGCAGCGCCTGCTCGGCCTCAGCAAACGAAAGCGGTTTGTTGCGTAGCTCAGGCCAGCGATGACGCACATTGATCGCCTGCCAGGTATTGGCATGGCTTTCGCCGACGCGCTGCTGGAAACGCTCGATGACGTCGCTGCCGAGCTCCGCGCGAATAGCCGGTTTTGCCAGGATTAGCGATACCAGGGTTGCAAAGCTGATGGCTTCGCCCTCAGGCGAATCCGGGCTGATAAGCCGCGCGGGAAACTGATACTGATGGTGCTGAGTAGGAGAGAAGTAGCGCAGCGGCAGGCGGATCGCCTGCGATGACGAAAGGGGCAGGTCAATATGTTGCCTCTGGCCGGGCGCAGCCTCGGCAACATATTTCCAGTCGCGCGTTTCCCGAAAAAGCGCATTGAGAAAGCACTGCGCCGCCACGTCAACGCCAGCCGTTTGAGAAAAGCCATCCATAAGATAATCTCACTTCTTAACTGATAATGATTATCGTTATGATAATTATTTAATTTACAAAGGCAATCATTTTTGCAATATTTGCATACATCTAATGAACTGTATATCCCTGTTTTTAACGGTGTCTTTACATTTATGTGTCAGTTATTACAGAGCAGGCGGGTATGACGGGGCCGGGTAAATCAAGCTGGCCGCTGGCTTTTTGCGCCGGGCTGCTGGGAATTGGTCAGAACGGCTTACTGGTCGTGCTGCCACAGCTGGTAGAGATGACCGGCCTGACGCTCTCGACCTGGGCCGGTTTATTGATGTTTGGTTCGATGCTGTTTCTGCCCGCCTCGCCCTGGTGGGGACGCGTCTCCGAAGTGAAGGGCTGTAAATTTGTCGTGGTGGCGTCGCTGTCAGGCTATCTGGCCAGCTTCGGCATTCTGGCGCTGGCGGTCTGGCTGATGGCGGAAAAGCGGGTCGGCATGCCTGTTGGGCTTGCCGCGCTAATCCTGTCGCGGATGGTGTACGGTCTGACCGTCTCGGGTATGGTGCCCGCCGCGCAAACCTGGGCGATGCAGCGCGCTGGCGCAGAGCGGCGCATGGCAGCGCTGGCGGCGATCAGTTCCGGGTTAAGCTGCGGGAGGTTGCTGGGGCCGCCTCTGGCGGCGTTGGCGCTCAGCCTTTATCCTATGGCGCCGCTGTGGCTGATGGCCGCCGCGCCGCTCTTCGCCCTGATGCTGATCGGCCGCGAATATGGCGATCCGCCGCTGGCGCCGGTGGCGCATCATGCCGCACGCTGGCATAGCAGTTTGCTGCCGCTTCTGGCGCTGGCGGCGCTGCTCGCCCTCAGCATCAGCCTGATGCAGATCGGACTGGCGCCCGTGCTGCGCGATTACATGAGCGAGCCCGCGGCGGTCAGCCGTCATATCGCCTGGCTGCTGAGCCTGGCCGCCATCGCGACGCTGCTGGCGCAGTTTCTTGTGGTCAGGCCGCAGCGGCTGCAGATTCAGCCGCTGCTGTTTAGCGCAGCGGTATTGATGAGCGCAGGGCTGGGCATCATGGTTGTCGGCAACCTTATTTCGCTTTATGTAGGCATCGCCGTCACCTCTTTCGGCGCCGCGATGGCGACCCCAGCCTATCAGCTGATGCTTAATCAAAAACTCTCTATCGGCAAAGGCGCGGGCCTGATCGCCACCAGCCACACGCTTGGCTACGGCCTGAGCGCCTTGCTGATCCCCTTTATCACGTGGCAGTGGGGACAGCACCAGGTGCTGGCGGGCGCATGGATAGCATCGGTGATGTTTTTCATGGTGGCCTGTCGGCTGCGAGTAACGGCAAGCGCGGAAAGCGCGCGCTGAACGTCAGGAAAAAATATGGACCCCATTCCAGCCTACCGCTTATTCAATGTCACCCTGCTGCGCAAAAGATGGCTCTCTCCCTCGCTGGTGAGCTGCCTCTTTACGGGCGAAGAAATAGAGATGATGAAGCGCGATGGGCCCGATCAACGCATTAAAATTCTCTTTCCGTCGTTACAGGGGATTCCCGCCTCGTTAACCGCGCATCTTCCGTGGCGCGAGCAGCTTAAAGCCTTGCCGCCCGAGCAAAGACCGATACCGCGCACCTACACGCTGCGCGCGGTTAACGGCGCCGACCGCCTGGTGGAGGTGGAGTTTGTGATTCATGGCACAGAGGGGCCCGCTTCGGCCTGGGTCATTGGCGCCGCGCCAGGCGATGCCCTGCAGATGGTCGCGCCCAACCGGCAATACGCCGCCGACAGCGGGGGATATGAGTGGCGGCCTGATCCCGAGGTAGAGCGCGCGCTGGTTGTCGCCGATGAGACGGCGCTGCCTGCGGTGAAAGGGATCCTTGAGCATGTGGCGCAAATGGCGTCGCCGCCTGCGCTGCAGATTTTTCAGGAGGTACCGCGAGCGGAGGACTGCGTCGACTGGCAGGAATATGCCTTTGCCGAGGTCTTCTGGCTTCCCCGCGACCAAACCCGGGCGGCGCACGGCGCGGCGCTGCTGCAGGCGGTAAAGGCGAACGTCGCCGTGCCTGACTCAGCGCTCCGCGCCTCTCCGGCGTCCCTTGAGGTCGAACAGGAGAGCCTGTGGCGCAGTGCGGCGTGCAAAAACGATCGTTTTTACGGCTGGATTGCGGCGGAGTCGTCAGCCGTCAGGCATATCCGGCGCTATCTGGTGAGCGAGCGCCAGCTGGCGAGCGAGAGCGTGAGCTTTATGGCCTACTGGAGCAAAGGTTAACCGCGTTGGTTCGCTTAATTTATCGTGCGGAAAGCGATACGGGCGGAGGCGAGCCGCACTGCGGTACGGCGCGCCTCAGAGAGACTTGTCAGGAGTTTTCAGAGGAGCGCACGGCGTAGAAGCGCGCTTTTTGCCGCTGCCGCTCCCTGCGCGGCATCACCAGGCTGGCGATGATAATCACCAGCGTCAGACCGCCGGTCGCCAGCAACTCATTTTGATGCTGCGCGTTAAATAACATGCAAACTAGCACGGTGACGATAAACAAAATGGTCAGCCAGGTCAGACCGGGAAACAGCCACATGCGGTAACTCAGCGTTTCGCCCGCTTTTTCGCGCTTTTTGCGCAGCACCAGATGAGAGAAAGCTATCACCAGATAAACCAGCAGCGCGATGGCGCCTGAGCTTGCCAGCAGGAACTCAAACACCACGCTGGGCGCCAGATAGTTAGCCACCACCGCGACAAACGCCGCCGCCGTCGAAAGCAGCACCGCAACCCATGGCGTACCGCTGCGCGTGGTGCGCGAGGCCGCCGCAGGCGCATCTTTTCGACGCGACAGGGAGTAGAGCATGCGCGAAGAGGTATAGAGCGCCGAGTTAAGGCAGCTGCAAACCGCGATCAGCACCACGACATCGACGATGAGTTTGGCGTGCGGGATATTCATGGCCTGCAGCACGGTCTGATAGGATCCGTGCTCAACCAGCGACGGCGAATTCCAGGGCACCAGCGCGACCACGAAAAATATCGACAGCAGATAGAACAGCGCGATACGCCAGATAACCGAATTGGTGGCCTGAGTGATCTGCTTGCCGGGGTTCTTCGATTCGGCGGCTGCGATGGTAATAATTTCGGTACCCATAAATGAAAACATGGTGGTCAGAATCGCCGCCATCACCTTGCCGATGCCGTTGGGCATAAATCCCTGGGTGTCATAAAGATGCTGAAGGCCGCTGGCGCCGCTGTTGGGCAGATAGCCGAATACGGCCAGGCCGGCGGCACATAGGAATGCGACGATCGCCGCGACCTTGAGCAGGGCGAACCAGAACTCGAACTCGCCGTAGTTTTTTACGCTCAGCAAATTGGTCAGGGTTAAAACCACCGTAATAGCGAGCGTAAACTGCCAGATGGCGATCTGCGGAAACCAGGCGTGCAGGATGGTGCCGGCCGCGTTCGCTTCCAGAGGGATCACCAGCACCCAAAACCACCAGTAGAGCCAGCCGATGGTAAAGCCGGCCCAGCGGCCGAGCGCCTTGTCGGCGTAGGTAGAGAACGAGCCGGAGTCCGGCAGCGACACCGCCATCTCCGCCAGCATACGCATAATCAACACCACCAGCGCGCCAGCAGCGGCATAGGCGATAAGCACCGCCGGGCCCGCCTCGGCGATAGCGTGGCCGGATCCCACAAACAGGCCTGCGCCAATCACGCCGGCAATGGACAGCATGCGCACATGGCGCGGCTTTAGATTTTGTGCCAGTGCATCTTCATTCGCACTCTGCATTCTCGTCATCAATACATCTCCAGAACGGCTCCCGGGCTTGTGTGCCCGGGACGAGCAGGGGGACAGACTCGCGGCAGCGAGCCGGGAAGCTGATACGTTTTATTTACAATTCCCGACAAAGGCTTTTATTAATGCGTGCGGAGAGGTAAGTTGCCAGAGCCAATTTCAGAGAGTGGGATGGAGCCAATTGCAGCTGTTATATGCCGATCACTTATTAGAGCGACTGCAGGTTTTGCAGAGTGGTTCGCTACAGCAGCGACTGCTGGCCTGCATACAGGCCGCTATTATTGAAGGGGTTTTTCCTCGCGGCGGACGTTTGCCGCCGACGCGCGACATGGCGCGCGAGCTGGGCGTATCGCGTAATACGGTACTGCATGTTTATGAAAGTTTAATGGCGCAGGGCTATGTTACGGCGCGCACCGGCAGCGGCACCCGCGTGGTGGAGACGCTGCCGGAGATTTGTCTGCAAAGTCAGGCGATCGATCTGCTTCAGCCGGTTGCCGCACCGCTGCCGGCCACGCTGTCAAAACGCGGCGCGATGCTGCTAGGGCATGCCACCGCCTCGCCCTATCAGTGGGGCGCCTTCGTGCCCGGCGCGCCCGACGTGACCGAATTCCCGCATAAGCTGTTTAGCCAGATTCAGGCGCGGCTCAATCGCGATCCCGACGTTCACCGACTGATTTACAGCAGCGGCGGCGGCTGCCCCGATCTCCGTCATGCGCTGGTGGAGTATCTGCGCGTGGCGCGATCGGTGAAGGCGGATGCCGATCAAATTCTCATCACCGAAGGGGTGCATCAGGCGGTGGATCTGGTGAGCTGCGTGCTGGGCGATCCTGGCGATCTGGTGTGGATGGAAGAGCCGGGATACTGGGGCACGCGCAACGTGCTGCGTAAAAACGGCATGAAAATTCGCGCCATCCCGGTCGACGACGAGGGCATCGTGCCGGCGTCCGGGCCGCCGCCTCGCATGGTATTCGTGACGCCGTCACATCAATATCCGCTGGGCGCGCACCTCAGTCTGGCGCGGCGTAAAGCCCTGCTGGCGCTGGCGCGACGTCACGGCAGCTGGATTATCGAAGATGACTACGACAGCGAGTTTCGCTTTTCAGGCGCGCCCTGGCCGTCGCTACAGGGGCTGGAAGAGGATGCGCCGGTCATCTATATGGGCACTTTTAGCAAAACGCTCTATCCGGCGCTGCGCATTGGCTACATGGTGGTGCCGAAGATGCTGGCCGAACCGATGCGCACCGCGGCGACCGAACTCTACCGCGGCGGTCATCTCTTGATCCAGCGCGCACTGGGTGAGTTTATCCGCCAGGGGCACTACATGGATCATATCCGCCGCATGCGGTTACTCTACGGCCAGCGGCGTCAGTTCTTATGCAAGCTGATCGAGCGCTATCTGGGGCCGTCGTTTTTACCGCCGGTCAACCATGAAGCGGGGCTGCATCTGGTGCTGCGGCTGCCGCCGGGCTGCGATGACGTCGCGATTACCGCAGAGGCGCTCAAGCGCGGCGTAAAGGTGCGGCCGCTCTCGCAGTACTATATGCATCCGCAGCGCGAACGCGGATTGCTGCTCGGCTACGCCTGCGTCAATGAGCGGCAGTGTCAGGATGCCTTCGGCGTGCTGAAGGGCTGTCTGGTCGCGGCGGGCATCGAGGTTAAGGTGCAGTAATGTCTTAAACGGTGACAAGGGCGATGTTTTTTTCTTTCAGCGCCAGCTGGAATGCGCGATCAAGCTTGTCTTCGATAACCAGAACGTCTATTTCTTCGCAGCTGGCGACGGAGAACCTGGCGACGCCTGGGATTTTCTCTGCGGTCAGTCCGACAATGGTCTGGCTGCTTTGCCTGATAGCCGCTTTCTTAAACTCACAGTCATCGTAATTAAAGCCTGTCAGTCCAGTATCGGGACTCATGGCGCATCCGCCTATAAACGCCTGGTCAAACATCACGCCTTTCAGCTGCTCAATGGCCCTGTTGCCGACGCAGCCGCCGCTGTTTTTATCAATGCGACCGCCAAGCATAATGACGTCAATCGCGGCAAAGTTCAGCAGCGCCGCGGCGATATCGGGCGCATTGGTGACCACCGTAGCGACGAGCGTTTCAGGCAGAAAACGGGTCATAGCCAGATTGGTGGTACCGGCATCGATAAAGATGCAGCTCGCATTTTTTATTCGCTCTGCGCACTTTTGCGCGATGGCCTCTTTAGCTGAGAGATTGTGCTCTTTTCGTATCGCAAAAGTGCCGGCATCCGGCACGATGAGCACCGCGCCGCCATACACCTTTTTGCACAGGCCTTCCTTGCTGATTTCATGGAGATCGCGCCGAACCGTATGCTCTGAGACACCCAGCTGGCGGGCAAGTTCGGCGCAAACCACGCGTCCCTGTTCGCGCAAAGTTTGTCGGATCAACGCTTGCCGCTGCTCCGGGAAAGCTGCATAATCGAGCATAAATTACCTTTAATATTATTATAACGAGCTTAAGTGAGCATGATCGTGCATGCCACCGCACCTGTCAACCCGATCCTGCTGCGCTTTTACCCGTACGCAGAAGGGGTTTGCAGCCATCTGACGAGGAACTACATGGTTATGCCATTCACCCGAATTACTTCGCGCCATGCGACGCGGCTGGCTTTTTTTATTGCGGGCGCGCTCACCGCCGCCTGGGCGGTTATCGTGCCCTATGCTCGCGCCAATACGGGCGTCGATGAGGCGACGCTGGGCACGTTGCTGCTCTGTCTGGGCGTCGGCGCGCTGATCGCGATGCCGGTAACAGGCTCGCTCACCAGCCGCTTCGGCTGCCGTCGCGTCATCATGGTTTCCATGGCGGTGATTATCGTCAGCGCGCCGCCGCTGGCGTTTATTGCCAATCCGCTGCTGCTGGGGCTGGTGCTGCTGCTATTCGGCGTGGGCATGGGCGTCACCGACTGCGCCATGAACATTCAGGCGATCCTGGTGGAAAAGCAATCATCCGTTCCGCTGATGTCGGGTTTTCATGGCATGTACAGTTTTGGCGGCATTGCGGGCGCGGGCGTAATGACCTTGCTGTTAGCGATGGGAACAGAGATTGCTGTCGCGACGCTGCTGGTTAGTTTTATGGTGCTGGCGTTAGCCATACTGAGCTATCCGGGGCTGTTGACCTACGCCAACCCTAAAGAGGGGCCTGCGTTCGCCAGGCCGCGCGGAATCGTTTTGTTGCTGGGGATTGTCTGTTTTTCCGTGTTTCTGACCGAAGGGACGGTGCTGGACTGGAGCGCGCTCTATCTGACGCAGGTGAAAGGCATGCCGGATACCCTGGGCGGTCTGGGATATACCTGTTTCGCCGTGGCCATGACCGCCGCCAGGCTAACGGGCGACCGCATTGTTCGCCATCTCGGCCGCTTAACCGTGGTTGTCGGCGGATCGGTGATGACGATCGCCGGACTTGCGCTGGTGATCTACGTTCCCTCGTGGCACCTGTCGCTGCCGGGATACGCGCTGGTAGGAGCCGGCTGTGCGAATATCGTGCCCGTGATGTTCTCGGCGGTGGGGCAGCAGAGCGTGATGCCGCAGTCGGTTGCCGTTCCGGCCATGACCACCCTGGGATATCTGGGCGTGCTGAGCGGCCCGGCACTCATTGGCTATGTCGCTCATTTCACGTCGCTCGCCGTCGCCTTTTCACTCATCATGGGGCTAATGCTGTTTGTCGGCGCGCTGGCGTTCAGCCTGAATCTTGGCCGCGCGCGGTCGGTAAGGGAAAACGCATGAAAATCGCACACGTGGCGTTATGGACCAGAGATCTTGAAGCGCAAAAGGCGTTCTGGCGGCATTTCTTCGCCGCTGAATCGAACGATCTCTATATCAGCAAAAACCGGCCTGGCTTCCGCTCTTATTTTGTCAGCTTAGCCGAAGGGCCGACCATTGAGCTGATGAGTCTGGACGGACTGGAGAGCGGCCCGCACGGGAAAGAAGTGACGGGATGGGCTCATCTCGCCATCACGGTAGGCTCTCGGCAACGGGTCGATGAGATGGTCAGGAAGGCTGACGCCAGTAACATATTGGTTAGCCCCGCGCGGGTCACCGGGGATGGCTATTATGAGGCGATTATCCGCGATCCAGACGGCAATCTGATTGAGATTGTAAGTTAGGGTGGGAACCTGGGCCGATTATCGGCCCAGAGATCGCGCGCCGCATTCGCTATGCGGCGATCCTGCCGCGCACGATAACCTTTCCTGGCTTGCTGTCGCCATCCTGCACGCGGCGAATCGCCAGGTTGAGCGCCTGCCAGGCGATCTCCTGCAGGTCGTGGCTGACGCAGGGAAAGTGGAAACCGTAAATCTCGGCGTGGGAAACATGATCGATACTGAAAAGGTTGACCTCGTCCATGAGCCGCAGTTTGTGCTCGATACAGGCTTTAATGATGCCCAGCGAGATCTGGTTATTACAGCCGACAAAGTAATCTGGAGCCTGATGGCTGTTCAGCCAGCGGCTGGTTTCGCGCCACGCGGCATCCATAAAGAAATCGGCGTACAGAATTTCGAACGACTCCACCTTGCCCAGCAAAGCCGCCTGCAAACCAGTGACTCTTTCACGCGCGACGTTGGAATTTTCCGGCCCGGAAACCACGACGACGCGGCTGGCCTGCTGCTCTAACAGCCAGCGGCCGGTCTGCAGGCCGCAGTCCAGGTTATCGATATAGACGCCGCTGCAGTGCGACGCCTGCAGTTCGCGATCGACCAGTACGACGGGAATGTTGAGAATTTCCAGCCGCTTCATATAGGCGGGATGATAGTTAACGTCATTGGAAATCACGGAAAGAATAATGGCGTCGACGTTATAGCCGATCAGCTTATCGATAATGCGGTCTTCCGCTTCCTGCGATTCGCAGGAGTCAAACACCAGCGTGTCGTAACCCATCTTTTGCGCTTCCAGCGTCATCAGCCGCGTCAGTCCGCCAAAAAACGGGTTTGCCATATCAGGATTGACGATGCCGATGGTTTTACTGGCTTTCGCCCGCAGGTTGCGCGCGGCGGCATTCACGACATAGCCAAGCTGCTCTGCCGTTTCGCGAATGCGCTGCAGCGTTTCCGGATGCACTTTCTCAGGCTGCGAAAACGCCCGGGAAGCGGTAATTTTACTGACGTTCGCCTGCGCGGCGACGCTTGCCAGCGTCGCCTTTCGTCCCCGACCTGCTGCCAATTTCGGCTCCTTAATTAAACCACATCATTTTGTATCATTTACAAATCATGACAGATCCTGGGGTGCGATGCTAATGCTGATTGTTACGCCAGCCGGTTTACGCGCGGATCGGTGAAAATATCCAGCTCATCGCGGCTTTCAGACGAGAACTCCGAGACCACCGCTCCGTTATCGCCCGCCTGAAACCAGTGGCGCGTATTCGGCGCGATGGTGTATTGCTCGCCGGGCCGCAGCAGGACATAGCCGGTGCAGGTGTACCAGGCCTCGCTTCCTTCCGGCACGCGGCAAACCGGCGCGCCGCCGGCGTCATTCTCTGGCAGGCTGCTGTCGTCCACGAACAGGTAAACCTCGCCCCAGCGGCAGCGAAACGTTTCCTGTTTGCCCGGCGTGCCTTCAAACGGCGGGTGCAGATGCTCAGGACAGGTTTGTCTGGGAAACAGCACCAGCTCTTTGGCGCAGTAGCGCGGCGAGTTCACGTAGGTCAGCAGCTGCAGGCCGGAAACAGGGTAATCCGGCAGTCCGAACGTGGCGATCTCAATACGCTGCTGCTCTTCCTGCGTGAGCGTAATGTGGGCCTGACGCAGCGCGCTCAGCGTGTGTTGCACATATTCATGGGTGTCCGTCATCGCTTCCTCAACTCATCATAATGGTATCGATAACATTTATTGCAGGGCAGCCAGGGTTAATCTGTGATCAAACTCAATGTTACTCATTGCTATAGGGTTTGGTTGTTAACCTTAATAATGATTTTTTAACAAGCATCACAGTTTTGCAGCTTTATTTGCAGCAGTATCGCCGCAGATAAATGATATCGATACCATTAAAATGATCTTACCGGGGGCATAAAATGAAAGCATTGGTTCTGGCGCAAGCGGGCAAAATCGCCATTGAAGATCGCCAATTCGATGAAACGCTCGGCGATAACGACGTCGAAATTAAAATTCACTCCGTCGGCATTTGCGGCAGCGACGTTCACTACTATCAGCACGGCCGCATTGGTCCTTTTGTGGTTGAGGCGCCGATGGTGCTGGGCCACGAAGCGTCGGGCGTGGTGCTGGCCACCGGCAAAAATGTCACTCACGTCAAACCCGGCGATCGCGTCTGCATGGAGCCGGGCATCCCGGATCTGAACTCGGCCCAGTCGCGCGCCGGCATCTACAACCTCGATCCCGCCGTACGTTTTTGGGCGACGCCGCCGGTACACGGCTGTCTGCGTGAAACCGTTATTCACCCCGGCGCCTTTACCTTCAAACTGCCCGATAACGTCAGTTTTGCCGAAGGGGCGATGGTGGAGCCGCTGGCGATTGGCATGCACGCCGCGACCAAAGCGGGGATTAAGCCAGGGGATATCGCGCTGGTGATCGGCGCCGGCCCTATCGGCGTCGTGACGGCGCTGGCCGCGCTCGCAGGCGGATGTTCAGACGTCATCATTTGCGATCTGTTCGATGAGAAGCTGGCGGTCGCCGCCAACTACGACGGGCTGCACGCGGTTAACATCAAAAGCGGCGATTTGGCCTCTACCGTCGCCGCGCTGACCAGCGGCAACGGCGCTGACGTGGTGTTCGAGTGCAGCGGCGCCAAACCGGCTATCGCCACGCTGGCGCAGCATGCCGCGCCGGGCGCGACCGCGGTGCTGGTCGGCATGCCGATCGATGCGGCGCCGATGGACATCGTGGCCGCGCAGGCGAAAGAGATTACCTTCAAGACCATCTTCCGCTACGCCAATATGTATCCGCGCACGCTGCGTCTGCTGAGCAGCGGCAAGCTGCGCGTGCAGCCGCTGATCAGTCAAACCTACAAATTCAGCGAAAGCGTCGCCGCTTTTGAGCGCGCTGCCGCTGGCAACGCCTCTGATATCAAAATCATGCTGGAAATGGAGTAACTCATGTCGCTCTATGCGGGCATTGACTGCGGAACGCAAGGCACCAAAGTCGTGATTGTCGACAGCGAACAGGGGGTGATCCTCGGCGAGGGCAGCGCACCGCACCGCCTGATCAGCGACTCTAACGGCCGGCGCGAGCAGCAGGCGGCGTGGTGGATCGAAGCGCTGGTGGACGCTTTCCAGCAGGCGGTTTCTCAGGCGGGCGTGGATGCGCGCCGCATCAACGCGCTGGGCGTCTCGGGTCAGCAACACGGCTTTGTGCCGCTGGATGAGCAGGGCGAGGTGCTGCACAGCGTCAAGCTATGGTGCGACACCGAAACCGCCGACGAGAACGCCGCGCTGCTGGCGCAGCTGGGCGGCGTAAGCGGATCGCTGGCGCAGTTGGGTTTGACGGTCGCCACCGGCTATACCGCTTCGAAAATCCTCTGGTTCAAACAGCAGCATCCCGAGCTCTGGTCGCGTCTGCACACGGTGCTGCTGCCGCACGACTACCTTAACTTCTGGCTGACCGGGGAGCGCGTTGCGGAGTATGGCGACGCCTCCGGTACCGGACTGCTGAAGGTGCGCACCCGCGAATGGGATCGCCGCACGGTATCGCTTATCGACGACAGCGGGCGACTGTGGGATGCGCTGCCGCCGCTGAAAAGCGCTGAAAGCTGTATCGGCACGCTGCGTCCGGAAGCGGCGGAAAGGCTGGGCCTCTCTACCGCCACGCGCGTCGCCACCGGCGGCGGCGACAATATGATGGCCGCTATCGGATCCGGCAATATCGCGGCCGGCACCGTGACCATGAGCCTCGGCACCTCCGGCACGCTGTTCGCCTGGTCTGATGCGCCCGTCGTCGCCGACACAGAGGCCATTGCCGGTTTCTGCTCCAGCACCAACGGCTGGCTGCCGCTGATATGCACCATGAATGTCACCTCCGCGACCTCCTCGGTGCAGGCGCTGCTGGAAGAGGATGTCGCGGGGTTTAACCGGCTGCTGGAGCAGGCCGCGCCTGGAGCCGGCGGATTAGAGATGCTGCCTTTCTTCAACGGCGAGCGCGTGCCGCCGCTGCCTCATGCGCGCGCCAGCCTGCATAACCTCGACAGCGACAACTTTACCCGCGCCAACCTCTGCCGGGCGGTGGTGGAGAGCGCTACTTACGGTCTGCGCTACGGTCTGGATCTGTTTCGTCGTCAGGGCATCGCGGCGCGGGAAATTCGCCTCACCGGCGGCGGCGCACGCAGTCCGCGCTGGCGGCAGATTGTGGCGGACGTGACGGGCTGCCCGGTGGTTTGCCTGAAGGTCAACGAGACGGCGGCACTGGGCGGCGCGATTCAGGCGATGTGGGCGACCACGCTGGCGGACCATCCGCATCAGCAGGCGCAAAGCGTGCTGAGCGATCTCTGTCGGCGTTTTGTCTCTCTTGATGAGTCAACCCGCGCCGAGCCTGACGCCGAACGTCAGGCGCAGTACGACGCGCTTTATCAACGTTACCTGCAGCGCCTGCAACAGGCTTACCCGGAGGTTTCACTGTGACACGCGATCCGCACACGCAACAGCCCGCTTATCTGCTGGAAGTGACCGGCGTAAAAAAGGCCTTTGGTCCGGTCGTGGCGCTGAAAAACGCTGAATTCGCCCTGCGGCGTGGCTCGATCCATGCGCTGTGCGGCGGCAACGGCGCGGGAAAATCGACCTTCCTGAGTATTCTGATGGGCTTTATCCAGCCAGACGGCGGCAGCATTTTCATCAACGGCGAGCGCTGTGAGTTTCATCATCCTAAAGATGCGCTTGCCGCAGGCGTGGCGATAGTACAGCAGGAGCTGAGCGCCATTCCCGATCTGACCGTGGCGGAGAATATCTGGCTGGGGCGCGAGCCGCGCCGTCTGGGTTTCGTCGATTTCGCCACCCTGAATCAGCGCACCCGCGACCTGCTGAAAGAGCTCGATTTCACTATCTCCGCCACCGAGAAAATGCGCAACCTTAGCGTTGCCGAGCAGCAGCTGGTGGAGATCGCCAAGGCGCTCTCCCATGCGAATGCCGACATCATCATTATGGACGAGCCCACCTCCGCGATTGGGGAAGAGGATGCGCAGAAGATCTTCCAGACCATTACCCGGCTGGCGCAGAAAGGCAAAGGGATTATTTATGTCTCGCACCGGCTGTCGGAAATTTTCCAGATCGCCGATAGCTACACCATCTTTCGCGACGGCGCCTACATCCACGAAGGCTTTATCGCCGACATCACCCGCGAGCAGCTGATTGAGCACATCATCGGCGGCGAGTACGACAGCGAATTCGCCAAGTTCAACCAGCCGGGCGAGGAGGTGATGATGGAGGTAAAAAACCTGCGCTGGCGCGACAAAATCAAAGATATCAGCCTGCATCTCAAGCGCGGCGAGATCCTGGGGATTTATGGTCTGGTGGGGTCAGGGCGCAGCGAGTTTCTCGACTTGGTCTTCGGCATCAATCATGCCGACAGCGGCACCATCCAGCTGGGTGACACCACCCTGGGACGCCATTCACCGAAAGAGGCGATTAGGTGCGGCATCGCCTATGTCACCGAAGACCGCAAACAGACGGGGCTGGTTCTCTGCCGCTCGGTTAGCGAGAACATCAATATCTCTTCTTTTGGCGCCATCAGCCGGTCGGGCTTTATCAATGAGAAGCAGGAACGCGATCGCGCCAGCGAGATGATTAAACGCTTTAACGTCAAAACGCCGGACGGCGATCAGATTGTCGGCAACCTGAGCGGCGGCAACCAGCAGAAAGTGGTGCTGGGGCGCTGGGCGCTGCTCGATCCGGATGTCCTGCTACTGGATGAGCCTACGCGCGGCATCGACGTGGGCGCTAAAAAAGAGATCTATCGCTTTATGTCGGAATTTGCTCTGAAAAACAAAGGGATAATTATGGTCTCGTCAGAGTTGTCGGAAATTATCGGCATGAGCGATCGCATACTGGTCTTCCGCGACGGGCAGCTAGCCGGTGAATTAACCGCGGCGCAGGCCACGCAGGCCGAGCTGATGAAACTGGCGGTATAACAGAGAGATAATAAGATGAACGGTACGCATTCTATGACACCCGGGGTTTCGTTTTTTACGCGCAACAAGCGCCGCATGCACAAGTACGGCATCATTATCGCCTTCTTTGTCCTGTGTCTGATTGTCGCGGTAATCGGCGAGGTACAGGTGGCGAAGGGCGCCTGGACCAACAACTACTTTCTCAGCAATGAAAATATGCTGATCGTCCTGCGCCAGGTCTCAATCAACGGCATTCTCGCCATCGGCATGACTTTCGTGATCATTACCGCCGGGGTCGATCTGTCGGTGGGATCGGTACTGGCGCTAAGCGGCATAGTCGCCGCGCGTTTCGCCACCAATAATAGCGGACTGGCGATTGGCGATACCGCGCATGCGGTCATGATGCCGTTAATCATCGCGCTGGGCATCGGCATCGTCTGCGGCCTGATTAACGGGACGGTACTGGCGCGCTATCGTCTGCAACCTTTTATCGTCACCATGGGCATGCTGTCGGCGGCACGCGGGCTGGCAATGCTCACCACCGACGGCAATCCGGTCTCGCAGCTGAACCGCGATTTCCGCTGGCTGGGAAATGGCTATATGGCCGGCATTCCGGTACCGGTGATTATCTTCGTGGTGCTGTTCGGCCTGGCCTGGCTGCTGCTCAACAAAACCATTTTCGGCCGCTACATCTATGCGGTAGGCGGCAACCCCAAAAGCGCCCGCACCTCCGGCATTAGCGTGGTGCGCATCAAAGTGCTGGTTTATACCCTGTGCGCCGCGCTGGCGGGGGTGGCCGGGCTGATCCTCACCGCCCGCACCGGCTCCGCGCAGACCAGCGCCGGCGCCGGCTATGAGCTGGACGCCATCGCCGCCGTGGTGATCGGCGGCACCAGCATGGCTGGCGGCGTCGGGACGCTGCTTGGCACCTTCTTCGGCGTACTCATTATCGGCGTGATGAATAACGGCCTCGACCTGCTGGGCGTGCAGTCCTATTACCAGCAGATCATTAAAGGCGCCTTGATTGTAGTGGCTGTATTGCTCGACCCGTCGCGTAAACAACAGCGCGATTAACCCTACTTATATAAAAAAAGCGACCAGGAGATAAGAATGAAAATGACCAAAATTGCATTGCTTGCCTCGGCAATGATGATGGGCAATATGGCGGTGGCGCAGGCCGCGCCGGTGAAAATCGCGGTGCTAATGTACGGCAACAAAGCGGAGTTTGTGCAGCTGATGGAGCGCTACGGCAAAGAGCATCCGGCAGTGAAAAGCGGCGATGCGGTATTGACCTTTTATGACGGACGCTACGACGCCTCGGTGCAAAATGACCAGGCCGCGACCGCCATTCAGACTCGCGCCGACGCGATTATCGTGAACCCCATGGACTTTGAAGCCAATATCGATATCGTCACCAACGCCAACGAGGCAAAAATTCCGGTCGTCGTCACCAACGCCCGCCTTAATACCGAGGAGATGACCTCGGAAGTGGTGTCGAACGACGAGCTGGGCGGTTATCTGGAAGCCAAAGCGGTGCTGGACAAGCTGCAGTGCAAAACGAAAAAAGTAAACGTGGTGATCATCGAAGGGCCGAAGGGCGGCAGCGGTGAAATTCAGCGCGGCAAAGGCAACGATAAAGCCATTGCCGAATGCGGCCCGGGTCAGGTGACCGTGCTGGAGCGCAAAACCGCTAACTGGTCGCGCGCCGAGGCGCAGCCGCTGATGGAAAACTGGCTGCAGAAACACCGTGGCAAAATCAACGGCGTGATCGGCCAGAACGACGAAATGGCGCTGGGCGCGATTGAAGCTATTAAGGGCGCTGGCCTGAACGTGAAAGATTTCGCCATCGCAGGCGTCGACGGCGTGTCTGATGCTATCCATGCGGTTCAGGCCGGCGAAATGGTTTCTATTCTGCAGGATGCGAAAGGCCAGATGCAGGGCGCTATCGATGTGGCGATGCGCGCCGCCAAAGGCGACAGCTATCAGCCGCAGTCCGACATCTGGAAACAGTACGCGAAAGATCTGAACTGGAACGGCGGCACCAGCAAACACTATTACATTCCCTGGACGGTGGTGACGCCGGAGAATGCGCAACAGCTGCTGGATGCGCGTAAGTAAAGGTCGTTGCAGCCTGCACAAAAGCGAGCGTTTGGTTTTATAGCCAAAGAAACCGCGCACCATCCGGACTGAAAATCGTTGCCTGCCTGATATGCCGTGCGCATTCAGGCAGGCCGTATCACGGTCGTCGCAGAGCTGCGTGACGCCAGGCCCGCGATCCTGCAAAAAATCTGTAAAATTATTGCAACTTAAATCAATTCCCGATCAGCCACTTAAAAGCAACTGGGCCGCAAAGCAGCGGAACTGCTGGGTTCACAGCTAAAGCCATTTTTCGCCATGCCGATAAATCATACAGTTTCCATGAAGGTAGATAGCGGCTATGTTAACAATCAACCATAACAAATTTGCCGCGCTGACGAGTAATTCGATGAATAACAGCTCTTCAGTGCTTGAGCAGGTTATCGAACGGCTCTCATCAGGCTCACGTATCAACAGCGCAAAAGATGATGCGGCGGGGCAGGCGATCGCTAACCGGATGACGGCTAACGTTAAGGCGGATAGCGTCGTTTCACGCGGCCTCAACGATGCCATCAGCCTTGCGCAAACCGCAGAAGGCAGTTTAGGTACCGTCAGCGAGAAGCTTATTCGCGCCAAAAGCCTGGCGATCCAGGCCGCTAACGGCACGCTCTCCGACGCCGATCGCGCCACCGTCAACAACGAGTATCAGCAGATTCTGGCGAGCATTACCGACATTTCCCAGCAGACGGAGATATTTGGTCAATACCCGCTGGCAACAGACGATCCGGAGCTGCCGCCTGCGCTGTTGGGCAACGTACAGCCGATCAAAAATAAGTTCCCGGTCGCGAATCAGAGCTATTCGTTCACCTCCGGCGTGATACCGCTGGCTTATATTCCGGCGGGCGCTACCAACATTACCATCAGTATCGACTCGCTGGGTCAGGATGACGATTTACAGCTGTTTACGCGCGACGGCAAGCATCTGGTTGGCACGCCGATCAACGGCAGCGATCCCGACTTTACCTGGGTAAGCAAAGGGATCACCGATGACGCTACCGCAACGACGTCGCTGCTGACCAGCGCCAACGGTTTTGACAGCGGCGCTACCTATGACGATTCCCAGCTGCTTCAGGGCGGGGCGAGCTGGTCGCTGAGCGGCAGCGCCTCGATGAGCTACAACGGCATGAACATCAGCTACAGCGGGGATGGGGATCGTTATGAGGATACATCTACCGGGGCCTATAACAACGGCACTATCCAGACCAATCCGCTGGAGCGTATCAGCCTGGATAAGGTGACCGAAGATCTGATTGTGGTCGTGGTGGGCAACGGCTCTTTCACCAGTCAGCTCACCTGGGGAGATCTGCCGGAGCCGGTAACTCAACCCGCGGTGCCGCCCATTAAGAGCCAGCATTTTGACGTCGTGACCAGCGCCGATTTCGGTCAGCAGATGCAGTTCGATACCCTGAAGCCGACGCCCGCTGACCTGAAAACGCTGGGGCTGAAGAATACGACGCTGTTAACCAGCGCCGATATTTCCGTCACCACGAAAGCGCTGGATGCGGCGCTGGAGAAAGTGAGCGCCTACCGTTCCTACTACGGCGCGAAGATTAACCGCTACGAATCGAACAGAACGGTGCTGGCGCAGCAGAGCGTCGATACGCAGTCGGCGCGCAGCCGCATTCAGGATGCGGACTACGCGCAGGAAGCGAGCCGCCTCGCGCAGACGCAGATCCTGCAGCAGGGTCAAAATGCGGTAATGAAAATCGCCAATCAGACGCCGGACATGGTGCTGACGCTGCTGCGCAGCTAAGGTGCCGCTGCTGTTTAGTTCCCGTCACGCCGGTTAACGCGCCCGCTTTTTTCTCCATATCACCAGGGATGGTTTCTTTCTCTTTTTCTCTAGCTGCCAACAGGATAAAGCGCCTGTAGCGGGTGAATTTATATTAGAGTGTGAAGCACTTATCCTGAAGTGTTTCAAGGTGCTGGAAAGAGGGCAAGCCATGCTATTCGCTATTCGATTTACCGATCATTCAGCTCAGTCAGGCGTCCGAGAGCGCTATTTTGACGCGCATATTGCGTGGCTGAAACTTAGAAGAGACGTCATCAAGATCGCCGGGTCTTTACGTGAAAAGCACAACGATCACCCCATTGGCGCTTTATGGATTGTTGAAGCCGCTACTGAAAAGGATGCCTTTAACCTTTTTGCTGAAGATCCTTTTTGGGTACATGGATTAAGGGCCTCTGTGGAGATCCACGCCTGGAGTCTGGCATTTAGCGACATGCTTTCAGAAGCCTCTTCCCAGCCGCCAGTCGCATGACTGCCCGGGCATCTTTGCCGTTCGCCAGACGCGCCTAAACCTCACCCCTGTTGCGCAGTCGCAAACAGAAGCGCGCGGACCCAGCGATGTCCTGCATCCCGGTGCGTTCGCTCGTGCCAGACGGCTATCTTGCTAAAGCCGGGAATCGTCAGCGGCGGCGGCAGTACACTCAAGCCAGGCAGATCGCGCGTCAGCCGACGCGGCACCACGCTAAGCAAATCGCTAACGCGCAGGATCTCCGGCAGCACCAGAAAGCTGCACACCGAGAGCGTCACGCGGCGCGTTCGGCCAAGGGCCGCCAGCGCCTCATCGGTAACGCCGCTAAAACTGCCGTCCGTATAAGAGAATAACACATGATCCTGCGCGCAAAAGCTATCGAGGGTTAAGCCGTCTTGCTGCGCCAGCGGGTGATCCTGCCGCATCAAACAGACATATTCCTCATCGAACAGGGCGCGCGCATGCAGACCATCGGGTGCGCTGTCGGGCGTAATCAGGGCAATATCAATAGCGCCGCGCTCAAATTGCGCCGTGAGAGGCTGGCTGCTGACGGGCGTGATCGCCACGCGAATGCCCGGTGCCTGACGGCGCAACGCAGCCATAAACGGCACGATTACCGCACGCAAGGCATAATCGGTGGCGGCAATCCGGACGGTCATCTCCGCCGTCGCCGGATCGAAAGCTTTCGGCTGCAACAGCTCCGCGACTTCCGCCAGTATGGTTTTCACCGGTTGCGCCAGCTCAAGGGCGCGCAGCGTCGGAATAATGCCGCGCTGCGTGCGGGTAAAAAGCGGATCGTCAAAACATTCGCGCAGGCGCGTAAGCATGCCGCTGACGGCAGGCTGAGTGAGCGATAATCGTTCTGCCGCGCGCGTCACGCTGCGCTCATCGAGCAGCGCGTCGAGGGTTTTGAGCAGATTGAGATCGAGGGTGCGGATATCGGTTTTCATAGACTCCAGCGTTAAGGGACGAGCGTTAAAAGAGCGTTGATGCATCGCCAGATATTAGCATGGCAAATATCAAAGATAATAAATGGCGATTGGCCTTATTTCTTGCGCAATTTGATACTTGTTTTGTTCGCTACCGAGGCTGGTAGCCCCGTAATCCAGGAGAAAAGCGATGAAAATGAATGCCATTAACTGGCCCGACGGTTTTGTGCCGGGCTTCAGCGACAATTTTTGTTCTAACGAAGTGATTGTTTCTGGCCTGAGCAGCAGGGAGATTTGGCCGCTGCTGAACCAGCCGTCGCTATGGCCGACCTATTATCAGAATTCAGCGAATCCGCGCTTTTATGACGATAAAGGCCCCGAGCTGGCGCAGGATGTCCGATTCTACTTTGAAACTTTCGGCTTCCCGGTGGAGGCGCAGGTGACAGAATATGTTGCGCCCACAGAGGGCGAGCCCGCGCGTCTTTCCTGGCACGGCTGGGCGGGAGAAGAGGGCAGCGACGATCGGCTGGATGTCCTGCACGCCTGGCTGATTGAAGATTTATCAGACAAGCGCGTGCGCATCCTTACGCAAGAGGTACAGAACGGCAAACCCGCTAAAGAGCTGGCAAAGGCGAAACCCAATCCCATGATCAATGGTCATCAGGAGTGGCTGGACGGGCTGATCGCAGCGGCGCGCGCGCGGCAGTCGCGCTGACTGACACTCGCTGGATGATGCCGACAGCGGCGTTGCTGATACCCGGCTTACGCATCTTCGTTTCGCCATTCCGTCTTTAAGCGGTGAATAAGCCTCAGGAGAATGCGATAAGGTCAGCGCATCAGGCCTTTTACCGAAATAAAAATGAGCATCAGCCCGCCAGCGATATTGACATATTTTTTAAGGCGGGCGGGGTCGGCCTTTCTCGCCGAGAAAATCAGGGCATGACTAACGGCAAGCAGCCAGACGCTCATCACTACGATGTGAACCGAGGCCAGCAGCAGAAAGGATGAAAGGCCGCCATGACGGCCGGCAAACGGCGAAACCACCGTCAGATAGAACATAACGGCTTTGGGGTTGAGGACGTTAGCGAGCCAGGCCTCTTTTACCGTAACGGAAGCGACAGTCTTTTCAGACGCCGTCTGCCTGGCGCGGAGACCGCTGCGAATGAGCTGGATGCCGAGCCAGAGAAGATAGAGCGTACCAGCGATTTGCAGTGAGCCAGAGAGCACTGGCGCCGACGCGATAACAGCGGTGATACCTAGCCCGATAAGCAGCGCATGGGTATAGATGCCTATCGCTGTTCCAGTCAGCGTCCGGTAAAGTCCTTTACGCCCGCCGGCTAACGCGCTGTTCATCACCAGCGTAAAGCTGGCGCCGGGCGAGAGGGCTACAGGCAGCAGTGCGGGCAAGAAACCCAGCAGATCGATATTCATAGATCGAGGATAGCCGTTCCAGCGCCCGACTACTTATCCCGACCGGCCGTCCAGGGATTAAATGCCGGCTCGGCGCTGGCTTTAGCAGCGGGTTCATTCAGCGAGTCGAGATAAAGGGCTTCCACTTCGGCGCGCGCCCAGGGCGTACGACGCAAAAATTTTAAGCTCGATTTAACGCTCGGATCGTTTTTGAAGCAGTTGATATTGATCCGCTTACTCAGTTCCAGCCAGCCAAAGCGCGTCACTAACGCATTTACCTGCATTTCAAGCGTGACGCCGTGCAGCGGGTCTTTCGCGCGATGATCGGTCATGAAAAGTCCTCTTTATATGGACCGGAAAGGGTACAAGAAAGCCGAAGCAGCAGCAATCAATCACTATTCAGAGTACACTCACCGCTGTGAATTCACTCAGGACGATACGCTATGAACGATAAAAAGATGATCTCCATCGACCAGTTCGACCCGGATGAGCGGCTGGCGGTAGATGGCGTTTTAAAAGGGTTAATCGAAAAGTATCGCCAGCGCACCGGCAAAGAGCCGGACGTCAAGAAAGAGAAAGAGTTTACCGCCGAAGCCCGGCAGCAGATTATGAGCGTGAAGCTGGCGAAACAAAAAGCCCAGGCCGAAAAAGCCAAAAAGACGCCGACGCGCAGAAAGAAACCCGAAGCGATGAAGGAGAGCGAAGTCTCCGATTTCAGCTGGAAAGCCTCGGTAATTAAAGGCCGACGCTAGCGTTAATTAACAGATATCGGCTGGCATCGGCCAGCCGATATAATCCTGCGTCAGGCGCAAAGTTTCACAATGCGACTGCGATCGGCAAGCACTTCCGGCCCCATGGTAAAGGTTTTATAAAAACGCACCTCCGATCCTGCGCCGCGTTTATAGATATCGGCGAACATCGAGTTTTCCCAGGTATAAACCGTCACTCTTTCGTTTTCATGTTCCAGATGGGTAGTATTATCTTTTTGCACAACTTCGGTGGATGACCAGCCTCGATAGATGCACTCACTTAACTGTCCGGCGCTTCGGCCGCTAACCTGATGAAAGTCGGCGGATTTCATTCTTGCTTCCTGCGGCGTCGCCTGGCAGCCGCTCAGCATAAAAAGGGCGATCAACAGCGGTAACGTAAAATTACGCATCGGAAAGCTCTCCGTCAGATCGAAATAATGCTAAGGCTGGATGAATCTGCCTGCGAGCTAATTTACGCTTAGCGCCGCATAAGGTGAGTATATGAGATGGCGAGTTATTTACCACATGGCGACAATATTATTCAGCGCAGGGTTATTTTTAATTCAACCTGTAACTATGATCGATTTTAAAAAAGCCGCTGTGGCGCTGCGCACATTTTTACGCTGCGCCTCCCAGGCCGCCAGGCGTCGCGGCAAGATAAAAAATCAGGAAAATGCCGGGCGCGCTTTCCACCTCCAGCGCGGTATAGGTGTAATGATTTATCGTTCCATCGCGCTCGACGATCGCTTTATTGCCCGCGCCGACTTTATTGACGTCCTGCGCGTGCCACATGGTGCGAAATAGATCGCTGCGCGCAGCGAGATCGCGAATCACCTCTTCAAAGGCTTCACTCTGGTTGCTGGCGGCGTAATAGGCGCGGAAGGCGGCGATGCTGTGTCTGGCTGCCTGTTCCCAGTCGTGAATTTTCTGCTTATATCCCTCATTAATAAAAAGCAGTTTTAGCGAATTGCGATCGGCTTCAGGGATCGTCGACCAGTCAAATAGCCGGACGCGAGCCGCTTCATTCCAGTAAAGAATATCCATATTGGCGCGGCGAATAAAAGCGGGATGCGGCGACAGGGCGTCTGCCATGGCGATCACCTCGCGCGGAATCGCTTTCGGGCCATCGGGGGAATTCTTTTTGCCGAAAATCAGCGCCTCGAGGTAATCCTGCTCGGTGGGCGAGAGCCGCAGCACCTTGCCGATGCGCTGGATCGCAGACGGGGAGATGCGAATGTCGCGACCCTGCTCCAGCCAGGTGTACCAGCTGACGCTGACGGCGGCGAGCTGGGCTACCTCTTCCCGACGCAGGCCCGGCACGCGCCGTTGGCGGTTGCTGAAGCCATAAACTTCCGGATCAACGCGCGCGCGGTGGTGAACCAGAAAGTTCTTTATGTTCTCGTTGCGCGTCATCTGTACTCCTGGGTATGACCTCTGGTCATAGGATAACTGGCCCCATTTTTCGGCAGGTCATGCGGTTTTACACTGGGCGCAAGATTAAGTGACTTAGCGAGAAAAAAGCAAAAATATGTCGAATCAACACCTGTCGGAGCGCAACCTTTCCAGCCATCGCCTGCCGGGCGCCATCGGTACGCTGCTTACTGGCATCCTGACGCTGGTGGCGGTAATGGGAATTGGCCGCTTCTCTTTAACCCCGCAAATCCCGTTGATGATCAAGGAAGGAGCCTTGACGCTCTCCAGCGCGGGCATTCTGGCGGCGATGAACTATATCGGCTATCTGCTGGGCGCGCTGCACGCCAGCCGCTTAACGAAACATCATGCCGTCTATTTAAAAACGGGACTGGTTGCCACGGTGCTGGTGACGCTGCTCTCTGCCGCGACAGCCGATTTTACCTTACAGTGCCTGTTTCGCTTTCTGTCTGGCGTAGGCGGCGCCTGGGCGTTGATTATCGTTACCTCATGGACGCAGCTGACGCTGGCAAGCCATCGGGCGCCCAGGCTATCGGCTGCGGTGTTTACCGGTCCCGGCATCGGCATCGCGTTAACCGGCCTGCTGGCCTGGTGCGGCGCTGCCTGCGGCCTGAGCGCCTCGCAGGCGTGGCTGGTTTACGGGCTGGTCGCCGCCGCTGCGGCGCTGCTGATTTTCAACCGGCTGCCGGCCTTGCTGCCGTCTGCGGATCGGTCGGCTAAGTCGGAACCCTTCAACCGCAACCTGAAAAGGCTGCTGGCAGCCTATAGCCTGGCGGGCTTCGGCTATATTTTGCCCGCCACCTTTTTATCCCAGATGGCGCACAGCTTTTTTACCAGCGGCAATCAGGCGGCGCTCTTCTGGCCGCTGTTCGGCCTCTCTGCGGTGGCGGGCGTGCTGCTGGTGATCGCCTTCGCGGCGCGCCTCAATATCCAGGCCGCGCTGGCTGCGGCGATGGTGGCGCAGGGCATCGGCGTCGCCAGCGTAGTGATTTTCCCTAACGTGAAGGGGCTGTTCATCGCCACGCTGCTTACCGGTCTCGGCTTTCTTTCGATTATGCAGCTCTCGATGCGGCTGGCGCGCGATCTCTCCCCGGGCGCGATGGCCCGCACCGTGGCGGTGCTGACCTCCGGCTACGCCAGCGGGCAGCTGATCGGCCCGCTGGTCTCTTCGGGAAGCGTCATGCTGTTTCACTCGCTGCATCCTGCGCTGCTGCTGGCGGCGGCCGGTCTGGCGCTCGGCGGCCTGATCGTGGGCATCGCGATTAAACGCTAAAAAAACGCGCCGGTCTGGTGGCGCGACGGCTTCTGATCCAAAATCGCCGTCTGCTTTCGAAAGGATCAACAGATGGCACGTACTCATACAATCCTGACCCTGGCCAGACGGGCGTTGATCGGCATCGCTGTTCTGCTGCTGGTTTTCTTTATTGGTCGTATTTATCAGTCGGAGCAGGGACCGTCGCTGCATCGCTGGCACAGCTGGTTGGCCGACGAGATGTCGGCCGGTGAGATAGATCGCGCCAGCTTCGCCGATTATCAGCAGCGGGAAGCGCGCATCTTTCAGGAGATGAAAGCCGAGCTGAACGATGCGCTGAGCGATGAGGATAAAAACGCGCTGAACCGCTTTTATCCCGGCAGCGCAGTTTATCCGGCGCGCTTCGATACCGACTGGAATCGTTCGTTTATTCTGATGCCCAAAGGAGAAATTCGGGGCGCGGTGGTGCTGCTGCATGGGCTGACCGACGCGCCCTACAGCGTGCGCTATCTGGCTAAGGATTATCAGCAGCGCGGCTTTGTCGCGGTTGCGCCGCGGCTGCCGGGGCATGGCACGGCGCCGGGCTCGCTCACGGCGGTCGACTGGCAGAGCTGGATGGCGGCCACCCGACTGGCGGTGCGGGAGGCGACCCGGCTGGCGGGCGCGCAGCGGCCGCTGCATCTGGTGGGCTACTCCAACGGCGGCGCGCTGGCGATGAAATATGCGCTGGAGAGCCTGAGCGACAAACAGCTACGCGCGCCGCAGCAGATCGTTTTGCTGTCACCGATGATCGGCGTCACCGGCTATGCCCGCTTCGCCGGTATTGCGGGCTGGCCCGCCTTGTTTCCCGCCTTCGCCCGAACCGCCTGGCTCAACCTGGTGCCGGAATATAACCCTTTTAAATACAATTCTTTTCCCGTAAACGCCGCGCGTCAGTCCTGGCTGCTGACGCAGGCGTTGCAGGCGCAGATCGTTCAGGCGGCGCGCAGCGGGCAGATCAGCGCGCTGGCACCCGTGCTGACCTTTCAGTCGGTAATGGACGCCACGGTAAGCACCCGCGCGGTGGTCGATGCGCTCTATCGCTATTTGCCGCGCAACGGCAGCAGTCTGGTGATTTTTGATATCAATCAGGCGGCCAATATGAGCGCGCTGTTCCGCGCGCCGCTCCCCTCGGCGGTGAGCCGTCTGCTGCCAGCCGCGCCGCGCGCTTACGCCGCCACCGTGATCACCAATCGCACGCCGGTGACTTATCAAACGGAGGCGCGCACCATTAATGCGGGCGAGGTTGAGGAGCGGGTCAAACCTTTAACCCTTGCGTGGCCGCAGGATATGTTCTCTTTGTCGCATATCGCCGTGCCTTTTCCCTTGAACGACGATCTCTATGGCGAGCAGCCTGACGAGAAAAACCGCTACGGCATTTCGCTGGGCGACATCTCGCTGCGCGGCGAAACCAGCAGTCTGACCGTGGGTCCGGAAACCTTTATGCGCGCTACGTCGAATCCCTTTTTCAGCGAGATGATGGCGCGCATCAATGCGCAGATTGCCTGCAGCGGCACAGAGGATTACCGTGCTTGCATCGGCCGCTAGGTTGCGACGGGAGAGACGCTAAACAAAAAAGCCCGCGCAAGGCGGGCAACAGAGCGTGTCGTTAGTTTCTTGATTTCGTAGGCAACACTTTGCTGTGTGTTACCCGTTAATCATAGCGCAGCGGGAGGAATTTTCTGTGTGAGGCGCGCAACGTTCTGCCGATATCTCTGACAGGCAGTAGCCGACCGGCTTCAGGGTCAGGCATCCAGTTCATACTGAACCGAGAGCTGGCCTTTTTTCTCTTTGAGCTTAAGGATACGAATGTTGCCGATCTCCAGCGTATTCTGCACGTGGGTACCGCCACAGGCGTAGGGTTTGAGATCGCCCCAGGTCACCATTCGTTTGCCCGCCGTTTCGCTGATAACGCGGCTGTCGCCACGCTGAACAAGCGCCGCCGCATCGGCATTAAGCTCGTCAAGGGTAACGGGCGTTAAGGGCGCGACGGCGTCAAAAACGATGCGTCCTTCGCCCGGCTTATGGTTTCCCTTTACGCCCAGCCAGCCATATTTCTCTCCCGCGAGGCCGATGAGATGGCCGGCGGAATGGTAGCGGGAGTGAAGCGCGCGCAGTCCGGCGTCAACCTTTAGCTGGGCCGGACCCGTCTCCAGCGGGGCATCGGTAAAATGAAGCACCTGGTCGCCATCCTGCACCGCCTGCAGCATGTTTACACCGTTAATCGTGCCTTTGTCAGAGGGCTGTCCGCCGCCCTGCGGATGGAACAGCGTGGCAGAAAGAATGACGCAGAAACGATCGTCGCTCTGCGGCGTGCAGCTTATTACCTGGCTTTCTGTCTCAAGCGCATCGCTGGCGAAATAGCGTTTTTCAGTCACGGCAACTCCTGTAAAAAAGAAAGACAGGAGGCAGCATACTGAGTCTGCGTGGAATAAAAAAGGGCGAGGAGGTAGGAAGGGAAGGTAGTGTGCGAGCATCCCTGCTCGACGGGCAATCCGTTAAATCGCTTCGCGAAGCTCCGGCCAGGCGACGGCGGCGCCGGTATCGCTGAACAGACGGCCCTGGAAGTTGATTACGCCTGCCGCTTCCAGCCACATCCACTCTTCCGGACGTTCAATGCCGGCGGCGATGACGGTGATTTCCAGCGCGGAGCAGCACTTGATAATCGCCTGAACCACCGCCTGCCGCGGGCCGCTGCGGTGCACGTCGCGGATAATGCCCGCGCCGATACGAATACGGTCGGGCTGAATGCGGGTCAGCATGGAAAGTCCTGCCGAACCGTCGCCGAAGTTATCGATCGACAAGCTGATGCCCGCTTCCTTGAGCTGCCTTACCGCAGTTGAAAACGCATCGAGCTGAGAAATGACCTCTGTTTCGCTGACGCCGATAATCACCTGCTCCGGCACCAGTCCGGCGCTACGGATCTCATCCACAATAATGCGCACCGCCTCAGGAATGGCGACCAGCGTCATCGGCAGCAGGCTGACGTAGAGCGGCATGCCTTCCGGACAGGCTCTGCCCGCCTGGTCGAAAGCCTGTCTGGCGGCGTTCAGGCTGGCCTGATATTTCGGCAAACCTTCAAGCGCAACCTCTCCATTCAGCGTAGCGATAGCTTCAATTGCCGTGACCTGACGACCCAGCGGATCGATAACTGGCTTAAAGGTCACGCCGTGATTGGCGGGCCAGGCGTCTGAGGCGCCCGTCTGGTCTGCAATAAAGTCCCAGTATTCAATCGGCGGCACTTCAAAATAGTTCTCTTTTTCGCGCGACTCGACAAAGGTGCGCAAGAACTGTAAGCCGCGATCGTCGTAGGTGAGGCGATAGCGCGAGGTGCCCTTATCCAGCACCGCCTGCAGAACAGTGGATCGCTCATGTTCGCGCAGATCGAACAGCTCCATACCGGCGTTGCCGAAACGGCGCGACGGCGAATAGTCGCGCATCAGCTCGACAACGTTATGATGGCGCTTGTCGGCGCAGATGCGGCTATAAATCTCCAGCACGCCCGCCTCCGGCCCTTCCAGGATCTGGAAAAAGTGGGTGCCGTTAAACAGCAGAATGCCGGTCACTTCATGGGACGCATTCAGCTGGCTGGCTTTATCCACCATGCCAGGAAGAGATTTTACAGGCACCTCGTCAGAGAGATGGCTGCGGTAAATTATTGTTGTAAGCATGAATGCTCCGGTTACGTGATTGTCGCGGCCACATTAACAGCAACAGGCAGGTCAACGCCAATTAACGCTGAGTAATTTGTGCGATAACAGGATTAATCCTGCTCGTTTTAGCGAGAGCGGCTGAATAAAAAAGATAACTATGCTGCTTTTTCACCGTCAGCAATAAGAAGATTCAAATTGGCATTTTCGTAAGTTGATGTATTTATTGTGATTAAATATTTTAACCTAAAATTTATTCTGAACTACCGCTTCGCTTGAAAGAAAGTTGCAGTTTTTACAAGTTTTTACCTTGTTCAGAGCCAGGTGTTTTTAAGCCAAACGGAAGCTCTTTACAAAAATAAAATTCTGTACAGGTTTGAGGTTACTAAACTGACAAATGAGGTTATGTCTAATTCGCAACAAAAGGAGACTACGTGTTATTTCACAACGACGAGAAAGGTCACGCCATTATTGGCGAAGCTGTCATCAGCCTGGCTCTCGGTGAGAAAGAAATAAGCGTTGAGACACTCATCGCTGAGCTGAGTCGGATGGCTGAAAATGAAACCCACGCCGCAAGGCTAACGGCTATCTCGGAGGCCAGACGCTGGCTGAAGAGCTATCAACATCATGACATCCGGGATCGATCCGAACTGCACTGGCTGACAGTCGCAGGGCGGGAAGATGATGGAAAACACAGCGAGGACGTCATCCGGCTCCGGCCGGAAAACGACGATGAAAGATAACCTCATTATCGGGCGCGTCTGACGCGTCCCGGCCGGAGACCGTTGTCAGGGACGACACCTTCTTTATCTGCGCCTGATTGCATCACCTGCAAAGTTGTACAACTTTACCTGAGCCTTTTAAGTCGCTGAAAGCCCGCAAAAACGGGCTTTTCAGGCGATGTAGCACTTTTTGCACAAAAATAAGACCTGTACAACCTCGCAAGGGCTGTACAACTTTGCAGGAGTTGTATAACTTTACTGCAGGTTTTGACGACCACTATTTAATCGCTTGTTAACGCAGAGGGTTTACCATGCGCCAGAACGTCGTAATCGCAGACACAGTTCGCTATATCAGCACCACCGCGCTGCCGTCGCAGCAGGAAACTCTGGGTCAGGTTGTGACAGAGATTCTGCGCGCTGGCCAAAACCTGAATCGCAAGGCGCTGTGTTCGCGTCTGATCCGTCGCCTGGAGCAGGCGACGGGGCCGGAAGAAGAGCAGCAGCTTCATCTGCTCATTGGCATGCTGTTCAGCCGCTAATCGCCCGATGTAGTAACTGGTTCAGGATGAGCTGCTGGGCTCAGCCTGAGCAACCCTTATTTGACGGCGCTGCACCATGCTCGCAGGCCATATTAAAAGAACATACTATGCAAATTCAATCGAATGCTCAGCAGAGCGCATCTGCAGAAGCCGACATTATTCATCACTTCCGCGAAGCGGGCGATCGTCTGGAAGCGGAGTCTCGCGTGCTGGATGGCGTTATTCGCGATATCGTGATTCATGGCAAACGCGTCACCAGCAAAGCGATAATTCTTTATCTGATCGCTGAACTGGAGAGCACCACCGACGTGGTGCATCTTGATGTACTGCGTCACTGCCTGGAAATCGTGGTAGGCCGCACGCCGGACGACGAAGGAATCTAATCAGCGATGCGCCGTCTGGCCTGCGGGCGTCGGCGCAGCCGTTTCAAACTGACCCTGCGACGCCATAACCGAACAGCTCACTGCGGCGGCAAGGGAAACGGCAATCCAGATTTTCATCACTCTCTCTCCTGTTTTCGTTTATTTCACTCTCTTTAGCCTGGCACGCGAGCGCGTCAGCGAAAGTCTCTATGATAAGAAAAGGAATTTTCTGAGAGCGAAGGAGAGGGCATAAACGAATAACGCGCTAGTGCAGCAATCTTTCCGCCGACGGACGCCCCGTCAGCGAGCCGTGCGTTCCGTAGTGCGCGCGCAGTTCGTCATGCACCTGATTGATCGCATGGCGCATCGCCATCAGGCGCTCGCTGTCCTGCTCCATTTTAAGCTGAAGCTGCAGCGTTTCCGTCACTGTGCGCCATGAGATATCGGCGCCCGCGCTCACCAGCTGCATAACGGCTTCGCCGATAACAATATTCGTCATCTTCTCGTTTGAATTATTTTCCATATTTCTTCGTCTCGCCTGAAACCTGGAAAAAGCTTAGCACAGGAATAGCGAACTGCAGGGCATCCTGTGCTCTCGCTAAGCTAACGCCTGAGGCGGTAGATATCCGCAAAGTAGAGATAGCCTTTCTTGTCATACTGGCTCTTTAAGCGCGCCTTTTCATCGGCGCTAAGCACGTCACCGGCAAGCAGCGACTGAATAAAAGCGTCGCGTACGTGAACTTCCATATACCAGTCGCCGGTATAGCAATTTTTCAGCGCGCCTCTGTCGATATCTTTTACTCTGTAGGCAGGATTGATATGAAAAAAGAAGAAGAAATTACAGACGGCGAAAATAGCGCAGCAAACAATATATTCAATGGTGCCGAAGGATGAGGAATAAAGCAGCACGCCCATGGTAATCACAAACAGAAAGCACATCAGGCCATACAGTCCTGGATATTGCTTAATAAAGGAAATGTCAAAATAGGGTCGATCATTGCGATTTTCAGCGCGGTTTATTTGGTCTAATTCTTGCTGCAACAGGCTTTCTAATTCGTTATACATGTAACCACTCTCAGCTAAAAACAATCCCAAAAGTATAGATGAATCGCGTTTGTTTAGACACCGCAAATAAAGCCTGATGCGGCAATGCCGTGTTCAGGGCAATCACGCCAGCGCGAAGAGAGGCTGGCGTACTAAGCGGCGGGGAGCGGGCGCGCCCTCAGGCGCGAGAAGAAAAAATAAAGTGGGTATCGGTTTCGCTGATCAAATAGAGGTTTTTCGCTTCGCCGCTGGGCGACACGAAAACCACATCCTGACCGATGCTAAGCGGCGCGAACACCTCGACCGGCTGGTTTTCTTTCTGGATCTCAAGCAGCATGCGCGACTCGAATGTGCGATCGGCAACGCTATCGAGATGGTAGTTGCAGCTAAAAGAAAGTTCAGGCTTATCGAGAATATAGAACTGTCCGGACGGCATAAGCTTGACCTCATTAGGGGAAAACCGCGTGGCAAAAACGCCAGCGATAACCTTAGTGTAGCTTTAAAAAAGGAGAGGGGCGCGAAAGAAACAGAAGCGAACCGCACGCGTCGCAATGTTTGTTAGCAGGCTAATAATACCATGCGCAAGAAAAGTTAAAGCCTGTGGCGGTTTTTATGAGACTATTCTTATGCCCTTTCAAGAGCTAAGCCATTGCGAGTGCCGGAGATAAGCGCCGGGTGGGGCACGCGTATTTTGTCAGGTCGCCTCAGGCGGCCTTTTTTATGCGCGGCGAAGAGATAAAGCAAACCGCCATTCCATGGCGAACAACATTCCTAAAGGTACCTTACTCAGAATTACTCGGCGGACGACGGCTTTTTTGACCACCTTTCCGACCGGCTTCCCTGGCTCTGTCAGGATTGTTTCTGAAATTGCCTCCGCTGGCTTTGCCTCCTGCGCTGCCCGCTTCTTTTGCTCGATCCGGATCGTTAGCAAAATTACCAGCGCCACCTCTGTATTTCTGTTGTGTCATAGGTAGAACTCCTATCAATGTTCCATGAGATAAAAGGACTAGCTAGTCACCTTTTAAGCGTAGCCCGGCGCCGGGCTTAAGAGCAAGGCTATGTCTCAGCAAAAGGTGCTTATTCTTCGCGAAGTTAATTCCAGAGGCCAGGCGTGCCGCTGCGCGCAGCGGCATAAAGAAACAAGGTGAGCCTGTCTGAAAAACCTCACCTGTTCAGGCGAAAGGCGAGCGGTTTTCCTCTGACGCCTGCGCGCGATCGCGCGAAAGACGCCAGAAATCGGAGCCGGAAGGGTGCTGATAAATGCGCAGCGAAAAGATCCCGGCGACGGCGTAGATATACTCGAAAATCGCCGACTGCGAATTTTCATAGTCGGCCCACAGCGTCGACGAGGTAAAACAGTAGACCTCGATTGGCAGTCCGTCCGGCGAGGGTTTGAGCGCGCGCACCACGATATACATATCCTTGCGAATGTCGTCGCGCTGCGCCAGCCAGGCGGTCAGGTAGTGGCGGAACACGGTGAGATTGGTCATGCCGTTTTCAATAAACCAGCGATCGCCCACGGCGCTGATGTCGCGCCCGTCGAGCAGCACCGAAAGCGGTTCGCTGACGCCGCGCAGCTGGGTCATCGACTGCAACATTTCCTGATTCACAAAGGTGACCGAATCGAGGTCGAGATAAAAGCTGCGCATAATGCGCCGCGCGCCCGACGAAAACATCGCCTGCCAGTTGGTGTAGGTTTCCGTCAGGAAATTTTTGGTGGGAATGCGGGAGATGGTGTTATCCCAGTTGCGGATAGTAATGGTATGCAGAGCGATATCGGTGACTTCGCCGCTGAGATTTTTATCCGGCATCTCTATCCAGTCGCCGAGCTGCAGCACGTCGTTGGAAGAGACCTGAATATTGGCCACCAGCGACAGCAGCGTATGCTGAAAAACCAGCATTAATACCGCCGCCGCCGCACCCAGGCTGGAAATAATAATCACCGGCGATTTATTCGACATGATCGCCAGGATCATAATCGCCGATAAAATATGCACCAGGATTTTGCCGACCTGAATATAGCCTTTAATCGAATGATTTTTACGCTTCGATTTTTTCGAATAGGAGTTGTTGACGATCTCCAGCACTTCATTAAAAAAGAGTGAGAGATAGACGAAGAACAGAATGCCGCACAGGGTTCTGATGGCGATTTGCAGATGCTCGGGCAGTTCAGGCATGAACTGCAGTAAATAATAGACGGTGATAACCGGAATAAAGTTGGAGAGCTTCTCCGATATCCTGACATCCTTATCCAGCGGCACGTCGCTTTTATGGGCGCTGAAAAAGACTTTGCGCACCACTTTGACCACGAAGAATTTGCAGACAAGATGCGCAACCATGCCGGCGAGGATCAGCATAATAATATTGAAGGTGGCGGAAAGCGCGACGTTCCCCTCAATAAAGCCCATTAAATCGTTAAAATAGTGCATTTTTACCACGTACTGAAAAAGGTAGAGCGAAAGTTAAGCATAAAACAGAGGCGGATGATAAGCGACGAATGCGTCGCTAAGGGGCAGCGGCAAGAGGACAACGCCCAGACGGAGCCGGGCGAGGGGCGCCATGTCGACGGGTTAAGATTGAGGGAAAGCCGACCGTCTTATCCCGCCGCACGGCGTGTCAGAGCAGAGAATCCGGATTGGCTTTAGCCGCTTTTTTCTCCTCTTCGACAGCCTGCACCGGATCGGCGGCGCTCAGCCAGCGATCGAATTTCTGGTAGGTCTCGATAAAGGATTTAAAGTAGACGGTAATGCCGGTGACATTCTCTTTACGCTCCATATAAGCCACCGCCAGTTTAAACGCATCCTGATTTTCAAATTTCACGGGCTTTACTCTCCTGAATTACGGGTTTATTCAGCGTAGCCTGGCGTCGAAACCCGCGCCTGTGCATCTGTCTGCTTTTTCCCGCAAGGCGCGGCGGATAGTGACGACGCATGACCCGCAGCGGCAGCATCATAACCCCACGCGCCTCGCTTTACATCAGGTTAAATCAGCAATCTTTCTTCGCCTGTCCGCCGTCGCGCAAATGCGTCGCGCAACGGCGGCGGCAGGGCCGGTCAGAAGTTGTACGTTACGCCGGCGTACCAGGCGCGACCGGGCTCGTTATAGGTCGACGCGCCCGCGTTCTCGCGATAGATCCGTTTATCGAGCAGGTTGCTGACGCCTGCGTTGGCGCGCAGGTTTTTCGTCAGATCGTAGTTGAGGTTCAGGCCCAGCACCGAGTAGGCACCGACTTCGCGCTGCGACAGATTGTTCACCTCCAGCCGCGATTCGGAAAACTCGCGCGGCTTCTGGCGGCCGTACATCGTCCAGTTGATATTGCCGGAAAGGTCGCGCGTCATCTGCCACTCAAGCTGCGAGTTGATGGTGTACTTGGGAATAATCGACAGTGGATTACCGGTCTCTTTATCTTCCGACTTCAGCATATAGGTGGCGTTGCTGCGCCACTCCAGCGTATCGGCGATCAGCGGCACCGTCAGGTTGCCTTCCAGCCCTTCGACCACCGCTTTGCCGCCGTTTTCCCAGCGCAGAATGTTATAGCCGTTAGAGGCGATGCCTACGCGCTCGCGGCCAGAGACAATCTTGTTTTTATAATCGTTACGGAACCAGGTAATGCCCGCCACATAGCCTTGATGGGTAAACTCGATGCCCAGCTCTTTATTTACGCTCACTTCCGGCTCAAGATCGTCGCTGCCCAGCAGATAACAGCTGCCTGACGCGATATCTTTCGGACAGCCGTTGCCGCGGGTGGAGAGCAGGTAGCCTTCGGTGGACTGATAGAGGTTCGGCGCTTTGAAGGCGCGAGCGATACCCGCCTTAAGCGTAAAGTAGTCTCCCAGACCCTGCGACAGGTTGAGACTCGGGCTCCAGTTGGCGCCAAAGCTGTTGTGGTAGTCGAAGCGGATGCCGGGAATGATCTCGGTCGAGTCGGTCGCGGCAATATTATCCTCGAAGTAGAGCGAGCTGAGGGTGGCGCTGTTCTTGCTGCTGCGATCCGCCGCGTTGCCGCTGACGCCGCCGATATTGACGCCCGCCTGGTTGGCGGCCTGCATCGAGGCGGGATCGTTCAGCTTGTCATGGTTCCACTCCGCGCCCAGCGTTACCGTCTGGTCGCGCAGCCAGTCGAGCGGGAAGTTAATCTCCGCGTTGCCGCGGTAGCTCTCCAGTCGGCTGGTGGCGAATTTATCGCTGTTAATCATTCCTTCCACGCTGCCGCCGGAGCCTTCCTGCAGGCGCGTGTTATTGGTTTTTTCGTAGTTGAACGTCAGCTTCGACAGGCCCCAGTCCCAGATGCCGTTGTGCGCCAGGCCATAAGACTGGCGGTAAAGACGGTTGGTTTCGCTGCCGACCAGCGATTCGACCAGGCCGTTGGCGCTGTTATTGCCGTTGCTGTTTTGCGTGTCGCCCGCGTAGATATTGCCCTGGCGGCTGTAGCCGTATGAGAAATCAAGGATCTGCTCTGGGGTTATCTTCCAGGAGAGCACGCCGTTGATATCTTTATTACGTACGCCTTCGCGACCCGCGGCATAGGAGCCGTTCTGCGCGGTATTAATGTCCCAGGCGTCGGCGTCGGTTTTATTGATGTTGCCATAGAGGCGCATAGTCAGTGCGTCGCCCGCCAGCGGCCCGCTCAGGCTGAAGTTGGCGCGTTTGGTCGCACCCTCTTTGCTGTCTTCGGGCTGGTTGGTAAACAGCGAGAGCGACCCGTGCCAGTCGTTGGTCGGCCGCTTGGTAATGATATTCACCACGCCGCCCGCCGCGCCGGAGCCGTAGCGCGCCGCCGCCGGGCCGCGGATTACCTCGATACGCTCAACCATTTCCGGCGGCACCCAGTTGCTGTCGCCGCGCGAATCGCGTTCGCCGCGCCAGCTGTAGCGCACCGCGTTGCGCGAGGAAACCGGCACGCCGTCAATCAGGATGAGGGTATTTTCCGGCCCCATGCCGCGAATATCGATCTGGCGGTTGTTGCCGCGGCTGCCGCTGGCGCCGTTGCCGGTTAGATTGACGCCGGGCATTTTACGGATGATGTCGGAGAGGTCGTTCACCGGCGGGCTTTTTTCAATATCTTTGGCGGTAATGGTGGAGACGCCGGGCTGCTGCTTGAGGATCTGCTCGGCGGTGACCAGCATCGTCTCGTCGTCGGCCAGCTTTTCTGTCTCTTCCGCCGCGCCTACGCCGGTGGCGCTCAACATGCCAACCATCAGCAGGGCGCAAGGGCGCTTTCTGAAATCTACCGTTACATTCACTTAAACTTTCTCCCTGATACGTTAATGAGTGTAAGTAAATGCGCATGATAGTGATAATGATTCTCATTGTATAGTTGGTGTCAGCATATTTACATTCCTACACAATGGGTTAAGAAACGGCCTATACGTCACGCTAATGCTTGTTACGGCAATGCTTAGCGTTTTTTCGCATTTGTTAAGCCAGCCTCTCCTCCTTGAGAATGAAGCCGTCTGGCCGTTTGGATACATATCCACTTTTCCCGCAAGGGATTTTATTTGATCAGGAGAAAGGTCCCCGTGAAACTCATGCAACGTGTCACCCTTATTGCTCTCGCTCTGGCCGCGCAGGGCGCGATGGCCGCCGACACCTCGGTGCCCACCGACAGCTCGCTGCATGTGCAAGCCGATCCCGCGCTGAAAAGCCTGGTGCCTGCCGCTATTCTGCAGCGCGGCTATATTGTCGCCGGGACTAATCCCAATACGCCGCCGACCACCTTCTATAAAGAAGACAATAAAACCCTGGCCGGGCGCGAAATCGACGTGATGAACGCCGTCGGCGAACGGTTGGGCGTCGCGGTACAGTGGCGCGACACCGGCGGCTTCGACAATATCATTCCCGGCCTGAAAACCGGCCGCTACGATGTGGCGCTCTCCAATATCAACGCCACTCAGGCGCGCCTGAAGCAGGTCGATTTCGTCGGCTACTACAACGCCAGCCGCCTCGGCATTATCTCTCTGAAAAGCGCCAGTATCGCGCCGTTCACCACCTTCGACGCGGTCTGCGGCAAAGAGGTCGGCGCGGGGGCGGGCACCACGCAGATCACCCGACTGGAAGAGGCGAGCAAAGCCTGCGAAAGCGCAGGCAAACCGCCGATTAAAATCGCCGTTTTCCCGGATCGTCCTGCTGGCGTGCAGGCGGTTGTCAGCGGACGCGTGCCGATGTTCTTCGGGCCTTACGAAGGGCTCACCTGGCAGGTGAAGCTGATCAAACCGCTGACCATGAGCGGCGAGATCAGCGTCAACGATGCCCCGGTTTCCGTGGCGTTCCCGAAAGATTCACCGCTGGAGCCCGCAGTACAGGCGGCGCTCAATTCGCTGATCAAAGACGGCAGCTACCAGAAGATCCTCGATCGCTGGGAGATCGGCTTCGGCGCGGTGAAAGAGGCGAAACGTAATCAGGAGATCTTCCAGTGAACCCGGAACCGCATCGCGCTGACGAGCTGCGCATCGTCGGCAAACGCTACTATGGCCGCTGGCTGAGCGCGCTGCTGGTGCTGCTGTGCGTAGTGGCGATGGCCCACTCGATGATCAATAACCCACGCTTCGAATGGGGCGTTATCGCCGACAACTTTACCGAAGCGTCGATTCTGCAGGGCGTTTTAATGACCCTGCAGCTGACGGCAATTTCGGTGGTGCTGGGGTTCGCCTTCGGCACGGTGCTGGCGCTGATGCGCCTCTCCTCGAATCCGGTACTGGTGGCGGTAAGCTGGGCCTATACCTGGTTTTTTCGCGGCGTGCCGATGCTGGTGCAGTTGTTTCTCTGGTACAACATCGCCGCACTCTATCCCACGCTCTCCCTGTCGCTGCCGGGCGTCGGCGAACTCTGGAGCGCCCAGTCCAACGCGCTGGTCAGCCCGTTCAGCGCTGCCGTTATCGCGCTGGTGATGCACCAGTCCGCCTACGCGGCGGAGATCGTGCGAGCCGGCATTCAGAGCGTCGGCAACGGGCAGCTTGAGGCGGCGCGCGCGCTCGGCTATCGGCCGACGCAGATATTCCGCTTCACCATCCTGCCGCAGGCGATGCGCGCCATTCTGCCGCCGGCAGGCAATGAGGTGATCGGCCAGCTAAAAACCACGGCGGTGGTATCGGTGATCTCGCTGCAGGATGTGCTCTTTTCCGCGCAAATCATTTATCAGCGCACCTATGAGGTGATCCCGCTGCTGCTGGTGGCGACGCTCTGGTATCTGCTGATGACCTCGGTGCTGTCGGTCGGGCAGTTCTATGTCGAACGCTATTTCTCGCGCGGCGTGTCGCGCGGTCAGTCGCGCACCCTGTGGCGCAGCCTGCTCAACGGCTTTACGCCGATGCGCAGCGAAAGGAGTATCACCAATGGCTGAGGCAATCGCTCTGCGTAACGTGACCAAACGCTTTTCCGGCGTCACAGTTCTTGACGAGGTCGACCTGGATATTCCCGCCGGTTTGGTGACGGTGATCCTTGGGCCGTCCGGCTCGGGCAAATCGACGCTGCTGCGCTGCATCAACCACCTGGAAAAGCTGGACGGCGGCACCATCCGCATCGGCGGCGAGCTGGTGGGATACCGACAGAAAGGTCAGGCGCTGCATGAGCTGAGCAGCGGCGAGGTAGCGCGCCAGCGCCGTGACATCGGCATGGTGTTTCAGCAGTTCAATCTCTTTCCTCATCGCACGGTGCTGCAAAACATCGCCGACGCGCCGATACGCGTGAAAAAAGCGGCGCGCCAGCAGGCGCTGGAAAAAGCGCGCGCGCTGCTGCAGCAGGTCGGGCTGGCGGGTCGCGAAGAGGAGTGGCCGCAAAATTTGTCGGGCGGACAGCAGCAGCGCGTCGCTATCGCCCGCGCGCTGGCAATGGATCCCGGCGTGCTGCTGTTTGACGAGCCGACTTCCGCGCTCGATCCCGAACTGGTGGGCGAGGTGCTGCAGGTGATTAAGCAGCTGGCGCACTCCGGCATCACCATGGTGATCGTTACGCACGAGATCGGCTTCGCGCGTGAAATCGCCGACACTCTGGTGTTTATGGAAAGCGGCCGGATCGTTGCCGCCGGGCCGACGCAGCAGGTGCTTGACGATCCCAACAACGGACGCGTGCGCAACTTCATCGCAACGGTGCTCTGAGCGCCATTTCTCCGCAGGACGATCATGACCGACAGTATGCACAGCGCCCACTGGGGCGCATTTCGCGCGCGCCGCGACGGCGACAGCCTGACGATTACCCCCTTCAGCGCCGACCCCGATCCCAGCCCGCTGCTGGCGAATCTGCACAACGCGCTTGCGCATCCGGCGCGCGTGGCGCGCCCGATGATACGGCGCGGCTGGCTGGAGAACGGGCCGGGTCCCGACGCGCGTCGCGGCCTGGACAGCTACGTGGCGGTAAGCTGGGAAGAGGCGTACGCGCGGGTGGCGGACGAGCTGCGGCGCGTCGGGGAGCGCTATGGGCCGGCCGGCATTTTCGGCGGATCTTACGGCTGGTCGAGCGCCGGACGCTTTCACCATGCGCAAAGTCAGGTGCACCGCTTTCTGAATACTGTGCTGGGCGGCTATGTGCGCTCGGTCAACAGCTACAGCTCCGGCGCGGCCTCGGTGCTGCTGCCGCATATCGTCGGCGATATGAACGAGATTGCGCGGCGCGGCGTCAGCTGGGAGTCGATCGCTGAGCACAGTGAGGTGGTGCTGGCGTTCGGCGGACTGGCGCTGAAAAATTCTCAGGTGGCGAGCGGCGGCCTTAGCGAGCACACCGAGCGCGGCTTTATGCAGCGCGCCGCCCGACGCGGCACGCGTTTTATCTCCGTTAGCCCGCTGAAAAGCGATCTACCTGATGAAGCAGGCGGCGAATGGCTACCGCTGATCCCCGGCAGCGACGCGGCCCTGATGCTCGCGCTGCTGCATGAGCTGACCACGCAGGGCCTGACCGCCGACGACTTTCTGGCGCGCTATACCCACGGCTGGCCGACGCTCAAAGCCTATCTGCTGGGCGAAGAAGACGGCATTACGCGCGATGCCGACTGGGCCGCCGATCTCTGCGGCCTGCCCGCGGCGCAGATCCGCGCGCTGGCGCATGCACTGTACGGCAAACGCGTAGTGATTACCGTGGCGCACGCCCTGCAGCGCGCGCAGCATGGCGAGCAGCCGGTCTGGCTGGGCCTGGCGCTGGCAGCCGCGCTGGGTCAGCCAGGCCTGCCAGGCGGCGGCTTTACCTATGCGCTCGGCGCGCTGGGGCACTACGGCAAACACCATAATCTGGCGAGTTTTCCGGCGCTGCCGCAGGGTAAAAACGGCATCGATCGCTTTATTCCGGTAGCGCGCATCGCCGATATGCTGCTGCATCCCGGCGAAAAATTTCACTATAACGGCCGCCATCTGACCTATCCCGACATTCGGCTGGCCTACTGGGCAGGCGGTAACCCGTTTCATCATCATCAGGATCTGGCGCGGCTGCGTCACGCCTTTTGCCGTCTTGATACGCTGATCGTCCATGAGAGCGCCTGGACTGCCAGCGCGCGTCACGCGGATATCGTGCTGCCCGCCACCATGACGCTGGAGCGGGAAGATGTCGGCGGCGCGCCGACCGATCGCCATCTTATCGCTATGCAGCCGGTGGCGGCCCCGTACGGGGAGGCGCGGGACGATTACCAGATTTTCAGCGAGCTGGCGCGGCGCCTGGGACGAGAGGCGGCGTTTACCGAAGGGCGCGACGCGCGCGGCTGGCTTGAACATCTTTATGCGCAGCTGCGGGAAAAGCTGGCGGCGCATCAGGTGAGGCTGCCCGATTTCGTCGCTTTCTGGCGGGAAGGCGTGGTGACGCTGCCGCAGCTGCAGGATGGCGGCCGCATGATGAACGCGTTTCGCGCCGATCCGGCGGCCCATCCGCTGCCGACGCCCACCGGAAAGATCCAGATCGCTTCCGAGGCCATCGCCGGTTTCGGCTATGAGGATTGTCCCGGCCATCCGGTCTGGCGCGCGCCGCGCGAGCAGCCCTGCGCAAACTATCCTTTCTGGCTGATCGCCAATCAGCCGGCGACGCGCCTGCATAGCCAGCTCGATTTCGGCGACTACAGCCGCAGCGGCAAGCGCAACGGGCGTGAGGTTTGCAGCCTGCATCCGCTGGACGCGCAGCGGCTGGGCATCGCCGATAACGACATCATTGAGCTTTATAACGCGCGCGGGCATCTGCTGGCGAGCGCCGCGCTCACCGAGGCGATCAGGCCCGGCGTGGTGCGCCTGCCGACCGGCGCCTGGTACGATCCGGTCGATCCCGCCGCGGCGCGACCGCTCTGCCGTCACGGCAACCCCAACGTGCTGACGCAGGATATCGGCACCTCGGCGCTGGCGCAGGGCTGCACCGGCCAGATTGCCGTGGTGAACGTCAGAAAATATATCGGCGCCGCGCCGCCGGTCGCCGCCTTTACGCCGCCGCAAGGCTAAGCGCCGGACGCTACAGCGCGGCGATCAGCGTCTGCGCCAGGCGGCGTAAATCCTCATCATCGCGCAGCGCGCTGCAGGCCAGCAGCGCGGGCTGCCCGTCCAGCGCCGCGCGCAGCTTGCCTGCGACGTCCACCGGCGTCGCCAGCGACTGCTGACGGGTGCGCCGCTGGCGCAGCAGCGTGCCGTCGTTGAGAAACAGCGTCACCTCATGGAAGCGCAACCCGGGATTGATGGCATCCGGCGGCGCATGCTGGTCGGGCTGGCGCGTTACCTTCGCCGCCAGCGCCATAATCTGCGGATTGACTTCGCCTTCGGCAAAGTCAGCCATGCGCAGGTCGCCGTAAATCAGCATGGCGGCGATGACATATTCCAGGCTAAAACGCGCCTCGATACCGTTTTTCGGCTGGCGCACCGAGGCGGCGATATCGCCGCCGGGCGGAAAGGCCACGGTTATGCGATCGATAGCGCTCAGCAGCTCTGGTGTCGAACCGCTCCAGCGCTGGCGGATCTCACGCGTCGCCTCCGCCGCGCTATGCGTGCCGGCGCAGGTGGCGAAGGGTTTGAACTCCAGGCCCGGCGTGACGATGCGCCAGGGCGCGCCCCAGTTTTCCAGCAGCTTTTCAGGCTGCGCCTCACGCGCGCTGCCCAGCGAAATAAAGGCCTCGAGCACACCCTCCGGCTGTCCGTCGAACCCCGCCAGCGCCAGCTGCGCGGCGCGCACCGCGCGCTCGGCGGCGAAACCGGCATGCAGCGGCTTCACCGCCGAGCCGAACTGGGCGCGCAGGCCGCTCGCTTCGGTAGCGGCGATGCCGAGCAGCACCGCGGTCTGGCGCGCGTCCGCGCCGCTAAAGCGCGCCAGTGCCGCGGCGGCGGCCAGCGTGCCGAGCGATGCGGTATTGTGGTAGCCGAGCATGTAGTGGCTTTGCGTCATCGCCAGGCCGAGCCGGCCGGCCATCTCTACGCCGATGATAAAGGCGTCCAGAAAGCGCGCCGCGTCAAACGCCTTGTTCTCCGCCGCCCACGCCAGCAGCGCAGGCAGGATCACCACGCTGGGATGGCCGCGAAAGTCGGCGTGAAAATCGTCATAGTCGAGCGCGTGCGCGGCGTAGCCGAGCAGCAGCGCGCGCGACGCGGGCCCGCCATCGCCATAAATCGTTTTCAGCAGCGGCAAGCCGCTGTCCGGTGCCTGTTGGTTGAGTATCGGCCAGCTTACGGCGAGAAAATCCTGCACCCCCTGGCGCGCGCGCTGGCGCGCGGCGTCATTGGGCTGTGACAGGCGGATCGGCTGGCTGAGCTGCGCGGTCAGGCTCACGGCGTCGCCGCCAGATAACGGAAAAAATGCATCGACATCTCCGAAATAAAAAGCAGAACCCAGAGGGTAGCAACAAAGGCGCCGCTGTCTATATCTGAAATATCGCTAAGCTAATGCGAATTTGTGAAGAGGCGAGGCCGCATAAGGCGTTGCTTAAATTAGCGTTTGTCGTACTATGCCCTGCATACGCCACGCGCATGAGCAACCTTATTAACTCTCTGTTTACCCGACCTTTTTAGCGGGCAGCAGACCCACAGCAGGATAAGCCGTGTTAGCCATCAAATCGCCGCAAGCCTATCTACAGCAGGCCGGGATCCGCGCGCGGGCCGGAGAACATATTCGTCCCATCGCTACCCATCTTCGCATTCTCTCCTCGCCGCGCGCCTGGCAGGCGGTGAATCCTGAACTCACCGAAAGCCTCGAGAGGCAGGGAATCCGCTGGCAGCTGGAGCTGCTCGACGGCGAATGCACCGACGAGGCGATTAGCCAGCTTCAGGCGAATACGGCGCAGCAGGGCGCGGAGGCGATTCTCGCCGTCGGCGGCGGGCGCGTGCTGGACTGCGCCAAAGCGGCGGGCGACGGGCTGGATAAGGTTGCGGTGATCAACTTTGCCACGCTGGCCGCCACCTGCGCCGCCTGGTCGCCGGTGGCGATCGTCTATAACGCGCAGGGCGCGCATCTGCGCAGCCAGCCGCTGCGCAATATGCCGGCGCTGGTGCTGGTGGACAGCGAAATCATCGCCCGCAGCGATGTGCGCTACCTGAAAGCGGGCATCGTCGATGCGCTGGCCAAGTGGTATGAGTTTCGTCCCTATCAGCGCCACAATCCCGACAGCCTGGCGCTCGATTTGAAGGTCATGGCGGCGCAGCGCGCGGTGGACGCCTATCGGCAGTGGGGCGACGAGGCGGTAGCGGCCAACCGGCAACGCCAGGTGACCTTTGCGCTGGAGCGTATCATCGACGCGAATATCGTGCTGGCTGGACTGGCCAACAGTATGCGCGATACTCTACCGACGCCGGGCTACGCCCACGCCATCCATAATCGCCTGACCGGACTGCCGGAGCTGCACCCCTGGCTGCACGGCGAAAAAGTCGGTTACAGCCTGTTGGTTCAGTCTTTTATGGAGCAGGGCAACGGCGAACCGGACCCGGCGCTGGTGGCGCTGCTGCGCCGCTTCGACGCCCCGCTGAAGCTGCCCGTGCTGGCAGGCGATCGCGCGGCGGCGCTGCATCGTCTGGCCGCTGAAGTGCGTTTTCCGGCAGCCAGCGCGGCGCGTCTGCCGTTTGACGTTTCGTCGGCGGCGCTGGAACAGGCGCTTATCGCCACCGACCATTTTTCATAGCCGCCCAAAGACGGCTCTTACTTTAATCAGGGAAATAATATGGACAGTTCATCTGCAAAAAATCATCTGCGTCTTGGTCTTTTCGTTCAGCCGGTAGGGCATCACGTGAGCGGCTGGCGCCTGACCGAAGAGCTGGGGGCGCCGACCGATATCGACTGGCTGATTCGCCTGGCGCAGAAAGCGGAAGCGGGACGTTTCGATCTCTTTTTCGTCGGCGACGCGCTGGCGACCAGCATGTATCGTCTGCCCTCTACCATGGCGCGCCTCGAGCCGCTGACCATGCTGTCGGCGGTAGCGGTCAATACCCGCCGTATCGGGCTGGCCGCCACCGCGTCGACCACCTTCAGCGATCCCTTCACCATGGCGCGCACCTTCTCCTCGCTGGATCATATCAGCCGCGGCCGCGCCGCCTGGAATGTGGTGACGTCGTTCTCCGCCGACGTGGCGAAAAACTTCAGCCGCGACGATATGCCGAACCACGCCGAGCGCTATGCGCGCGCGCGCGAATTTCTGCAGGTGACCAGTAAACTATGGGAAGGCTGGGAAGAGGGCGCGGTAGAGCCAGATCCGGCATCGGGCCAGTATTTCGTTAACGAAAAGATCAACCCGATCAACCACGTCGGCGAGCATTTCCAGGTGCAGGGTCCGCTGAATATCACCCGCTCCCCGCAGGGGCGTCCGGTGATTATCGAAGCGGGATCTTCCGCCGACGGGCAGCAGCTCGCCGCCGAAACCGCCGAAGTGGTCTTTACCGCCGCCGCCAGTCTGGAAGAGGCGCAGGCGTTTTATCAGTCGCAGAAGGCGCAGGTCGCAGCCGCAGGCCGCAACCCGGCTCACGTGGTGATCATGCCGGGCGTGATGCCGATTGTCGGCCGCACGCGTGAAGAGGCGAAAGCGCTGTGGAAAGAGCTGAACACGCTGGTGGATATCGACAACGGGCTGAAACAGCTTTCGCTGCGCTTTAGCATGGATCTCTCCAGCTATCCGCTGGATGGCCCGGTGCCGGAAGTGCCGCTGGGCGAGGGCAACCAGAGCCGCGTGAAGCTAATGACCGATATGGCGAAGCGCGAGAACCTGACGCTGCGCGAACTGGCGGCGATCGCGGCGGGCTCGCGCGGGCACCGGGTTATTGTCGGTACCGCAGAGGATATCGCCGACGACTTCCAGCTCTGGCTGGAGCAGGGCGGCGCAGACGGCTTTAATATTATGCCGGCCATTATGCCGGAGCAGCTGGATCTGTTTGTGGAGCTGGTGATCCCGGAACTGCGTCGTCGCGGCCTGTTCCCGACCGACTATGCCTACGCCACGCTACGTGAGAACCTTGGTCTGCCAACGGTCTGACCTGGCTGCCGCGCAGAAAGCCATAATGCAGAAATAAAAAAAGGCGCTGATATCAGCGCCTTTCTTATTAGATCAGGAACTCGTCGAGCGAGCCGCCTGCATCCAGCACTTTTTTAATCGGCGAAGGCGTGCGGCCCTGACCGGTCCAGAATTTGGTTTCGCCGGTTTCATCCGTGAACTTATATTTTGCCGGGCGCGGCGCGCGTTTCGCTTTGGGTTTGCTTTCGTTCTGCGCCAGGTCGGCCAGATCGGAAATATCGATGCCGTCTTTCATCAGCATCTCTTTATACAACGCCAGCTTCTCCGCTTTTTCTTTTTGCGCGGCTTGTTCAGCATTCACTTCTTCACGGCGTTCTGCGACAACGACAGAGAACTTTTCGAGCATCTCGTTTAACACGTCGAGCTCAATTTCTCGTGCCTGAACGCGCAGCGTACGAAGATTATTCAATGCTTTCAGCGCATCACTCATGGATATAACCCTTAACGAATCAAAATATGTAAAGCGCGCAGTTTACGGTAAAAAGTAGATAAAGGAAATAAGCTAAAGCACAGAGAGTATCATTAAATTGATAGCCAATTGCTACCTCGCCCGGGTTAATGTATTAGCATAAAAAAACAAGCACAAATATAACGCAGCGGAAAGCAGGGAAGGCGATGAATAGTTTTCGCGCGGTTGCCGTTAAGGCGATCGAGCTGCGGCCTTACGTTTATTTTTAAACGTAACAGCTCTTATCCTGCTGATAACTGGCAGTTTAACTCACCTGCATCGCCATATCTCCCCGCTATTTTACAGGTTATCTGTACAATGGCGCCAAATTTATCAGCGAATACAAGTTATAAACCTATTAAAACAGCCACTCTTTGCACAGCGTTATCATTAACTTTTGCAATATTTACCTCTTGCAAGCGTCAGCGGCTATTTAGCGTAACGCGGCGGTAGTGACGTGCGGAACTATTTTCCCGCTTAAAAAGCTCGCGTTGTTTCACTATTTCATAATCTGGAATAAATTTTCTTCGGTCGCAGAGGCGCCCTTATATTTATCAGCCGACAGTTAGCGAATTAATAAGGCCTCTGTTCTTTTCAGCCATCGCGTCGGTTATGGAACCGTCATAGATTCCCAGCATCGCGAGCTAAGCGGCGAAACCGCTTTATTTGGTCATCTCGCCTCAGGTTGCGGCCTGCGCGCCCAGAGTCTGCCGGGTCAGTTGCCGCCTGACTTTCCTGTAAATTCCAGTAGTTACACCGTGCTTACGCAGATTTTCTTCATAAACCTCTTATTAATCAGTGTTTTTCTGCCGATTCCTGGCTGATGAACTTTTGCAGCATTTATTAACAATTGCTTGCAATGATAATAGCAATGCGTATATTTCTCATTTGCTTTATTACAGCATCACGTCAGGACAGCGTCCTGCGGCCGGACAGGCGAGTCAATCCGGCAACCAGTGGCAGCCATACCCAATAATGAAAAAAGAGGAAGAGTGATGTCTTTTGATGTTCAGCGCGTCAGGGAAAACCGCGCAGGCGATTGCGCCAGCGCCATGAAACACCCTCTGCAACGCTCGCTGCTGGCCGTGCTAATCGCCGCCAGCGTCGCGCAGAGCGCCCATGCTGCCGATACGGCCGCCTCCAGCGGACAGACGCTTGTCGTCGACGCCAGCGCCAGCAGCACCGGGCAGCAGGACGCGCGCGATTACAGCGTGCCGATTACGCGCGCTGGCACCAAAATGGCGCTGACCGCGCGCGATATTCCGCAGTCGGTCACCGTCGTCAGCAAGCAGCGCATGGAAGATCAGCAGCTGCAGTCGCTCAATGACGTGCTGCACAACACCACGGCGATCACCGCCGTCAGCCCCGATATGGATCGCATTACTTATTATTCGCGCGGCTTTCCCATCGACAACTTTATGGTCGACGGCATTCCGACCACCTTCGCCTCAAACTGGAACCTGGGCGACGCCAAGTCTGATATGGCGCTCTACGAGCGGGTCGAAGTGGTGCGCGGCGCGACCGGTCTGCTGACCGGGCCGGGCAACCCGTCGGCCGCTATCAATATGGTGCGCAAGCACGCCGACAGCAAAGAATTCACCGGCAGCGTCTCCGCGACCTACGGCAGCTGGGGCAAGCAGCGCTACGTCGCCGATCTCTCGACGCCGCTCAACAGCGGCGGCAGCGTGCGCGGCCGCCTGGTCGCGGGCTATGACGACAAAAACAGCTTTATCGAGCGCTACGGCGCGACTAAGCAGTTTGTCTACGGCGTGGTTGACGCCGATCTGACCGACTCTACCACCCTCTCGGTGGGCTATGAGTTCTCGCAGGTCAACACCGACTCGACGATGTGGAGCGGCACGCCGCGCTGGTACACCGACGGCACGCAGATTCATACCCGCCGCGGTTTCAACACCGCGCCGGAGTGGGCCTATAACGATCAAGAGAACAAAAAGCTGTTCGTGAACCTGAAGCAGGATTTCGACAACGGCTGGAACATCACGCTGAACGGTACGCATAACGAGATGTACCTCGACAGCAAGCAGCTCTACCTCGACGGCTACTTTGATAAAACCACCGGCCTCGGCGTCTCGCAGTACGCCAACTATCCGGTAGTGGGCGGCACCGGCTACAACACCGGCAAGCGCAAGGTGGATGCGGTAGACGCTTTCGCCAGCGGCCCCTATGAGCTGCTGGGTCGTCAGCATGAGCTGATGATCGGCGTTAACTACAGCCGTCAGGACAATAAGTATTACAGCTCCTGGGCCAATATTTCGGCGGACGAGCTGGGCAACTACAACGACTATAACGGCAACTTCCCGGAGACCGACTGGGGCCCGCGCGAGCTGACGGCGGACAGCACCACCGTGCGGCAGAAAGCGGTCTACCTCGCGACGCGCATTTCGCTCGCCGATCCGCTGCATCTGATCCTGGGCGCACGCTACACCAACTGGAATCGTCAGACGCTGGCCTCCGGGGAAGAGCTGGAGAAGAATAACACCACGCCGTACGGCGGGCTGATTTACGACTTTGCCGAGAACTGGTCGGCCTACGCCAGCTACACCTCGGTGTTCCAGCCGCAGGACTACCGCGACAGCAGCGGCGCCTTCCTCTCCCCGGTGATCGGGAAAAACTACGAGGTGGGCGTGAAGTCCGACTGGCTCAACAGCCGTCTGACCACCACGCTCTCCGTGTTCCGCACCGAGCTGGATAATGTTGGGGTAGATACCGGCCAGGTTATTCCGGGCTCGCAGAGCACCGCCTACGAGGCGAAGGATGGCGTGGTCAGCCGCGGCGTGGAGTTTGAGTTGAACGGCGCGCTCACCGACAACTGGCAGATGACATTTGGCGGCACCACCTATCTGGCGGAAGATCGCGACGGCAACGCCTATAACTCGCAGCTGCCGCGCACCACCTTTAATCTCTTTACCAGCTATCGCCTGCCGATGCTGGATCAGCTGACGCTCGGCGGCGGCGTAAACTGGCAGACGCACACCTGGCAGGACGTTGGCGCGCCGGAAGGCAACGGCACCTGGCACGCGAAGCAGGGCAGCTATGCGCTGGTGGATCTCTTCGCTCGTTATGAGGTGAATAAAAACCTGTCGCTGCAGGCCAACCTGAATAACCTGTTCGACAAAGAGTACGACACCTGGGTCGGCGCCTATAACGTCTATGGCGCGCCGCGTAACTTCTCGGTATCGGCGACCTATCGGTTCTGAGTGGACTTTCAGCGAGTAAAACCACGGCGGGACAGCTCAGGCTGTACCCGCCGTTTTTGCTTCAAAGAGATGACATCGCCAGGCTAGCTGAACAGAGAGGCAAATTAAGGGATGTTTTTGATATAGCCGCTTAAATAAACGACATTCCCGCTAAAACGAATGTCGCCTTCAGGAGCAGCGACTTCAGTAAGCTCATCCAGTAAACAGGGCGTTATTGCCAACGCCTGCGCAACCGCTGCTTTATCAACATTCATATTCTCATAAAGAAAGTTCAGAGCGCTGGGCAAAAACTCCGGCTTCTCGCTGACGATCAAACTATCTTCCTTTTCATCTATCGCTTCGCCTTTGCGTTTCAATGCGGTAAAAGCCGTTTTGTACTGTGCGTCTGTTAATAAACCGAGCTGATGCGCTCTGTAGACGATCGCCGCTTTGCTGACCTTCCAGGTTAGCTTGAATTCGCTTAATCCTTTCCAGTTGATGCGTCCTCCGACCGGCGGCGGAAAGAAGCTTGCCATAGCCGAACGAGGAAGCAAAAGCGCTGAAGCAAATCGGTTCGCCTGAGATTCTGTCGCACGATCGCCGGTCGTTATCCCGCTGTGCAGAATCAGATGCGCAATTTCATGCGCTATATCGAAGCGCTGACGACAGGCTGATTTCTTCGCTCTGTTTCTGACGATAAACGGGCGTTCGAGCGGCACAGACAATGCGTCTACCTCATCGGAAAGGGAATCAAACGAGGTAACAAAAGCGCCGAGCTTTTCGGCCAGACGCGTCACATTATCAATCGGCCCCATTCCCAGCCCCCAGTCGACACGGCATTTTTCAGCCGCACTCTCAATCTCTTCCGGGGTATGGGCGGTAATCTCCTGAAAACAGACGGGAGGCAGTTCCAGTTGCCGATCGAGAAGGGTTATCAAACGGCCGTAAAGCTCGGCCTTTGCCAGCGTTGAAAGCCGCGTTGACACTCGCGTGCCTTCCCGTTTACGAAAGTGCACCAGCTCTTCGTTGACGCGTTGCGGCTCCTGTAGGCGAAAGAATTCAGGCGTCACCTTTAAAGCGACGGCTAATTCTTTTGCCAGTACGGGAGTAGGGACAGCAATGCCGGTTTCCAGCCGCTGTATGTACTGGCGAGTCTTGCTGACTCGCTCAGCCACTTGCTCCAGCGACAGCTCGTGATACAGACGAGCCAGTCGTAAATTCGAACCGTTAAACACGTTTCACCTGTTACTTATTATCTGATGGCCTTTGCTTATCGCGGGTCGGTGCCCGGATAGGATCCAGGACAATGGGAACGGATGCGGGCGGGGTATCGCCCATCGCATGCAGCGGCGGCACACGTCCTTCTCCAAAGGTCCATTTTGAAACAATTTCATCCAGCGCATTAGTGCCAATGAAATGCACTCGCGCGCCTTCACCCTCAAATTCTGGCTTCTCAACCACAAAACGATGCAGCGTAGGCGTGGTCAGCTGAGGCTCAAAGAGCTGGTCCACTTCATTCCTGCGAAAAAAACCGGGCTTTTTGGGATTGTCCGGATCGTCTGCGAAAAAGCGCACCGGAATATTTTCAATATTGAACGTCACATCCATTCCCGGATGGGTCAGCTGCAGCCAATTATGCTTACCACTCAGACAAAGAGCGATAAGCATTTGTCGCTGTCGGCCAAACGTACAGGTTCCGCGAGTGTAGTTATCATCCAGCGGTGAAGAGAGTTGCTGCCAGGTCATATCAAGTACCTTAAGCAGCTCTTCGGCAATAAGTGAAAGACGTTCTTCAGAAAGTTCAGGATAAAAAAGTCAGGGGTAAGGGTGAGTTTGCATTTTAATATTCCTTCAAATTGCAATTCGAGGGATTTGTCAATCGGGATGTTGGTGCGCAAAGTCAGGTTTGTCAATCATTTTTGGGATGCACGACGCGTCAGAGGGTTATTTATGGTGCTGTAAGTTAATGCCGACGCGCGCTGCATCATACGCCGCGACGCGCTCGCGGATCGTCGGCAGCAGCAACCGCCCGTAATCCGCCGCGTCGCGCAGCTGATCGAAGCCGCGGAACAGGAAGGTGGTGACGCCGAGCTTGTAATATTCCAGCGCCGCCTCGGCTACCGTCTCCGGCGCGCCGACCAGCGAGGTGGAGTTGCCCGCCGCGCCGGAAAGGGCGGCGATGCCGGTCCACAGGCAGCTGTCGTAGACCTTGCGCGCCGTCGCCAGCTGATAAAGCCGCTGTGAGCCGGTATTGCTGTCGGGCTGAATCGCCTGGCCGCCGATCTTCGCCTGCGCCTGCGCGAGAAGCCGATCGGCGCGCTGCCAGGCCTCTTCATCGGTCGCGCCCAGCACCGGGCGCAGCGACAGGCTAAAGCGAATCTGATCCTCGCGGCCATATTTCTGCGCCGCCGCGCGCACCTGGGCGATTCGCTCTTTCACCTGCTCCAGCGGCTCGCCCCACATCATATAAACGTCGGCATGGCGCGCAGCAATCTCTACCGCCGCATCCGACGCGCCGGAAAAGTAAATCGGCACGCGCGGTTTCTGGTGCGGCTTCACCTCGGTAAAGTTGTCCCGCACCTGATAGAAATCGCCCTCAAAGCTGAACGGCTGCGGCGACGTCCATACCTGCTTCATAATCTCCAGATATTCGCCGCTGCGCGCATAGCGGCTCTCTTTATCAAGAAAGTCACCGTCGCGCTGCAGATCGCCGCTGTCGCCGCCGGTAATCACGTTGATCGCCGCGCGCCCCTGGCTGAGCTGGTCCAGCGTCGCGAACTGGCGCGCTGCGAAGGTCGGCGCCTGAAAGCCGGGCCGATGCGCCACCAGCAGGCCGAGCTTATCAGTGAGCGCCGCCACGTAGCTGGCGATAATCATCGAATCTGGCGCGCGGGTATTTACCGCCAGCAGCACTTTGTCAAAACCCGCATACGCCTGCGTCTGGGCAAAGGCTTTGATAAAGGGCAGATCCACCACCTGACCGTTGCCGGCGTCGGACTCGCTCGCCTCATGCGCGCCGACCAGACCAATAAATTCCAGCGTCATCATTAACTCCTGTCGGATAAAAGGGCCGCTTTGCCGGCGGCGGTGAAAATAACATCGTCCTGCGGCGTATGGATCCGGCCGCACAGTACGTTGCGCAGGTGGCGTTCGAGCGGGTTGGCGCGCGTCAGCGCGTGATTGCCGATATGCTCGACCATCAGCTGCACGCTGCGAATGGCGTTATCGATAGTGACTTGTTTCACTTTCGCCGCGTCGGCTGCGGCGATCTGGCCAGCTGCCGCACTGTCGAGCAGCGTGCGGCTGGTAAACAGCAGGGTTTCGATGCGGCCCGTCAGCTCCTGAAAGCGCGGCAGGCTCGCCAGCGGCTGGCCCAGGTTGGCGGGCACGCGCTGCTGCAGAAAGCGGATGAATTCACGCTGCGCCGCGCGCGCCACCGCGTCATAGAGCGTGCCCAGCAGTACCGCCATCCACAGGTTCTCTTCGTCGTTGAGCGCCGGACGCGGCGTGCTCCAGCGGCTGACGTTGACCGCATTCTCCAGCGGCACCCAGACCTCCTCCAGCACCACGCGGTGGCTGCAGGTGGCGCGCATGCCCAGATGATCCCACTCCTCTTCAATGCGGATGCCGGGCGCGGAAGCGGGCACCAGCCAGGCGCCGACCAGCGGATCCGCGTCGTCGCTGCGGCCCCAGACCAGAAACCAGCTCAGTCCGACACTGCCGGTGGAGTAGATTTTTTCGCCGCTGATGCGCCAGCCGTCGGCGGCGCGTCGCGCGGTGGTGGCGGGCAGGCCGCCGCGCGCGGGCGTGCCCAGCTCCGGCTCGACGCGCAGCGCGTTAATTAGCGCCCCATGCTGCGCGATGCTCTGCGCCACCTGGCGGCGCACGTCGGCGGGCCAGCTGGCGTCGTCGCCGAGCCGACGGGCGTTCAGGTACTGCATAATCAGGATAAGCGCGGTAGAAGGTTCGCCCTGCGCCACCGCGGCGATCGCCGCGCGGCACGCCGCCAGATCCGCGCCGCTGCCGCCCGCAGACGCAGGCAGCGCGAAACTGAGCAGGCCGTGCTGGCGCAGCAGCGCGAAATTGGCCGTGGGAAATTCGCCACGTCTGTCCACCTCCGCCGCGCTGCTCGCCAGCGTCTGGCTAATCACCGGCAGCAGCTCGTGAAGATATTCGCTAAGCGCCATCATCTTGCCTCAGTTATTCAGAGGGATTGTCGATTCTTTATTTTTCTCTTAGCGAAGTAAAAGCATTAAAGCGGATAACCACATGCGGAATCGGCATAATTTACAGGCTGGTTGCCCCCTCTGTTTCCCATTACTCTGCCCCTGTCGTCATATTTCTTTGATATTTCATTTCCGGCAAAGGGTATTTCATTCGGGGGAAAGAGCATGCCAGTAAATAGCGTTTTATCTCGTCGGCAATTTTTGCATTATTCCGCCGCGGCGTTTGCCGCCAGCGCCTTTTCGCCGTCGCTCCGGGCGGATAACGCCATGCCCGGCATGTCGATGCCGCACGATCTGCTGCAGGGCGGCGCGGGCAAATGGGCGCTGGCGCAGCCGACGCCGGTGCGTCTGGCGGTCAATCTCAACGCCATCTGTCTGGCGCCGGTCGTGGTGGCGGATCAGCATCAGTTCTTTAAAGCGCACAACCTGGAGGTCGAGTTCGTTAACTTCGGCAACTCCACCGAGCTGCTGCTGGAGTCGATTGCCACCGGCAAGGCGGAAGCGGCGGTCGGCATGGCGCTGCGCTGGCTCAAGGCGCTGGAGCAGGGCTTTGACGTTAAGCTGACGGCGGGCACCCACGGTGGCTGTATGCGGCTGCTGACGCGCGACGACGGGCCGACCTCGCTGCAGGCGCTGAAAGGCAAAACCATCGGCATCACCGATATGGCGGGCGCGGATAAAAACTTCTTCTCGCTGCTGCTCAAGCGGCACGGCGTCGATCCCAATAGTGACGTGGACTGGCGCGTTTTCCCGCAGGACTTGCTGCCGATGGTGCTGCAAAAAGGGGAGATTCAGGCGGCGAGCGGCTCCGACCCGGTGATGTGGCGTCTGACGCAGCAGCCGGGCTTTCGGGAAGTCGCCACTAACCTCAGCGACGACTATGCCAACCTCAGCTGCTGCGTGATCGGCACGCGCGGCAGCCTCATCCGCGATCGCCCTGAAGTGGCCGCGGCGATTACCCACGCGATTTTGCAGGCCCACGCCTATGCCGCGCAGCATCCCGAAGTCATCGCACAGGCCTTTAACAGCAAGGCGTTGAATACCAATCCTGACGAAATCGCCAGCGTGCTGAAAACCCATACCCACGGGCACTATTCCTCAGGGGACGCCTTTGTGAAAGAGATCGATATCTACGCGCGCGACCTGAAGGCCATCAAGGTGCTGCGCCCGGAAACCGATCCGCTGCTGTTCGCCAAAGGCATAACTGCGAACGTGCTGGCGTAAAAAAATTCGGCAGCCCGAGGCTGCCGTTTTATTCCTCTGTCTCTCTTACAGCAGTAGCTGCGAGGTCTGCACCGCCGTCGCCTCTTTCAGGCTCTCCGCGGGGTGCTCGTGGCTGAACAGGCGCGTGCTGAGGTAGTTGACGCCGCCGTCGGCCAGCAGCAGAACGATGCGCTTGCCCTGATTTTCCGGCCGCGCCGCCAGCTGCTGCGCAGCAAACAGCACCGCGCCTGACGAATCTCCGACCAGTATGCCTTCCGCCAGCGCGAACTGGCGCGCAGCCTGATACGCCTGCCAGGTTTCCACCGCGATCGCGTCGTCATAAACCTGAGGATCCAGATTCGGCGGGATCCGCTCCGGCGGCTGGCCGCTGAAGGCGTGGACGCCGGTAATCTCCAGCGGTTCCGGATGCTGCGGGCTCGGCTGCGAGCCGATGCCTGGTTCCACGGCGACCACCTGAATGGCGGGATCCTGCGCTTTCAGATAGCGCCCAATGCCGGAGAGCGTGCCGCCGGTGCCTACCGAGGCGACGAAAATATCGAGTTTGCCCTGGGTATCGCGCCAGATTTCCGGACCGGTGGTCAGCTCATGCACGCGCGGGTTCGCCGGGTTCTGTAGCTGCTGAAGAAAATGCACGTCCGGCTCGGCTTCGGCCACCTGCGCCACCAGCCAGCGCGTGGCGGCGACAAAGTCGCCGTCGCTGGCCTCGTAGTAGTCGGCGAAGCCCGGCACGGTGCTGAAGGGCACCACCTCTGCGCCGTAGGCCTGAATAATCTTGCTGCGCTCGATACTGACGAAATCGTTGATATAGACGCGAAAGCGATAGCCTTTGGCCGCCGCGATCGAGGCGACGCCGATACCGGTGTTGCCGCTGGTGGTTTCGGCGATGATGTCACCCGGCTTGATAAGGCCGTCGCGCTCCGCCTGTTCAATCATCGCCAGCGCGATGCGATCCTTGACGCTGTGGTTAGGGTTAAAGAGTTCCAGCTTGCCGAGCAGTTCGGCGCGCACGCCCTGACGCTCGCTAAAGCGCGACAGGCGCAGCAGCGGCGTTTGGCCAATGAGTTCGGTCACAGAGTTATAGATAGATGCAGCCACAGGCGACTCCTCTTGAGAAAGCGTTACCATTTCACCGCGTTGCGCTGCCAGGCGAGCGTGCGGTCGCGCACCAGAAACAGCAGGGTGATCAGCGATGAGAACAGCACCGCCATCACGATCAGCGCGGCATACATATTGGCGTAGGCCGCCCAGCCCTGCGCCCACTGCAAATACCAGCCCAGCCCCGATTTAACGCCCATCATTTCCGCCGCCACCAGCACCGAAAAAGAGGCGCCTAACCCCATAAACAGCCCGACGAACAGGTGCGGCAGCGAGGCGGGAACCGCGACGCGCAGCACCAGAAACAGCGATTTCGCCCCCAGGGTGCGCGCCACGTCGTAATAGCGGCTATCGACGCTGGCGACGCCTGACCAGGTGAGCACCGTGACCGGGAACCAGGTCGCCAGCGCAATCAGAAACACGGCGGCGGCGAAGCTGGAGGGGAAAAAGTAGAGCGACAAGGGCAGCAGCGCCGTTGAAGGCACCGGGCCGAGAAAGCGCAGGATCGGATGCACCCAGTAGCCCAGCCCGCGTGACCAGCCGATGGCGACGCCGGTGATGAAGCCGACGACGCTGCCGTAGAGAAAGCCGAACGCCAGCAGGCGCAGCGAGTTGAGCACGCTGTCGAGCAGGCGCGGCCAGTCGGTGGCGTAAGCCTCGATCAGCGCACGCGGCGGGGCGAAGAAGGGCGCGGGCAGCAGCGCCAGCTTGGCGGTGACGTATTCCCACAGGCCGATCAGCAGCGCCAGCGCAATCAGCCAGCGGCCGCTGCGCTTCAGCGGCTGCCAGGCCTTCAGCGTGGGCGCGGCGCTGGAGCCGAGCACCAGCGCGGTAAGCAGCGTCGCTAGCGCGATAAACAGCTCGTGGGTCTCGTTGACGAAACGCGGCGTCGCGAAGCCCTGCGGCTTATCCGGTACGCCTACCATCAGCGCCACCAGCGCCCACCACGCCAGCAGCGCGCCCCACAACGCCGGTTCGAGGCGTCGCGACTCGGCGCGGCGGCGCAACGTCAGAATATCTGTGGCCATGCTGCTCTCCCTAACTCATCTTCATATGGTGATGCTGGCCGTTATCCGGCAGCAGATCGGGCACATAGTGATCGGCAAACTGCTGCGCGTCGGTGTCCGGGCGGATCACGTTGATTTTTTTCAGCTCGTTGACGTAGGTCGCCACTTCGCCGCGCAGCTGCGCCCCGGTGGAGTGGTGGCTGTGGGTATGCTCTTTCAGCATCGCGGCGATGGACTCAACCGGCACCGAGCCGGGCACGAACGGCTGGAAGATCTTCGCCGTCTCCTCTGGATGGTCGGCGGTCCACTGCTGCGCGTCGACAATCGCCTGGGTGATCGCCTGCGCGGTTTTGGGATCGTCGCGCACCAGCGAGCCGCGCAGTCCCAGCACGCAGCAGGTAAGATGGGCATATTCGCCGTTCAGGTTGTTGTCTACTTCTATCAGGCCGTGCTGCTGCTTCAGCAGCCAGCCCTGCGGATCGTCGGTTGCCAGCGCCTGCACTTCGCCTTTGCGCAGCGCCTCGCCGAAGAGATCGGCGGGATACTGCAGCCAGTTCACCGCCTTATCGGGATCGATGCCCTGTTTCGCCAGCTGAATGGCGAAAAAGTTGCGGATTGGGCTCGCCTGATCGGTCACCGCCACCGATTTGCCCACCAGATCTTTTACGCTACGGATGTTGCTGTTTTCCGGCGTCAGCAGACGCATGCAGCCGCCGTGGGTGCCAACGGTGAGATCGACGTCGAATCCCTGCTCCAGCGGCTTGAGCCAGCGCAGCGCCATGCCGATGCCGCCGTCCGCCTGACCGGTGGCGATCGCCTGCAACAGCGCGTCGGTCGGGCCGCTGAAATTTACCGGCTCGACGTTGAGCCCATATTTTTTAAAGAATCCCTGCTTCAGCGCCACCGAGATGGGCGACTGGCAGACCGCGGTTTGTCCCCAGGCGAGCTTGATGGTTTTTAACGGCGTCTCCTCCGCCAGAACGGAGCCGGTAAACAGCGGCGTTAACCCGATGCCTGCGCCCAGCGTGGCGAGGCCGCGCAGTACGGTGCGTCGGCTCAGCGAGAGTGAATGTAATGCCATAGCGCCTGTCTCTTTTAGTGAATTACCTGGAAACTAACGCATGCGCCAGACGTCACCAAATAACAATCCCGCATGTGCTCATGCGATATTTCATTATGAAGAACGGGCAAGCCTATTACCGCTATCGGCATATTTCATTCGCGAGGCGCGTGCTATTTATGAGGTTATTAAGCGGACTTCGGAGACTATTTTATGGCGACGCAAGCGGCAGGCGTAAATATCGATATTGAAAATGTCAGCCACCATTTTACGCTGGAGGGCAGCGATTTGCCGGTGCTGGAAAATATCAGCCTGCAGGTGCGGCCGGGGGAATTTGTCGCGCTGCTCGGGCCGTCGGGCTGCGGCAAGTCGACGCTGCTGCGCCTGCTGGCGGGGCTTGAGCAGCCCGCCAGCGGCGTGCTGGCGGAAGAGGGGCGCGCCATCACCGCGCCGCATCCGTCGCGCGTGGTGGTGTTTCAGGATCCGACGCTCTATCCGTGGCGTACGGTGTACGACAACGTCGGGCTGGGGCTGCAGATCCGCGGCGAGAGCAAACAGGCGGCGCAGACCCGCATCGACGCCATGCTGCGTCGCGTCGGGCTGCAAGAGTTCGCGCGCGCCTGGCCGCATCAGCTCTCTGGCGGCATGGCGCAGCGCGCCGCGCTGGCGCGGGCGCTGGTCAACCATCCGCGCCTGCTGATCCTCGACGAGCCGCTCGGCAAGCTCGACTCGCTGACGCGCCTGCGCATGCAGCAGGAGATTGTCGATCTCTGGCAGGAGCAGAACTTCACCACGCTGATGGTGACGCACGACGTGGAAGAGGCGCTGGTGATGGCGAATCGCGTGGTGGTCTTTAGCTCGCGTCCGGCGCGGGTGCTGGACGTGATCGAAGTCGAGCAGGCCTATCCGCGCCGCCGCGACGATCCGGCGCTGGTGGCGCTGCGCAGCCGGGTGCTGGCGCTGCTGAGCGCGGAGCAGGCCGCCGCCTGACAAATGCCGCTTATTTCGTCAGGCGCGCCGCTATTTTCAGCGCATTGTCGAAGATGGCGTCGGCGATCGCTGGCGGAATAGCCGCAGGCAGTTGCGCCCTGACGCGCGTCACGGCGACGGGCAGCGCCTCGGCGAAGAAGGCAAGGATCTGCGCCATCCGTTCCCTGGAGAAGCGCACGCTTTCCGCCGTGGCGAAGAAATGGCGTGGAAAGATTTTATCGATTTCGCTCTTTTTACCTTTCGACGCGCTCAGACCCATTGCCAGCTTCAGCTCGCGGATATTGAGACCCGCGCCGCCCAGCACCGGATAAGCGGAAAGAATGTCGTAGAAAGGCGTCAGCCGGTAGCTGCCGCCGCGCTCGATATAGAGAGAAAAGTTTTTCGCATGTCCATCTGTGGCACCGATCAGCCACTGAAACACCTGAAACTTCATAAAATCGTCGCGATCCTCAAGCGCATTGCTGGATCCCATCAGCAGCGACATGATCGTCGCGATGCCCGGGCCGCCGTCAGACTCATATTTGGTCGCCGAGGCGAGGCCGAGGCTCTGGCAGATATCTTCCTGCGGCAGACGCAGCAGCCGGGTGCCGTCGGCGCTCCAGCGGCGATCAAATCGTCTGACCGCCAGCGCGCGCAGCCTGCCTGCCGTAATAATACTGGCGTCGGGCACGCGGAAGCCCAGCTCACGCGCCAGCGCCAGGCAGACATACTCATTTTCCACGCTGTCGCGCATATCGAGGGTAGCGAAGGGCTGTTTAATTTCGCCGATCGGCAGCTTGATGATATGCGAGGTCGGCGTCGGACCCTGGGGGATCGCCCAGCCCCGATCGGTATGCAGCAGCGCGGTTTTCTCCTGCGCGCCCGCCACGGAGATGCGGAAATCGCGCTCTTCCGGGATCATGCCCAGCGGAATATCGCTCTGGTAGGCCGAGAGGATTTTTTCCAGCCGCGCAGCGTCGAGCGTTTCATAACGCACCGCAAGATCGGGCGCGGCGGCCTCTTCGGGCAGCAGCATCACCGCGCCGACGCTGTCGCGGCCCACTTCCCGCAGCAGATCGAACGGCTGCATCGATTTCGCCCGATAGCGGTTTAGGATGCGCTCCCTGACGCGCGGATTGTCCGGCAGCAGGTTGTCGAAAAAGTTAATCACGCTGACCGAGGCGATAGCGGGGTACTGCAGCGGCAGCGAGAGCGACAGCGGCCGCGCCAGCGGATTGCTCAGCCAGCTCGCCTCATACTGAAAAAGATGCGCGCCGTTTTTTTGTCGCGTCAGGGTGCCGACGCGCTCGCCGTTCATCCAGGCGATAAGCCGATCCATTACCAGTCAAGCTCCTTGCCGTTCTGCGCCGATTTACCCTGGATCACCAGTTCCTGCTCCAGCGACTGCAGGATCTTAAACAGCGTCGTCAGCGTGGTTTTGTCAGGATTGTTTTCAAAGTTCGACACCGTGGCCTGCTTGATGCCGACCCGGCGCGCCAGATCGCTCTGCGTCCAGCCGCGCTTCTGCCGTTCAAGCCGGATCAGCTGGGCCAGCTGTTTGGGGCTGTATATCATCGCCGCTCCTGATAAAAGGCGGGGATGCAGCTATCCCCGCCTGGGGGTAAACCAGAAAATATACCCACTAAAGGATAAAGTAAAGCGTATCCTTACCTGGGGATAAATCAGCCGCCCCAGCGCTGCTGCAGATAGTGAACGGCGGGCTGCGTCTGCGGCTGATTAAGGTAGTTTTCCCGGAACAGAATGGTGCCGTCGATGCCCGGCGTGCTTTCGTTCAGATCGAGCTGCTTCTTCAGCTCCGGCACGCCGCCTTCTACCGTCCAGTCCGGCTCGGTACGCGATGGCTCGCCGACTTTATAGAGCGCGACGCCGATATAAAGGCGTGTATGGGTCGGCTTCACCACCTGCGCCCACCAGTGCGCCAGCACGTCGTAGCGCGCCGCCTGGCGCGCGAAGGGCCAGTAGAGCTGCGGCGCGATATAGTCCAGCAGCCCTTGCTGCACCCAGCGTCGGGTATCGGCAAAGGCTTCGTCGTAGGCGGCCGCGCCGCGCGTGTCGGAGCCTGCCGCATCGTGCGACAGATTACGCCAGACGCCCGCCGGGCTGACGCCGAATTCGACCTGCGGTTTAATCTGCTTGATAGTGCGCGACACCTGCTCAATCAGCAGCTGCGTATTGTGCCGCCGCCAGTCCGCTTTCGAGACGAATCCCTGGCCGTATGTACGCCAGGTCTGTGCATCATTAAGCGGCGAGTCGGCCGTCTCTGCGTAGAAGTAATCATCGAACTGCACGCCGTCGACGGGATAGCGCCTGACCACTTCCGCTACGATGCTGGTGATCCAGTCACGCGCGTCCGGGATGCCGGGATCCAGCACCAGCCGATCGCCTGCGGTGCGGATCCAGTCGCGGTGCAGCACATAGACGCTGGCGGGATGCAGCGACAGGGTGCGGTTCAGCTCGGCAAGGGTTGACGGACGGGTATTGACGGCGACGCGGTAGGGATTGAACCAGGCGTGCACTTTCATGCCGCGCTTGTGCGCCTCCTCCAGCATAAACGCCAGCGGATCGTAGCCGGGATCGTCGCCGATAGCGCCGGTCAGCATATCGGACCAGGGCAGAATGTCCGAGCGCCAGAGCGCGGTGCCGTCCGGCTTGACCTGGAAGAATACCGTGTTGATGCCGAGGCTTTTCAGCCTGTCGAGTTTGGCCGTCAGCGCCTGCTGCTGTAGCTGAATGCGCTGCGTGGCGCTGCTGACGTTGACCGAGTTGACCGGCGGCCAGTCGAGGCGCGAAACGGTCGCCAGCCAGACGCCGCGTACCGGCTGCTGCGCGGCTGCCGGCGTAGTTTTTTGCGGCTGAGGCCTGGCGGCGGGAAAGGGCGTGACCAGCGATTTGGGCGGCTCGGAGGCGCAGCCGGCCAGCAACAGCGCGACGGCGATCAGCAGTTTTTTGCGCGCCGCGCAGAAGGTGACGGTGGAATGACTAATGGTAAACTCCCTTTCATATCGCTAACTATCCGGAGAGCATCATTCTCTGGTTATCGTAGCGTAAGTCAACCGCTTATCGGAATGCGTTGTCTTGAGTAAAAAGGGGAACAGCAACCTGCAGAGGAGCGGATAAGAGGGGAAGGTTGCATACGAGGTGAAGGATGTCCGCTCTGTGTCAGACGCGGTGCTTCGCCCTCTTTGGGGCATCAAGTCTGTCTGCTGCGGATAAATTCCAGGAGTGAGTGTCAGATTGTGACGGCATACAGGCGAACATCAATCGGCACTTTAATAGAGCGGCCGTCCCGCTTCCTCAACGCTGACACTCGTGATCTGTTTTCCTGTAACCCGTTGAACTCAGGTCACAGGACCTTGCTACTACCGAGCAAGCTGTTTACTTGCCAGCCTGCGACATCTGCTGAGCGGCCTTCAGATGCTCCTCGACCACCGGCGTATGCGCGTCAGCCAGGGTTTTCACATCCGGATCCTTAATCTTTTTGGCGTCACTTTGCAGTTTTGACAGCACCATCTTGTGGTCCATAGTGCCGGCATTTGTCATATACATCTTGTCAAAGGCGGCGCCGCTCTCTTTTTCAAGTTTCGCTGCCATGGTTTTGTGTTTGGCGTCCGGCTCCGTCGGCAGCGTCACGCCTTTTTGCTCGGCGACCGTCTGGACTTTGGTTAAAGCGGCGCCGTGGTCGTCGACCATTTTCTGCGCGTAGGCTTTCACTTCGCTGCTTTGCGCTTTGCTCAGTGCGATTTTGGCGGCGGCGACTTCATTGATATTGGCCTGCGCCATATCCTTCAACGCTTTTTCATCGCCGGCGCTAAGTTTGCCGCCTGTTGCGGTCTGGCCTGCGGCGCCGTTCTGCGTGGGGCTGGCTGGCGTCTGGGCGTACACGCCAACGGTGCTAAACATCGCTACCACTGCAGAGACGGTCAGCAGGGCTTTCAGGGTTTTATTCTTGTGCATATTGTTCTCCAGATACTTATAGGGTGGCTGGCGTCAGGCTATTAACCCCGGGCAACCTTGTAGGGAAATCAGAAGTGCATTAGTGAGTATAGTGGATTAACTCTTGGGGCAGCGGGAACAGGGAAGTGAAGGGGGCTGTGGAGTACGAACCAGAGTTAATTGCTGTGCCAGCACCCAGGAGATTGCCTGGCAACAGGAGAGTTAAAACGCGCTGCCAGGAGGTGAACGATGCTTAACTGGGCATCACAGTTCAGTCAGGAAGTACTTATGCCGAAGGTCCGCTTTGTGCCAACAGCGGAAGTAGCTAACAACAGTCTGCTTTGAACAACGGTGAACAGGTCAAATGTAGAGTAAATCATTGTCGCAGCCATTTGTCATAGAGATTCGCCAGGCTTAAATGTTTAAAGTACTGTTTATAAAAACAGTTTCACTGTGACCTTTATCACGAATAGTACTTACAATGATGTTGTTATCAAGATTGCTCTGCACTACCATATATGGGATGGAATTTTACTATACCATCTATATCTTGTATTCCTCTGGAGGGAGATTCTATGCCTATCAACAAAAATAAATCCTCACCTAAGCTCGCTTCTCAGGCAGCAAAGTCTTTACAAAATGAAAATTCCTCAAAGATTAAAAGGAAACTTGCTGCCTCTGTTGTTGCCCAAACTCACACAGGTAAGCAAACTGGTGCTCAGTTGGAAACGATAGCTTCCGATGTTATGAAAAGTTCAAAGTACAGCGAGGAAACAAAAAGTTATGCAGCGTCGCTGTTGTCGCAGTCGAATAAATCTCGTTAAGTTCAGCCAAAGGAGTTGATCAGTGAAAAGGACTGATGAGCAGCGGGCGCAGGCAATAGCCATTTTCGCAACTTACAAAGCAGAAGTAGATAAGCGTGAGCTCTCTAATACTGACAACTATGACAAGAATATTCTGACGTTATCATCTGCTGGTCTTGCCATCTCATTGACTGTCTTTAAGGATATAGTTCCTATTGGTCAAACAGCACACATTTGGCTGCTTTATTGCGCATGGGTATCATTTGGATGTGCAATATTAGCAACTATATTTAGTTTTCTAATTAGTAATGCGGCACTGAGAGCAGAACTAGATAATGCTCATAAATATTACATTGAAGAAGATGAAAGTGCTTATGGGAAATTAAGCCTTATATCAAAAGTTTTAGGCTGGGTGAACAGATTCTCAGGTGGCTTTTTTGTTTTAGCTATAATTTCAGTAATTACATTTGGTGTAATCAACTTTGACAGAAGAGTAGAGGTTAGCAAAAGCGATATGGTAAAGGATTCGCAGCATATTAGAAACGATGGGTTGCCTCCTCCGATGATGCAAAAAGTACCTATTGATAAAGGTACTTCGGCTCCATTCATGCAACCAGTAACTCCAATGGATCGGTCAGATACACCTGTAACCGACTCCCAGTCATCAGAAAGTTCTAATGATTCCCCCAAAGAATAAATTTATGTCAGGAGCTAACTTGAACGATAAGTCTAAGATAATACAGCCAAACTCTGCCATGTTGGAGGGAGCTCCTGCGCCCTCCATGCAGCGCGTATTTGTAGGAAATGGTGCAAATGTTCCTCAGATGCAGGCGATCCCTACCACTCCAGTATCGCAACCATCACCAGGAAGAACTGCTCAGCAATCTTCCTCAACTCCCTCCAACGGTGCTAAATAAATAAGGATTTTTGCAATGAGTTCGAATAATTTCAAAGCTGTTCGTATTGGAGACGGTGCAATATCACCAAAGATGATTAAAATATCAAACTCCAACACTGAAAAGCATGGCGCAACGATGCCGAAAATGCAGCAAGTTCCCAGTCAATCATCGGGTAATACACCTGCAACAACTAAAGCAACGAATAATAAACAGTAGCCAAACCATAAATATAGGCCTTTGCACTGATGTGAAGGCTTACCATCAAAGTCATCTGAACCTGAAAGCTCTGACCTGTTCCCCGTTGATTAACACGTAGCAATATTAATATTGCGCCTATTTGGCTGCGAGATAAACTGTGAACTTCCGATTCTCGCCCAAAGCGGACATTCGCTTATACCCACACCTCAGCCCTGCCTCTCCGTGCAGAAACCCACTCTGTAATGTTTTCAAACGCCTCACTCACCGATGAAAAGTGACGCTTTCGCCGAGAGGCGCTTTATTAATTCTGTACTGATTTGCAGGATGATCTCTGTCCGGATAGCCCAGCGAGATACCGAACAGTAACTTCAATGACGGATCGAGACCCAGCTCTTTACGAATGGTTTCGGCATAAAAGCCCAGCATGGTCTGCGGAATGCCGCCTAAACCGTGAGCAGTAAGAGAGAGCAGCAGCGTCTGCGCATACATGCCTATGTCGCCAGCGACACGAACGTTATCGCCCACCTCCGGCATAAAAAGCAGCGCTACGTGGGGTGCGCCAAAGAATTCGAGGTTTCGACGCGAGGCATCGCGACGCTGATTGAAGTCCTCACGTTTAACGCCAATAGCCTGATAATAAGCCGCCCCCTGCGCTTTAGATCGTTCATGATAGACGCCAGGGAAATCACGGGTGTCAAAACTGAAATCTGGCGTTAACTCTCCCGCGTCATCCGCCGCGAGAATGGCGTTGCTCAGCGCATCCCGTTTTGAGCCTGAGACAATATGCGTTTGCCAGGGCTGAGTATTGCAGTTAGAAGGTGAGCGCTGCGCATCCTCTAAAACCGAGCGGAGAATCTCTTCCGGAACCGGATGAGGAAGAAAATGGCGGACGGAATGGCGCTCACGCACCACATCTTTAAAGAGCATTAATGCAGACATAGGGTGTCTCCTTAAAAGTGCTAATCCTGGAAAAATCACACAGGCAAAATTTTACGTCTGGAAAAATGGAATGGAATAGCCAAAAATAGATACTTGTTTTCCAGATATGGAAAGTAAAAATGGATTTAAACGCGACGAAATTGTTTATTGCGGTGGTGAGTGCCGGCAGCTTTTCTGCGGCGAGCGAAAAAACAGGCGTGCCCATCTCCACGCTAAGTCGAAAAATCAATGATCTTGAGCAGGCATTGAAGGTGCAGCTACTGGAGCGTTCACGGCAGGGGGTTAAACCCACGCATAAAGGGCAACAGTTCTTTGAACAGGCCCGACTGGGCATTGAGCTGCTGGAAGATGCGCAAAAGTGCGTAACCTCGGTCCACAGGCTTCAGGGCAAACTGCGTCTCTCCGTCCCGCCTGATTTCACGCTGTGGTGGGATCTCATCATCGAATTCCAGCAGCGTTATCCTGATATCACCGTATTTTGTCACGCCAGCGAAAGGCTGGTGGACTTGTTTGAGGATGGCGTCGACGTCGCGCTCAGAATGGGCAACCTGAATACGGATGATGTCATTGCAAAGCCACTGATGACCATGGAAACGTTGTTTGTCGCCAGTCCCGAATTATTAGCACGTTATGGTACCCCCAAAACGCTGGCTGAAATGGCCATGCTGCCAGTTGCCGCCTGGGAGAGCCTGAGTCATGGCTATTTTGAATGGGAATCTGGCACTGAAAAAGTAAAATATGAACCGGTATTCTCTACTAATAATTCACAGGGCTTAATGCATTACGCGCTGAGCGGCAAGGGCATTGCGCAGCTGCTGGATTTTTCAGCCAGACCCTGGCTGGAGAAGGGGGAACTGGTACAGCTTTTACCTGGTATAGCCACGCAGAAGCTTCCGCTACATCTGGTCTACGTCCGCCATAAACATCCTTCCGCGCTGGTGCGCGCCTATCTGGAGTTTTGCGTAGAGTGGGTGGAAAAGCTCAAGTAGACCGACGACACCCCCTATGATGGCTGGCGAATCAAACGGGAATCCGCTCAGCCAGCTAACTAACGCTTATCATGTTACTTGAGGCAAAAGCGGGGTCGGACGGCAGAGGGCGCAGAGGCGCGTCGAATTAGCCGGATACTCAGCCCTGCACCCGTCGCGAGGCAGACGGCCATTGCCAGAAGGGCGACGATAAAGGCATGGGCGATATCCGCTCCGCTATAGCTGGTGCCCAATAGGCTGTAAAAAATGCCGCCGATCACGGCGACGCTCAGCGCCGTGCTGATCTGTAGCGCCGAGCTGGTTACGCCGGCAATCATACCTGAAAACGCTGGCGCAACCTGGCCGGTCACCATCCGCACCAGCGTTGGCATCGCCAGCCCCTGGCCCAGACCGGTGGTAAAAAGGAGTAGCGCGAGCGGCAGCATGGCAGGCGACGTGCCCGTCAGCGTATGGGCGATCAACCATGCCAGGCCCGCTAACCCTGAAGTCTCGAATCCCATCCCGATGGCGCTAAGGTAGTTTCCGACAAAACGCCTCAGGTACGGCGTCAGTAATGGACCAATCAGAAAGCCGATGCCAAAAGGCAAAAACAGCGTGCCCGCGGTCAGGGCGTTTAAGTGCAGCGCGCCCTGCAGATAAACAGAAAACAGCAGAAAGAACGCGCCGATAGAGTAAAACAGCAGCACGATCGCCAGTCCCTGGCCCAGACCAGGCGCGCGTAACACGGCGGGATCAAGCAGCGGCGAACCGCCATTCTGGCTAAGGCGTCGTTCATAACGCCATAACCACGCGGCCAGCAGCGGGAAAGCAACAAATAACAGCCAGGTCCACCAGGGCCATCCCGCCTCACGGCCTTCAATCAACGGCACAATCAGCGCGCTCAGCGTCAGGGTGGCCAGCAGCATACCGACAGGATCGAGCCGCTGTGCCGATGGCGCCCGCGTTTCTTTAAGCAACGGCAGGCCAAAAAGCATGACCAGCAGCGCCACCGGCAGGTTAACGAGGAAAATTGCCCGCCATCCCAGGTGAAACAGGTCTGCTGCAATCAGGATGCCGCCCAACACCTGTCCGATTACGGAGGCCAGACCAAATACGGCGCCATAAATACTCAGCGCTAACGGCTTCTCCGCCTCCGGGAAAATGGCCTGTACGGAGGCCAGCGCCTGGGGCGCCATAATAGCGGCCGTGGCGCCCTGCAATATGCGTCCGGTAATCAGCACCCACGGCGACCAGGCTAAACCGCACAGCAGCGATGCGGCGGCAAAACCGATAAGCCCCAGAAAAAACATCTTTCCTCGACCGTAAATATCGCCCAGACGACCGCCGGTAATGAGCGTTACCGCATATACGGCGGCATAGGAGGAAATGACCAGCTGTTCAGCCGAGGAAGAGGTGCCCAGATTGCTCTGAATAGCAGGCAGCGCCACGTTAACGATAAAAAAATCGAGCGGCGGCAAAAAGGCTCCGACCAGCAGAATGATAAACATCGCCCAGCGACGCGGCTCGGCTTGCGTGAGGCTATGTGCCGACATAGAACACTCCTTTGGAACGGTCCCGGTAAGGGATGCAGGGTGATGGCAGAATAGGGCGTTACGCCGTCAGGGCTCAGCGCATACCGCCGGAGGCCAGGATCACCTCGCCGGTGATCCACCGCGCCTCGTCCGATGCGAGAAAAGAGACGATTGGCGCAACATCCTGCACCTGGCCGATGCGGCCGAGCGGCGTCTGCTTTTCATTCCACGTCTGAAAGTCCGAGTTCATCGCGCCGACGCTATGGCTGCCTTCCGTTTCAATCAGGCCAGGGTTGACCGCGTTGACGCGGATGCCGCGTGGACCCAGTTCCTTAGAGAGAACGCCGGTGATGGCGTCGATAGCACCTTTGGCGCCGCTGTAGATGGCGCTCTCGGCAATAAAAACGCGGGTGACGAAGGAACTGATGTTAATGATGCTGCTGCCTTTACCGAGGTGCGGCGCGGCGGCGGCGGTCACTAACAGCGGTCCCAGAACATTGATATCGAACTGCCTGCGATAGAGTGCTTCGGTGCTCTCCTCAATCCGGGCGAACTGATAAATGCCGGCGTTGTTCACCACAATGTCCAGGCGGCCGAAATTATCGATGGCTGCGTTGACCAGCGCCTGGACCTCTGCCTGGCAGGTGACATCCGCCGCTACCGCCACAGCCCTTCCACCGGCGGCTTCAATATCGGCCACGACCTTATCGGCACCGATTCTGTCTGAGGCGTAATTGACGATAACCTGCGCACCGTCAGCCGCCAGCTGACGGGCAATCGCTGCTCCGATACCTTTGGAGCCACCGGTAACAAGGGCAACTTTATCTTTTAATTTGTGCATGTTTACAGCTTCCTGACAGGGCCGCATAAGGCTATTGAGTGATGGAAGCTATGGTGATACCTACAAAGTTGTTTGAGAACTGACAATTTTGTATATTCAGCGTTCATTTTTGAACGGCGAGGCGGCGGCATGGAGTGGGGTGACGTTCAGGTATTTCTTGCAGTCATGCGTAACGGGTCTTTCGGCAAGGCGGCCCAGAGTCTTGGCGTAAGCCACCCAACGATCGGACGCCGCATAAAGGCGCTTGAGGATGAAGCGCAGCAGGCGCTATTTCGCCGGACAAAGGAGGGGCTGGTCCTCACTGACGCCGGCGACGGCGTGATGAAGCTGGCAGAAGCGATGGAGAACTCCGCGCTGGCGCTGGAACGTCGGCTGGCAGGGAATCACGACCGACTTGAAGGAATATTGCGCATATCGTCAGCAGAGTGGTTTGCTAACTATGTTCTGGCGCCGGTTCTCGGCGAACTGACGCGTCGCCATCCGGCGATTGTGCCGGAAGTCATCGCAAGTTTCCGCCTGCTCAATCTGTCGCGTCGCGATGCCGACATCGCGTTTCGCATCGTGCCTTTTACCGATCCCGATATTGTCCAGCGGCGCCTGATGAGCATGCCATACGCTCTCTACGGCACGCCTGAAAATGCGCAGAAAATGGTCGCCGATCCCGCGTCGGTGGGCCTGATCCTGATGAACACCGAACAGTCGCACTTTCCCGATGTCGCCTGGCTTCTCGAGCGTTTTCCGCAGTCAAAGCCCGCGTTTAAAAGCACCAGTCGTGCGATTCAGGCGCAAATGTGCCGGTGCGGCATGGGCGTTGCCGTATTGCCGCAACCTCTGGGTGATGCCACCCCCGGGCTGCAGCGTATTGCCACTCCCGATCTGCCGCCATCAAGGGATATCTGGGTAGGCTACCATCAAGACCTCCGGCATATGGACCGCCTGCGCGCCATGCTCGATATCGCCGACAGTATGCTGGCTTTTAAAGAAAGTTAATTTGCTACAGAGGTTGAAAAGAGACGGGCCGACGCCCGAAAAAAACGGTGCGATCGGCCAGGCTATCCTTTGCTTGAAATATCATTGTGACGACGCAATCAGCTATTCTGGATTACTATTGCCTGAACAGCGTCACGCTTTTAATTTTTCATGCCTGCGTACGACCTCGTCAATAATTTTACGCATCACTTCTTCCATAAAAGTCACATCGAGACCCGAACTTTCCGCGATCGCTTTCAATCTGGCTAGCTGCACCGCTTCCCTGTTTTTATCGCTTTCCGGCATATTATGCGCTGCCTTAAGCTCACCGACTTTATGCGTGCACCGAAATCGTTCTGCCAGAATATAAATGAGCGCGGCATCGAGATTATCGATCGTTTGTCGATGCGATAATAGCGCTGCCTGATAATCATCAGTAGACATGTATTTGTCTCTCGCCATAAGTTTGAATAAAGGAAAGGGGGAACGCCTCGCTTTTTCACTCAGCGAAGAGGGTTAGTCGTATTTTTAGACAGGACTATTCCCCGTTAATCCACTTGTCGTTTGGCAATAATTTTACTTTTGCGGCTGTTTTTTATCGTCAAGGTGACGGCTGAGATCAGGAAATAGAAGACGCCGAAAGCCGCATAGGGTGCAACAGTCGTAACATCTAAAATGCTGTCGCTACTGGCCTGTTTAAACATAAATATGCCCGCTAATGCAGATTGCGCGCCGCTTAAAATCATCGCCCACTGTCCGTTAGCGGTTTTCCAGCGACGAAGCGAAGCGGAAAGCTGCAGCACGCCAGAAAATATTGCCCATAAGCCAAAGACTTTAATGGTCGTGTTGATGCTTATGGAGAGCGCCCAGACAATAGCCAGCGCGACAATCATGCTGACAATAAGGTTAAATTTCTGCGGTGGGTTTACCGCTAAACCTCCTGATTTTTGCGCATCGATATAATTAGCGAGTGCGTCCCAGGCAGGATAGAGCACCAGCAGAACGGCACCGATAACGGGGTTCTCTTTCCCGAGAAGTACCGCAAGCGTAATCCAGATAACAGATACCGCAGCGCGCATATAATAGTAAGACTGAAGCCAATGGTTTTGCGGGTCAGTAGACGTTAAATTTTTGCTTTTCAAAATGATTCTCCAGGTGGTCAGGGGCTGTTACAGACAGAACAAACGTTGTTTGGTGCATAAACGAATGACCAAATTAATCCTCTTCATTAAGGCTATAACTATTCTGGCGGCGACCTGAGCGGTCTAAAAGACGCACTCTGCGTATACGCAAAGGGTGGCCGTTAGAAAATTGCACAGGGAACCGGACAAACTCGGGCGAAACCCAAATAAAAATGTAAGTAAGCGGCAGCATCGCCATGGCAGGAAAATAGGGCTGAGCCGCAAACTGAATGTCTGCAACAGGCGTATTACACGCCAGGTTCAGGGGATCTGAATCATTGATCCGATCAGGACATGAGCGAGAATCGGTTTTGTGAATAGGCGCAGAAGAAGTTATTTCACAGGCTTCACTATCAGAGTGATTATCCTGACGACACTCTGCCAACGCTTTTTTGTTGGTCATTGCTGAATGACACTCAGGGCTCCTGGGAGGTAATAGCATTTTTCTACTGGCAAGCAGCTGTGCAAGCAGAGTATCGGTGTCTAACCGATGCGATGAGATATTTTCTGACTGTTTCAGTTGCATAGTTTCAATATTTAACGCATGACGTTGTGAAGCTTTCACCTGGTTCTGCAAGAGAGTCTGAAAACCTGATGCAACAGAATCGGGAGATCGGTTTTTTATGCTGTCAACGTTCGACAATATTAAATTTACCGCTGAAGGCAGTGCACCAATGCTGGTCATAAATAACTTCCCCATGATGGCAAGCGCGTTTAAGCATAATTTCACCAGCATTATGCCTGTTGGTTGTAACTGCAGCTTATAAACCTACTAGAAGGTAGGTTTAGCATCAACGACAAATCCAGCTCCTTATTCCCCTATATAAGGGGATTTAATATCCAGAGCGACTATATTTTTTCTGTTTGCCTGCGAGGGGCAGAGCAGAGTGAATCGAGAACAAAAAGTGTCAGGCGCAGCTTTTTAGCAGGCAACAGTCAGTTCGATTTCATAAGCTTATTGATTGCCGGTTCGACAATGTGCAGGAACAGGTCAACGTTATTAAAGGCGCGCGCTGCGACCATCGCACCGTGTACCGTTGCCATAAAAGATGCTGCCTCCGTCGCTGCACTTTCCCGCAAGGTAAATACGCCGCTCTTTTCGCCCCTTTTCAGCACGGCGGTCAGCCATTCGGTAAGGTCCGTAAAATGCCCGCTGACCTCCTTCGCCACCTCTTCAGGTAAAATCGGTAATTCCACCGCCAGCATGACGCAAATGCAAAAGGGCGAATCGTTGTTTTTAATGCAGGTGGCCCAGTAATTCACATAACCATGAATTTCGCCCAGTGCATCCCCGGCAAAGTGCTGGCTGGTTGCCGCCATTCCCGCCTGCGCCTGCTGACGATAATCACTGACTACCGCCTGCACCAAATCAGCTTTGTTTGGAAAGTGATGATGAATACTGGCTTTGCGAATCTGTACGCGCTTGGCTATATCGGCGTAGCTAAAGCTTTTATAGCCGCCTGAGGTGAGCAGCATCCTGGCGTGATGCATGATTTCTGCGGCTTTCAGTGAACGTTCGGTATTCATGCATGCTCCGACAATAAAAATAAGTTAACGGCTGTTTATCAATCTACTAGTAGGTAGGCAGGCAAGTCAACTGATATTCATCTGCATACAATGCAGCGTACTTTTGCCTGAAGCCGGAGTAGCTGACAGAGGGCACAGAGAACGCGCCGCTGTAAAACCATGATCTATCAGGCCGCCGCCTTAGATGCAGCGCAACAGCCTGGAGAAGGACGTAATGGCTGTACTGTCCCTTACCTCACAAATGAAACCGCAGCGCTACGTTAAACCCTTGTTCCGCCGCCACCACAATCGCATCCGGCTCCTCGCGAAAGGGAATATCGCCCAGCAGCAGGCTCGCTTTTACTTTCGCCAGATCGTCGCTGCGGAAGCTGAGCGCGGACATACGCGCCGAGCCGTCATAATCTGCCGGCAGCGAGCCGAAGCGCGTCTGCGCATAGGCGGCGGAGGCGAAACGCACCTTCGCTTCACCCGCCTTCAGCACGAAGGCGCCATCCTGACAGGCGAGGATGCGATCCGCGCCGAACAGGTGGCTGTAGACCTGGGCGGAGAGCGCCGGATCCTGCGCCACGATGACAAACTCGCTGATATTGCGCACGCCGTTAGGATGCGTCTGCCAGGCAGCCTGCCACACCGCATGCGGCGTATCGTGCTGGCAGAAAAAGCTGCGGCCGTTGGGGATCAGCGCCGGGCGCAGCCGCACGGTGCGGAAGTGCGCCTCGCTCGCTTCGCCGTCCGGCAGCGTTACCGGCCGGTGAAAGGCGGCGGGCGCGTCGCCGTCCAGATCCTGACGCTGCAGATGCAGCCAGGCGCTCTCTGCATCCTGGGTTTTCCATACCAGTCCGGTCAGGCCAGGCGGCGCCTGCCATAAATCTTTACGCTGTTCGCCGCGGCCTGGCTCGTAGCCCAGCAGCTCCAGGTAATTCTCGCCAAAAATTGCCAGATGGTTGCTGGAGCCGAGCGTATGGTGGCCGCGTTCGCTGAGCTGAAAGCCGAGCCGCCGGTAGAGCGCGCTCGCCTCATCCAGCCGATCCGCCACGTTAATGACTACATGATCCAGCACCGGTACGGGAACGGGAATAGCCATCTCCTTTCTCCTCTTGTTCGTCATGCGCTGGCCACGATATCCAGGGCGCGCGGCGCAAGCTGCGTAAAATAGTCCACCGCCGTTTCGAGCATGCCCTCATCGGGATCGAACCCCGGATGATGCAGCCCGAACGCGCTGGCGCTGCCGATGCTGACAAAGGCGCCCGGCACATGGTGCAGATAGAACGCGAAATCTTCGCCGCCCATCTGCGGCGTGCCGCGCTCGGTGGCGAAACCGCGCGCCTGCGCCAGATCCAGCGCAAAGTCGGCCCAGGCGGGCGTATTGACCAGCGCGGGCGGCCCGGCGATCCACTCCAGCTCCGCTTCCGCGCCGAAACCCGCGGCGATGCTGCTGATCAGCTGACGCATCCGGTGCGGGATCGCCTCGCGGATCGCGTCGTTATGGGTGCGCACCGTGCCTTCCAGCTCGACGCTTTGCGGCAGTACGTTCCAGCTGTTGCCGGCGGTAAAGCGCGTCACGCTCAGCACCACCGCCTCCAGCGCGCTGAAGACGCGGCTCGGCAGGGTCTGCAGCGCAGTAACGATATGGCTGCCGATCACAATCGAATCGATGCCCTCATGCGGCCGCGCGGCATGCGCGCCCTTGCCGCGGATGCGGATGGTGAAGCGGTCAACGTTGGCGTAAAAGGCGCCGCCGCGCGTGCGCAGCGTGCCGAGCGGCAGATCCGGCGCGTTATGCATGCCGAAAATCGCCTGCACGCCCTCCAGCGCGCCGGCGTCGATCAGCTGTTGCGCGCCGTTGAAGGTCTCTTCCGCGGGCTGGAACAGAATGCGTACCCGGCCAGGCAGCTGCTGCTCCTGCTGGCGCAGGCGGTGCGCGACGCCAAGCATTACCGAGGTATGCAGGTCGTGGCCGCAGGCGTGCATCACGCCGGGCTGCTGCGACCGCCAGGGATGGTCGACAGCTTCATCAATCGGCAGCGCGTCGATATCGGCGCGCAGCGCGATTACGGGTTCGCCGTGGCCGATCTCCGCCACCACGCCGGTTTTTAGCGGCAGCGGCAGCAGACGAATATCGCCCTGACGCAGCCAGCGCGTGATGCGCTCGGTGGTCTGAAATTCATGATTCGACAGCTCAGGATGCTGATGCAGCTCGCGCCGCCAGGCGATCAGTTGGTCAGATAACAACATGCTTATCCTTGTGCGTCAGAGGGCAAAAAGGGTTCGCCGAGCGTCAGCATCAGGCGGTTCGCCCAGGCGAAGAAGGCGGTTGACTGGATCAGGTCGAGCAGCGCCAGCGTATCCAGCTGCTGGTCGAGCAGCGCCTGAAGCTGCTTCAGGTTGGTCGCAGGTGGCGTGACGGAGAGCGAGGCGGCGAAGTCAATCTCGGCGGCCCAGCGCGGCGACTGGCAGTGCGACAGCACCGCGCCGGGCGCGACGTTAAGTAATTTCTGCACCGCATCGTTATCTTTCGAGAGCTGTGACGCCTTGCGCGCGTGCACCGAGGCGCAGTAGATACAGCCGTTGATCTTGCTCGCTACCGTCGCAGCCAGTTCGCGTTCGGCGCGCGGCAGTCCGCCGGCGGTGTAGAAGATGCCTTTATCAGTCAGGGTGCGCTGTTCCAGCACCGGCTGGTTGCGCGCCAGCAGGCGGAAATAGTCGGAGTCGCTGTGGCCGAAGCGCGCCAGAAGCGCCTGCTCTTCGGCGCTGAACTCCGCCAGCGGCTTCGCCGCCAGCCAGGGTTCCCAGCCAAGTTCCGCCTGGGTAAAGGCGGTCAGCGCAGTCTGGCCGCTGGCGGTCTGCCCGGCAGTGTGCCAGCGGCCCGCGACGGCGGCGTGCGCCGGACTGCTGCTCTCTTCGCCCTGCAGCAGGCGTAAACCGGCCAGCAGGCGGCTCTGAAAGCTGATAAAGCCGACCAGCTGCGCCAGCGTCACCACGCCGCGCTCGCTCCAGCCTGCGTCGCGCAAGGCTGCAATATGCGCCGGCGCGGCGGCGACCGGCTCAACGGTCAGGCGCTGCGCAAAATCGCGCGCCTGCTGATGGCGCACGTCGTCGCTCAGCGGCTGATACGTCGGATGGGCGGCATAGTGGGCGCGCAGCCGTTCAGCGCCGTGCCATTCGGCCACCTGCGCCGCCAGCGCGAGGCGCTCGGCCAGCGGAAAATCGCTCTCCTGCTGGCTAAACAGCACCTCGTAGCTGCCCTGCGCGTGGCGGGTCGCGGCATCGCGCGTGGCCCGCGCCTGCGCCAGCGCGCTGGCGGGATCGATATCGGCCAGGTCAGCCAGCAGATCGTGAGAATGGGTCATAGGTTCTCCTGAGAGGTGAGCGTGCGCAGCCAGGGCGCAAGCTGTTCGGCGATAAGTTCGATGGAGCGCAGCGTGTCGGCAGGCGACGGCTCGACCGAGTGCACCTGAAAAGAGATATCGGTGACGCGCGGCAGCACGCTGTCCTGCGCCAGCGAGGCGCGCACCGTGACGGCGTCACCGACGTGGGCGTCGAACTGCGCGAAAAGATCGCCCAGCGATTCGCCACGCAGCGCATGGCCAGCGGCGCGGTACTGCTGCGCCTGCTGACGGATGCCCGGCTCCGCGACGCGGCGCGCATAGCTGTCTGAATCAGCGATAAAGGCGGTGCGCGAAGCGAGAATGCGCGGCGCAACCCCGGCGGGCAGCGCGTCGAGATAGGCGTCGATAAGCGGATTCTGTATCGCATCCAGCGGCAGCGCGGGATCCCAGGCCGGGCGCGGCTGGGTGCGCGACAGCATCAGCCCGTGTCCGGCGGCCCCGGCACGCGCTGCGCCTTCGGTAGAGAAAGTGGCGATCCAGACGCGCTGCGCCAGCTGCGGCGCAGCGGGATAGAGATGGTTGTCGGGATGCGCCAGCGAATCGCCGCGCCAGGCGCCGAGCAGCTGATGCAGGTTGTCGGCGAAGGCGGCGGCGCGCTGGTCGAAGGTCAGGCCGAACGGCAGAAAGGAGTCTGGCGTGCCGCCGGAGCCCAGTCCGATCTCCAGCCGTCCTTCAGCCAGCAGATCCAGCACCGCCGCATCCTCCGCCACGCGCAGGGCGTTCTCCATCGGCAGGGTGATAATCGCCGTGCCGAGGCGAATGGTGCGGGTATGCGCGGCGACGTGCGCCAGAAACACCAGCGGCGCCGGCAGGCCGCCTTCCGCCTCGTGAAAATGGTGCTGGGCGATCCAGGCGCTGTCGAAGCCGAGCCGTTCGGCGTGCTGGATCTGTTCGGTCGCCAGGCGGTAGCGCTGCTGCGCAGGCGCCTTATCCAGCAGTCGGGTGAAAAAGCCAATGCGTCGCCTCATGCGGAAGCCCTCATACGCGGAGTGAACTGCGGAATGGCGGCGATCAGTTCGCGGGTATAGGGGTGCTGCGGGAAGGCGAACAGGGTGACAACGTCACCGCTTTCCACCACTTCGCCTGCGCGCAATACCGTGACGCTGTCGGCCATATGGCGCACCGTCGCCAGATCGTGGGTGATAAACAGATAGGTGAGCCCCAGCTCGTTTTGCAGCTGTTGCAGCAGCAGCAGGATCTGCGCCTGAACGGTCACGTCGAGCGCCGAGGTCGCCTCGTCCAGCACCAGAATGTCGGGGTTGAGGATCAGCGCGCGGGCAAGGGCGACGCGCTGACGCTGGCCACCGGAAAGTTCGCGCGCGCCGCGCGACAGCATCTCGGCAGGCAGCGCCACGCGCTCGGCGACCGCTTCAACCCGGCGCCGACGCTCAGCGGCGCCGAGCCGTTCGAAGTTGCGCAGCGGCTCCTCAATGATCTGCAACAGCGTCTGGCGCGGATCGAGCGAGGCGAACGGGTTCTGATAGACGAACTGGATCTTACGCCGCAGCTGGCGCAGCGCTTCGCCGCGCAGGCTGCCGACGGGCGTGCCGTCCAGCGTCACGCTGCCGCTGTCCGCCCGTTCGAAGCCGAGCAGAATGCGCGCCAGCGTGGTCTTACCGGAGCCGGATTCGCCCACCAGCGCGTGCGTCGAGGCACGCGCCACCTGAAAACTGACGTTGTGCAGCGCCTGCAGCTGCCTGTTTTTGCCCAGCGCGAAGCGCTTGCCGATGGCGGCGGCGTCGATCGCGGGCGTCGCCAGCCGGTCGGGCGCGCGCCGAGTGACGCGATGCGGCGCCGCATCCCGCAAAAGCTGGCGGGTATAAGGATGCTGCGGCGCGCCGACCAGCTGCGCGGCAGGCCCAGACTCCTGAATCTCGCCGTGGCGAAACACCATAATGCGATCCGCACGCTCGGCCGCCAGCGCCAAATCGTGGGTAACGAACAGCACGGCGGTGCCGGACTCGCGGCGCAGCGCGTCGAGCAGATCGAGGATGCGTTTCTGTACCGTCACGTCGAGCGCGCTGGTGGGCTCGTCGGCGATAATCAGATCCGGGCTAAGCGCCAGCGCGATAGCGATCAGCACGCGCTGTTTCATACCGCCCGACAGCTGGTGCGGATATTGATCGACGCGCTGCTGCGGATGGCTCAGGCCGACGCGCGTCAGCAGCTCTACCACGCGGCGGCGGCGTGCGTCGCCGCTGAGTGCGGTGTGCAGGAGCAGGATCTCCTCCAGCTGCGCGCCGACGGTTTTCACCGGATTGAGCGAATTGCCGGGATCCTGCGGCACCAGGCTGATGCGCACGCCGCGCAGCCGGTCGAGCCGCTTCTGCGTCCAGTCGGCGATATCTTCGCCGTTCAGGCGGATCTCGCCGCCGTCGCGACGGCCATTCTCCGCCATCAGTCCGATAATCGCCTGTGCGGTGGTGGTTTTGCCGGAGCCCGATTCGCCCACCAGCGCCACCATTTCCCCGGCCCGGAGTTCAAAGCTGACGTCATGCACCACCTGACGCCACTGATGCCCGCTGCGATAGCTCAGGCTGAGATGTTTCACCGCCAGCAGCGGCGCGGATGCGCTCATCGGCGACCTCCTGCAATCTGAATGCTGATGCGATTGGCGGCCAGCACCACGGCGATCACCAGCATGCCGGGGAAGGTGGTAAGCCACCATGCGGTAGAGAGATAGTTGCGGCCTTCGGCGATCAGCAGCCCCCATTCGGGCGCGGGCGGCGGCGTGCCGTAGCCGAGAAAGCTGAGCGTCGAGAGCGCGAGGATCGCCTGGCCGAACTGCAGCGCGGCGAAGGCGATCACCGGCATCAGGGCGTTGGGCAAAATATGGCGGCGCAGCACGGCGAAAGAGGTGCCGCCGCTGCCGAAGGCCGCCTCGACGTAGTCGCTGTGGCGGATGCGCACCACTTCGCCGCGCGCCAGTCGGGCAAAGCTGGCGATTGACGCCACGCCCACCGCCAGCGCGGCGTGCAGCGTGCCGAAGCCGAGCAGGATCAGCACGCTCAACGACAGCAGCAGAGAAGGGATGGCGAGCAGTACGTCGACGGCGCGCATAATCAACGTCTCGGTTTTGCCGCCGCTGGCGCCCGCCAGCACGCCGAGCGCAGTGCCTGCCGTCAGCCCCATCGCCACGGCGATCAGCGCGGCGGAGAGCGACGCCGAGGCGCCGTACACCATACGCGCCCAGAGATCGCGTCCCAGCTGATCGGTGCCGAGCCAGTGCCCCGCCTGCGGCGCCAGACGCTGCGCCCCGGCGATGCCTTCGGTGGCGCTCCAGGCGGTAAACAACGCGGGCGCGATGGCAGCGCCCACAGCCAGCCCTATCACCAGCCACGCCAGCCATAAGCCTGGCTGCACGCGCAGCGTCCGGCGTCCGCTTAAGGCGCGGCGCGCGGTTGAGTAATCGACAAGGCTCACAGGGCACCTCCCGCCACGCGCTGCAGGCGCGGATCGAACAGCGGCATCAGCAGATCCACCAGCAGGTTGATCGCCACGAAGCCGAGCGCCGAGATCATCACCACCGCCTGCAGCACCGCGACATCCTGATTATTTACCGCCTGCTGCGTCAGCTGGCCGAGACCGCCGAGGCCGAACACCGTTTCGGTGATCAGCGCGCCGGCTATCAGCTCGCCCAGCAGCAGTCCGGCGATGGTCAGCACCGGCAGCATGGCGTTACGCAAGACGTGACGCCACAGCACGCGGCTTTCGCTTGCGCCTTTGGCGCGCGCCACTGCCACAAAGGGCTGCGTCGAAACCTCATCGATGCTGCGCAGCAGGATCTGCGCCAGCGGCGCGGAGATCGGCACCGCCACCGTGACGATGGGCAGCAGCAGGCCCTGCCACGGCGAGGGGTTGATCACCGGAATCCAGCGCAGCTGAAAAGAGAAGATCTGGATCAGCGCGATGCCGAGCCAGAAGGTCGGAATAGAGATAAGCAGCGCGGGGAGCGACTGCAGCAGCGCACGCAGGCCGCGCAGCGCGGGCTGACGCGACAGCGCCGCCAGCGCGAACGCCAGCAGCGTCGCCAGCAGAAATCCGCACAGCGCCAGGCGCAGCGTGCCCGGCAGATTATCGGCGATCTGCGCGCTCACCGGCACGCCCGCCTGCACCGAAAAGCCGAAGTCGCCGCGCAGCATGGCGAACAGCGTATGCAGATACTGTTGCCACAGCGGGCTGTCCGCGCCGTAGGCGAGGCGCATCTCCGCAAACTGCTGCGGGCTCAGCCCCAAATCCGGGTTCTGAAACTTAATCAGCACCGCGTCGCCGGGCAGCACCTGCAGCAGCACAAAGGAGAGGGTAAAGGCCGCCCATAGTACCAGCAGCCCGCTAGCCAGCCGTCGCAGCAGATAGTGTTGCATCATTTATCCCGCCTTAATGTTTTTCCAGCCAGGCGCCGTAAAACGCCGGGCGCCCGACCGCTTCAAAGCGCACCCCTTTCAGCCAGGGCGCGCCGGCAAACACCTGCGGCTCCTCGAAGATCGGAATGACGTAGGCGTTATCCAGCAGATAGCGCTGCGCGTCGCCCGCTAGCTGCAGGCGCTTCGCCGGATCGACCTCGGCGGAGATCGCCAGCAGCAGCGCGTTGAGCTTGTCGTCGCGGAAGCTCTGCACTTTGTCGCTGGAGCCGCCTTTTTGCAGCAGCGCGTCGCGGTTGCTGGGGTAGAACTGGCTTTTGATGACGTCGGGATCGGCGCGGCCCACTTCCGAGACGGTCAGCGGCGTTTTCAGCGGATCGAGGCTGTCGAGGGTCTTGCTGCCCGCGTCGCCCGCTTTCACCGTCAGCGTCACGCCGACCTGACGCCACTGCTGGGCAATCAGCTGCAGCACCTCTTTGTTCTGCGGCTGCGGCAGCGATTCATAGATGGTCAGCGCCAGCGGCTTGCCCGCTTTGGCGCGAATGCCGTCGGCGCCCGCCTTCCAGCCCGCTTCGTCCAGCAGCTTTTTCGCCTGTTCCGGATCGAACGTCAGCCTGTCGCTGAGATCGACGAAGCCCGCCGCGCTGGCGGCGATCACCGATTTGGCCTGCGGGTAGTTAGGCGAGAAGAGGGTATCGACCACCTGCTTCGCATTGGTGGCGTGCAGCAGCGCCTGACGCACGCGCAGGTCGCTGACCAGCGGGTTGTCGGGACGGAAGCTGATGCTGTCGTTTACGCCGCGCGTCGGCGCCGCGTAGAGCGGGAAGTGCTGATCTTCTGCCTGCTTCTCGTCATAGGCCTGCACCTGACGGATCACATCTGCCTGGCCCGCCAACAGCGCGCCGATGCGCACGCTGTCTTCCGGCGTGACGATGATTTTGATGCCGTCAAGATTGGCGGGCCCCTGCTGCTGGCCGTTTTTCGGCCCCCACTGATAGCCTTTACGCGCGATCAGGTCGACCTCGCGGCCCAGCTTTTCGTCGCTGACCACGAAGGGGCCGGAGCCGATAATATGTCGCGCGTCGCCAAGCTGGTCGAAATTACGCGCCAGCGTACTGAGCGAAACCAAACCGGAACCGATGGTGGCGGTGCCCTGTAAAAAACCGGGCGAGGGCTTTTTGAAATAGAACTTCACCGTCAGGGGATCGATCACTTCGCTGTGGTCGTAGTTATTAATCACTTCAGAGACTGGCAGGCGCTGCGCTTTATTACCCAGGCCGTAGGTATCGAAGTTTTTCGCGACCGCATTGGCGTCCAGCGGCGTGCCGTCGGAGAAGGTGACGCCGGGCCGCAGCTTAAAAGTATATTCGGTTTTATCCCCATTGCTGCTCCAGCTCTCGGCAATCCAGGGTTCGACCTGCAATGTTTCCGGGTTCTGCCAGGTGAGCTTATCGGTAATTTGATTAAGGATGCCGCCGTTAGGATAGAAGCCGCCCGCAGGCGGATAAAGATTGGTGTGCGCCTGCTGCTCAAGATAGATCAGTGTGCCGCCTTTCACCGGCGTCTCCGCCGCGTGAACGGTGATACTCCCTGCAAGCAGAGCAAATGCCAGCGCGCGCGGCAGTGGCGAAAAAGTGAAACGCGTCATGTGAATTCCTTTGTTATCAACTGTCTTAAAAGACGGAATTCATCATCGGACGCGGCGCAGGCCAAATGAACCAACGAATTGCGCAAAGCTTATCTGAAAATAACAAATAACGGCGGGTTAACGAGACGAGCGTCATTCGCCAAAGAGAATGAGTTTTATTATTTCTCTCGCTATCCGCTTTTATTTATTTCAGGAGCGCACTGCCCGGCAGAAATAACAGCCGCTATGCCATTTTTCGCGATCCTTTTTTCATATTTGTTGTTTTACGAATTATTAGCCTCGCCCCACACTGGGTCGCAACGGGATATAAGTGAGGAAGGGTGAATGTCATATCGTCTGAGTCTGTTAGATAAATCGCCGGTGCTCGCAGATGAGCCGGCCAGCAGCGCGTTACAGCGCACTCTGCAACTGGCGCAACAGGCGGAACGCTGGGGCTATCACCGTTTCTGGCTGGCCGAACATCACAATACCGCGCAGCTGGCGAGTCCGTCGCCGGAGGTGCTGATCGCCTGGATTATCGCGCAAACGCAGCATATTCGCGTCGGCTCCGGCGGCGTGATGCTGCAGCACTACAGCCCTTATAAAGTGGCGGAAAACTTTAACCTGCTGGCGTCGCTGGCGCCGGGCCGTATCGATCTCGGCGTCGGCAAGGCGCCGGGCGGGCTGCCGCTATCGACCCGCGCGCTGCAGGCGGGCGTGGACGCGCAGGCAAAAGGCAGCTTCGCCGAGCAGCTGAAGCAGCTGGGCCAGTGGCTCGACGCGCCGCAGCGCGAGGCAGACGACGAAGAGGCGCTGCACGCTACGCCGCTGCCGCCGCGTCCGGCTAACCGTTTTCTGCTGGGCGCCAGCGAAGAGAGCGCCACGCTCGCCGCGCAGCAGGGCTGGCAGCTGGTGTTCGCCGCCCATCTTAACGGCGACCGCCAGCTGATGGAGAATACCCTCGGCACCTACACGCGCCTCAGCGGCCAGCGCGCGCTTGTCGCAGTGCAGGTGGTGGTCGCCGACTCTCCGGCGGAGGCGGATCTGCTGGTCAATGGCCTGCGTCACTTTCACGTCAGGGTCAACGGCAGCCAGGGCGTCAATGTCGCCAGCCTTGAGCAGGCCGAGCGCTATGTGCGTCAGGGCGGCTTTAGCGACTACGTTATTGAGCCGCGCACGCCGTCGCTGCTGAAAGGCACCGCCGCGCAGGTGCATGCCCAGCTGGATGCGCTGCAGCAGCACTACGCCGTCGACGAATTCATTATCGACACGCCGATTGCCGAACCGAAAGCGCGCGTCCGCTCGCTGGAGCTGCTGGCGACGCACCATCTGGTCGCGGCCTGACCCTGGCGGAGAGAACCATGAGCACATTCGATTCCCAGCTGATTGCGTGGCGTCGCGAACTGCATACCTGGCCGGAGCTCTCCGGCCATGAAGAGGCGACCACCGCGCGGCTGCGCGCATGGTTGCAGGCGGCGGATATTGCGCTGCTGGACTATCCGCTAAAAACCGGGCTGGTGGCGGAGATTGGCCAGGGCGAATCGCTGATCGCCCTGCGCGCCGATATTGACGCGCTGCCGGTGCATGAAGCGAGCGGCCTGGCCTTCCACTCGCGCCATCCCGGCGTGATGCACGCCTGCGGCCATGACGTGCACAGCGCGGTGATGCTGGGCGCGGCGCTGCTGCTGAAGCAGCATGAGACGACGCTGAAGGGACGGGTGCGTATTCTGTTTCAGCCCGCAGAAGAGATCGCCGCCGGCGCGCGGCAGTTTATCGACGCCGGGGTGCTGGAGGGTGTGCAGGCGATCTTCGGCATGCACAACGAGCCGGGCCTGCCGACCGGCGTTTTCGCCACGCGCGGCGGTGCGTTCTACGCCAACGCCGACAAATTTATTATCCGCGTTAGCGGAAAAGGGGCGCACGCGGCGCATCCCGAAGAGGGCGTCGACGCGATTGTCGCCGCCAGTCAGATTATCCAGGGACTGCAAAGCCTCACCAGCCGCAGCTTCAACACCCTCGACAGCCTGGTGCTGAGCATCACGCGCATCGATGCGGGCAAAACCTGGAACGTGCTGCCCGGCAGCGTCGAGTTCGGCGGCACCGCACGCACTCACGACCTCGACGTGCGCGCCGGGCTGGAGGCGCGCGTGCGGGCGCTGGTCACCCATTTCGCCGAGGCGGCGGGCGCGCAGGCGACCCTGAGCTGGCACGCTGGTCCACCGGTGCTGGTCAACGATCCTGAGTGGGCGCGCTTTTCCAGCGAGATTGCCGGGCAGGCGGGCTACCGCGTGCAGACGGCCGATCTGCACCTCGGCGGCGAAGATTTCGCTTTTTATCTCCAGCAGACGCCTGGCGCCTTCGTCAGCATCGGCAGCGCCAGCCCGTTCGGCCTTCATCATTCCGCCTTTAATCCCGACGAGGCGCTGATCGCGCCCGCCGCCCGCTACTTCGCGCAGCTGGCGCAGCACGCGCTGCAGCGGCTCAGCGCGCGATGTTGCGACGCCATCCTGATCTGATCCCCTGAACTGAACGGCGTTCGCGCGTGCCGATGCGCCGCGCGAGCTGCACCGCTGCAACAAAAGAAGAGAGAACATCATGACCACGAGAGAGCTTCGACTGGGCACCATCCTGCATGGCGCCTCCGGCAATATGTCCGCATGGCGCCATCCCGCCGCACAGGCGGACGCCAGCATCAGCTTCGACTATGCGAAACGCATCGCGCGCAAAGCGGAAGAGGGCAAGCTCGACTTCCTGTTCGTCGCCGACGGCCTCTATATCAATGAAAAATCGATTCCCCACTTTCTCAACCGCTTCGAGCCGCTGACGCTGCTGTCGGCGCTGGCGGGCGTGACCGAACATCTCGGGCTGGTGGGCACGGTATCCACCTCCTACAGCGAGCCCTTTATTACCGCGCGCCAGTTCGCCAGCCTCGATCACCTGAGCGGCGGCCGCGCGGGCTGGAACGTGGTGACCTCGCCGCTGGAAGGCTCGGCGAAAAACTTTTCCCGCAGGCAGCATCCGGAACATGCGCTGCGCTACCGCATTGCCGACGAATATCTCACCGTAGTGAAAGGGCTGTGGGATTCGTGGGAAGAGGACGCCTTCGTGCGCGATAAGGCGAGCGGCAAGTTTTTCGAGCCGGGCAAGCTGCACGCCATCGACCACCATGGCGATTTTTTTCAGGTGGCCGGGCCGCTGAATATTCAGCGCACGCCGCAGGGCCGTCCCATCCTCTTCCAGGCGGGCGCCTCCGAAGATGGCAAAAAGCTGGCGGCGCGCCATGCCGACGCGATTTTCACCCATCAGCCGACGCGGGAAGAGGCGCAGGCGTTCTACCGCGACGTGAAGCGCCAGCTGGTGGAAAACGGCCGCCAGCCGGAAGATCTGCATATCTTCCAGGGCGTCAGCGTGATCGTCGGCGACAGCGCCGAGGATGTCGAGCAGCAGTATCAGACCACCGCCGCGCTGGTGTCGATTCAGGATGCGCTGAACTATCTGGGCCGTTTCTTCGATCACCACGACTTCTCACAGTATCCGCTGGATGCGCCTTTCCCCGAGCTGGGCGATATCGGCCAGAACAGCTTCCGCAGCACCACCGACGAAATCAAACGCAAGGCGCGCGAGCACGGCCATACGCTGCGCCAGGCGGCGCTGGAGGCCGCGACGCCGCGTCCGCTGTTTCACGGCACGCCGGAACAGGTGGCGGACGGCCTGCAGCAGTGGTTCGAAAATTTCGCCACTGACGGCTTCATCATTCAGGGCGGCACGCCCGACACCTTCGAGCGCTTCGTCGATCGCGTGGTGCCGGTGTTGCGGGCGCGCGGCCTGACGCGACGCGACTACCCCGGCACCACCCTGCGCGCCAGCTTTGGCCTGAAGGAACCGGCTAACCAGTTCTCACAACAATAAGAGCACCTTCGCTATGCAGAATAATAAAACCCTTATCGCCCTGCTGTTGCTGGCGACGTCTGGCGGCGTGTATGCCGAAGGCACTAACGTCGATTACAACGGCCAGCGCGTCAGCCTCGACGCCAATAAAGCGCCGATTAATACCGCGAAGAATGACCAGGCGGTGGCGCAACTGCCGCCGGGCCATCACTTTGTGGTGCCGGGCGCGTTTACCGTGGCAGTCGCCGCGCAGAACTCGCCGCCGCTGACGGTTTTCTCCGACGACAACAAGACCCTGCTCGGCAGCGAAGTAGACATCGCCCGGCTGGTGGCCGACAGCCTCGGCCTAAAGCTCAACGTGGTACCGACCTCGTGGGAAGACTGGCCGCTCGGCGTCGCCTCGGGCAAGTACGACGCGGCTATCTCTAACGTTACCGTCACCAGAGAGCGTAAAGAGAAGTTCGATTTCGCCACCTACCGCCGCGACACGCTCGGCTTCTACGTCAAGGCCGACAGCAAGATTACAGCGATCGCGAAGCCGGAGGATATCGCCGGGCTGCGCATTATCGTCGGCTCCGGCACCAATCAGGAGGCGGTGCTGCTCGCCTGGGATAAAGCCAATCAGGCGAAGGGGCTGAAGCCGTTCACGCCGATCTATACCAAAGATGACGCCGCCCAGACGCTGGCGCTGCAGTCGGGCCGCGCCGACGCCTACTTCGGGCCGAACGTGATCGGCGCGTGGAAAGCGGCGCTGACCGGCAAAACCCGCCTGGTGGGGAGCTTCGACGGCGGCTGGCCAAAAGTGGCGCACATCGCGGTGACGGTGAAAAAAGGCAGCGGTCTGGCCGAGCCGATCAATACCGCGCTGAACGGCGTGATCCAGAACGGCGACTATCTCAAGGTGCTCAACCGCTGGGGCGAAGGCGTAGAGAAGATCGATCGTTCCGAAATTAACCCGCCGGGCCTGGGCGACTGAGAGGTGAACCATGAGCCAGCAACATTTTCGCGACGTGTCGCCGGAAGCGCCTGAGCTGCAGCCGATCCTGAGCGGACTCTTCGCCTTTTACGCCTCGCGCTACGGCGACTTCTTCCGCAACCACCAGGAAGTGGAGAAAACCGAGTGGTATCTGCCGCCGCGCGGCCTGTTTATTGTGCTGGAGCGCGACGGCGAGATTATCGCCATGGGCGCCTATAAGCCCTTTGACGAGGAGACCGCCGAACTAAAGCGCATCTGGACGCGCGGCGATCTGCGGCGGCAGGGACTGGCGCTGTTAGTGGTGCAGGAGCTGGAGCGGCGCGCGCTGCGCGCTGGCTACCGGCGACTCTATCTCACCACCGGTTTTCGCCAGCCGGAAGCGGTGCATCTCTACAGCAGCTTCGGCTATCAGCCGCAGTTCGACCTGAGCGGCGATCTGGAACGCTACGGGCAGCCGCCCCATGACGGCCGTCTGCGTTTTACCAAAGTGATCGACGTTAACCGCGTCGCGCAGGCGAGTTAAGGAGGCAAAATGAGCAGGGAACATCAACAGTTGAAAGTGGTGCCGGCGCGCTATCCGGCCCGAACCTTTGGGGCGATCGTCGCCCTGTTTATTCTGGCAGGCGTGGTGGAGTCGGTGGCGCTCAATCCGCGCTGGGAGTGGAGCGTCTTCGCCCGCTGGTTTTTCGATCCGGTGATCCTGCACGGTCTGGGGCAGACGCTGCTGCTGACGCTGCTCGGCACCGTTTTTAGCCTGATTTTCGGCGGCCTGCTGGCGCTGGCGCGCCTCTCGTCGTCGTGGCTGCTCAGCACGCTCGCCCTGGGCTATATCTGGCTGTTCCGCTCGCTGCCGCTGATCGTGGTGCTGATTATTCTTTATAACTTTTCCTATCTCTACGACACGCTCTCGTTCGGCGTGCCCTTTACCGCGCTCGCCTGGGGCCATTTCCAGACCATTAACGTGCTGGGGCAGTTTCCGGCGGCGGTGATCGGCCTGACGCTGGTGCAGGCGGCCTACAGCGCGGAGATAATTCGCGGCGGCTTCCTCGGCGTCGATCACGGGCAGATGGAGGCGGCGTCGGCGCTCGGCCTCTCTGCGACGCGCCGTACTTTTCGCATTATTCTGCCGCAGGCGCTGCGCGCCATTATTCCTGGCGCCTTTAACGAAGTCATCAGTCTCGCTAAAGGCACGTCGGTGGTTTACGTGCTGGCGATGCCAGAGCTGTTTTACACCATCCAGATGATCTACAACCGCAACCAGGAGGTGATTCCGCTGCTGATGGTGGGCGCGGCCTGGTATCTGATCATCACCACGGTGCTGTCGGCGATCCAGCACGGCGTCGAACGCTGGCTGGCGCGCAGCGTCACCCGCGATCCGCAACCTTCGCGCTGGCGCCAGTGGCGCAGCCGCCTGAACCCCGTTGCCGCAAATGAGGAGATTAGCCATGTCCGAAGCCATTGATTACCGCCAGGCGCACGCCACTGGCGCCATCAGCATTACCGGCGTCAGCAAAAGCTACGGCCGCCACAAAGCGCTGGACGACGTGTCGCTGGCGCTGGATCCCGGCTCGGTGACGGTGATTGTCGGGCCGTCCGGCTCCGGCAAGTCGACCCTGCTGCGCACGCTGAATCATCTGGAACGCGTCGATGAGGGCTTTATTCAAATCGACGGCGACTATATCGGCTACCAGCGGCGCGGCGACAAGCTCTATGAGCTGAAAGAGAAGGCGATTTTGCGCCAGCGTGTCAACGTCGGCTACGTGTTCCAGAACTTCAACCTCTTTCCGCATCTTACCGTGCTGGAGAATTTGATAGAGGCGCCCATCGCCCATCGGCAGCTGTCGAAGCGCGACGCCGTCGCGCGCGCCGGTGAGCTGCTCGATATCGTCGGGCTGCGCCATAAGGCGGATGCCTGGCCGCGCCATTTGTCCGGCGGCCAGCAGCAGCGCATCGCCATTGCGCGCGCCCTGATGCTGAACCCGCGCGTGATGCTGTTCGACGAGCCGACCTCGGCGCTCGATCCCGAGCTGGTGGGCGAAGTGCTCGACGTCATCAAAAAGCTGGCGCGTTCGGGCACCACGCTGGTGATTGTGACGCACGAGATCGGCTTCGCACGCGAAGTGGCGGATAACGTGGTGTTTATGGTGGATGGCAAAATCGTCGAGCAGGGCAGCGCGGCCCAGGTGCTGAGCAATCCGCGCCATGAACGCACGCGCCGCTTCCTTGCGCGCGTGCTATAGGAAAACAATGATGAGAGCCTCTTTACTTGTGCTGCTGCTGGCCGGCGCGCTGCCGCCTGCGCTGGCGGCCACTCTCGACGTTACGCAGAATGAGACGCCGATAGCGGCCCCGGCGAATCCGCAGGCGATCAGCAAGATCCCGCAGGGCTTCCATTTTGTCGAGTCGGGCTATCTGACCGTCGCCACCACCAGTACCAACTCGCCGCCGCTGGGGCTGCTGGCGTCCGACAATAAAACGCGTATCGGCAGCGACGCCGACTTTGCGCAGCTGCTGGCGGACAGCCTGGGGCTGAAGCTGCATCTGGTGCCCGCCTCCTGGGAGGACTGGCCGCTCGGCGTGACCGCCGGACGCTATGACGTGGCGATGTTCAACATCGCGGTGACGGAAGAGCGCAAGAAGAAGTTCGACTTCGCAACCTACCGCGCCGACGGCCATGCGTTTCTGGTGAAGGCGAACAGCCCCATCAACAGTATCAACAAGGCGGAGGATATTGCGGGACTGCGCATTATCGTCGGCTCCGGCACTAATCAGGAGCGCATCCTGCTCGGCTGGGACGCGCAGAACCGCGCGAAAGGATTAAAGCCGGTGACGCCGGTCTATCTCACCGACGAGGCGGCGGCGACCCTGACGCTGCTCTCGGGACGCGCCGACGCGCTGTTCGGCCCGCAGTCGATGGCGGCCTGGAAGGTGGCGTCGCGCAACGATATGAAGATTGTCGGCTACGGCCCGGTGCGATCCTGGGTGGCGGTCACCACGAAGAAAGGCAACGGTCTGGCGGAGGCGTTGCAGAGCGCAGTGAACGGCGCCATTGCGGGCGGAGAGTATCAGCAGGTGCTGAACCGCTGGGGCGAGCAGAATGAGGCGATTGCGACGTCGACGGTGAATCCGCCGGGGATCGTTTACTAAAACAGGGGCGGCGCTGCCTTAAGCGTCTGCCGGCGAAAAAGCCGCCTGATGGGCGGCTTATCATAGAAGCGCTGATCATTCAGGGGTTACGATACTCTTCGTAGGTCCGCGGTTCGGGATCGCCTTCTTTACGATAGAGGTTATCGGCGGCCTGACGCTCTTTAACGTATACCAGGGTTTCCTGCAGCTGCCGTTGCTCTTCGACCGGCATGGTATTAATCACTTCGCTGTTGATGGACGCCTGAATTTTATCGAAAATTTCTATAGCAAACCCCAGGAACTCACTGTCGGTGAGGATCTCGTTCCGATAAAGTTCGCAGAGCGTTTTCTGCTTATCTAACTCTTTTTTAAGATCCTCGACCTGTTTGTTACAGGCATCCAGCTGTGCTGACTCTGAAGCATTCGAAGCCATATTAAACATCCTTTTTGATTAGAGGTTTTTAATTAAAAAGCAGCTTAGTGTAATCCCGATACGGTATGAATAACAGGCGGTGGAGGTATAAATCGACTGGTATTTGTGCGTTAATTATCGTTCGATATTGATGTAATGCTCTGGTGTATAGGCGGTAACTGGGTTTTATATTCTGTTTTTCCGCTGCTTTACAGCGCCTTCCTCATCTGCTTAATAAGCACTTCAGAAAACGTTGATGCTAAATTTATGATTAGTATGGTTAAAGATTTTGCTGCCTTAAGGCAGAGATTGCCTGCCGAGCCATGCGCACCTCTGACTCTTTCAACATCATCGGGCAAGCGAAGAAACCGACCATGAAAGGCTTAATGAAGTCACAGGCGTAACGCCCGCGGTAGAGAAAAACTCTCGGAAAAGCTTTAACGCTTCTCTAACGGCCCGTGATTAACGGGCCGCATCTTACCGTCTCAAACGATAATAAAGTGAGCACATTTCCTGAGCGAACCGATGCCTTTTATCAGGCCGCCATTTTGCGACACTGTTCGGCACAGTGTCGGCACGCTTTAGCGCATGCCTGGCAATGATCGTGCTCATGCTTGCCGCATTCGTCGCCGCACTGCTGGCAAATATCTGCACAGAGCTGACATAGCATTTTGGCTGATTCGCTGTTGAGCGCCATAAATTGCGCAGCCGCTCGACAAATACTGGCGCATTGCATATCCATCCTGATGCAGTTTCGCATCATCTCCAGGTTTTCTTCTTCAAGACAGGACGCTGCGCAATGGTCGCAGGCGGCAGCGCACAGATAACAGGCTTCGATGCACTCTTTATATGAATTTGACATATCTCCTCCCGGATAGAACATGTTTATTAAGCCTGGAAAAGAAATCTGATTATGCAAAGCGGAAATAAGTTAATCACTTTTTCGTCGCTGACTTTTCAGCTGTTCTGGCAGTTAGCGCCAGAAGCGTGAGCCAGCATTGAGCACCCTCAATACAGCCGCAAGCTGCCTGAAGACTGGCCGATGCTGGTAAAAGTGCCAGGCTTAGCCAATGCTAAATCAAACTTGATGGAGTCTCCCAATGGGCCGAGTTAAGATTCGGTGCCCAGCTTGCGGAGAGCGCCGCTTTCAGTTCACCCTTAAAAACGATGCAAAGAGGACGCCTCATGGCGCCGTCTGTCTGCGCTGCGGCAGGCCAGTGAAAAGCGACAGCCTTTTTCAACTTTGTCTGGTTCCTCCACGCATTTTTCGATAATGCGTGAAGCATATTCAACTATGATAACAAGCAGGTAAGGTTTCTTTCTAAAAACATAATAAGTTTATAGGCTTGCAATGAAAATCCGCTTTCTGTCAGCAAATCCAAACCGTGATTCCGCATAGTTCCCCTAAGTTCCATTTCCCGCGCCCAACCTGAAGATCGCTAAGCACTTTATCCCCACGTCGTTCCATGTTGTTCGTTGACAGCCCGTAAAAAACAGGACAACTTACCGGACAACGTTTTTATCCGGTAGATGCCTGCGATGCCATTAACAGATACCAAAGTGAAAAACGCGAAGCCCCAGGCTAAGCCCTACATTCTTCAGGATGGGAACGGCCTTTATCTTGAGGTTCGCCCCAGCGGCACCAAGTTCTGGCGATATCGTTACTGGCTCACGCCAAAGAAAGACGGCAGGTATACGATCGGCGAATATCCGCATGTTTCGCTGGCAGATGCCAGGAAGGAAAGGGAGAGGGCAAGAGAACTCGTTAAAAAAGGCTTAAACCCGACCGACGTCAGAAAGGTTGAAAAGCAGGCCTCTCTTGCCGAGGATCAGATAACGTTCAAACTGGTTGCTCAGGAATGGCTTGAGAGGAAAAAACAGACATGGGCCAAAGGAACGTATGATCAGAATGAGCTCTTTCTTTCTGTGCACTGTTATCCGGACTTTGGTGATCGCCCCATACTGTCGATTAAAGCACACGATATTCTGAAGGTGCTGAGAAGGCTCGAGTCGCGCGGTACCCATCAGTCGGCTCTCAAGGTTCGTCAGATCTGCTCAGCTGTGTTTTGCTATGCAGTCGCCACTTTGCGAGCTGAAACCGATCCAGCGGCTCCGTTAAGAGGCGCCATCATTGCACCAAAAGCTGTTAACTCAAGATGCCTTACTGCAGCAGACCTGAAAAAGTATTTTGCATCTTTGGCCTCATATGGTGGACACATACAAACGAAGCTGGCGCTTATGTTGTTGCCCTTCGTTTTCGTGCGTCAAAATGAGCTTAGAAGTGCCAGGTGGGAGCATTTCGATTTAGACAATGCGCTCTGGACCATACCTGCTAGCAGCATGAAAATGGGCCGAGCTCACTCTGTGCCATTGTCTCCTACAGCAATAAAAATACTGAAAGAGGCTAAGACTGCGTTTCCTAACCGGGATCTGGTTTTCCCAGGCATAAAAAAACCGTTAGAGCCACTGGGCAATAGCACACTTAATCGCGCGATCGTGTATTTAGGTTTTCAGCCTACTGAACTGACCTGTCATGATTTTCGCGCAACGGCATCGACTACTCTCTATGAAATGGGGTATCGCGGCGAAATTATAGAGAAGCAACTTGCGCATGTTGAAACCAACACAGTAATTGCCGCCTATAACCACGCCGAATACCTCAACGAGCGAAGGAGTATGATGAACGCCTACGATGAGTGGCTGACCCAGTTTATGCCGCATGACTTCGTTTCAGTGATTCCTGATAACGTGTGATGCTTGATTCCGGCCAACGGCTCATCCGGCAACCGTTGCGCAGAGGCTTATCGATTTCACCACTTTTTACCTTCCGGTAAAGAGTAGTTTTACCGATGCTCAGGATTTCACAAACCTGTCGGCAGCTATACATTCTTTCCATATCTACTCCTTTGGCGGCCATAGCCAGGCCAGCACGATACAAATAAAAAGGGCCAGATTAGTGATAATCCAGCCCGTGTCGGCGTCTTCGTAGGTGTCGGTCATGCTGCGCGCTCGTCGGCCGGCTCCCGGTCAGACAATAGCTTCCGTCCGATCGCCATCAGAGTGTTGCGCGAGACATACCCGGTTATGCCAAAATCTGAGGTGAACGGGTTCCAGATCAGCAGCATCGATCCCTTATTGTTGCCATTGACCGGCTTGCCGGTATCGGCGCGAATAAATGAGAGTCGGCCGTCGATAATGAAGCGCACCTCGGTGCATGATCCGTGCGCCAGGCTGAACCAACCGACCGAAGTGTCAGCGGGAACAAGCATCACGATGCCGATCCCTTTACGGCATTCCTCCGCGGCCTTCTTCACCCAAGGAGAAATGTCGCTATAGGGCGGATTGCACCAGGCAAACCCGATTGGCAGCCGCCCGGCCCAGTCCTGCGCCAGAGCGTTATCTTGTTCTGTGAAGTAAACTGGCAAAAGGTGGTTCTCTGCGCTGGCGGCCACGTCGGCCACAAAGCGGAAATCACGGTTCAGCGCGGCGAATATTTCCGGTGGCGTCTGCCAGCTGTCACGGTGCTCAGGCGGGGTGGTGCTGCCGCCATAGTCATTAACGATATTCACTGGCGTATCTCCTTATTTACCTGCCGCACATAGAAGGACAGCCAGCGCTTTGCTGGGAATGTGCCAGGCGGGAGGCATTGAACGGTTTTGGCGTGCTTATCGAAAAGAGTGGTTATGATGCGGTCGTGCTCCGATCGCGGCTTTCCATTAGTTGCGTTCAGAATGTCGGCGCGGCATTTGCGCGCCACCGAGCGAAGTGCGTTTTCTACTTCAGGACTCATGGGAACTCCGAAATTTTGGCGCAAAAAAACCGCCCATAAGGGCGGCAGAGAAACGATTTATTTAATGTTAAGTATTTGCATCCAATAGTTTTTTAAAATCATGCGCTGTTAATGGGCTTGATTGGGAAACCTTTATAGTGTTCGGAAGGTTTTGTAGAGGCCCTGCTTTTTGATTATCTTCAGTAAGGATAAACGTTCCATTTCCAGCTCTTGAAGCAATTAAAAGGTCCGCTTCGTTAACATAATATATTTTTCTTTTTTTATTCTTAATGTGATGTCTATTTGATTCAATAAATTGCACGTCAAAAATCGATGCAAAACCTCCCACGCCAAACCCTGCATTTCTTTGCTCATCTTCAGGAACGTCAGGGTCATGAAATCCAAAATATGCGAGAGGCTCCATATCTTCTGTTTGTGAAAGGAAGTAATTATACAAGTCTTCTTTATCTTGCCTTCCCTTAAGCTCATCCAATTCTCTTTTTATTTCTAAAGTGATTTGGAATTCATATTCGCTTAAATCGGAACAATTCAAATCAATGCCGCTGGCATGCAGGAAGTTCCATGCATTTGAATCTATAACTATTTTTTTATTAATAACATCTGGAGAATTACTCACAATTTTTCGTCCTTCTGATAAACCGGGTCCGTTCCCCGTGGAAACTTCATCGACTCTTCCCTGTAAAACTTTAGCCGCTCCTGGAAGTAGGCGCGCAATGGTTCTGGCTGCTGCATCTCCACTTCGTACGCAATGACCGGCATGTTCATCCGCTCTTTATAAGCAACGCCTGACGCCGCCAGATCAACGTTCATGCGGTCGCGCTCTTCTCTGCTGCGTGCTGCGATATTGTGTGACATGAGCTTTCCTCCTCCGATGAGTATACCGCTATGGGCGCCGGTTTCTCTCCTGTTCCGCGCAGAACTTCTCGTACGCGAACACGAATGCTTCATTTTCTGTGTCGAAGAGCCTGTCGGTTAACCGCACCCACTCATTCCCGACTCGCTCGAGCACATCCCATTTATCGCGGCGTGGCCATATGACAAATCTCACAGGGTCGTAGCGGTGAAACAGCTCGCGCTTAGTGAGACGCTCGCCTTTATCGAGCATGTAGAACGCTGCGCCGGCGCTAACGAATTTGCGCATATAGCCACCAATATACTGTTTATGCGAACAGTATATCAGAGCTCTATTTATCCCGTGGCAGTGATAGCGGCATCCAGTGGGTGGGCTCCTGATTCATGCGTTCACCATCATACAAAACGTGATAGCGACGCTCAGACTTATCTTCATCAAAGGCGAAAATAACGTCCTCTACATGACCGGTATGATGCCAGTAGGCCATTACCGGCTCTTCCCCCTCCGGCATCCGCTCGCTGCACTTAATCCAGCCATCACGCGCCTTGCGATGCGCCAGTAGCTCCTTTGCTATCTCAGCCTGCTCCCGCATCGTTTCCTGCGCTGCCAGTTGCCTCAGTCTCTCGTCGCTAATCATTATGGTTTCTCCTGCCGAACATTTCTCCATGACCCGTGACATTCGATGACGATCTCATCGTAAACAGACATAGCCTCATCCCTTGCCAGCCCAAGCTGATTAACCATGAAGTTAATTACCTCTCCACCGGGCTTCCGGAACAATATCTGCTGCCGAATTAACTTAATGTCGTCATCGAGTAGCCGTCCTTCTTTTAGAAGCTTTTCCTTCATGCTGCATTTTCCTCTTCAAACTCATCTTCGCCTGCAACGTTCTGGAAAGGCTCGCATGAAGATGTGCAGCCGTCACCGTCATCAGGGTTGGATTTGGTCAGGTAGATAAGCCGCTGCCTGTCTTCGAGCTGCGCATCGGCGATTAGCTGATCGGTGTTACGCTTCCCGCGCCACCACGTATGGCCCTCCCGCGCTTTCACCATTCCGTGTTTTGTCTCCATCTCGCGGTTCCATGCAAACCACTCCGGATGCTCGTGAGCGATGAGGAACAGCTTGGCATTGCTCTTCTTAAAGCAAGTCAGGCAGTTTCCGTAATGCGCCGGTATATTGAGCTTAAACGGCATCTCATCCCAGAAGTCGTTAACGTCGGCTTTCGTGAAGGCGCCCCAGTGACACAGTGGATAAACCAGGTTGTAGCGCTTAGTCGAATCCTTCTCCATATCCGCACGCTGCGGCTCATCTGCACGCATTCCGATAGCCGTCTTTGCACTCCATCCGCGGCGCGCCAGTCCGACAGCTCGCATCCATGACCTTATGGTCTGCGTCTTGAGGTAGTCGCTGCATTTCTGCCGCGATATATTCGGTATGCCCTCGACGCTGATGAGTTGTTCGAATGGCTCTCCGTTCCGCGACGCTGTTTCGAAATTAACAACTCGATGCTGCATGCCAACCCCATGAACGGGGCTGGTAATCCCTTCCAGCCACACAAGATTAAGTCCGAACAGCTTATCTACCTTGTCGGCGAATATAAGCGTTTCTTCGTGCTCGCGCCCGGTGTTAGCGAACACAAAATGGAATTCGAAGTCATCGGAGTAATTCTGCAGAAGGAAGTCGCACAGGAACGCTGATGACTGCCCCCCCGAGAAGCTCACGACCATAGGTTCTTTGCCATCCGCACTCATCACTCACCATCCTTACCGGCGCTGGCTCGCAGCTGCTCATAAAACTCTTCTGCATCGAGCATCAAACGTTCCATGGTGATGGTGCTGTCCAGATTGCCGGCGGCGGCCAGCACTGTGCTGGCGAACATCGTGATGCCTTCGGCGCGGATGGCGTTAAGGTAGGCGTCAGTGGCTGGGGTATTCAACGAATTCAATATCAAATCGTCGTGCTGATATGGGCCTGATTCCCGAAACTCATCTATGTCGAAATCAAGCAGCGCCGCATTCTCCACCGCCAGCGCGTCACGCTCTGCTTTGAGGGCGGCGATCGCTTTGACGACGCAACCTACGCCATCCTCGCCAATGGCCGCCATCATGGCCTTCTCCCACACGATCTCGGCTTGCATGCAGGCATCACCGCGCATAATCGCCACACCCAGCTTTTGCTGCACATCTAACAACTGAGTCGCCAGCCAAATGACGACCTCTTCATGGTCTTTTCCAATACGCGAGGGCGGTAACCCCTGCGCCATGAGTTCAATATCGCTGTGATTCATCTTTATCTCCTGTGCCGCCGAGCGGCCTGCTGCGCCAAACATCGCTGAGCGCAGGCAACAAAAAACCGCCCGAAGGCGGCTTAAAAGTTTTAATCAGATCAATCATCGTAACCGGCAACCTGACGCAGCGTCCGCTTAGGCGAATCGCCAGGCCGGCGGGGATGGTTTTCATGATTACTGCTTCGGATGGATGCAACAACCTGCAGAGTTAAGCGTAGGGTTTCCGCTTTTTCAATCGAAAGAGGACCAAGCTCACCTTTGTCGATCATGTTGCTGATATCTTTCAGCATATCCTCTGCATAACTGAGGTAATCGTCTTCTTCGATGACCTTCTGGTGGAAAACTTCATCCAGGTTAGTTAGGTTTTCGTTCAGCAAGTCTACCTCTGAATTGAGGCGGGTATTTTCCTCGTACAGCTCTTCATACGCTGCCTGGTTTTGTACTGCCTGATCAGCCATTTCCTTCAGCTGGTTTACGCTATCGATAGCCTGTTGTGCTAATTGAGTTGTATCAGCCATATTTGATTCCTTCTATATGAAATTACTAAATTGACTTCTACTGGCCTACAGCGATTAAAATCATTTATCGTCAGTAGGTTATGTGCTTGCCTTACATAGACACATTACGCTCTATCAAAGACAATTAACAGCTAAGTGCTGTTTATATGAACAGTATTTGTTGTGTCATAAATCATAAATTTGGCTTAGTGCCGGTGATAACTTTGCTTCGCTCTTCCAGAAAACGTATACAGCTGCGGCTGGCCCGCTGGCGTACAGATTCGTATGAGCGGTTAAGCTTCCGGGCTATATCTTTGGGTGGGGTGGTTGCTGCAAGCTCTTTCAGTTGCTGTAACTCGTCTACTGTCCAGCGACGGCCGAGGCTGATTTGGTTGCCCCGGCGCTTATAGTCGGATGTTTGCATACTCCTCCCAGAGTCAGATTGCCGCCTCGTCCAGCTCCGCTTTGCGCAGCAGGTAAACATCAGTGGCTTTTTCGAGTGTGTCCGCCTCGTTTGCCAGCATGCGCGCCGCGTATTTGTAGCAGCGGTCCAGACCGGCGACGTTTTCCGCTTCAGCTGCAGCGGTAGTGAAATCGGCAAGTAGCTCGTCCGGCGTTCGCGCTGGTGCACTGGTGTTCGTCGCCGGGTTAATTTCGCGCTCGGGCTGCTGCGTTTCGGGCTTGCTGTTGATCAGGTTGTTCAGGTCCGCACGGCTGCGCGCCGGGGTGACGTCGCGTTCCGCGCGCTGCACCGGCTCGAACTCATCCGGAGTGTAAACGCCGAGGATGACGTCAGGGCAGTAGAGGCGCGCCCAGTACTTGACGGCCAGATAAGCCAGCTGCTGCTTCGGCGCCGTTTTCCAGAGTGGGGAGTTGCGGGTAGTGACGAATTCCAGAAACAGCGGCTCGCCCCAGGTGATTTCCGTCTCGCCGCGCAGCACGGCGCCGACCCGGACAAACAGGCCGCGCTCATTCGCTGCGTTAGCCGCGCCAGGCTTGAACTTCTCCCAGTCGCCACCGTATTCATATTTGAAGCGACCCTGTACGGCTGTGGAGCTGGTAATGACGGCGTTTACCAGTTGAGCCTCATAGCCCAGCGTGCCGTTAACGAGATGCGTTTTCTGCGCTACCGCGTAGGGGTTCATTCCCCACTGTGCAGCCTGCAGCGCGATAGCGAGACAGTCGGCCGGCTTGCCTGCCAGGTGGGCTGGTACGGTGGCTTTGCCCAGCGCCATCACTTCTGCGAACGCCTGCAGCTTCTGCAGTCCGGTCGGGCTGAAAATTGCCGCTTTTGTGTCGGCCTCATTGACCGGGGCGTGCGTAATTTCGTTGCTCATACGTAATCCTTCCTTTTGGCCCAGTCCGGGCGCGTGATTTCTTCGATGCCGCCCCAGTTACCGGTCAGCATGCATTCGTGATAGGTGTTCAGGTCGCGGCGGAAGAGGTCGTATCCGACAGCAACATCGTCCTCATGCAGCTGAAAAGTGCGCACTGGATACCGGCCACAGTCGATCGACTCGCTGACAGCGATGAAAACGAAAAGCGGGTATTCGCCGAAGTGCTTGCTGAAGCCTTCTCGGTAGTAGGCGTCCTGAACGTGATAGCGGAACTCTTCGACGTGGCGGGCGAAGCGGGACATATCAGCCACTTTTTTCACATCGACGATAACGGGCTGGCCAGAGAGAAACTTGTCTGGCCGGATCCGGCAAAGCTCGCCAGTCTGCTCGTCGTTCCAGTAGATTGATGCTTCCTGATGGCCTTCAGCCTCTAACAGCCATCGCGCGGCCGGGTGGGCGAGGGCGCTGGCGCGCATAAGCTTCAGCTTGCGACCTTCTTCGGCGTCCATCACCGTCATGCCCAGCCCGGCGCAGTCCTGCAGAAAGGCTTTTTCGTTCGCCTTGCCTTCATTGGTCCGGCGGTTAAATTCGGGCGCAACGATGAAGCGGCGATCAAACTCTTCAGGTTCCAGTAGCAGGCAGTGCAGTGCCGTGCCCATATCCAGTGCCGATTTCTTATCTTCGTCCTCCGGCGCCTCTTTGCGCCACTGGAAGATCGCCGGATTGATAGCAATGTCGTCCAGCTGAGATTTGCTAATGCCGGGGCCGCTGTGGTACGACTCGTTACTGATGTCGTAATAGATGCCCGGCTCCATCACGCCACCTCATCGAAGCTGTTTCGGCTTTTCCAGATGGCGATCGCCATATCCCGCTTAGCCACCTTCACCAGCGCATCGCGCAGGAAGTTTTCAGCGGCTTCATATTGCTCGTCGTCTTCATCGACCAGCTCAACAGCGGGGTAATCGAAATGTTTCGGCAAGAATGCGCACAGCGCTGTCATCAGCGGGTTAATCTTGTGCTGGTCCATCATCGCGTCGACTTCATCGCCTATGCGCTCTAAATCCGCCTCAGAGAGGTTTTTCATGATCTCCTCGACTTCCTGTTTTGCTCGCCATGAAAGTTTCACTGGTGCGCTCTCCGTAACAACAGCATTGCCATAGCCCATTTCGCGCTGTCGCCGAACAGATGGGCCTCTCGTGAAAGCTCCTGCGCTTTCTGGAAGTAGCGAATCTTCATCAGGGTCTCTTTGGCTGTTTGATTGTGTCGGTCAGCCAGCGGCAGATAGTGCGCAGGCGTTCGGTTAAGCGGGTTAACTGGGAAGGGTAAAGCTGAGCGGCATCCACGATGGTGCCGCCCGCGATCGCAAGATTCATCGTGGACATCCTTAAATTGGTTGGGGTGGTTTGGTTAAAAGAATGGCACCTGCATTCCTGCAGGAGCCAAGGCGAAAAACTCTCGTACCGCATTGCGGCTCATTACGCGTCTGGTGCAAATGTACCGCAATGACCTGTCGTAACAGGTCATTGCGGTGTCACTTGTAGATGTTGACGGTTTTCAGAATGTTGATATTTGCGACGTCAGAATTGGCTTATAAGATGGACGTTTTGCAGGGAGATAAGCCATGAAGAACGTTGTACTGAGTATGCTTGCCAAAATTTCCCAGATAGATGCGAGCACGAAACAACTCACAGCACGAGTTGAGGCCCAGTCTCTGTTGATCAGTGCGCTGGTTCTCGCTGTAAGCAAACAGGGCGGAGTAACTGAGATGATTGATGGCGCGAACAAAGCCATCAACACTGTGATTGATTCAGCAGAGTCAGATGAAATGCTTAAATCAGACGCAGCACTTCTTTTAAGCGAACTACAGGATTTGCTAATTATTTCTCGTGCTGTCGATAGCGCTGATGAAAACATTAATCATGAAGGGCTTAATGAGCTAAAAGGCATAACTCCAATAGCAAAGTAAAAGCTGTCTGAAAATAATCAACCCATATTCAGGCTCGCATTTGCGGGCCTTTTCTTTTTTAAATCACTTTTGACAATTGTCGTAAATAAAAATAACCCGCAATCAAAAAGGCCGCCTAAGCGACCCGTGATGCCCACTGGCGGGCCTGCTGCCTATTGCGCCAAGCTAACTTGACCCAGAGGTCGTGAACGCCGTCACCGCGAACCGTTGCCTTGCATTTGCCGCGGTAGGTTGCGTAATCAGCCTGACATTCAGCTGCGGATTTCTTGCAAGTTTCCATGCTCACCTCAAATTAAAGGAATCGATTTGCCACGCATCTTCTGCACCGCGTGAATCTGACGACCAGCTTCGTTGCTGACCTTCTGGTATTTGGTGCTGATGCGGTGCTCTACATATGCCGCCGCACCGGCCAGAATCTGCTTGTGATACTCGGTATCGGTGTCGACGGCTTTAACTACGCGGTCAGCTGCCGGTCGCTTGCACTGCAACACAACACGGCTTGGAGTAGGACGGTGCAATACTTCTGAACTGCTGCTGGCTTCGCTCTGGAGGTGCGCACGGCGTTCCCGGCGACGACCTGCAGCTGAACCAGAGAATTGAGTTCTGCGTGTCATAGATACCTCCTGAGTGAATTTTGGCGATGGTGTTTGTTCATCCCAAAAGTCACGCTTTGCTACTAACTGGCTTTTCAGCCACGTAGGTGATCCGTCACCGTTGTTAAAAGAGCGTGCCATCCGTTTCGTACTGTGCCAGCGTCCTGCTGATGGGATTAACAATACTCTAGGTATTATTTTTAAGCAATACCTCAAGTATTAAAACTGGTATAAAAAGTATTAAAGTGATGATTGTGAAGGGAATTTACTTTTCATGGTGATAGACAGCCATAGGAGATCCGCCGCAATGTACTGTGTTATGCTGCTTTGGTCAAAAAATAAACAAGTGATGATATGGACAACGAAAAGGCTGGGTTAATACTAAGCGCGATCGGGACGGCAGTGGTGGAGTTGGTAGTAGATCAAGTGCTGGTTACCAGAGATAACTTGGTAGACGGCTTGAGCATAACCGGAAGCATACCGGCAATGTGATAGGGAAGGGAGCGATCAGGGATGCGGCAGAGCTGGTTAGGAAGGGGATATGAAAAACCCGGCGCGGTGGCCGGGGCATCATTTAGATATATAAAGTTAAAAATAGCTTATTTTTTAAAGAAATAGCTTCGACGAGCGTTAGTCTCAGTAAAAGCTTTAAAACTTTCTGATAACGTTTTCTGTTCTTCAGTTGTTAGCCTTGTCTCTTTCGACGGCTTGGCTGAAACTGTCTGCTCACGTCTTTTTAGCGTATTTCTCATTTTATTTATTTCAACCTTCTTTCAACAACTTATATAGCTTAGCTGTAGTAAGTTCAGTTTGGCACATATTACTATGCTTTCTTCTTTGACCGCTCTCGTTTATACGATAGCACATTGAACGACCGCCCACAACGTCCAATAAATACTCTATTGCCCCATCTCTTTTAACCCACCGCTTGCCATTATCAGAAGATACAGGGCGCCAATCTAAGCAACAATTTTCTATAGAGGATAGATCATTCAAAACATCTAATACTGTCTGGTATCTATTCAATGGATCAACATCGAGGCACTTATTAATTATATTCCTTAATGGCTTAGGGATGTGTGGTTCATAATCCTTTTTTGGGAATGCTCCAGTACGAATATCATTTTCAACATTCCTACGAGCAAATAAATCAATACATTCACTTTCAAATGAATGATGTCCTACAGCCATCCGATACATTGTTAGCCCAGCTTGATAGATGTCGTAAGTATATCCGAAAGACCTTTCTGTAAAATATTCAGGAGCAATATGGGTAGTGTACTGTAATTGAGGTGCTGCTCGATGATTTAAGTCAGTATGCTCAGCCAAACCAAAATCGGCAAGTAAAGCTTCGTCGCGGTCTGATAGCATCAGATTGTTGGGTTTAATGTCAAAATGCATCAAACCTTTAGTGTGTATATGATGCAATCCATTAAGAAAATGTAATGAATACCGTATTATCTCTCTAGCTGTAAGAGTTTCTTGTACCATTCGTGAGCTAACAGAACCCTTAGCATAGTACGGCATGCTTATGTATATGTGATCAATATCCTGAGCCGCAAAATTTATTTGCACGACATTAGGGTGGGAGCTTAAATATAGAAGTCTTGCTTCACGAAAATATTCGGCGCTATTGATTGAGCTTTTTAAGACCTCTTTAATAACAACCTGTTGATCTAAATGGTCATCATTAGCAAGATATACTTTTGAATTCCGGCCTTCCTGACCAATTTCGACGCCATATGTAAATGCTACGTCTGCTTTTCTGCAAGGATTAATCATTACAATCCCTCCATAGAAAGAGACGCCAAGATCGCCTCGTTAGTATTTTGGTCATATTCAGAAGTCTTAATACCTCTAAATATCTGCTCGCCTTTTATAATAGCCTTGAATTCTTGAGAGGTTATTCCTAATTTACTACAAATAGTTTTCTGTCTGAAATTTCCATAACTCAAAACATTGCTGCTTGACAAAGCCTCTTGAATTACACCTTCGATATATAACCTGTCAATATTCAAATTTTGAGAGTTGGACTCTGTGACGCGAATACATGCTTTAGATACAGAATATTCACGCAAGATATCTAAAATGTTGTTTCGTATGAATTTTAACTTTTCTGGTGTTTCAAGTATTAATGGTATTTTTATTAAATCAATGCACACAAATTCCTGTGCTTCTGTACAAAACACTGCAAAAGATGCCTCTTTGGGAGCTGCTCTAACTCCTAATATACGCATTGTTTTATCCTTGAATTTCCCTAATACGATTATTCGGACCGTTTTAACTTAATTACACTGCTGCATACGTCTATCGGCAAATGACACAAAAACTTTATTAATCTTCTCTTCTGACCACTTAGCCCTAAACGAACCGTATTTTTGCTTCTACCACAACGCCGATAATTCGACAGTTCCCGTTTATCGGCACCATCGGCCATTGCGGGTTTAGGCCTTTAAGGTACTTCTGGCCGCCATCGATAATGAGTTTCTTAAACGTGGCTTCATTAGCGTCAGTTAGCTTGGCAATAACAAGCGATCCATTCTTAGGCTCTCTGCCTGTGTCTACTAGGATATGATGTCCTTCAGGAATGCTCTGGCCTGTAGGCGCCGTCATAGAGTCGCCCTCAACGCGAAGCCAAAAGCCGCTACCCTGAATCGGCACATCCGACTCATACCACTCACTTATTTCACTTAATGAATAGGGTTCCATCGCTTCATCCCATTGTCCAGCGCTGACCCAACTTAACATAGGATATCTGCCCCTGGGCTCGTACGATCCTTCATACGACACGTTTTTGTCGAGGTGCTGTACAGAAGCGCTGTCTACTTCTTTGGCAAGCGTGGGGCTGAAGTCAGAAACTGGCGCTTTCAAAAGGCGAGAGAACGTTAAAGCGGCACTAAGGTTTAAAGCATTTCTCCCGTTAAGGTAATGACCAACTGCGCCCTGAGTAACATCCAGAGCATTCGCAATATCTTGCTGAGTAATCTTCAGCTCTTTCTTTTTAGACTCGTACAAGGCCTTCAGGCGCTTAGCGTCTTCAAGCTGTTCCGGCGTCAGTATCTTTGTATTTTTCATGCCCTGATTCTAATACCCCAGTTATTAAAAAATGAAATACCTTAGGTATTGATTAAAATAATACTCATAGTATTATTATCGTATCGGTAATCATTCGGAGGAAACCGATGAAGAAGGTAACTCTCGCTGATTACGTCACGGAGAACGGTCAAACAAAAGCAGCTGACATTCTCGGGGTTCACCAGACGGCAATCAGTAAAGCTGTAAGGGTTGGCCGGAAGATCTACATCACCACGCTTCCTGATGGTCGAGTGGTAGCTGAAGAGCATCGTCCATTCCCAAGTGTCAAAACCGCCACTGCATAAGCGGCTCCGCTCTTACACAACGGACATGAAGTCCTACGTCGCTGAAAAGTGAAATCCAAACGAAACAACAAACGTTTGTGGCAACCGCTGCGGCTTCGTCACGTCTACATATTTAATCAACAAGGGAATTATCCAAGATGGAACATGCAACTCAAAGCAAGAACGCGCGCCGCATTGAATCGGCGTTGCTGAACAAGCTGGCGTCTATCAGCCAGAAAACATTCGCAGAAAGGCTGGGGATCGCTGAGTACCAGGTCAGCCGCATGAAGAAGAACTTCTTCCGCCAGATGAGCATGGCTATCGACATCCTCGAATACGGAATTGTTGATGATGATGCTGCGCAACTGGCTAAAGCGGTGGCGAAAGAAGTGGCCCTGATTCTGGGCAAAGAAAAGGCCCCGAGCTGCGCGAACAGCTTCGAGGCCTGATGCGAAAAGACTGGATCAATTCACAGGAGTAATTATGAATAGTTTATCACTGCATTACAAGGCCAAGGACAAAAACGGCACCGAAACAACGGTCAAGAAAACGTTTCTGGTGCCACTGGCAGAGCTGTACATCGAGCCGGGCTACAACGTCCGTGAAATCGACATGGCGCACGTCGAGGAGTTCCGCGATGCGTTTATCGCCGGCGAGTTTGTCCCGCCTCTGGCTGTTCAGGTAACTGAGCAGGGCATCAAAGTGATCGACGGTCATCACCGCTATTACGGCGCGCTGCTGGCGACAGAAGCAGGCCATGAGATTGCGCGCCTGGAGTGCAAAGACTTTTCCGGTACCGAAGCAGATCGCATCGCGTTCATGGTTACCAGCAGTCAGGGTAAACCGCTCACCTCGCTGGAGCGCGCGGCGGCATATCAGCGCCTGGCTAATCAGGGTTGGTCGACCTCAGAAATCGCCAGTAAGGTGAAACGCTCTGTTGGCGACGTTGATCATCACCTGCAGTTGCTTGCCTGCGGTGATGAGCTGATCGCGATGGTGAAAGCGGGCGAAGTTGCTCCGACGACTGCAGTGGCTCTTTCCCGTGAACACGGGCCGAAAGCTGGCAGTGTTGCCCGTGAGCAGATGGAGAAGGCCAAGGCGGCCGGGAAAAAGAAATTGTCCCGGAGCGCAGCTATCCCTCAGTTCAGCGCAGTAAAAGCGCGGCGCCTGGTAGAGTTGCTGGTTGATGCTGAGTTCGATCGCGATGGTAGCTTTGACAGCCTGATTCTTTCTCACGGTACGGCTGAAGAGATAAAGCGGATCATCGCTGAATATAGCGCTGGAATACCGGCGGGCGGGGGCGGCGATGAATGTGGCTTATGACAATGTATCACCAATCAGGCCCGAACTCCGGGCCGTGGAGCAACGTGTGGCAGACACAGACGACGGATATACGCGTCTGGCAAACGAGCTGTACGAAGAGCTGATAGGGGCCAACCTGACCAAGAACCAGGCGAAGGTTGCGCATGCTGTTTGCCGGAAAACATACGGCTTCAACAAAAAGATGGATCGCATTGCTGACAGCCAGATAAGCCAGCTCACCAGACTGCCGCGGCAAAAGGTGAACAAGGCGAAAAACGAGCTTATTCAGATGGGTGTTTTGGTCCGGGAAGGCATGCTAATCGGGCCTAATAAGAACCTCGCTGAATGGCAAATTCCAGAGTGTCACCAAGATGGTGTCACTGTCACCAAAACAGTGACAAAAAGTGTCACCAAAACGGTGACAGGGTTGTCACCAAAACAGGGACACACAAAAGACACTATTACAAAAGACAAAAAAGACATTAAACATACGTCCGAGAATTCTGGCGAATCCTCTGACGAGCGTCTGAAAAGTCTTCCTGTTGTCCGGCCTGATGCAGCGGTTCATTCACCGAAGGGCGACAAGTGGGGAACCGCTGATGACCTTCTGGCCGCTCAGTGGTTATTCAGCCGGGTTCAGGTGATCACCCCGACAGCCCAGCAACCCAACTGGCCCGCCTGGGCAAATGACATTCGCCTGATGCGCGATTCCCTGAAGGTCAGCCACCGGGAAATCTGCGAAGTATTCACCTGGGCGAACGGCAATCAGTTCTGGCAGACCAACATCCTCAGCCCTTCGAAGCTGCGAAAGCAGTGGGCGACCCTTAAAGCGCAGATGAGCCAGCCGGCTCGCAACGCGCCATCCAGTTCACAGCAGATTCCACACTGGAACGACCGCAGAGAGTGGGAGGAAAATTTCATATGAGAAACCTCGTAGCCGCAATAAATAACCGCGACAGCAGCACGCTGGCCCGCATGGCTGGTGACGGCCCGCAGCCAGTGGACCGTGGCGTTAACGAAACCGTTGAGCGCCTGGTCGACATGCTGTTCATGAGCCTCAAGCAGGTTTTTCCCGCATCGGTCAGCACGGCGCTGAAAGACCCGCGAGACGAAGCCTCAGCCAAGCGTCAGTGGATCGCCGCCTTCGCCGAAAACGACATCAGCACGAAGCAGCAGCTGTCGGCCGGCATGAAGCACGCCCGCGCCAGTGCCTCGCCGTTCTGGCCGTCGCCTGGACAATTTATCGAGTGGTGCAAGAAAGGCGAACTCCGATCCGCTGGTCTGCCGGACGAAGATGGCCTGTATGACATGGTGATGAAGTACTCCGCCCGCCGCGGTCTGATAGACAGCCCTGAGGCGTATCCGTGGGAAAGCAACGCGGCATACTGGATGGTCACCGGCCTGTACAGCACCATGCGCGCCAACAACCTCACCGAGCCTGAGTTGCGAGCAAAATGCCGCGCCGAGCTTCGCAAAATGGCATCTCGCATCGAGTCGGGCGAAGAAATTCCGCCACCGCGCGCGCAGCTGGAAAAGCTCTACATGCCAACAGCCAGTGAAAAGGCCCTGGACAACGTTGCCCGTCTGAAGGCTCTGGTCAGGAAAGGGAGGTAATCATGAGCGAAAACATCAGAAGCAGCTTCGAGCGTTTTTATCACAGCGTTCACGGCGACAAGCACAGCATGACCCGGTCGCACCTCGGCTATCAGGATGAGACTGTCGATCGCGCGTTTTTCTTCTGGCTGGCCGGACGGGAAGGAGTAAGGGCATGACGCAGGTAACACAGCTGATTATCCGACCTTCGCAGGACCAGACGCGCAACCTGGTGCTGGCGATCATCGACGTCGCCCGGAAACAACCGGCATCGCAGGACACGCTGACGCATATCCGCACGCTGGCCACAGAAGCTGTTGACCTGATGGGCAGCCAGTCACCTGATGATGCGGCGCCAGCCAGGAGCAGCAAGCAAGTCACCATCTCAAAGCGGGACTACCGGCAGATCTGCAACGCCTACATCAACGCCGTGAACGCCCAGCAGCAGCTTCTCATGGTTCATCGGGGTGACAAACCGTTTTCAGATGCAGCCGTAGGGCGCCTGGAAGATGCGTTTCACGTAATTATTCAGCAACTCAAGGAGGTTGTTGATGGAGATACCGAAGGACGGCATACGGCTTCATAGGTCGAACTTCAACGCCATTGGGCAGCAAATCCTCCCCATGCTCGACTCTGGCGAAACCTACCGGCTGATCATCAGGCCGTGGCGCGAGAAGCGCAGCCTCAACCAGAACGCCTTATCCCACATGTGGTACAGCGAAATCAGCGACTGGCTCATCCGGCGCGGCAAAGACTTTGCCTCTCCTGAGTGGGTGAAAGACGCGATGAAGCACACCTATCTCGGCTACGTAGAGCGCGAGATGGTCGATGTGGTGACAGGGGAAACGACAGTGATCCGTTCGCTACGGCATACCTCAGACCTCGACACCGGCGACATGCATTTCTACCTCACTCAGGTGGAAGGCTGGGCGCTGAGCCTTGGCTGCAAACTGACGGTGCCGGCCGACAGCGAATACATGAATCTGAAGGAAAAACAAAATGGGTAAAGCCATTGTTCAAACCATTCCCGAACTTCTCGTTGAGACGCGAGGGAACATGGCAGCAGTTGGCCGCATGACAGGCATCGCCCGTCAGACGGTGAAGTGTTACGCGCGCGACGTTGATGGAAAAAAACATGCGATCGTCAACGGCGTTCTGATGGTCGCGCAGGGGAATCGTGGTCCGAGAAAAAAGGGAGAGTCTGATGCAAAAGACCTGGTTCACTCATGATCCGGTAGATACCGACACCGCCAACGAACTCCTTTCACGCTACGCCGCCCGCAACATTCAGACCCAAAAGACACTCGCCACCGATCCCCGCCTCTGGCTGATCAGCGCGCTGCTGCCTGAGGGAAACCGCGAACCACGGAGAGATACGACCTATGAACACAAATGCTGGGCGTAAGCGCTGCTGCAAATGCCTTACCGTTCTCACCAGTGAGGACAAACACCGGTTCGGGATCAACTGTGAAATCTGCGAAGAAGACGCCTGGTATTACGAGCACTTCGACTATGTCCCGTTCCGCGCCATCTGGCGATACGTCTGCTATCAGTTGCGCTGGCTGCGGTTCGGCATTGCCGCTGGAGTGGTTATATGCATGCGCCCGCTGCTGCGCCGCCTGGATGCAAGACGACAACTTCAGAATGCACGGAGGGGCGATGAGGAAGATACGACGACGCTGTAAAAACCCTGACTGTCGCGAATGGTTTAATCCTTCCTTTCAAAATCAGCAGTGGTGCAGCGCAGAATGTGGGACCGTAATTGCACTGGCTAAGCGGGAGAAGGACCGGCAGAAAGCGAAACTGGAAGCAGAACGACGACGACGAGAAGAGACCCAGCAGGAAAAGCGCCACACCAAAATCCGCAAGTTAGCAGTACAGCCCCTCAGTTACTTCCATAAGCAAACCCAGACAGCCTTCAGCGCATACATCCGCACCCGCGACGCCGGGCAGCCCTGTATCAGTTGTGGCCGCAACACGGGCGCGAAAATGAATGCCGGTCATTTCCGAACGGTGGGAGCCAGCAAAGAAACCCGCTACGACGAAACAAACTGTCACCTCCAGTGTGAGCACTGCAACTCGTACCTGTCCGGCAATATCGGCGAGTACAAGCCGCGACTCATAGCCAAAATTGGCCTGGCTGCATTCGATCGCCTGATGGGGCCCCACGAGCTGAAGAAGTGGACGCGGGAAGAGTTGCAGGAGCTGGCGGCGCACTACCGGCAGAAAACCAGAGAGCTGATTAAGCAGAGGAGCGAAGCAGCATGAGCCTTGAAGCAACCATAAAATATCACTTCCCGAAGGGCCAGAACTTCAGCGGCACAGCGCCTCAGACCTCGCCCGACGCGATGACGGGCACCGACTATGTAGCTGCTATGGGCATGACTCAAAGCCGCGCGCCGCTGGGTTACGCTGCATTCATGGGGAAGGTAGGAGTAAGCGAGAACGACGCCCGACGCGCCGTATCCCTGTTAACTGATTTTGCACTACACACCTGCGATCGGGTTGCCGCCCTTCGCAAGCTTGAAACTGATATTAAACCAGCTGTGATGCAAGTGCTCGCAACTTACGCCTACCTCGATTACTGCCGCAGCGCCGCCAGCGTTAAGCCGTGCGAGTGCTGCAACGCCTCCGGCTTTATCGCCGCTGAAGTCGTTACGATGAAGTCGATGCTGTCTGGCGCCGGCCGCCGCGAAGTGCGTGAGCAGGTCCGGGTGCGCTGTAAAACATGTGCAGGCAAAGGAGTCGTATCGTCGGCGTGCCGGGACTGTAACGGCCGAGGGCGCGCAGTGATGCGCAAAGAGTCAGAACGGCAGGGCGTACCGGTCATGGGCGACTGTAAGCAATGTAGCGGAAGAGGGTTTGAACGAATTCCTTCAACCGCAGCATATCGCGTTATCAGCAGCATCACTGATTCAATCAGCATGGCTACGTGGGAGAAGAGCGGCAAGCAGTTTTATGAAACGCTGATTGGCAAGCTGGAGACAGAAGAGTCATGGGCAAATGCGGCACTGAATAAGGTGACCGCTTAGAGCTAAATAAAATAGCCTGTTATTTTATCGCAGGCTATTTACTTTTCCGGAAGTCAGGGATATGATTTCCAACAGTGAAAGCTACGTCTTGTTGTTGAGCGGCAACAAACAAAAGCCCTGCGGTTAACCCCGTGGGGCTTTTTTATTGCTCCACACATAAGCCGCTATATGGAGACCCAGCTCCACATATAAGCGAGAAGCTCCACGCATAACCAAATTACAAGAGGTCGCCTATGAGCGGCCTTTTTCTGTTTAGCGACCTCCCGAATCCAAATCGTATTTCCCTGGCCGTGTGGGGAGGATCGCTCTTTTCTTCTGACTACCGACAGCACCTGCCAATTAATGGAGGTGAGGATGAAACGTATGCCGGACAAAGACGTTGGGTTTTGGGCCAGCCTGATTGCCTGGCTTTATGCCCACAAAAACGAATCCGGTTATGCGGGACTGGCCGGAGTGATGGCGATTTTACGGGCTTCGTGGATTGGTAAAGACACATGGCCCCGGCGCTTACTGGATGCGGCCATGTGCAGCGTCTTCGCATTTTTTCTCCAGCCGACACTACAGGTGATTGGCTCAGTCTTTAACTGGAACTTCAGCGACGACACCACGCGTGTAGTAGCGGTGTTCCTCGGCTTTCTCGGCGTGGACTGGCTTTCATCAAAGCTGCGCAGGCTGATAGATAAGCGCTTAGGGGATACCAATGCTGACACCCAATGATTTTCAGCGCGCCACTGGCGTTTCTAACGCTCTGCGTGACGCATGGTTCCCGCATATAGCGGCAGCCATGGCAGCGTTCGGCATTACAACGCCGCTGAGACAGGCTCATTTCCTCGCGCAGATCGGCCATGAGTCGGCAGGTTTCACGAAAGTAGAAGAGGGACTGAACTACAGCGAGTCCGCGCTGCTGGCAACCTTCAAACGGCGGATAACTCCCCAGCAGGCTAAAGCCTATGGACGCAATGAGGCGCACCCGGCAAACCAGAAGATGATCGCCAACATCGTTTACGCCAACCGTAACGGCAATGGCGATGTGAGTTCTGGTGACGGCTACCGCTATCGAGGGCGTGGATTAATCCAGATTACCGGCAAAGCTAATTACGCGGCGCTGGTGAAGCAATTGGATGTGGATATTGTTGCTAACCCCGACCTGCTCGCAGAGAAGAGGCTTGCAGCTATGTCGGCTGGCGCCTGGTGGAAGAATCACGGATTAAACGAGCTGGCTGACCAAGATGATGTTACCCGCATCACCCGGGTCATTAACGGTGGAACTAACGGTCTGGACGACAGGAAATCCCGCTTAACCAATGTTAAGGGGATTCTATGCTCAACGTAATCAGCTTCATCCGAAATTACTCTCATCTCATCATCATCGGCCTTATCTGCATCTGCCTGTGGGGACTTAATGCCCGCAATTCGCAGCTGAGCGCCACTAACGACCGGCTTGAAAAGCTTTCGAACAGCAAAGACGAACAGATTAACGATCTGCGCTCGAAGAATGACGATCTGGCTGGCAGCGTGAACGACCTGGTGAAAGCGGTGAATCAGCAAAACTCCGTGATGAGCCAGGTAGCCGAACAGCGCGCCGTGACAGCGCAGCAGAACCGGAAGCTCCAGAATGAAATTAAGCGTTACCTCGCGGCGGACAAATGTGCTGTTGCTCCTGTTCCCCCTGATGCTGTTGACCGGCTGCGCGATGCAGCAAAAACCGCTGGTGGAGTACCGGACAGTAAAGCAGCCCCGGCTAAGTCTCCCAGCGGAGCTGACAACGCCAATTAACGTTCCCACCGTGCCTGAGCCAATGAGCTTCGGAGACAGCGTTGCCCTAAATGCAGAGCTTTACAGCACAATCGAACAGTGCAACATCGATAGGGCTGCAATAAGAAAAATCATGCACATCTATTGAATTTGATGAATATTAAAATTTATGTTGATTTCTAAACTGAAAATATTTCAGTCTGAGCCCTGATTCCTAGAAAAGGGCGAAACGATGGAAGTCATTAAACAACTTGAATTGGCTGCATGGGCGATTTTCATAGTTGGAGCAATTTTTGTAGGCAAAATTTGGATTAAGAGCTCTATAGAGCAGGCTATAAAGCACGAAAGAGATGTTTGGCTAGAGAAGATTAAACAAGCGCATATAGTCACTCTTGAAAAGGATAAGAGAAATCATGACATAAGGATGAAGTCCGCTTTGTTGGCTGAACTTATGGCTGAGTGGATAAGCATTCCGCAAGACAGAAAAAGGCTTAGGCAATTGACTAATGAAGCTTTTTTATGGCTCCCTGAAGAGTTGGCTCAAGAGTTATCAAAAATTCTTACTCACGACCCAAGAGGGATTGGCTATCGTGACTTCATGAAGAAGGTCAGGAGCCATTTATTAGGTAAAGATGATGGTTTGAAAGCCAATGACATCATCACTTTTGATTTGACCAAGCATGAACTAGCGGAAATTGCTATCAAAGAACTTAATGCTCGTATGCGTGTTAATTTTCCGGAAGAAGAGCCTGGCACACCTTTAAACGCAGGGAGCGGTGTTGTTGAATAAGCAATGTTATATTTTTTAGAATTTATGTGAAACCGTTATCACGCATGCTGAAATATAACGAACCTCCTTCGGGAGGTTTTTTTGGAGCAATCATGAAAGACACCTACCGCATCACCGTTACCACCAAATCCGGCGAAACGCATGCTGGCCTGTGATTAACCGGTCACAACCTGAAGTCGTAAACGGCTTTATCGGCTCTGCTCAGGAAGATGGCGCCCGGGTATACCTTGCGCCTGATGACGTGCTCAAGATGGAGTACGTGCCTGAACTTACCGATTAATAGAAATAAGTTTGCCCGCAGTTACAGAGCGGATAATCGCTTCAAAAAAATCACTTCCAATTTCCGTATGGAAGAAGTCCAAAGATTCAACATCACTTGGGTGACCAAGGTATAGGGCACCTTCAGTACTGATGTAAACTTTTAAAATGGAAACGTCATTCTTTTCGTTTTTCTTGTAAAATTCGATTTCCAGCAAAGGGGACTTGTCAAGAAATACAATTCTGTTTCGAGTCAGTAATGTAAGACCGGTTCCGTCGAGAGTGATTGTGAATTCAGGCGCATCTTTAACAATAACGTGCCCTTGATAAACTCGAGACTGCCTTGCTTTATTAGAAATCTCTCTCCAGAAGTCTTCAAACCGGCCTATAAGTTCTTCTTTGTGGTGACGCATAGCGGAAAGATATTCACCGAGACTAATCCCAGACATAGCTTCTCCTCATAACAGGATTAATAATGGCACTCACCGACAAACAAGAGATGTTCTGTCGCGAGTACCTCATCGATTTGAACGCCACGCAAGCGGCCATTCGGGCGGGGTACAGCGAAAAGACTGCAAACCGTACCGGGTCCGAAAACCTGTCAAAACCTGACATTGCGCAACGCATCATTGACCTTAAATCAGAGCGCAACGAAAGGGTAGAGGTAAACGCAGATTACGTACTGCGCCGCTTGGTTGAGATTGACGAAATGGACGTGCTCGACATTTTGAAGGATGACGGTGGTCTTAAAATGGTCCACGAGTGGCCAAAGGTCTGGCGAACAACGCTAAGTGGCCTGGATATTCTCACTACCGTTACAAACTTCGATGAAACGACCATGGAGAATATCCTCAAGAAGATTAAGTGGCCGGATAAGGTTAAAAACCTTGAGCTCCTCGGAAAGCACATCAGCGTGATGGCCTTTAAAGAGCAGGCGGCACATGAGCACACAGGCAAGAACGGCGGGCCGATTGAAGTGGCCACGCTGACGAAAGACGAATACAAGGCTGCCCGGCGGGAGATGCTGGAGGATGACGACTGCTGAGCAAAAGAATTACGCGCGACGCTTAGAGTGTGAGGAGGACGGGCTTTACTTCTCCCGCTATTTCTTCAAGCAGCGCACCGGCGGCAAGATGATTGTTGCACCTCATCACAGGGTCATACAGCAGACGCTGGACCGCGTGATAGACGGCGAGATAAAACGGCTGATCATCAACGTTCCGCCTGGTTACACCAAAACCGAACTGGCAACCATCAACATGATGGGCCGAGGGCTGGCACTGAACAGCCGCGCCCGCTTCATGCACCTGTCCTATTCGCATAACCTCGCGCTGCTGAACTCCTCAACCGCCCGCACCATGATCAAGTCGCAGGCTTATCAGGCGATGTGGCCCATGGAGTTGCGCGACGATGCCGACAGCAAGGCGATGTGGTGGAATGAGCACGGCGGCGGCGTTTACGCTTCGTCAGCTGCTGGTCAGGTAACCGGCTTTCGTGCCGGGCATATGGAGCCAGGCTGGCAGGGCGCGCTGCTGATTGATGATCCGGTTAAACCTGACGATGCCTACAGCGAAACAGTTCGCGGCGGAGTAAACAACCGGTTTAACGAAACCATCAAATCACGTCTGGCCGTTGAAACGACGCCGATGATCGTGATTATGCAGCGCATCCACTATCACGACCTGAGCGGCTATCTGCTGCGCGGTGGCAGCGGTGAGATGTGGCATCACCTGAATCTGCCGGTCATCATCGATAACAGTCTGTCTTACGCTGAGCAGTACCCGGATAACACCAACGCTATACCGATTGAGCACGGCCTGCCGGATGGCTGGCTGTGGCCGTTCAAGCATAACGAATCGCACCGTGTCTCGCTGTTCTCTCATCGGCGCACCGCTGAAGCTCAGTACATGCAGAATCCTAAGCGCTTCAACGCAGAGGGCGCGCTGTGGGACGAGGAGATGATCAGCGCTGCGCATGAGATGCGTATCACCAAAGAGCTGACGCGTACCGTGGTTGCGGTCGATCCGCAGGCTACGAACAGTGAAGAGAGCGACGAGTCAGGCATTGTGGTTGCCAGCGTATATGGTAACGGCGATGAGAGGCAGTACAGCACTGATGCTGATTACAGCGGCAAGTATTCCCCTAATGGCTGGGCAACGCGCGCAATGCAGGCTTATCACGATCATAAGGCTGACGCAATCGTGATTGAAACCAACCAGGGCGGCGATATGGCTGAAGATACGCTGGTGAACGCCGGTTTTACCGGCAGGATCATCCGCGTGCACGCCAGTAAGGGAAAATATGCGCGAGCTGAACCTATATCAGCCCTCTATGCGCAGGGCCGCGTAGCACATCGCGGCAGCCTTTACACGCTGGAAAATCAGCTGATGGAATATGTGCCAACCACCGCAAAGAAATCACCCGACAGGCTGGACGCAATGGTCTATGCCCTGACTGAATTAAGAGAGCCGCAGATCACTGGCATGTTGGTGCGTAAGCGCTGACGGAGGACAACGTGACACCAGATAAATTGAATGCGCTGTCCGTGGCAATTAACAGCCTGGCGGAGGGGCGCTCTCGTGCATTGTACAGGCAGTATGTTGGCAAATCGGGCAATACCAAGCGCCAGCGCATCTATCAGGAGTTTGGCTACCCGAACCATCTAACCTTCGACGACTTCTATAACGCCTATGAGCGTAACGCTATTGCCGGCGCCGCAGTTAAACGAATGGCCGATGGCTGCTGGGAAGATTACCCAGAGGTGTTTGAGGGAGAGAAGTCGAAGGATGCCGAAGCCGAGTCTGAATGGGACAAAAAGCTGAAGCGACTGCTAAAACGTTGCTGGAAGCAAATTAAGGATGCCGATCGTCGTAACATGGTTGGCCGGTATTCAGCGCTGCTAATCCAGCTGCGCGATAGCGGGCGATGGAGTGAACCGGCCAATAAAACAGTTATTGGCAGAACGGCAGATAAGGCTCTGGTTAAGCTGATCCCGGTATGGGAATCGCAACTGGATGTCAGCGAGTGGGATACCGACCCCGACAGCGAGACCTTCGGGCAGCCGAAAATGTACAACTTCACCGAGCTTCCGGTTGAAGGGCAGCAGGGCGGCGCACCGGCGCGACAGATTAGCATCCATCCTGATCGCGTGATTATCCTCGCTGAAGGTGCTGATGATGGTCTGCTGACCTCTGGCGTTCCTCTCCTGCGCCCCGGATACAACAAGCTGCTGGACATTGAGAAGGTATCAGGCGGCAGCTCTGAGGGATTCCTGAAGAATGCCAGCCGGCAGCTTAACTTCGCTTTCAGTGAGAAAACCGACTTCCGCGCGCTGGCAGCAGCCCTTGGCGTTGCGGATGGCGATCTTGCGGACGCGCTTAATGAACAGGTAGTCCGTCTTAACCAGAGTACTGACGCCGCAACGTTCATGCAGGCCGGTTCGGCCGAAGTGCTGTCAGTGGCCGCTGCCGATCCGGAGCCCACCTGGCGCACTTCGCTCAGCGAATTCTGCGCAACGATACCGATGCCGGTAAAGATACTCATTGGGCAGGTGACGGGTGAACGTGCATCCTCTGAGGATATGAAGGACTGGGCGCGAACCCGCATGTCTCGCCGCAACGGCTTCTTGTCCGATGTGATTGAAACGCTGGTGCGCCGATTCTGGATCATCGGGCTGATTGCCCCCGCGGCCAATGAAGAAATCACCGTCTCATGGTCTGATCTGCTGGCTCCTTCGCAGGCCGACAGAATCGACAACATGGCGAAAATGTCTGATGTCGCCCAGAAAACGCAGCAGGCATTCGGCCGTTCCGCAGTGAAAGAGAACGAGATTCGCGCAGTTGGTGAGCTGCAAACGCTCCCTGAGTATGAGCCTCAGCAACCGCCCGATCCGAACAAAGCGCCCACAGGTAAGGACCCGCTGACTGATGACGAAAAAACAGCTGATCCGAACGCCGGTAATTCCCCGCAATAAAGCAGACCCGACCCAGTCCGCCCGTCCGGTTAACCGGATGTTTCGCGACATTGATGGGCGCTACTACCGCATCAAGGTGGCGCTTAAGCAGCTCTTCGATGAGAGACTAACCGGGCATGAGCGAGCCAGTAACCAGCAATCGCATGCGGTGCAGGGAAATGTCATCTACCAAGTGAATGCCGGGGCATATATCTACGACATGACGGCTACGCAACTGGCTGACCTGCTTCAGCGCGTGCAGATCATTCTGGATGATGCATTGCTGGAGGGAGGAAGCAACAACCTCTGGGCGCTGAGCTACGTGGCTGATGAGTATGAGCGCGGCACACATCAGGCATTCACTAACCTGTCTGTTCAGTCGCCGATATATGAGCAGCAAACCACACTGGCGCAGCTGCTGAGCAGCCCGGCATACCAGAATCAGGTCGCGGCGGCTTACGTTTCCACTTACAGCGACTGGCGACTAGAGTCGGACAGGGCGCGCGGTGATCTGGCTAATGTGATTTCCGACGCGGTAGGGCGAGGGATTAACCCGCGCGAGACAGCACGGATTATCAGTCAGCGGCTGGATGTCTCGATGGTCCGAGCCAAAAACATGGCGCAGACAGAGCAGGTGGGCGCTTTGCGGAAAGCCCAGTGGCTCGAAACCGACTGGGCACGTGAGAGGCTCGGGCTCAATACGGCTGTAATGTGGCTGTCGGCGCTTAAGCCAACAACGCGATCGTGGCACGCAGACCGGCATGGCAAGACTTACACCACCGAAGAGGTTGAGGCCTTCTACGTTGAGAATGGCAACCGCTACCACTGTTACTGTGGCAACGTGCCAGTGATTCTTGGTGATGACGGCAAAATGGTTAATGAAGGTTTGGCTGCAAGACTTAAGGAAGAGCGTAAAGATTGGGTGAATTCTGTCGATAGATATAAATCAATCACAGGATAATTGGGGTCAGTAATGGATTCAGAAATCTCAGGTGTTAAAATAAAAAAGGTCTCTTTTGATTGGAAAGAGATAAATAAGACAGAAATTTCAAGTTGTTACAGGGTTAGCTGTAAGATTACCACTGAGAATGGGTTAGAGGTTGAAGGTAGCCATTTTTATACATGGTATAAACCAGGCGCAAATTTCCTTGGCCCATTTAACTATGGAAGTGCAGAGATTAATGCTGAGCATGAAGCCTTTAAATTAGCTTTCTCTAGGGTTCAGGAAATACTTTCAGTACAAATTATACCTCGCCAAAACAACGGATATTAATCAAAAACCATGAATTGAGGTCGCTGAGGCGGCCTTTTTTAATGCCTTGAATCCATCAATGAGGACCCAGCATGAAACGCAATCGCGTTAACGTGCTGACCGTCGTCAACTCCGCTTCAAACATTACTACCGAAACCATCGACAGCAAGCCACATATCGTGGTTCGCGGCATCACGCCCGTTGTCGACGATATCGTGATGAACCGGAAGTTGTACCCGGCAGCAGAAATTGAGAAGGCGTTTAACACGCTGGAGCGCAACCCGATGCCGCTGGGACACCCCAAGGTTGACGGCAAGCATGTCTCGGCGCGCGATGTTCGCGCAGTCAACAACTACCATGTTGGCGCCTGGCTTCAGAACGTCAGCCATGCAGACGGCAAAGTGACGGGTGACATGTATGTTGACCGCCGCTATGCCGAATCCAGCGAGAAGGGTAAGCGCCTTATTAACCGCTTGGATGAAATGGCAGCCGGCACCAACTCCGACCCAATCCATATCTCTACCGGCCTGCTTTATTCCGGCATCGCCGCTAACGGCGAGTCGAAGGGCAAAAAGTACAACGAGATCGCCACCAACATGATGTTCGACCATGTTGCGGTGCTTCTCGATGAGCCGGGCGCAGGAACGCCAGATGAAGGCGTTGGCATCTTTGTTAACTCTGAGGGCGAAGAGCAAGAGTTAGAAGTGGTCAACCTAGCAGAATCCGAGACGCCCGATCCGGCTTTACCGCAGGACCCCGCACTTAAAACACTTCTCAACCAGCTAAAGGCGTTTTTCAGCGCCAACAGCAATTCCGTCAAAGAGGAAGCAAACCCGATGAAAGAACTCATCACCAATGCGCTGAAAGCGAAAGGTATCAACGTTGAAGGTAAGTCTGATGCTGAGCTGATGGACGCTTACAACCAGATGGCAGCTGATGACGCTAAGGCAAAAGCCGAAGCCGAAGAAAAAGCCAAGAAAGAGAAGGAAGAGGCAGACAAAAAGGCCAAAGAGACGGCAACGAACAGTGAGCAGGCTCCAGCGTGGTTCAAGCCGTTTGCCGACAAACTGACCACCATTGAAAGCGGCCTGGCGGTTAACGCCGACAAAGAAAAGGGCGAAAAGCGCAATGCCGTGAAAGCCAAGTTTGGCCTGGACGATCTGGCCGTCAACGCCCTTGATGGTGCAGCACTGGATGGCCTGTATGCCCAGTGCCAGACCACTACCAGCCTCAACGGATCTTTCCGTCAGGTCAACTCTAACCAGTCCCTCAGCGAAATGCCGGAGTAAAAAATGGCGAAAGATGGAAAGCATGTAATTCACGCTGGTGGCGTGTTCCCTAATCCGCTGCTTAACCGTGAAGGCGCAGCAGCTGCTGCAACAAAACCCGGCACCATCGGCTTCTTCGATGCGGGCAAATTTACAGCGTCAGCAGACGGCAACGAAGAAGCCATTCTGTATGTCGCTAACTATGACTATCTCCGCTGCCTGACTGTCGATGACAGCATTCCGGCAGGTGAGCTGGTTGTGGGCATCCAGCCAATGCCGGGCATGTTCCTGAACGTGCGCGCCGCTGCCGGCACCTACAAAAAGGGTCAGCCTCTCTCTGTTGCAAACGGCCAGGTCAAGGCGCAGGCCGATGGCGAAGCTATTCGCTGCTTTGTAGAAGAAGACAAGGCCTATACCACTGCTGCAGGTGACCTGCTGCGTGTCGTGATCAAGTAAGGAGCACCTGAATGTTTGTATTTTCCCGTTCCATTGGCGAGCGCACTGGCAACCTTGAGGTTAACCAGGCACAGTTCGCCGAATTGCAGATGGCGCGCAATGAAGGTGCTCAGGCTGCCGCCGACTTCCTCGGTCGTGTACGCGGTATCCGTGAAGATGCCGGTCGCCTGAATGCGGTCAACGCAGTTGATGACATCCGCCGCCTTTACCGCGCGTTTGATACCACCGTACTGGCGCAGTTCGAGCCCAACACGCAGTTCACTCTGCTGAACGACCTGATGCCGCTGTCGCGCTCTGTGCGCATCGAACAGTCTCGCTACGACTATGCGCGCACCGGCGGCCGTGGCTGGGCGCACACATCCATGAGCGGCCAGATTGGCGCGGCTCTCGATGCGAAGTCTTACACCTTCGACGGCACCATGGTCCCTATCCACGATTCAGGCTTTAAGTTCACCTGGCGTGACCCGATCTTCAACAGCCCGTCAGCACTTCAGTCTCAGGCTGATGCGCAGCGCGGTTCTGTTGAGGACGTGCAGCGTCAGTACGTTGACTACATGTTCAACGGGTTCCGCGACTCTGAAGGCAACTTCGTTAAGTTTGACGGCCTGACCTGGAAAGGCCTGAAGGCTGACGAGCGCGTTGCTCAGGTAACTCTGACCTTCAACTTCGCAACCAGTACTGATCCGGTTGCATTGCGCACTAACGCCATCGCGCTGCGTGATGTGGTTCGCGTAACCAACAGTCAGTATGCGCCGCAGACCTGGTATGTCTCGGCTGAGATCATGTCGAACCTCGAGCGTTATTTCGACGTGAACGTTACCCGCACCGTACTGGAAGAGCTGCTGAAGCTGTCCGGTATCGCCGCCATCAAAGAAGATGCGCAGCTGTCCGGCAACGAAATCCTGATCGTCCCGCTGACCGCAGGCGTTATCGCGCCGATCGTTGGTCAGGCGATTGGCACCGTTGCCGACCCGCGCCAGTTCTACAACAGCGATTACGTATGGCGCACCTGGGGTGCGATGGGCCTGATGGTCAAGCAGGACATCAACAACAAGTTCTCCGTCATCCACGCCTCTTAAGGAGCAACCAATGGCACTAGTGAAAATCCTGAGCTCTAACCTTTTCGCCGGTGCCGGTTTCCAGAAACTGGAGGCCGGTAAGGTTTATGACGTTGATAAAGCGATCGCTGAAAAGTGGGTTGCGGACGGTAAAGCCGAAGCATCCAAAGAAAAGGGTGAGGCGCTTCAGTTCGAAGTAGCAACTCCTTCTGCGCCTGTCTCGGCTGATACCTCAGCTCTGCAGACGCAGCTCAATGACGCGCTGGAGCAGCTGAAGCAGGCTCAGTCCGATGCTGACACCAAAGACAAAGAGCACGCCGAAACGCTGGAGCAGCTGAAGCAAGCCCACGCTGAAGAGCTGCAGGCGGTAACTAAACGCGCTGAAGAAGCGGAAGCGGCGCTGGCAGAAGCAACCAAGAAGGCGAAATAGCCATGGCAGCCCAAATCACGCTTAATGACGTAAAGCCGCTGATAGCTGAGCTGGGCTTCACGGTTCCTGACGCAGTGCTTCAGTTGCTGATCGAGCAGGTCAGTGCAGCCTCTGCCTGTATGGACGGGGCGGGCTACTCCGAAAGCCTGCAAAAGCTGTTGCTCATCTATGCAGCCGCGCGACTGGCCGCCCTGTCCGGCGCCCGAAAAATCTCCTCAGAGTCTGCTCCATCTGGCGCGTCACGGTCTTTTACATATGATTCGGCCGGTACAGATTACCTGTACACCCAGATCCTCGACTGGGATAAAAACGGCTGCCTGTCCGGGCTTCCTCTTTCAGGAGTAAAGGTTGGGCTATTCATGGTTGTAGGAGGCTGCTGATGTCATGGATTCCTGTGGCGCATCGGCTGCCCAAGCCTTTTAACCGCGTCTGGCTGAAAACCTCATGCGGTCGGCAGACAACTGGCTACGTGAAAAGCAGCGGTGAGTGGGTGATTAACTGTCCGCGCATCGCCGCCGAGAAGCCCACCGTGACGAGCTGGAGGGAGTAATCCATGTCAGAGTTAGCGCGCTGGTCATACACCGGCAAAGCGACGTTCTGGAAGCGCCTGGCTGGGCAGAATGAGATGGGCGATCCGCTGGGCTTCGCTGAGCCTGTGGTGATTGACTGCGGCTATCTGGGTGGCCTGAGTAAGCGCCTGGGAAGCATCGGATCGGAGCGTGTCGTAAAAAATACGGTCTGGACCGAGTTCGCTGGCGCAGACACTGGAGATTACATCCTGATCGGTGTCTCTTCTGAGCTGAATCCGTTGAAGGCCGGCGCTGATGAAGTGATGCAGGCTGTGCGCTTCGAAGATACTTTCGACCGCTTGGCTGATGATTTCGCGATCATTACGGGGGCATAGCATGGGCGTGAAGGTTAAAGGCATTGAGCAGGCGAAGCGCAACCTTGATGCGCTGATTGGCGATATTCAGGGGCGTAAGGCTATCAGGGCACTGCAAAGCGCGCTGATTATCGGCTCGTCTCAGGCATCGCTTTACACGCCGATCGACACGTCGACGCTCATCAACAGCCAGTACCGCGAGCTGAGCGTCAACGGAAGCCGGCTAACCGGCCGGGTGGGTTATTCAGCCAACTACGCGGTTTATGTGCATGACCCGAATATTCCGCAGAACTTCCGACGCGCCACGGCGCAAAAAGAGTTCCTGACAAAGGGCTTCGAAGACTCACGCGAACTCATCGACAGGACGATCAAGAAGGAAATGGCCCTGTGACACCTCCCATGCATACACGGGTGCGCAACCTCTTCGCCAATGCCGGGTTAACTGAAGGCTTCACAATTCAGCAGCTGGTCTGGTCGGACAGCGGAAACCTTTCTGATGCTTTTATCGTGTTTCGCCCTAACGGCGGCTCAGCGGTTCGCAACGGCCTAGGCGCTGAGTATTACGTCATGGTCGATGTGATCGGCGCTAAGGGCGCGAATGGCGCAGCTGATACCGCGGTACAGAACATCATTGACTACGTGCAACAGCACCCCATGGCTGATGAGTGCGTCGGCTACCTCGAAAACCTCGGCGGCATCCCCGCTCCCGTTCTAACAACCGAAGGCCGCCTGGTCTATCGGCTCCAGTTTGTCGCCACATTCGGCGCTTAACTAAACGTCCAAGAGGATAGAAATATGGCAGATTGCCAGAACAGCAACGAACGTTTGTTCGGTGGCGCCGTTGTGCTTGAAGTGGCTGACGGCTGCAGCGATGCGCTCCCGCAAGAGTCAGAGTGGAAAGCGCTCGCCGCCGGCACAAGCAAAGGTTTCGACTTCAGCCCTAACAGCGTCACCAGTGATGCTGATGATGGTAAAGGCTACGTTGAGACGATCGTCACCAACTCGGATTTCACCATCAGCTTTGAAGGTGAAGTGCGTAAGAAAGACAAGCTGGACCAGTACGGTATTGGCCGCTACATCAAGTACTATCACACCGAAATCAGCAACCGTCGCCAGCCCGGCATCTGGGTGCGTCTCGAATATGGTCCGGTAACTTTCATCGGCTATATGAACATCACCGCGCTCAGCTCAGACGGCGGCACAAATGATATCGTGTCGCTTACCACCGAGTTCAAGGTGGGCGATGCCAGCACCATTCAGGTTATCGACACCGATGAGACCGTACCGGCTACCGGCGTAACCGTGACCCCGGCAACAGCAAGCTTAGTTGTTGGCGCTACCCGTCAACTGACCGGCGCCGTGCAGCCGACCGACGCTACCGATCGCACCGGCACCTGGACCACTTCAGATGCATCGAAGGCCACTGTCAGCAGCACCGGTCTCGTCACCGCATTAGCGGCTGGCTCGGCGACGATCACGTTCAAATCCAATGACGGCAACTTTACCGGCACCTGCGCGGTTACTGTTACCGCTTCGTAACCATTCCAAAGGGCTGGTTATCAGCCCTTGCTAATGCTTATGGAGGAAACATGACGCCCCTGAAGGAAATCGGCGAGTGCTTGATCAGTGCCGGAGACAGCGAATACTTCTTCCGGCCATCGCTAATTAACATGACTCGCATTGGTGACCCAGCCGACATCGTGCAGACGCTTTATGATTTGCATAACGATGAAGCCGGCGAAATGGTCAGGCAAGCCATATCAGCTTACGGGACGGTTCCTGAGTGGCTGGCAACGCACCTCACCGCGCCCCAGTACGGGCGCAAAGCAATCATCGCAGCAATGACAGTATTACAGGCCTGTTGTGCTGAAGACGTAGGCTTGCTGGTAGGGGAAATCGTGCCGGGCAAGTCAGGAAAGTGGGCATTCGTGTATCGCAAAGGGAAGATGACTGCTGCAGAGATGATTATCGTCGCTCGCTCCCTCATCGTTCACGGCGTCGTCGGTAAGGCGAAAGTCCGTAAGCTGCAGCGGCATGAAAGCGAGAACGCATCATCTGAGTTCAACGCCTTCGAGTACATTAGTGCCGCCCGCACACACCTCGGCATGAGCCGCGAAGAGGCCGAGCAGCTGACGATGACAGAGTTTCAGATGCTGCTGGCAGCGAAATTCCCAGAACAGAAGGGCTTCACGAAAGAAGAGTATGACTCGGTTCAGGGTGACTTCCTTGAGCGGCAGGCTCGCCGAAGGGCGGAGTGGGAAAGAAAGCAGGAAAAAAGGTTATAAACCCAGCATGGCTGGGCTTATGTGTGCGGTAAGAATTTTACGGCTGCAACGGCAATAGATACCAAGATGCCAATTATCCAGAGAACCTGTTTAGTTGTTCCTTGGGATATCAACTTTGCAACTTCATCTTTGCTCGGCTTCTTGTCTAGCTTTTTATCATACTCGACAAACTTATCAAGTATCACAGTGTTAACGGCCTTGCTGTCGGCGCTACTGTCGATAATCTTATCTAGCTTGGCATTAACAGTAGCGAGAGCCTCCGTAAGGTGCTCTAAGCGTTGCTCTATCTTTGCAATTCTTTCGCTCATCTGTGCTCCAGTCAAAGCGATTTCACTCTTTCCTAGCGTGATTGATAGTGGGGAAACGCTCTCCACACTTGCAATCATAGCCTCAATATCACTTGAGATTTGCGAGGCGAGTAAAGTTAAATACTTTGTGGCCTCAACGCCATCTGGTAACTCTACTGCAAAACCAACCGGAGGCGAAGTAAGGGCAATCTGTAATTTAGTCCGTACTGATGATTGTGCGACTAAACCATTATCCATCTTACATGCCTTTGAGAAGCTTCAATTGATGCTCAATTGCTTTAATGAGTTCTGTTGCCTGTTCTGCAGGGATTGTTACGCTAGCCACCTTAGCTAGCTTGAGGTCTGTCTCTTGATGTTGGAAATCTGGGTCGTCTTGCATTTTTGAAGGCCTGCCGCTATCAAGAGAAAAAAAGGCTCTCAAAAAGAAAAGGTCAAGATATTCTCCGCCGTTTGTTTTATATGCGGCGGCTCCACAGGTCGTGGCGAAGGGAGCAATGCTAGCGGCTGCATCTTTATCATCAAAAATTTTCATGATATGAGTCCATTTATATTATGTTGCCCTTTAGTATCGGATAACTTTAAAAATTCTTTAGCTTTTTAAAGAGAGGTCTTTGTAGCTTTTTTATCAAGACGAGCATACTAACCTGGTATTTCGCATCAAACATCCTGACAGATGATCAGTACCTACGGTTCTGGGCTTATACCCTAAGCTTCAGAATGGGCGCTACGTCACTATGTTTGTTTAGCATTCCCCTGCGTTCTTATCGTGATAGCATCTTTTGAGGATCAGCGAAGGAGAGCGTTATGAAATATCGGATCGAACTGGAATATGCACCATACCCCTTAGATAAACTGTGGCTTGATGTTACGTTGACCGACAGCAAGATTATCGATGTGACTGGAGAACGCTTTGGTTTTGGTGGGGTATACAGCTCAAGAGATGCAAGAGAATACAAATTCTCTTTGTATGAAAGCACTGAGGCTATAGCCGGGCTAGATTGGGTCGACGGCGAGTTTGCAGCAGGTGAATTGCATATTCTCAAGCAGCGTCTGGCAGTTGGGAGCAGTCACCTTTTCAAAGATGCTGGTGAGAGCTACCACTATAAAATTAAAAAAATCATCCCGTTCACGTAACCCGCTAAGGCGGGTTTTGCACCATCTTGCGGCCACTCCATGCTAGGATTTATCCCACTGTTACTTTTGGGGATAGGGATATGAAGAAACTGATTTTGGGTGCAGTAGTTGCTGTGTTGCTTTCTGGTTGTGTAACTGAGCCAAAAAACAAAAATGAGAAAGTGGGCGATTTGGTCTTCATTTACAACCAAACTAATGCCGAACTTGCGCGAAAAGATGCGGATGTCATGTGCGGCGGAAAAGCATATCGCATAAGCACAATTGGGCATGGTTATAGCGGCAAGCCTGGAAGCATTAGAATTCCATTTACATGCACCCAAAAATCAGCTCTTGAGCATGGTAGCAGTGAGGCAAAAGAAGAACTGAGAAAGGATGACGTTAAACAAGAGATGCAGAGAATTGCCAGCATCCCTTGGGACGGAAATGAAGCTAAGCGATTCTTCTTGCAAGAAAGGCATCTCTTCATGCTTTCTTCTTGCGGATGGGCAGGGAGTGTTGGCTTCTCAACGGGAAGCAAGCCATTAGTTTTGTTAGGTGATTCTTACTATCCAGGTGAGGAGTCTGAGTTCAAAAATGGCGAATACTCAATTACCTTTAACAATCGCTCGATGAAAGTGGCTTACAGCCCGCAAAAAGTGAAGGCCTACATTTCCGATGCTCGCAGCTTTACTCCTTGCGAGGCTGTTAGGCTCGGAGAGTAGAAATTAAGACCGTATTGCGATGAGCATCAACCCGGCCAATGTGCCGGGTTTTTTATTGTCCGGAGAAGATGATGGCAAGCGAGAAGCAGCTCGGAAATATTGTTTATGAAGTTGAGTTAGAGGTTGCGAAATTGATCGAGGCCCAGCGAGAAGTTAACGCACGCTTAGATAAGATGAGCGGCTCAGCGGACAAAGCCGGTAGCAGTTTCGATAAGCTTGAGAAGAAAACAGATAGCCTGGGTGGTGGATTCACTAGCCTTGCATCAGCTGTTAAGGCGTACATTACAGTCCAGGCTGCAATGAAAATCATTGAAACCGCCCAGCAATTTGAATTGCTTGCCACCCGAGTAACGATGGCATCAAAAAGCGCTGCGGAGGGGGAGGCCAATTTCCGAGCATTGCTGGCGATTTCTGCGCAGAACGGCTCAGACCTGAAAGAAACAGTTAATCTGTTTACTCAGATGAGCGCAACACTAAAGAGCGTTGGGGCGACATCAGGTGATGTACAGCGGCTTGTAAATACCTTGCAAAGAATCGGCACCATAGGCGGTTCTTCACAAGATGAAATGAACAATGCTCTACGTCAGTTTTTGCAATCGATGGCGTCAGGACGCATACAGGCTGAAGAATTTAACTCCATCATTGAACAGATGCCGGAGCTTGGCAGACAGATCGCCGATGGCATGGGAATACCATTCGATCAACTTCGTCAGCTAATGCTCTCAGGCAAGCTCGAAATAGGCTCGGTGCTCGAGGCTATTTATCGTCAAACTGACGAAATAAACAATAAATTTGAAGATATGCCGCGCACAGTCGCACAAGCGAGTAACGCGCTTGTAAATAGTCTGGGCATGGCTGCAGCGCAGATTGACCAGAAGATTGGAGCAACAAGATATTTCGCAAAACTTCTGGATGGCGCAGCATTAACAATTAATCTCGTTACAGGTAATGCATCGGCAGTTGACCAGATAGATCAGAAACTAATCAAGAATGCAGATAACTTAAAAGTAGCCGAAAACTCACTCAATCTTGCAAGAAAGTCAGGCGTCAAATCGGCAGTAGATCTAGCCCAAGCCACCGTTGACCGCCTGAAAGGCGAGCAAAAGATACTGAGTTTATCGAAACAGACAACAAAGGAAGTTCAGGCAGCAACATCAGGCCAAACCACAGGCAAAGAATCCCCAGATTACATCCGAAATTTGGCGGCAAAGTCAGCAACAAGCTCGGCACAGGCGATTATCAGCGCTGGTCAGTCAGAGGTTGAAAAACTTCAGGCTCAGCGTAATCAATTGAAAACTAACTATGATAAAAGGCTTGTCGATAAAGAAACGTATGCAAAAGCAGACGCTGTATTAAGCCAAAAAATCACAGATGCTGAAAATAAGGCGAACAGGCCTGCGGCCAATGCAGCTAAGAAACTGGCTAATGAGCAGCAATCTATAACGGATAAGCTTGAATCCTTGCGGCAAAAGTCAGAGCTCACTGCATCTTCTACCAGCGAGCTTTCCAGAGAACAGGCAATTCTTCAGGCTCAGCAATCCCTTGGAAAGGCTGCGACAGCAGAACAGATTCGTCAGGCTGGGGAGTATGCAGCAAAAACATATGATGCAGCCAAGGCCGTTAAAGACCTGGCACAATCTGAGCAGGGCCGAAAATTTGCTACTCAGGAAATCGCTGCTGCTGCTGTTATGCCCGATGCAAAAACAGGCGCGGTAGAAAACCCAACTGCCCAAATTGACCTGCAGGAGCAACAGAAGCTGGCAGCGTTGGCAAAATATCAAGCTATTGATGTTCAGAACGTGCAGCTTTATGAGGATGCGAAAACCGCCATCCAACAGCAAGCTGCTAACGCACGTCAGCAGATAGCAGAAAATGAAGCAAATATGCAGTCGCAGGCAATTTCATCGATCATAGGTTCTGTTTCGCAGGGCTTCGATGGGCTCGCTAGCCTCGCGGCCGGTGCTGCAGGTAAAAGCAGCGGTGCTTATCAGGCCATGTTTGCTCTCAGCAAAGGCTTTGCGGTGGCGCAGGCAGCGTTGAATCTTCAATTGGCACTTTCTCAGGCATTAGCCGATCCAACGAAACTTACTACCGCCCAGAAAATTGCTGGTTATGCACAGATTGCGGCGGTCGGCGGTTCATTGCTTTCGACAATAGGTAGCATCTCATACGGCGGCGGACGCGAGCACGGTGGTCCTGTTAACGCCAACAGCATGTACCGGGTCGGTGAGGGCGGTAAGCCAGAAATCTTTAAAGCCAGCAACGGCAGCCAGTACATGATACCCGGCGACAGAGGCAAGGTAATCAGCAATAGCGATCTGGGCGGAGCTGGCAGTGACGGCGGCGGCACGGTATTTAACGTTGCATTCAATATCCAGACTACCAACGGCATCGACGACGCCACCATCCAGAAAATGGCTGGCATGATGAAACAGGTAGCGCTCTATCAGATGAAAGACCAAACGCGACCTGGTGGAATCCTCGGCCCCCGCAAATAACAGGAAATCCCATGCCAGAAACTTTCATCTGGAGCCCACAAAAGGGCTTCACGGTTTCGCGCGCGCCAAATGTGGCAGTAGTGAAACTTGGCGACGGCTATGAGCAACGCCAGACCAAAGGCATAAACCCACTGATGGACAGCTACTCGCTGACGTTTGTCGGGTATGACGATGCAAAGTGTTCCCGGCCTAACGTGGCAAAAGCCGCAGAAGCATTTCTGAAAGCGAGAATGGCCGTCGAGTCGTTCTATTGGACGCCACCTGATACCGGCGTGCAGGGGCTTTATGTGTGCCGCTCCTGGTCCTTACAAAAAATCGGCGCGGTATATCAACTGACAGCAACATTTGAGCAAGTACCGAGATAACTCAGGAGTAATATCATGACATTAGAACAGCGTATTGAAGCGTTAGAAAAGGCGGTGGCTAATCTGGTATTGCCCACCGCAACAACAGAAGAGCTGACGAAGATGATGCGGGATGCTGCCGCTGAGACGATTAAAAATGCTCGTCTGCCCGGTGGCGCTCTGCACAAGTTGGACCAAGAAGCGGCCAAATCATCGACCGCTGGGTACACTCTTAAAACATGTATCAATTATGATGCAGATAGGGAGCAGGCTTTAGACCATATCGCTACTGTGTTGCGCGAGTTACCAATTTTATCGCGTTTGTCATCGCGTCAGTAACTTGCGGGTCATGGCCACCGGGGCCGTTTTCTACATTTGGTTGTGCTTCTTTAAGAGCGTTCAGTAACACCTGAGCTGCATTCTGATTTGGCGAGATCTTATTAATTACTCTTATTATCTGCGTTAGAAGAATTCCTGACATTATCTCGTGCGTAAGATTTTTTTGTTTTTGCTCTGCTAAATCTTTTTGAAGTTGTTGAATGCGGGCTTCAAAGCTTTCAATTCTCTGTTCGTCAGACATATTAATCCTTTGCCAGAGGTAATCAGCCATCCCTCATCATTGTGTGCGCCCATGCCCCAAACATGGACGGGCTGAATACTCAACATATCCTTAACTGTCTATCAGCAACATCCTGATATTCGATCAGTAATCATCCATTGGCTGCCTTCGGTTGGCCTTTTTTATAGGCGCAATATGCGAGACATACCAGCAGAACTCATCATCGAGAGCGTTGACGCCGGGGTAGGCGCGATGCTCGATCTGTTCGAGGTGGACCTGCAGTCGTTTGGTGGTGACGTTATCCGCTTTCACGCTGGAACGAACGGTTATTACAACGATGTGATATGGCAGGGCCGGGCTTACTCAGCTTACCCGATCGCCGTCGAGGGGTTTGAAACCAAATCAGAAGGCACATATTCGCGCCCGACGATGAAGGTAGCAAACATCACCGGCCTGATCACAGGCATCAACCACGATTTCGACGACGCTCTGGGCGCCGTTGTAACTCGCCGGCAGGTCCTTGTGAAGCATCTCGACGCGGTGAACTTTCCAAACGGGAACGCCAATGCCGATCCAACCATGGAGGCCGTTTCGCGCTACGTCATTGAGGAGATGGCTGAAGAGACCTTCGAAACGGTGACCTACAACCTGGCAACGCCGGTCGACTGCGACAACGCGATCATCCCGGCCCGCACTATCCTCGCAGACGTGTGTCAGTGGGTTTACCGCGGCGACGGTTGCGGCTATTCCGGTCCGGCTGTGGCTGACGAGAAAGACAATCCAACCTCCGATATGTCGAAAGACAAATGCTCAAAGCACCTGAGCGGATGTGAGTTCCGTTACCCCAAGCCAAACCCTAAGCCATACGGCGGCTATCCTGGATCAGCGAAGGTGTCATGATGCTCGAGACTGAATGCCTGCAGTATGCAGAAACGTCCGGTAATGAAGTCTGCGGTCTGATAATTGACGGGCATCAGCTTTGGCGATGCCGCAACACGCATCCTGATCCGGCGCGCAACTTCCGAATTGACGAGGCGGACTGGCTTGAAGCAGAAGCGGCGGGAGAAATCACCGCCGTTTTTCATTCTCATCCCGATCCGAAACTGGTTCTTTCTGCTGCCGATCGCAGCGCGCAGCTGGCTACCGGCATCGACTGGTGGTTAGCCAGCGACGGCCGCCTTCGCAAATTCCGTCCGGTGCCGCACCTGCTGGGGCGACGCTTCGAGCACGGCGTGACGGACTGCTACACGCTTTTTCGCGACGCCTATCATCTCTGCGGCATCGATCTGCCTGACTTCGAGCGAAGCAACGGCTGGTGGGTCCGCGGCGAAAACCTTTACCTGAAAAACATGGCGGCCAACGGCTTCAGTGAAGTCGGCTTTGAGGCCATCCAGCCCGGCGACGTAATCATCAGGCGCGCTTTTCCTGAGTGCGACCCCTGCCACGCGATGATCTGGCTGGGTGAAAACACCATCCTGCATCACGAAGTGCATGGCCGGTTAAGCCGCCGCGAGCCACTTCGACAACTTCACGTTCCTCTTATTCACTCCATCTGGAGACACGAACAATGCTCACTTTTGGATTTGCGGGGAATTTACGACGACATTTCCGCCAGATCGATTTGAACGTCGACACGCCGGCGCAGGGGCTTCGGCTGCTGCTGGCGCAATGCCCAGAGTTCAAGCGCGACTTCTACCAGACCCGGCTGCGCATGCGCATAGACGGCAGCGACATTTCCGGAGAAACCCTCGAATTTCACATGAACCGCCACTTAAAAGACGGCGCCAGGGTGCTTTTCGTTCCGGTTGTTGAAGGCTCAATTACTGCGGTGGCAGCGACGTGGATCATGGTCGCAGTGACCGTCGCATCGGTGGCTTACTCGCTTTATATGACCTCGCATATGAAGACGAGAACATCAGCAGATCAGGACACAAACTCCATCACAAACAACTCTTTTACCAGCGCAGAAAACCGAATCGGGCAGGGCCGACCAGTGCCACTTCTGCTGGGTGAGATGGTCGTAGGCAGCAACGTTATCAGTCTCGGTATCGACACAACCAACAATCAGGACTGGGACATTTCAATTAGCTAAGGTGACAGCATGAGTTCAGGCGGCGGTGGCGGAAGCACTCCAAAATTAATCGACGATAACCTCAAGTCAAAGCAGTTCCTCCGCGTTCTTGACCTTATCTCAGAAGGGCCGATTTACGGTCCGGTAGACCAGAGTCATCTTTCATCTTTCATGCTGAACGACACGCCTGTAACTGATGCTGCAGGCGGGATAACGATTAATGGGGTGAGCGTTGCCTGGCGCCCCGGAACGGCATCACAGGTGCCAATTAATGGCTTCAATACAGTTGAAGCCACAACGGTCGTTAATACTGCTGTAACGCAGTCAACGCCTCTTGTTCGCACCGTGACAGACACTGATGTTGATCGCGTACGTATGAACATCGGCGTATCCGGACTGGTTGAGCAGGATACCAAAGGCAACCAGCACGAAACCACCGTATCTATGGTTATCGAGACTCGAGTGGGTGCCGGGTCATGGCAAATACAGAAGACAGTAACCATCCGTGGCAAACAATCCGGTGAGTACCTTGAAGCCCACCTTATTGATGCTCCTCAGACGAAGCCTTTTGATACCCGCCTGCGTCGCATCACACCAGACAGCACCAGTGATTTACTGACCAACGGGACTATCTGGAACAGCTACACGGAAATTACTGACAATAACCTCTCTTACCCCTATGCGGCCATTGCCGGCTGCGTGATAGACCGTGACCAGTACACCGATACGCCAACACGCACCTATCACCTGCGCGGCCTGATTGTCGATGTGCCGGATAACTATGACCCGATTGCGCGCACCTACACTGGCATCTGGCTGGGCGGATTTAAGTCAGCCTGGACGAATAACCCCGCGTGGATTTTCCGGGCGCTGGTCAAGAACAACCGTTACGGTCTGGCGAAGCGCGCCGGTTATATCGACGTCGATGACGGCAGCCTGTATGTACTGTCGCAGTTCTGCGATCAGCTGGTTGATGACGGCTACGGCGGTAAAGAGCCTCGCTTTACGCTCAACGCCTACATCACCGAGCAGAAGAGCGCGCGCGAGCTGCTTGACGATATCGCCGGGATGTTCCGTGGTATTGCTCTGTGGGACGGCATGCGCTTTTTTGTGATGCTGGATAATCCGCAAGACCCCATTGCCTCGATCACCAATGCAAACGTCGTAGACGGCCTGTTCACCTACAGCTCGATGAAGCGCTCAGAACGTTACAACGCTGTCATCGTATCCTGGACCGACCCGAATAACGGCTGGTCACAAGTGAAAGAGTACGTCTCCGACGATGCGCTCATTGATCGCTACGGCTATAACGAAACTACCATGGAGGCATTTGGCTGTACGTCGCGTGGCCAGGCGTTTCGTACAGGGAAGTGGCTGATAGAGACGGCCAAGCGCGAAACCAAGAAAACCACGTTCAAGATGGCGCGCGAAGCTATACGCTTCATCCCCGGCGATGTTGTCGAAGTTCTCGATAACAACTATGCAGCAACGCGCCTCGGTGGCCGGATCATCTCCCATGCGGGCGCGTCCATTACGGTAGACGCAGACGTTTCTGAGCTGGCTGGCTCTGGCGATACCATGTCTCTGATGGGGGCTGACGGGAAGTTTACTAAGCACGCCATTGCCAGCGTCGCGGGACGTATCATCACGCTGAAATCTGCGCCTGCATGGATAAAAGATGGGACGGTGTTTGTCATCTCTACGGGGGAAGTTGCACCTCGGCTGTTCCGCATCATGGGCATCTCCGAGGATGACAACAACTCGGTGTACAGCATCACGGCTACGCTTCATGACCCGAACAAGCAGGCAGTGGTTGACGATGGTGCCGTATTCGAAATGCCTAACGATACGCTGAACGGGTATCGAGTTCCGAATATCGAAAATTTGCGGATCATCAATACGAACAGTGAAACCGTCCAGGTAACAGCAACATGGGAGACGGCAACGCTCACGAAGAAAATCGTGTTCGAGCTCTACGTTTACACCACTGATGGCAGGGTGGTAGCGCAGTACGAAACAGAGCAGTTCCGATATGATTTTTACGGGCTAGATGCGGGGAATTACACGCTGGGCGTGCGCGGCCGCAATGAAAACGGCATGAAGGGAGCGGAAACGCAGGTCAGCCTGGTTATCGGCGCGCCGGCGGCACCGACCTTTGTACAATGGAATCCCGGTATCTTTTCGGCAGACATCGTACCTGTAATGAGTGTCAGCGCGACAACTGACACGACCTTCGAATTCTGGTTTACCGGAGAAGTCCCGGCAACCAGCATCGGCAATGTTGAGAATGAGGCGCAGTTTCTGGGGCGTGCTTCACAGTGGACTCTGCACGGGCTCAAGGCTGATAAAACCTACTACATGTATGTGCGCACTAAAAATGCGTTTGGGGTGTCGGCTTTTGTTCAGGCGTCCGGACAGGCTTCAGCAGATATACCGGGTATGCTCGACTATATCGACGAAGCTGTCAGGAAATCAGAAGCTTTTGAGCGCCTGACGTCAAACATCGACACGAATATTGAGGGGATATTGCAAAATGCCCTGAACCTCGACGCCTCGGTTGATCATCAGTTCGAATCTTATGGGCGTAACCGCGCAGACATCATCACCGTCAGGCAAACCGTCGCGGACAGTGACCATGCATATGCCGAGAAGTTTGAGCAATTGCAGGCAACATCCGATCAGAACTCCGCAGCAGTACAGCAGGTATCAAGCGCTTATGCAGATTTGAGCGGGAAACTGTCAGCTCAGTGGGGCGTAAAAGTCCAGGTGGACAGCAACGGTAATAAATATGTCGCCGGCATGCAGCTGGGTGTTGAGGGTAATAACGGCTCCGTACAGTCCTACGCGCTGTTCAGCGCCGACAACTTCGCCATTTATAACACCGCAAACGGCACCTATCAGCTGGCGTTCACGGCTGTTAATGGTCAGGTATTTATGAGGGATGCATTTATCAACTATGCATCATTCACGCTGGCAAAAATCGGTTCATGGTATTCATCAAACTACATAGCAGGCCAGACGGGGACAATTATGAAAGCGGATGGGTCATTTGAATTCAACGGCTCAGTTCCTGGGCAGGGGAGGTTTGTTTTAAATGGCGCGCGCATGGTCTGGTACAACACAAACAACCAGCCTACGGCTGTTTTTGGAGCAGCATTATAATGGCAGGAGGATTTCAGACATTCATTAACGGCACCTCTTTCGATGCCGTAAACTCCATGTCTTATAACTTCATTGCGGACGTGGCAACGATATCCGGCACAAGCAGTAAAACATACAACTTTGCCGGGTTTAACCTCAGTGCGGCAATAATTGGCGGGCGTACCTCGGCTGGGGGGCAGCAGATAACATATGGGGTATCTGTTTCCGGGCAGAAGGTATCATGGAGCGGGGTGGACACTGCATCAAAATTGATTGTAACGGCCACTGCTGCCACAACACTTAATTATGCAGGTTTCGTTTATAACGATTACTCCGTGAATCCGCCGGTATTTAAGCTGGCACCGAATTTTACTCCTTTTAACCTGGTACAGGTAATAGACCTAACTCCTGGATTTGACCAGATTGTGCAGACTAATGTCCCGGCCACCATGTCGATGGTGGCTTTTCACAGGAGCACTGCCGGATCGGGTTTCGATCATGTCTGGTGGTATGAGATAAACCAGAACGGATACTGGGCTCTGCAATTTCGTCCTAACTTTGGATCCGCTATGGGACCGACGCGAATCTACGTTTTTGCAAAAATGATGGTGAATGTGCCCCCGGGCGGCTTCTTCATGTATAACAATGGAGTTATGGTCTGGCACAGCAACTGCCTGCCGTTGCAGATGCAGACCGGATCAACAACTAATGCAGGGCAGCCCGTAGCAATTACGCCCGGCGTTTCTGTTGTGTTATCTATACCCAGTGACCCTGCGTTCCCGAACATCGGAACTCGCCGTTATAACTGTTACAGTGCAGGAATAAACACTTCGGGGAACTGGGAAGCCTCAGGCGGGGATATATACGCATCCGCATTTTACAATAATCCGTCTAACACTGGCTTGCCCCCTGGTTACTCGTGCGGACCGCCTGGGTTCATTTATACAAATGCATACGACAGCTACTACCGACAGGCTTTAGGGGTGTAACTTATCACACGACGATGTGTCAACAAACTGTGATTTATCTGCCCATGTGTAAAAAGGGTTTCCCGCAAGATACCTTCCTTCTTCCATCTTGAATACAGCTATATCGTATTTCTGTTTATAAATTACCGCCTTGTTATAGCAAAGGGGAGGGGAGCTAGATACGCAACCTACCAAAGACATTGCAACAAAAATAATAGTAATTACCTTTTTCATTTGAATATCCTTTTTGATTATGGGCTGATTATAAATCATGCACAGATTGACTGATGAAGTGAATAAGTAAGATTTTCGAATTTATTTTGCCAAATCAAATTAACTGGAAACCATTCCAAATAAACCCGACCACTGGGCCGGGTTTTTTATTGCCCGGAGAAAACTATGCCAGCAGGCACTATTACACTTACCAATAACTCCACTGCCGTGACAGGTTCAGGAACGAGCTTTACGACAGAGCTGAAAGTGAATGACTTCATCGTCGCGGTGGTTGGCGGGGTCACCTATACGCTAGGTGTTCAGTCGGTGAATTCTGCTACCAGCGTTACGCTCACAACTGCATACGGTGGCCCTACAACTTCCGGGCTTGCATGGAACGCGGTAGCGAACGCCGCACTTGTGGGGATTACGGCACAGGTTGCCGCCGATGTTGCTAAAGCCATTCGAGGGCTCAATTTTGATAAAGCTAACTGGCAGCAGGTTTACAGTGCATCGGGGAATATCACTGTCACGCTTCCGGATGGTTCTCAGTACACAGGTCCTTCGTGGCTATCTCTTTCTGGCTCACTAAGTGGCAAAGCTGCTTCAGGCTCTAACAGTGATATCACTGCCCTCAATGCACTGACAAGCAACCTGGAAGTAGTGGGGCCAGCAAATCCGTCAGCTACAAATGGCTCATACAACAATGCGCCGGCATTTCGATCCGTAATGAAAGGCAGGGGGGCTAATACATCCAGCAAAGGAGGCTTTGCATCACTCAGCTGTGGTGAGCAGGTTGGAACGAATGTTTACGCGCTTATTACTCTCGACTGGGCTGGTTACGGATCTAAGTACTGGAACTTTTACTCAACAGGCAATGCTAATGCGCCAGGTTCATGGGTCAACGGCTCCGACCAGAGACATAAAAGCAATATCGAATGCGTGAAGAATCCGCTCACTGCAGTGCTTTCCTGGCGAGGCTGCACCTATGATAAGCAGGATGGCGGTTCAGAGGTCGGGCTTATAGCTCAGGACGTAGAGTCGTTTTGCCCGGTAGCAGTGATTAACATCGGCCGGAGAGAGTTTTCGGACGGGAAAGTTATCGAAGACTTCAAGTCGCTCAATACCGCCGGCGTATCGGCGGCTTATCACACCGAAGCAATAAAGGCGCTTTTCAGCCTGGTAGAGTTAGCCCTCACAGAGCCTGATACTGCGCTGAAACACATCGACGAAATCAAGGCAGCAATACTGGCTCCCGGAGCGTGATAAAAAAGCCCCGGCGGCGGGGCTATCTTCCTTATCAGAAAACCTCTGTTAATCGCGCGAATTGCTATTGCTAACGCTGACCTTTAATTTTCTGTCAGTTGACTTAGATATTATAAGCAAACTTATAACAAGTGCCAGAGAAAATATTATAAATAGGGAGATGATTCCGGCGGCTAAGTACGTATTTTGATTAGTAAACTGCCATTGCAGCAATAGCGATTTAACCGGGTCGAAAAGGGCCGCTAAAAGTGGGCAAATGGTGAGCATTAGGCTTGCGTATTTAGATAATGTAGCCTCTGAATTTAGGAGGCCTCTTCTGTCAAATCGAAATAGGTGGAGGAGAGCAACAACACAGTATGCGATATTTATCACAAAAAGCACTAAACTCCACAGCGCTTTATCATCTGCATACATTAAATCTGTATTTGAAAGAAGACCGATTAACGAAAATCCGACAACATAAAAATAAGATATTCCAATAACGAATAGCAACCATACTTTAACGCGATTAATAGCCATAGTGAGTCCTTTCAGTAAAAGAATGAGTGAATTAAAGTAGCACGGCATCAAGATACAACAACGTGAAAAAAATTCACAACAGCAGAACGACAAGAGCGTTACTGAATTTATAGTAAAATCGATACATTCTCAGCAACTGAGCTGCTACGTACCGCGCCTGTTTCAGCTATCTGCGACGTGGGTGACTACAATGTATCCGTTCACGCCGATACCTTCCGAAAAAAATCATGCGCATCATGTCCATTACAAAAGCCCAAACGCAGTCGCTTGCCAAAAATCACGCCCGCTATTACTGTATTTATATGCAGTTATTTTGCAGAGTAGATTATGCCACGCCAATACGAAATAGGCTCAGCATTCAACAATGCCATCAAGCTCGATGCCCGCGGGCGCCGGATAGTCAACACTGAGAGCTTCCGCCTTAAGCTTGAGAAGGTAAATCACGTCTGGCCTCTGGAAGAGTGCAACCGGTGGATTAAGCGATATCAGCCCTTCTTCTTTGAGCTCGTTACAGACGGTGGAGAGAACAAGACGTGGGCCCTGCGCAACATGGGGTATGTGAGATGAGCGTGCCATATATAGAAGAGGGCTTCGATCTGCCATCGTCGAGCGCGTTCCGCATAGAAACACCTGAAGGTTTTGTCATCGTCGACCGCGGGGTAAAGATGAAGCCTGGCGACGAGGTAGCGTTTCAGTACGATGGCTATCCGATGGTAGGCAAACTGTTCGTTTCCGGACTTATCACGCAGGATGGCGAAACGATAGACGGGGAAGGGCTGGAGGGAATCATAGTGCTGGGTAAAGTCACCGCGACCATTCTGGACGATGACGACGAGTTCCGGCCGACGATCTGAAAACTGCTATCAATGCTTCGTAATCGCAAAGGCGTGCCGCGCGCGACCTTTGCGCTCAATTCCGCACTAACTGTATAATGATGTAATCCACTCTCGGTAGTCAGCTAGACTCTACCCAACCATCCTCGCTTTATCATGCAACGGTTCAGGCAACAAAACATAAACCGGATAAGTAGCAGGACAACATTTCAACGCATAAAAACAAAAATAATTATACTACAAAGGTTTGCAATGAAAATCCGCTTTCTGTCAGCCAATGAGCATAAGCTGACCGAGGTACGCAAAATCCTCGAACCGGTAGGCGTCGACGTCCTGCCTATCTCGCGCCGCATCGACGAAATCCAGACGGAAAACGAAATTGCGCTGGTACGCGACAAGCTGACCAAGGCATTTTCCATTATCGGGCGCCCGCTGTTTGTCGAGCATACCGGTCTCTATCTCGACGGGCTGAATGGCCTGCCTGCCGGACTGACGCGCATCTTCTGGAACCGGCTGGAGGCTGAACGTTTCGCCAAGCTGGTGCAGGGGCTCGACAGCCAGGCGGTGACGGCGAAAACCGTGCTGGGCTACTGCGACGGACGCAAAATGTACCAGTTTCATGGCGAAGTGCGCGGCACCATCGCCGCCAGACCTGCCGGACCGCGCGAGTTTCAGTGGGACTGCGTTTTTATCCCGGAAGGCCATAGCCAGACTTTCGCCGAGATGGGCGAGCTGAAAAATGAGATCTCTATGCGTAAGCTGGCGCTCGATCGCTTCGCCGAATTTTTGAAAACCGCCCGAGGAGTGGCATGAAACCTGAACTGAAACGCGCCTATGACTCCGGCAAGCTGATCCTCTTTGCTGGCGCGGGCATCTCGCGCAATCTCGGATTGCCGGAGTGGCATGAGCTGATCGCCCATCTGGCGAACGAGCTGGGCTACGATCCGAAAATCTTCAACACCTACGGCACCCATCTTTCGCTGGCGGAGTACTACAAACAGAAGAAAGGGTCGCTGGGGCCGCTGCGCAGCTGGATGGATCGCGAGTGGCACCGCCCGGACATTGATGTCCGATCGTCAGAAATTCATACCATGATTACCCAGGGCAACTTTAGCCGCATCTACACCACCAACTACGATCGCTGGCTGGAAGCGGCGCACGAGGCGCACGGCGTTCCCTACAGCAAAGTCGCCAACGCGGCGGATCTGGTGGCGCTCACCGAGGACAAGCGGCATATCATCAAACTGCACGGCGATTTCGACGATGACACTTCAATCGTGCTGGATGAAAGCAGCTATTTTGAGCGTCTCTATTTCGATTCGCCGCTCGATATCAAACTTACTCATGACGTGATGGGCAATTCGGTGCTGTTCGTCGGCTACAGCATCAGCGATTTCAATATCCGCCTGCTGTTCTATCGCCTGACGAAAATGTGGGGCAGAACCGGCCTGGCGACCGCGCGGCCGAAGTCTTATCTCTTCACCAATCGTAATAATCCGGTAGCGCGCGAAGTGCTGGGGCAGTGGGGCATCGAAATGATCGTGTCGGAAGAGGATGACCCGCGCAAAGCGCTGGCTGACTTCCTTAATGATTTGATTTCATAAGGCAAATTTCGCCTTTACCTGGCGTAGCGATAGCGTTGAAAAAAGGATGCAATCCGGCTGCATGAGGGATATACTGTATACATTAACAGTATCGGAGAGGCAAAAATGGCTGTCGAAATTAAATACGTAGTCGTCAAGAAGGGTGAAGAGAAAATGACGTTTGCCAGCAAAAAAGAGGCGGATGCCTACGACAAGATGCTCGACATGGCGGAGGCCTTTACCGACTGGTTAGCGCAGCATCAGCCCGATATGGATGAGTCTCAGGCGGAAACGCTTGGCCTGCTGCTCGCAGAGCAGAAAGATGCGATTCAGCATATCCTGCGCACCAGCAAACTTCCGGATGCGGCTGACGCGGCGAAAAACGTTCGCGCTGCAGAGAATGCTGATGAAAGCGCCGAAGGCGACGTCGCTCAAACCAAGAAAGTGCGCGCCGTTAAGGCCGCTTAAGTTTAGTTTGCCTGATATAAACAACGCGCCGCAGCGCATTTGCCTGCGGCGCGTTTTCGTATGCGGGAAGCCTCTGCGGTCAGGCGCGCCTGGCCTGCAGGCTTTTATGCATCAGTGAGCGAACAGAGAGAAGGTGCCAAAATAGTAGCTTGCCATCCATGCCACATAGACCAGCCACACCATCAAACCTGCCGTTAAACCCAATTTACCCGTCATCAGCCTGCCTCCATTAGTGTGCGGTTACAGGAACCGTTGACACAAATTGACAGAAGGCTGCGCGGCGTGGGTTGTTCTGGATCAAAAAACCTGCATACAGCGGTTAAGCGCTACCTCGGCGTGGATCAAAAAGCCTTAGAGCAGGTCGGTGCGATCGCCGCGCGTGGTAGGGTGCGAGATCACCAGAAATTCGACGTCGCTGTCGCTGTCGTTGCGGGCCTGATGTTTCGCTTCGGGAGGAATTTCCAGACCCTCATGCGCGTTGAGCAGGTGACGCTCGCCTTCAAGCTCCATACAGAGCGTGCCGCGCAGTACAAAAAAGAACTGCCGACTCTGGGCGTGATAGTGACGAATCTCCGCTGTACCGGCAGGCATCCGCTCGTGGATGATAGAGAGATCCTGCCGCTGCAGCAGTGTCCAGCCGTCGCATTTATCGCCCCAGAAATAGTGTTCGGCGTTCTCTTTGGACACCATGTTGATCTTCCTTATCCGCTTTATGGAACCGATACCATAACGATTCTGTCGGCAAATAAATATGCTTTTTCAAGTATTTTGATTCTGACGCGCGCTTTTCATACTAACGATAAAAGAAAACCCGCCGCTGGCGGGTTTTTTATAGCGAAGCGATGACCTGGTTACTGCGCAGGACGCGCTTTATTACGTGAACGCAGCTTTTTAACCAGACGGTGCGCTTCGGCCTCGCTGGCTACCGCAGGCGAAGAGCCGCGCAGCGGCTTACGCGCCGATTCGTGCAGCGTCAGCACGGTCAGCAGGCCAATCACGCCTGCGCCCATCAGGTAGTAGGCGGGCATCATCAGGTTATGCGTGGTATCCACCAGCCAGGCGGTAATCAGCGGCGTGGTGCCGCCGAACAGCGAGACGGAGAGGTTAAAGCCGATCGCCAGCGCGCTGTAGCGGATGTCGGTAACAAACAGCGCCGGCAGGGTAGCAGGCATGGAGCCGCTGAAGCAGGTATGCAGCGCGCCCAGCACGATCAGTCCGGCGAACACCAGCCACATATTGCCCGACGTCACCAGCATCATGCAGGGGATCGCCAGCAGGATTAGGCCAATCGCGCCGCTGCCAATGACCGGTCGACGGCCAAGGCGATCGGCCCAGTGTCCCCAGAAAAGCGTCAGCGGCATCATTACGAACATCACCACCATAATCAGCAGCAGGCTGCTCAGCTCGCCCATGCCGAGGATGCCGGTCAGATAGCTCGGCATATAGGAGGTCAGCATGTAGTTGGAGACGTTAAACAGCAGTACCAGACCAATACATTTCAGCATCGGCTTGTGATACTTCTTCAGCATCTGCACTACCGTCATCGCCGGTTTGCTGTGCTCAAGCGCCTCCTGCTTCTCCATATGCTGCTGGAACGCCGGGGTCTCTTCCAGCTTGAGCCGCACATAGAGGCCGAACAGGCCAAGCGGCGCGGCGACGAAGAAGGGAACGCGCCAGCCCCAGTCGAGCATGGTCTGCTCCGGCAGCACCGAGGTCAGCGCGGTGACGAAGCCTGCGCCCAGCAGATAGCCGCCGAGGGTGCCGAACTCGAGAAAGCTGCCCATAAAGCCGCGACGGTTATCCGTGGAGTATTCGGCGATGAAGGTCGCCGCGCCGCCATATTCGCCGCCGGTTGAGAATCCCTGCACCAGTCGCGCTACCAGCAGCAATATCGGCGCAAGAATGCCTATGCTGGCGTAAGAGGGGATCAGGCCGATGCAGAAGGTGCCGATCGACATCATAATCATGGTCATCGCCAGCACTTTCTGTCGGCCGATGCGATCGCCGAGCGGGCCGAACACCAGTCCGCCGATGGGGCGCACCAGGAAGGCCGCGGCGAAGGTGCCGAAGGCCGCGATCAGCTGAGCAGTGTTGCTGGCGTTGGCGAAAAAGACCTTACCAATGGTCACGGCGAGGTAGCTGTAGACGCCGAAGTCGAACCACTCCATCGCGTTACCCAGCGCCGCTGCGCCGACTGCGCGCTTCAGCATATCGTTATCGACAATGGTGATATCGTCGACCGTCAGCTCTTTCTGTTTTTTCTGCCAGAAATGCTTTTTGCTTTTATCTGTGGGTTGATTCCCGATGCTCATAATATCCTCATTAACCAATGAGGCTCTTATAGCTTTCGTCGCCGAACTGCCAACAAACTCTGGGAAAGAAAGCTATAAGCAGCCTGTTAAAATAAATTACGGCAGCTTGTTTACAACAATTTACCTTACTATAAAAACGGCCTCGCTTTCAAATTAGCAGATTTTTAGACTGTCATAGCCCATTAAACACGCAATTGATGCCGCTTTGATCCATCAGCATGGTTTAAATGGCTTTGTCTCAGAGGATTATCCTGTAAAAAAACCTTAAAGATGCGGTTAAAAAGAGCGTTGCGCGGAAATAACCTGACTTAACGCAGGGATTAATAAGCGGCGCGCGATTGCCTTATTTAGCTTAAGAAAAATTAACCCTGGTATAAATACGGTTATAAGCCGATGCAAAATGTCATCAATCGGTCACTGAGTTAATGACGCGTTATCGCTGTCGCCAGCTAACATTCAGAGAGGGTATTGATTCGCACGCGCCGCCCTGGTCTACGGCGGCCTTTCTGGAGGGGTTATGGCCCGATTTAGTGATAAGCGTATCCTGATTACCGGCGGCACCAGCGGCATGGGGCTGGCCGGTGCGCAGCGCATTCAGGCGGAAGGCGGCCGCGTTGCGGTCACCGGCCGCAATCCCAGTCGGCTGCAGTATGCCAACAGCGTGCTGCACGACAATGCGCTGCTGCTGCGCAACGACGCCTCGCTGGAGGCAGATATCGAGGCGTTGGGCGAAGCGGTGGAAAAATGGGGCAAGCTGGACGGGCTCTGGCTGAACGCCGGTTACGCCGAACTGGGCGAGCTGGAGTCAATCACCGCGGAATCTTTTAACGCCATGATGAACGCCAACGTGCGCGGCCCTATGCTGCAGCTCGCCAGACTCTCGCCTCTGCTTAATCCCGGTGCGTCGGTGGTGGTCACCTCATCGTCGTCGAGCTATGAAGGCGCGGCGAGTACCAGTCTCTATGCCGCCACTAAAGGGGCGATTGTGGCGATGGCGCGCAGTTGGGCCACGGCGCTGGCGCCGCGCGGCATTCGCGTTAACGTGGTGGTGCCAGGGCCGATCGAAACGCACTTCCGCGATTTCATGCCGGAAACGGCGCGTCAGCAGTTTGAGGATTTTATCGTCAGCCAGGTGCCGCTAAAGCGGGCAGGGAAGGCGGAAGAGGCGGCGGCGGTCGCGCTGTTTCTGCTCTCCAGCGACGCCTCTTATGTGACGGGCAGCCAGTACGCGGTTGACGGCGGCCTGGTGCGTTACTGAAATCTGGGCAGCCTGCGCTGCCCGTTAAGCCGTTAGCCCGGATAGATGCCGCGCTCTTTGCGCGCCATCAGAATGCGTTCGCAGGCAACGATATAGGCAGAGGTGCGCAGCGAGCACTCTTTCTCTTTGGCTTTATTCCAGACGTGCACCATCGCGTCGGTCATGATCTTATCCATGCGCGCGTTGATCTCATCTTCGCTCCAGAAGAAGCTCGCCATATCCTGCACCCATTCGAAGTAACTTACCGTTACACCGCCTGCGTTACAGATAACGTCGGGCACCACGATAATACCGCGCTCGGCCAGCACGTCGTCCGCTTCCGGATAGGTCGGGCCGTTCGCGCCTTCCAGCACCAGCTTGCAGCTCAGTCGTTCCGCACGCTCGCGGGTGATCTGACCTTCCAGCGCCGCCGGGATAAAGATATCCATTTCGGTGCGCCAGAACGCCGCTTCATCGATCTTCTCCGCGCCAGGGAAGCCGAGGATCTGCTTGTGCTCCTGCTGCCAGCGTGAAAGCTCCGCCATATCGATGCCGTCGGCGTTAGCGATGGTCGCGCTGTGATCCTGGATCGCTACCACAAAGGCGCCCGCTTCGCTGAAGAGACGCGCCGCCTCGCTGCCGACGTTGCCGAAGCCCTGCACCGCTACGCGCGCTCCCTCAACGGGAATGCCTGCGCGGCGCGCCACTTCGCGGCCGGTGATAAACACGCCGCGTCCGGTCGCCTTTTCGCGTCCCAGCGAGCCGCCCAGGTGGACCGGCTTGCCGGTGACCACGCCGGTCACGGTGGTGCCGCTGTTCATGGAGTAGGTGTCCATCATCCACGCCATCACCTTGCTGTTGGTACCGACATCCGGCGCCGGAATATCTTTCTGCGGCCCGATGATAATGCCGATCTCGCTGGTGTAGCGGCGCGTCAGGCGCTCCAGTTCGCCTTCCGACAGCGCGAAGGGATCGCAGCGGATGCCGCCTTTGGCGCCGCCGTAGGGCAGGTTAACCGCGGCGCACTTGATGGTCATCCATGCGGAGAGCGCCATGACTTCATTCAGATCGACATTGGGATGGTAGCGCACGCCGCCTTTACCCGGCCCGCGCGACAGGTTGTGCTGCACGCGATAGCCTTCAAAATGGCGGATGGTGCCGTCGTCCATTTGCAGCGGAATATCGACAATCAGCGCGCGTTTCGGATGGCGCAGCGTATCGATCCAGCGTCCCAGTTCGCCCAGATAGGGCGCGACGCGGTCGATTTGCTGAAGATAGGTGGACCAGGCAGATGTACTGTTTTCAGACGCGTAGGATAACTTTTCCATAAAGACCTTTCTTTTTTAAAGTCGTTTATTATGTGTTGCCGTGGATGGATAGCGGATCTAACCGCACCCCGTTAATTTACCACTTACAGAAGAAAGATAATTTTTCTTACGCCGCTGAAAAAAGCGCTTTTGCTACATTTTGGTGCAGCGCAGTGCATAAATAATGTGGCTGGCCGCGTCGCACTGAATAAAGATGTGCTTATGTTGCATGGTTGTTGCATAAATGAGATTTGTCGTCACTTTTCAGTTCCTTGAGTCATCTCATAAATTGAACAAAATACGCCCGCTACGTATTGACTTGGCAGCGGAAATTAGCCGCATGAGCCAGATTAATGAATGGATTACTTTTCGTAATGGCGAATAGCGCGGCACTGAATTAGAGCGCCATTATCCCTTCTATTTCAATTTTAAGATCGGGCGAAAACAGCGCGCTGACCTGTACTAAGGAACTGACGGGTAAATGGTCGCCGTAATAATGAAACAGCACCTTGCGCAGGGCGTCGATATCCTCAAAGGAGGTGATGAATATTGTGACTTTCAGCAATGCGCTGAGCGTTTTGTTTTCTGCCTGAGCAATAAGCTGAAACTGTTTAAATATCACGTCAGCCTGCTCGGCGATGGAACCGGCTTGCGCGGCGCTGCCGAACGCGGTGAGCCCGGAAATATAAAGCGTCTTTCCCTGTTTTACCGCATGGACATAGGGCGCTTTAACATCGCCCAGGGCGGGATAATTAATTCTTTCGATGGCTGACATTTTACCTCCTTCATTTTATCTGCCGTATGGCCGTCATTGATCAGACTAATCGTGCCATAACCGATTGTCGCTGTCGTTAAATGACTTTTTCGCTATATAATTGTAAATACAACGAAAGTGGTAAATTAAGGTTACACTTTCCCGCCGTTAATATCACCTGCAGAATTGACAGAATAAAAATGAAATTACTCTCCCGCGCGCGTTTTAAACCCCACCTACTTAGCTTGTTAATTTTAACTGCCCTGGAAACACAGGGCGCGCTGGCGTCCACAAACGATACGCTGGTTGTCTCTGCTGCGCCGGGCTCATCCTTGCGTCATGAGGATGCCACGCAAAAAAGCGCCATGCTGGGCAACGCCGGCCAGCAGGCGCTACGCAACACGCCGTTCTCTGTTCAGTCGCTTTCACGCGAGTTGATGAAACGGCAGCAGTTAAAAAGCGTCAGCGATCTCTATCGCTATATGCCGTCGGTACAGGGTGACGGCGCGCGGCCGCAGACGCGCGGTATGCAGGGCAGCGTGGTGCAGAACAGCATGATCGACGGCCTGAACGTCGTCTCGACAACCGATTACGCGGCAGAACAGTTCGACCATATCGAGGTGCTGAACGGCCTGGCCGGTTCACTCTACGGCCCGGCAAACCCGGCGGGGCTGTTCAATTTTGTGGCGAAGCGCGGCACCGATTTACCACAGCGTCGTCTGCGTATTGGCGGCGGCAGCGGCGGTAATCACAACGTCGCGGGGGATTTCAGCGGCCCGCTCGATCAAAGCGATCGCCTGCGCTATCGCCTGAACCTGCTGGATGACGAGGGCGGCGGCTATGTCAGCGGCAGCAAGGTGCGCCGCCAGCTGGTTAGCCTGGCGCTGGACGCAAACCTCAGCGACAGTACCGTGCTGGAGAGCAACTTCAGCTATTACCACTATTACGATAAAGGTCTGCCGGGCAAATTCGCGCTCGGCAATGGACTCACCTTCCCGGCGGCGCCCGACCCGAAAAAAAACGGACTTGGACAAGCCTATGCGGGCGACGACAACCATACCCTGACCGCAGGGCTGCGCCTGCGGCATGACTTTGACGGCAACTGGCAGGGCGAAGTGGGCGTACTGCGCCAGATTGCCGACCGCGAATCGACTGGCGTCACCAATACCTTTACCGATCGGGCGGGGCGCTATACCACGACGACCTCTTCCTCGACCGCCAGTCGCTTCACCATCAACAGCTATATGGCGAATCTTAACGGCGAAGTCGATACCGGCAGTATCCATCATCAGATCGCCACAGGCATCCGTGGTTTTGTCTGGAAGAATATGAATCCGCTGCACGGCGCGACTTCGACGCTGGGCAGCGCCTCGCTGGAACGGCCCTCTCGCTTTGAGCGGCCGGACTACCCCGACTTCAGCAACCGCTATCACTCCGCCACCGCGACGCAGCACGCCTTTTTGCTGAGCGACAACCTGCAGTTTTCTCCGCAGTGGAGCCTGCTGCTGGCAGGCAGCGAAAGCCTGCTCAGCTCCGCCAGCTACGCGAAAACCGGCGTGCGCAGCAGCGAATCCTCTAACAGTGGCTTTTCTGGCTCCGCCAGCCTGGTCTATAAGCCGGTGGATCCGCTGACGCTCTACCTCACCTGGGCGGATAGCCTGCAGCAGGGCGACGCCGCTCCGTCGGGCGCCAGCAACGCCGGCGCGATCCTGGCACCTTATCGCAGCAAGCAGACGGAAGTCGGCGCGAAGCTGGCGGTGAATCGGCTGCTGCTGACGGCGGCGCTGTTTGAGATCAAACGTCCCTTTGCCTATACCAACGGCAGCGGCGACTACGCTGTGGACGGCGAACAGCGCAACCGCGGCGTGGAGCTGATGGCGGATGGCGACGTCATGCAAGGGGTGCATCTCTACGGCGGCATGACCTGGCTCGATCCACGCCTGTTCGATACCGGCAGCCGCGCGACGCAGGGAAAACAGGTGGTGGGGCTGGCACGCTATACCGCCAGCCTCTTCGCTGCCTGGGATCTGCCTGGCCTCAGCGGAGCCGATCTGCACGGCGGCGCGCGCTATGTCGGACGGCGCGCCACCGACAATGCCAACAGCGGCTGGGTAAGCGGCTATACCACCTTCGACGCGGGCGCGGCTTATCAAACTCGCCTGATGAACACCGCAACCACGTTTCGGCTCGATGTGACTAACCTGACCAATCGTCATTACTGGACCAATATCGTGCCGGGCGGCCTTAATGGCTACAGCGGCGCCGGGTATGCCAGCGCCTCGCTCGGCGCGCCGCGTCAGGTGCAACTCTCGATGCAGCTCGATTTTTAAGGAATCTGAATAATGAAAACGTTACTGCGGGCCAGCCTGACGCTGGCGCTGAGCCTGACGGCGGGCGTCGCCGCTGCCGCCACGCTAACCGACGATCTGGGGCAGCAGGTCGAGCTGCCGCATCCGGCGCGCCGCATCGCCGACGCCTGGTATGCGCACCATTCGCTGCTGATGACGCTGGGCGCGGGCGACCTGATCGTTGCGACCGTCAATCATCCCGCAGACCGGCCCTGGATGTTTAAGGTGCAGCCTTCGCTGAATCAGGCGCTGCAGGCGCGCGGAAAAACCTTTTCCAGCGAAGCGCTAGTGGCGCGCGGCGTCGACGCCATTTTCGTTCCTGCGCAGGATCCTGATGCGATAAGCTATCGCCAGGCGGCTATCCCGACGCTGAGTATGCGTTTTAACGACGTGGCGTCGATGAAACGTTCGCTGCTCACCACCGCGCAGGTGGTGGGTACGCCGCAGGCGCAGCGTCGGGCGCTGGCGTACAACCGCTATCTTGATGCGCAGATCGCCGCCGTCAGCACGCAAACCGCCTCGCTGAGCGAGGCGCAGCGGCCGCGGGTGCTGCATATTCAGTCGCTGCGGCCGCTGAAGGTTGACGGCAGCCAGACGCTGATTGACAGCTGGATCCGACTTGCCGGCGGCAGAAACGCGGCGGCGGCGGTGTCGGGCAATATGAAAGAGGTTTCGCCTGAGCAGGTCATCGCCTGGGATCCCGACATTATTATTATCGGGGCAGGCGCAGGCAGGCTTGTGGCGTCGCCTTATGCGGCGCTGTTTAGCGGCCTGAAGGCGGTAAATCAGCATCGCGTGCTGCAAAATCCCTCAGGCGTCTTTCCCTGGGATCGCTACGGCACCGAAGTGGCTTTGCAGATCCTCTGGGCGGCGAAGCAACTGCATCCGCAACGCTTTGCGCAGCTCGACCTTATCGCCGCCACCCGCCGCTTTTATCAGCGCTTTTATGGCTACCCGCTGCGCGCGGACGAAGCGGAAAGGATCCTGGCCGGTTTGCCGCCAGTTTCAGGCTGAAATCGCCCGCTTCGCTTTACTGAACAAAGTGTGCGGTGACTGGCGTAAAAAGCAGCGAAGAGGCGAATTCGGAACATGCTGACGCATTGTCTGATGGGAGAAAGTGTGACGTAGCGCTAAAATAGAGGCTTACTCGCAGCTGAGGTCTGACATAAATAATGATTTTACGTTTTTCCCCGATAGCCCTTATCGCCGTTGTCGCGCTCGCCGGATGCGCGAAAAAGCACTCTTACCAGGACGATCCTACGTTTACGGCCGGTCCCGCGCAGGTGAGCGTTTCCCATGTGATGACGCGCACCGATGACGGTTCATCAGTGTTCGTCACCGTCGACGGTAAAGATGCCGGCAAGCTGAACGGCGGGCAGAGTAAAGATCTCTTCCTGACGCCAGGCAAGCATAAAATCGGCGGCTACGTCGCCACCCTGTTTGGTCTGGGCCGCGTCACCATCAATCCAGTCGAAGTGAACACGGCTAAAGGCGAAGTGAAACATGTCGCCTATGAAGTAAAAAGCGACAAGCCGACCTTTACCGAATGGACACCGCCGTCTGCCGAAGGCTAAACCTCTCCTCCCGGGCCGGTCTGCGTTTGACCGGCTTTGCTCACGCTTTTCTCCTCCAGCTATTCCGTGCATGAGTCGTTAACTGCTTTGCGGCTAATTGTGATTATATGCAATCATAATTGACCATATGTGAGCATGATCAATTTATTCATCTGCTAATTCCCCTATAAATGCTCCTGTGACGCCTTCAAAAGAAAGTGCGCTGATTAAACTTAATCAATCTGTATCCTTACAGGAGACCAACGTGGCCTATCTCTACTGCAGCACGCGCTGCCCTGATTCAACCTCCGCGCCGCCTTCAGGTGTCGTCACGGCGATGCGCTAGCCCGTCAGCACGCGCAATAACTTAATGGAAAACAGACGAGGGTTATGACCCTCACGGTTTCGCTCGTCCTCAAGAGAGGCTCAGATGAATACGTTCAATGCTGAAGACACCCTGATTATCGTCGGCATCGTAGTGGCTTATATTTGTTTCACTACCTGGCTGACCTGGCGGCTGCGCAGCAAAAGCAGCGGCGATTTTATGGAGGGATCCCGCGCCATGCCCGCGCTGGTGGTTGGTATTTTGCTGATGTCGGAATATATCGGCGCCAAATCGACCGTCGGCACCGCGCAGGCCGCCTTTGAAGATGGCTTCGCCGCCTCCTGGTCGGTGATCGGCGCGGCAATCGGCTTTCCGCTGTTTGGCTTCCTGCTGGTCAAACGCATCTACAGCACCGGCAAAATCACCATCTCCGGCGCGATAGCGGAAAAGTACGGCAATACCACCAAAAACATCATCTCCGTTATCATGATTTACGCGCTGCTGCTGGTGAACGTGGGCAACTATGTGAGCGGCGCGGCGGCGATCTCGACCATCCTGAAAGTTAACCTGCCGGTTGCGGCCTTTATCACCGCCGTGGTCAGCACCTTTTACTTTTGCTATGGCGGCATGAAAGGTCTTGCCTGGGTCACGATGTTGCACAGCGCGCTGAAGTATTTCGGCATTCTCGCCATTATGGGATTTGCGCTCTATAAAACCGGCGGCTTTACGCCGATGATCGAGCAGATGCCCAGCTACTACTGGACGTGGGATGGCCATATCGGCGCCAGCACCATCGTCGCCTGGCTGATCGGCACCATCGGCTCCATCTTCTGTACGCAATTCGTGATTCAGGCGATCTCCTCGACGAAAGATGTGCGCTCGGCGAAGCGCGCTACCTGGGTTGCCTTCTTCTTTTGTCTGCCGATTGGCCTGGCGATTGCGGTTATTGGGGTGGCGGCGAAATATCTGCATCCGGAGATCAACAGCCTCTACGCGATGCCGATCTTCCTGCAGGATATGAATCCCTGGATGGCTGGCGTGGTGACAACGTCACTGGTAGCGTCGATATTTGTCAGCGTAAGCACCGTGGCGCTGGCCATCGCTTCGCTGGTGGTAAAGGATTTCTACGTGCCGTATCGCAAGCCGACGCCGGAACAAGAGTTCAAGGCGACGCGCTGGCTGTCGTTGATTATCGGCTTCCTGCCGCTGATTTTTGTGCTGCTGGTGCCTGAGGTGCTGAAGCTCTCGTTCTTTACCCGCGCCATTCGCCTCTCGATTTCGGTAGTGGCGGTGATTGCCTTCTATGCGCCGTTCTTTAAAAGCGCGCGCGGCGCCAACGCCGGTTTGATCGGCGCCTGTGTCGCGACATCAGTCTGGTACCTGCTGGGCGACCCGTTCGGCATTAATAATATGTATATTGCGCTGGTCACGCCGGCCATCATTATGGCGATCGATTACCTGATCCCAAACCGACAAGTAGATGAAACGCGCCAGAGCGTTGAACAGAGGGGAGTCCGATATGTCCGTAACCGTTAACCGCGATGGCGTACTGCGCCCAGCAGAGCAGGATGCGCGCCTTATGACAGCGATGCTGCCGTCGCCATGCCCGCAAAACCATGCGGCCAACCTTTTGCCGCTGCCGGACGGTTCGCTGCTGTGCGTCTGGTTCGGCGGCTCGCAGGAAGGCGTGGCGGATATCTCCGTCTATAGCTCGCGCCTTGCGTCGGGTGCCGATCGCTGGAGCGAGGCGGTAAAACTCTCCGACGATCCCGCGCGGTCGGAACAGAACCCGGTGCTGTTTCTGGCGCCTGACGGCGTACTGTGGCTGCTCTGGACGGCGCAGCTTGCCGGCAATCAGGATACCGCTATTGTGCGGATGCGCCAGTCGCGCGACCTGGGCGCCAGCTGGGGGCCGATCGAGACGCTGCTCGATCAGCCTGGCACCTTTATCCGCCAGCCGATTACCGTGCTGGAGAACGGCAACTGGCTGCTGCCGGTGTTCTACTGCCGCACTCAGCCGGGCGAGAAGTGGGTCGGCAACGATGACGTCAGCGCGGTGAAAATCTCCAGCGACGGCGGCAAAAGCTGGCGCGACGTCGCGGTACCCGGCAGTCTGGGCTGCGTGCATATGAACATCACCGCGCTGCCGAACGGCACGCTGGTGGCGCTTTATCGCAGCCGCTGGGCGGATCACATTTACTACAGCCAGTCAGAAGATGGCGGCGAAAGCTGGTCACAGCCGGAGCCGACTACGTTGCCTAACAATAACTCCTCTGTTCAGGTCACCACGCTGCAGGACGGCACGCTGGCGCTGGTGTTCAACAATATGAGCGCGGCGGGCGCGACGGAGCGACGCGCCTCGCTCTATGACGAAATCGACGACGGCGACGACAGCCGCAAGGAGCCGCAGGCGCGTGAAGGGCGCAGCGCGTTCTGGGGCGCGCCGCGCGCGCCGATGACGGTGGCGCTGTCGCCCGACGGTGGCAAAAGCTGGCCGTGGCAGCGCAATCTTGACGAAGGCGACGGCTACTGCATGACCAATAACTCCCAGCAGAAACTCAACCGCGAGTTCTCCTATCCCACCATCAAGCAGAGCGCCGACGGCACTCTGCATATCGCCTATACCTTTTATCGGCAGGCCATTAAATATGTGCGCCTGTCGCCAGCCTGGGTAAAGGAGGCGTCATGATTATCGGGAATCTGCAGGCGCTGGCGATGGCGGGGCTGCCCGCCGCGCTTCACGCCATTCTTGAGCGCGAGGATTGTCGGCTTGAGGCGCTGCAACAGCGCGAGGATGGCCGCTTTCAGCCCGCGGATGCGCAATGGTTTTGCCATATCGGCCCGGCGCAGACCGAGCCGGCGGCGCAGCGCCATACCGAATATCACCGTCAGTGGGCCGATATCCAGGTGGTGCTGGCGGGCAATGAGGTGATTAACGCCAGCCAGCAGCCTCTGGCGCAGCCAGACGATGAAGAGCGCAAAGCGGATCTTTTTATCGCCGCCGCGCCGGTACTGCCGGTCTCGCTACGCTTAAGCGTGGGCGATTTCGCCGTGTTTTTGCCGGGCGAACCGCATCAGGCGCTCTGTGCCGCATCGCAGCCGGAAAGGGTGCGCAAGGCGGTGTTTAAGATTCCGCGTTCGCTTCTGGAGGCATAGATGCCGCATGCGATAGTAACCGGCGCCAGCTCTGGCATTGGCGAAGCGATTGTCGCCGCGCTGCTCGATCAGGGCTGGCAGGTGACCGGGCTGAGTCGCAGTGCGGTAACGCGCGATAGCGCGCATTTCCGCAGCGTTCAGGTAGATATGACCGATGAGCCGGCGCTTATCCGCACGCTGGCCGATCTTCCCGTGCCTGATGCGTTAGTGCATGCCGCCGGCATGATGGCTGCCGCGCCGGTGGGCGAGATCAACCTTGGCGTCAGCTCGCGCCTCTGGTCGCTGCACGTGCGCGCGGCGGAGATCCTCGCCAGCCGCTTTGCACCAGAGATGCAGCCGGGCGGCCGTATTGTGCTGATCGGCAGCCGTACCTCGCGCGGAGCGGCTAACCGCTCCCAGTATGTCGCGACCAAAGCCGCTATGGTGGGGATGGCGCGCAGCTGGGCGATGGAACTGGCGCCGCGCGGCATTACGGTCAACGTGGTGGCGCCGGGCGCGACGGAAACGCCGATGCTCTCGCAGCCGGGCCGCGAGGCGTCCAGGCCGGTCGTGCCGCCGATAGGTCGGCTTATTCAGCCGCAGGAGGTCGCCGCGCTGACCGCTTTCTTGCTCTCGCCGCAGGCCGCGGCTATCACCGGTCAGGAGATGGTGATTTGCGGCGGCACCTCGCTGCGCTAGGCGCGGGGGTTTAGCTTCGCCAGCTGTGCGCCGAAATGCTGCTCGATCACCTTAAAGGTTTCCAGCGCCTTGACGCGGTAAAGCTGCTCTGAAGGATGAATGCAGTCGGGCGACATCATGGCGCGCCAGTCGGGCATTTGTTGAATGCGCTGGTACTGACTGACCAGCGGCACCTTTTCCGTGCGGGCGACGGCGTCAAGCCGCGCAGCATAAGGCGCGACATCCCATTTCTCCGCCCGGCCGCACAGCGGATGCGGCTCCTGCAACACCACCGCTTTGCCGTTCGCTCTGGCGCTGTCGATCAGCGCCGTCATCACTTCGCCGTAGCGTTGCGGGCTCACCTGATACGGTTTTTCGATATCGTGAAAGTGATAGTGGCGTGCGTCGTTGGTGGCAAAATTAAGCAGGATTAGACGCGCGCTCGACTGTTTCATCGCTTCCTGCCACGGCGGATTGTGCTCATATTTATAACGTCCGTTCAGGAGTTCAATCGCCTGTGCCGACGGCGCGCCGCGATTGATCACCTGCACACCGCTGCCGTATTTCGCCTGCAGCAGTTGATTAAGCACGGCGATTTCATTGTGCTCGCTGACGATATTGCGCAGTCGGCCCGCTTCGCGCACCGCCAGCACCCCTTTGGTGCTGGATCCTCCCCAGGCTTCAATAATAAAAGTGTCGGGCGATGCGGACTGCGCCATGGCTGACGCAGAAGCGGCGAGGGTAAGCGCAATGGATAGCGCCATTTTAAAATGAATTTTTTTTCGAAGCATATCGCTCTCGGCTTGTTGCCTGCAGTGAATATCGCGGTTAAACCACGGCTGGGATCACGGTAGCAAAATTAATTAGCCGCCAACAACCCGAAAAGTCTCGATAGTTACCAGCAAAATTATATCAATACGTTGTTTTTATAAGGCGACACTTTTTTAAGCGGATCGCGGCGAACAGGACGTTTTTTTCGCGCCAGCAAAGTAAAATAAGCAGAATCGCATTCGTTAGCGATATTTCTTCTATTAACCGGTCTTATCAGCCGTCTCGTTTAGCGGAGTGCAACCCGCAACAGAACGGACATGAGCGGCATGCAGAAAAAGGAAATTGTCAGGCTATTGTTTTTGATAGATAAAAAGGCGATGGCAGCGCCAGGGGGGTTAGCTTTTCATACCTGCATTACCTGGCCTTTTTCCTAATTCAATCGCGAAGCTTTAGGCATATTCCTAATGTCCTGTCTACGCAATGCTTTTTATCGTTAAGTGATGATAGGCTTTACCCACACAGGCCAGACAGGGTTATTCTGATTTCTGCGCGGCCGACTTCACCAGGTCAGGATTATATCCTTTTCGCGTCTCGCTGTTAAAATTGCGGCAGGAGAGAGGCGACGTTCTGACGAATTATTAAGAAGGGTACAACGTGGAAAATAAAGCGTTTCTCTCGAGCCGAAATATCGGCCTGGATTTCCTGCGCGCGCTGTTGATTCTGGAAGGGGTTTTATATCATGCCGCGCGAAGTCTTCCCGGCGGTAATAACTGGTACTATATTTCAGGGAAAAATGAGGCGGACGGCTTTACCGCGCTGATCGAGTTTATGCATACCTTTCGAATGGAAGCCTTTTTCTTCCTGTCGGGCATGTTCTCGGCAATGGTCATCCTGCGTAAGGGCTCCGACTTTTTTTACAGTAACCGCAAGAAGCGCGTCGTGGTGCCGCTGATCTCCGCCTTCCTGTTTATTCCCGGGCTGATGTATCTCATTAACGCGCAAATCGACGGCGAAGCCCTCACCACCCATAACGCGCTGGGCGCCTATACTTCGCTGCACCACCTCTGGTTCCTGGTTTCGCTGACCGCGATGTCGTTCCTGATCCCGGGCAGTCTCTATCAGCGCGCGGCGATGATGATGCGCCGTCTGCCTTTCCCGCTGCTGGTCGCAGCGCTGATCGTCGCGGCAAATGCCTTCTTTGTGGTGAAGTTCTTCGTGAAAGACTTCGGCGAGTGGGTCAATCTTATCCCCGTTACCGCCCGCTTTATGGTGTTCTACGCGGCAGGCTATGCGCTCTACCTTAACAGCGATCAGATACCGCAACAGGCGCGCAGTATCCTGGTCAATACCAAAGTGGTGGCGGCGCTAGGACTGGCCTGCTGGCTGGTGTTCTATGCCATTTTCCACTACAACATCACCAGCAGCCTGAAGTATCTGCCGGTGCTCTGCTCCAGCGTGTTCTCGGTGATTTTCTCGTACTGGGTGGTTTTCACCTTTGAGAAATTGCGTATGAAAGAGAGCCGACTGGTGAAGGGCGTGGTGGATTCTGCGCTGGTGATCTACATCATGCACTATCCGCTGGTGATCACCTTCGCCTGGCTGCTGGATGGCTATCTGCCCGACGCGCTGCCGATAACCTATGTCGCGGTGGTGACCACGCTTGGCCTGATCTGCAGCGCCGCGCTCTATTTGCTGATTAAGCAGCTGCCGCTGATGTCGCTGCTGTTCGGGCTGAAACCGGCCCGCGTGCAGAACGTGCCAGCCACCGATCCCCGCAGCTAATTCCCTCGCGTTGCCTCTGCCCGGCGGACCTTGTCCGCCGGGCATTCTGTTACAAACCTCTTTATTTAGGCGCCGCAAAAGCGGTTATGCTGTTACTACTTCAGACAACCGTGTAGCGAAGGGATCATGATTGTAAATTGCATGGTATATCGCCCAGGCCAGACCGGGCAGGAATTAGACGTAGAAAAAATCAGCGATGTGCTAAGTGAGCCGGATGCCTTTATCTGGATGGGCCTTTATCAGCCCGAAGCGGAGTTCATGCATAAAATCCAGAACGAGTTCGGGCTGCATGAACTGGCGGTAGAGGACGCGCTATGCGCGCACCAGCGTCCCAAGATCGAACAGTATGGCGAGTCGATGTTTATCGTGGTGAAGACCGTCAGTTCGGAAAATGAACACCTTCACCTGGGCGAAACCCACTTCTTTATCGGTAAAAACTTCCTGATCACCCTGCGTCACGGCGCTTCCGACAGCTATGCGCCCATTCGCGAGCGCGTGGCGCAAAACAGCGCGCTGCTCGATCATGGGCCAGGCTATCCGCTCTACTGTATTCTCGATTTTATCGTCGATCGCTATGGCGAATATACCGCCTCGCTGGGCGATAAAATCAATGAGATGGAGGCGGCGCTGTTCCGCTCCGAGTTTGATAATCTCGCGGTGAAAAAGGTTTATCGCCTGCGCCGCGAGCTGCTGAGCCTGCGCAATGCGGCACAACCGCTGGAAGAGATCTGCCAGCAGCTGGTGCGGCTGCACGAAGATATCGTGCCGAAAGAGCTGCGCGCCTATCTGCGTGACGTACAGGATCATGCGCGCCACGTAGTCACCGACGCGGAAGATATGCGAGAAATGCTCACCAGCGCCATGCACGTTAACCTGGCGATGGTGGCGGTGCAGCAGAACGAGGTGACGAAAAAACTGGCGGGCTGGGGTGCGATTCTGGTGGTGCCGACGGTGATCTTCAGCATGTACGGCATGAACTTTAAAGAGATGCCGGAGCTGAACTCGCCGCTGGGCTATCCGCTGGCGCTGGGCGGCACAATCGTCGGCTGCTTCCTGCTCTGGCTGCGGCTGCGCAAGTCGGGCTGGCTGTAGCGGCTGCGCCGCGACGCTCCGCGCGTCGCGGCCTGACGCCTTACTCTTCGATAGAGGTCAGCAGGGCATTTTGAATAATGCGCTGCGCTTTCAGGGGATTTTGCTCCAGCTGCGCCGCCTGCAGCGCGGCCATATCCAGCTTGTCGAGCGCGCGATAAATATGCTTGAGGAAGCGGATCGAAAGGTTGGCGGCTTCTACATGGTCTTCGCGGAACGGAAACTGATCGAGCTGCCAGACGCCGTCCCAGTTGTTGCACTTCAGCACGTAGAAAAACTCGAAAATTTCGGTCATATGTACGGTGCCGACCACGAGGTCGTCATCCCAGCCGCGCAGGTTGTCGTTCACGTCCATGCCAAACAGGCGGCCGCGATCGATAATCAGCTGCGCAGAGCCGGCCGGCGATTCGCCCGCGAACAGCGCATGACCGAAATCCAGCAGGATCCCTACGTTATCCAGCCCGATCTCCTCAATACCCAGCAGCGACTTCGCCGCAGAATCCCAGGTCATTTTAACGCGCGGCTCGCGCGGCTTGTATTCGATGGCGAATTTCACGTCCGGGTTCGCGCCGGCCAGCTCGCGCATGCCGTCGACCGCCAGCTTCCACAGGTTCTTATGATCGACCTGGAAAGGGTAATCCCAGCCATCCTGACCCGGCCAGACCTTAACGTAGTTCGCGCCCAGCTCGCGCACTACGTCGGCCGCTTCGTTCATCAGCGCCAGCGCCTCGGCACGCACCGCCGCGTCGGGATGGGTAAAGGCGCCGCGCGAGAATTTGCGCAGATAGATTTCCGGCGTCACGCCGATCGCTTTCAATCCCGCCTCCTGCAGCGCCTGCTTCACCTCGGCGACCGTGACGCCAGGGGTAAAGGGATAGGGGATATCGACATAGGCGAGATCCTCCACTTCAGCCGCCAGCTTGATCTGATCCAGCGTGCTGAGCGCCGGGCCGTAGCCGTCAACCGCGTAGCGATCGATGTAGTTCGCGAAATGCCACAGGCCAGCGCCAAACTTCGGATAGTTGTAGTCACTCATTGCCGATATTCTCCGTTCAGGATGCAGACAGAAAGGTGGTCGGATTGCGACGGCAATCCATAATGGAATATATATTCAGTAAGGATTATATATTCCATTGTGCGGGCGGAGTTGGCTAGGTTGCCAGCGCAGCGCGCGATAACTGTAAGGTGGGTCACAAAAAATCTCAGCGCTCTCTGGGAAGAGAAAGCGGATGTCGGCGCGCGGAGAACAGCGATTGGGGCCGTTCGGCTTGTTAAACGGTGTCATTAAGGGGATGATCTGCGCAGTCTGAGTCCACATCGTAGGCGCTATGCTCATCAGCACTGAAAACTTTCGCAGCTACACGGCCGATACGCAGCTTGCCTGCACGCTTGCGGCTGTCGCGGGCGCGCTAAATACCGCGGCGTTTGAAGTTGTCGGCTTTTTCTCCGCCAATATGACAGGCAATGTCTCTTCGCTTTCGGATCATCTGGCCAAGGCAAGCCTGGCGCCAGCTATCTTCTTTGTGTCGATTGTCGCCATCTTTATCACCGGCTCCGCTTTTTCCACTCTGCTGATCAATGCTGGACGGCGCAATAACATGCGCAAAGTCTATGCCTTCAATATTCTGGTGGAGGGCGTCGGTCTGGTTGGGCTTGGCGGGGTTGAAACATGGCTGACGCCGCAGTCGCCCGGCGTGGTATTGATTTTATCTCTGAGCTTTTTGATGGGGCTGCAGAATGCAGTCGTCACCCGAATATCGAACGCGCGCGTGAGAACCACCCATGTCTCGGGCACCTCGACGGATATCGGTATTGAATTAGCGATGCTGTTCGACGTGCTGAGGCGCAAAGAGTCGCCGAAAGAGGCGCCGCTCTATATTGAGCGTCTGAAACTGCACGCCTTAACGCTGCTCTCGTTTCTGTCTGGGGGCGTGGCCGGGATCTGGCTCTATCGCGCGCTGGGCTATCCGTTCATTATGTTGATCGGCCTGCTGCTTATCGCTCTCGCGCTGCATACCATGCTGGGCAGGCGTGCCAGTCCGGCGAATCAGTAAAGCGCTTGCTGTCAGCGAGAGGCGCGGCTCGCTAAACCGCGCCTGTGGCAGGGGGCGATCAGCTAAAGCCGGCGCCCAGCAGCTGTTTATCGATGCGGCAGCCAGGCATCATCGCCTCCAGCCCGGCGATCAGCTCGTCGCTGGCGTGATGCAGCGCATCTAGCGGCATTTCGGGCAGGCTCTCGAGAATAAACCACATCTGCTGCGCGCTGGCGTCGAGACGCGTTCGCACGCCCTGGCGCCAGTTCCAGCGCCGGCAAGTGACGCCAAGATCGTCGCGCCAGATCACTTCGCCCGGTTCGGGCGACTCTTCACAGGGTTCGCCCGCTTTCAGCGTGTCGAAGCGTTCGCTGCCGTCGGCGCACACCAGCCGCGCATCGCCGACATAGGCGGCAGCATTTTCGCCGCCGATCGGCAGGGCGTACTTAATGCTGATGGCGTTATAGAGATCGACGATCGGATCGATGGCAGGCAGCGCGCCGTCGCGGGCAACCCGCTTGCGTAGCGCTTCGACCGAGCTCGGCGTGCGGGCCGGTTTCGCGCCGAAGGCCTTAAAGACGTCGCGCCAGGCGGCGAGATGCGCTTCGGCGTAGGGCACATCCTCGGTGGCGACGGCGCGGCAGGCGTCGTCCAGCGCCGTGCGCGCCACCTGCGGGTGCCGCACCTCGGTCGCTTCAACCAGAATGCTGATAGCGCGAAAGCCCGGCGCCAGCGCGAGTACGGTCAGCTCGACCACAGGAGAGAAAGAAAACATCGCTATTCCTTGTAGAGGGTTACGGCATGAAGTGTAGCGACGGATGGCGGTGACTGCTCGCTCGGAGCGGCTTTTAGCGCAGGCAGACCAGATAAAAATCCAGGAATATGCCGAATCCGCAGTAAATTACCCGCACTTTGCTGTGCAGTTGCATTATTCGTCTATACTGAAACTGGACTTAATAACTAGTGAGGGAATCATGAAAAAGACAATTATTGCACTTTCTGCTCTGATGCTGGCGACTCCGGTTTTTGCGGCTACCACACACGCTACCGATGAAACCGTGGCTGAAGCGCATAAAGGCGCCGACACCGCCAAAGAGAAACTGCATCAGGCGCAGGATGCGGGCGCTGAACAGAAGCTGAAAGCGGAACACGCCGCTGAAGGCAAAAGCCATGCGACCACCAGCAAAGTAAGCGAAGGTTCGCAAAAAGCCTGGCACAGCACCAAGCAGGGCAGCGAAAAAGCCTGGGATAAAACCAAGCAGGGCGCTGAAGACCTGAAAAACAAAGCAACGAACTAACAGAAAATGGCCGGTTAAACCGGCCATTTTTTTATTCTCTCTCCGGCTTCAGGCGCACCGCGCGCCGTCCCGCCAGCAGTGACACCGCCGCCATTGAAAAAATTCCCCAGCAGTAAACGTTAGCCGTCGCCATCAGGCCTATCATCGGCACCGCGCAGCCCGCCAGCAGCGCCGGCAGCGCAAAAGCGAGATAGCTTTTTATCAGAAAGGCCGCGAATAGCCCGGCGCGCTCGTGACTCTCCGCCAGCGGCATTACGATGCTGATAATGGTCGAAAAGATCGAACCGAATCCCTGCCCGGCAACCGCGGTGCCGAGAAACAGCAGCGCCGTCTGGTGATGATTAATGCCGATCAGGGTCACGCCAATACCCGCCATCAGCGCCAGGGTGCCGAGAAACAGCGCGCGCTGCGGCTGCCAGCGGCGGAAAATAAACACCGACGCCGTGGCGCTCAGCATCAGCGTCGCCACCACGGTGCCGCCGACAAATGGCGAGCTGCGGCCGGTCGCGAGGATCGCCAGCGTCGGCATTAGCGATAAATAGAAGCCGCCCAGCGCCCAGGCCGCCACATTAACCGGCGCCAGCCGCAGCAGCGTTCCCAATGCGCGTGGTGGAATCGCGACCTGCGGCTTTAAAGCGCGCAGCGCGCCGGGCATCCGCGCCACGGTTTCAGGCATAAGCGGCAGCAGCGCCAGCGCCAGCACCATTAGCGTAAACAGCAGCGCATAGATGGAAACAGTAGGGAAAGGCGCAAAAGTGATCAGCAGCGCCCCCGTTAGGCTGCCCGCCAGCAGGCCGAGAAAAGCCGTTATCGAATTGAGCAGCGGGCCGCGCGCCTTATCGCCGTCAAGGATCGCCGCGCCAAAGGTCGGCAGCGCGATACCCGTCGCAATGCCCTGAACTATTCGCGCGGCGATCAGCGTTTGCGCCGAGTCCGCCAGCATAAACATAATTAGCGCCAGCGCGTTGCACAGCAGCGCCGCCAGCATCATCACGCGCCGACCGATAAAATCGGAAAGGCGGCCCAGCGTCAGCAGGGCAAAAAGCAGGGCGAACGCATAGCTGGCGAAAATCAGCGTCACCGCCAACGGCGACAGATGGTAAAGCGTGCGATAGAGCGGGTAGAGCGGCGTCGGCGCGCTGCTGGTCGCGGAGAACAGCATGGCGCAGACAAAAGCGTAAAGAGTAATGCGCGCCGCGGCAGCGGCGGGCAACGTTGTGGTAGAGAAAGACATGGTTATCACCTTAAAGCAAAATATTAGCTTTAAGAGAGGTATACTTGCATTTCTCAGTTAACGCAATATCTTTGCATTAAACAATTTTCGACATGCTTATTCTTTTCGAAGAGGAAAAAAAGATGGCCAGGGAGATGATCAGGCAGGGCGGACGTAGCGCGCGCATACAGGAAGAGGTGCACAAGGCGGTCAATATGCTGCTGAAAACCCGCGACCGCAGCGAGTTGACGGTGCCAATGGTGGCAGAAACGGCGGGCGTGACGCCATCCACCCTCTATCGCCGCTGGGGCGATCTGACACAGCTGCTCGCCGACGTGGCGGTGGCGCGTATGCGCCCGATAAGCGAGCCTGAAGATACCGGCGAGATGCAAAGCGATATGGAAGCTTTCATTTTGCAGTATGCAGAAGAGATGTCGTCGAAACCGGGGCGGCAGATGCTGGCTGATGTTATCGGCAGCGGAAATAATGGCGCGACAGTGAAGTGCTGCGGTTTTACCGCGCTTCATCTTGAGACGCTGCGAAAGCGCGCAATCGCGCGCGGCGAAGCGGGCTTTTCGATCGATGAGGCAGTGGATACGGTAGTGGCACCGGTGATCTATCACATTCTGTTTGAAGACCGCGAGCCAACGCCAGACTACTGCCGCGAACGGGTAGCGCGGCTGTTTCAGAACCGCTAACGGCGGCTGCGACAAAAGGGATGCTGTGCAAAAGCGGCCGCGCAGTATCAAGGCAGCCATTTATAGTTACAACATACTAATTGGTTTTTAGTAAAAGCAATCTGCACCGTGCCAAATGCAGCCTAAAAAAGTCAGCACAGAAAGGGCGCTAGCCATTAATTGCTCCCAAATCCGCTGACAACTAATGACCTGCCAGGCTTGTTCAAATCACTCCAGCGCACCGGATAGCGCTGGGCTAGTAATAAACCAGGCAAACAAATAGATTGAAATATTCGCTATATAATGCACTTAATAACGAGTGGCGGCCAGACGGATTTTTATAGTTACTAAAATCGTAATTGAGATGAATTCGCACTAATATAAAAACAAGCGTGAAGGGCATCACTCGATAAATATTAACTTTTATTCAATCGTTATTTGATTTATATCAACCTGACTTGCGGCTAAGCAGCTCATCTATTTCCATAGAGATAAATTATACCTATAATTAGGTAGTTAACTCTGCCTGCACTATTCCTCATTCCAGCGTTGCTTTGCGCTGCGTCATGAAAGCCCCTACAAATCCTCTTGTTTTTCTGGCTTGCTAAGATAGGCTTATTAACCATTCTACAGGACGGAAGAGTTCGCCAAATAACGGCGCCTGAATAGCATCCGTATTTATTTAAAAAGGGAAAAGCTGATTCGGCGTCGTCATCTGATTACATTCAGATTCGTATTAATACGGATTTATTCGGTTTCTCATTTATTACTTTTTAATTACTACTCGCAGACAGCGGGAGCGATCCGTCTGCTGCTTATTGGGAGGATATGTGAGCGTAAAACCTCATTCCGGGCACGGCGCGCTTGAAAACTGGGCGCCTGAAAATCAACAATTTTGGGAAAGCCGCGGCAAACATATCGCCCGGCGTAACCTCATTATCTCCGTCTGCGCGCTGCTGCTCGCCTTCTGCGTCTGGATGCTGTTTAGCACCGTCGCCGTCAACCTGAATCGGGTAGGATTTAACTTCACCGTCGATCAGCTGTTCTTGCTGACCGCATTGCCTTCGCTCTCCGGCGCGCTGTTCCGCGTGCCTTACTCTTTTGTCGTGCCGGTGGTCGGCGGCCGTCTCTGGACGGTGATCAGCACCGCCGTGCTGATCATTCCCTGCGTCTGGCTCGGCTTCGCGGTGCAGAATCCGGCAACCCCCTACGGCGTATTTATCGTCATTTCGCTGTTCTGCGGTCTGGCGGGCGCTAACTTCGCCTCAAGCATGGGCAACATCAGCCTTTTCTTTCCCAAAAGTAAGCAGGGCTCGGCACTCGGCATCAACGGCGGCCTCGGCAACCTGGGCGTCAGCGTGATGCAGCTGGTCGCGCCGCTGATTATCGTAGTGCCGTTCTTCGTGGGCGGCGCGACGCTGGAGGATGGCAGCCAGATTTGGCTCGCCAACGCCGCGTGGATCTGGGTGCCGCTGCTGGCGCTGGCTTCGATCGCCGCCTGGGGTGGCATGAACGATATCGCCGGCATGCGCGCCTCGCTGCGGGAACAGCTGCCGGTGCTGAAGCAGGGACATCTCTGGACGCTCGGGCTGCTCTACCTCGCCACTTTCGGCTCGTTTATCGGCTTCTCGGCGGGCTTCGCCATGCTGGCGAAAACGCAGTACCCGCAGGTAGACATTATTCATCTCGCCTTTTTCGGCCCCTTCCTCGGCGCGCTGGCGCGGTCGGCGGGCGGTTTTCTCTCTGACAAATTCGGCGGCGTGCGCGTTACGGCGATCAACTTTATGCTGATGACGCTTTTCTCCGCGCTGCTGTTCCTGACCCTGCCTGGCAGCGTCGCCGGCTCTTTCCTGAGCTTCTACGTGGTGTTTATGGGTCTGTTCCTGACCGCCGGCCTCGGCAGCGGCTCGACCTTCCAGATGATCGCGGTGATCTTCCGTCAGATCACGATGGATCGCATGACCGCCAAAGGCCACAGCAAGGAAGAGGCGCAGCACGCCGCCGTCACCGACACCGCCGCCGCGCTGGGCTTTATTTCCGCGCTGGGCGCGGTCGGCGGCTTCTTTATCCCGAAAGCGTTCGGCACCTCGCTGACCCTCACCGGTTCGCCCGTCGGCGCTATGAAAATTTTTCTGGTCTTTTACATCGTCTGTCTGCTGTTGACCTGGCTGCTGTATGGCCGTCGCAAAACCAATAACAACTAAGCAGAGCATATGAGCACTAACCATACTGGAGATGCGCAATGAGCAAACTTCTCGACCGCTTCCGCTATTTCAAACAGAAAGGCGACAGCTTCGCAGAGGGGCACGGTCAGGTCTATAACACCAACCGCGACTGGGAAGAGAGTTACCGGCAGCGCTGGCAATATGACAAAATCGTGCGTTCCACCCACGGCGTAAACTGCACCGGCTCCTGCAGCTGGAAGATCTACGTTAAAAACGGCCTGGTCACCTGGGAGACGCAGCAGACCGACTATCCGCGCACGCGTCCCGACCTGCCTAATCACGAGCCGCGCGGCTGCCCGCGCGGCGCGAGCTACTCGTGGTATCTCTACAGCGCCAACCGGCTGAAATATCCGCTGGTGCGCAAGGTGCTGCTGGAGATGTGGCGCGAGGCGCGGGCGCAGCACAGCGATCCGGTCGACGCCTGGAACGCCATTATGGCGGATAGCGAAAAGAGCAAGACTTATAAATCGCAGCGCGGCCGTGGCGGTTTCGTGCGCGCCAGCTGGCAAGAGCTGAACCCGCTGATCGCCGCCGCCAACATCTGGACTATCAAAAATTACGGCCCCGACCGTATTGCCGGCTTCTCGCCGATCCCGGCGATGTCGATGGTTTCCTATGCGGCAGGCACGCGCTATCTGTCGCTGATCGGCGGCACCTGCCTGAGCTTTTACGACTGGTATTGCGATCTGCCGCCCGCCTCGCCGATGACCTGGGGCGAGCAGACCGACGTGCCGGAATCCGCCGACTGGTACAACTCCAACTACATTATCGCCTGGGGCTCCAACGTGCCGCAGACGCGTACCCCAGACGCCCACTTCTTTACCGAAGTGCGCTACAAAGGCACCAAAACGGTCGCGATCACGCCGGACTATTCAGAAGTGGCCAAGCTGTGCGACCAGTGGCTGGCACCGAAGCAGGGCACCGACAGCGCGCTGGCGATGGCGATGGGCCACGTCATCCTGAACGAGTTTCACCTGAAAAACCCCAGCGACTACTTCCTTAACTACGCCCGTCACTACACTGACATGCCGATGCTGGTGCTGCTTGAGCCGCGCGAAGACGGCAGCTATGTGCCCGGACGACAGCTGCGCGCGGCGGATCTGGCCGATAACCTGGGCGAAGAGAATAATCCGCAGTGGAAAACCGTCGCCTATAACCAGGAGGGCGAACTGGTGGCGCCGAACGGTTCCATCGGCTTCCGCTGGGGCGAAAAGGGCAAATGGAACCTCGAACCGAAAGCGGCAGGCACGCCGACACAGCTGACGCTCTCGCTGCTCGACCGGCGCGATGCGGTAATGGATGTCGCCTTTCCTTACTTCGGCGGCATTGAGAACCCGCACTTCCGTCACGTGAAGCAGGAAGAGGTGCTGCTGCATAAAGTGCCGGTGAAAATGCTGACGCTGGCCGACGGCCGCGAGCTGCCGGTCGCCTCGGTTTACGATTTAACGCTGGCCCACTACGGGCTCGACCGCGGTCTTGAAGATGCCAACTGCGCGCGCGACTACAGCGAAGTACGCGCCTATTCGCCCGCCTGGGCGGAGCAGATTTGCGGCGTGCCGCGCAGCCAGATTGAAAAAATCGCGCGCGAATTCGGCGAAACGGCGCACAAAACGCATGGCCGCTCGATGATTATCGTCGGCGCCGGCATGAACCACTGGTATCACATGGACATGAACTACCGTGGGCTGATCAATATGCTGGTGTTCTGCGGCTGCGTCGGTCAGACCGGCGGCGGCTGGGCGCACTATGTCGGCCAGGAGAAGCTGCGTCCGCAAACCGGCTGGACGCCGCTGGCCTTCGCGCTGGACTGGAACCGTCCGCCGCGCCAGATGAACAGTACTTCGTACTTTTATAACCATGCCAGCCAGTGGCGCTTCGAGAAGCTGCAGGTCAGCGAACTGCTGTCGCCGCTCGCCGACGCCAGCCAGTTCAGCGGCCAGCTGATCGACTTCAACGTGCGCGCCGAACGCATGGGCTGGCTGCCATCCTCGCCGCAGCTCGGCATTAACCCGCTGCGCATCGCCGAAGAGGCGAAACGCGCAGGCCAGTCTGAGCAGGCGTGGACCGTTGAGGCGCTGAAGTCCGGCAAGCTGCGCATGGCGTGCGAAGATCCCGATAACGGCGGCAACCATCCGCGCAACATGTTTATCTGGCGCTCGAACCTGCTCGGCTCCTCGGGCAAAGGCCACGAGTATATGCTGCGCTATCTGCTCGGCACCGAGAGCGGCATTCAGGGCGAACCGATCAGCGATGAGCAGGATCGCCCGGAAGAGCTGGAGTGGCGCGGCAAAGCGCTGGAAGGCAAGCTCGACCTGCTGGTGACGCTCGATTTCCGCATGTCCAGCACCTGTCTCTTCTCCGATATCGTGCTGCCGACCGCCACCTGGTATGAGAAAGACGATATGAATACCTCGGATATGCATCCGTTTATTCATCCGCTTTCCGCCGCGGTCGATCCCGCCTGGGAATCCAAAAGCGACTGGGAAATTTATAAAAGCATCGCGAAAACCTTCTCAGAACTCTGCGTCGGCCATCTCGGCGAGGAAACCGACGTGGTGCTGCAGCCGCTGCAGCACGACTCTCCCGGCGAACTAGCGGCAGGCGAGGTGCGCGACTGGAAAAAAGGCGAATGCGATCTGATCCCTGGCCAGACCGCGCCGCAGATTATCAGCGTGCAGCGCGACTATCCCGCCGTCTATGAACGCTTTACTTCGGTTGGACCGCTGCTGGAGAAACTGGGCAACGGCGGCAAAGGCATCAGCTGGAACACCGATAAAGAGGTCGACCTGCTGCGCCGTCTGAACTACACCAAAGCTGACGGCGTCGCCAAAGGGCAGCCGATGATCAACAGCGCTATCGACGCCGCCGAAGTGATTCTGACGCTGGCGCCGGAAACCAACGGTCAGGTGGCGGTGAAAGCCTGGCAAGCGCTGGGCGAATTCACCGGCCGCGACCATACGCATCTGGCGCGACCGAAGGAAGAGGAGAAGATCCGCTTCCGCGATATTCAGGCGCAGCCGCGCAAAATCATCTCCAGCCCGACCTGGTCAGGTCTGGAAGATGAACATGTCTCCTATAACGCCGGCTACACCAACGTGCATGAGCTGATCCCGTGGCGCACGCTCTCCGGCCGCCAGCAGCTCTATCAGGATCACCCCTGGATGCGCGCCTTCGGCGAAGCGTTCTGCGCCTACCGGCCGCCGGTCGATACGCGCAGCGTGCAGAACCTGGAGCATATTCCCTCTAACGGTTTCCCGGAGAAGGCGCTCAACTTCCTGACGCCGCATCAGAAATGGGGCATTCACTCTACCTACAGCGAAAACCTGCTGATGCTGACCCTTTCGCGCGGCGGTCCTATCGTCTGGATGAGTGAAACCGACGCCAAAGAGCTGGGTATCGAAGATAACGACTGGATTGAGGTGTTCAACGCCAACGGCGCGCTGACGGCGCGCGCGGTAGTCAGCCAGCGCGTTCCGGCGGGCATGACCATGATGTATCACGCGCAGGAACGTCTGATGAACATTCCGGGTTCAGAGATAACCGGCCAGCGCGGCGGCATCCATAACTCGGTCACGCGCGCCTGCCCGAAACCGACGCATATGATTGGCGGCTACGCCCAGCTGGCGTACGGCTTCAACTACTACGGCACCGTCGGCTCTAACCGCGACGAATTTATCATGGTACGCAAGATGAACAAGGTGAACTGGCTGGATGACGAAGGCCGCGATCAGGTACAGGAGGCGACAAAATGAAAATCCGCTCTCAGGTCGGCATGGTGTTGAACCTCGATAAGTGTATCGGCTGTCATACCTGTTCCGTCACCTGTAAAAACGTCTGGACCAGCCGCGAAGGGATGGAATACGCCTGGTTCAATAACGTAGAAAGCAAACCCGGCGTCGGCTATCCCCACGCCTGGGAAGATCAGGAAAAATGGCGCGGCGGCTGGATCCGCAATATCAAGGGACGGCTGGTGCCGCGCCTCGGCAGTCGCTCCTCGGTGATGATGAAAATCTTCGCCAACCCGGTGGTGCCGGGCATTGACGACTATTACGAGCCTTTTACCTTCGACTATCAGCATCTGCACACCGCTAAAGCGGGTAAGAGCCAGCCGACGGCGCGCCCGCGCTCGCTGATCAGCGGCCAGCGCATGGACAAAATCAACGGCGGCCCAAACTGGGAAGAGATCCTCGGCGGCGAGTTCAGCAAGCGTTCGGCGGATAAAAACTTCGACGCGATGCAGAAGGAGATGTACGGCCAGTTCGAAAACACCTTCATGATGTATCTGCCGCGCCTGTGCGAGCACTGCCTTAATCCCGCCTGTGCGGCCACCTGTCCGAGCGGTGCCATCTACAAGCGCGAAGAGGACGGCATCGTCCTGATCGATCAGGACAAGTGCCGCGGCTGGCGCCTGTGCGTCAGCGGCTGCCCATACAAAAAGATCTACTTCAACTGGAAAAGCGGCAAGTCGGAGAAGTGCATCTTCTGCTATCCGCGCATCGAATCGGGCATGCCGACGGTCTGTTCGGAAACCTGCGTTGGCCGTATCCGTTACCTTGGCGTGCTGCTCTATGACGCCGACAAAATCGCCGAAGCGGCCAGCACCGAGCATGAAACCGATCTCTACCAGCGCCAGTGCGACGTTTTCCTCGATCCCCGGGATCCGAAAGTGATCGAAGAGGCGCTGAAGCAGGGCATTCCGCAAAGCGTCATCGACGCCGCGCAGGCGTCGCCGGTGTGGAAGCTGGCGATGGACTGGAAGCTGGCGCTGCCGCTGCATCCGGAATATCGCACGCTGCCGATGGTCTGGTATGTGCCGCCGCTGTCGCCGATTCAGTCGGTGGTCGACGCGGGCGGGCTGGTGTCGCAGAGCAGCGTGCTGCCGGACGTGGAAAGCCTGCGTATTCCGGTGCAGTACCTGGCCAACCTGCTGACTGCTGGCGACACCGCGCCGGTGCTGCGCGCGCTGAAGCGCATGATGGCAATGCGCCACTATAAACGCGCGCAGAACGTGGACGGGGTCACCGATACCCGCGCTATCGACGAGGTGGGCCTGAGCGAAGCGCAGGTCGAAGAGATGTATCGCTATCTGGCGATCGCCAACTACGAAGACCGCTTCGTGATCCCGAGCAGCCATCGCGAGCTGGCGCGCGAGGCCTTCCCGGAACGCAACGGTTGCGGCTTTACCTTTGGCGACGGCTGCCACGGCAGCGACACCAAATTCAACCTGTTCAACAGCCGCCGTATCGACGCGATCAATATCGGCGACAACGCGGGAGGCGAATAATGGCGCTGATTAAAGTAGTTGCCCTGCTGCTGGAGTATCCCGACGAGACGCTCTGGGAGCATCAGGATGAGCTGCGCGAGCGGGTCAGCGCGCAGCATCCCGCGCTGCTGCCTTTTATCGACCGCTACTTCGGCACGCCGCCGCTCGATATGCAGGCGGAATGGTGCGCGCTGTTCGAACGCGGCCGCGCCACTTCGCTGCTGCTGTTCGAGCATGTGCACGCGGAGTCGCGCGATCGCGGTCAGGCGATGGTCGATCTGATGGCGCAGTATGAGCGCGCCGGACTGGAGCTGAACTGCCGCGAACTGCCGGACTATCTGCCGCTCTATCTGGAATACCTCAGCATGCAGCCGGAAGCGGAGGCGCAGCAGGGCCTGCTGGACGTGGCGCCGATTCTGGCGCTGATTGGCGGCCGTCTAAAAGAGCGCGGCAGCGACTTTAGCGATCTGTTCGACACGCTGCTGAAGGTAGCAAACAGTCCGCTGAGCAGCGAAAGCGTGGCGGTGCAGGTCGCCAGCGAGACGCGCGACGATACCCCGGCCGCCATGGATGCGGTCTGGGAGGAGGAACAGGTGAAGTTTATCGACGACAGCGCCTGCGACAGCTCGGCGCAACAGCAACATCAGCGGCGCTTCTGCCACGACACCGCGCCGCAATATCTCGATCTCTCCGCTGGAGGAACAGCCTGATGCACTATTTAAACGTGTTGTTCTTTGATATCTATCCCTACCTGTGCGGCACCGTGTTCCTGATAGGGAGCTGGCTGCGTTACGACTATGGCCAGTACACCTGGCGCGCCTCATCCAGCCAGATGCTGGACAAAAAAGGCATGCGCTTCGCGTCGAACGTGTTTCATATCGGCATTCTCGGCATCTTCTTCGGCCATCTGTTCGGTCTGCTGACGCCGCACTGGATGTATGAACCGTTCCTCGCTATCGCCACCAAGCAGAAAATCGCTATGGGCGCGGGCGGCGTGTTCGGCATCATGACGCTGGTCGGCGGCTTCCTGCTGCTGAAGCGTCGTCTGCTTAACCCGCGCATTCGCGCCACCTCAACGCGCGCCGATATTGTTATCCTCGGCATTCTGGTGGTGCAGTGCACGCTGGGCCTGACGTCGATTCTCTTCTCCATGCATCACCTCGACGGGGTGGGCATGATGAAGCTGGTGGGCTGGGCGCAGGCGATCGTGACTTTCCAGGGCAACGCTTCGCGCTGGCTGGATGGGGTAGAGTGGATTTACCGCGTGCACCTGATCCTCGGCATGACCATTTTCCTGGTGTTTCCGTTCACGCGGCTGGTTCACGTCTGGAGCGCGCCGGTGGAATATTTTACCCGCCGTTACCAGGTGGTGCGTGCCCGTCGCTGATGCTTCCTTCTGCGCCAGCCCAGCCTGAGGCTGGCGCACTTTTGCTCCCGCCGCTGATTGACTTTTCCGTAACACTGTCACGTCTTTACAGTAACTGAAGCAACACCGCTTTGTTTAAGTTACTTAACATTTTTATTAACTCTTTTAGATTAGGCCCTGTGACAAGGATCGCATTTCTCCCTACGCTTAAGCTCAGGTAATAATAAAAAGGTGAAGCGTGCATGTTGATAAAAATGAAGCGAGAGCGATCTCATACGGAAGACCGTTATCTTGCTGTCTGGCTGGCGACGGCGGCCGGTTTGCTGAATGCGATGGCATTAGGCGCGTTTGGTTTTTTTCCTTCTCATATGTCGGGCAATACGTCGCAGCTTTCCAGCGAAGTCAATAACAGCGATCTGCGCGATCTCACCTTTCTCGGCTGTCTGCTGCTGGCCTTCGTCGCGGGCGCGGTAACCGCCCGACTGGCGGTAATCGCCGGTCTGAAACACAATCTGCGCACCATTTTCTGTCAGGTGTTAGTCGCAGAAGGGATTGCGCTGCTGTGTCTCTCGCTGTTTGAGATCTTTTTCTACTCTTCCGGCAATAACCGTGAAGTGCTGGTGCTGCTCGGTTTTCTGATGGGCGTGCATAACTCCACCTCGACGCAATTATCTAACGGGCGCGTGCGCGCAACGCATATCACCGGCACGCTGACCGATGCCGGCATTTCGCTCGCCTCGGTCATCAGCGCCATGCTGCGCCGCGACCCGTCGAAAAATGCGCATGCGCAAAAGAAGCAGCTCAAAACGCACCTGACGACGATTTTCTCTTTTCTCGGCGGCGGCATTGCCGGGCTCTGGCTGTTTCGCGTGGCGGGTTTTCACGCCATGGCGGCGCTGAGCGCGGTGCTGATTCTGCTGGCGGTGACGTCGATGGCGTTGACGCTGATGAGGGTAAGGCGAACATCGATGGTTCATGCGCGCGATGTTAAATGATTAACTAACTATAAAATTGTATAGCGATACCTTTTCTTAATGTGGTCATTTCAATAGAGGCCAATAATTTTCAGGAAAGTCTATCGCTATCCGAATCGTTCATTAATACCGTCTTATTTACCCTTAACAATCTATTTATGGATTTAAATAAGACATAACCGTCTGCTAAAAAATAAAACCTGTAAAATTACTGTAAAAAACACGCAAGACTTGAGTATTTATTCAACATGGATGCCAGAATAAAACCCCGATTTCAGGCATTGCCCCTTATCAATACAGCCTTGAGATGCCTGGACATTAACAGAATATAAAGCAAAAAATTTGGGTCAGGTCACGATTAATGTATTATGCCAATGCGTATGGACACCTGTTTTATGAGGGATTATGGCAAAGGGATTTTTTTTGTATCACCTGGATAAAACCACCTGTGGGGGACGCATACTTTCCGGCGCGCCTGACGACACCTACGAAACCGGCGGTATTATCAGGCAGCAGGTCAGGGCTGGCGACCCGGTAACCTGTGGCAAGCATGAGGGACGGTTTCGCGTATGTGGCGGCATGGGAGACACCTATTCGGTCAATGGTGCCGTAAAAGAGTGGGCGGGTTCGCTGGACAGCTACAGCTCCTGCCCGTGTCGCGCCCGGTTTATACCATCCGTCCAGACGCACACCTACGAAAGCGACTGTAACGCCGGTCGTGTCGCAGAACGGGCAGTGACGGCGAAGCGAAAAGCGCGGCAGTCAGAACCGGAACAGCGTGCTCAGCCGGCGAAGAAGAAACGGGAAATTACGCTGACCATCGGCGTGTTCTTCGATGGTACCGGAAACAATGCAGCAAATACCTCCGATCGTCTGGCTGCCTGTACTGGTGAGCATTTTAAAATGAATGATGCGGACGCCCGCTCTGCTCAGGTTCAGTGTGTTCGTTTAAAATACGGCTACAGCAATACGGCAGCTGGCAGTCATCTTGGTTATTATACCAACGTCTACTGGCTCAATACTTTATATAACCAGGACATTCCGCCCGCTGAAGGAGAAGGGCAGCAGGCTATTTATATCGAAGGTATTGGCACGGAATATGGTAAGGGCGACAGCACTTTCGGGATAATAACCGGCCGAGGTGATACCGGCGTAATCCAGAAGACCAACATGGCGGTGGCAATGCTAGCTGAGGCCATTAGCGGATATCTGGCTAAATATAGCGATGCTCGTTCCAGCGTAATTAAAGAGCTTCAGTTCGATATTTTTGGCTTCAGCCGTGGAGCGGCTGCGGCGAGACATTTTGCCAACAGGATATTCCGTCAGGACAGCGGGATTATCATGGCGATTCAATCCGGGCTGAGTGGTACCGAATATGCCGGTACGCCCGGCGGTAAAACCCGCTTTCTGGGCTTGTTCGATACGGTGGCGGCCATCGGCACGCCGGTCAACGGCCTGAATCCCCACAGCGCCGATAGCGGCGATGTCAATCTGGCTCTGCGTCCGGGCGTCGCGGAGAAGGTGTTTCATATCACCGCGCAGCACGAATGTCGGTTCAACTTTGCCCTGAACAGCGTAAAACCGGCGTGGCCGGAGCTGGCTCTGCCCGGCGCGCACTCCGATATCGGCGGCGGTTACAACCCTGACGAGCACGAGGCCTGTTTCCTTACCCGGCCGGTGTTTGAAGCCGTTTCTCTTTCCACGCCCGATACACAAACACGGGTTTACCGACAGACCTGTGAGCAGCTTAAAGCGATGAATGGCTATCCGGCGATAGCGCCGCTGCTGAATGCGGTGGATGTGAATATTGATACCTGGCATGACGACAGGATGGCCGCTGACCGTTACGGCGCTTTGCAGAAACGCAGCGGGGCCGCGCTGGTTATCGACCGGCCGATGCGCAACGACTGGTCGAAGGTGGTACTAAGAGTGATGCTTGATGCTGCACAGGATGCTGGCGTTGTGTTTAAGCCTGTCCGAGAAACTAATACAGAGCTTAAATTCCATTCAGAACTCAACAGAGTATGCGAAAAAGCAATTATGATGGGACGTGCGGTTCGCAGCGGTCGGACTGCTCCCGGCTTTACAACGCCTGAAATTCTGATGCTGGCCAAAAAATATATCCACTGCTCGGCTAACTGGAACAGCGTGATGAGGGATAGACAAGGGAAGATAAGCGGCGCGGTCAGCCCGGCAAAACTGGTGGCGTTCACAAATCGACCAGACGAACGCTGGCAGCGTACGGTTTACGATATGGAAGGAAATAAAATATGGAAATAACGCATCTGGCCGGATTGTTTACAGTATTCGTTCTGACGGCCTGCCACGGTAGTGACCAGGCCGATACATCCGGCAAAAACAATGTGCCGACAGAGTGGAAATTTAACTTTTTCACGCCAAAGGCGCTCCCTGCAAAGGTGACATTCGCCGTTATTCTTGATGCTGACGGTGGAGTATCCCGGTTTATTACGTTGAACAGTACCCCGGATATGCCTAACGTTACAGGGGAATGGAACGATCGTGATCGGGCACCAGGAGGACACTGGAATCGCGTCAAATCTCCCCCAAAGCAATTTTTCTTCTGCTGGGACTCGGTGATAGATAAAAAGGTTTATGAAACCTACCTGACCCTGCCTGACGACATGGTGGAAAAGATGCGTAGCCCCAGCGGGAAAAGTGATCCCTATCATAACACCTACGACACCGTGCAAATTGGTCTGGCTCCGGAAGGCAAAGTTGCTGTCTGGTTGGAGGGGATAGGGTTTGAGACTAATTACCGCGTAACGCCGTCAGATCTAACTACTCTCTCTGGGGATCAATTGCAGATTTGCAAAGGGGTCACCAGGAGTGATTTCTCTTATGGGTATGACAAAGACATAAAAGATTTTATTAAGGGGAAGGTTTATCCGTATGGAATCTGGTAACCCATCTTTTAAAGCCAGGGATCAACTCAGAATACTTTAAGGCTGCCTGGTGAATCATTGGGCGTTTTTTACACTGATTTGTATCATTTAGCAGGCGTCTGCGTTGCCTGCTCCGCATAGCGACAATAAAAAAGCCGGTAACTGGGTTACCGGCTTTTTTTGCGTCTCAAGCGGTTAGCCTACCAGCGGCTTCGCGGTTTTCTCAACCAGCGCCAGCAGGACTTTTACATCTTCCAGCGTCACGGTCGGGTTAAGCAGCGTCAGCTTCAGGCAGGTCACGCCGTTGTGTTCGGTCACGCCGACGTTGGCGCGGCCCGATTCCAGCAGCGCGTCGCCGATGCGCTGATTCAGCAGCGCGGTTTCAGCCAGATCGTGACAGCCGCTTTCCGGATGGAAGCGGAACAGCACGCTCGCCAGCTGCGGCTTCATCACCAGCTCCAGCAGCGGATGGGCGCTGATATATTTTGCGACCTGCTGGGCGAGGGTGACGCCGTGATCGATGATCGCCGCGTACTGTTTCTGACCCAGCGCTTCCAGACCCATCCACAGTTTCAGCGCGTCGAAACGGCGCGTGGTCTGCAGCGATTTGGACACCAGGTTCGGCACGCCCGCCTCTTCGTCGAACTCAGAGTTCAGGTACGCCGCCTGATAACGCATCAGCTCGTAGTTCGCCGCGTCTTTCAGCAGGAACGCGCCGCAGCTGATGGTCTGGAAATATTGCTTATGGAAGTCCAGGGTAACGGAATCCACCAGCTCAAGGCCGTCCAGATAGTCGCGATATTTCTCCGACAGCAGCAGCGCGCCGCCCCATGCCGCATCGACGTGCACCCAGATATTATTCTGGGCCGCCAGCGCGGCGATGTCGCGCAGCGGATCGATAGCGCCGGCGTCGGTGGTGCCTGCGGTAGCGACAATCGCCAGGATCTGATCGCCGTTGGCTTTCGCCTGGGCGATCTTCTCTGCCAGATCGGTGACGTCCATACGGGCATATTCGTCGGTTTTCACCTGGGTAACGCACTGGTAGCCCAGGCCGAGCAGCGCCATATTCTTCTGTACGGAGAAGTGCGCGTTTTCGGAGCAGAAGACCTTCAGCTTACGCAGGTCGCCCACCAGGCCATCCTGCTGAACAGAGTGGCCCTGACGCGCAAAGAACGCGTCGCGCGCCAGCATCAGGCCCATCAGGTTGCTCTGAGTGCCGCCGCTGGTGAACACGCCCGCGTCACCCGCTTCATAGCCGACCTGGGCGCGCAGCCACTCGATCAGCTTCATCTCGATGATGGTCGCCGACGGGCTCTGATCCCAGGAGTCCATGCTCTGGTTGGTAGCGTTGATCAGCACTTCCGCCGCCTGGCTTACCACCAGGCTCGGGCAGTGAAGATGCGCCACGCACTGCGGGTGATGCACCGCCAGGCTATCTTTCAGGAAGAACTCGACCGCGCGCTCGATGGCGGCCTGGTTGCCCAGGCCGGTCGGATTGAAGTCCAGCGCAATACGCTCGCGCAGTTCCGCGACGGTTTTGCCCTGATACATTTCAGGCTGCTTGAGCCATTCGACGACGGCTTTGCTGCTCTGCTCGATAACCTGCTGATAGGCTTCGATGCTCTGCGCCGAGCCCGCCAGGATCGGATTTAATTCAGACATGATCGCATTCCGCTCCACTTAAACCGGCTGCACGCCAGCGGCCAGCAGCGCCTGCTCGAACTTGTCGAGGAACACTTCCAGCTCCTGGTTGGTGATCAGCAGGGAAGGCAGCAGACGCAGCACGCAGCCGTGACGGCCACCGCGCTCGAGGATCAGGCCCGCTTCAAAGCACTTCTTCTGCAGCAGCGCAGAGAGGTCGCCGTCCGCCGGATAGCAGCCCAGCTGATCTTTGGCTTCGTTCGGCTTAACGATCTCGATGCCGATCATCAGGCCCAGGCCGCGTACGTGGCCGATAACCGGGAAGCGCTGTTGCATCTCGGCCAGTTTGCCTTTCAGCCACTCGCCTTGCTGCGCCACTTTGTCGGCGATGTTCTGCTCTTTAAGGATCTTCAGCGTGGTGAGGCCAGTGGCCATCGCCAGCTGGTTGCCGCGGAAGGTGCCGGTATGGTGACCCGGCGCCCATGCGTCGAACTGCTTTTTAATGCCCAGCACGGCAAGCGGCAGGCCGCCGCCAACGGCTTTCGACATCACGATAATGTCTGGCTGAATGCCGGCGTGCTCGAAGGCGAAGAATTTGCCGGTACGCGCGAAGCCCGCCTGCACTTCGTCGATGATCAGCAGAATGCCGTGCTCTTCGGTCACTTTACGGATGCGCTGCAGCCACTCGGCTGGCGCCGGGTTCACGCCGCCTTCGCCCTGAACCGCTTCCAGGATCACCGCCGCAGGTTTGCGCACGCCGCTTTCCACGTCGTTGATCAGATTTTCGAAGTAGTAGGTCAGCGCTTTCACGCCCGCTTCGCCGCCAATGCCCAGCGGGCAGCGGTAAAGGTGCGGGTAAGGCATAAACTGGACTTCCGGCATCATGCCGTTGACCGCTTCTTTCGGCGACAGGTTGCCGGTGACGGAGAGCGCGCCGTGAGTCATGCCGTGGTAGCCGCCGGAGAAGGCGATAACGCCTGAACGGCCGGTGGCTTTTTTCGCCAGCTTGATCGCCGCTTCAACCGCGTCCGCGCCGGACGGACCGGTGAACTGCAGTTTGTACTCTTTGCCCTGGCCAGGCAGCAGCGACAGCAGGTATTCAGAGAACGCATCTTTTAAAGGCGTCGTCAGATCGAGAGTATGTAACGGCAAGCCGCTGGTAATGACATTTTGGATGCTCTGCAACACGTCAGGATGATTATGACCCAGCGCCAGCGTGCCCGCGCCTGCCAGGCAGTCGAGGTACTCTTTATTGTCGGCGTCGGTGATCCATACGCCTTTCGCCTGGGTGATCGCTAACGGTAACTTGCGGGGATAACTTCTGACGTTTGATTCGAACTCAGCCTGACGGGCCAAATAGGTTTCATTGTTTGCGTTTGAAGTGGCATCTAAAGAATCAATACGGACTTTATCCGTCATCATATCTCTCCTACAACCGGGGCAATCGACTGTGCCGCAGTTGAATGAATGTTAAAAATTCGGGTTACCTGATTTTAGGCGCGGCCAATATAGAGCTTTTGCGATTCGGGCTCAATCTTTTATTTTGTTTAGATTTGTTCGCGTTTATTTATAACTAACTTTTCCTGCCTTACGACCTGACCATAGAGCATGCGCGGGCCTGATGACGCCAGTGTTAAGAAGGTGTGACGGCTCGATGCAGCCGGTGAGCTTAACCGCGGTGAAAAACGCTAACCGAAGAAGAAACAGGCAATTAAAGCCCTTTTTTGTTGACGTATTAAACAAACGACTCGATAAAAATTATCACGCCGTAAATTAATCCGCAGCGCGAAGGTTAAGTTATATAAAAGGCTTAACCTTACGTGCGGGAAACATATTTAAACCAAATTGTTTAAACCAGGAGTTTTTAGCGCAGCAGCGAGGGAAGCAGCGCAGCGGATACGGCATCATGCAGAAGGCGCTGCGCCTGCGCATCCAGGCTGCGGTTCTGCCACAGCGTAATCCCGATACGGCCCACCGCAGGCAGCGTCCCGTCGACGATATGCAGGCTACGCGGCAGCCCGATGGGCGAGCGCAGCGTGATGCCAAGGCCCGCCTGCACGGCCGCCCAGATGCCGCTCAGGCTCGGGCTGGTAAAGACCACGCGCCACGGAATCCCTGCCTGATCCAGCGCGGCGATGGCGCGGGATCGCATCTGGCAGGGCGCGTCAAACATCACCAGCGGTAAAGGTTCGCCGCTCGCCAGCAGCGTCCTGAGTTCTTTCTGCGGTGAGGCTATCCACACCAGCGGACACTCCCCCAGGAAATCGCTCTCGTCGAGCGCCTGCTCGGGCTGCCACAGCAGCGCAATATCCACCTGCTTCTCTATCGCCGCCTGACGCAGAGCGCGGTTGCGCTCTATGCGCGCCGTGATGTTAAGACCCGGATGCTGACCAGCGAGCTGGCTGAGCAGCGCGGGCATCAGCGATTCGCCAAAATCTTCCTGCATGCCGATACGCAGCTCGCCTTGTAGCAGTTCGCCGCGCACGGCGCGCTGCGCTTCGTCGTTGAGCGCCAGCAGGCGGCGCGCGTAGCTCAGCAATATTTCGCCAGCGGGCGTCAGCGCCAGCTTGCGCCCCTGTTTCACCACCAGTTCGGCGCCGCACTGCGCTTCCAGCTTTTTGAGCTGAGCGCTGACGGCGGAGGTCGATCGACAGAGCCGCTGGGCGGCGAGCGCAAAGCTGTCGCATTCGATGCCCGTCACGAAGCTGCGCAGCGCATCCATATCGAGAGAAACCGGGAGCCTGTTCATATCATCCTGTTTTTCGGGATTGAGCGTACTGAATAATTTGATTTTCAGGATAGTAGCAGAGGGTGAGACTGAGGGTCAGCGATAAATAAAGAGGAGCCATGATGAGCAACGCACTCGACAAAGAAACCCTTCAGCAGGCGTCGCCAAAGCTGGCGGAGATCACCAATAGCCTGCTGTTTGGCGATATCTGGCAGCGCGACATTCTGACGCCGCGCGAACGCAGCCTGATCACCCTGGCCTGTCTGGCCGCGCTGGGACGCGAGAAACAGCTCGGCTGGCATATGCGCTTCGCCGCTGAAAACGGCCTGAGCCGCCGCGAACTCAGCGAAGTCTTTACCCATCTGGCGTTCTATGCCGGCTGGCCTGCCGCCGTGACCGCGCTGCACTATCTGCCTGAAAGCGATTTGCCAAAGGAGGAAAGCCCATGCCGCTGACCCGCATCACGCTGCACGAGCAGACCAGCGAGGCGCGCATCGCGCAGATTTCCGACATCCTGCACCGCACGCTGGTAGAGACCTTCGATGTCCCGCCGCATGACCGGTTTCAGATAGTAGAGAAACTGCCCGCGGCGCAGCGCATTTATGACCTGCACTATCTGAGCGGCAAGCGCAGCGACGATTTCATTCTCTTTACGCTGCTTGCCGGCAAGCCACGCTCGGCGGCGCAGAAATCAGCGTTCTGCCGCACGCTGACAGAGCGGCTGACCGCACAGTTGGCTGTCCGGCCCGATGACGTGATGGTGGTGATCCAGTTCAACACCACAGGCGACTGGAGCTTTAGCAACGGCGAAATGCTCGTCGGGGAGGCGTTATGATCCTGATGCACTATCGCTTTACGCTGCCCGCCGATTACGACATGGCGATTATCGAACGGCGCATCGCGGAAAACGGCGCAAAGCTCGACGGCTTTCCCGACCTGATATTCAAGGCCTACCTTTATGCGCGACGCGACGAGGGCGCAAGAGCGAACAGCTACGCGCCGCTCTATCTCTGGCGCGACAGCGCCGGAATGATCCGCTTTTTGCAGAGCGCCGGCTTTGCCAGGCTGACGCAGGATTTCGGCTGGCCAGTGATTCACAGCTGGCTGGGCGTGAAAATGCCGCCGATGGCGACGCTGCACGACGCGCGCTTTGCGGCGCTACGTCACAGGCCGATTGCGCCCTATAGCGATCTCGCCGCGCTAAACCTCGAGGCGGCGCTGGTGGGTTGGGATATTTCGGCCCAATCGCTGCTTCAGGTTGATTTCGCCGCTGCTGCAGGGCTGTCGGGAGAATGCTACCGCATCGGCTATCTCGCTCTCGGCGACCCGGCTATGCGAGACGCGGTAACATCCTGAAAGAATAAATTTAACATCTTTAGTCCCGCCGCCGCCGCACTCAGGAGCTGCTCGCCTACGCTAAAAAGGATAAGCACTGGAGAGCAACGTCGTATGAAAAAACAAAACAGTAATATTGGTATTGCGCCTTATGGCGGTTCGGCAGGCGGCTGGGGCGCGCTCAAAGCGGTAGCGGATGCGATTCGCGGCCAGATGTCGGTTAAGCAGGATGTTATCGCGCTGTTCAAGGTCAACCAGCCTGAAGGGTTCGACTGCCCAGGCTGCGCCTGGCCCGATCCGCAGCACCGCTCCTCGTTTGAATTTTGCGAAAACGGCGCCAAAGCCGTCTCCTGGGAAGCGACCAGCAAACGCACCACGCCGGAATTTTTCGCCGCGCACACCGTCAGCGAACTCTGGCAGCGCAACGCCCTGGAACTGGAAGGCGAAGGGCGCCTGACCCACCCGATGAAATATGACGCAGCGAGCGATACCTATCAGCCCATCGAATGGGAGACGGCGCTCAACGAGATCGGCGCGCTGCTGCGCAGCTATGAGGATCCCGACAGCGTCGAATTCTATACCTCCGGCCGCGCCTCTAACGAAGCCGCCTTTCTCTGGCAGCTCTTCGCGCGCGAATACGGCACTAATAACTTTCCCGACTGCTCCAATATGTGCCACGAACCGACCAGCGTCGGCCTGCCGCAGTCGATCGGCGTAGGCAAGGGTACGGTCGAGCTGGAGGACTTCGATCACTGCGATCTGGTGCTCTGCATCGGCCACAATCCCGGCACCAACCATCCGCGCATGCTGGCGACGCTGCGCGACGTTTCAAAGCGCGGCAAAACCATCGTGGCGATCAATCCACTGCGCGAGCGCGGCCTGGAGCGCTTTACCTCTCCGCAAAGCCCAATTGAGATGCTGTCAATGGGTTCGACGCAGCTGGCGTCCACCTATTACAAAGTGCGCGTCGGCGGCGACGCGGCGATGCTGAAGGGCGTGATGAAGTCTCTGCTGTCGATGCATGAAAAAGCGCTGGCGGCGGGCGAGCCGGGCGTGATCGACGAAAGCTTTATCAACGAACACACCGAAGGGTTCGCCGCGCTGAAGGCGGATCTTGAGGCGACCGAATGGCCGCATATTCTGAAAGTTTCCGGCATGACGCTCGAAGAGATTCAAAATATCGCCCATCTCTACGCCGCGTCGGAAAGCACCATTATCTGCTACGGCATGGGCATTACCCAGCACCAGTACGGTACGCAGAACGTGCAGCAGATCGCCAACCTGCTGCTGATGCGCGGCAATATCGGCAAGCGCGGCGCGGGTATCTGTCCGTTACGCGGTCACTCCAACGTACAGGGCGATCGCACCGTCGGCATTACCGAAATACCGCCGCAGTGGATGCTGGACAATATTGAAAAGGTATTTGGCTTTAAGCCGCCGCAGAAGCACGGTCACGGCGCGGTGGCGGCGATCCAGGCGATGCGCGACGGTAAAGCCAAAGCGCTGCTCTGCCTGGGCGGCAACCTGGCGGAGGCGATCTCCGATCCGCAGGTGACTTTCGAGGCGATGCGTAAGCTCGATCTGGTGGTACATATGGCCACCAAGCTCAACCGCTCGCACCTGCTGCTCGGCAAGCATAACTATCTGTTCCCGGTGCTGGGCCGCACCGAAATCGACCGCCAGGCGTCGGGCGAGCAGAGCGTGACGGTAGAGGATTCGATGTCGATGGTGCACGCCTCGCGCGGCACGCTGAAACCCGCCTCGCCGCATCTGAAATCGGAGCCGGCGCTGGTGGCCGGGCTGGCGAAAGCCACGCTGCGCAACTCGCGCGTCGACTGGGACAAAATGGTAGGCGACTACAGCTTTATCCGCGACGCCATCGAGGCGGTTTTCCCCGGCTTCGACGATTTCAACAACCGCATCCTGACGCCGGGCGGCTTCCGGTTGCCGGTGGCGGCCGCGCAGCGCAAATGGCTGACGCCGAGCGGCAAGGCGCAGTTCAAGGTGATGCAGGGGATCAATGAAGATCCGCGCTCGCTGGTCTGTCACGATCTGGTGCTGACAACGCTGCGCAGCCATGACCAGTACAACACCACGCTTTATGGCCTGAACGATCGCTATCGCGGCGTCACCGGCCGACGCGACGTGTTGTTTATGGCGGCGGACGAGGCGGAAAAACGCCAGTTCCGCGTTGGCGATAAGGTGAATATGGTGGCGCTCGATCCGCAGGGCAACCGTACCGGACGGCGGCTCGATAACCTGACCGTGGTGGTGTATGACATGGCGCCAGGTTCGGTTGCGGCTTACTACCCCGAAGCCAACGTGATGGTGCCGCTCGACAGCCACGATACCGAAAGCGGCATTCCGGCCTATAAAAGCATCCCGGTAGAGCTGGAGCTGTGCGAGGCGCCTGTAGAAACCTCAGGCGCGCTGCGGTAAAACGGAGTGGGTAAATTCAGGGGCCGCGTTAGCGGCCCTTTTTATTGCCGATATCGTCCAGCGCCGCCAGCGCCTCATCCGGCAGCGTCAGCTGCGCCGCCGCCAGGTTTTCGCGCAGATGTTCCGGCGACGAGGTGCCGGGGATCAGGAGAATATTGGGCGAGCGCTGCAGCAGCCAGGCGAGCGCCACCTGCATCGGCGTGGCGTTAAGCTGCTGCGCCACCTGAGTCAGCTGCGTAGACTGCAGCGGCGTAAAACCGCCGAGCGGGAAGAAGGGCACGTAGGGAATGCCCTGGGCGGCGAGCTTGTCAATCAGCGCGTCATCCTCGCGGTTAGCGAGATTATACAGGTTCTGCACGCAGGCGATCTCGGTAAGCTGCTGCGCCTCTTCTACCTGACGCGCGGTGACGTTGCTCAGTCCGATATGGCGGATCACCCCTTGCTCTTTAAGTTCCATCAGCGCCCTGAGCTGCGGTTCAAGCGAGCCTTCCGCCGGCTTTTGCGGATTGATCATGCTACGCAGATTCACCACTTCCAGCACGCCGAGATCGAGGTTGCGCAGGTTATCTTCTACCGCGCTAACCAGCTCGTCCGGCGAAAAAGCGGGCAGCCAGCCGCCTTTCTCATCGCGGCGCGCGCCGACTTTGGTGACGATAATCAAATCTTCCGGGTAGGGATGCAGCGCTTTTTTAATCAGCTGATTCGTCAGGTGCGGGCCGTAAAAATCGCTGGTGTCGATATGGCGGACGCCGGCGGCGATGGCGTCGCGCAGCACCTGTATCGCGCGCGCTTCGTCTTTTGGCGGGCCAAAGACGCCGGGGCCGGCAAGCTGCATCGCGCCGTAGCCGACGCGGCCGACCTCATCGTCGCCAAGACGATAGCGAAGGGAAACCTGAGACATAGTAACCTCCTGATGAAAGGGACTCAGTAAGTGTACTCGCTGCGGCCTGATTGCGCGCTGGAAGGGCAGGGAAGGAAAGAAGAGAAGGCGGCCGCTCAGGCGACCGCGGGCAGTTGCGGATAGAGATGATGGACGCGGCGGTCGGGGCCGCAGAGCAGCACGGACTCGCCTTTGTTCAGGCGCGTCAGATAGTGTTCATGCATAAACTCCGTTAAACCTGCTCCGCACCACAGCAGGTGGTGAGGATGCGAGGAGGCAGACGAGTTAATCGCGTCGGCAGACTGCATTTCTACGCAAAACCCCTGGCCGCTGAGCCTGATGGCTTCCAGCCAGATTTCGGTCTGATTTTTTTCGCTGACGTTTTCCAGCAGCAGCGGGACGGCAGCGGTGCGTGCAGCGCTTCGGATTAGGCTTCCGGCGTGGGCGACAATCAGGCTATGAAAGCGCGCCAGTCGGCCGCAGGCGCCTGTACGCGTATCGTCGCGCAGCCATTGATTAAGCGGCAGCAGAAGCCGTAAAACGAAATCATCACCCGCAAAGTTGCTGGCGAGCTTGCGCAACAGAATGGCCAGGGAGCGTTCGCTGCCGAACTCCAGCTGCCAGAGCATATCGCCACGTCGTGCGGCCCAGCCGCCGCTACGTAACGGATTCGCTGTTTCCTGCGCCGTTTTGAGCTCTCTAATCGTTGCGCCGTTACTGGTCATCTCTCGCATAAGCAAGACTTGCTGCAGCTGCGCGTCCGACCATTGGTCTTTACCGACACCTTTGTGGATAAATCCACTGCGGTACCAGCGTTTTAGTGTAAAGGAATCGATGCCTGTCAGCGCGCAGACGGTATCAGAGGAGTAGATCATGTGCTGTCCTTAATCGGAGAGCGAATAGCCACCGCTTCGTCCAGTGGATGAATATACAGTCTGAACCTGTAACAGCCAAAATGATACAGCATAAAATAGTGTTTTAATGGGGGTTTGCCTCAACCACTCCAGGTTTCCATACGAATTAGCGTGTTAGCGATAGTGCAAAGAAGTGTGAATATTTTATTTAAAATGCACTTTTTACTATTTTATTTAAAATGCCCTTTTGGAAATCGCACAGTGCTCCCTCTCTTCTGGCCAGTTTGCTGGTGATTGCCCTGACTTGCCAGCCTCTGTTAGCTACATATGCTTAACTTACCTGATGCATTTAAAAAGGCGGTTCATGAGACGTAAAAGGAGAAGCGACCGGGCGACATCGGTAAATCGTTCGCTGCCCCGAAGCATCGCAATGGCCGGGCTGCTGTTGACGCTGGCGGTGACCGGGCTCAACCTCTGGACGATGCGTGAAGCCTGGCGCGATACCCTGATTCAGTCTGAACAGATGGCGGTAAACCTTTCTCTTTCTCAGGCGCGTCAGGCGGACGACACCATACTGCAGACGGAGCTGTCGCTGCGGGAAGTGCAGCATCAGCTAATGAGCGAAATGGCGTCCGGCGCCAACGGCGCCGCCCTTAGCCAGACCATGCAGGAGCTGGCGAGCCGGCTGCCGCAGCTGCATGGGCTGTTCTACTACAATGCGCAGGGCAAGTGGATCGCCACCTCGGCGCAGACCATCCCCAAAGGCATTAACAACGCCGATCGCGAATATTTTCACTACCACCGCATAAACCCGCGCGACAGCGTGCATATCGGCCCGGTGATACGCAGCCGCAGCACCGGCGATCTGGTGATACCGGTGTCGCTGCGAATTAACGACGCCTCCGGCGGCTTCGACGGCGTGCTGCTGGCGACTATACGCGTCGACTATTTTCGTCACTACTACAGCTACTATGAGCTGGGACCGCAGGATGTGCTGGTGCTGATGCTGGCAGACAGCACGGTACTCTACGCGCGGCCGATGCCGGACAGCTATATCGGCAAAAACCTCTCCTCCAGCCACCTTTTCCAGGCGATGCTTGCCAGTTCCGACAAAGGAAGCGGCCAGTGGCGTGCCGCGCTGGACGGCCAGGCGCGCATTTTCGGCTTTGCCCGCTCCGAGCGTTACGGGCTGGTGGTGGCGGCAGGCTACGATAAACATAATCTGCTAAGAAACTGGATTAAAGGACAGGTAGAGGATGTGCTCCTCGATTTGGCGCTGCTGGCGGGAATTGTGCTGCTTGGCGCCTATATCCTTAGCCAGGCGCGACGCAGCCTGCGCTATCAGCAGGAGCTGACCCGCCTGCGCGACGAGCTGACGGCGGCGAACCTCTCACTGGAGAACCTGGCGCACGCCGATGGTCTGACCGGCCTGGCGAACCGTCGTCAGTTCGACCATTTCCTGCAGCAGAGCCTGCTCGACGCGGCGGAGCACGGCCAGCAGCTGTCGCTAATCCTGATGGATATCGACTATTTCAAACGCTACAACGATACCTATGGCCACGTCGCCGGCGACGCCTGTCTGAAAACGGTCGCCAGCGCGCTAAAAGGGCTAACGCTGCGCAGCGGCGACAAGGTGGCAAGATACGGCGGCGAAGAGTTCGCCATTATTTTACCTGGCGCCACAGGGGCGGATGCGCTGAACATCGCTACCGCGGCGGTGAAGGCGGTGAGCGCGCGCAATATTCCCCATGACTCCTCCTCGATAGCCGCGCACGTCACGCTGAGCGCGGGATGCGCTACCTTTCTGCCCGAAAGCGATCGCCCTGAGCCTAAGGCGCTGATCGAGAAGGCGGACGAAGCGCTTTATCTGGCGAAGCATGGCGGGCGCAACCAGGCGCGGCGCCGCGCCTGAGCGCTATGGCGAGGTCGGCGCGTCGCAGTAGGTTTCGACGATCTGCGCCAGCGGCTGAGGTTTGCCGAGGTAGTAGCCCTGCAGACCGTCGCACTCCATCAGTTTAAGCTGTTCCATCTGCGAGGCGGTTTCGACCCCTTCTGCGGTCACGCTCAGCGAGTAGGCCTTGCCGAGTCCGACCATGTTCTCGACAATCTGCCGCGCCTGCGCGGAGTCGTTCAGCGGAAAGATGAACGATTTATCGATCTTGATACCGTCGAACGGAAAGCTGCGTAGATAGTTCAGCGAGGCGTAGCCGGTGCCGAAGTCGTCGATTAAAAACTTCACGCCCAGCGCTTTGATCGCCTGCATCACCTCAAGCGTGGTTTCCGGATCCTGCAGCATGGCGTTTTCCGTTACCTCGATCTCCAGCCGACCGCTCGGCAGGCCGGTGGCGTCCAGCGCGGCGCGAATACGCCGCGGCAGGCCTTTATCGCTGAACTCTACCGCGGAAAGGTTGACCGACACCGTCAGGCCCGGCAGGTCGCGGTGCGTATCTTCGCAGGCGCGCAGCAGCACCCAGTCGCTCAGCGCGCCGATCAGCCCGGTCTCTTCCGCCAGCGGGATAAACTGATCGGGCATCAGTACGCCGTGCTGCCTGTGGTGCCAGCGCACCAGCGCCTCCACGGCGGTGACGCGCGCGGATCGCACGTCATAGCGCGGTTGCCAGGCGAGGCGCAGCTGGTTAGTGTGGATCGCCTCACGCAGTTCGCGCTCCATTTCGCGCCGCTGCACGATCTTCTCTCCCATGTCGCGCTGATAAAACACCCAGTTATTGCGCCCGGCGTTTTTCGCTTTATAGAGCGCAATATCCGCATAGCGCAGCAGATCGCCAGGGTTGTTGCCATCCTGCGGCGCCAGCGCGATCCCCATGCTGGCGCCGATAAAGACGTCGGCGCCGTTGATAGCGAAGGGCTGATTGATCTGAGCGATGATACGGCTGCACAACTCGCCGATCTCCTGCTGGCTGTGGATATCGGAGACGATCATGACAAACTCGTCGCCGCCGAGGCGGGCGGTCATCCCGGCATCCTTAAGGCAGGCGTTGAAGCGCAGGGAGACCTCGTGCAGCACGCTGTCGCCGGCGGCGTGGCCGTAGAGATCGTTCACCGGCTTAAACTTATCCAGGTCGATCATAATGACCGCCAGCGGGCAATCGCTATGCAGCGCATCGCTGAGCTTGCCCGCCAGACAGGCGTTCATCTGCGCGCGGTTGGGTAACCCGGTCAGTTCGTCGAACTGCGAGAGATAGCGGACGCGCGCCTCGGCCTCGACCTCGAGGGTAACGTCGGTGGCGGTACCGCGGTAGCCCTTTTTCCCCTGCGGCAGGGTAACGGGACGCAGCGTGAGGTTGCAGAAGCGAATATGCTGCTGCGCGGATCGGTAGCGGCAGCGCAACAGCGTCAGCGGCTCGGCGGGCTGCTCCCGCTGCGTCAGCCGCTGCGGCAGGTCGGCGTCGTCGAGCAGAAAATCGTGCAGCGGCTGCTGCAGCCAGTCCTGGCTGTGATAGCCGGTGACGGCGGGAAAACGGCCGGAGATCCAGGTAAAGCGCAGCTGCGCGTCCGCTTCCCAGATCCAGTCGGTGGTGCTCTCCGCTACGTCGCGAAAGCGCTGCTCGCTGGCGGCCAGCGCCTGCTGGCTCTGCTCCAGCAGAAAAGTGCTGACGTCGCTATGACGCGCTTTGCGCAGCGCGTTGCGCATCAGCATGGTGGCGGTGAAAAAGGTGGCGCACATCAGCAGCGCCAGCAGCGGCAGCAGCCAGGTGAGCAGCGCGCCGCCGGGATCGTCGCTCTGCCACTTCAGCGTCACGACGCCGCCCAGCGCCGACGCGAGGTAGCGGTCATGCTCGCCTGTGCCCTCGGGCGGCGCGTCGGCGTAGCTAAGTTTTTTAATGCCATACTCCGCGCCCGCGCTTGCCAGCTTGGCGGGGGTCAGACGATCGACAAAAATCATGATCGAAGGCGGGCCCGCGACCATTTTTACGCTGTGGTCGCCGCCGGGGGTAATCCAGGCGGCGCCGAGTAGCGCCAGCTGGTCGCCGACGCGCACCAGCCGCGCTATCGCCTTGCCGTCGCTCTGCTGTAGCCGCTGCTTCAGGGCGTTAAGCGCATCCTGCCCCAGCCACGCCTGAAAGCTCTTGCGGCGCAGCGCGCCGTCGAGCACGCTGTAGCGCGTTTCGCCATTGGGCGCGATGACGAATACGCCCTCGTAGCCGAAGGTTTTGAACAGCGATTCGCCCAGATTCTGGTTGCGCCAGGCCCAGTCGAGGTTCAGCGTACGATGCAGGTTGTTATAGGCTTCGCCCCATTCAGCGTTGTCGCTAAGGTGAAAACGCATGCTCTCTTCGCGGCTGGCAAACGCCTTGCCCAGCAGCAGCCCGCTGCGAAGATCCGCTTTATCGTTCAGATCGTCGGCCACGCAAAGCAGCGCGGTCAGCGCGGCGCAAAAAGAGAGGCCGAGCAGCACCAGCATTATAAGCATCGGTTTTCTGACCAGGCCGCGCGCGCGTCCGTCAGATGAGGGATGAAAAGCGTAAGTCGTCATGTTTAGTCGCCGCGCCAGAGAATCGATAAAGGGTATTCCAAATACCTCTCCCGGTTATCGGCAGCTGGGCCATGGACTACAGCCTGAGTAGAGAGGAATGGCGATAATCTGAGGCAGGTGTCAAAGCACGGTAATAAAATTAATTAATGGCGGGACGTTGCCGATGATAAGGAGGCTAAACCCTGCCTGAACGCATAAGGACAGGGACGCTTACCTTATGGAGAACAGGATGAACATTACCCAACGCCTGCTGTTGGCATTTTCGCTGCTGTTTGGCGCGATTATTTTACAGGCCGTACTGGCTATCTCGCTGCTGTCCGGGTTTCAGGATCGCTTCGAATATGTCCAGGCCAACGCCATTCCCTCAATTAAAGATCTGGGAAAAATGATTGATGAAGGCAATCAGCTGGCGATTACGCTCTACAAGCACCAGAGCCAGACCGAAGACGCGAAGTTTGTAGATGTGGAAAAAAACATCAGCGATAGCCTGGCGCAGATTAAATCGCAGATCGACTACTACATGGCCAACGATATCTCCAGCGACGAAGATAAGCGTCTGACCAACCTCGCCTATGAGAATCTGCGCGCCATCAACGATCGCCTGCCGGCGTTTATCGCCGCTTCTCATGCGCACCAGGATACTTTGACGCTCGGACTGATCGAGGGCAATGAGGGGGTCGGCGCGGCGATTCGCCAGATGATTGCCGACTACCAGAAACAGCTGACGCTGAATATCGATATCAGCAACCAGCTGCGCGATACCAACCGCAGCCTGTTCACAACGGTGCTGTGGGCCACCATCGGCGGCGTTATTGCCACCGTCGTGCTGTTCGGTCTCTTCTCGACCGTCACCATTCTGCGCATTCGCCGCAGCCTGTCGGCGATGGGCAACGTGATGGCGCGCGCCAGCGACAGTCTTGACCTGACGCTGAACGCTGATGAAAGCCGCCGCGATGAAATTGGCAATATGGCGCGCGCCTTTAACCACCTGATGCAGCGCGTCGCCTCGGCGCTCGCCTCGGTTAATCAGGCGTCGCAGTCGGTCAGCAGCGCATCGGTGCAGATTACCGCAGGCAACGAAGATCTCTCTTCGCGCACCGAGCAGCAGGCGGCGTCGCTGGAACAGACGGCGGCCAGCATGACCGAACTGAGCGAGACGGTGCGCCAGACGGCGGATAATACCCGTCAGGCGAGCCAGCTGGCGGCCAACGCCAGCAGCCTCTCTGAGAAGAGCGGCGAATCGCTGACCACGATGCTGGCGACGATGGACAATATTCGCGGCAGCTCGCGTAAGGTGAACGATATTGTTTCGCTGATCGAAGGCATCGCATTCCAGACCAATATTCTGGCGCTCAACGCCGCGGTAGAGGCGGCGCGCGCCGGCGAGCATGGCAAAGGCTTCGCCGTCGTGGCGGGCGAGGTAAGAAACCTGTCGCAGCGTTCTACCGCCGCCGCTCATGAGATCAAGGCATTGATCGAAGCCTCGCATCAGCTGACGGAAGCGGGCGCCGCGCAGGCGAGCGACGTAGGCCGCAATATGGACGTGATGAAAGACGCGATTCGTCAGGTGAGCGATCTGGTCGGCGAAATCGCCGCCGCTGCGGTCGAGCAGAGCCAGGGCATCGCGCAGGTGCATCAGGCGGTGAACCAGATGGACGACGTGACGCAGCAGAACGCCGCGCTGGTGGAAGAGGCGTCGGCGGCGGCGCAGTCGCTGCAGGAGCAGGCCAGCACGCTGACCGAACTGGTCGGCAAGTTCCGCGTCGGTAACGACTTCGAGGCTGTCGCGCCGCGTGCGCATGCGGTACAGCCTGCGCGTCTGCGCACCCCCGCGCCGCAGCGCGTCGCGGTGCTTAACGAAGCGGACTGGCAGAGTTTCTAACGCCAAAAGCGGGGATGCCGCCTGCGGTCGTTCCCGTTAATACGCAATAGCCATCCGGATGGTGAGTTCGCCTCCGGATTGTTTCAATCTTTTATCCCACCTTTCCGCACGACGACGCGTCTCCATCCGCCTTTATCCTCTGGATAAGATATATCTTAAATGCACATTTTCAAAACAATAGCGGCTATAATTTAAGTTATCTTAAATTACATGACGATCGAGGATGACTATGGCTAGCTATACAATCCGGGTCGAATTGAAAGATCAGACCGAAAAAATGCGCACCGAGCTACTTTTCACGATGCTGGATAATGGTTTTTCCCGCAGCGTGGTATGTGAAAGGGGCTTTACCTATGCGCTTCCCTCCAACGAATTTATCTATGTCGGCACGGAGAAGATCGCCCTTCTGATGAATCGGATCGTGATGTTGATCAGCAAATTCAGCGACAATCCGTCGGTGCTGGTGACCCGTTCGGACGAGAGATGCTGGTCAGGACTGCGCGTCGTTCATCTGGAATAGCATGATATTCCTCCGCCGCAGGCCGAGAGCGAGCAGGGCAGCCAGCATGCTGGCTGCCCTGCATGCGTTATTTTTTCTTATTGAGCATCGCCTGCAAATCAGCGAAGGGGTTATAAGTGGCGGCGCCGATATCGTTTTGCGCATCCTCACCCGCTACCACCCGTGTGCCGTACTGGTCCGCTTCCGTGTACTTTGAGTGTTCGTGGTCATGACAGTAGAGGCACAACAACTCCCAGTTGCTGCCATCTTCCGGATTATTGGTGTGGTCGTGATCGATATGGTGGACGGTGAGTTCTCGCAGGTTCGAATAAACAAATTCGCGCGCGCAGCGCCCGCATACCCACGGATAGATTTTCAGCGCTTTCTCGCGGTAGCCGCTTTCCAGCCGCGCGTAGTTTTTAGGGATCAGAGCCATGGTGGTTGTTACCTGTTAAATAATATTGCCTGTGCAAACCCAGCTGCAATTGATGTAAGCCGTGAGTCAGCGATTTCATTTTATGATAACTGTTATGCCGTCATTCAATGAGGAAAATAAGATGGACCAGTCATTCACGCAAGAAGAACAGCGGATAATTATGGAGACGCTGACGCGTCACGAAGAGGCGTTAATCAGACGGGTCGCCGAGGTTATCGTCGAAACGGAGTCCGCTGCCAATGCGGAGTTTGCCGCAGCCGGCATTAACTTTACTCAGCACTCGCCGGCAAACGCCGATTACCTGACCATCTTTCTCTTCGGTAAGCTATTTGACCGTCTGCACGAAGGCAATCTGTCAACGGGAGAGAAGATTTTAACGATGGAAGCGAAACGGCTCGGCATTAGCCTGCACGTGGAGTAAGGTTCAGGCGGCGGCGCGTATCACCGAGGATAATCCTCCTCTTCGCCAGCCCTAACGCGCCGACGATGACAGTCGGACGGCGCCAGTCGCGCCCCGTCGCAGGAGCGCACTTCTAGCGGCTCAACCGGCATGCCATGGGCATTATCCACCAGAACCGAGTGCGTTTCGCCTTGTTCAAACAGATAGCGCTCGCCCCACTGACGTATTGCCACCACCACCGGGAATAGGGTTTCGCCCTTTTCGGTCAGAACATATTCCTTATAGGCGCTGCCGTCTGAGGCCGGGCAGAGGTCAAACACGCCAATATCAACCAGGTGTTTTAGCCGGGACGCCAGAATATTTTTCGCCAGCCCCAAATTTTTCTGAAACTCGCTGAACCGGCGCACGTCGTCAAACGCCTCGCGGATGATCATCAGAGACCAGCGCTCGCCAATCGACTCAACCGTCCTGGCAATGGGGCATTCGCTGGTCTTGAGTGATTCCTGTTTCGCCATCTGTTAACTCTCCGCTCGCTTCTGATGACGCCAGCATAATCCGTCGCAAAAGAGGTTGCAAAAAAAAACCACCACGGTAGATTCTGTCGACTAGGTAGTTTCAAAAAGAAACCAGAAGAGAGCCTATGCAGATTAAGGCAGACACAAATCCAGAAGTTGCGATAACGCCCGCACAGACTCACCCGATACTTTCGCCCTGGATAACCTTTTTATTCTCGCTTACCTGCGCCCTGGCGGTGGCGAACGTCTACGCCGCACAACCTCTGCTTGAATCCATGGCTGCTAGCCTCAATTTGGCACCCGGCCTTATCGGCAGCGTCGTCACCCTGACGCAAACCGGCTACCTGATCGGCTTGCTCTTTCTGGTGCCGCTCGGTGACTGGATGAACCGCAAAATGTTAGTTATTGCGCTGCTGCTATTCTCGGCGCTGGCTTTAGCACTGGTCGGGCTGGCGCCAAATCTGCCGATCCTGCTGGGCGCGATGCTGCTGGTCGGCCTGATGGCGGTGGTAGTGCAGTTAGTGGTGGCGTGGGCGGCGGTGCTGGCCGATCCCCAGCAGCGTGGCAAGGTTGTCGGCACCGTCACCAGCGGCATCGTGTTAGGGATCCTGCTGGCTCGCTTTATCTCAGGGGCGATCGCCGACCTTGCCGGCTGGCGCGCGCTCTATTGGCTTTCCGCCTGCCTGATGCTGGCGATCGCCCTGGTGCTGGCCAGGCTTATGCCCGCGACCCCGCAACCGGCGGAGCGGCCCCGCTATGCTACGCTGATGGGCGCTTTTTTCCGCCTCTATGCCACAGAACCGCAGCTCAGGACGCGCGGAATTTTCGCGCTGCTGATCTTTGCCGCTTTCAGCATGCTGTGGACCACGATGGTCATGCCGCTCACCGCTATGTCGCTTTCCCATACGCAGATCGGACTGTTTGGTTTCGCGGGCGTAGCGGGCGCGCTGGCAGCGTCGCGAGCCGGAGGATGGGCAGACAGCGGCAGAGGTCGGCGCGCAACCGGCGCCGCGCTGGCGTTGCTGATGCTCTCATGGTTGCCTATTGCCGGTGCTGAAATATCGCTGCTATGGCTGGTTATGGGCATCATTGCGCTCGATTTTGCCGTGCAGACAGTTCATGTGATTAATCAGAGCGCGATCATTGCCGCCCGGCCTGCCGAGGCCAGCCGTCTTGTCGGCGCCTATATGGGCTTTTACTCAGTGGGCAGCGCGCTGGGCGCCTTCGTCGCCACCCAGCTCTATGCACTGTGGGGATGGCAGTCGGTCTGTCTGGCTGGCGCGCTGGTAAGCCTCTGCGCCTTTGTTTTGTGGGCCAGGCTGCATGAGTCCTGAAAGTATATATTCTCGTTTAAGGAGCAATAAGGGTGCTCACAAAGGGATATACGCGCGAGAAGGGCGAATGGATGCCGAGGGGGAAAATTATTTTTAGTTATGTGTGGCTGAGCGCGATAAGGGATGAGTGGCTGCGTCTGAATATCTCTCATGGGTTGAGGCTGGTTTTCAGCCCGGTCAGGCGCTGCCTGATCGGGCTGCATTTTCACGTAACGCTTGTCCCGACGTTACTTCGCCAGCAGCTCTCTTCTGACAATCTCCGCGCCCGCGCTCAGCGCATTGAGCTTGCCGTTCGCCACGTGGCGAGGCAGCGGGATCATGCCGCAGTTGGTGCAGGGATAGAGCTTATCGGCGTCGACAAACTGCAGCGCCTTGCGCAGGGTGCTGGCCACCTCTTCCGGTGTCTCGATGGTGTTGGTCGCCACGTCGATGGCGCCCACCATCACTTTTTTGCCGCGAATCAGCTCAATCAGATCCATCGGCACGCGCGAGTTCTGGCACTCCAGCGACACGATATCGATATTCGATTTCTGCAGCTTCGGGAAAATTTCTTCATACTGACGCCATTCCGTTCCCAGCGTCTTTTTCCAGTCGGTATTGGCTTTGATGCCGTAGCCGTAGCAAATATGCACCGCCGTTTCGCACTTCAGGCCTTCAATGGCCCGCTCCAGCGTCGCGATTCCCCAGTCATTCACTTCATCGAAGAAAACGTTAAAGGCAGGCTCGTCGAACTGGATAATATCTACGCCGGCCGCCTCAAGTTCTTTAGCTTCCTGATTGAGAATTTCGGCGAACTTCCACGCCAGCTTTTCGCGGCTCTTATAGTGGCTATCGTAAAGCGTATCGATCATCGTCATTGGGCCAGGCAGCGCCCATTTAATCGGCTGGCTGGTCTGCTGACGTAAGAATTTCGCATCCTCGACGAAAACCGGCTTTTGACGGCTCACTTCGCCGACCACGGTCGGCACGCTGGCGTCGTAGCGATCGCGAATTTTCACGATCTCACGCTTTTCAAAATCGACGCCGCTCAAGTGTTCAATAAAGGTGGTGACGAAATGCTGCCGCGTTTGCTCGCCATCGCTGACGATATCGATGCCGGCCTGCAGCTGATCCGCCAGACATAAGCGCAGGGCGTCTTGCTTGCCGTCGACTAATTCTCGATCCTGCAATTTCCAGGGCGACCAGAGCACCTCAGGCTGTGCCAGCCAGGAAGGTTTAGGTAAGCTGCCGGCGGTAGAGGTTGGTAATAACTTTTTCATCAAGCGTGACCCTGTCGGTTAAATAATCAAAGAACGGAATGCGCAACCCATTGTTCAAGCATCGTCTGGTAGGGTTTAATAAAGTTCTCTTCGGTGAACTTACCCTGCTCAACGGCCAGCTGGCTACGTTCTTCGCGGTCGTAAACAATGCGCGTTAAAGAGTAATCCTGATGATTCAGGTCTGGCTGATAACGTTTTCCCGCCGCTGAATTGGCGTTATAGATTTCAGGCCGGTAAATCTTCTGGAACGTCTCCATAGTGCTGATAGTGCCAATCAGCTCAAGGTTGGTGTAGTCCGCCAGCAGGTCGCCGCTAAAGTAGAACGCCAGCGGCGCGACGCTATTAAGCGGCATAAAATAGCGCACCTGCAGCCCCATTTTGGCAAAGTAGCGGTCGGTTAAAGAGGGCTGATCCTGCTGATATTCGACGCCCAGCACCGGGTGGTGATTATTGGTTCGGTGGTAAACGTTTTTGCTGGAAACGCTCAGGCAGATAACCGGCGACTTTTGAAAGCACTCTTTATAAGCCGCCGACGCAACGAAACCTCTGAAGATGGCGCCGTGCAGATCGCCGAAATCCTCAGGAATGGTGAATTCCGCTTTATTTCTATTGTGCTCATTGAGCCGTACGCTGAAATCGTAATCGCGCACGTAAGAAGAGAAGTTATTGCCTGGAATACCTTCGATACGCTGGCTGGTTTTGCGGTCGATGATATTAGGTCTTAATATTTCAATTACCGGAAAAGTGGCGCGGCGGCCTTCCGTCTCGATAATCATTTCAGCAGAAATAATATCGACTTCGACGGCATAGCGATCGCTGTTCGGGTTATCCCATTGCGCCAGCGAATTGAAACGGTTGTCAATCATCGCCAGCGCATTGCGCAGATTCTGCTGGCGTTTGTCGCCTCGGGCCAAATTGGCAAAGTTGGTGGTGATGCGCGTATTTTCCGAAGGATTATAATTTTCGTCGAAACGAAGAGTTTTAATCGTAAAGTTGAAGGGTTGCGTCATTTTAATCTGGCATCCTAATTCGTGATGGACAATCTGGCGTTAATTCTTTCTTTTCAGGATATCCCGATTTGTTAAGCTGCTATCTCGTTCACAACTTTTCGCGTTACCAATACTTAACATCCATGTATCTTTTATGCCTGAGTCGGGAATCAACGAAAAGTGATATAAATTCAACGAACATGAGCTTTTTTCATGATCGCCTTTGCCCTCATGCGGTGGGCAGAGCAAGCCCGGAATGAAAAAGCAGGCGTTAAGCAAAACTTAGCGGGGCGGATAAATTCGCTAACGTATTAACAACTATAAGAATTAACTCTCGATCAACCCGCGTTTTCGGTGGTGGCCGGTCGTCCGTCATGATATTAACTCTGGATGACGTTTTATCCTTGCCCGCCTGCTGGAGAGAATAATGAAAAAGAGTCTGTCCTTCGCTTTACTGCTGTCGCTGGGCGCGTTTAGCCAGCTTTCGCTGGCCGAACAGACGCTGCGCTTTGGCGTCGATCCGACCTTCCCGCCGTTTGAATCCAAAGCCAGCGATGGCTCGCTGCAGGGTTTTGATATCGAGCTGGGCAACGCCATCTGCGCGCAGGCGAAGGTGACGTGCCAGTGGGTGCAGATCGGCTTTGACAGCAGCATCCCCGCGCTACAGGCGAAGAAGTTCGATGCGATCCTTTCGGCGATGTCGATGACGGAAAAACGCCGCGAGCAGGTCGACTTCAGCGCAATGATCTACAACACGCCGAGCGCGCTGCTGACGCCGAAGAACAGCTCCCTGTCGGCCGATATCGGCACGCTGCGCGGCAAGTCTGTCGGCGTGGCGCAGGGAACGATTCAGGAGACCTATGCCAAAGCGAAGTGGGCGGCGCAGGGCGTCAATATCGTCTCCTACCCGAACCAGATGGAGATCTACCCGGATCTGGTGGCTGGTCGCCTTGACGCTTCGCTGGCGAACGCGGTGTCGGCGGCTCAGGGTTTCCTCAATACGCCCGAAGGCAAAAATTACGCGATTCAGGCGACGCTGGTCGATAAAGAATTGCTCGGCAACGGCGTCGGCATTGGCCTGCGCAAGGGCGACGCCGCGAATCTCAAGCTGATCAACGACGCGCTGGCGCAACTGCACGCTAACGGCACCTACGACCGGCTGGCGAAAAAGTATTTCGCCTTTAAGGTTTACCCATAAGCAGCGGTGCGCGTCGCCCTCAGCCGCTGGCCGGTTAAGGGGGCGACCCGCCGCTGCCCGCCACAGGAAATCCCATGTCCGATCTGCCGCATTACGCTTCCCAACGCGCCCGTTTTGTCGCCGCCGTCGAGCGCCAGAATGGCGTTCTGACCTCTTATCGGCATCCGCTGCCCGGCCCGCAGGGCGAAGCGCTTTTTACCGATGTCGCGGTGCTGGGCGATCCCCAGGCCGCTAACCTGATGCTGATTATCTCCGGCACTCACGGCGTAGAGGGTTATTACGGCTCCGACAGCCAGATTGCATGGCTCAATCGCTTTCATCTCACCGCCTTGTCCGACGACACCGCGATCGTGCTGCTGCATCTGCTTAATCCCTGGGGAGCGGCGCATTTGCGGCGCGTCAACGAAGACAACATCGATCTTAATCGAAACTTTATCGACTTCGCCCAGTCGCTGCCCGCTAATGCGGCCTATGCCGACTATCACCATTTTTACCACGGCGAACGCGCTCAGGCCGATCGGCTGCTGCAGGCGGCCCTCGACGGCGCGGGCTGGGGCGCGATAAAGCCGGTGGTGGAAGCGGGGCAGTATCATTTTACCGACGGCCTGTTTTATGGCGGCGCGCAGCCCAGCTGGTCTTACCGCACACTACAAACGATCGTTGAACATCATCTCGCGCGCGCGACGACCCTCCTCAGCTTCGATTTGCATACCGGCGCGGGCGCGTGGGGACATCCGATGCTGCTCTCGATCGCCGAACGGCCCGTCGCCGCACATCAGTGGGGGAAAACGCTGTATGGCGAATGGCTGACCCTGCTGTTCACCGGCGCCGGACGAGAGAGCGACACCGGCGTAACCGCCACCGCCACGGGCTATCTTTCGCAGTTCCTGCTGGACGCCTTGCCCGATACGCATATTTTGCCGCTGGTGGTGGAGTGCGGCACCTTTCCCGGCGAAGAGATGCATCGCCGCGTGCGCGACGATCACTGGCTGCACCTGCAGGGCGATGCGGCCAGCGAGGCAGGGCATGCCGTCAAACAACGGCTGGTGGAAGGGTTCTGGCCAGCAGACCGCGACTGGCGCGATCTGGTGGCCTTTCGCACCCAGCAGATTTTCACGCGGGGGTGGAACGGCTTACTCGACCTGAATCACAGCCGTCCGTAAAAGGTCATGCGCGCCGTCTCGGAGAGCGCCACGCCCGGCTGGGTATTGTAAGCGAGCACGGCCAGCATACGCGTGATATCGCCCTGGGTCGGCGTTACCCGGTGCAGCGAATTGCGGCCGCGAAACAGCACCAAATCGCCAGGATCGATCTCCAGCGCCTCCACCTGCCGGCGCTGATCGAGCACCTCGGCCACGCCGTCGAAGTTCATCTCGCCGGCCTCTGCGTCGCGCAGATCCTTCACATACTGGAAAAGGCCACCGCCGCGCGGCTTCTGCACCAGCAGGGTGATGGCGAAAGAGGAGTTGTCAAAGTGCCAGCCGAGCTCCTGTCCGTCAGGGGCGTAGTGCAGGTTGATGGAGGAGAGCGGATCGGCATAGGGATAGAGCGCGTTTTCTCCCAGCACATCGCACAGGAACTGTTTAAACAGCGCGTCGTTATAGAGCTGGCGCAGTGGCGACTCGGTGCCGATCAGGTCGTCGGTAATACAGCCTTTGGTGCTGTTCACATCGCGATTGCGCGGATGATCGGTGCTATAGGCCGCGTCGGGTTTCATCAGATAGACGTTATGCTTGCTGACGGTGTGAAAAGCAAGATGGCGCTGCGCCTCGCCTTCGGCAACGATCGCCTGCAGCGCGGCGGGCTGTAAAAACTGACGCAGCACCAGCGCGCCGTGCTGATTGAGCTGTTCCCGGCAGTCGCGCCGCCAGCGGGCGTCGGCGAGCGGGTGTAAATCGAAACGGATCAAATCCATAGCGGCGGTTCTCATCATAACAGGTGGGTGAAAACTGTAACCTGCTGATATGTTGGTGCATAACGATAGTTATTTAACGACCTGTTAAGGAAAGATTAATGCCCGCCCAGTCGCCGCGTTTGCCTAAAATCAGCGTTATTCAGTCGTTCAAGGTTGCTGCGGAGCTGGGCAGCCTGGCGAAAGCGGCCGCCCAGCTGGCGCTGACGCCCGCTGCGGTAAGCCAGCAAATCCGTCAGTTAGAAGAGCAGCTCGGCAGCGCGCTTTTCGTGCGCACGCAGAGCGGCGTCATGCTCACCGAAACCGGCAAAGAGTACCTGCGCTACGTGACGGAAGCCTTCGATATTTTGCATCTTGGGCAGCAGAACCTGCGGCACGTCGCCATAATGCCGAAGCTGACGCTCTATGCGCTGCCGGCGCTCGCCTCAAAGTGGCTGTTGCCCAACATTATGCAGTGGCGCGAACGCTGTCCCGATATCGATCTCTCGCTGCACGGCACCCACGCGCAGGTGGACTTCAACGCCACGCCAGCGGATTTCGTGATCTGTTTCGGTGAGGATCGCTATCCGCAGCTCGATAAGCAGCGCCTGTTTGTGGATGAGGTGGTGCCCGTCGCCAGCCCGTCGCTGCTTCAGCGCTATCCGCTGGCGCGCGCGCTGGAACAGGCGCCGTTAATTCATCTCGACTGGGGTAATGAGGGGCGGTTTCTGCCGGACTGGCGTAGCTGGCTGCAGGCCAGAGGCGCGGCGACGCCGGCGGCTCAGCCATCGCTCAGCTTTAACCTGACCTCGCTGGCGATTGACGCCGCGGTCGCCGGCGCAGGTTTACTGTTAGGACAGAAACGGCTGATCGCCGCGGAGCTGGCGCGCGGCGATCTGGTGGCGATTGATGCGCTCAGCCTGCCGCTCAGCAAAGCCTATTATCTTGCCTGGCCGCAGCGCTCGCGCAGCCAGCCGGGCAGCGAAGCCGTAATCGCGTGGCTCGCCCGACTCGCGGCAGAACCTGCGGTTTACGGCGTCACGCCAAACTCCATCTGATTACGCGCCAGGGTTTTATTGCCGCTATCGACAATGCGCGTCGTTACGCGCAGCGTTCCCGGTCGTGACGGTGTCACCGGCAGCTCCACCACTTTTTTACCGCTGTCAGCGCCGATATCGACCGGCTGCTTGCCCTGCGCCAGCACGCTGTCGCCCTGGAGGATGCGCCACTCAAGCTGGCTGCCGTGGTAAGCGACCGGCAAATCGTTGATGGTCCACAGGTTGATTTGTCCGGTCTGACCGACTTTCCAGTCGAGCCTGCTGGGCTCTATCGACGGCAGCAGCGGCTGATAGGCGCGCTGCATCGCGAAATAACCCGCTTTCGGCTGGCGCAGATAATCGACGACGCCCCAGTTTGCGGAGGGCCAGGTTTCCACGAACATAAACTGAAACAGCGCGGTGACCGGCTGAAACCGCTGACGCCGGTAGCTTTCCGCAGCGATGGCGACCAGCTGCGCCTGATAGCGCTGGGTATTGGCGATAAAACTCTGAATAGTGTCGCCGCGTGAAATTTTCGCGTTCTGGAAGGTCTGGATAGGCTGAAAATTATGATACTTCCAGCGCACCCACTTCGGATCGCCTGGCTGGGTAGTGGCAGGCCAGAGCTCGCTGCGCGGAATAAAGGTGCGCAGCGTGGCGAGTCGGGGCAGCGCCTGAGCGCCGAACTCGGTGATGGTGGCGGTTTTCGCCGGCTCCAGCAGGTTCGCCAGCGAGCCGAAATACCAGCCTGCCCAGTAGTGCTCTTCCACGGCGGAGAAGGGATGCACAATGCGGCTGGTGTCCTGCGCCAGCGTATCGGCGACGCGCTGCATCAGGTTGCGGTTAAGATCCTTATGCCAGTCGGGAAAGCGCTTGCCCATCCACGGCGAGTTGAACGGCGGTTCGTTTTGTCCGCCCCAGACCACCACGGCAGGCGAGTTGCCGAACTGCTCCACCATCTCCTGCGTCTGCCTGACCGCGTTGTCGGCGAAGACGGCCGTATCGTTATAGCCCCACTGCAGCGGCACATCCTGCCAGATCATCAGCCCGCGCTCGTCCGCCGCCTGGTAGAGCGCGCGGCTGGCCACATGACCATGCACGCGAATGGCGTTGGCGTTCATTCGCTCCACCATATCGAAATCGCGCGCGTAGCGCGCCTTGTTCATGGTGCCGAGCCAGGGGGAGCCGATGTAGTTGGTGCCGCGAATAAACAGGCGCTGGCCGTTAACCAGCCAGCCCTGATTTTGCGCCTGCTCAATAACCTGACGCAGTCCGGTGCGGCTGCTGCGCTGGTCGAGAACGCCCTGGTCGTCGCGCAGTTTCACCTCGACCTGATAGAGCGCAGGCTTGCCGTAGCCCTTCGGCCACCAGAGCTGCGCCTTCGGCATCGGCAGCGTGACGGCAATGCGCTGCGCTGCGTCGCCGCTCGGCTGCAGCGCCACGGCCTGCGAGAGGCGATAGGTCTCGCCGCTGAAATTATCGGGCCGCGCGGTGAGGTCCAGCGTCGCCGCTTTCGCCACCAGGGCGCGATAGACGAATTCAACGCGCAGGCGCGGCTGCGTCAGTCCCTGCGACCAGTCTGGTCTGAGGATCACGTTATCAATCGCCACGCTGCGACTGAGGCGTAATCTCACCGGCGACCAGATGCCGCCGGAGTTTGCGTCCTGTCCCTGCGGCGACCAGGCGCCCCCAGGCCGGGAGTCGTGCTGATTCAGAATGCCTTTCATCAGGTTTTTGCGCAGCGGCCAGTTCTTTTGCGGATCTTCGAACGGGCTGTCTACGCGTACCGCCAGCCGGTTATAGCGCCTCAGGCTGTCGGTAATATCGACGGCGAAGCGCTGAAAATAGCCTTCATGCCGCGCCAGTTTCTTGCCGTTGAGCCAGACGTCGGCAAAGTAATCTACGCCGTCGAACTCCAGCGTCGCCAGTCGATCGGCCGCCGGCTTGCGCAGGGAGAATTCGGTGCGATACCAGAGCGCGCCCTGATGATCCCAGCCGGCGCTGTACCAGTTTGCCGGCACCCGCAGCTTGCGCCACTTTTGATCGCTGCCGCGCCAGCCGACAAAATCGTCGTCGTTGGCGTCGTGGGCGCGCCACTCTCCCGCCAGCGACCAGCTTTGCGGAGGCGGAAGCGGCGCGGCGTACAGCGGCGCGCAAATCAAGACGCTCAGCGCCAGGGCGTAACGCATCATAGCTTCTCCTGCAGGTGGCGAAGTTGAGTAAAGAGCGCATCCGACTGCTGCTCGAGTTCAGTTGTCAGTGCGGCGCTATCCAGCTGCGCCTCATCGCGGGCTGACTCCTCCAGCGCCTGGAGATAGCGCGTGAAGGCGTCGAAGCCAAAGGTCGAGGCTTCACCGCGCAGCTTGTGCGCCAGGCGGCGTATACGCGTCATATCCTGTTCGCAGAGCGCGCTTTTCAGCTGGGCGATCATCTCCGGCAGGCCGGCGGCGAACAGCGCCAGCAGCTCGCTCAGCAGCGCGTCATCCAGACCAAGCCGCGTCGCCAGCGTCTGCCGATCGGGCGGCGGCGAGGGCGCGACGGGCTGCGCTGGCGTTGGCAGCGTGACCACGCGCAGGATCTCGTCGTTCAGCGATTCCAGGCTGACCGGCTTCGACAGATAGCCGTCGAAGCCGTGCTGCAGGCAAAATTCTTTATCGCCCTTCATGGCGTGCGCGGTCATAGCGATAATGCGCTGATGCGCCCGACCGGGACGGCTCGCTTCGCGCTCGCGGATCAGGCGCGTCGCCTGCTCGCCATCCAGTTCAGGCATCTGCAAATCCATCAGGATCAGATCCCAGCTCGCTTTATCCAGCTGCTCCAGCGCTTCAAGGCCGTTGCCGACGATGGCGAACTGGTGGCCGAGCCGCGTCAGGAAATGCGCGGCCAGCTTCTGGTTCACCAGGTTATCTTCCGCCAGCAGAATGCGCAGCGGCCGCTCCGCGCTGGCGGCAAGCTCGCGCAGCGGCGACAGAGGCGCGACGGCGCTGGTCGGCTGCAGCGCCAGCGCCTGCCTGATGACGTCATACAGCTCGCGCTGGTCCACAGGCTTGCCGAGAAAGTAGTTCACGCCGATGCGGGCGAGCTGATCGGCGTCCATCACGCGGCTCATCGAACTGAGCATAATGATCTGGCTGTCGGCCAGCGCGGGCGTCGCTTTGATCTCCTGCGCCAGCGTCATGCCGTCTTTGTCGGGCATCTGTGCATCCAGCAGGATCAGCGAGAAGCCAGGATGCGCCTGTAGAATCGCCAGCGCCTCGTCGGCGCTGGCCGCCAGGCTCGGCAGCAGGCCCATATTGCGCAGCATATCGCTCATGATATGGCGGTTGGTGGCGTTATCGTCCACCACCAGCACCGGCACGCTGCCGAAGCGCGGCGAGGTTTTGAGGGCGTCGCTGACGGGCTGATGCGGCGCGGGCAGGCTAAAGCTGAACACGCTGCCTTTACCTGGTTCGCTCTGCACGCGCAGCTCGCCGCCCAGAATCTCTACCAGCCGCGCCGAAATGGTCAGCCCCAGTCCGGTGCCGCCATATTTGCGCGTCGTCGAGGTATCCGCCTGGCTGAAGGATTCAAAAATCAGCTGCTGCTTGTCAGCGGGAATGCCGATACCGGTGTCGCGCACCTGGAAGCGCAGCCTGTTGGTCTGCTCGTCGCGCCGCACGGAGAGCTCGACCTCGCCGGATGGGGTGAACTTCAGCGCATTGCTCGCCAGGTTGGTCAGCACCTGCCGCAGCCGCACGCTGTCCGCCGTCAGCAGATCGGGCACGTCGGGCGCGACGTTGACCAGCAGCTCGACGTTCTTTTCCGAGGCGGTAGGCATCAGCGGCCGCATCAGCGCATGCAGAAAGCCGCGCAGCTGGAACTCCTCCTCGTCCAGTTCGATCTTGCCCGCTTCAATCTTGGAGTAATCGAGAATATCGTTGATAACGCGCAGCAGCGTATGGGCCGAGTGGTAAACCAGCGTCATATACTCGCGCTGCTCGGCGGTGAGCTGAGTATCCAGGCAGAGCTGGGTCATGCCGAGAATGCCGTTCATCGGCGTGCGGATTTCGTGGCTCATATTGGCAAGGAAAATACTCTTCGCCTCGTTCGCGGCCCGCGCGGCAGCCAGCGCCTGCAGCGAAAGCTGCTCCGCCTCTTTGCGTTTGGTGATGTCCTGCAGCGTGCCGATGACGCGTGCGGTTTCACCGCTGACGGTCACGCTTGCCACCTGGCCGGAAAGCAGCATCCAGCGGTAGCTTCCGTTACGGTGTAACAGACGGATCTCGCTTTCGAACACCGGCAGCTGCTGGTTGCTGGCGCTGGAGAAGAGCTGTTGCAGCGGCTCGCGGTCGTCGGGATGCAGCAGCGTATCAAGGAAGCTGGCGCTGTAGTGCCAGGTCTCGCGCGGGTAGCCCAGCATATTGAGCAGCGCGTCGTTGACCTGCAGCAGATCTTTTTGCTGCTGCCAGTCCCAGATGCCGATCTGGGTAGATTCCGCCGCCAGCACGAAGTCGGCGTGCAGCTGGTTGCGCGATTCGCTGATCGGTTCGAAACCCGTGATATCGATATGCAGGCTGACGATGCCGCCTTCCGGCGTGCGGTTGTGCTGCACAAAGACCTGCCGGTTGCCGATGCGGCGCATTTCGCTGTGGTTATCCAGGCGGCAGCGGCTGACCAGATTCTCAATCATCGCCTGCCGGCTCTGCTGATTTTCTGTCATATAGGCGGAGGCGATAAAATCTTCCGCCAGCTGCGTCAGCGTGATGCCCAGGCGAATGCGCGCTTCTATGCCGGGATAGAAGCGCACCACCTGATTATTGAAGGCGATCAGGCGCTCCTGGTCGTCATACATCAGTACCGCCGCGCGCAGCGAATCGAGCGCTTTAGGAAGCTGGCTTTCAGGCATCACGCCTCCTTAATTGGGGCTGCCGCGCTGGGCGGCGTAGTTAACAGGAAAACAGCGGTTCGGCGTGGTGAAGGGATCCTCCAGCTGCCGACGAAAATAGCTCTGCTCGCCAGGTTCGCTGTCGCGCAGCAGCGCGCCCATATTGGCTTTAAACAGCAGCGCCTCCAGCACCATGGCGTTAGTGGTGAGCGTAATGGCGCGATTGTAGTCGCCGGTCGCCTCGACGCGTCCTTCGAACCAGCCGCGCTGCGGATCGTTCTGCCGCTGGGTCATCGCCATCAGCGCGTCGGTAAAAGGCGTTTGCCACAGCGCCCAGAGTCCGAAAACGGCGCGGGTCGACACCTGCGTCAGACGCGGCACCCATTTACCGTCGTCAGCCAGCGTGTTCCAGGCGTAGCCGTTGGCGAAAATGGTGTCGTTGACGTGCCAGGGCGGCGCGGAAATATTGAAATCGCTGCGAGCGGTCAGAATATTTTTCTGCTGCCAGCGCATCTCCTGCACGCGATAGACATTGCTGGCGCGCTGGCGCTGAAGCGTCACGATATCGCGATCGGCGCCGGGCAGCGTCCAGGCGTACTCCATGCCGCTTAGCACATAAGGCGTGGTGGTAATCGCGGCGGGTGTCCAGGTAGTGCGCGGATCGCGCGCGTCGATATCGAGCGCCAGCCCGTCGATAATCACATGCTGGGACGGCGGACGCAGCGACTGATCGTTGGCGAAGCCCCAGAGACCGAATCCCGCCGCGCTGTATTCGCTGTCGCCGAGACGGCCTTCCGCCTGCGGCATCAGCTTTTTATCGCGCATCTGCCCGGCATAGAGCTGTCCTTTATCATCCACCACGCGACAGAAGTCCCAGCGTAAAATCACGCGCTCCAGATATTCACTGTACTGAGGATGAAACGCCGCCACGATGCGCAGCGCCATCATCAGCCGCGCCATATCTTTCGCCGACCAGCCGATAACCTGCGGCGTATTGCCGTAGCCCACCATTGCTACGCTGGTGGCGCTATAGAGCAGATTCGGCACGTTCGCCGAGGTGAGCGGCAGCCGGTTCAGGGTGCCCAGCATCAGCGTCAGGCGGCGATCGAACGCTTCATCATCGATCAAATCGAGCTGGCGCGCCGCCGTGAGGGCGATCAGGGTATCGCCCATCTGCCACAGGCTGACCACCGGTCGTTTATCGCTGCCGTTCACCAGCCCGGTTTGCGGCTGCGCGTTGTTCTCGAAGTAGCGCCAGGCGATGGTCGCCCAGCGTCGCTCCTGCTCGTTGAGCGCGCCCAGCCGCGCGGTGGTGTGCCAGCCGCCGTTGACCAGCCAGCGCCAGCCTGCTCCCTGGTTCCAGGCCAGCAGGCCAGTAACCAGCGCTATCGCCAGCAGCAGCGCGAGAAGAAGACGAATTACTGTTTTAGGCATGTCGTCGCCACCGGCGGTAACTTAACGGGCGCCTGACTGTCGCAGCGCGCGCATTTGCAGGCCTGACATGACGGAGCGCTGCGCACAGCGGTGCCGCTCTGCTCGCACCAGTTTTTTATGCCTGGCGTGACGTTAAGGAACGGGCGGTTGCGCGGCGTGTTGTTGGGTTCGAAGATATCGACCAGCCGTTTCTCCCACATAGAGGGCGCATAGCTGGCCTTACGCGGATCGTTGCTGTTAAAGCGCAGCAGCTTGCCTTCTTTTTTGAACAGCAGCGCCTCCATCATGATGCCGTTGTTATTGGCGGTGAACTCTTTAATCGGGCCGTCGCCGTTTTCATACAGACCTTCGTAGTAGCCTTTACCCTGTTCGTCGGCATTTTCTATGGTGTCGAACAGGCGGTCGGTATAGGGCGAATCCCACAGCACCCACATGCCAAGCGCGGCCTTGAGCGAAACCGCCGCGACGTTGGGCACATACTGGCCTTTGTCGGTAATGGTGTTCCAGTTGTAGCCGTCGCTAAACACCGTGTCGTAAACGAAGTAGGGAGATTTATCGAGCTGGTGCTCCGAGCGCGCCGTGAGCGTCCCGGTGATCATGTAGCGGTTTTCCTGCGCCTGATAGACGCGGTCGGCGAAGTTTTTCATCCACGGATGGCTAAAGTCGCGCGCATCGTTATCGCGATCGTCGGCGTTGTCCCAGCCCATCTCCAGGCCGTGCAGCAGATAAGATTCGGTCACCACGTAGTTATGCTGGTTGGTCATGCGCGGATCGCGCGTGTCGTAGGGCACCAGTACGCAGTAGATATCCGCCAGCGCGTAAGGCTCGGGCCGGCTCGCCTGGCAGGTGGTAAAGCCCCACAGCTGGTAGCCCGATGCGGCGTACTCCTCATAGCCAAGTCGGCCTTCCTGCACGTATTGCGGCTGTTTTTTGCCGTCGAGATAGGCGCCGTAAAGCGTGCCGCAGTCATCCACCACGTGGGTGAAATCCCAGCCGAGCACCACGTTGTCGATGCTGTTGCCGTGCTCCGGATAGCGCTCTTTGATGATTTTCAGCCAGAGCAGCATGCGGCCGATATCGATGGCGGAGAAGCCGATCTCGCCGGGTTTGTTCAGGTAGTCCACTTTCTGGCCGGTAATGGTGTTGTACGCCTTATTGGGCACCTGGTTCTGGAACAGCACCAGTTTGTTCAGCGTCGCCATAAACTGCAGCAGACGCCGGTCGAACTCCGCTTTATCGATAATGCCGAGCTCGCGCGCCGCCGTCAGCGCCGCCAGATAAGAGGCGCTGTCCCACATAGTGGTAGAGGGATATTTGTTAACCGCGTTCACCAGGCCGGTCGTGGGCTGCGTGTTGGCCACAAAATAGGCCCAGGCGTTTTTCGCCACCGCCATTTCGCGCTCGGTCAGTTCGCCATGACGCACCTTGTAATCGGACGCAGGCAGGCTGACCGCCGCCTGAATCGCAGGCGCCAGAAACATCAGCGCAGCCAGCAGGGCAGCGAGGCCGGAACGGCGAAGCCATAAAGATCTCATTTCGTTGTTACTCCTTGTTGCTGCGGCTGCTTAGCGGGTAAAGGGGCGGCGAGACAACCCAGGCAGAGAAGCTGGCCGTGGGCGATATAGGAGAGGCTCTCCAGCACCATCGCGTTAGTATCCGCATCGATAGCGGCGTTGACCGAACCGTCGGCATTGAAGCCCGCTTTCCAGCCCTTGCCGGGTTCAATCATCGGCAGCATCCCTTTGCGCAGCGCCTCGCTCCAGCGGTTGCGGAACAGCGCATACCAGGCGAAGGCGGAACGGGTTGAGGTAAGGGCGCGGCTGGCGAGCGTTTCGCTGGCGCTGTCGTTGATGTTCTGGATGGGCAGCGGCTGGCTGCCCGGCAGCGCGCCGACGAAATCAGGCGCCTGCTCGGCGTAGTCGCTGTTGATCTCGCCCGCGTCGGACGGGGTGCCGGTGCGGTTCTGGACAATCTGCATAATGCGCCAGGTGATTTCGCCGCTGCGCGCGTCGAAACCCTGTTCCAGCCCGGTCAGTAGATAGGGCATGCTGATCAGGGACGGCTGCTTGCCCCAGGGCGTGCGCAGACCCTCATCAGGCACCGCATGGCCGTCGATCTCCACCAGCTTCAGGCCGTCCGGCGGCTGACTGACCGCCAGACCGGCTGAGGCGTTAATCAGTCGCAGCACGCTGCCTGCATAAAGGCGATAGCCGTAGCTGCCGCGCGGATCGTCGGTGCGGATGACCCAGCGGTTGACCGGCAAACTGGCGCCCTGCGGCCCGCTGCTCTGCAGCAGTCCCGCGAGCTGCCAGCGCGACAGCAGCTGATTGACCGCCGCCGCATGCTGCGGATAGCGCCACAGCAGGATCTGCAGCGGCATCAGCAGGCGGCCCATATCGATGGCCGAACCGGCATTCTCGTCTGCCGAGGGCAGCGCCTCCAGCGTGTCGGCGTGGTAGAAGGCGGCGGGCAAACCGTCCGGCTTCAGCGGCAGCGCGCCCAGCGCCTCTAGCGCCGAGCCGATGCGATCGTCGAACTCCGCGTCGGGAATGATGGCAAGCTGTTTCGCCGCGATCGCCGCGAGCAGGTAGCTGCCGGTGCTCCACAGGCTAAGCCAGGGCTTGTCCGCCTCGGCGTTCACCAGCCCGTTGGTCTGGGTGTTATTGACGAAATATTGCCAGGCGATACGCGCCCAGACCGCCTCGTCGAAGCTCAGTTCGCGCTGCTCAGGCAAGGGCGGGAACGACTTGCTCAGCACGATGCCGTCCGTGGTTTCGACGCGCGTCGGCATCTGCCGCTCGACCCACAGTACGATGGCGAAGCCGATTAAAAAGCCGATCAGAATCGTGAGATAGCTGCGCGCGCTGTAAATGCCCGATTTCAGGCTCATTCCGCTTCCGCCTCCTGCGTAGCAGGCGGCGTCCACATCGCCGCCATAATCATAGGCATCATGGCGGCGATATTGACCGCGCCCCAGAAGATATTAATCACGTAGCCTGACGGATCGTCGACGTTGCCGCGCGCCACCTGTATGCCGCCCCAGATCAGGCCGAGCAGCGTCAGCGCCACGATCGCCAGCTGCGGCTTCACCAGATAGAGAAAACGCCCCGACTGCCGCTCTTTCGGCGTCACATGAAACTTCACCTTCTCGCCGCGCAGCACGGTGCTCAAAGCACGCAGGTTGACGGAGAAAAAGGCGAGATAGGAAGAGCGCCCGTCCCAGGCGGAGATGCCCCAGGTGCCGAACATAAACGCCAGTTCCGACACGATGAAAAAAGGCAGGAAGTGCAGGTAAAAGGGCGTCGAGTAAGCCGACACAGGCGGAATGCCGGTAAAGAGATAGATCAGTGGCGAGATCAGAAACACGGTGTTCCAGATACAGGCGAGATAGGACCAGAAGGTGGTGCCGTACATGAGAGTCTGGCCCAGGCTGAGCTTAAAGCGGCGACGGCTGAAAATCTTGTCGTGGAACAGAATATCCAGCGAACCCGCCGCATACTTAAAGCGCTGGATCATCCAGGTGAGCAGGTCCTGCGGCGACAGCATTTTCGACTCGATGCCAGGATGCATGACCGAACGCCAGCGCCGCCCGCTGTCGCCGTGCAGCACGATAGAGGTGTAGATATCTTCCGATACGTGAAATTTATACGGCGTCAGCTCGGTATCGGCGATCACGTGCGGGCGCATCGCCAGACTCAGCGTGGCGCGCATCTCTTCGTCGCGAATATCGCGGGTATGCCGCGAAATCTCCTCTTCGACGCTGAATACGTAGCTGCGCAAGGCCGCCTGCATCACCGCCTCACGACGATGAACCGACGCCGCGCCGCAGCAAAATGCGGCGTTCGCCCAGTTGCGGCGGCGCAGGATCACGTCGTAGAACATGCGCGGATCGTTAAAAAAGGGATCGCTGCCGACCGTAAGCCGCCCGAACAGCCCCTCTGCGGCGCGGCCGAACAGATAGCCCGGCAGGCCAGCGCGGCGGCGCAGCCAGTCGGCGAAACGCTCTCCCTCCGGCAGATCGTAAAACCACTGCGGCGTCTGCACCCAGGCGACGTCGGGATCGCGAAAATAGCCCAGCGTATTGGCCAGCAGCGTGGGGAAAACGCGGGTGTCCGCGTCGCAAATCACCAGAAAGTCGCCGTCGGTCTGCTCCATGCCGTTACGGATGTTGCCCGCCTTAAAGCCGATATTGTTTTCACGCGTGATGTAATTCACCCCTTCCTGTTCGCACACCGCGCGCATCTCAGGCCGCCGACCGTCGTCCAGCACGTGGATGGCGAGATCGAGTGGCGTGGGATAGGTCAGCTTAAGCGCATCCCGAATAGAGAGGCGCACCAGTTCAGGATCCTCGGAGTAGGTGGCAATAAAGAGATCGACCTTCGGCGGGCGCGGATCGGCGCGGTCCTGCTCCAGCAGACACTGGTTAATCTCGTCGGGCGGCGGCGGACAGGCGGGATCCTTGACCTGCCAGATATTGATGGTGAAGAGCAGCGTGCCGACCCAGGCGAGCGTTTCCGCCAGCGCAAGCGGAATGGCGTACCAGAGCGCATCCATATTGAGCGACTCCATCCAGCGCCAGCGGACGTAATTCGCCCCCAGAATCAGGCCGGCTACGGCCAGCACCTGCCAGAGCCGCATTACCCACAGCGGCGTATGGAGCGGAGCGGGCGGACGTCGGTGTTCAAAGCGTGAAAAGTAATAATCCATGGCGTCTCGTTTCAATGGCGGAAGCGTCTGTTGGTTATCTTTTCACCTGGTGGCAAGAGTTAATTCATTAGCTTATTAAATAGTGATAATTAAAGTATTTTTATGTTTTTAACGTAGCGATCATGCATAAATATTAATCAATAAATCCAATAACGCTCTCTGACAATTTATATAGTATTAAATTACAGCTATTTACAAGGAGATTAAGAATTTTTTCATTTCGGCGTGACTTAAACAGCAACAGCGCTAAACTTCTCCTTACAGAGTAACGATCTACTTCATTTAACTAAAAAATATCCTTACATCACTTACGGTAATCATTTATGGCGGATGTGGCGGTTGAGCCTAAAACGGTAAGCCTTGACTGGCGCGCGTGGCGCTATGCGGTGCCTGGCAAACGCGATCTGCGCGTCGATATGCTGCGCGGCATCGCGCTGGTGATGATGGTGGTGGCACACACCGAGCTGCTGTCGCTGGTGAATATTTTTACCTGGGAGCGGTTCGGCCTGACCACCGGCGCCGAAGGCTTCGTTATTTTGTCAGGCTTTATGCTGGGCATGCTCAACCGCCAGCGACTGCAAAAAGAGGTGCTGCTGACGGTAAGCTGGACCCTGTGGCGGCGGGCCGGGAAAATCTATCTGGTTAACCTGACCATCATCGGCCTGATGCTGCTGCTGTCGCGCATTCCTTACGTCAACACCTTTGAAGTCACCCACTTCGTCGATCGCTACTCCGGCACCGTCTGGTCGCTGTTCCCCACCACGCCGCAGATTAAAGAGACCTGGTTCAATATCATTCTCTATCTGCAAATCGGGCCGCATCAGACGCAGATCCTCGGCCTCTATATCTGCCTGCTGCTGCTCAGCCCGCTGTTTCTGGCGCTGCTGAAGGGACGCCGCGCAGGCTGGCTGCTGCTGGCGTCGCTGGCGGGCTACGTCAGCTATCATCTCTGGCCGACGCGCCTGACTGTGGCGGAGTTTGAGTTCGCCTTTCCGCTGCTCGCCTGGCAGTTTATCTATGTGTTGGGCATGTGCTGCGGCTGGTACAAGGATGAACTGATGTCGCTGGCCCGCACGCCGGGCGGCTATATCGTGATGGGCATTATGGTGATCTATGCGCTGGTCATGATGTTCGTCGCGCAAAACCATACCAACCCCTTTATGCCCTCGTTTTTGCTGCTGCACGTTATTCCGCCTGCCGATTTCAACTGGTTTTACTACCATCTCGCCAGTAAAAACGCCCTTGGCCCCTGTCGCGTGCTGAACGATTTCAGCCTGATGCTGCTGGTTTATCTGGTGCTGACCTTCTGCTGGCGCCCCCTCGAACGCGCCCTCGGCTGGTTTCTTATCCCGCTCGGACAGCACTCGCTCTATACCTTTATCCTGCACGTTTTCGTGGTGATGGCGGTCAGCCAGTTCGTGGATTTCGACCTCTGGCACCAGGCGGGGATACGCAACACGCTGATTCATCTCGCCGCGCTTGGGCTGCTGTGGTGGATGGCGAAAAAAGAGATTGGCGGGCGTTTCATCCCTAATTAAGCGAGGAGTGCGGCATGGTTTACCCGGGGCTTTCGGCCAGAGGAGCAGGATGGCTGACTATCGCGTTCGCCGCAGGCGCGGCGGCGCCCGCTTTCGCCGTTGCGACCGACAACGAAACGGTTTCGGCGCACGAAGAGCCGATTCAGGCGGGGGTATTTACCAGCCGCTGGGGCCGCCTGTTTTCCGGCAATAAAGATAAGTTTTCCAGCGCGCTCAGCTTCTCAAGCGGGCTGAAAGAGCAGTGGATCACGATTCCTAACGGCGAGGAATCGGCGCAGCAAAAAAAGAAGATCAATCAGCTGGTGAACCTCAGCCTGCAGTATTCTCCCTACAGCTTCTGGTTCGCTAACGTTACGCTGCGCGCGCCTGTTACCGATTTCGATAAATACACCACCGATTTTCGCTACAGCTTCGGCTATGACGACTGGCACCCCAATACCTTTAGCCTGGTCTATAGCAACTATGGCGATAACCACCTGTTTCCCTCAGGCAACGCGCGCCGCACCTACTTCGAGCAGGGCGCCTTTACCTTCGCCTATAAATTTTCGCTGCCGAAGGCGCTGGAGAAGCATCTGCTTATCAACAAAGGGGACGCGCTCACCTGCCAGGTCGGCGTCAGCTGGGTGCCGCGCTACTATTCGCTGGCGGATAACGATCTGCGCTCCAATAAAGAGGTCGGGCTGGGCGGCTGCGGCTATACCTTTAAGCAGCACTTCTTTATTCGCGCCACCGCCTTCTGGTTTCCGCACTCTGAACAGCAGCAGCCGTGGAACGGTGACTACAGCTACAGCTTCGGCTATGCCGGCTATACGCCCGGCTCGTTTTCGCTCCAGTACAGCAACTACAGCGGCACGCGCTTTCCCGGCCGCAGCAGCGCCAACGCGAAATTTCGCGAGGGCACGATCTCGCTTATCTGGTTTCTTCCTTTCTGAGGTTTTTTATGGACGCGCTACCGCCTCAATCCGTGCTCATCGTCGACGACGCGCTGCTCTACCGCCGACTGCTGGCTGGCCTGCTGCGTCAATGGGGCTATCAGGTTTTTGAAGCGGAGAATGGCGAGCAGGCGCTGGCGCTGCTGGCGCAGGAAACCGTGAGTCTGGTGATCAGCGACTGGGAGATGCCGGTGATGGATGGCCTGACGCTGTGTCGTGAGATCCGCCAGCAGTTGCAGGATCGTTATATCTACATCATCGTGCTCACCGCGCGCGACAGCGTAGAGGATCTGCGCGTCGGTTTCGCCGCAGGCGCGGACGACTTTTTACGCAAGCCGGTCAATCAGGTCGAGCTGCAGGCACGCCTGCACGCAGGCGAACGTATTCTCCAGCTGGAGGGGACGCTGGCCAGTAGAAATCGCCGTCTCAGCGAAGCGCTGTCGCAGATCCAACAGGATTTGCAGGCGGCGGCCACGCTGCAGCGCAGTATTCTGCCGCCGCACCATCTGCGCCAGGGCGACTATTTCGCCGACTGGCTGTTTATGCCTTCCGCATGGGTATCCGGCGATCTCTTTCATCTCTTTCCTCTCGACGATAAAGCCGTGGGCTTTTACTGCGTCGATGTCGCCGGACACGGCGTAACGGCGGCGATGATGTCGGTGGCGGTGGCGCGCCAGTTTCTGCACGGTCGCACGGTCGATCCCTTTCTGTTCGACGGCGAGGCCGTTACGCCGCCGTCGCAGGTGGTGCGCATTTTGAACGAGCGCTTTTGCGCGCAGCATCCCGAGGTCACCAGCTATTTCACCCTGGTATACGGCGTGATCGATCGTCATAGCGGCGAAGGGCGGCTCTGTCAGGCGGGCCATCCTACGCCGTTTATCGTCAGCGACAGCGGCGCGGTGCGCGAAATCGGCGAGGGCGGCCCGCCAGTTGGGCTGCTTGAGCACCTCGACTGGGACGAGTACGCCTTTCACCTGGCCCCGGGCGAACGGCTTTGCCTTTACAGCGACGGCATCAGCGAGTGCGAAAACGCAGATCAACAGATGTTCGGCGCCGCGCGACTGGAAGCCTTGCTGGCCTCGCTGCACGACCACTCCATCGAGGCGCTGCTGGCAGCGGTGGAGCAGTCGCTTAATCAGTGGCGCGGCATGACTACGGATGGAGCCGCGTCAGCGGCGGATGATATTTCCCTGCTGGTGATTGAACGTCAGCAGGGCTTAACGGGAGATAAAAATGAAATTTGAAACTGAAAAGATCGACCAGGCTTTACTCTTCACGCCGGTCGTGCGTCGTCTCGACGCCTCTGTCGCGCTACGTTTCAAAGAGGCGGTGGCGGCGGTGATCCAGCAGGGCGAAACGGCGCTGATCCTCGACTTTTCGCGCGTCGATTTTATCGACAGTAGCTGTCTGGGCGCCCTGATTTCGCTGCTGAAGTCGCTGAGCGGCAAGGGGCAGCTGGTGCTTTGCGCGCTCAACGCCAATATCAAAGCGATGTTTGCGCTGACGCGCATGGATCGGGTCTTTACCATCTGTGCCGACCGCAGCGAGGCGATCGCCGCGATCAACGAAGGAGGCTGACCTATGTCCGAAAAGGCCCAGGAAAAAGAGCTACGGCTGCCCGCGACCATTAACAGCCTGACCACGCTTGGCGTCGCGCTGCGTCAGTTCCTGGCCTCGCTGCCGGTGAACGAGGGCTGGATCTATCCGCTTGACCTGGCCTTATGCGAGGCGGCGAGCAATATTATTCGTCACGGCTATCATGACGACGCCACGGCGTGTTACAGGGTCAATTTTAGCCACGACGGTCGCGCGGTCACGGTGAAACTCTGTGACAGCGGCGTGCCGGTGCCGGAGGAGAAGCGCCAGCCGCCGGTGAGCGATCCCGATGCGCCGCTGACGCTGGAGAGTCTGAGCGAGGGCGGCCGCGGCATGCAGCTTATTTTTTCAGGCGTGGACCGGGTCAGCTACCATCAGGGGGAAACGGAAAACCAGCTGACCCTGGTGAAAACGCTGCCTTAGTTTTCTGTCTTGAACAGTTTCTGCACAAAATCAATATAGGCCGGGCGCCACACATCCATTTCATGCCCAAGTTTGGGATAGCTATGCCAGTCGCTGCGAATGCCGCGCTGATCGAGCTGCGCCTTTAGCCCGGTCATATCGCGACCGGTGATAATGTCCTCTTCGCCGCTCACCAGCGTCAGCAGCTTAAGCTGGCGATTGATCGCTGCCGGCTTCTTCATCTGCGCCGCCACGCGAAAGTCAGGCACCGTTTCAGTGGTCACGCCGCTGAAAATCCCTAGCCAGGCGAACTTATCCAGATGACGCATACCGCTGACCAGCGCCTGATAGCCGCCCTGAGAGAGACCCGCCAGCGCCTGGCTGCCGGCATCTTTGCGCACCGGATAGCGCGCGGCCACCAACGGCATAATCTCCTCTATCAGCTCTTTATCCGCTGCCTGCGCGTTACGCGGATAGAAAACCTCGCGGCGCGTGGCGGGAGCAAAGCTTTCTGGTATCGCACCCTCGGCGTCGGTTTCGGTATCCGGCATCACCACCAGCATCGGCACGATTTTCCCCTCGGCGAGCAGGTTGTCCATAATCTGCGGCACGCGTCCCTGGGTCAGCACCGACATGCCGGTATCGCCAAAGCCGTGATAGTAGTAGAGCACGGGCAGCGGCGGCGAGTCGGCGCGCGTGCCGGGCGGCACCCAGACGGCGATGCGTCGTTCGCGCTTCAGCGACGGCGAATGCCAGCTCAGGGTGTGGATCTCGCCGTGCAGCACTTCGCGATCGTCCAGCAGGCTGCCCGGCACGAGGATCAGGCTGGTATTCACCTGCCGCTGCGGTTTCGCCAGCGCATTGCCCGTGTCGACGCTGCGAAAACCGTCCACGTTGAAAAAGTATTCATATAAGCTGGGCTGCAGAGGTTCGCTGGTAAAAGACCAGATGCCCTGATCGTTTTTGGTCATGGGATGCGAGACGTAACGATCGGGCGTGGGTCCGGTCACGACCTCGACCGCTTTGGCGGCAGGCGCCCATAACTGCCACGTTATCGTATTGTTAGCGTTGACGTGGCTAATATACTGTTCCGGCGGAAGGGTGTCGGGCGGGCGCTGAGGCAGCGGAATCGCCAGCGGCGACTGGCTCCATATCGCCAGAGTCAGGCCGAGAAAGAGGCAGCGAAAATTCATCAGATATCCTTAACAGAATGCAGGTGCGTTAAGTGTGGCATAAGCTGAGAAAATTGAGCTGCCGCGCATGAATTTTGCTGCCTGATTCACCCTCTCTTAGCTGAGATCGCGGCCGTTGCTGGCGATCACTTTTTTGTACCACCAGAACGATTTTTTGCGCGAGCGCGCCAGCGTGCCGCGTCCTAAATCATCCCGGTCGACATAGACGAAGCCGTAGCGCTTACTCATCTCGCCAGTCGAGGCGGCGACCAGATCGATGCAGCCCCAGGTGGTGTAGCCCATCACCGGCACGCCGTCGTCGATCGCCTGCGCCATCGCCCGAATATGCTCGCGCAGATAGCTGATGCGGTAGTCGTCGTTGATGCTGCCGTCCGCCTCCACCGTATCCTGCGCGCCCAGCCCGTTCTCTACCAGAAACAGCGGCTTCTGATAGCGGTCGTACATCATGTTCATGGTGATGCGCAGACCCAGCGGATCGATGCCCCAGCCCCAGTCGCTGCGTTTAATATAGGGATTGGTTAGCGACTTCACCACGTTGGCAGCGCTGCTGTTCTGCTCGTTCATCTCCGCCGAGGCGCAGCGTGACGCGTAATAGCTGAACGACACAAAGTCGACGCTGTTTTTCAAAATATCTACGTCGTCGCTCGCCATCTCGATAGTGACGCCTTTCTCGCGGAACAAGCGGGCGGCATAGGAGGGATAGGCACCTCTGGCCTGCACGTCGATAAAGAAGAGATTCTCGCGATCCTTCTCCAGCGCCGCCCAGACATCTTCCGGCTTGCAGGACCAGGGATAAAAGTTGCCGCCCGCCAGCATGCAGCCGACCTGGTTGGCCGGGTTGACCTCGTGGGCGATACGGGTCGCCAGCGCGCTGGCCACCAGCTCGTGGTGCGCCGCCTGATATTTCACCTGATCCTGATTCTCGCCCGCTTCGAACGCCAGTCCCGCGCCGGAAAAAGGGCTGTGCAGCAGAATGTTAATCTCATTGAAGGTGAGCCAGTATTTCACCAGCCCGTCGAAGGCCTCAAAGCAAGTGCGCGCATAGCGGGCGAAGAAATCGACCATTTTGCGGTTGCGCCACGAGCCATACTCTATGACCAGATGCATCGGCACGTCAAAATGACATAGCGTAACCAGAGGCTCGATACCGTACTTTTGGCACTCCTCGAACAGGCTGCGGTAAAAAGCGATGCCCTCCGGGTTGGGCTCGCGTTCATCGCCGCGTGGGTAGAGGCGGCTCCAGGCGATAGAGGTGCGGAACACCGTAAAGCCCATCTCCGCCATCAGCGCGATATCCTCTTTATAGCGGTGATAAAAATCGATCGCCTCATGGCTCGGATAGTATTCGTCTTCGCGCAGCGCAAAGCGCTTCTCTAACCCCAGCTTAACCGGCATGCGCGCGGCGCCGTGCGGGATCATATCAACCGTCGTCAGGCCTTTCCCGCCTTCACGATAGCCGCCTTCAGACTGATTCGCGGCGAGTGCGCCACCCCATAAAAAACCTGCTGGAAATGTCAGTTCCGACATAAATTACCTCAATGATGGACTGCTGCCTTAACGGGCTTAATCGCGTCGGATGGCGTGGGCGAGGCGCTGGCCTCGGGCGCGCTTTCCGGAATATCTTCAAAACCTAAAATCAACGTCAAAATAAAAGAGAGCACCACGGAGAGCACCATCACCGCCACCACCCAGACGATGCTCATCGGATTGGCGGGATCGAAAAACTGCACGCTGGTAAAGAGTCCCGGCGACGCCATCGAGTGGCTGGCGAGCCCGCCGACCCCGGCAACCGCGCCGCAGACAAAGCCGCTGATCAGACAGGCGACCAGCGGACGCTTCAGACGCACCGCCACGCCATAGAGCGCCGGTTCGGAAATGCCCGCGACAATCGCGGAAGCGGCAGCGGCGAGGGCGGTCTGGCGCAGTTCGCGGTTTTTGGTTTTAAAGGCGACCGCCAGCGAGGAGCCGCCCAGCGACAGGTTGGCGCCGATCTCCGACGGCATCACCATGCCCTCTTTGCCGCTCTCTGCGATGGTCTGAATAATGGTCGGGGTGAAAACGCGATGCATGCCGGTCATCACCAGTAGCGGCCAGATCGCGCCCATAATCGCCACCGAGAGCCAGCCGAGATAGCCGTGCACGGTATAAACCAGCGCGGAAATGCCGCTGCCGATCCAGATGCCGAGCGGGCCAATCAGCAGAATGGCGATCGGCGCGGCGACCAGCACGATCAGCATCGGCTTCAGGAAGTTTTTCGTCACCGCCGGCGTGATGCGGTCGATGATGCGTTCGATATGCGACAGGATCCAGGTCATCACCAGCGCCGGGATCACCGTGTAGGTGTATTTCACCGGCGTCACCGGAATCGACGCGAAGTCGACCGCCTGACCCTGCGCCGCTTTCGCCATCAGGTCGATAAAGCCGGGATGCAGCAGCACGCCTGCAATGGCGATCGCCAGCGACATATTGGTTTTAAACTTCAGCGAGGCGGACGCGGCCACCATCACCGGCAGGAAGAAAAAGGCGCCGTCGCCGATCACCGTCAGGATGGTCAGCGTCGAGGAGCCTTTCGGCAGCACGCCGCTCATTTCGAGCACCATCGCCAGCAGTTTCACCATCGAGCCGCCGATAATGGCCGGTATCAGCGGCGACATGGTACCCACCAGCGCATCGAGAATGCCGGCGCCGATGCTTCTCAGGGTGATTTTACGTTTCACTGGCGCGCCGCCTGAGGCGGCTGGGGTACCGAGTTCCAGGATCGCCTGATAGGCCTTGCCGACGTTGTTGCCGATAATGACCTGACACTGTGTATCGTTGTTGACCACGCCCATCACGCCAGGCAGCGCTTTGAGCGCGGCGCTGTCGATCAGGCCGCGATCTTTAACCACGAACCGCAAGCGCGTCATGCAGTGGGTGACCGCCTCAATGTTCTGCATACCGCCCAGCGACTGTACGATGGCGCGAGAGACTTCTGCGTAGGGATTAGGCATAGTTTTGCGTCTCTGTTGTTATGAGTAGAGTGTTTTTTACCGGCCGCCTGCTGTTGTAGGGACAGAGTGCGCGCTGATTCGCTAAGGCGTGATGATGCGCCATAGGAAACCGGTTTCACAAAATCATGAACAGTTGCAAAATCGATAACAAGATGGCAAATGCGGATATTTTTCAAACTGTGACTGGCATCACTTACTGGATTGATGCTTGTCGAGCGGCGTCTGAGGTTAAGTAGACTGCTCAGCTGACTGAGGGAAAAGGGAATAATTATGGCCACCATACTTGAGGTTGCGAAACGGGCAGGGGTATCAAAAGCCACGGTTTCCAGAGTGCTGTCGGGCAATGGCTATGTCAGTCAGGAGACGCGGGAAAAGGTGATGCAGGCGGTGGCCGAAACGGAGTTTCGTCCTAACCTGCTGGCGCGCAATCTGTCGGTGAAATCAACCCAGACCATAGGACTGGTGGTAACCAACACCCTCTACAGCGGCAACTACTTTTCCGAGCTGATGTCGCACTCCGCGCGCATGCTGGAACAGCAGGGCCGCCAGCTTATTCTGGCCGACGGCAAGCACAGCGCGGCGCAGGAGCGGGCGGCGATCGACTTTTTGCTCGACCTGCGCTGCGACGGCATCATCATCTATCCGCGCTTTCTAACCATCGACGAAATGGACGAGATCGTCGCGCAGCACAAACAGCCGGTGCTGGTGGTAAACCGACGCCTGCGTCAGCACCACAGCTTCTGCATCTACGCCGATCAGAAGCGGATCAGCGCGATGGCGGTACAATCGCTTATCGATCTCGGCCATCGGGATATCGCCTTTATCACCGGCTCGCTCGATTCCCCGACCGGCCTTGAGCGCCTGGCCGGCTATAAAGCGGCGCTGGAAGAAAACGGCATCCCGCTGCGCGAGGCGCTTATCGCCCAGGGAAACTGGCATGCGGAGAGCGGTGCGCAGGCCACGTCTGCGCTGCTCGCCAGCGGCTCAGCCTTTAGCGCGCTGGTGGCCAGCAACGACGAGATGGCGATCGGTGCTATCAAAGCGCTGACCACGGCGCAGATCGCGGTGCCGACGCAGGTGTCGGTGCTGGGCTTTGACGATATTCCGCTCGCGCCCTTTACCGTGCCCGCGCTTTCCAGCGTCAAAATCCCCGTCACGGAAATGATTCAGGAGGCGATTGCGCGCCTGCTGGCGATGCTCGACGGCGGGTCCTGGCAGGACGCTGAGGCGTTTGCCGCCAGCCTGTCGCTGCGCGAATCGGTGGCGCCCGGCCCCTTTGCGCGCTAGCGGACGCTGGCAGTTAGCCAGCTTTCCAGCTGCGTCAGCTCCTCATGCTGCGCGGGCCAGGCCGTTTTCAGCTGCGCCACCGCGGCGGCCAGCGTATCGGGACGATAGGCGACGCCCTGCAGCTGCGTCGCCAGCGCCTCCAGCGGCGCAGGATTCAGGCTATCGCTAAAAATCTGACAGCGGCTGATCACGCCGCGCTCGACGTCGAAATGGATCTCCACGCCGCCCCAGGCAAAGCGGGTATCGAGCAGGTGAGAGAAATCGGGCGACTGGCCGAAGTTCCACTCCCAGCTGCTCTGCCGCGCAAACTGCTCGGCAAAGCCAGGCAGGTCGGGCAGCGCCTCCGGCGAAATGCGTTCCGGCTGGCAGCGCGCCTGATAGTAATCGAAAAAAGATTCGGTGACGGCGTCACAAATGGCGGCGTAATTTATTGCTGGCGCGATTTCCGTTAAATTCGCCACGCGCGAGCGCACCGAGCTGATGCCTTTGGTTTGCAGCTTTTTGATGTCCGGGTTGAGATAATCCGCCAGCCGCGACAGATCGGAATTGATTAAAAAAGTGCCATGATGGAAGCCGCGATCGGGGGTTTCATGATAGGCGGAGCCGGAAATTTTGCGCATCTCTTCACCGCGTCTGACCACGATATCGTTACGTCCCGACGCTTCGGCTTCAATTCCCAGCCTGCTCAGCGCGTGCAAAATGATGCCGGTCGAGACGCTCTTGTCATATTCCGGCTTGCCCGCCATAAAGGTAAAGCAGCAGTTGCCCAGGTCGTGAAACACCGCGCCGCCGCCGCTGCTGCGTCGCGCCAGCTTAATGCCGTCCTGCGCCATACGCCGTGTGTTGCACTCTTTCCAGGGATTTTGCGCCCGGCCGATGACCACGGTTTCGGCGTTGCGCCAGAGAAATAACACCTTCTGCGTGGCGGGCATCTGGCGGTAAATGCACTCCTCGACGGCGAGGTTAAACCAGGGATCGTTGGATTCCGAAAGCAGTAGGCGCAGCGTGGTCATCTCTTCTCCTGTGATCGTAAGCAAGGCGGGCGACAAGTTTAACGCGCTTTGCCGCCGTCAGCATGATGGCGCGTGCTCTGATTAAAGCGGCTTAAGGTTTCCCTAAAGTTAATACAGCATGCTGCCCGCTCCTGTTAACAGATGGACTGCAAGCATGTTTTTCCCACTCAATAAAAGACCGACGCTAAATCGGCTCTCTTTTCTGCTGCTGTTTTCGGTTTATATCGCGGTATTTCTCAACCTGGCCTTTTATCACCAGGTGATCGCCGCCATGCCGCTGGATAGCGTGCGCAACTGGCTGGTGTTTCTTTCGATGCCGCTGGTGGCGATGTCGGTGATTAATATCGTCGTGACCACCGCCTCTTTTATCTGGCTCGATCGCGCGGTGATCGCGCTGTTTATTCTGGTCTCCGCCGCCGCGCAATATTTCATCTGGAATTATGGGGTGATTATTGATCGGTCGATGCTGGTGAATATCCTCGACACCACGCCGTCAGAGAGTCTGGCGCTGATGACGCCGCAGCTGGTGGCGACGCTGCTGCTTTCCGGCGTCGTTATGGCGGCTTTGGCGTTCTGGGTGCGCGTTCGCACGACCAGGCCCTTCTGGAAAAGCGCGGTTTATCGCATTATCAGCGTGGCGGCGTCGGTGATCTGCATTCTGCTGGTGGCGTCGCTGTTCTACAAAGATTACGCCTCGCTGTTTCGCAATCAGAAAGAGCTGGTAAAGTCGCTCAGCCCGTCCAACTCCATTGCCGCCACCATCTCCTGGTATAAACACAACCGGGATATGAATCTGCCGCTGGTGAAAATCGGCGAAGACGCGCATCTGCAACCTGCGATGCAAACGGGCAAAAAGAATCTGACCATTTTAATCGTCGGCGAAACCTCGCGCGCCGCGGATTTCTCCCTTTCCGGCTACGATCGCGAAACCAATCCGCTGCTGAAAAAAGATAACGTCACCTATTTCCCGCATACCGCCTCCTGCGGCACGGCGACGGCGGTATCGGTTCCCTGCATGTTTTCCGGTATGCCGCGCGTTCACTATGACGACGCGCTCGCCGGACATCAGGAAGGGCTGCTGGATGTGATTCAGCGCGCCGGCATCAAGGTGTTGTGGAACGATAACGACGGCGGTTGCAAAGGCGCCTGCGATCGCGTGCCGCATCAGGATGTTTCCAGCCTGAACCTGGCGGGCATGTGCATTAAAGGCGAATGCTACGACGAGGTGCTGTTTCACGGGCTGGAGGCGTATATTCAGCAGCTGCAGGGTAACGGCGTAATCGTGCTGCATACCATCGGCAGCCACGGCCCGACGTATTACAATCGCTATCCGCCGCAGTTCCGCCGCTTTACGCCGACCTGCGACACCAATCAGATTCAGGACTGTTCGCAAGAGCAGCTGGTGAATACCTATGACAACACCTTGCTGTACGTCGATTTTATCGTCGATAAGGCGATTAAGCTGCTGCAGGCGCATCAGGACAGATTTACCACCAGCCTGGTCTATCTCTCCGATCATGGCGAATCACTGGGCGAGAACGGCACCTATCTACACGGGATGCCTTATGCCATCGCGCCAGAGGTGCAGAAACATGTGCCGATGCTGATCTGGCTGTCGCCGGACTACCAGCAACGCTATGGGGTGAACAAAAGCTGTCTCGATAAGCTGGCGGCGCAGGATGACTTTTCGCAGGATAATCTCTTCTCTACCATGCTGGGGCTGACCGGCACGGCGACTAACGTCTATAAAGCGGATGACGATATTCTGACTTCCTGCAGGAAAAGCTAATCGTGAAAGCCCTGCCAGTGCAGGGCTTTTTTTTGCTAGCGGCTGAGCGTCGCGCCACGGCTGTTGATCACGTCGCGATACCAGTAAAAGCTCTTTTTCCGGCTGCGTTTCAGCGTGCCGGAGCCGTCCTGATGACGGTCCACATAGATAAAACCATAGCGTTTCCCCATCTCCGCTTTTGAGGCACTCACCAGATCGACAGGTCCCCAGTAGGTGTAGCCCATGATCTCTACGCCATCATTAAGCGCTTCCCAAACCTGCACCAGATGATCGTTGACGTAACGAATGCGGTAGTCGTCGTTGATCTGGCCGTCTGCATCAGGCTTTTCCCTGGCGCCAAGGCCGTTTTCAACGATAAACAGCGGCTTCTGATAGCGATCCCATAAAATATTCAGCAGCGTGCGCAGCCCGACGGGATCGATCTGCCAGCCCCATTCCGAGCTGTCGAGATGGGGATTGGGCACCATATCGAGAATATTGCCGCGTAGCTTTTCAGCCTGACTGGCGTCGGCGGTGGCGCAGCCGGACATGTAATAGCTGAACGAGATGAAATCGACCGTATGGTTCAGCGCCTCGACGTCAGTCGGTTCGGTGTGCAGCGTAATATTATGCTCGCGAAAGTAGCGTTTGATATAGCCTGGATAGCGGCCGCGGCACTGTACGTCGCCGAAGAACAGCCAGCGCCGATTCTCCTGCAGCGCGGCGAACACATCATCAGGCTTGCAGGTCAGCGGATAGAGCAGACCGCCAAGCAGCATATTGCCGATGCGCGCATCCGGGATAAGCTCATGACAGGCTTTCACCGCCAGGCCGCTGGCAACCAGCTGATGATGTATAGCCTGATAAATCTCCGTCTGACTCGCGTCGCCCTGTAAACCCACGCCGGTTAGCGGCGCGTGCAGCGACATATTGATCTCATTAAAGGTCAGCCACAGCTTTACCTTGTTGCGATAGCGCGTAAAAACGGTACGCGCGTAGCGTTCGAAGAAGGTAATGAGCTGGCGATTAGCCCAGCCGCCATAGTTCTGCACCAGCCCCCAGGGCATCTCATAGTGCGACAGCGTCACCAGCGGCTGGATATTGTGACGCGCCAGCTCGTCAAACAGCTTATCGTACCAGGCCAGGCCCGCCTCGTTTGGCTGCTGTTCATCGCCCTGCGGAAACAGCCGCGCCCAGGCGATAGAGACACGCAGGCAGGTAAAGCCCATTTCCGCGAACAGCGAGATATCCTCGGGATAGCGATGATAAAAATCGATAGCGATATCTTTGATGTTGAAGTCGCCTGGCTGGCGTGCCACCACCGGCCCAAAAATGCCCTGAGGCAGCATGTCGGAAGTGGATAATCCTTTGCCGTCTTCGCGATACGCGCCTTCAGCCTGATTAGCGGCCAGCGCACCTCCCCATAGAAACTCCTGCGGAAATTCACTCTTCATGGACGTCTCCTTTTTATCACAGCGCTTAACCGGCGTCGGTGCGCTGCGGCTGTGGTAAGCCTGCAACCACCGTCAGTAGGCAGGCAAGAATCAGGGAAAAGGCGGCGCCGACGATCGCGCCCCAGACGGAGCTATCAATACCGCTTGCGGGAATGATCTGCGCCAGCGTGAAAATACTCGCCAGCCCGAACGAGTAAGCCTGGCTATGGCTCAGCGCAACGATAGCGCCGCCAAGCGCACCGCCGACGCAGCCGAAAATAAAGGGGCGACGGCTGGGGAGCGTTACGCCGTAGACAGCGGGTTCGGTAATGCCGAATACCCCAGAGATAACGCTCGAGCCAGCCAGCGCTTTTAGTCGCGCGTCGCGCGTTTTCAGGAATACGCCAAGCGCGGCGCCGACCTGACCAAATACCGCGGGCAGCAAGATAACCAGCATCGGATCGTGCCCCAGCACCGCCATGTTGTTCATCATTAGCGGGATCAGCCCCCAGTGGACGCCAAAAATCACGCAGACCTGCCACACCGCGCCGAGCAGTCCGCCAGCCAGCCAGGGCGCGGCTTTGTAAACAAACTGGAAGCCGTCCGCCAGCAGCTGGCTAAGGGCGGTCGCCAGCGGGCCGATCGCCAGAAAAGTCAAAGGCACGGTCACCGCCAGACAGATGAGTGGCGTAAAGAAGCTTTTCACCGCCGAGGGCATGATCCTGTCGCACTGGCGCTCCAGCCAGCAGCAGAACCAGGCGGAGCAGATGACGGGGATTACCGACGAGGCATAGTTGATAAACACAATCGGCACCCCGAAGAAGGTCGCAGCTTCTCCCGTCGCCGCCGCCTGAAAAGCAGCCAGCATGGTGGGATGAACCAGCGCGCCGCCAATAACCAGGGTAACAAAAGGGTTGCCGCCGAACTTTTTACCGGCGGTATAGCCGAGCACCAGCGGCAAAAAGTAAAACAGCGCGTCGGCCGCAGCGAATAATATCCGCCAGGTTCCGCTGCTTTCCGTTAGCCATCCTGCCGCCTGGCAGAGGGCAAGCGCGCCTTTCAGAATACCGCAGGCCGCCATGACGCCGAGAAAGGGCGTGAATATGCCGGACACCACATCGATAAAAGCCGCCGCCAGCGCCTGCTTTTCTTGGTGTTGCGTTGGCGCGCCGCGCTTTACGTCGTTCAGGCCCGCTTCCCGACAGAGCGCTGCATACACTTCCTGCACATGACTGCCGATCACCACCTGAAACTGACCGCCGCTTTCGACCACCATAATGACCTCTGGATTGGCCTTCAGACTTTCAGCGTCCGCCTGCTGGCTGTCGTTGAGCTTAAAGCGCAGCCGGGTGGCGCAATGCACCAGACTACGAATATTCTCTTTGCCGCCGACCTGCCTGAGTATGTCCTGAGCGAGTGCCTGATATTTCATTTTTATACCCGCATTGATTCAAGATTAATAAAGTGCAAAAAAAAACCTGAGAAGACTTATTACAGCACCGCTGCGATAAGTCTCTCAGGTTTTGCCTGTTGGAAGTAACAACCCCGAAACAGAAAGAAATTAACAGTCGACGGTAAAAGAGTCCAGCCTCATCACCAGTATTATTGTGATGTTGCTCAAGGAATTAAATTGCTACAGGGCAGCATGGATCCAGCTACCGCTTAATTTACCAAATCTATTAACGCGAAGATAAACTCAACTCAATCAGCTGCATGACTTTTACTTTTCATTCACATGAAGAGCATAATAAAAATAGAAAGCGCAATCCTGGATGCAGCATCACATTTAACAACAAGGCCATGACAAAACGGTTTGATTTGCTTTTCCCGGTGCTACCATAAAGCACGAATTACAGAGGGAAACCTTAATCAGGAAAATAATAATAGATAAGGTAAAAAATATCTATTTGGGGGAAGGTATGAAAATAGCGAAAATACTCAACAACAACGCCGTAATAGCGGTAAATGCGCAGCAGCGGGAAGTTGTGGTGATGGGCTGCGGCCTGGCTTATAAAAAGCGGCCGGGCGAGACGCTGGATGCGACGCGCATCGAGAAAGTCTTCTGTTTGCAAAGCGACGAGCTTAACAGTCGGCTGGGCGAACTGCTGCGACAAATCCCGCTTGAGGTGATGATCGCCTGCGATCGCATTATCGCGCGGGCGACGCAACAGTTGGGCGAGCTACATGAAAGCATTTATCTGACGCTGACCGATCATTGCCATTACGCCATTGAGCGCCAGAAGCAGGGGCTCAGCCTGAAAAATGCGCTGCTGTGGGAGATCCGTCGCTTCTATCCTCACGAATATGCGATGGGCGAAGAGGCGTGCGCGATTATCGCCCGTCGTTTGAATATTCAACTGTCGGAAGATGAGGCGGGGTTTATTGCCCTTCATTTGATCACGGCGCAGCTTAACAGCGCCATGCCGGAAGTGATGAAAATAACGCGCGTGATGCAGGATATACTGGATCTGGTAGAAAAACAGCTCCAGATAAAATATATGCCAGACTCGCTAAGCTATCAGCGATTTATTACTCATCTGAAGTTTTTTGCCATGCGGATGCACGCGCAAAGAACTGAAGCCGAAGAAGATGACACGCTCTGCAATACGATAAAAAGTAATTACGCTACCGCATGGCGGTGCGCGAAAAAAATAGAAAATCTCCTGCAGCTGCATTATCACTATGACCTGGAAAGGGACGAACTGACCTATTTAACGCTCCATATCGAGCGCATAAGAAAGTGTATGACGACATCAACCGAAAGCGCGACAGAGAGCGATGCGCCACATCAGTGACAGCGTCACATTTTTCAGGTTCTGAACCAGATAGCTAAGTAGCTAATTACGCTTGCAGACGCGATCAGCATCGCCAGATATTCTTCGCGTTTAAAAAGCAGGGCAGATTTCATTTTTACTCTCCTCAGTAACTGAGTAGAGTTTTACATTTTACAGCTTAGAGAAACCTTAAGATAAAAAAGCGCTGCTGTCGCGCGTCACAGAAACGAGAGAAAAACCGGCCCTGAGGAGAGAGCCGGCAGAGAGAGTTAGCGGTTAGCCTTTAACGTACCTTTCAATCCGTGCGGTTCAGAACGCAGATACTGCGGTGGTGCAATCGCCTGCGCGCCCAGTTCGGCGGCAGCATGCCACGGCCAACGCGGATCGTAGAGCACGCCGCGCGCCAGCGCCACCAGATCGGCGGTGCCTTCCTGCAGCACCGCTTCGGCGTGTTTCGGCTCGGTAATCAGGCCGACGGCGATAACCGGAATATTCACCTCTTTGCGAATATCGCGCGCGAACGGCAGCTGGTAGCCTGGTCCTACCGTAATTGACTGCTGAGGCGCAAGGCCGCCGCTCGATACGTGAACGTAATCGCCGCCTGCGGCCTCAAATTCTTTACTTAATTCAATGGACTGCGCATTATCCCAGCCGCCCTCAACCCAGTCGGTTGCGGAAATACGCACGCCGATCGCGATATCATCAGAGACCGCCTCACGCACCGCGCGGAAAATTTCCAGCGGAAAGCGCATGCGATTTTCCAGCGAACCGCCATATTCATCTTCACGGTGGTTGCTGAGCGGCGACAGGAACTGATGCAGCAGATAGCCATGCGCAGCGTGCAGCTCAATGAGTTGAATGCCGAGTTTCTCCGCGCGCTTCGCGCTGTCGACAAACTTCTGTTTAACACGTGCGAGATCGTCGCGGCTCAGTTCCAGCGGCGGGCGATCCTCTTCATGGAAACCTTGCGCGGAAGGCGCGACCGTTTCCCAGCCGCCTTCTTCAAGCGTCAGCTGATGACCGCCTTCCCAGGGCGCGGCGCACGAGGCTTTGCGGCCCGCATGCCCCAGCTGAATACCGACCGGAATCGGCGAATAGGCACGAATATCTTCCAGTACCGTGCGTAAAGCCACTTCGGTATCGTCGTCCCACAGGCCGAGGTCGCCCGGAGTAATGCGGCCAATCGGCTCAACCGCGGTGGCCTCGATAATCAGCAGGCCCGCGCCGGAAAGCGCCAGCTGCCCAAGATGGATGCGATGCCATGCGGTGGCTTTGCCTTCGCTCGCGGAGTATTGACACATCGGCGCAATAACAATGCGGTTTTCCAGTGCCAGCTTGCCAATATGCGTTGCGCTAAAGAGTTGACTCATGAATACCTCATTTCCTTGTAATGACTGCCTCGAAACAGAAAGTGTAATCGACTACTGGCAGATCATCGGCTTAATGCAAAAAAATAGCATAAAGAGAGCGGGTAAGAGTTTACCGTTATGGCTGCGAAGAGAGGCAACTGGCGCCGCTTCAGCGAAGTGGCGATTAAACAATCTTGTTCCGTATAAAAGTTAAACATCGCAAAAAATGATCGCGCTACGCGAATTCTGGCGGCAAAGCAGGGGAAGAGTGCTGCAAAATTTACGTAGCGCTGTCATTTTGCCGTTTAAAAAACATCCACTCGCCTGTATGTAACTTTATATAATGCCCATTATAGAAAGCCAGAGATCTGGAGGATCCTTTTTGCTACCGGGATCGATAGTGGACGCCAGACGCAACGCGCCCGGCGTCCGCTTTGGTTACGCCGTTGTCTTACGGTTAGTAAGCAGCGCTTTCACCGTTTCGGCCGCGCGCTTGCCCGCCAGGAAAGCGTGATCCGAATTGTAATACTCCCATTCGCTGTAACGTCCGGAAAGATGAATGCCCTGCGCCGCCAGCCAGCTGCGGATCAGTTCGACGTTCGCTTTGCGCTGATGATCGTAAACCACATAGGCATACGGCATATCCACCTCATTGGCGGTGACGATAACGTCATCCTCGCGAATAATGCCGACGCGAATACAGTCATTAATGCAGCGCTGGATCAGCGCCTCGCCTTCATACGGCAGCGGCTGATCGGCGCGATAAGTGATTTCGCAGGTCAAACCAAAACCGCCTGGCGGGTTGCATTCCGGGCTGGCATTGCCCTGCAGGAAAATACGGTGGAACAGCGTATCGCCAGGATAGTAGATCCAGTGCTTGTCGCTGAGGTTGGCGCGTCCGATGCCGAGGTTAACGCAGCGCACCGACACGTGACGCAGCAGCGAGGCGGCTTGCTGCACTGCCTGCGGCGCGCGGTTGCCCATCAGGCGCACCAGCTCGGGTAGCGGCAGAGTGCTGATCATCTGATCGTAGTGATAGTGACGACCATCCTTAAGGATTACGCTGCGGCTTTGCGGCTGGATGTCGGCTATCTCTGCATCCGTTTCCAGTACGCAGCTAAGATGCGGCAGGAAGCCATTCATCAGCGCCTGAAAACCGCCGCGTTTCGGGTAGCCAAAGCGGGCATTCGGGCCGACCGGTTTATCCAGCGGCGCCAGCGCGCCAGAGATGATCTGCTGAAGATCGGGCAGCGGAACGCGCCCGCCGAGCCAGGAGGTTTCCATATCGGCAAGCGGGGTTTTCCACAGTTTTCGGTTGTAGGGAACGGCAAAGTGATGCGCGATGCCGCGTCCCCAGGTGCGAAAGATAAAGCGCTCGAAATCCTCGTTCATCTCTTCTGCGCCGGCGGGTTCAGTTGCTTCGCTACCCAGTACGCCGTCGGCGCAGCAGTCGCAGCAGTCGGTATTGGCCGCCGAACGCACTGCGCTAAGCGGCGCCGCCTCCTGCGCTCCCGTGACACCGTAACGCGCCTCAATGGCGCCCAGCACGCATTCGCCAATCACCTCTGCCGGCAGCCCATGTAGCGCCGACTGGAAAGGATAACGGGTGAAGACGTCATGGCTGTAAACCCAGGCTTCGCGGTTTTGCCAGTGCAGGTTATCGCCCAGCAGTTTGTCGTAAAGCTGAAGCACGTAGGGATCGTTGGAGAACATAATGTGGCCCGCATAATCGAAGGTAAATCCCTTATCTGCGATAGAGCGGCACCAGCCGCCAGGCGTCTCGTTTTTCTCCAGCACCACCGCGCCTTCGCCGTAGTGGTAGCCCGCGCTCAGGCCAGTCGGCCCGGCGCCGAGGATCAGACACTCCACCGGGCGCAGCGTTACCGCGCGCACGCCGTCGGTAGTTTCCGGTACTTTCGCGGCGACAACCGGCTGCACCACGTTATCGCGCAGGCTGGCGATATGCGCCTGCATCTGTTCCGCGGTACGATCCCACGAAGTTTCGGCGATGATCGCCGCCATCTGCGCTGCCTGCTGGCGCCGCGCCTCCTCGCTCAGCCCCAGCGCGGCTTCGCAGGCGAGGATAAAGCCCTGCGGCGTGTCGGCGATACTGACGATATCGCTGTAATGACGCACCACATCCGGCACGGCGGTGCTGACGATCGGCAGCTGCGCCGCCATATACTCCAGCACTTTGGTCGGACTGATAAAACGCGTTGAGGCGTTCAGCGCGAACGGCATCAGACAGACGTCCCATCCGGCCAGAAAATGAGGCAGCGCTTCATAGGGCTGCTGGCCGAACCAGTGCAGATTGGGCCGCTGCGGCAGGCTGAGCGGATCGATTTTCACTACCGGGCCGACCATGGCGATGTGCCAGTCGGGATGCGCATCGGCGAGGGCGGCGACCAGCGCGATATCCATACGCTCGTCAATCACGCCGTAGTAGCCCAGTATCGGGCCAGGCAGATTTTCCTGCAGCGGGTGGCCGTTGCTGCGATCGAGCGCCTGCTCGAAATGCGCGGCGTCGACGCTGCTGGCAAAACAGTGCACGTTCTGGTGGCGGTGCTTCTTCGCTTCATACAAGCTGGTGCCGCCGGTAAAGACCACGTCGGCGCGACTCAGCAGCGCGGACTCGCGCTGCTGCAGCTGGCGCGGCGCCATATTGAAGGCGGAAAGCTCATCCATGCAGTCATAGATAATGGCGCTGGGATTGAAGCAGGCCAGCAGCGGCAGCGCCATTGGCGTATAAAACCATACCAGCGGCTGCTCATCGCTATCCAGCAGCGTGGCGAGCAGGGGCTGCAGCACGGCGATCTGGCTGTCATGGAAGCCCGGCGCCGCGACGTCAGTATGCGGCTCGATAACGGTAACGTTAGGCGCGGGCGACTGCTGTCGTAAACCCGCCTCGCCGGGCTGATAAACCGGCTCCTCAATGAACAGCACGCGATGGTGCTGGGCAAGACGCGACAGTAAATGCTGTGGCCGTTGAAAGACGAAACCCCAGCGAAGATGACTAAATACCACCAAAACGGACTGTTTCATAGAGGACTCCTGTGGCTCGCCGGCCGGCGACAAAAGCGCGTGAAACCGGTGCAGCGAACGTTGTGATTGCCGCAACGCTGCGGCGGTAGGCTGGTGCAGCTGACGCGTAAAATCAGGGGCGACATCCCACAGACCGCTGCGCGGCCAGTGATGAGGATCTTCCCAGAGAGGGCTTTCTATAATGGGGTAAATGCAGACGCCCAGGATTTCGCAGCCGTCCAGCTGCGCCTGCGCAATCTGCGCGGTGATATAGCTCATCCAGGCGGGACGACCGCTGCCGACATGGCTGGTTTCCGCCAGCAGTATCGGACGCTGATAGCGCTGCGCTAAATTCAGCAGCAGCTTATGGAGCGGCTTTCTTCGCCCGTCGCCCAGGTGCCACGCCAGCCGCTGATTGGAATTGGCCTCCCATTGATTGGCGTGATAGTAGTTGGCGCCGATGATATCGAGATAGCGCGGCGCGCCGCCCAGCTCCGGGTTGCGTATGCCGGCCAGCATATCCCAGGCCTGAAACTGCGCGTCGTTCAACTCGGCGGTGAGCTGATAACAGGCTTCGCTCTCTTCATCGGGAACCAGGTGAATAATAGGATCGCAATGAAGAAAGCGCGCCCGGGGATCGGCCAGCCAGATGGCGTCGCAGCCCGCGAGGGTCGCGCGCACCAGCTGGCGCTTGATATCGTCAGGATCCGCCTCGCGGTGGTTGCCGAACAGACCGACCGACAGGCCCCAGCTAAGAAAAGAGATCTCATTCATCGGCGAATAGATCGGCGCACGACGATACCAGGGCGCCAGGAAAGCGGCGACGCGCTGGCAAAAAGCGGCGAAGCGCGGGACAAAGTTGTCTGAAAAAAGATCGACGTCGTCGGGCCAGCCGTAGTGGCAGAAGGTCCAGTTAATCTGAATGCCCAGCTCCTGCGCCGCCTCCATTTTGGCGCGCAGCGTGGCGAACGTCCGTTCCGGATCCTCTTCCGCCTGGCGCCAGCCGATGCTCTCGCGCACGGTACGGATGCCAAAATGCTGTAAAGCGAGATAGTCGCTGTAAAACCGCGTTTGATGTCCCGTTAACGCATCCATCACCAGGCGCTGGCCTGCCGTATTGATATGGTCGGCGCCTTCGTACCCGGCCTGCCAGAAGCTAGAAAAAGGCAACATCGTCTCCTCCTGTAAAAATCAGGATTAAAAAGGGCCTATGCTATTGCGCGCGCGGAATGCTCCCCGGCATAGCAATCAGGTTGGAAAAGCTATAGAGAACAACGTTGCTGTCGTGAATTCCGTGTCCGGAAAAGAAGACGGTGCGCGACCGGCCGGGCCTGGCCGCAGTAAAAGCGTTATCCCGCACGCAGAGAAAAGGGGGTAGAGATTATTAGTTTCAGTGAGGAATCACTGTTGATCGAAGTATAACCCTGCCTGGTTTTCTCACAAGTATTTGAAGCAAAACAAAAAAAGCCAAGCGGCAAATCGGCGGGTCAGCGGAAGGAATAAACGCTGAATAACTTTATGAGAACAGAGGTCCTGCGCGCAGACACCTGCGCCGCGCCGGCGCTGCGTCCTCCACTGCGGTTTAGCGCCAGCCGCGCGCAGAGCGCGCAGCCTTTAAACGACCGCCTGACACTGGCGACAAAAATGGCTGTCGCTGCTGCCGAGAACGCGACGCAGGAAGTCCTGCGTGCGCGCTTCCTGAGGCTGCAGCAGAATTTGCTGCGCCGGTCCCTGTTCGACAATCTGCCCGCTGTGCAGAAAGCAGACGCGATCGGCCACTTCGCGGGCGAACTGCATCTCATGCGTGACGACAATCATCGTCATCCCTTCCTGCGCCAGGTTGCGCATCACCTGCAAGACTTCGCCGACCAGTTCAGGATCGAGCGCGGATGTCGGCTCGTCGAACAGTATTGCTTTCGGCTGCAGCGCCAGCGTGCGCGCAATGGCTACGCGCTGCTGCTGGCCGCCGGAGAGCTGCCCCGGCCAGGCGTTGATCTTGTCCGCCAGCCCTACCAGCGCCAGCAGGGATTTGGCGCGTTTTTCCGCCTGAGCGCGCGACTCGCCGTTGACGTGAACAGGGCCTTCCATCACATTTTCCAGCACGCTGCGGTGCGGGAAAAGGTTGAAGCGCTGAAACACCATGCCGATCTGGCGACGCAGATCGTTAATGCTCTTATGGCGGTTATCGACCCGTCGATCCAGCACGCGGATCTCGCCGCCTTCATAGCTTTCCAGCCCGTTGATGCAGCGCAAAATGGTCGATTTGCCAGAGCCGGACGGGCCAATCAGGCAGACCACCTCGCCAGCGTTTACGGAAAAACTGACGCCTTTCAATACCTCGACGCGGCCGAATTTTTTGTGGACTTCGTCAATCTCGATCATCTCAGGCTCCTTTAATCTGGCGTTTTTCCAGCCGTTTGGTCAGCGCCATCAGCGGCATGCACAGCAGCAGATAGAGTACCGCCACCAGCGTATAAACCGTGGTGTTGTCAAAAGTCGACGCGGCGATCAGCTGACCTTGTCGGGTCATCTCCGTAACGGCGATGGTGGAGGCGAGGGCGGAATCTTTCAGCATCATCACCAGCGTATTGCTGTAGGGCGGCAGCGCGACGTGAAACGCCTGCGGCAGGATCACGCGACGCATCGCTTTGGCAAAGCCCATGCCCATTGAGCGCGCCGCTTCAAACTGACCGCGATCGACCGACTCGATGCCGGCGCGAAATATCTCGGCGATATAGGTGGAAAAGCAAAAAGCGATGCCGATGACGCTGGCCTGAAAAGAGGTCAGGGTGATGCCAATATCGGGGAAAACAAAGTAGATATAAAACAGCACCACAATCATCGGCAGGCCGCGGGTAATATTAATCACCGTCGCTACCGGCCAGGAAATAATTTTCCACGGGCACATCTTTGCGGCGGCAAATATTAATCCCAGCGGCGTGCTAATCACCAGCGACAATAGCGTGATAGAGATCGTCATTTCAGCCCCTTTTAGCAAAAAGGGCAGATACGTATGAATGCTGCTCCAGTCCATCTTAGGCTCCTGAACGTGCTGCGTAACGGGGTTTGGGGCAACGGCAATTCATTATAATGAATATCTTTACCCGCCACACGCTGTCAATAAATACCGGTTCTCGCGAGATAGCGAATTGTTATTACCGCGATAAGAAACAGCTATAGATAGGCGAAATGATTAAAGCAACGGCTTTTTCAGCAATGTGTGAGGTGCGGCGTTTTCGCAAAATAAAACGTTGACAGCGGCAGCATAAATTTCATTATAGTGAAAAAGACGTTCGCCCTTTCGCTACTGAACCAGGAGTGAGTTATGTCTGTCGCCCGTAAAATAAGCCTGCTGAATATCTCCATAGCCTTGAGCATCGCCGCAGTAGTCAGCGTTAACGCCCAGGCCGCCGCGTTAACGGCAGGGTCGCCGCCCTCCAGCGCGCCTACCACCTTCCTGAATACCCAGAGCGGAAAAATTGAAGGCTTTATGCCGGACGTCGCGGCGGAAGTGGCCAGGCGTCAGCATCTGGAAGTCAATTTTACCGCCGTGCCGTTCTCAACGCTGATTCAGTCGGTTATCGCCGGGAAAATCGATATGATCGTCGCCGGTATGACGCCGACGCCGGAACGCGCGAAGCGAATCGGTTTCTCGCAGCCGGTCACCGCTTTCGGCGCAGGGCTGGTGGTGCGCGACGACAACGCTAAAAAATATGACTCCTGGCAGGATTTGAAAGGGGACGTGGTGGGCACCATGGCGGGCACCGACTACACGCAAAGCCTGATGCAGAGCGGCATCGCCAAAGAGGTGAAGGTCTATGACAGCCCCGCGGACATGACGCGCGATCTTTCGCTGGGCCGCATCGCGGCGGGCATGAACGACTATCCCATCCTGAAGGCGCAGGCCAAAGCGGGCGGGCTGAAAGGCATGCACGTTGTAGAGGGCTATAAGCCGGAACATGTTTCGCCCATGGCGTTCGGCGTGAAAAAAGGCAACGACAAGCTGCTGGCGGAGATCGACAGCGCTCTGACCGCCATGAAACAGGACGGCACGCTTCAGACCATCAAAGATAAATGGGGCATGCCCTGATTTAACCCAGGTCGGCGAACAGGCGCGACGGCAAACAAGAGCATGAGATGAAAAACGCATCGCAACACAAGGCGGAACCCGGCGCCGCTGAAACGGATATCGGCTCGCGGCTGAAAAGCCTGCGCAAGGCGCGCAATCTGACCATTACCGAGCTGGCGCTGCTGGCCAACGTTTCCGCCGGCGCTATCAGCCAGATTGAACGCAACCTGACGAATCCCACCGTACGGGTGCTGGAACAGCTGCGGCTGGTGCTAAAAGTGCCGCTGACGGCGTTTCTGGAGGAGAGCGCCGCCTCGCTGCGCGGCGCCGAGCATTACGTCCGCCGAGGCGCGGAGCGGCCGCGCTTCAACGTCGGCAAGCGCGGCATCGCCAAAGAGATGCTGTCGCCGTCGGGCGACCACGATATGCAGTTCATGGTCATCGACATTCCGCCAGGCGTCCGCTCCGACGAAATGCTGATCGGTCAGGGCGAAAAGGCGGGGCTGGTGGTTGAAGGCGAACTGACGCTGGAGATCAATGGCGATACCGCGCGCCTGATGACCGGCGACAGTTTTCAGTTTAAAAGCCATCTGCCGCACAACATTTTCAACCATACCGAGAGCGATGCCAGAGTGTTGTGGATCATGCATATCCCGCCTGAAAAGCATCTCTGAATGCCCTGAACTTAAAAGGTTTCTCTATGCGCATAAAAATCAATGCTGTGACAGACAGCCCGACATTTCCCGAGCAGGTCGATGTGGTGGTGATCGGCGGCGGCATTATCGGCACTTCCGTCGCCTACGAGCTGGCGAAGCAGGGCGTTGCGGTGGCGCTGTTCGAGAAAGGCGTGATCGGCGGCGAGCAGTCCGGGCGCAACTGGGGCTGGGTGCGGCAGCAGAACCGCGACCTCTACGAGCTGCCGCTGGCGATGCGCAGCCTGCAGAGATGGGAGGAGCTGGGAGGCGAAATCGGCCTGGATCTCGGCTTTCGCCGCAGCGGCATCCTTTACGGCACGCAAAACGAAGCAGACGTGGCGCGCTGGGAAAAGTGGGGCAAACAGGCGAAGCAGCTCGGTTTCGTCAGCCATCTGCTGTCGCCGAAAGAAGCGCATGAGCGGCTGGGCGACCAGGCGCGCTGGGTTGGCGGCATCTGGTCGCCGACCGACGGGCGCGCCGAGCCGTCGCTGGCGGCGCCTGCTATCGCCGTCGGCGCGCAAAAGCTGGGTGCCTCCGTTCATCAACGCTGCGCGGTGCGCGGGCTGGATATTAGCGCGGGCCGCGTCTCCGGCGTCTGGACCGAGCGCGGCCGCGTGCGCGCCAGCCAGGTGATCTGCTGCGGCGGCGCATGGAGCTCGCGCTTCTGCAAGCAGTACGGCATCGATCTGCCCAGCGCCAATATTCTCGGCACCGCGTTTAAAACTACGGCGGCGCCGGAGGTAATTCAGGGCTGTCTTAGCATGCCGGAGCTCTGTATCCGCCGCCGGCTGGACGGCAGCTACACCGTGGCGATCCCTGGCCGCGGCCAGCTCGATCTCGCGCCGCAGAATATCCGCTATGCGACGAAGTTCTACCCTATGTACCGCAGCAAGATCGCCAAAAAGCTCAAGCTCCGGCTGAACGGCTCTTTTTTTAACGGGCCGGAGGCGGCGGGGCGCTGGTCGAATGATTCGGTGTCGCCGTTCGAGAAGCTTCGCGTACTGGATCCTGAGCCCGATCGGCAGATTCTTAATGAAGCGCTGGGTATTCTGGTGAGGGCGTTTCCTGCGCTGGAAGGAATTAAAATCGATCACGCCTGGGGCGGCTGGATTGATACCACGCCGGATCTGGTGCCGGTTATCGACGAGATGCCGCGCGTGCCCGGTCTGTTTATCGCCTCAGGCTTCAGCGGGCATGGTTTCGGCATCGGCCCTGGCGCGGGCCTGCTCTGCGCGCAGCTGATGACAAATCGGCCGCTCTTTACCGATATCGCGCCGTACCGCCTGGCGCGTTTCGACAAAGGCAATGCCATCCGCGAGCCGCAGATGATGTAACGGCAAAAGCCCGCCGAAGCGGGCTTAAGCGCGTTACGCGCGTCGCGGTTCGCCGCGTACCGGCGTCTCGCCAGCGACAAAGTAGCTTGCCGTCGAGGCGGGAAGCGGCTGGCGGCCACGAATGTTATCGGCGATTTTTTCGCCGATCATAATGGTGGTCGCATTCAGGTTGCCGGTGATGATCAGCGGCATAATCGACGCATCGACGACGCGCAGCCCCTGCATGCCGTGTACGCGGCCTTCGCCATCCACCACCGCCATCTCATCGCTGCCCATTTTGCAGGTGCCGCAAGGATGGTAGGCCGTCTCCGCGTGGTTGCGCACGAACTCATCCAGCTGCTCGTCGGTCTCGCACTCTACGCCGGGACTGATTTCGCGTCCGCGAAACTTGTCCAGCGCCGGCTGGTTGATAATCTGGCGCGTGATACGTATCGCGTCGCGGAACTCATGCCAGTCCTGCTCGCTTGCCATATAGTTGAACAGGATTGCGGGATGGCGGCGCGGATCGCGCGACTTAATGCGCACATGGCCGCGGCTCGGCGAACGCATCGAGCCGACATGACACTGGAAACCGTGCGCGTTGACCGCGTTCGATCCGTTGTAGTTAATCGCCACCGGCAGGAAGTGATACTGAATATTCGGCCAGGCGAACTCTTCACGGCTGCGGATAAAGCCGCCCGCTTCGAAGTGGTTGCTGGCGCCGATGCCGGTGCCGTTGAACATCCACTCCGCGCCGATTTTCGGCTGGTTCCACCACTTCAGCGCAGGATAGAGCGATACCGGCTCTTTGCACTCGTACTGCAGATACATCTCCAGGTGGTCCTGAAGGTTCTCGCCGACGCCCGGCAGGTCGTGCACCACGGGAATATCGAACGACTTCAACAGGCTGGCGGCGCCGACGCCGGAGCGCTGCAAAATCTGCGGCGAGGCGATGGCGCCCGCGCAGAGCAGCACCTCGCGCCGCGCATGCACCTTGTGCGAGGTATTGCTCGCGCCCAGCAGATACTGCACGCCGACGGCGCGCTTGCCGTCAAACAGGATGCGATCGGTGGTCGCATGGGTAACGATTTTCAGGTTGGGACGGTTTTTCGCCTGATCTAGATACCCGCGCGCGGTGCTGGAGCGGCGCCCCTGCGGCGTCACGGTGCGATCCATCGGGCCGAAGCCCTCCTGCTGATAGCCGTTGAGATCCTCGGTGCGCGGATAGCCCGCCTCAACGCCCGCGTCGATCATCGCGGCGAACAGCGGATTGTTGCCCGCCTTCGGCGTCGCCACGCAGACCGGACCGTCGCCGCCGTGATAATCATTCGGCCCGATATCGCGCGTTTCCGCTTTGCGGTAGTAGGGCAGACAGTCCTGATAGCGCCAGGACTCCAGCCCTGGCGCTTCCGCCCAGCCGTCGAGATCCATCGCGTTGGCGCGGATGTAGCACATGCCGTTGATCAGCGATGAGCCGCCCAGGCCTTTGCCGCGTCCGCACTCCATGCGGCGATTGTTCATATGCGGTTCCGGCTCGGTCTCGTAAGCCCAGTTGTAGCGTTTTCCCTGCAAAGGAAAGGCAAGCGCCGCAGGCATCTGCGTGCGAAAATCCATACGGTAATCTGGGCCGCCCGCTTCCAGCAGCAGAACGTTGACGTCGCTATCTTCGGTCAGTCGGGCAGCCAAAACGTTCCCTGCGGATCCGGCTCCGATAATGATGTAATCAAATTCCATTAGTCGCTCCTCAGGTTTCTTCATTAATCAAAATACAGACTGAAAACGGTCCAGCTCGACCTGCACGGATTTCACCTGGGTGTAATTCTGCAGAGTCATCAGGCCGTTCTCGCGGCCGACGCCGGAGTGCTTATAGCCGCCGACCGGCATCTCTGCGGCGGATTCGCCCCAGGTGTTGATCCAGCAGATACCCGCTTCAATCTGGTGAATAACGCGGTGCGCGCGATTGAGATCCTGCGTGACCAGACCTGCCGCCAGGCCGTACTCGGTGGCGTTGGCGCGGCGTATCACTTCTTCTTCGCTCTGATAGGTCAAAATCGACATCACCGGTCCGAAGATCTCTTCGCGCACGATGGTCATCTCATCGCTGCAGTCGGTAAAGACGGTAGGTTCGACCCAGGCGCCGGCGTCAAAGCCTGCGCCCGTCATCCGCTTGCCGCCGCACAGCAGGCGCGCGCCTTCTGCAACGCCGCGCTCGATGTAGCGCATCACGTTGTCGCGATGACCAAAGCTCACCAGCGGGCCGAAGTTCGTCGCGGGATCGTTGAGGTCGCCGGCGCGAATGCGGGCGACGCGCGCCAAAATTTTCTCTTCAAACGCCGCTTTCAGGCTGGCTGGAACAAAGACGCGCGTGCCGTTGGTACAGACCTGTCCGGAACTATAGAAATTGGCCATCATGGCGATATCGGCGGCGAGATCGAGATCCGCATCGTCGAAGACTATCAGCGGCGACTTGCCGCCCAGCTCCATGGTGACCTCTTTCAGGGTCGATCCCGCTGCGTTAGCCATCACTTTTTTGCCGCTGGCGACGCCGCCGGTGAAAGAGACTTTATCGATGCCGGGATGCTCGGTGAGCAGCTGACCGGTCACCGCGCCGCTGCCCGGCAGCACATTGAACACGCCGTCCGGCACGCCCGCTTCGCTGTAGATTTCCGCCAGCTTCAGGGCGGTAAGCGGAGTCACTTCGCTCGGCTTAAAGATCATCGCGTTGCCGGCTGCCAGTGCCGGCGCGGATTTCCACAGGGCGATCTGAATCGGGTAGTTCCACGCGCCGATACCCGCCACCACGCCGAGCGGTTCGCGACGCGTATAGACGAAAGCCGTATCGCGCAGCGGGATCTGCTGGCCCTCCAGCGACGGGATCAGGCCCGCGTAGTACTCCAGCACGTCCGCGCCGGTAACGATATCCACGCTGGCGGTTTCGCTCAGCGGCTTGCCGGTGTCCAGGGTCTCCAGCGCGGCCAGCTCATCGTTGCGCTCGCGCAGGATATCCACCGCGCGACGCAGAATGCGCGAGCGCTGCATCGCGGTCATCGCCGCCCAGACCTTCTGGCCTTTGCGCGCGGCGGCTACGGCGCGGTCGACGTCGTCGCGGCCAGCCTCATGCACCTTCGCCAGCACTTCGCCGTTGGCGGGATTGATGGTGTCAAAGGTGTCGCCAGCCGCTGCCGGGACGTAAGCGCCATCAATATAGAGGTGCTGCTCTGCGAATCGGGACATGGTTCCTCCTTATCAGGAATGGGTGTTGCCAGCTAACTGCTGGCGAATGAACTGGGTCGTCAGCGAGCGAGCCAGCTGAAAATCAAAGGGCTTGCCGCCCAGCGCAGCGCGCAGCCAGAGGCCGTCGATCAGCGCCGCCAGCCCATAAGCGGCGGTGCGCGCCGCCTCGCGCGGCAGTTCGCGACGGAACTCTGCGGCCAGCGACGAGAAGAGGCGGCGGCTGCTGACGCGCTCCAGCCGGTTGAGCTGAGGCTGATGCATGCTGCTCGACCAGAAGTCGAGCCACGCCTTCATCGCCGCCTTATGCAGCTGGCTTTCGTCGAAGTTGCCTTCGACGATGGCGCAGAGGCGCGCTTCGGTGCTGCCGCCGGCCAGCGGCCGGAGCCTGACCGCCACTGCGTCGCGCAGCTGCCGCGTCACGTCGCGCATGGTGGCTTCCAGCAGGCCGTTCTTGTCTTTGAAGTAGTGGCTGATGATGCCGGTCGAGACGCCCGCGCGCCGCGCAATCTGCGCGATGGTGGCGTCGTTGATCCCGACTTCGTTAATGGTTTCCAGAGTGGCATCAATCAGCTGCCGACGTCGAATCGGCTGCATTCCTACCTTTGGCATAACAAGCGCTCCGCCCTAAACAAGTCCACTATTAGAACTTTTATTGATTGAACGTTCAATATAAAAAAGAAAGTTGTTAGGATACTGTGCCTGGATTGTTGCAAAGCGCAGCGTACAACTCATCGCTTTACCGCTACGCTTAACGGTCAGGAGGAGAAGAATAAAGGAGACGCGTTTACACGCGGAGGACAATATAACCTGTTGAATTTATTATAAACCAGAGGTAACTGATGATTAATCCACCTGCAAGTGAAAAGGACAGAATCAATCCCGTGGTGTTCTACGCCTCGGCCGGACTGATTCTGACATTTTCACTGGTGACGATACTCTACAGCGCTCAGGCTGCGGCATGGATTCAGGCGGCAGTGAACTGGGTATCGTCTACGTTCGGCTGGTATTACATGCTGGCCGCGACGCTTTACATCGTATTTGTGCTGTTTATGGCCTGTTCGCGCTTTGGCGCGATTAAGCTTGGACCGGAGCAGTCCAAGCCGGAGTTCAGCCTGCTGAGCTGGTCGGCAATGCTGTTCGCCGCCGGTATCGGCATCGACCTGATGTTTTTCTCGGTGGCGGAGCCGGTCACGCAGTATATGCAGCCGCCGGAAGGCGCGGGGCAGACGCTGGAAGCGGCGCGGCAGGCGATGGTCTGGACGCTGTTCCATTATGGTCTGACCGGCTGGTCGATGTATGCGCTGATGGGCATCGCGCTGGGCTACTTCAGCTATCGCTACAACCTGCCGCTGACCATCCGCTCGGCGCTCTATCCCATCTTTGGTAAACGCATTAACGGCCCCATCGGCCATACCGTCGATATTGCGGCGGTGGTCGGCACCATTTTCGGCATCGCCACCACGCTCGGCATCGGCGTAGTGCAGCTGAACTACGGACTGAACGTACTGTTCGACATTCCAGAAGGGCTGGCGGCGCAGACCGCGCTGATCGTGCTCTCGGTGGTTATCGCCACCATTTCGGTCACCTCCGGCGTCGACAAAGGCATTCGTATTCTTTCCGAGCTGAACGTGGCGCTGGCGCTTGGCCTGATCCTGTTCGTGCTCTTTTTCGGCAAAACCGATTTCCTGCTCAACGCGCTGGTGCTTAACGTCGGCGACTATATCAACCGCTTTATGGGCATGACGCTCAATACCTTCGCCTTTGATCGTCCCACGCAGTGGATGAACAGCTGGACGCTCTTTTTCTGGGCCTGGTGGGTCGCCTGGTCGCCGTTCGTCGGTCTGTTCCTGGCGCGTATTTCGCGCGGCCGCACCATCCGCGAGTTCGTGCTGGGCACGCTGATTATTCCCTTTACCTTCACGCTGCTCTGGCTGTCGGTGTTCGGCAACGCCGCGCTTTACGAGATTATTCACGGCAACACCGGCTTTGCGCAGGAGGTGATGGCGCATGCGGAACGCGGCTTCTATCTGCTGCTGGAGCAGTATCCCGCTTTTAAGCTGAGCGCTTCAGTGGCGACCATTACCGGTATGCTGTTCTACGTGACGTCGGCGGATTCCGGCTCGCTGGTGCTGGGCAACTTCACATCGAAGCTGAAGGACATTAACAGCGACGCGCCAAACTGGCTGCGCATCTTCTGGTCGGTGGCGATCGGCGTGCTGACGCTGAGTATGCTGATGACCAACGGCATCTCCGCGCTGCAAAACACCACGGTGATTATGGGCCTGCCGTTCAGCTTCGTGATCTTCTTCGTGATGGCGGGGCTCTATAAATCCCTGAAGGTGGAAGATTACCGTCGCGCCAGCGCCAGCCGCGATACCGCGCCCTATCTGGCGACCAGCAATGACCGGCTGAGCTGGAAAAAACGTTTGTCGCGGCTGATGAACTACCCTGGCTCGCGCTATACCCAGCAGATGATGGAGAGCGTGATCTTTCCGGCGATGCAGGAAGTGGCGAAAGAGCTGGAGCTGCGCGGCGGTCGCGTGACCCTGGAGCGGCTGGAAGCGGAAGAGAGCGCACTGGGCTATATCGATTTGCGCGTCAACCTGGGCGAAGAGCAGGATTTCGTCTATCAGGTGTGGCCGCAGCAGTATTCCGTGCCGGGCTTTACCTATCGCGCGCGCAGCGGCAAATCGACCTACTACCGGCTGGAAACCTTTCTGCTGGAGGGGAGCCAGGGCAACGATCTGATGGACTACAGCAAAGAGCAGGTGATTATCGACATTCTCGATCAGTACGAGCGTCACCTGAACTTTATCCATCTGCATCGTGAGGCGCCGGGCAACAATATTACCTTCCCGAGCGTGTAATATCGAAACGGGCCAGCCAGGCTGGCCCGCTATTAGTTGCCCAGCCGATCGCTGCGCCAGCGGTCATAGTAGATATGCTCCGCCTGGAAATCCGCCGCGCCCGCCTTGCCGGTCAGCCGCAGCGCCAGCTGCAGCGCGAAGTCAAAAGCGACGCCCAGCCCTCTGCCGCTGAGCAGATTGCCATCCTCTACCACGTCCGCCATCACATACTCGCCATCCTCGTAGTGCATCCAGAGTTCGCCCGAGCAGGTATAGCGGCGTCCTTTCAGCAGACCGTTGCCCGCCAGCACGCGCGCCGCCGCAGAGCAGACAGGCGCAATGATCTTCTCCGCCTCGTCGTGGCGGCGGATAAAGGCGCTCACCGCTGGGCTCGCGGCCAGATTCATCGTGCCCTCCGGGCCACCGGGAATAATGACCGCATCGAACAGCTCGTGCTGGGTCTCTTCCAGCAGCCGATCCGCCAGCGTCACCACGCCGTGATAGCTGACAACCTGATTGTGCGGATGGCAGGCGACGGTAGTTACCACGACGCCCAGCCGGCTCAGAATATCGAGGGTGATAAAGGCTTCCGCTTCTTCGAAGCCCGGCGCCAGCAGTAGGGCAGCTTTCTTTGACATCGTCTCTCCTTGCATCTGTCATTGAGTACAGAGTGATAAAAGTAAAACAGCGTTTCATTTATAGCGTGAATGCTGTGCAATTGACAGCCCCGCCGGTTAATGGTTGTATTATGCAACCAAAATGTTGCTACGGAATGAACCCTGTGCTCACAGAGAGTTTGATAAACGATATCCGCGCCTCTTCACGTCTTATGGTGCGTGAACTGGGCTTTATGAACGCTACGCTCGCCGCTACCGACTGTTCACCTTCTGCGGTGCATAGTCTACTGGAGATCGCCAGCGGCAACGCTCGCAATGCAGCTCAGCTGGTGCGGATCTTGGGACTAGAGAAGTCCAGCGTCAGCCGCATGCTATCGAAGCTGCTGGCGGCAGGAGAGATCTGTGAGGTGGCTTCGGTGCAGGATGCGCGCGTGAAGCAGTTGCAGCTGACGCCAAAGGGCGTTGAGACGGTTAATGCGATTCATCATTATGGCGCGATGCGCGTCGCTGACGCGCTCCAGCATCTTGATCCCGACCAGCAGCGAGAGGTTGCCAGGGGCTTATCCGCTTACGCCCGTGCGCTGGAAAAATGTCGCAGTGGCGAACCGGCAGCATCTGCGCCCAGTCTGCAAATCGTTACCGGCTATCGTCCCGGCATGATTGGCCGGATTGCCGAGATGCACGGGCGCTACTACGCCGCACATTATCATTTCGGACATTTTTTTGAGGCGAAAGTAGCAGCAGGTCTTGCCGAGTTTGCGGGCCGTCTGGATCACGATGATAACCAGATCTGGCTGGCGGTTGATCAGGGCGTTATCGTCGGATCAGTCGCCATTGACGGTCAGGATCTGGGCGATAACCAGGCGCATCTGCGCTGGTTTATCCTGGATGAAAGCGCTCAGGGAAGCGGTATCGGCAACAGGCTGCTTTCGGAGGCGATGCAATTTTGCGATCGCCGTGGTTTCGAAGCTACCCAGCTCTGGACGTTTAGCGGACTGAACGCCGCGCGCCGTCTCTATGAGCGCTTCGGCTTTAAGCTGACGAAGGAGTGGCAGGGCGCTCAGTGGGGCGCGACCCTGACCGAACAGCAGTTTAGCCGCGACCGCGCTTCAGCGCGCTAGCGGCCTTATATCAGCAAAATAGCGCGCCTTTCTCCGGGGCGCTATTTATTTCCCACGTTCGCTATAAAGCACGCCGCCGCGCGCCTTATCGCTGGCTTTGGTCTCGACGATCGATACCACCACGCGATCGCGTTCTACGCCGAAGCTCTCTACCACCGCCTCGGTGATCTTCACCATCAGGGTTTTCTTCTGTTCGGCAGAGCGGCCTTCTACCGCATACACCACAATCTCAGGCATTCTTTTCTCCTCTTTCTTTGATAATGTGCTCCGCCGCGATCGGTCGCGTTTCGCCGGTTTCCACCAGCGTACGGGTAGCCTCCGGTGAACCATAAATCCACATAATTTTCATCGTCTCGGTGGCGGAAGCATTTCTGAACCGATGCGGCACGCCTGCGGGAATAAAGGTGACATCCAGCGGCCGAAGATCGAACGCTTCGCCGTCGATATCGAAAATGGCATGTCCCTCCACCAGCAGCACGCTCTCTTCACAGTTATGAAAGTGAAAAGGGATTTTGGCGCCGCCGGCAAACTCAGTGTAGCCGGTAATGAAGGCGCTGGCGCCCATGCCCGCCGTCACCAGCGGCGTAGTGCGCGCGCCGCCGCCGCGCTCGTGTGGCTGAATATCGGCCGGATGGAGCAGCCGGGAACCGGATGCGGTATGCGTCATACGTTCTCTCCTTGTCGGGTAAGCCTGAGTCAGTCTTGCAGCGGATGCAGCTTCAGCGGATCAACGCGTCCCTGAAGCATCCTTTCCGCCGCAGGAAAATTAGTGATCACCACGTCCGCGATAGTGAGGCTATAGAGGTTGAACAGGCCGCTTTGATCGTAGCGGCGGCTGTCCGCCAGCAGTACCGTGCGGCGCGACGCCTTAGCCAGCGCGCGATACCAGCGCTGACGATGCTCATCATGATGCCAGACGCCGCGCTCGCTCCAGCTCATCGGCGACAGATAAAGCAGCTCGAAGCTCAGTGAACCGAGCGACTCCAGCGCCAGCGACTTATAGCAGCTATGGTCGCTGCGACTGAGTTCGCCGCCAATAAAAAAAAGCTGCGCGGGCGTGTCACGCAGGATATCGCCCGCGATCCGGAAGTCGTTGGTCACCGCCGTCATCTCCGCCGTCCAGGGGATCTGCTGCGCCAGCTGGCGACACAGCGCGCCGCTATCGAGGAAAATAACGCGACTCTCTTTAAGATAGCTCAGCGCCGCGCGCAGCAGCGAACGGCTCTCTGCCACGCCCTCGCGGCTGCGCGCGACGGAGGCGATTGACTTTACCCCGCCGCGCACGGCGATCAGCGCACCGGAGGCAGAAAGCTCGGCGACGTCCCGGCGAATGGTCATCACCGAAACGCGCAGCCGATCCGCCAGCGCCGCAAGGCTAAGGCAGGATTCGTCGGCCAGCGCGTCGAGAATATGTTGATGTCGTTCTGCCGGGATCATGGCGTTATACCGGCACGATGCCCAGCAGCATCGCCGCCAGCAGCGCGCTAACGCTCAGGATCCAGACCTTGATCATGGAGTGACGAATATGCTCGTCCACGCGTAGATTGAGCAGACTCAGGCCGAGATGGGTCGCCGGAATAACCGGGCTCAGCAGCAAACCAATCTGTTCGGTGATCAACATAGCGATGGTGACATGCAGAGGCGAGACGTTAAAACTCTGGCCCAGTCCCACCGCCAGCGGCAGCAGGGCGAAATAGAAGGCGTCGGAGCCGATTAAAATCACCACCGGCACGCTAAAGGCTGCCAGAATAAGATAGAGATACGGGCCAAGGCTGTCAGGAAATATCGCGGCCAGTTCACTGACCAGCACTTTAATAATGCCGGTATTTTGCAAAATACCGACAAAGACGCCGATAGTAAGAAAAATCACGATAACCGGGAAAATGGTAATCGCATACTCTTTGATTTTCTGCTGCGCTTTTTTGGCGTCGGGATAATTAATCATCACCGCCAGCGCAAAGGCGATCATAAACAGGAAATTGCCCGCCACCCAGCCCGCCACCAGCGTTACAATGGTCGCGATAACCAACGCAAAGTTGAGTTTCAGCAGCCAGGGACGCGGATTGGCCGGCGGGTTCAGCATCGCCTGGCGCATCTCATAAAAAGCTTCAGGCGAAATGCCCGATCCTCTGCGGTTCTCGACGCGCGCCATCCAGGCGCAAAGCAGGACGCCCAGCACAAAAAGCACGCCCTGCAGCGGCAGTAGCTGGTAGTAAACGGCGAGAATATCGAGATGGGTGACCGCGACGGCGCGGTTCAGGGATCCGCCCCAGGGCGTAATGCCGGTGACGCCGACGCCGACCGTCACCAGCAGCAGCAGCGTTTTTCGGCTGATGTTCATCTTCTCATAGATGGGCAGCAGCGCGGGCACGGTGACCAACAGGGTGGCGTAAGCGTTGCCGTCGAGGCTACAGACTGAGGCGATGACCAGCGTCGCCAGCAAGATGGAAAAGGTTGACGGGGTGACAAAGCGCAGAATAAAACGGACGATGACGTCAAACACGCCCGCTTCTTTCATCAGCGTAAAGAACATGGCGCTAAAAGCCACCAGCGTGGCGGTGCCCACCACCGACTTCAGCCCCTGCGCAACATAATCGCCCAGCTCTCTAAAACCAAATCCGCATATCAGCGCGGCAATCGTCGGCAGGATAATAAACAGAATGCCCGGCGGAAAACTATTTTTCAGTAAACACCAGGTCAGCACGATAAACATGACGATCCCGGTAATCAGCATCAATGACATGGTCTTATTAACTCTGTTTTTATTTTCAGGGCACAGAAAGCCCGGGCGAAGGTCATCCGGGCGCGAAGACAGTGGCTATTTCATATTAAAAAGGTGATTTAATTCGGCGACATTTTCCGGCGTCAGCGAATTCATGCCAAACGGCTTCAGCATAAAATAGAGCCTGGCGGTTTCTTCAAGCTCTCCGGCGTTGAATACCGCTTCACGGATGTCTTTGCCGGAAATAATGGGGCCGTGATTAGCCAGCAGCATCGAATTATGTTCAGCGGCGAGTTTTTCCACCTCTTCGGCTATTACCGGCGAACCGGGACGAATGTAGCGAATTACCGGCAGTTTGCCGACGCGCATTACATAGTAAGGCGTGATTGGCGGCAGCGCGTTGTCATAATCCAGCCCGGGCAGGCAGGAGAGCGCGGTCAGCCACGGAGAATGAAGATGCACGATGCCGCCGCACTGCGGGCGCTGGCGGTAGATCGCCAGATGCATCAGTATCTCCTTTGACGCTTTCTCTCCCGCCAGCAGCTCGCCAGTCATGGTCACTTTGCTCAGCGTGTCAGGGTCAAGATCGCCGAAGCTGGAGTTAGTCGGCGTTGCCAGCACGTTGCCGTCTGGCAGCTTCAGGCTAATATTACCCGCGCCGCCGCTGCTGTAGCCGCGTTGATACATTGAGCGGGCGTAGCGCACCAGATCCTGGCGCAGTTGATATTCACTCATGGAAAGGCTCCTGTGCTTTCAGGAAGAAATCGCTGTTGCCAAAGTTGCCGGATTTGAGGATCACCCATTTTCGTTCATCAAGAACCTGCGTCCAGGGCACGCCAGGGGCGACGGCGTCGCCGATCACCATGCCGCGAATATGCAGTCCCTGCGTGACGGCGCCGGAGGTTTCGCCGCCCGCCACAATGAATTTGTTAAAACCCTGCTGGCTCAGCGTCTGCGCCAGCGCGGCGAAAAACCCTTCAATCTTTTCGCTCACCCGCGCCGCACCGTACTTCTGCTGGATCTGCGCGATGACCTGCGGCGGCTGCGTGGCGTAGACCAGCGGGGCGAGGGCGTCCTCAGCGTGCTGGCGTACCCACTCCGCCACGACAGGCAAATAGGCCGCATCGTGAAGGATTTTTTCGACGTCCAGCGCCAGCGAGGCGGCACGCTGCTGGTAGAAATCGACCTGCTGGCGGGTCATCGACGAACAGCTTCCCGACAGCACCACGCTATAGCCCTCGGCATCGATGGTCATGGCGCTGCCAGCACCTTGCTGCTGCTGCCTGTCAACCGCCGCGATGGCGTAGCCCAGTCCGGCAGCACCCGTTACCAGCGGAAACGCGGCGGTGGCGCGCGCCACGGTCAGCAGATCGGCGTTATCGAGCACGTCGAAAATCACATAGCGAGCCTGACTCTGCTGTAGCGCTGTCAGCTGATCCTGAATCTGATCCGGATGATTTTTTACCGTATCGAGGGTGATATTGCCGCACAGGCCGGTTGACTGCGCCTCCATCAGCTTTTTCAGCGATGACGCTTTCATTGGCGTTACCGGATGGTGTTGCATGCCGCTTTCGTTAAGCAGCTCGCCTTTAACGAACAAATGGCCGTGCACGATGGTGCGGCCGTTATCCGGTACCGCCGGGCACACCAGCGTCATGTCAGCGTGGAGGTTTTTCATTAGCGCATCGGTGACTGGTCCAATATTGCCCTGCGCAGTGGAGTCAAACGTCGAACAGTATTTAAACAGCTGACGCTGACAGCTCTGCGCCTTGAGCCAGTTGGATGCGGCCAGCGACTGGCTCACCGCGTCCTCTACCGCAATCGAGCGGCTCTTGAGCGCGATAACGATCGCGTCCACGCCTTCAGAGGCGAACGCCTCTTCGGGCACGCCGTTAAACATCACCACTTTCCAGCCGGCGTTCACCATAAAGCTGGCGATATCCGTTGCGCCGGTAAAGTCATCGGCGATAACGCCTAACCTGATCATACTTTTTCCTTCGTGCTCAATGAATGGGCACATACTGCTTTTATATATTTATAAATGCAAAGTGTGTGAATGTTAATTTGTGGTTAAGATCACAAAATTAATCCAGCACTTGGTTGATTACTGATTGCGGTAAGTAGGGTAATGAATAGAGATATAGAGGGATATGTCGGCTGGCGATTCTCTTGCCGCTAACTGACTGAAATCAAACAGCCTTGAACAAATGTGATTTTTTTGTGTGATAAATGTGATCTGCATCACCGTGCTATCAGTGCATTTATTGATATAAAAATGCAATCAAAACTGACCTACTATTGGAGTGTATATGCGTATTCTGGTTCTGCCTTGTGACGGCATCGGCCCCGAAATCACCTCAGCTGCGGTAACCGTGCTGAATTCACTGGACAAAGCCTATGGCCTGGGTTTCGAGTTTGACTATGAGGATGTCGGCTTCAAAAGCCTGGAGCTGCACGGTACTACCCTGCGTCAGTCATCGCTGGAAAAAGCCAAAACCTATGACGGTATTATCCTCGGCACCCAGTCCCACGCTGACTATCCGGCGCCGGAGAAGGGTGGACGCAACGTCTCTGCCGGCTTCCGCATCGGTCTGGATCTTTACGCCAACGTGCGTCCTGCGCGTACCCGCCCGTTCCTGACCTCGAATATGAAAGAGGGCAAGACCATGGACCTGGTGATCATGCGCGAAGCGACTGAGGGCTTCTATCCCGATCGCAATATGTCGCGCGGCTGGGGCGAAGTGATGCCGAGCCCGGATATGGCGCTTTCGACCCGTAAAATTACCCGCCACTGCTCTGAGCGCATCGCGCGCAAGGCGTTTGAGCTGGCGATGCAGCGTCGTAAAAAAGTCACGGCGATCCACAAGGCCAACAGCTTCCATATGACTGACGGTCTTTTCCTCGAAGCCGTGCGCGACGTTGCTAAAGAGTTCCCGGAAGTGGAGCTGGACGACCTGCTGGTTGATGCTTCGACCGCGCACCTGGTGCGTAACCCGGAGCGTTTTGACGTGCTGGTTGCCACTAACTTCTACGGCGACATCATCAGCGACCTGGCGAGCGAGCTGTCAGGCAGCCTGGGTCTGGCAGGCTCTATCATGGCCAGCGATACCCACTGCTGCGCGCAGGCTCAGCACGGCTCTGCGCCGGATATCCAGAATCAGGATAAGGCCAACCCGGTGTCGATGATCCTGTCGGCGGCGATGATGCTGGCATGGTATGCGGAAAAGCATAACCAGCCGACCTTCCTCAAGGCCGCGCAGGAAATTAACCGCGCCATTGACGAAGTGCTGGAAAACCCGGAATCGCGCACGCCGGACCTGGGCGGCAGCTGCGGCACCAAAGCCTTTGCGGAACGTGTGGCGACAGCCATCCGCGCATAACGGCTGACATCAGGCTGCCGCTGAGGCGGCAGCCTGTTTGCAGGGAGAAAAACATGAGCCAACGCATTGTGTTGATCCACGCCACGCCGCTGGCGGTGGCGCCAGTCAACGACACCTTCGAGCGGCAGTGGCCGGAAGCGGAGATCGCCAACCTGCTGGATGACGCGCTGAGCGGCGATCGCGGCAAGGTTGGGGCGCTGACGCCGGAATTTTATCAGCGTATCGACGCGCTGGTGGATTATGCATTGTCGATGCACGCCGCTGCGATCCTGTTTACCTGCTCGGCGCTGGGAGAGGCGATCGACGCCAGTGCGCAGCGCCATGCGCTGCCGGTGCTGAAGCCCAACGAAGCGATGTTTGAAGCGGCGCTGGCGCAGGGCAACGACGTTCTGATGCTGGCAACGTTCGCGCCCGCCGTGCCGAGCATGGAGGCGGAATTTTACCAGCTCGCCGCCGCGCAGGGTTCGAAGGCCACGCTGAGAACACAGGTGGTAGCTGGCGCGCGCGACGCGTTGAGCGCAGGCGACGTTGAGCTTCATAACCGGCTGGTGGTCGAAGCTGCGCGCCAGAACCCGCACGTTGACGCCATCGTTTTGGCCCATTTTTCGATGGAAGTCGCCTTCGAGGAAATAAAAGCGGCCGCCGCCTGTCCGGTATTAAGCAGCGCGCAATCCGCCGTCGCGAAATTAAAACGCCTGATGGCGTAATCTCTTTTCTAACCGTCAATAATAAAGGCCAGCCGTGAATAGCCACTCTATTAAGGAGGAGGTGAAATATAGCGATATTTCATCTTCGCCGGACAGCCTGTTGCCGGAAAACAGCTGCGACTGTCATCACCATATTTATGACCATCGGTTTCCCTACGCGCCGGACGATACGCGTAATTTACCGGACGCGACGCTTGATGACTATTCGCGTTTGAAAAAGCGGCTGGGTTTTCAGCGGCATGTTCTGGTGCAGCCCTCATCTTACGGCACCGATAACCGCTGTCTGCTGGCGGCCCTGGCGCAGGCGGGCGACTGCGCGCGCGGCGAAGCGGTGGTGACGGATCGGATCAGTGATGCTGAACTGGAGGCGCTCGGGCAGGCGGGCGTGACCGGCGTACGTTTTAACTTCGGCGCCGGCAGCGCCACCACGCCGGAGATGATGCTGCCGCTGGCACATCGGCTGGCGGCGCGCGGCTGGCATTTGCAGATCCACGCCTGCGCCGATCGGCTCTGGTCGCTGCGCAAACTTCTGCTGCAGCTGCCAGGCAATCTGGTGATCGACCATGTTTTTCGTCTGCCGCAGCCTGAACCGATGGCGCATCCGGCCTGGCGGCTAGCGTGGGAGCTCATCAATCAGGGACGCTGCTGGGTCAAGCTCTCCGGGCTGTATCACCAGTCGCAGCGCGATGACGTCTCGGATATGTCCGCCGTTATAAAAAGTTTTTTAAGTGAAGCGACAGAACGCGTGTTGTGGGGCAGCGACTGGCCGCACCCCAGCCTGATTAGCGCAAATAAAAAGATGCCAGACGACGCATTAATTCTTTCGAAAATTTTCCACTGGGCAAGTAACGAACAGGTTCGGCACAAGTTATTTGTGGCAAACCCGGCTGAACTTTACCGATTTAACTAATCGAATGCCAGAAAAGGCCGAAATAATGGATACCTTAAACTCTGCACCACGAAAAAATAAACCAACGCACTATCGCTATATGATATTGCTGATGGTGTTCCTCAGTATTGCGCTTAATCACGGCGATCGCGCTACTTTTTCTATCGCCGGAACGGATATGGTGAAAGCCGCCGGACTCGATATTGTCGCGCTGGGCTATCTTATCTCTACTTTCACCTGGGCTTACGTGCTGGGACAATATCCCGGGGGCTGGCTGCTGGACCGCTTTGGCTCGAAAAAGGTGCTGGTGACCGGCGTCTTCGCCTGGTCGTTTTTTGTTTTCCTGGTGGGATTTAGCACCGCGTTCGACAGCGTCTGGGTGACGCGCGTCATGATGTTTGGCTTTATCTTTATGATGGGGCTGATCGAGGCGCCGACGCTGCCGGCTAACTCGCGCTTTCTCGCCGCCTGGTTTCCGGCGCGCGAACGTGGTAAAGCCTCGGGCTTTACCACCGCCGCACAATACTTCGCGCTGGTGGTGTTCCTGCCATTGATGGGCTGGTTCTCCTATACCTTCGGCTGGGAGTCGGTATTCTGGTTCATGGGCGGCATCGGCATCCTGATATCGCTGCTGATGAGCCGTGTGCTGGCCGATACGCCGAAAGTCCATCCGCTGGTGAACAACGCTGAGCTGGAATATATCCAGTCCGGCGGCGGCCTGACCAACCTTAAAACCGCGAAAAAAGGAGACGTCAGCGGCAGAGGCTACACCAAAAAATTGCTGACCAGCCGTCTGGCGCTGGGCGTCTATATGGGGCAGTTCTTTTTCACCGTGCTCTCCTACTTTTTCCTCACCTGGTTCCCGGTCTACCTGGTGCATGACCGCGGTATGACTATTCTAAAAGCGGGCTTTGTCGCCTCGCTGCCCGCGCTGTGCGGCTGCGCAGGTGCGCTGCTGGGCGGCGTGCTTTCTGACTATATGCTGCAGCGCGGATATAGCCTGTCGGCGGCACGCAAAACGCCAATCGTGATCGGCATGCTGCTGGCCGTCAGCATGGTGGTCTGTAACTACGTCGACTCTGCGTGGATTGTCGTGGCGATCATGTCGCTGGCCTTTTTCGGCAAGGGATTCGGCGCGATGGGCTGGTGCGTGGTCTCCGACTTCTCACCGAAAGAAGCGGTAGGGCTGAGCGGCGGCCTGTTTAATATGATTGGCAATATTTCCGGGATCTTCACGCCGATTATCATCGCCTACATTATTAAGGACACCGGCTCCTTTAACGGCGCATTGATTTTCGTCGGCGTCTGCGCCTTCCTGAACCTCTGCTGCTATCTCTTCGTCGCCGGTAAAATCCAGCGGTTGAACTTCGAGACCAGCCAGCAGGATCCAAACGACCGCTTCCCGGAGGAACCGCATGTCAGTCACCGCTGATTCAGAAATCCGTTTCGCCATTAATCTCGGCAACGCCGTTCTGGCCAACACCCTGCCAGACGGCGCACCCGGCGGCATTACCGTCGAGATCGCCCGTAAAATAGCGACCGCGCTAGGCACTCAGCCGCGGTTCGTCACTTACCCCACCGCAGGAAAAGTGGTGGACGATGCGCAAAATAGCCGCTGGGATATCGCGTTTCTTGCCGTCGATCCCAAACGTGAAGAGGTGCTGCGCTTTACGCAGCCCTATATCCAAATTCAAGGGACGGTGCTGGTGAAAGCAGAGAGCAGCTGGAGGAGCGTTGACCAGATGGATCGGCCGGGCGTGGTCATCAACGTCGGTAAAGGTGCCGCCTACGATCTGCATCTGACGCGCCAACTGCAGCACGCGACGCTGAACCGACTCGACTCTTCCCAGGCTGCAATCGATGCGTTTCTGAGAGGAGAAGGGGATATGGCGGCCGGCATTCGCCAGCCGCTGACCCGCGTCGCCCGCGAACAGGCGGGCTATCGCGTTTTGCCGGACAACTTCGGCGCCATCAATCAGGCGATTTGCGTGCCGCGCCAGCAGCCGGCGCGCTATGAAAAGATCGTGGAACTGCTGACGCAGTGGCAGCAGGACGGCAGCCTGCAGTCCATCATTGACCGCTATCTGGCTGACGCCTGAGCCGCTCGCAGAGCGTTCTCGTTATGAGAACGCTCTCTTATTCAAGGTTCAATTTTCAACTTCCTTCTGGCGTGGCACGTTATCCATCTGAGAACATAACAATGCTGTGATAGCGGAAGGTTTGTATGACATCGCCCTTATCTCTGAAACGATCAACGCTGGTCATTGATGGCCGCCCCTTTCAGTTTCTCGATCTGACCCGGCTGCTGCCGCTCGATCGGCTACAGCGCCTGCCGTTCAGCCTGCGCATTCTGCTGGAGAACGTCGCGCTGCGCTCGCCGCAGGCGCTGCCCCATTTTCTGCGCATGCTACAGGGCGAAGAGGCGGCTGGAGAGGTCGCCTTTTATCCCGACCGCCTGATGTTTCACGATACTACCTGTCTGCCGGCGCTGGCGGACTTTGCGGCGATGCGCGATCTCACCGCCGAACTCGGCGGCGATCCGCAGCGCATTAATCCGCATATCCCGGCAGTGCTGACCATCGATCACTCCGTTATTGTGGAAAGCTACGCTTCTGCCGACGCGCTGGAGCAGAATCTGCAGTTCGACTTTCGCCGCAACGCCGAGCGCTACCGCTTTATTCGTTGGGCCGAGCAGAGCCTTGATAACTTCCGCGTGATCCCGCCAGGCACCGGCATTATTCACCTGATGAACCTGGAAGCGATCGCAGAGATTGTCACGGTGGATGCGCAGGAAGAGGTGCCGCTGCTGCACGCCGACTGCATGGTGGCGACGGATAGCCATACGCCGATGATCAACGCGCTGGGCATTCTGGGCTGGGGCGTCGGCGGACTGGAAGGGCAGGCGACGCTGGTCGGCGAACCGGTCACGCTGCGCTTTCCGGAGGTCATCGGCATTTCGCTGTCAGGCGAGCTGGCGTCGGACGTCAGCGACAGCGATCTGGCGCTGCATATCACCCGGCTGCTGCGCGAAAAGGGCGTGGTCGGCAAGTTCGTCGAGTTTACCGGCCCGTCGCTGCATCTGCTGCCGCTGGAGTCGCGCGCAACCATCGCCAATATGGCGCCGGAATATGGCGCCACGGTGGTGTTTTTCCCGTGGGACCAGCGCAGCGCCGACTATGTACAGTTGACCGGACGCAGCGCAGAGAAGCAGGCGATCATTCACGCCTATATGCAGCAGCAGCATCTCTGGCGCACGCCGCAGACGCCGACGCCCGACTTCACCCAGTTGATCGAGCTCGATTTGGGCAGCATTGAGCCCTGTATGGCAGGACCGGTTAATCCCCATCAGCAGATCCCGCTGAGCCGCGCCGGTGACAGCTTTCGCGAGAGCCTGACGGCGGAGGCGCGCGGGCGGCAATGGCAGCATCAGGCCTATCCGCAGACGATTGAGCAGGGCGCTATCGCCATTGCCGCCATTACCAGCTGCACCACCACCGCCAATCCCTGGCTGGTGATCCAGGCGGCGCTGTTCGCGCGCAACGCCGCGCGTCACGGCCTGAAGCCCAAACCCTGGGTAAAGACTTCGTTCTCGCCGGGATCGCGCGCCGTCACCGACTATCTCAGCGCCTGCGGTCTGCTGAGCGAGCTGGAGAAGATCGGCTTTGACGTGACCGGCTACGGCTGCATGACCTGCATCGGCAGCTCCGGCGCGCTGCAGCCTGCTATGGAGTCGCTGGTGAACGAAGGTTTACAGGCGGTCTGCGTGCTGTCGGGCAACCGTAACTTCCCGCGTCGCGTCAATCCCAGCCTGGGTCACGGTTACCTGTGCTCCCCGGCGCTGGTGATCGCCTGGGCGCTGGCGGGCCATATCTCGCACGATATGCTGAACGATGCGCTGGGCTACGATGCGCAGCAGCGGCCGCTCCGCATGCGCGATCTGATGCCGACGCGGGAAGAGGTGGAAGAGTGGGTCGAGCGCGCCATCAAGCGGGAGTTTTACGTCAAGCGCCGCGACATTATCTGGCAGGGCACGCCGCACTGGCAGCAGATCGCCGCGCCGGGCAGCATGCACTATCCGTGGGAGGCGGAGTCGACCTATCTGCGTCGTCCCGGTTATCTGCAGCGTCTGCCGCGCGATCCCGCCGCGCCGCTGACGCTACGCGGGGCGCGGCCTTTTCTGTGGTTCGGCGACGACGTCACTACCGATCATATTTCGCCCGCTGGCGCTATTCCGCCTACCAGCCTGGCGGGAAAATGGCTGCTGGAACACCATGAGGATCCGCAGGATCTCAATCTCTACTCGACGCGCCGCAGTAATCATGAGGTGATGGTGCGCGGCGCTTTCACCAACAAGGCGCTGGCGAACCGGCTGCTGCCGCCGGAAAAACGCGGCGGTGGCGGGTTCGCCTGGGATGCCGATCGTCAGCAGATCCTGCCCGCTTATGAAGCGGCGCAGAGCTGGCTGGCGCGCGGCGTGCCGCTGGTGGTGTTCGCCGGCGAACGTTACGGTGCCGGCTCCAGCCGCGACTGGGCGGCGAAAGCGCAGGCGCTGATGGGCGTTAAGGCGGTCGTGGCGGAGAGCTTTGAGCGCATCCATCGCACCAATCTGATTGGCATGGGGATCCTGCCGCTGCACTTCTGCGCGGGCGAGGCGGCGCGTCTGCCGGAAATGGACGGCAGCGAAACGCTGGACTTTATCGGGCTGGACCATTTACAGCCCGGCAGCACGCCGCTGCAACTGCGCGTCAGTCGAGATAGCAGGCTGCTCGGCGAGTTTGCGCTGACGGCGGTGATTGACTCACAGCAGGAGCTTGCTTATCTGCTGCACGGCGGTATTTTGCCCTTTGTTATCCAGCAAACCCTGAAAGGCTGACCATGCGTTACGATCTGGTTTCGTTATCTCTTTTTGTCGCCGTGGCGGAAACGCAAAACCTGACCCACGCCGCACGGCGCAAGCATACGGCGGTATCGGCGGTGAGCAAACGCATCGCCGAACTGGAGCAGCAGGTGGGTACCCAGCTGATGCTGCGCCTGCCGCGCGGCATCGAGCTGACGCCAGCGGGCCATTCGCTGCTCTATCACGCGCGCCAGATTTTTCGCAATCTGGAACAGATGGAAGAGGAGCTGAGCGATTACGCCGCCGGCATCCGCGGGCATATTCGCATCTTCACCATTTCAGCGGCGCTGATGCACTGCCTGCCGCGCGCCATCAGCCAGTTTCTGACGCACTATCCGCAAACCGATATCGATATTGAAGAGCAGACCGGCGTCGGCGTGGTGCAGGGGCTGCTGGAAGGCAACGCCGATCTGGGCATTTTCTCCAGCTGGACCACCGCCTCCGGCATCGACGTCTGGCCGTGGCAGCAGGATCAGCTCTCCGTGCTGGTGTGGCACGATCATCCGCTCGCGTCGCGTAAGTCACTGCAGCTGGCCGATCTGCTGGATGAGAAAATAGTGGGGCCGCACCGCGACAGTGCCGTGAGCCATATTCTGGCACGCGAGGCGCGCAGGCTGGGACGAACGCTCAGCATCGGGCTGCGCGTCAGCAGCTTTATTTCGATGGCAGAGCTGGTCAGCCAGCAGCTCGGCATCGCTATCCTGCCAGTCAACGAGATCGCGCCTGCGTCGCTGCACAGCGGCGTGCGCGCCATTCCGCTGGCTGAACCCTGGGCGAGGCGGGAGTTGCTGGTAGGCGTCAAGGCGCACGCGCTGGCGTCGCCGTCGGTAAAAACCCTGATTGAAAGCCTGACCGCCGCCAACAGGCGGGGCGGTCAGGAAGAGGAGTCGTCAGACAGCGTGGTTAATCTGCGCTAGCGAAGCAGATGCAGGTGGGGCTGGGCGTGACAATCGTCTGCTGACGCTTGTGCAGCCGCCCGGTTTGCAGATCGACGTCGAACGCCTGAATGGTATCGGACTCCTCGTTGGCGCTGAAGAAACTGCGTCCGTCGGGCGAGAGCGTGGTGAAGCGGGGCGTTTTGCCGCCGCATTCCACCCAGTCTATGACGCTGAGTGTGCCGTCGCGTGCATCGACCGCAAACACGCCGATGCTGTCATGGCCGCGATTTGCTGCATAAACAAAGCGGCCGCTGGGATGCACCTCTATTTCGCTGGCGTCGCTGCGTGTCAGATAGCCCTCCGGCAGCGCGCTCAGCGTCTGTTTTAGCCTTAGCGCGCCGCGCTGGACATCCACCTCCAGTACCGTCAGCGTGCTGCTCAGCTCGCTCAGGCAGTAAAGCCATTTTCCGCTGGGATGAAAGTCGACGTGTCGCGGCCAGCTGCCAAGCGCGAGCCTGATTTCATCCAGCAGCCACGCTTCACCCTTATGCCAGCGATAAAGCCGGATCATATCAATGCCGTTGCCCGCCGCACGTCCCTGTATCGGCACGGCGAACAGATCGCTGTTGGGCGCAAAGACGATTTCATGCGGTCGAGAGAGGCTTTCCGGCGTGGCAGGGTGGCCGGGAATGGGCGCCAGCGAGTGAGGCGGCTGTAGGCCCTGTTCGTCAATGGCGAGCGCTGCGATATTGCCCCCTTCGTGGTTGGCGATCAGCAGATGTTGGCCATCAGGCGTCAACGCCGCGCCAACCGGGTTGTTGCGCCGCTGCGGATCGAGATCGGGATGTGCATGACGCGGACCCGTGGTCTGTTGCGTTAGCAGGCTCAGCAGGCCGCTCTCCTGATTGCGCTTCCAGACCGCAACCACATCCCCGTCGCCGTGCAGCGCGTAAAGTCGATCGCGAAGTGGATCCAGCGTCAGCCATGACGGGTTCTCCTGCACCGATTCGACGCGCTGAATCAGCCGCCATTCACCGGATGGCAGCACCTGATAAACCTCTATCCCTTTTCCGCGCGCGCCGCGCCAGGCGGATGTGCGGCAACCTACATAGGCATACATCATGCTAACCCCCTAATTTATGCATTTATATTAATATAAGTGCAAAATTCTTCTTGTGATGGATATCACGATAGTTGCCTGTCAGCGCGACAATCCCTTCTCTGTCGCCATTAATACGCTTTTAATGGTGCTGATACGGAGCAGGGAGTGGTGCTGCAAAAACTGCATTATTGCATTTACATATCTTTAAAAGCATAAATTAGCCGATCCTGTTCACATTTTCGACGCGGGCAGATTGCAGAAAAAGCGGGCACGCCGCTTACTGTTAACGCGAAGTGAACGAATGTTAAAAAAATGCATCTGGGAGTAAGGGTATGACCCAACGTATCGCGTATGTCACCTCTGGAATGGGCAGTCTCGGCACGGCGATTTGTCGTCGGCTGGCAAAAGACGGCTTTAAAGTTATTGCCGGTTGCGGTCCTGATTCAAAAAGAAAACAGGCCTGGCTGGATGATAATAAAAAACTGGGCTTCGACTTTATCGCCTCGGAAGGCAATGTCGCCGACTGGGACTCCACCGTTAAAACCTTTGAAAAGATCCGGCGTGAGATCGGCGAAGTAGACGTGCTAATTAATAATGCCGGCACTGCGCGTAATGCGTTATTCCGTGATATGCAGCCACAGGAGTGGCAAGCGGTTATCGATACCAATATGAATTCGCTGTTTAACGTCACGCGTCAGGTAATCGACGGCATGATGTCGCGCGGCTGGGGACGCATTATCAATATCTCTTCGCTTAACGCGCAAATCGGTACCGTCGGTCAGGTGAATTACTCCACGGCAAAATATGCGGTGCGCGGTTTCACCCGCGCGCTGGCGCGCGAGGTCTCTGCGCGCGGCGTCACCGTGAATACCGTGTCGCCGGGTTATCTCGCCACCAGCAAGCTGAAAACCGTCACGCCGGTGCAGGTGATCGACAAGATCGTGCAGGAGATTCCGGTGCGGCGACTGGGATCGCCGTCGGAAATCGCCTCAATCTGCGCCTGGCTCGCCTCTGATGAATCGGGCTACGCCACTGGCGCGAACTTCTCCGTCAATGGCGGTATGCACATGAGTTAACTTTCCCGCGCTGTAAAAAAATATAACGACGACAACTTTACTCGCGCCTTTATTTATAAGGGCGCCGGAGGCTCTTATGCTCTCTTTGCTGGGTTACGGCATGATCGTGGTCTTTATGATCCTGATTATGACTAAAAAGCTTTCTGCTCTGGTCGCACTGACGATTATTCCTATTATCTTCGCGTTAATTGCCGGTTTCGGCGGCGAGATGGGCGAGATGATGATAGAGGGATTAAAGAAAGTGGCGCCGACCGCCATTATGGTGATCTTCGCCATTCTTTATTTCAGCACCATGTTCGATACCGGCTTATTCGATCCCATTATTCGCTTCTTCCTGCGGATTATTAATGGCGATCCGGTGAAAGCGGTTATGTGCAGCGCGGTGCTGGCGGCGATGGTTTCTCTGGATGGCGACGGCTCCACCACCTATATGATTTGCGTCACCGCGATGCTGCCGCTGTTTAAACGCATCCGCCTCGATCCACTTTCTTTAACCTGCGTGGTGTTCCTGGCCGGCAGCATCACCAATCTGCTGCCGTGGGGCGGGCCGCTGGCGCGCGTAGCGGCTTCGCTGAAAGTGGAGTCGAGCGATCTCTTTATTCCGTTGATCCCGTCGATGGTGTGCGGCTTTGTCGGCGTGCTGGTGCTGGCGTGGTATATCGGCATTCGCGAGCGTCGTCGCCTGGGCAAACTGAGCATTCAGACTCGCACCGACGGCTCGGTGGTGGAAGAGGACGCAGAGAGCTATCTGCCCGCGATTAATGAGGTTAACGAAGAGCTGCGTCGGCCGAAACTGTTCTGGCTGAACGCCGGCCTGACGCTAATACTTATGGCGTCGCTGGTGATGGAACTACTGCCGCTGTCGGTGCTGTTTATGGTCGCCTTCGCACTGGCGCTGCTGCTCAACTATCCCCATCTGGATGCGCAGCGTCAGCGTATCGCCGCCCATGCGCCGGCGGCGCTTAACCAGACCTCGATCTTTCTCGCCGCGGGCATTTTCGCCGGAATTTTATCCGGCACCGGCATGGTGACGGCGATGTCCGGTTCGCTACTGGCTATTTTGCCGCAGTCGTGGGGACCCTATCTGGCGCCGATCACTGCGCTCATCAGCCTGCCGGGCACTTTCTTCATGTCGAACGACGCCTTTTACTACGGTGTGCTGCCTGTGCTGGCGGAAGCGGCGAAAGCCTATGGCATTGAACCGATCGAAATTGGTCGCGCCTCGCTGGTCGGCCAGCCGGTGCATCTTCTCAGTCCACTGGTGGCGTCAACCTATCTGCTGGTGGGGCTGGCGGGCGTCGAATTTAGCGATCATCAGAAATATACCTTCAAATGGGCGTTTCTGCTCTGCATGATCTTCCTGGGGACAGGCTTGCTGTTAGGGCTTTATCCTGTCTACTCAACGGCGGCATAAGCAAAAACGGCTCAGAAAATGAGCCGTTTTTTATTCAGATTTCTGCGCTGATACGGCGCATTTTTTTATTTTCCAGCGCCACCGCCAGATGCTGCTTCATCATATATGAGGCTTCGATACGCTGCCCCGACTCAATCAGCCCCAGCAGGCGCAGGTGGTCTTTGACCTCGGCGTAATAGCGGCTGCGGTCGTCCATAATGCGGTAGTCCATAAGCATGCGCATGCGGTTGACGTTGCGCAGCGAGATTTCGAAGAAGGGGTTATTAGAGAAGGCGATTACCGTCTCGTGAAAGCGGTAGCCAGCAAGCTGCAGCTGTTTTGGCGAGAGTCGCTCAATGCCGTTGTCGAGCAGCATCTCCAGCTCGCGGCGTATTTCGTCGATCTTCTCCTGCGGCGCGTTAAAGGTCGGCTCCAGAATCGCCATCGGCTCAATCACCATGCGAAAGCTAAAAATATGCTCCAGCGCCGCTTTGGTTTTCGCCACCGGCAAAAAACGCCAGCCGTAACCCTGTTTTCGTTCAACCCAGCCCTCGCTGATGCCGCGCGCCAGCAGCGTCGAGAGCTGGCTTTTGGTCAGGTTGTAGCGCTTCATCAGATAGAGTTCGGTGACTTCCGCGTCGATATTGTCCTGCAGCCAGTCTTCCGCCAGCTGATAATATTCCGGCAGGTCGCTGCCGTCGGCAGGCGCCGCTTCGTCATGCTGCTGTGGCGCATAATCCTCTTTAACAAAAAAGCCGCGATTAAGCTTTTGCTGCAGAACGCCTTTTTGTTCGAGATAGACCAGCGCCTCGCGTACCGGCGAGCGCGAGACGTCAAAGGTTTCGGCCAGCTTCGGCACGCTCAGGTGCGCGCCCGGTGCAATGTTGCCGGTATCGATCAGGCTAACGATTTTCTGCGAGAGTCGCTCAGTCAGGGCGCTTATTTTCATTTATGCTTAGCGTTAAGTAATGAATAGAAGAATATTGCATTTAAATAAAATCAAATGCAATGCAGCTGGGCATGTTACAGGAAGCGGGTTTAACCCGTTAATATCAGGGGCGAAAAGCTGGTTGAAATCTGTTCCAGCAAAACAAAACCGACACAACGTCGGATGCTCTCCTGATATAATAAAGTGCGCATAATCATGATTATGTTAAATGCGATATCACTGATGGTCAGGATGCTGTGCTTATACGGTTGCTCTCCCTCCCTTTTCAACAGGAAGGCCGTCTGGAAGGTTTACGCGAAGACGAGCAGAAAGCGAGCATAAGGATCGCCCGCAACCTGCTGGAAAATGGCATGGATATTTAGTGGGTAATGAAAGTAACCGGCCTGGCTGACAACAACGGCAGCAGGCCCGTTATTAAAAACGCTATCCGCTAAATCTGGGCAACATATTCAACCAGCTCAGCGTCCAGGCCAGAATATTCAACACGCCAAAAGCTATTACTATCGCCGGCGCAAAGGTGCTTAGCGCCCCTGCTTTTTCCTCACTGGCAAAGCGCCTGCGCGCTTTGATATAGAGTAACGCCGGCACAATCACCGCCCAGAGCGTAGCGAACAGCCCGGCGAAGCCGATAGCGGCGAGAAAGCCGTCTGGAAACCATAATGAAGCGCTCAGCGCGGGCACAAAGGTCAGCAGAGCCACCTTAAAGCGCGCCAGCGGCGTATCGCCGAGCTTCAGGCGATCGGCGATAAAGTCAAAAAGGCCAGCCGTTACGCCCAAAAACGAAGCAATCACCGCAAAATGGGAAAACAGCGTCATCATAAAGCTCAGCGCGCCGACATGCAGGCGATCGCGTAAAGCGGCGAGCAGCGCGGCGATATCTCCACCAGCCGCCACCACGGCGGGAAACGCGGCGCGCGGCAGATTGCCCATCGTACCGGTAATCCAGAACAGATAGATAATCAGCGACATCAGGGTGCCGTAAACCAGCGCGCGCCTGACCTGCTTCTGCTCGCCGCCATAGTAGCTTATCAGGCCCGTGATATTGCCATGATAGCCAAACGAGGCGAGACAAAACGGCAGGACGCCGAACGCATAGGGCCAGTAGCCGCCCTCGCCGTTGCCGGCGTCGGCAAGCGTAAGCAGATCGACCTGCGTGAGCAGCCCGCCGAAGACCGTTACCAGCAGCAGAAGTTTGGCCAGCACGCAAAAGGTCATGATCCTGCTGACCCCTTTTGTGCCCAGCCAGACGACGATGGCGACGCACAGCGTCAGGATCGCTTTCGCGCCCGCGGTGGAGACAGGCAGACCGGCGCTGTTAAGCGAATGCTGATAGACCGGCCCGCTGGCCGAAATATAGGCATAGGTCAGGATGCCGAGTACAAACAGGATACTCAGGCCATTTAGCGCGGCCCACCGGCGTCCTAACAGCGATCGGGTTAACGTGTCGTAGCCAGACCCGAGCGGAAAATAGCGGCTCGCATGCTGAAACAGCAGTCCCGACAGCAGCATACATCCCCAACTTACTAGCAGTATCAGCAGCGACCAGCCGAACCAGGCGCCGGCCATGACCACTGGCAGCGTAAACATACCGGCGCCAACTACCGTCCCGCAGATAATCATCGCGCCCCACCATACTGAAGGCTGACGCTGGGTTAATGCTATTTCTGTCATTACGTATTCCGATAAAAAATATTAAGCCTGCACCAGGCGAGCGACGGCCAGAGCATAACTCATTAGCTGGCGATCCTCTCCTGGCAGACCATCTACAGAAAGGCCGACGGAGAGTTCGCCTGCTCTTCCAACCGGCAAAGTCAGACTGGGCGCGCCTGCACTGCTTGCGATATCCGTATTGCGAACCAGTTTTTCAAAAACAGCAGGATCGTGCGCATCTGTCAGGCGCGGCACTGCGCAGCTCACGGTTGGGTAAAGTAAAACATCAAGCTGATGTTCAGAAAACATCTCTTGCCAGGCAGTGCGAACATCGCCTGTCGTACACAGGCCAGCCAGATAGTCATCCCAGGAAACGCTGCACTGCTGCAGCTGCCGTTGAAGAAGATTACGTACCTGGTCATCGCTCAGCTGTTCCAGAATGGAGTGAAATCGCCATTCGAGCCCTTCAGCCAGCAGAAACCGAGGGAAATCGATAAAAAACTCATAAAACGGAACGGCGAACTGAACTGACGCATTGAGTTCACCAAGATGGCTGTCATCAAGTCTGATAACCTCCACGCCCTGAGCCTCAAGCCTGGCGACAGCCTCCCGGCATCGCTTCTCTACCGATATATCCAGTTCCTGCCACAGAAAGCGCTCAGGAATCCCCACGCGGCGCGGCATAACTGGCTCAACCGGCTTTTCACCCATGAGGGCGGCGTCGAGCAGCACGATATCGGAAACGCCGGGCGCAATAAAGCCTGGCGTATCCCGAGTGTGGGAAACCGGCACGATGCCGACAGACGAGTAGCGTCCGGTGGTCGGACGGAACCCTGACAGACCGCATAGCGAGGCCGGAATACGCACCGATCCCCCGGTATCGGTCCCGACGGCGAAAGCGCTGGCGCCGGCAGCAACGGCAGCCGCGCACCCCCCGCTGCTTCCGCCAGCAAGATGTCCGGGATGAACGGGATTGCCTACCGTGCCCCAGGTGCCGTTACATGAGGTCACGCCAAACGATAATTCATGCATATTATTTTTGCCGCACAGCACTGCACCCTGCTCGATTAGGCGTGCAACAACGGGGGCGTCTTTTTCAGGCAGGAAATCGGCCAGTCCCGGCGTACCTGCTGTCGTCGCGAATCCGCGAGCGTTGATGTTGTCTTTACAGGAAAAAGGCAGTCCAAAAAGCGGCGCGTGGATGCTCTCTGCAGGTGCCGCTTCACCGTTCAAACGCTGCGGGTCATAAGCAATAAATGCATTAAGCGACAGCGTTTCACGGTAGCGTTCCAGTCGGTACAGATGATTCTCTTTTAATCCGGTCGGGTGGCGATTCGAGGCCACCTCAGCGGCCAAAGAGCCAGGTTGTTTAGTCAGCATGAACGTGTCGCTCTCAGTAGTGAAAATGGCGCGCCATGGCGTGCAGCGGATTATAAGGTATCAACGAACCACCCAGACTAGAGATAGCGGCGCACGCGGCATTGATCCCGGTCTGTACGGCCCCTTCCGCCCACCCTCCGGTAAAGGAGCAGCTGCATCCTGCGAGGTATATTCCTCTGTCGGTCTCAGGTTTGACGGCACTCTGGAACTGGAAAAAGAGCGCTTCTGAGTAACGGTCGTCGCCCGGATAGTTCAGTTTGAACGCCCCCATCGAGAGAGGATTGGTCAGCCAGTCATACTCCAGAATAAATTTTGCATCGTTATTCATTGGAACAAGGTGGCGGGCGAAATCTGGCGCGGTCTGGCTGAGCTCCTCGACAAGCCTTGCCAGACGAGTCTCTTTATCCTTCAGCGTGACCAGCTTGTGCGAATCATCTTCCCACGTATAGCTGATGAGCACGACGCCGTGTCCGTCGGGATCGCCTGGCTGATAGTCAAGGCAGTAGACCCCTTTCGCGAGCGTATCTGTCAGGATGGTGTGCGGCAGTTTCTCTTTTAGCCAAAACTTGTCCCGGGTAAGCAAGAAAAGCTTCGACGAACCGATAAGATGCGTCTCATTTATCGCTCGCGAGACCTCTGGCGAGAGCCATTGCGGGCGCTGAGAGAGCTTTAAAGCGATCTGCATCGCGCGCGTCGATACCGTAACAATGACGCGGTCAAACAGCGTAGCTCCGCCCTCGGCGGTCACAACGTCGAACAGCTTATCGTCACGTTCTACGATAGCCGTGACTTTTTGATAGCGGATGCGGCTCGACAGGGGCTGCCCGTCAATATGCTCTTCGCCCATGCGATGAGTGAGCGTAGCAATCCCTGCCGGCACCAGCCGCTGATCCTCTTCCAGGCCATTGACAACCAGCCGCATGATCTCAATAAAAGAAGCGCGGAAAACGGGCTGAAAACCACCGGAGCCGATGCCAAGCGAGCCAAACAGGGCAAAATCGGTGGGTTTAAGCCAGGGCTCCCCGCCGGGCGGATTTTTGCCGGTGAAAATGCGAACCAGAGCCGAGTAAAAACAGCTGTCGCCAAACAGATCCAGATAACATTGCCACGCCTCTTTTGCGTCTGCGAGCCTTCCCTCTTTCAGCGCCTGCGTGATGGCGGCGGGCGCAACCAGCACCTTGCCGTTATCCAGGGTCAGCCCCTCTTTTATAAACGACCGCCATCCTTTATCGACTTTCTGAAACAGCGCGGGCGGCGGCGCGCCAGCGCGCCAGGCAAATGCCTGTCCCTGATAGTGGATTTCGGTATCGACAATGCCCGGGTCTGGAAAAGCGGATGCGGTACTAATATCGAAATGGTTTAAATAGTGAAACAGCCCGACTTCCGTGGGAGGAAAGCGCATAGCCCCCATTTCGGCAATATAGTGCGGCATGGAAGGATCAAAGCGCTGGCTGAGCAGTCGACCGCCATAGCCGCCCTGCTCAGCTTCAAACAGCGTCACGTGGCGTATTCCCGCCCGAAGCAATTCACGCGCGGCGATCAACCCGCTTAAGCCGGCGCCAATAATAGCGACGCGAGGCGCGCTTTCGCTCTCTGGACACTGGCCGATGCCTCCCTGCGACTGCGCTCGCGCAAGAAAATCACCGTAATCATATAGCGTATCAATATAGGGGAAAGCATGCGCCGCCCCGTTTTCATGTGATGGAGATGTCATAGGTGTTCTCAGATGATCAACTGGAGGCTGTCGAGAGGACGTTCAAGATTAAGCAAAATCGTTTTGCGCGCAGCGATTAGCCATTGCCCTTCCACCAGACGAAACGCATGCTCAATGCGGGCAGCGTAATGCCACTCTTGCTCGCCGCGGCTTTCGCTGTAGATGACCTGAGTAGCAGCCGCAGCCTTTAGCTCGCCTTCGCGCCAGGCAATCACCGGCCGCTGCAAAAGGTGCTGACTGCGGCTCTTTGGCTGTTGAGAAAAATTACGCGCGCTGCGCAGGCGATTAACGCGTAGTTGCGTGACAAAACGATCCTCATAAAGCAGCGAAGACTCGGTTAAAGGATCAGGCTGACCATGACGCAGGGGCATCCACCAGGTGTAATCCTCAGAGAGGAGCGCCATCCAGGCATCGTAATTTTGCTCGTCCAGCAGTTCGGCTTCGTTATAGATTAGGTCGGTCAGCAGCTTATAAACATGTTCAGGAGACATGATGTTCCTCCAGCATATGCTGCCACATGGCATAGAAGTTTCTCATTGCAATCTCACTGGTTCCTGAGGTGACGGCCGTGCGGTTCCATTGCTCATCCGCCTGATAAAGACGTGCGATATTGACCCACTCACTTGCCTGGCTTTGCAGCCCCTCCGTCGCGCGTTCATACATCTCTACATCGTCATGCGCCACCATGGAACAGGGGGAATTGATCAGGTTGTTGTACTGAACGGTTCGTTCCAGCATCTGCTGCGGTGCGCCAACCAGTTCCAGTATCCAGGATTCGACCAGGGTCTCGGTGGCCGAGACGGGACGAATGATGCGAAGGGTTTGTATTGGGCCTTTTACCATCAGGTTGGGGAAGTAGACGGTATTGTGCCGCGTATCATCGAGAATTTGCCGGGCCCGGGTTTCGCCATAGCTTTCAACCATACTTTCCCAGTAACCGGGGATGGCTGAATAATCTTTGTGGATTGAATTACGGGTTCCCGTATGGCCGTGTCCGTTTGGCCAGATGCGAATCCCCATTTCAGCAAAGAAAGCGTGCGAGGACATAAACGGAGAAAAGAGTTCCACCGCCATCGGCTGCTCAGCCTGCCGCGCTGACTGCGCCCAGAGATTGACGGCTTCTCCTGCTGAAGATTCATGCGCCACCATGGGATGGCAAGTGTCAGTCTGATTATCCATGACCATTTTCCAGTTGCATCGATGGCGATGGCGCAGCGGCGCGCCGACGACACGAAGTTGGCCAGCTGGAGAGCGATCGATCATATTGTCCAGGGTAGAAAGCGCATCGCCGTAAAACGCTTCAAAAGAGAGGCCGTGCTGACTCAGACGCACAAAAATGAAATCGCGATAATTGACGACATTTTCGACGCGCGCCATGCCCTGGCCTGCTTCACACGCGGACATCACACAGGGATCGTATTCATTTTTCACAGGAATGCTCAGCAGTTCACCTGTCGGCTTAAACGTCCATGCATGGTAAGGACAGCGTAGAAAGCGACCGCAGTTGCCTGAGGATTCGGCTAAAACCTTGACGCCTTTATGCGGGCACCGGTTAAACAAGACGGTGATGTCACCTGCTTTTTGACGAATAGCGACCAGGGGCTGAGCAGCAAGCTCAACGGTAACATAATCCCCCGCTGCGGGGAGTTGACTGGCGTGGCACAGGTAAAGCCAGCTGTGCGCAAAGACAGTTTTTTGCTCCGTGAGAAAAAGCGTCTGATCAAGGTAGGCGGATTTATGGATTTCGCTGCCGCGAAAAAGGTTGTTGAGGTTCATGGCTTAACTCATAAAGCTAATTTGAGAACGCTTCCTTTAGCTCTGGAAACGCAGGGATAAATTGTCCGGCTGGTTGCCGCTTCCTGCGGCGTCATAATAAAGTCGCGGTGCTCGACTTCTCCCTCAACGACCTCAAGCGCACAGAGTCCGCATTCCCCTCGTCGGCAATCGTAAAGGGGCTCCAGACCGGCCTCTTCCAGCGCGTCCAGCAGAGACTGACCGCGAGTGACCTGAAACCTTACCCCCGTCTCTGTCGCCTCGACCTCATAACCGCCCGTTTCAGCCTCAGTGGGAAGAGCGTTAAAGATTTCAAATGCAAGATGGCTGCGGGGAAAATCATGGGCATCGCAGTAGTCCAGCACCGCACTCAACAAACGCGCCGGTCCGCAAACGTGAATGCGATCGTTGCGCTGCAGCTTACCCAGCAACGCCTCAATAGTGATGCGTGGGCCTTCTGAGGTGTGCAAACGAAACCTCTCTTGCGTCAGACTTTCCAGGCGATCCGAGTAAGCCGCATGGGATCGAGAAGAGGCAAAGTAATGGCATTCAGGCTGGCGCCCGGCGTCGACCAGACGCGTGACGATCCCCGTCAGGGGCGTTATTCCAATCCCGCCGGCGATAACGATATCTCTTCCATCCAACGGCGCGGATAGCTGTGGGAAATGATTGAACGGCCCCTCCAGAGTGACGATGTCCCCCTCCGCCAGACCTGACAGATAGCCGCTGCTTAACGAGTCCGGCGAGAGTCGCACAGCAAACGTCAGCGCGGTCGCGGGCAGTTCGAGCATGACGCAGGAATAACACCGCGCGCCGATCCCGTCAGGCATTTGCCAGCGGTAGTGCGCTCCCGGCGTGAGCAAAGCCAGCTCATTGTTATCCGCGTCGAGAGTGAACTCGCGAACGGCTTCGCCCAGAGAACGAATAGTCGTGATGACAAAACGCTTCATAATGATTCCGCTACCGCCGTTTCTTGCAGGTAGCGCCAGCGAGGCTGGCCTGACACAAACTCAATAATGGCGATTGACCAGCGGACATGCGTGGCGCCATTTTCATGATGCGTTTCGCGATAGCGACAGGTTACCGACGTTTCCGACTGGTCGAGCGTTTCACAGGCGTCCGTCTCAATACGCAGGTCTGGCCGTATTCCTGTGTTGTTACGGAACAGGCTTTCCACTTCAGATAAGCCGACAGGCTGTCCCTTCATGGTAACCATGCTGAAACAGTCGCTGAAGCTGGCGAGCAGCCGATCAAGGGCTGAGGGATACCCAGCGCGCCCGGTAAATACCTCTTCAATCCACTGATGCAGTTCAGTCACGCTGTAATGGGCGATTAACTCTCTTTCCGATCGCATAAGACCTCCGATTTTTGGGTAAGATTGATGAGCCCGAGCAGAGGAAGTAACCCTAGCCCGGCGGCAATAAGAAACGCGGAATGGTAAGCTGACGTCATCGTTGTGGACTTCTGCAGCAGGTTGAATAACAGGGTAAAAACCGCTGCGCCTGTGCTGAAAGAAATTTGACGGTTCAGATTCCAGATAGTGCTGGCGCGTGCAAGGCGATCCCCTTCAAAATCCATCATCGCGGTGGTCTGGGCGGTATTGGCCGCTATACCGCCCCCGGTTCCCATGAGCAGATAAGCGCAAACAAGAAACAGAAGATCGTGTGACGCCTCGGTGACCGACAGCATCGCAATACCAGCGGCGTGAAGCAGTAGACCAGCAAGAAAAAGGGGTGCGGCGCCGGTGCGGTTATATAAACGGCCGCAAAGCGTCATCGCGCAGAACGATCCGCCGGCGTAGAGCACCATCAGCAGACCCGTTTCGCTCGCTGCCCAGCCCAGCACCTCCTGCACGAAAAAAATATTAAGCAGATTGACCCCGGTAAAGATGCCCGGCACCGCGTAATAAACGATGACCGAAAAACGCATATGCGCGTTTCCAAGCACGCTTAAATCCAGCACAGGGTTAGCCTGGCGGCGATAGTGCAGCACATAAGCAAAAGCCAGCGTTATGCCTGCCAGAACCAGCCCCAAAGGCAAGCTCTGATGAGCAGAATCAGCATATAAGGACATGCCTGACAGCAGAGCCGTCAGCGCCAGACTGATAATGATCAGGCCAACGATATCGGGCCGTGGCGCCACGCTTTTTTCAGGTTTGATCCACAGCAGCGCCAGCGCAGCAGTCACGAGGCTAAAAGGAATATTGCAGAGAAAGACCCAGCGCCAGGAGAAATGGTCGACAATTGCCCCGCCAGCAGCCGGCGAAATGGCCGGGGCGATAAGGGCGACAGCCATCACCAGTGTTGAAATTTTGGCTCTTTCGTCCTTTTTAAACAGGCCAAAGGTTAACGCCTGCCCTACAGGAATCAGCAAGCCTCCACCCACACCCTGGATAAAGCGGAATAACACCAGGCTGCCAAAGTGGTCGGCAAATCCAGAGAGCAGTGCGCCAGCAGAGAATATCAGCATTGAAGCTGTCATCGTCAGACGCGCGCCAAAGCGGCTGGCAAGCCAGTGGCTAAGCGGAATAATAAGCGTTAAACCAAGAATATAGCTATTAGCTACCCAGGCAACGCTGGAAGCTGAGACCTGTAACTCGCGCGATATGTCAGGCAAGGCGATAGCCGACATAAATATATTGATACAGTCGATAAAAAAACCAGCAAGAAAAACACAAGCAATGCGATAGCGATACGTCATTGTGACCTCCGACGCGGAGTCTAAGGCGGCTTGACGTTGAGAGTCGATTAAATTAAATTAAACGCGGTGTTTACTTAAAATTAACAGTTAATGTTTAACCATTTAAACCGAATCCAGACATTTATCGCGGTGGTCGACTGCGGTTCCTTTACGCGCGCGGCAGAACGTCTCTTTATCAGCAAAGCCATGGCAAGCATTCATGTCAAATCGCTCGAAGAGGCGCTTAAGGTTCAGCTGTTAATTCGCAACTCGCGCGGTATTATCCTGACTGAAGCGGGTGAAGCGCTATACAAAGATTTCTGCGAAATCTTCATTAATATCCAGAGCTCGCTGGAAAATGTATCTGACAGCCATCGGTCGCTCTCCGGCGCGTTAAATATTACGTCAACCACGGAATTCGGCGAACAATATATCATTCCGCTGACTGGAGAGTTCTGTCAGCTACACCCCAATCTGGGTATTAATTTTTACGCAGACTCATCTCTGAATGATTTAGTTTCCGATCGCCTTGATTTAGCTATTCGCCTTGGCACACTACGTGATTCGGAATTAAAAAGTAGAAAGTTAGCTAGCTATGATATTTTGCTGGTCGCCTCGCCTGAATGGCTGAAAAATAATCCATTACGCTCTATCAAAGATTTAAACACCGCAGCCTGGATTGCTAATAGTAATTTACAGACGCCGACGCAGTGGACGCTGTGCCATAAAGACGGTACGTCCACAGAAATACGCGCCATAGCGAAATACCACTCCAACTCGTCAACCGCCATTAAATCAATGGCTATCGCCGGTCTTGGCGTAGCCATTCTTCCTGAATGGATGGTTCGCAAGGAGCGTGAAGCAGGCAAGCTGATTCAGCTTTTTGCGGACTACGCCTTACCGGCGCAGGATATAACGATAGTCTATGCCGGCGACCATCGCATTCGACTTAAATGCCGAATTTTTATCGATTTTTTAATAAAAAAAATCAAAATATAATCCCCTGATCGCCTGAAATCAGTCCCTGCATGAAAAGTCGCAATGACGCTTGACGCGCTCCGACAGGCACAATTAGGATATGATCGCTTCCTAATTTCGCTAAGCAGCGTGCCTCAGGCATGCCTGCCGCCGTGTTCAACCCGCAGCGCTACCCTACTTTCATTGCATAGAAGGAACACGTCATGATCCATGGTTCAATGCCGACCGCGCCTGAGGGTTTCAGCCACAAATTCGCCACCGTCGACGGTTTACGCTTTCACTACGTCGAAGGCGGCGCGCCAGGAGAGTCGACAGTGGTGCTGATGGCGGGTTTTCCAGAAAGCTGGTACGCCTGGCGTCACGTGATGCCGCAGCTGGGTCGCCGTTTCCATATTATCGCGCTCGATTTGCCCGGTCAGGGCGACAGCGATCGCCCGCTGGACGGCTATGATACGCAGACCATCGCTCGCCGCACCCACGATCTTCTGGCTCATCTGGGCGTCAGGCGATACCGCCTCGCCGCTCATGACGTCGGCGCATGGGTCGCCTTTCCCTATGCGCATCTGTTCGCGCAGGAGGTGGAGGCGCTGGCGCTGATGGATGCCGGCATCCCTGGTGTAACGCTGCCGGACAGGCTCCCGGCCGCCTCCCCTGATGCCTGGAAGACCTGGCACTTCGCTTTTCACGCCGTGCCCGATCTCCCTGAGATCCTGCTTGAGGGGCGTGAACGCGCCTATCTGGAGTGGTTTTTCTGGACGAAGACGGCCAGTCCGGCTTGCTATGGCGAAAAGGAGATCGCTGAGTATCTGAGGATTTACGGCGCGCCCGGCGGCATGCGAGCAGGACTGGCCTTTTACCGCTCGGCGGCGCTATCTGCTGAGCAAAACCGGGCGTTAGCGCAAAAAGGCGAACTCACCATGCCGGTGCTGGGTTTAAGCGCCGATCAGGGGTCGATCCCGGATATGTCTCTCCTTCTGCGCGCGTTTGCCGCTGACGTTGTCGGAGAAACGATTACGGAGTGCGGGCATTTCCTTGCCGAGGAGAAACCCGATGCCGTCGCGGACGCCTTAACGCGATTTTTTTCGCGCTGTGCGCAATAAGGAAGCCTGAATAGCCAGCCGCTGCCTGAGGACGTCATTACTTTATCTTCGACAGATCGACCCCAGTTGCATTTGGCAGGCACAGCGCAGCGGTTATGCCGATAAGATATGACGCGATAGCCAGCATGCCCATGGCATAGCCTAAGTGGATTTGGCTAGACAGTATGCCGACCAGCGCAGGCATAAGTGAGCCGAATCCTCGACCAAAACTGGCGCAAAATCCAGCGCCGCTTCCGCGTATGTATGTAGGATAAAGCTCTGAAAAAGCAGGCGTTAAACCAGAAGCTAACCCGCCCTGCAATGCTCCCATGAAAAACCCCAGCGCCAGCGTCATGTCCAGGCTAATAGCCGCAAACAGATATATGCTTACGACCAGTATTTGACCCAGCAGAAAAACAATAATAGTTTTCCAGCGCCCAAACTTATCGCTTAATCTGCCATAAATAAAAGGACCAATTAGTGAGCCGATAATATTGACAGCCAAATAGCCAGACATTGAGACAACCGGCAACCCTAACTCCATCCGTAAATAGGTTGGCAGCCAGGTAATCATAATATATGCACCGCCAAATATCCCACTGGCCAGAATGGTCGCCGTCACGGTTATCCGGCGATGCTGCTGATGAAAGATGTCGGTAATTTTTTTCTTTTGCTGGTTTTCAGCGCTGTGTGCAAAAACAGGCGACTCTGGAACCAGTCGGCGAATGAACCAGACGAGAATAGCCGGAACGATACCGATAAGGAAAAATAGCTTCCAGGCAACCTCCTGTGGAAAGAAATTAAGCAGGACGGGCAGTACCGCTAAGGAGATAGCGTAGCCAAGCGCATAGCCACTCTGAATAGAGGCGCCGACGCGGCCGCGATAGCTTGCACGGATCACTTCGCTGATTAACACGCCGCCGACGACCACCTCCCCGCCATAGCCTAATCCCTGTAGAAAACGCACCGTCAAAAACTGCCAGAATTCGCCGCATAGCGCGGTCAGCGCCGTAAAGCAGGCGACCCATAAAACCGTTAACTGCATAACCCGTATGCGGCCCCAGCGATCGGCTAACATGCCCGCGCTCCATCCGCCGAGCGCGCTGCCAATAAGCGACGCGGAACTTAACACACCGGCCTCCGACTTAGTCAGAATTGACAGGCTGAGTAATATGGGCATAACCAGCGAATATATTGTGCTGTCCATTGAGTCAAGCGTGAATCCGCCCAGGCAGGCCCACCACGTTTTTTTCTCACTCTGAGTTAACTCGCCATACCATCCTGCTTTCATCATTGACCTGCCTTTGCATTAAAAATAGAAAAGCCTCTCAGACAGGCGCTGAGATCATAGGGTTTATTAAAGGTAATTATGAAAAATTCGGTATCTGCGTGATTGTGCTTACCTCTGTAAAGGTATTATTCGTCGCGGATATTTTTTAAAACCGGATAAAACTATTTAGCCAGACGCTCTAACGTATCTTGCCAGGAGAAAGGAAGTAATTCCTGATAACTTACGCCCTTCTCAACCATTTTGGCCGGCAACCCAGCCTGCACTTGCTGGATAGCCTGACTCATCAGCGCGGCGACGCCTGCATCTTGCAGCGTTTTGACCACTTCACCCATCTCTTCTGCGCGTCTGACGCCATGTTCCGCCACACGACTAATAAAATAATGCGGCAGCCGATCGTCCCATCCCAGAGAGGGAAAGCTGGCGTGCAGCGAAGCGAGTACCGCCTCTTCTACGCCATACTGCTTTGCGGCGCTGAGGCATTCGGTCGTGAGCGCTTCCAGCCCCTTGATCATCACGCTACGACACATTTTTATGGCTGATACCTCTCCGATGCGTTTGCTGACGGCTCGAGCATTGCACCCCATAGCGCATAAAGCGACGGCGGCACGAGCAGCTGCCTCACCGCTAATTAACAACGGTGTCTGCAGCCGCTGGGGCGGAACGGGAGCCATGACAGCAACGTCCAGATAGTCTCCCGCGCCCTCTCTTATCGCCTTTGCCGCCGCGCGTTTGGTGTCAGGCGCAACGGAGTTGAAGTCGAGAAACAGTTGTCCGCTCTGCATTAACGGCGCCGCCTGCGTAGCGACTTCCAGCGCGTTACCCGCAGTGACCAGCGATAGCACAAACTCAGCGCCTTCCAGCGCATCCGCCAGCGAGCGGGCTGGCTGTACAGCGGCCTGTTTCGCTTTCGCACCTGGCCAGTCGCTTTGCCCGGTAATAAATTTTTTATCCCAGACGCGCGTATTCGCTGCGCGCGCCAGATCCTGCGCATAAATTTGCCCTGCTTCGCCAAAACCGATAATGGCTACACGCGTCATTTTCGACTCCTTATTTGCCTGACCAGACAGAACCGGGAATGGCGACACGTCCTTCAAACAGCAAACGAGCGGTGCGAATCAGCCCACTGTTTATAACGTTGTCCGACTCATCCCGCGTAAGCATTACGCTGAACTCACCTTCGGGATGTTCTATTGCCAGACGCTGTTCACGCGCCTCGCTAACGTGCGCCAGCCCTTCCGTCACCGAACCCGGTATCAGACAGGCTGTCGCCACGCTGACCGCGCCCAATACGCCAATGGAGGCATGGCAGCGATGAGGGATAAAAGTGCGGGTAGTCAGCGCGCCACCCTTTTTCGGCGCCGCGATGAGGGTCATTTTGGGGACGGTGCGTTTCGCTACATCGCCCAGGTTCATGCGCGGCCCAGCCTGTAAGCGAATGGACTCCAGCCGCGCTTTCAGTTCATCGTCGCTGTCCAGCTGCTCACGGGTTTCCAGTCCGCTTCGTTGCAGATCGGCGGCGCGCAGCAATACCACGGGCATCCCATTATCGATACAGGTCACGTCAATGCCGTCGAACCTGTCGCGCGCATTGCCTGTGGGCAGTAGCGAGCCGCAGCTGGAACCGGCAATATCCTGAAAGTTCAGCACCTGTTCAGCAGCAGTACCGGGTACACCGTCGATCTTCGTCTCACCCTGATACTCAACGGCGCCATCCGGCGTTGCGATGCGCGCCTGCGCAATTTGACCCGTGTTAATCATGTAAATGCGCACTTGCGTAACCGCGCCTTGCGCTTTTATCAATCCTTTCTCAACGGCGAAAGGCGCCACGGCAGCCAGAATGTTGCCGCAGTTTTGACCATAATCCACCACCGCTTTATCTACGTTGACCTGGGCAAACAGGTAATCGACATCTGCATCCTCACGCAATGAGCATGAAATAATCGCGACTTTGCTGGTCAGGGGATCGGCGCCGCCAATGCCATCGATCTGCCGCGGATCGGGCGAGCCCATCGCCGCCAGAAGGACCTCATCACGCAGTCGCGTCTCTGCGGGAAGATCGCTGGCCAGAAAGCAGGCGGCTTTGGACGTGCCGCCACGCATCATTACGCAGGGAATCAGGGTTTGCTTCATGGCGATATCTTCTGCAGTTCATCCAGCGAATCAACGTAGCGCAATCCTTTTTCCGCTAACTGCGCGCGCATCTGATAAATATCCAGGCCAAGCTCGCCGGCCGCCAGACGCATCCGCTTTCCCTCTTCCGCGGCGACGCGCTGCTGCGCAGCCTGCGCTACTGCGGCGGCATTGGCACGCGGCACAACCGCTACGCCATCGTCATCGGCGACAACGATATCCCCCGGATAGACCAGTTGACCGGCGCAAATCAGCGGCACATTCACGGACCCCAGCGTTGCTTTCACCGTGCCCTGGGCATACACAGCGCGTGACCAGACGGGAAAGTTCATCTCGCGCAGCGTCTGGCTGTCGCGGATGCCGATATCGCCCACCAGCGCCACGACGCCGCGCGCTTTTAAGGAGGTGGCGAGCAGATCGCCAAAAAAACCGTCATAACAATCCGACGTCGGCGCCACCAGCAGCAGATCGCCCGGCTGGCACTGTTCGACCGCAACATGAAACATCCAGTTGTCGCCGGGAGAGACCAGCACGGTGACGGCACTACCTGAGACCGTCACGTTTTGCTGGAGAGGCCGCACTCGTACATCAAGCAGGCCTTGCCGCTGCTGCGCTTCATGAACTGTCGCCACGCCATACCGGGCGAACTGTTTGACTAACGCGTCGCCGGCACGCTCGATATGACGAACCACTACGCCCCTTTTATTCACCAGACTCATGACAAATCCTCCGTCACGCGCGGAAACAGGCTTTGATACCCTTCGCCGTGCGTGATGACACGCGCTGAAGTAATGCCCGTATTGCGTTTCGCCTGCACGCCGCGCTGCATCGCTACGCGCGTATAGTATTCCCACAGGTGTTCCTGACCCGCCATGCACTGAATAGCTTCGTATTTTTTATCCCAGACAGGGGTAATATCGAGCAGCACATCCGGCTTCCACTGACATTGTTCGGGCTGATGAGGCTCAAAACAGTAAACTGGCGGCGCGCCGACCACCGGTTCGCCCGGGCGATAACCTTCAGCCTGAGCGATGATGCGCGCTTCCTGCGTGAGGTGGGCCGCCAGAGGATGGTCATAGTTATAGGGATCGGCAATCGAATGCGTCAGCACAAAGTGCGGCTGAACGCGACGATATACATCCGCCAGACGGAACAGCGTCTCTTTATCGGCTCGCAGCGGGTAATCGCCTAAATCAAAAAATTCGATACTGGCGCCCAGAACGTTAGCCGCCGCTTCCGCTTCGGTGCGACGATGCTGTTTTACCTTCTCTTCGGTCATGTTTCCTTTGCGCCACAACTTCGCTGATTCGCCGCGTTCGCCAAAGGAGAGGCAAACCACATGCACCTCATAGCCGCGTGCGCTGTGCAGCGCAATGGCGCCGCCTGCGCGCCAGACAAAATCAGCAGAATGCGCACTGACCACTAAAGCACTTTTTTTTACCGCGTCTTCCATTCTGTTTTCCTGCTGTTAGTTTTTTTTCATCCTGGCATGCGGCTTTTCTGGCGAATAATGCCTTTCATTGCTTCAGCTATGATTTTTATTTATGTTGTGATGACGATCCAGTATTCAGACCTGATAAAAATGAAAACAAAAAATAATCATTATGATATTAAAATCATGCAATTAAGGTCACTTTGCATGGTTGCTGGCAGAGGGACGGTCTCCAGTGCTGCAGAAAATTTATTTCGGACACAGTCTGCTGTTACGCGATCTATTCGTGATCTGGAACACACCCTGGCCGCTCCGCTTTTTGAACGGCATGCCAGCGGCATGTTATTAACCGAATATGGAAAGTGCGTACTGCCGCGCGCGCAACGCGCTATTCAGGAACTGAATCAGATACCGGGCCTGCTGGCGCGTTTTAAGCAGCGGGAAAGCCTGCGTGATGACGCCGAACCCGTCTGGCTGTTTAATGTCAGACGCCTGCAAATATTTTTACGTCTCTTTCATCTGCACCATACGCAGAGCGTTGCCAGTCTGTTGGGTATCAGCCAGCCAGCCGTCAGCGCCGCGTTGAAAGTGCTGGAAAAAGGCGCTGGCGTGGCGTTATTTCAGCGTTCGCCTAAAGGGATGATCCCCTCCGCAGCCGCACGGGAAATGGCGCCTCTTGTCAGCCGCGCGCTGAATGAAATTCGTCATATCCCTGAAGATCTGGCGGCGCAGGCAGGCGTATTGCAGGGCACCGTCACCATTGGTGCGCTTCCGCTGTGCCGTAGTACGATTTTGCCCCGCGCTATCGCACGCCTCGTCACGGCACATCCGGCCGTTAAAGTGGTCACTAATGAAAGCGCCTATAGCGCCCTGGTGACTGAATTACGGGCCGGAGACGTGGATCTTATTCTGGGCGCGCTACGACGCGATGAGGGAGTGAAAGATATTGCCAGCCAGGTGCTGTTCACCGAAGAGTTAGTCCTCCTGGTACGGCCGCAGCATCCGTTGGCGGGAAAAAACCTGGCGCCTGTCGACCTTACCGCCGTTCAGTGGATCTTGCCGCGCGATAATACGCCAGCACGTCATCTGCTGGATCGTGCTTTTCACACGCTGAGCCTGCCCGCCCCCGTCCCGGTAGTGGAGAGCGGCGACCTCGCGATTGTGCGCGGTCTGCTGCTCAACTCTGACATGGTGGCGGCGGTTTCCCGGCATCAGCTGGAATATGAACTGCGCGCGGGCATTTTGCTGCCGCTGACCTTGCCATTATCCGATACACGCCGCGAAATAGGCATCACGCTGCGCCATGCCGCGCTCCACTCTCCCGCTACGCTGGCGTTGATTGAATGCATTAACGCCGAGGCCGCTTCTTACGCTTCCTAAACGAAATTCATACACTGAATAGCCAGTGAACGCTCGGCAGGCCCCATGCTGGCATCTTGCACGCTGTTGCTGGCGTCTGGGAGTATGCCAACTCGCTCACAATATAAACGCAACTCATACCGCTAAAAGCCTTTTTTGACAGACACCGAGCGCCGCTCTGCATACCGTGTAACAGGATTGTTAAAGATGGTGATGACGGCAAAACGCCCCTCAGTGCCTTACAAGAGAGCTACCTCATGAACACAAATAAGCTGGTCGATATCAAGGCCTGGATTGATTCTCGACCCATTTCGACTTTTCAGTGGCGCGTACTGTTCCTCTGCCTGATTATCATTATGTTTGATGGCTACGATGCGGCGGTGATGGGTTTTATCGCGCCCGCGCTCATTGAGGAGTGGCACATTTCCCGCGCGGCGATGGGGCCGATCCTTGGCGCCGCGATGTTCGGCGTCGCGATCGGCGCGCTTATCGCAGGTCCCTTATCCGATCGTTTTGGCCGTAAGAAGATTATTTTGCTCTCCGTTCTGATGTTCTCTGTCTTCAGCCTTATTTGCGCCTTCGCGGCGACGCCTTTACAGATGGCGCTGTTGCGTTTTATCGCTGGCCTGGGGCTGGGCGCCGTTATGCCTAACTGCGTGACGCTGCTGGCGGAATATATGCCGGAACGTCGCAAGGGCGTGATGATTACTCTGATGTTTAGCGGCTTCAATATTGGCTCGGGATTAGGCGGCTTTATCGCGGCCGCGCTGCTGAGTCGATACAACTGGACGGCCGTGCTTATTTTCGGCGGCGCCGTTCCGCTGATACTGCTGCCCTTCCTGAGCCTGCTGCTGCCTGAATCCGCGCTGAATTTGCTGGTGCGAAAGGCGCCGCGGGCGACAATCGCCGCGCTGTTGAATCGCATGGGTGGCCATTTCACGCAGGATGCCGCGTTTGTGATCAATTCGCCGCGCATTAACCGCACCAGCACCATTTCACAGCTGTTTCGTCACGGTTTCGCCCGCGGCACGCTTATTTTATGGACGACCTATTTTATGGGGCTGTTCGTGATCTATCTGCTAAACGGATGGCTGCCGACAATTATGCGTTCCGGCGGCATCTCGCTGGAAAAGGCCGCCATCCTGGCGGGTTTGTTCCAGCTCGGCGGGCCGCTTGGCGGCATTCTGGTCGGCGCGTTAATGGATAAGTTACATGCCAAATATGTCATCGGCGTCGTTTACCTGCTGGGCTGCCTTTGTCTGCTGGCGCAGGGTCTGTTCAGCTTTTCGGGCACCGCGCTGGGCATATTTATTTTTTTCATCGGCATGTGCATTAATGGCGCGCAAAATGGTTTGCAGGTTTATTCCCCGGCCTACTATCCCACCGAAATCCGCGCAACCGGCGTGAGCTGGATGCATGGCATTGGGCGCACCGGCGCGATTTTGAGCTCGTCTGTCGGCGGGTTATTAATAGGGGCGTTTCCTGAGCAGTCAGCCATTTTCTTTATTCTGGCCGTACCCGCCTTACTCGCCGCGTTAAGTATCGTGCTACACCGTAACGTTTCGCTCGCGTTAAAAATTAAAGGCGCGGATTTAAATGACATTCCTTCGCTTTCACAAACGCTGAATAACAGATAAAACCTGGCTCGCTCAACTGAATTAAATTTACAGGAATCACATTATGACCAATCATCTGCCGGAACCCTGTTTTGATATTGCCCATCTGGCACACGTTGAGATTTATAGCGACAAATTTGAAGAGAGTCTCAGCTTCTTCGTCGATGTTTACGGTCTTACCGTTTCGGCGCAGGATGAAAATCACGCATGGCTGCGCGCATGGGATGATTACGAGTTCCATAGCTTAAAGCTTACCCGTCATCATACGACCGGCGTTGGACATATTGCTTATCGCGCCAGCTCGGAAGCGGCCCTGATGCGACGCGTGGCTGCGATCGAGGCCAGTGATTATGAGGTGCTTGGCTGGTCGAATGACGATCGGGGACATGGACGCGCCTTCCGCTTTGCCGATCCTTTTGGTCACGTTTTTGAGATCTATTACGATACCGTCCGCTATCAGGCGGAACTGAATGAACGCCCTTCGCTTAAAAATCTGGCGCAGCGCTTTCATGGGCGAGGAGCCTGCCCGCGACGCCTCGATCATCTTAATCTGCTGGCTGCTGACGTGCGCGAGTTCAGGAACTTTATGGAAATCTGCCTCGGCTCGCGGGTTACCGAGATGATTCAGCTGGATAACGGTCGTATCGGCGGCTGCTGGTTCACCATCAATAATAAAACTTACGATCTGGCCTGCACCGAAGAGCACGGCGGCGGTAACGGACGCCTGCATCATGTGACCTGGGCCACCGACTCGCGGGAAGAGATTCTGCGCGCGGCTGACATCTTCCTGGAAAATGGCGTTCACATTGAGACAGGCCCGCATAAGCATGCGATTCAGGGTACCTTCTTCCTCTATGTGTGGGAGCCTGCCGGTAACCGCATAGAGCTGGCGAACTCCGGCGCGCGTCTGATTCTGGCGCCAGACTGGCAAACAGTTATCTGGACAGAGGCGGAGCGAAAAAAAGGCCAGGCCTGGGGGCTGAAAACCATCGAGACGTTTCATACTCACGGCACGCCGCCGGTGCCGCTTAAGCATTAACAGCCGGAAAAGCCGCCTGAAGGCGGCAGTACCTGTGGCTACTCTCTTCCCCGCAGCGTTATGCGCGTCAGTTCCGACGGCCGCCCTAACCTGATCGCCATGCCGGGCCAGAGGGCGGTGCCGTTGTTGACGTAAAGCTGCATGCCATCCACCTGATAAAGCCCTGAAACAAAGCCGCCGTTGGGTTTGGCAAACAGCCGGTCAAAGCCGGCGATCAGTCCGCCATGCGTATGGCCCGACAGCTGTAAATCGACCTGCTGCTGCGCATTCTGGCGCGCGTTGCGCGGCTGGTGGTCGAGCAAAATAACCGGGGCGTTTTTCGGCGCGTCTTTTAACGCCATCGCCAGATCGGGGCCGTCCGCGTTTCTTCTTGATGCAGAGATGTCAGGCAGACCCGCAATAACCAGCTCCGCTGCGCCGCGTTTAATAATAGTGTGGCTGTTATGCAGGGTCGGCAGGCCCAGCGAAGCGAGGTGCTCGGTCCAGCGCTGCTGCTCGAAAAAATATTCGTGATTGCCGGTAATGGCGTAAACGCCGTCCGGCGCGTGCAGATTACCCAAGGGTTCTACATCCTTTATGCGGTTCTGCACGGTTCCATCAATAACATCGCCGGTGATAACGATCAGGTCGACGTCGAGCGACATCGCCCGCCTGACCATCTCTGCACTCCAGGCGGCGTTGAAAAGTTTGGTGATATGCAGATCCGTCAGCTGAAGTAGCTGATAGCCTTCAAACTCGCGCGGCAGATGATCAATTTTGATAGTGACCTCTTTCACCGGCGGCACGCGTATCGCCTGCTGTACGCCAACGGCCGCCAGCGCCATAGCCAACAGCGCAGCCAGATAACGCACCATCGGCGTAATCTCCAGCGGATGCCTGAACAAAAGCGACATTAACGCCACCGCGTCAATCAGCATCTGCAGCAGCGCAAGAAACAGCACGGCGCCGAACGCCCAGTTGCACAGGATGATCAGCGCGCGGGGCATCTCCGGTGAAAAGATGCCGCCCGCGGTAAAGCGGCTAATCAACAGATATTGCGAGGCCAGCAAGACCAGCGCTGCTAAGACGATTTTCAACGCTAGCGGCATCGCTAATGGGATAAGGAAACGGATGATGACATACCAGCTCGGTATACTGAAAATCAGATGAAACATAGATCTTCCCTGGTTACAGGCGCTTGTTCAGCGCGAAAAGGGGTTTGACAGGATGTTATTACGCCTGTCAGGCGTTGAAGCGTAGCACGAAAGCGACCAGTCGCTTCGTTATGATCTTTGTCGTCGATGCCGATGAAAGGGTCAGGCGGAAAAAAGAGGGAATGAATAAGGCAGGAAAGCCGGACATTTCATGCTCGTCTGGCATAAAGCGATAACCGGATGCTCAGCCACGCCTGATTTCGCTAAGGCGTGACTGAAGCGAAGAAAGTTACATAATACCGGCGACCGATTTCGCCAGCTGGGCTTCCAGCACCGGTTTAGCCTCTTCGAATTTCAGGTTGACCTTATTGGCGTTAGACACCACGCGCGTCTGGTATTTCATGCGGTTGCCCTCTTCGCTGCTGGTCTGCAGCTTAATGCCGGCGTTGCCCTGACGCAGCGCACCGATATTATCGGTCGTGACGGTGGATTTGCTGCGCTCGGAGATTTGCAGATCGGTCACCATCGTAAAGTTTACGTCCTCAACCAGCGCATCTGCCGCCATGCCCGCCAGACCGGCCGCAAGGCCAATTCCCAGAATAGCGCCGCCTGAATTGCTGTTATAGGCGGTAATGCCGGCACCCAGCGCCGCGCCGGTGGCCGCGCCCTCATATCCGGTCGACAGAAAGCCCTGCGACTGACGCAGATCCATTTTTTCTGCCTTAAGCACGTTGGCCTGAATCCAGTAATACGCTGTGTCAGGCGACGATGTCACGGTATAGCCTTTAGCGCGCAGATCCTGTGCCAGTAATGTCTGAAGATCGCTCATATCTTTATCTGACGTATTACGAACCTGCAGATACACCGTTTTTTCATTTGACGGCTCAAGCCATACGGTCTGGCTCATCTGCGTTTTGACTTCGAGATTACGTTTCTTGATGGCCGTTCCCATTGCGCTACAACCTGAGAGAACCAGACATGATGCGACGACAGCCGCCATAACTAAATTGCGGTTTTTCATTTACTGCTCCTTGTTAAATTAAAAAACGGGACAGTCGCGCCCCGACGCGCACTCAGGTGATGGATATATTTGAAAACGCATCCTCTACCCTCAGAGTGGCGGAATGGTTATCGGAAGAAAGGAGAGAAACTTAAATCTTTTTCATCGGTGTGGCAGGATCGCGCGGTAGTTTATTGCAAGCATCGCGCGCCCGGTGTGCGCCCAGCACCGGCGGCACGGGGAGAAATGATAAAGGAAACGTCAGGATCTACACCTGACCGGCAAGAAGCGGCCGCGGTAGCGCTGCCACGTGAGGTATAGCCATGATAGTCGTCAGCCAGCAGCCCGAACACCCAGTCGTCCCGCTACTCGCCGTTTAAATAATAGCTTTGCCGAATTCCCCCTTCCTGCCTGAATCCGCTTTTAAGCAGCAGACGCTTTGAAGCAATATTTCCCGCTGTCACCGTGGCGGTGAGTTTTCGGTAACCCAGCGAATCGAACGCGAAGCGAATGATGGCGTTCAGCGATTCTGTGCCATAGCCTTTACGCCAGGGTAATAAGCGCGTTTCAAACGATGCGGATCGTATTTCTTCTTCATTCCGGGGATCTGCTATGTACGCCATCAGGTTTCAGTCCTGATGCAGCGCCGGGAAAAAAGGCCAGTCCTCTTGTTTTAGCGGCCGGTAAACAAGCCGTTCTGAAGAAATAACCGTTCGTACTTACCCCTTCTTTCTCTGCCCAGCGTTAAACCAGATGATGCTGTTCAGACAAGATTCTGCCTTTTCAAATAAGCCGCCAGCCGGTGTTTGAATCGGCGCGTCTGAAAGCGTATTTCACTCCAGACATATAGCGGCGACTTAATGAAAATCTCTCGCTCTTCGGCACGAATTTGCGCGCATTTTTCACAGCGGAGACAGCTGTCGTAAAACCAGAAATATTCGTCCCGACTTAAAAGCGCGCGGCAGTGCCTGCAGTAAGCTCCCATACATTCCTTATTATTTGATGCGTTCGCCAGCGGTCAAAGCAGCGTTTAACGCCTGATGTTAACTGCGACGCTATTGCCGGCGGCGAAGCACCCAATAAATAACTGGCACTTCCCACATCCGGCATATTCCGCAGTCTGACCTGTTGCCTCAACCTACGGGCACAGCAGCACTGGTAGCAATGAGAGTTATTCTCAAATATTGCGCTCTGCGAGCGCAGGCATGACTTTTTCGCTAAATAGTGGTTAAGGACGCGGCAGCGGCGCCCGGGCATCACGCTGGCGGCGCGGCGGTTGCCAGCAGCGCAGGTTCGCAATCGGGCCAGCAGGAAGCAGGCCGAGCGGTCGGTCTCCTTGCAGCGCAAATAAAAAACCCGGCCATTTGGCCGGGTAGTCTGTCGCAGGCAAACTGCGATGGTTCTCTTGTCAGGCTGGGTTAAAACCCTTCGAGTACGATTTTGCCGCGTGCCCGGTTGCTCTCGATGAGCGCATGGGCGCGACGCAGGTTTTCCGCGTTGATGGCGCCGTAATGCTCGCCTTTGGTGGTGCGCAGCGTGCCATCGTCGATCAGGCGGCGCACATTTTCCAGAATCTCATTCTGGCGCGCCATATCCGGCGTCTGGAACAGCGAGCGGGTAAACATCAGCTCCCAGTGCAGCGAGATCGCTTTACGCTTCAGCGGCATCGCGTCGAGGGTGTCCGGATCGTCAATGACCGCCAGACGGCCCTGCGGCGCCAGCACCTCGACGATCTGCTGATAGTGTTTGTCGGTATGGGTCAGGCTGGCGACATAGCGAACGTTCTCGACGCCGATTTCGCGCAGCCCTTCCGTCAGCGGACGAGAATGATCGATAACGTCGTGCGCGCCCAGTTCGCGCACCCACTCGGCGGTTTCAGGACGCGACGCGGTAGCGATAACGCGCAGTCCGGTCAGCTTGCTGGCCAGCTGCGTCAGAATCGAACCGACCCCGCCGCCCGCGCCGATAATCAGCAGCGCTTCGTTCTCATGCTCTTTCACCTCAAGGCGGTCGAACAGCAGCTCCCAGGCGGTCAGCGAGGTCAGCGGCAGCGCGGCGGCATCAGCGTTGCTTAGCGAAGCAGGCTTGTGACCGGCGATACGCTCATCCACCAGGCCATATTCCGCGTAGGAGCCGGGGCGATCGATGGCGCCGGCGTAAAAGACTTCGTCGCCGGGCTTGAACCGGGTCACGCTCTCGCCGACCGCTTCTACCGTGCCGACGGCATCCCAGCCGACAATGCGCGGCTGCTGCGTCGGCGCGTTGTTGCGCACTTTGGTATCGACCGGATTGACGGCGATCGCGGCGATTTTCACCAGCAGATCGTGCGCGCCCGGCTGGGGCTGCGGCAGCGTAGTGTCGTAGAGCGATTGCGGATCGGCGATCGGCAATCCATTCTGGCTGTAGACGATAGCTTTCATCTCTGTTCCTTTTTGCAGTAATAAGTTTGCTAATGCTGGATAACAGCATAGGCGGCCTGTGTCAGGAGAAACACCTGCTGGCGACAGCAGCACTTTCACTGCTGGAGTGAAAATAGCTGTGCATCGGTAGAAAACGGTGTCAAATGAAGCGGATAAAAAAACGGCAGTCGCGCAGTTACGGATGTACAGACGTCTAGATGTAGATTATAGTCGTTTCCCTACGACAAAAGGGATCTGGCTTATGAACAAAAAAGTGCTTTCTATTCTGCTGGCCGCGTCAGTTACGCTGCTTAGCGCCTGTAATAAAGATGACGACAGCAAAATCAAAGTGGCTATTAATACCGGCCCGGACCAGACGTTATGGGATACCGTTAAACAGGTGGCGCATGACAAATATCATCTGGATGTCGATGTCGTGGCGTTCAATGACTACGTGCAGCCGAATGAAGCGCTGTTCAATAAAGATGTCGACGCCAACGCCTTCCAGAGCCTGCCCTATCTGGAGATGCAGTCTAAAGAGCGCGGCTACCATTTCGCCGTGGTCACCAATACCTTCGTCTTCCCGATTGCCGGCTATTCGCGCAAAATCAAATCGCTGGATGCCCTGCCGGACGGCGCTACGATCACCATCTCTAACGAAGCGACCACGCTGGGCCGCAGCCTGCTGCTGCTGCAGGCGCAGGGTCTCATCAAGGTGAAACCGGAAGCGGGCCTGCTGCCGACCACGCTGGACGTGACCGACAACCCGAAAAAACTGAAGTTTGTCGAGGTCGATACGCCGCAGCTGGCGCGCACGCTCGACGACCCGCAGGTTTACGTTTCTATTATCAATAACAACTTCGCCGCGCTGGCGAATCTCTCCGCCTCGCGCGACGGCATGTTTATGGAAGGGAAAGCCTCGCCGTACGTGAATGCCATCGTGGCGCGCGAAGATAATAAAGACAGCCCCAATATCCAGAAGCTGAAAGAGGCGTTCCGCTCGCAGGAAGTGCTGGATAAAGCCAATGAGCTTTATAAAGGCGATATTATCAAAGGGTGGTAAAACCGCTCCCGCCTCCGCATCCCCCTTCAGGTTGCGGAGGCGTTTCGCTTCTCATTCAGGCATGTCAAAAACAGCCAGAATGTAATCAAATGAAAATATCTTCGCCAAACCCTCGTTAAGTTATCAGCCGCTGTTTCCATAACATCTCATTAGCAATTAAAGCTAAAACGTATAACAAATTCTGGCGTTTATTACCTTCGTTACGACCGAAAATAAAATAACCGTGCGTTAATCCCTTAAGGAGTCGGCTAATGAAAGAGTTAGTGCAGGATGTTTTATCCATTTTCTCTCCGCAGAGCGTGAATCCCGTGTTGATTCGTACGGGCCTCACTCAGCGTGAAATCGCTTCCGTTCAGCCCTTCGCCGTGACTTCGGTCAGCTGGGCAACCTCTATGGAGGAGCTTAACGCCGCGTTTGCCCATAAAGCGCATGAAGCGGGCGCCGTCGGCTACCACATTACCGATGTGGAATCACACAAATCGGGCAGCGACGGCCAGCCGCTGCTGGCGGCAAAAGCGACGCTCTATAATATCCCCGACGACAGCGCCAATGCGCCAGCGGCGGCAGGATTTATATTGTAATCCGTCCTAATCGGCGCAGACCTTAAATACCGCCTGCTGCCTTCTGTCTGTTATAAAACACTCTTCGCTTTCAGGCTTAGGCGGCTCAGGCCGCCCCAGCCTTCGTTCTGCTTTTTATCTCCCGCGCCTCAGTCAGCGCATATCCCTGCTACCCTTTGACGACTTATCGGCTAGCTGCGCAGACGGCGAGCCGACACAACAACACTTTTTTTATAGAAACTCTTTTTGTGGGAGCGTTATGACGTCTAAAGGAAAGGAAAACAGCGGCAGCCTACCGCATCGCAGCAACCACAGCGGCGTGAGCGTTCAGGGCGCAAGAACGCATAACCTTAAAGATCTCTCCTTCACGTTTCCCCGTGACGCCATGGTAGTTTTCACCGGCGTTTCGGGATCGGGCAAGTCGTCGCTGGCGTTCGACACGCTCTATGCAGAGGCGCAGCGGCGCTTTATGGAATCGGTCGCGCCCCATGCGCGCCGCCTGATAGATCAGGCGGCAGCCCCGGACGTAGACAACATTGATGGCCTGCCTCCAGCGGTTGCGCTGCAGCAGAGCCGCGCGGGCGCGCAGGAGCGCTCCACCGTCGGCAGCCTGACGCGCGTTTCCGTAACGCTCAGACTGCTCTATTCCCGCGCCGGGAAGCGGCCTGACGGCGTCTCCTTCCTGGCTGCCGAATCTTTTTCCCCCAATAACCCGCAGGGCGCCTGTCCCGCATGCCAGGGCATGGGCATGGTGCATCAGGTGAAGACGGAGGCCCTGGTGCCAGATGCATCCCTGAGCATTCGCGAAGGCGCTATCGCCGCCTGGCCGCATGGCTGGCAGGCGAAAAACCTGCGCTCAATCCTGGAGGCGCTGGATTACGACATCGACGCGCCCTGGGAAACGCTTTCTGAACGGGACAGAGAGTGGATCCTGATGACTGATGAACAGCCTTCTGTGCCTATCTTTATGGGGCTTACCGCCGAACAACGCAAAGCGGCGATAGCGGCTGAGGTCGAACCTGCCTATACCGGTACCTATACCAGCGCCAGAAAATATGTGCTGCAAAGCTACGCGGGTGGCAAAGAGAGCGTCAAAAAACGTCTTTCCCGCTTTGTCGCCGTGGCGCCCTGCGCGCTCTGCCAGGGGAAACGACTTAACCAGGATGCGCTCTCCGTGACCTTCGCAGGTTACGACATCGCTGAAATGGGCGAGCTGACTATCGCTCAACTCAAGGCGCTGTTTTCCCCGCTGGCGAAGGGCGCTTCTTCTCTCCTTCCTGAAGAGACGGCGCTAAGGGAAGCGACGATCCGCATGGCGACGGATATTTGCGGACGTCTGGACCAGCTGGAAAACCTCGGCCTTGGCCATCTTTCCCTCGGCCGCAGAACGACGATGCTCTCCTCGGGCGAGCTACAGCGCATCCGGCTGGCGACGCAGCTGATCTCGCAGCTTTTCGGCGTCATGTATGTGCTGGACGAACCGGCGGCCGGCCTGCACCCGGAGGATGTACGCGCGCTGATCCGCTCGCTGCGCGCGCTGCTGGCAGCGGGCAACTCGCTGGTGATCGTCGAGCACAATCTTGACGTTATCGCCGAAGCGGACTGGCTGACGGAGATCGGACCGGGACCGGGCCGCCTGGGCGGCGAGATCGTTTATAACGGCGCGCCCTCCGGCCTGGCGCGCAACGGCCGGTCGGCGACGGCAGACTATCTGCTCGGCGATCGCTACCCCGGCCTGCGTCAGCGCAGCCTGCCTGAACAGTGGCTGCAATTTGAACAGGTGACCTGCAATAACCTGCGTGCGCTCGATTTTTCGCTGCCGCTCGACAGAATGACGGTGATTACTGGCGTTTCCGGCTCAGGAAAATCGACGCTGCTGATTCGCGTCCTGCCCGCATTGCTCCAGCGGCTGGATAACACACCGGCCGATGAAGGCGAAGATGAGGATGAAACCGTTACGGCGGTTCAGGGCAACGTGGTTGCCGGCGGCGCTTCCCTGAAGCGGCTGGTACGTATCGATCAGCGCCCTATCGGTCGAACGCCTCGTTCCAATCTTGCGACCTATACCGGCTTTTTTGACACCGTCAGGCGGCTGTTTGCCGAGACCGATGAGGCGAAGACGCGCGGCTTCGACGCCAGCCGTTTTTCATTCAATCTGCCCGCCGGACGCTGTCCCGCCTGCGAAGGACAGGGTCTCATCACCATTGAGCTACTGTTTATGCCCCAGGCGAGCGCGCCTTGTTCTACCTGCGGCGGCCGTCGCTATAATGCCGAGACGCTTGAAGTGCACTGGAACGGCAAAACCATCGCCGACGTACTGGCGCTGACGGTAGACGAAGCTGCCGCGTTTTTCAGCGGCAATGAGAGCATTCAGCGCTCCCTAACCGCGCTCAAGGCGCTGGGTCTGGGCTATTTGACGCTAGGCCAGCCGGCGACGGAGCTGTCAGGCGGAGAGTGCCAGCGCATCAAACTCGCCTGGGAACTGCAGCGCGCGCAGCGCGGCAAAACGCTCTATCTGCTCGACGAACCTTCGACCGGCCTGCATCCCTCAGACATGGATAAGCTGATGCGGGTGCTGGATCAGCTGGTGAAGCGCGGCGATAGCGTGGTGATGGCGGAGCACGATATGCGAATTGCATCCGAGGCTGACTGGATAATCGATCTTGGACCGGGATCAGGGGAAAATGGCGGTCATATCGTGGCGGCCGGTACGCCGGAAGAGGTCAGCCGCGCTGAGAACAGCGTGACCGCGCCCTATTTAGCCCGGCGTCTTAAAAACAGGCGCGGCGATCCGCAGGCGTAGCGCGGGACACTATTCTGCGGTTCGCGAAAACCCGACGGGTAAAACAGAGAAACCAGCAGGCATCCGGAGGCGTTTTCGCTTCCGGGCGCCTTGCTGCTGCGATGTGCGACAAGAACAAGCGCTGCACCTGACTGGCCTTTTTTGCCCGAGTGACAACGTCACTACTGCGCTTTTGCTGCCAGAAGATGCTTTGCACGGTGTCAGAGTGAATATTTATTGCTACATAGGTATGTTGTAACTATAAGAAGCCGCATTGAATCTCCTTATCCTGCCTGGGACCAGGCTCATCCACGACACAATAAACTTTGTCATAAATCAATATTAGAAATTGCTGCTATTGAAACGGCAACTGGCAGATGCTATAACTGCGCCGTGTTTATTACTGGAGTACAATCCGTCCACCGATGAGAAGCAACAGCGTGGATGTCTTGTTTAAATTATGCGCGTAGCATTTATCAATCATTCTCTTTTCATCTGCTCTCTTCCCGTCTGGAATATCGCCGATCAGCACTGGCGTAGCGCCCTGTAGGCCCCTCTCCTCGTTTCCGTTTGCCATAAGGAACTTGCGCCTGTGCGGTGCGGGTCAATTGAATAATTGCGACAGGAGTTAGCCATGTTTGCATGGGTTTTATTATTACTTGCTATTTTTAGCGAAATTATCGGCACGCTGGCGATGAAATGGTCCAGCGTCGACGAAAGCGGCTCGGGATATTTAATCATGCTGGTGATGATCGCCTGCTCCTATATTTTCCTGAGTTTCGCCGTCAAAAAAATTGCCCTCGGCGTCGCCTATGCCCTGTGGGAAGGCATCGGCATCGTATTAATTACGCTATTTAGCGTGCAGCTGTTCGGAGAGCCGCTGTCTCCAATGAAAATCGCCGGACTGACGGTGCTGATCGCCGGCATTATGCTGATTAAAACCGGTACTACGCAGAAGAAGGAGCCGCAGCATGTCATCAGCTGATATTACGCATCTGCTCTGGCTGGCGCTGGCGATCCTGCTGGAAATCGCCGCCAATATTTTTCTGAAATATTCCGACGGCTTTAAAAAACCGCTGCTGGGTATCGCCTCGCTGGTTTCGGTGCTGCTGGCGTTCAGCGCGCTTTCTCAGGCAGTAAAAGGTATCGATCTGTCGGTCGCCTACGCGCTGTGGGGCGGTTTCGGCATCGCCGCTACGGTGGCGGCGGGCTGGGTGCTGTTTGGCCAGCGGCTCAACGCCAGAGGCTGGGCGGGGCTGAGTCTGCTGCTGGCAGGCATGATCTTAATTAAGCTCGCCTGATAATGCGTAACGTCCTGCCGTGGCAGGACGTTACGGTCCTACCCGCGCGGGAAAAATTTCCTGCAGCCAGCGAATAAAGACCCGCAGTCGATGCGTCACGTAGCGATTTTGCGGGTAAACCACATGAAACGGATAGCGCGCCGGCCGCCACGGCGTGAGGATCTCCACCAGTCTCCCCGCTCTGATATGCGCCGCGGTGGCATAGGTAAAGGTCTGTACGATGCCCAGCCCCGCCAGCGCCGCCGCCAGATGCGCGTTGCTTTCGTTTACCCCGACGCGATAGTCCGCCTTAATCTCCGTTTTTTCCCCGTCGCGCTCAAAGCGGAAAGGAAAGGCGCGTCCGCTCTGCGGCGAAAGGTAGCTGATCAATCGATGGCCGTTTTTAAGTTCGTCAGGATAGGCCGGAACGCCATAGAGCTTGAGATAGGCGGGCGTGGCGCAGGTGATTAGAGTAGCAAAGCCGATCTGGCGCGCGATCAGCGAGGAGTCGTTTAACGGGCCGCCGCGGATCACGCAGTCGACATTGTCGCTAATCAGATCGACGGCGCGGTCGGCGACGCCGAGATCGATACGAATATCGGGATAGCGCGCCATAAAATCGGGCAGCGCCGGAATCAGCACCTCGCTGGCGGTGGAGCCGCCGACGTCAATGCGCAAGTCGCCGCGCGGCGAGCTGCGCGCCACGTTGAAAGAGGCGTCGATATCCTCAAGATCGTGCAGGACGCGCAGCGTTTTCTCATAATATTCCCGCCCTTCCGGCGTCACCGTGACGCGGCGCGTGGTGCGCTGCAGCAGACGGATGCCGAGATGCGCCTCCAGCTCCTGCACCAGCTTGCTGAGCGTGGCGTTCGGCATATCGAGCGAGTCCGCGGCGCGAGTAAAATTTCCCGCTTCCACCACGCGGGCGAAAGCCCGAATCGCCATCAACTGATCCATCGTCGTCTCCTGAACCCCTTGATTATCCACACACAGAAATAGTGCTTTTCATTTTACAGGATTTTTCAATAAAGCCGTAAGAGATAGATTGCTCCTCAGCGCTGCAGTGACCTGGCGCACTGACCCTAACCCACACGCTTAAGAGGAAACGATCATGACTAACGCACTTAACGGCAAAATCGCCTTAATAACCGGCGGTACCAGCGGTATCGGCCTGGCGTCAGCACAGCAGCTCGCCGCACAGGGCGCCCGCGTCTTTATTACCGGACGCCGTCAGGAAGCGCTGGATGAAGCGGTGGCGCTTATCGGTTCCGCCGCGACCGGCATCCGCGCCGACGCCTCGCTTCTCACCGATCTTGATGCGGTCTACGCCGAGATAGCGCGCAGCGCCGGCCACCTGGATATTCTGTTCGCCAATGCGGGCGGAGGCGACATGCTGCCGCTGGGCGCGATTACGGAAGATCATTTCGACCGTATCTTCGCCACCAACGTGCGCGGCGTGCTTTTTACCGTGCAGAAAGCCCTGCCGCTGCTGGTAGACGGCGCATCGGTAATTTTAACCTCTTCTACTACCTCGGTGCAGGGCACACCCGGATTTAGCGTATATAGCGCCAGCAAAGCGGCGGTGCGCAATTTCGCTCGCTCATGGGCGCTGGATCTTAAAGAGCGCGCTATTCGCGTTAACGTTGTCAGCCCAGGTCCGGTTCGCACGCCAGGCCTGGGTGAGCTGGTGGATGAAGCGAACCGCCAAGGCTTGTTTGACGCGCTGGCGGCGCAGGTGCCGTTAGGTCGCCTGGGCGAACCGGAGGAGATTGGCAAGGTGGTTGCCTTCCTCGCCTCCGACGCGGCCAGCTTTATCAATGCCACCGAACTTTTTGTTGATGGCGGTATGGCGCAGGTATAAGGCGGACGCTCTGCAGGAAATTTCCTGCAGGGCGTTACGGTTAACAGAAGTTGTACAGCCGTAAAAGAGTCCTAAAAATACTTGACGCTGGGCCCGCTTTCGCCACAATACAAAGGGTTAACAAAAGATATACTCATTTGAGAGCATTTTTTGCAAAAAAGTTAACGGCTTTTTCTTGCATATTCTTGTACACATTTACTATCGATGTACAACTTGTCAGTTATTTTGACTGATCATCGTTTAACTCATTTTGTTGGGGTAAAATTATGCGTCAGAGCAGCAGCCTTCTCTCTTCATCCGAAGATATCGCACGTTATTTTCGTGAAGCCAGCCTGCCTTCCGAACAGGAAACGCTGGGCCAGATCGTTGTTGAGCTTCTCCGCGCAGGCAAAAACGTCAACCGTAAAGGTATTTGCACTAAGCTGGTAAGACGACTGGAAGTTGCCTCGACGGCCGAAGAAGAGAAACACTATCAGCGTTTGATCGGCTTGCTATTGGGCCGCTAATTCCCGATTACAGTTACGATTTCCGTTTTTCCGGCACGGCCTTAAGATGTAAGCAGGCATTCGCTGGCTCACGCCAGCACCAGCCAGGTGCGCTGGTTCTTTCTGTAGTCAACCGCACCTCAATCCTGCCCCAACTGCTGGGGCGTGCAGCGGGACACAGAGCAAATGTTATGTATAAAAGTAATGAAGAAAGACTGACCGACATCGTTATTGGCGAGGCGACGCTGGAGCTGCTGCTGTCTGATAAAGCGGTTTCTAGCCGCGCGCTGATGGACGTCCTGCAGCGCATGGCGGCGGAAGAAGCTGATGAAGAGCGGCAGCAGATTATCGTTCGCGCCATTAACGAGGTGCAGCAGAACCTCACCACGCAATCCACCCAGTCTCGCGTGACGTTACGCGATCGCAACAACAACGAGCATCACTTTAAGGGCGATGCGATGCCGGGCGATAAACGCAGGCACTGACCCTCTCTTTTGCGGTTTTCTTTTCAGGAGCACTCGATGAATATTGCCTGTTTAGGTTGGGGCTCGCTGATCTGGAAACCGGGCGATCTTCCCGTCGAAGGCGCATGGCATCAGGATGGCCCGCGCTTTCCAGTCGAGTTCTCCCGCACCAGCGACGGCGGCGAGCTGGCGACCGCGATCTGCATGAACGCGCCGCCGGTGCCGGTGCTGTGGGCAAGGCTGGCGACGCAGGATTTAGGACAGGCCTGCCTGCAGCTGCGCGAGCGCGAAGGGATCCCTGATGAACGCGTCGACGGCATCGGCATTTTTTCCGTAACAGCGCACACGCCTGGCGTGCTGGCCGAGTGGGCGCGCGCCCGTGAGCTGGATGCGGTCATCTGGACCGGACTGCCGCCAAAGCTGGGCAGCGTTGAAGGTTTAGTTCCTACGCTGCCACAGGCGATAGACTATCTGCAGCAGCTGGAAGGCAGAGAGGCAGACCACGCGCGCGCCTATATTTTGCAGGTGCCCGCGCAGATCGATACCCCTTATCGCCGCGCCATTACCGCCCACTTCGGCTGGAATCGATAACCTCTCTGGTCAGCGCATAGTCATAAAGCCGCTGACTGGCGAGATTTTTCATTTTCACCTCGCACATGATATCAAAGGCGCTAAACGACAGCGCCCAGTCGCTCAGCGTCGAATTGAAATAGTAGTCGGAGTGCGCGCGCAGTTTGGTTTTCGCCACGCCCAGGCTCTGCTGATCGGGATAGCCATGTTCCGGTATTAATCCTTCCTGCGAGATCGAATAGTGCAGCACCGGCTGAACGCCACGCCATGACTCTTGAATCAGGGCGATGCGGCTATCGTCCGGCTGAATAAAGGCGTTCTCTTTCACCCAGTGATGATGGATATCCAGCACAATGGGACAGAGCGCCCTCGCCTGCAGCACCTCATCCAGCGAACAGGAAATCTCATCATTTTCCACCGTCAGCATATTGCGCGCTTCGGGCGTGAGCTGACCAAAGGCCTGCTGAAATCCCTCGAAGCCATTTTTGCCGTTCATATGAATGTTGATTTTAAAATCCTGAAACGTTTTGCCGTAGCCCATCAGTACGGCGCAGAGCGCATGGTATTCCACATCTTCGATCGCCCGCTGCACCACGTCGGGATTATCCGACGCCAGCACCGAATACTGCCCAGGATGGAAAGAGAGACGGATCCCATGCTGGCGTGCCAGCGCGCCGCAGCGCTCAAACAGCGGATAGAGATCGGGCAGAAATTCCCGGTAGAGCGGCATCGCTTCCGGCACGGTAAAGAGCGGCAGCAGATCGCTGCCGATACGCATCATGCGCAGGGCCTCTGGCTGCGTAGCCAGCGTTTCTAGCAGGCCGGCAAGATTCGTCAGGTTCAGTCGGGCAAGGCTGGCGATCAGCGCAATCTGCTCATCGCGCGGCAATCTGAGAAAACGGGTACGGGTTGTGCTCTTAAACGGGAAATGTTGTTTGCCGTCTGCATCCAGATATTTACACGCGAAGCCTAATTTCATATTTCCCCCTGTCAAACACAAACAGTAAGTTTAACAGTTATTTGAAAACCGGCTGGATGCGAGACGCGACAATCAGTAATGCCTGCGCAGAGGGCGCAGGCATCGCGGTCAGGCACTCGCTTTTTTCGGCTTGTTGCTGCTGTAGATAAAGAACAGCGCAATCGCCAGGCAGACCACCGCCGCCAGCCGGCCTGGCGAGAAGGCGATTGCCGTGTTGCCTAACCAGCCGAAATTATCGATCAGCATGCTCATGGCGAGCTGGCCGAAGATAACCGCGACGGTAGCTGCGGCCGTCCCGATGCGCTGCACCGCCAGCACCATAATCACGATATAGGGAACGCCGCACAGCGCGCCCAGCAGTTGCCACTTAGGCACATCCATCAGGCTGTGCGCCTGCGGCGGCTCGAAAAAGAAGATCAGCAGCGCCGTTACCACTGCGCCCAGCGCGAAGGTGAGAAAGGCGCAGCGGAAAACGCCCACTTTGGCGCCGAGCTGGCCGTTAATCGCCGCCTGAATACTCAGCAGCGCGCCGCCCAGTACCGCTAAACAGATCATAAAAATCGTCATATTAACCTCGGGCGACCAGCGCCAGTGCGATAACAATAAACACCAGCGCAATGATGCGCTTGCCATCGATTCTGCGATGCGGCGTTCCCAGCAGGCCGAAGTGGTCAATCACCAGGCTTTTAAATACCTGACCGGCGAGAATGCCGATCATCGTCATGGCGATGCCGATCACCGGCGTCGCCAGCGTCAGGATCACCACATAGCCAGGGCCTAAAATTCCGCCGAGCAGCTGCCAGCCCGGCTGGGCGAAAAACGACGGGCTATTGCGCGGGCTGAAAAAGAGCATCAGCAAGAAGGTGAGCGCCGCGCCGACGCCAAAAATGCTAAACGTCGCCCAGAGATCCCCAACCTGCTGACCCAATGGGCCGAGCAGCCCCGCCTCTACCGACAGTCCCATCCCGCCGGCGATAACCAGAAATAGAAAAATGAGTTGCATAATCGCTTCCTTTAAATCGAAGCGAAACAGCATAATGGAGTCGATTAAGATGAAAAACGCTATAGTGTAGTAAACACCTTTGCAGGAATTGCATTAATGGACGGTACCGGTTCGATTGATCTGCGCGCCCTGCGCTTTTTCCTTAGCGTGTACGATGCGCAAAATTTTTCCGTGGTAGCGCGGCGCGAAGGGGTATCCGCTTCCGTGGTGTCGCGCACTATTCTCCAGCTGGAGGATGCGCTGGGGCAGCAGCTCTTCTACCGCAACACGCGCGCGGTGATCCCGACCGAAGCGGGCCGGCTGTTTGTTGACTATGCGCGCGCCATCGACAGCCAGTTCAGCGACGCGCGTCAGGCATTGCAGGAGCGATCGCTTCAGCCGTCAGGCCTGGTGCGGCTTAATGCGCCTGTTTTTTTCGGCCAGCGGCATATCGCGCCTTGGCTGGCGGGCCTGTCTGCACGCTATCCGCTGCTGGAGATTGAGCTGACGCTAACTGACGACTATGTCGACCCGCACCGCACCGCGACCGATCTTATCTTTCGCATCGGCACGCTCACCGACTCCTCATTTCACGCGCGAGTGCTGGGCAGTCAGCGCTACTATCTGGCCGCTGCGCCGGACTACCTCGCCAGGCATGGCGTTATCGCCAGTCCGGATGCGCTGAGCGAGCATCACTGTCTGGTCTATCGCGGATCCGCAGGCGCCAACCGCTGGCTGTTCCGGCGCGACGGCGCGCCCTGGGTGCACTATCCGGTGATGCCGCTGCTGTCGTCGAACAACGCTGAAACCTTGCTGACCGCCGCGCTGGGCGGCATGGGGATGGTGCTTTTTCCTGACTGGCTGACGGGCGATCATCTGCGCACGGGTAAGCTGGTCAGGCTGCTGGAGGAGTATGAAGCGGGGATCAATCCCGTGCCGCAGCAAATTGCGGCGATCTATCCCAATACGCGCCATCCGCCGCTCAGCGTGCGCGCGGTGATCGATTATTTTGTCGAGGTGTATGGTTCGCCGCTTTACTGGCAACGTGGCGATAGTTAACGTTTTTGCAATACTAAGCGGTTATTTAAGCGAAGCGGCTAATGCCGGGCGAGAATATTTCAGGCTCTGCCGACAGGCGCCACGCACTACTGCGTACCGTGATAACGTGTATTTATTTTGCAACTTTATCTGACCTGAAAGCAGATGATTCCACTCCCCTAAAAAATGAAAACTTTCAATAGATTATAAACAATATAGGCGAAGAAAAAGAGGAACGTAAAAAGAAAGGGAATTTAAGCGAAACGAGACGCTGTTATGACCTGTTTTTTAAAAAAACACCTTCTCGCAAACTTTTTTTTATTTCTAAAAAAAAGCGCTAGACAATTCCTGCGCGACCTCTGTTAATGTGTGCCTCACAAAAGCTAAGACTGGAATTATCCATGCTGACAACAATAATCTATCGCAGCCATCTATCAGACGACGTGCCTGTAAAAACGCTGGATAATTTAGCCACACGCGCCAATACAACGAACGAGACTTTCGACGTTACCGGAATTTTGCTGTTTGACGGCACCCATTTTTTCCAGCTTCTGGAGGGTTCCGATGCAGCGGTATGCGCCATTTATGAGCGCATTTGCGCGGATAAGCGTCATCATAATTTAGTTGAACTGATGTATGACTATTCGCCGTCGCGCCGCTTCGGCAACGTCGGCATGGAGCTGTTCGACCTGCGCAAGTATGACAAAGAGACGGTGCTGCAGGCGGTGCTCGATAAAGGCACCTCAAAGTATCAGCTAACCTATGACGACCGCGCCTTGCAGTTCCTGCGCACCTTCGTCGAAGCGCGAGAAAAAGCCAACTACTTTGAAATCCCGCCGACCGATACCCTGCATTTTGTCGTAGAGGAGGCGCTGGAAAAAGCCATTGCGCCGCCGGACGCCGCTGACTGCAGCTTCGCCTTTCAGCCGATTATCGATCCGCTGATGCAGCAAATCGTCTCGCTGGAGGCGCTGATCCGCACGCCGGACGGCAGTGCGCCGACCGACTATTTCGCCCAGTTCTCCGGCGACGAGATTTACGCTGCCGATATCAAAGCGAAAGGCGTCGCCTTCGCGCTGGCGAAAAAGCTTGATATTCAGGGCCAGACGTTATCGGTCAATTTGCTGCCGATGTCGCTGGTGGTGGTGCCGAACGCGGTAGAGATTTTGCTGGATCAGATCAAGCAGAATGGACTGGTGCCGGAACAGGTGGTGGTGGAGGTGACGGAAAACGAGGTGATTTCACGTCTTGATGAGTTCACCATCGCCGTTAAGCAACTGCGCGCGGCAGGCATCAGCATCGCGCTGGATGATTTCGGCGCCGGCTTTGCCGGGCTGTCGCTACTGTCTCGTTTCCAGCCGGACAAAATTAAAATCGACCGTAATCTCATTATCGACGTGCACAAAAGCGGGCCGAAACAGGCGATCGTGCATGCGATTCTTAAATGCTGCTCCTCGCTGGAGATCAGCGTTATCGCTGAAGGGGTCGAGAAGCCGGAAGAGTGGATGTGGCTGGAAGCCGCTGGCATCAGCAATTTCCAGGGTTATTTGTTTGCCCGCCCGCAGCTGAACGGCATTCCGGCGGTCGCCTGGCCGGAGATTCAGTAAGGCTACCAGATGGGCCGCCTTCAGCGCGGCCCCTCTGTTATCACTCAGCCAGATGCTAGATTTCGTCGTTCGGCGGAATGGCGTTTTTCCCCAGCTTCACCAGAAAACTGCCGTCGACGCGTTTGATTTTCGCGCCCCGATCGCCCCAGTACATCGCGATACCAAAAAACTCATCGGCAGAAAGCTCATAGCCGATAACCACTGATTTATGCTCCCCGCTGCTGAGCAGTTCATTCAGCTCATCCAGATTGCTGGCGATAGCGTAATCCATGTTTCCCCCCTGATGATTCACTTTAAATAGTGCGGCCAAAGTTTAACCATACGCTATCCCGGCAAATCCGTCATCTAAACCGCTTCGCCGCCGATCACCTGTCTGATGCGCTGCGCGATATAGACCGCATGGGTTTCCAGCGCAAAATGGCCCGTATCGAGCAGCTCGACCTGCGCCTGTGGGTTATCCCGCAAATAAGCCTGCGCGCCCGGCGGAATAAAGAAGGGATCGTGTTTGCCCCAGATAACCAGCGTCGGCAGCTGTTTTTCGCGGAAGAACTGCTGAAAAGCCGGGTAGCGCGTCAGGTTATTAGCGTAGTCCAGGAAGAGATCCAGCTGAATCGCTTTGTTGCCGGGCCGCTCCATCAGCAGCGCATCGAGCATATAGCCTTCCGGCGCCACCAGCGTTTCGTCGCTGACGCCATGCAAATATTGCCAGCGGGTTCCTGCCAGATTGAGCACGTTGTCATGCACGGCCTGGCGATTTTCCGGCGTCGGCTGCGCCCAGTAGCGGCGAATCGGCTCCCATGCGTCGCCCAGTCCTTCCAGATAAGCATTGCCGTTTTGCGACACCAGGCCGGTTACCCTGTCGGGATAAGCGAGCGCCAGCCGCAGTCCGCTCGGCGCGCCATAGTCGAACACGTAAAGCGCGTAGCGTTCGAGCCGTAATGCATCGACGAACGCGGCGAGCGTTTCGCCCAGCGCGTCGAAGCTATAGACGTAACGGCGCGCGTCCGGCACTTCGGTAAAACCAAAGCCAGGCAGATCGGGCGCCACCAGATGAAATCTGTCGCTCAGCAAGGGAATCAGATCGCGAAACTGATGCGAGGAGCTGGGATAGCCGTGCAGCAGCAGCAGCGTGGGGAGTTCAGGATTGCCTGCCTCGCGGTAGAACACGCGCACGCCGTCAGCGTCGATATAGCGATAATGCACTGGATAGAGCGGATTGCTGATCATTTCGACCTCTCATGTAACCGTTAAAGTTGTTTTTTACAGGTTGTTTTATAGCCTGGCACAGAATTTAAACCTTTAAAAGTTATTTTTAGCGGTTACCTGATTGTGTCACCGTTGCAGAGAGTAACCATTCAAAGTAATCTTTAATGGTTATCAGGAGAGCCAAATCAAATGAAAGAGAGAAACAGCGAAAGCTTACCCGCCGCGCCGTTGCAGATTGGCGATCATCTGGCGCTCGATTTTCTGAACACCGTGGCGCAGGTCGATGGCGAGCCGCATGATTTTTTTCAGCGTGACGAGGATGTGGTGCGCTGGCTTGAGGCGGCGGGATGCGGGTCAGCCGGGAGGGAGCGTAAAGCGCACGCTGGCGGATTGCTCAAGGCGGCGCGTGAACTGCGCGCCGTTATCCTGCAGGCGGTACAGCGGAAAAAGAGAGAAGAGATATGGCAGCCGGAGCAGCTCAATCACTTCCTTCGCAGCGCCTCCAGCCACTTTGAGCTGACGCTGAATCGCGACGGCCAGTATGAGTATCGCCGTGTCTACGCGACGGCCACGCCCGAGCAGCAGCTGGGTCCGGTGGCGGAACAGGCTGCCGATCTGCTGGTAAACGGCGATTTCTCGCTGGTGCGCGAGTGCGAGCATCCCGACTGCACGCTGTGGTTTTACGACCGCACCAAAGCGCATCGCCGCCGCTGGTGCAGCATGGCACTCTGCGGCAACCGGGCCAAGGCGGCACGCTTTCGCCAGATGACTCAAGGCTAAAGCGACAGGGCCGGCCGCGTCGGTTCGGGCATGCTCTGCATCTCTTTGATTCCCGGCAGGCGACGCATAACGCTCATGGCGAAATCGGCATAGCTGTCGAGATCGGCGGTCCCTACCTGCAACAGGAAGTCGCTATCGAACTGGTGGCGCTGGGGCTGGCGGGACCGAAGAAAGCAGTTACCCGCCTGACCGGCAATCTAAAGCTCAATCGTTAGCGCGGCGCGTTACGGCAGCGCAATGCGCGCTACGCTGTCCGGCCCTTTCGTGGAGTTGTCTTTGTTGAAGTCCTGCTTCAGCGTGACGTAGAGCACCCCGCCGTCTGGGGAAAGCAGCAGGCTGTTGGGATGGCTGTTAAATGCCCAGCTGTTTTTCACCGCGTAGCTGGTGGCGTCAAGCTGAAGCACCTTCTTCGACTCGCGTTGGCTGATATAGATCTCATTGCGCGCCGGGTTGAACTTAATGCCCAGCGCATCGCCGTCGAGACGTTTGATCACTTTGCCGGAACGTTCGTCAAACACCAGCGTGGCTTTCGCTTTTGAGTCGTCAGTGACGAACAGGCGGCCGGTAGCGGGATCCTCCGCCAGGTTCAGGAACAGATACTCTTTGCCGTCATGCGGCGAGAGACGTTTCTCGATACGGTGGGTATGAGGATTGATCACCAGAATTTCGCCGCCGCCGTTGGCAGCATAGACGCGGTCGGTCAGCGACGAGTAGATGATGCCGGTCACCCATTTTCCAGCGTTGGGAATGCGCTTTTTCAGCGTCATGCGCTTCGCATCCACCACAGAGATAAAGCCGGGATCGGCCACGCCCCCAATGAAGAGTTCGTTGTTGTGGAACAGCACTTCTCGCGCACCGATGGGATCGCCATCTTTATCTTTACCTTTGAACATCAGACGCTGCAGCACCTTGCCGCTCTGCACATCCACCTGCGAGACGCCGCCGTCAAGCGTGTTGGTGGCGTAAAAGCGATCTCCGCTGCTGTCCACCGCCATGCCGAAGTTTTTCAGATCGGTGTGGGTGACGCCTTTGGTCGCCAGCGTAGTGGGATCAAGACGATAAATAACGCCGCCGTTTACCGCATTAAAGCCCTGCGCGCTGGCGACAAACAGGGCGTTTGCTGCAGGCGCGTAAGCCATCTCGTAAAGCCCCTCGCCCAGCTCGCGCTGCGTCAGGTTAGCGGCGGCGGGCTTAGCTACAGCCGTCGCGGCGGGCGCAGCAGTGCGCGCCGGTGTCTGACAGGCCGTCAGAGCTGACGCTGCGATAATGACAACGGCAAGCGCGCGTTGGCGCGGGGTGAATAGCGATTTCATGCAGGACTCCATCAATGGAAAAGCTTCTCCCGTCAGGCGCTGCCGAGGCGGGAATAGCAAAATGAATGAGAATCATACTCATTAACATTAAAGTCGACAATCCGGTTGCCTGTGGCCAGGCCTGACGACGTCTGCCGCCGTACCGCTCAGAGAGGTAATTACGTTTGCTTTATGAACAGCTTGTTCTAATGCTGCGGCTGAGATGATGCAATTCGGATTGTAACAATATGATTAATATGATTTTTACATTTAATTACAAATGCGACGCAATTTCTTTACGCCGAATTAAAGCAAATGATTATCATTAACGTTCTCATTACAGTCCCGATATTCTTTGCGCTTGTTGCGACAGAGACGAGCAAGGGCACCATAACAATACTTCCTGATGGAAAAAATTATGTCTTTCAGCGGCAGGGAAACAGGCGCGGCAGCGCGCGCACCACGATCGATAAAAACCTTCACGCTCACATTGCTGGCGCTGGCGATCCACGCCGGCGCACACTCCGCCTGGGCCGCAGAGAGCGACGCTTCGCCTCAGCAGCTGGTGGTTGACGGCAGCGTGACGGACGCGGCACAAAGCAGCCAGGATTATCAGGTCACCACCACGCGAGCCGGCACCAAAATGCTGCTGACGCCGCGTGACGTGCCGCAGTCGGTTACTGTCGTCACCCGCCAGCGCATAGACGATCAGGATCTTCAGTCGGTAGATGATGTGCTGACCAACGCCACCGGCGTCTCATCGCAGCAGGTTGACAGCGAGCGCAGCTATTACTACTCGCGCGGCTTTCAGATCACCGACTTCTCCTATGACAACATCCCCACCACCACGGGCGACGCCTGGAACTATGGCGACGCTGCAGAAGATACGGCGATTTACGATCGCATCGAAATTGTGCGCGGCGCCAACGGCCTGATGACCGGCGCGGGGGATCCAGGCGCTACGGTCAATATGGTGCGCAAGCACGCCGACAGCAAAACCTTTACTGGCAACCTCAGCGCCAGCTACGGCAGCTGGAACGCGCAGCGCTATGTGGCGGATCTCTCCGCTCCGCTTAACGCCGACGGCAGCGTGCGAGGCCGCGTTATCGCCGGCTACCAGAATCAGGAGAGCTGGCTCGATCGCTACCAGAAAACCAAAAAATTCCTCTATGGCGTGGTGGATGCCGACCTGAGCGACCACACCACCCTGTCGCTCGGCTGGGATTATCAGCAGCAGCATACCGGCAACCCCACCTGGGGCGGCTTACCGAGCCTGTTCAGCAACGGATCGCGCACCCGCTACGACCGCAGCACCAATACCTCGACCGACTGGGCGAGTTATGCAGTGGAATCGCGTAAGGTATTTGCCAACGTCACCCATAACTGGGACAACGGCTGGACCTTCCAGCTGAACGGCACCCATGGCGAACAGACCCTCAATGACAAACTGCTCTACGTTATGGATAATCCGGACGAGGAAACCGGACTCGGCGCCAGCGGCTTCGGCAGCCAGGATCGCGGCAAACGCACGCTGGACTCCTGGGACGCCTACGCCAGCGGCCCGTTTGAGCTGCTGGGACGTCAGCATCAGCTGATGGCGGGGCTGAGCTACAGCCGCCAGCACAACGCCTCCTGGAGCGCCAACGGCCCGGTCAGCAGCGAACAGCTTGGCGTCTTCAGCAGCAGCTGGGACGGCTCCCTCGCCGAGCCTGAATGGGGTGACTGGTATCTGAATAACGACGATATCGTGCGGCAGAAATCCGCCTATACCGCCGCGCGTTTCTCGCTGGCCGATCCGCTGTCGCTGATCGTCGGCGCGCGCTATACGCAGTACAGCACCGACGGCAGCAGCGGCGATATGCGCAAGAACAACGTGACGCCTTACGGCGGTCTGGTGTACGACCTCAGCGAGAGTCTCTCCGCCTACGCCAGCTACACCTCAATCTTCTCGCCGCAAACCAAACGCAGCGCCGACGGTGCCTGGCTGTCGCCTGTTACCGGGAAAAACTATGAAACCGGCCTGAAAGCGGACTGGATGAATGGCCGTCTGACCAGCAATCTTGCTATTTTCCGCATCGAACAGCAGAACGCCGCCGAGGCGATTGACGGCATCTTTGTCAACGGGTCGAGCGAGCAGGCCTACCGCGCGACGCAGGGCGCGGTGAGTAAAGGCGCGGAGCTGGAGGTGAATGGCGCAGTCACCGACAATCTGCAACTCACCTTCAGCGCCACGCGCTATGTGGCGCGCGACAGCAGCGGTCGCTACAACAGTTTTGCGCCGCAAACGCAGCTCAAGCTCTTTAGCCGCTATCGCCTGCCGATGCTGCCAGAGTTGACGCTGGGCGGCGGGATAAACTGGCAGAACCGCGTTTATCAGGATATCACCGGACCGAGCGGCGAGACGCAACGCCTCTACCAGGGCAGCTACCCGCTGGTGGATCTCTTTGCCCGCTATCAGGTGACGAAGCAGCTGGCCGTGCAGGCAAATCTTCATAACCTGTTCGACCGCGAATACTACTCTTACCTCGACAGCTCTGCCGTTTACGGGGAGCCGCGCAATATGTCGGTCAGTCTGAACTACAGCTTCTGATGCTGCTCCCTGGCGCCCGCCGGGGAGCATTACCTGTTTCCTTCCCCTGCCCAACCATGGGCAGAATTTTAATGCCATCACATAACCGCTATCATCGCGCCATCTTTTTGTGACATCTCACTCAACCTTGCAACATGCCACTGCAGATAAAAGCACATGCAGAGATAATGAGTTGTACTCTGTACATAACAGTTTTACACAGTAAAACAACCTACTCCCGCAAGTTCGCGCTTTGCCGGGGACGACTTCTGTTAAGAGGTACATCATGTCTGAAAAGATGCACGCTTCATCTGCGCCCTCAGAGCTGGAAAGGCAAACCGTCAGGCGCGTCGTCTGGCGGATCCTGCCCTTTTTGATCGTCTGTTACCTGATTGCGATCATCGACCGGGGCAATATCGGCATGGCATCGCTGCAAATGAATGAAGATCTGGGGTTGTCGAAAGCGGTTTTCGGCCTGGCCAGCAGCCTGTTCTTTATCGGCTACTTTCTGTTTGAAGTGCCGAGCAACCTGGCGATGCAAAAGATCGGCGCAAAGATCTGGATCTCCCGCATCATGATTACCTGGGGCATCGTGTCGGTCTGCACCGCTTTTGTAGAGAGCAGCGAAATGCTTTATCTGCTGCGCTTTCTGCTGGGCGCCGCGGAAGCGGGTTTCTTTCCCGGCGTTATCCTCTATCTCACCTACTGGATCCCGGCGAAGTACCGCGCGCGCGTTATCGCTACCTTTATGGTGGCGATCCCGGCCGCTAACTTTATCGGGTCGCCGATTTCCGGCGCGATCCTGTCGCTGGACGGCTGGTTCGGCATGCGCGGCTGGCACTGGCTCTTCATTCTCGAAGGCGTTCCCGCGGTGCTGCTGGGCGTGGCGGCCTTTTTCGTGCTGAGCAATCGTCCGGACAGCGCGAGCTGGCTCACCAGCGAGCAGCGCAACTGGCTCTCATCCACTCTGGCGGCGGAAAATGCCCAACGCAAAGCCATCGGCCATATTTCCCTGTGGCAGCTGCTGCGCCACAAGCATATCTGGGTCATGGCGCTGATCTACGCCGGCGCTTCCGCCGCCGGATCCACGCTCAGCGTCTGGTCGCCGCAGCTGTTGAAGTCGTTTGGGCTGGATAACTTTACCACTGGCCTGGTGAACGCGATCCCTTACGGGCTGGCATCGGTGCTGATGATTGTGTGGGGCCGCAGTTCAGACCGCACCGGCGAACGACGCTGGCATACCGCTTTGACGCTGTTTCTGATTGCGGGCGGCCTGCTTTCCGCCTTTATCAGCCAGTCCCTCACCGGCAGCGTGGTGATCCTGTCGCTGGTGTTGATCGGCGCCTATTCGATGAAAGGTCCGTTCTGGGCGCTGGCCTCAGGCTGGTTATCCTCTTCGACCGCGGCGGCCGGGCTGGCGGCTATCGGCGCCGTCGCCAATTTGATCGGCGGCGGCCTGATGGTGAACGTGTACGGCATGATCAACCAGGCGACCGGCAGCCATACGCTGGCGATGATGCCGCTGGCGTTGCTCTGCGCGGCGGGCGGTATCGCGGTGCTGGTGATGGGCCGCAAGTCTCAGCTGCGGGTTGAGGCTGAGGCGCAGCCGCGATAAGCAATCGACAGGCGTAAAAAAAGGCGCAATAAGCGCCTTTTTTATTGCCTGCTATTTATACCGGCGAAGGCGCCTCGGCGGCGTCTTCCTGCAGCACGCTCAGCACATTGCGCGCCGCCGCGCAGCCCATTTTTACGTATGAGGTATCGCTTACGCCGCCGATATGGGGAGAGAGGATCAGGTTGTCCAGCTGCTGCCAGCGGTGCGGCGCGGTTAGCGGCTCCTGCGCAAAACTGTCCAGCGCGGCGCAGCGCAGCGTGCCGTCCTGCAGCGCTTCCGCTAACGCCTCTTCATCAATGAGACCGCCGCGGGCGGTGTTGATCAGTATGGCGCCTGGTTTGAACTGCGCCAGCGCCGCGCGATCGATCATGCTTTGGTTTTGGGCGGTCAGCGGACAGTGAAGCGACACCACGTCGGCCCGACGCAGCAGCGTCGCCAGCTCGACCGATTCGCATCCGTCAGGCAGCTGTTTTGCCCAGGGATCACAGGCGATGACCTGCATGCCGAAGGCCGCGCCCGCTTTCGCCACACGGCCGCCGATCGCGCCCAGTCCGATCAGCCCCAGCGTGCGTCCCTCCAGCTCCAGCGATTTATGCCGCGCTTTATCCCAGTGCCCTTCGCGCATGCGCCTGTCCAGCGTAATTACCGATTTGGCGCAGGCGAGGATCAGCGCCCAGGTGTGCTCCGCGACGGCGGCGGCGTTGGCGCCCACCGCGGCCAGCACGCGAATACCGCGCTGCGCCGCCGCAGCCTGGTCAATCACGTCGATTCCGCTGCCATGTTTGGCAATCACCCGCAACGCCGGGGCGGCCGCCATCACGCGCTCGTTAATCTTGCCGTAGCGCACAATGATGGCGAGCGGATTATGCTGCTGGCACAGGGCGATCAGATCCGCCTCGCCTGGCTGACGGCCGGCATAGACCAACTGATAAGCGTGCAGGAGATCGACCGCCTCCTGCGCCAGATCGCTGCCGGTAATGATAATGGTCGGCTTATGGCTCATCACAGCGTCTCCCCGTCGTTCAGCATACCCGCCGCGCGCAGCGCCTCTTCCAGCCAGGGCGCGCGAATATCGCCCTGACGGATAGCCTGAAGCCGACGATTTTCGCCATCCAGCTTTTTCTGCGCCAGCTCCAGCAGCGCTGCGACCTCTTCCCGCGGCAGCACCACCACGCCGTCCGCGTCGCCAATAATCAGATCCCCTGGCTGGATCGCCGCGCCCGCCACCGATACCGGTTGATTAACGCGCCCGGCAATGGATTTAGTCGGACCGCAGGGATTAAGCCCGGCGGAGAAGACCGGAAAAGCGCCTTGCGCCAGCGCATCGCTGTCGCGCACTGCGCCATCGATAATTATCCCGGCGATACCGGCGGCGTGCGCCTGGGCAGACATGATCTCCCCAATCAGGGCGCAGCTAAGATCCCCTTTCCCGTCGACGACGATAACGTCGCCCGGCTGGGCAATCGCCAGCGCCGCATGAATGGCCAGGTTATCGCCGGGGCGCACTTCCACGGTTACCGCAGACCCGGCGACTTTCATGGCTGGGTTTAGCGGTTTAATTCGCCCGTGCAGCGTGCCGCGTCGTCCTGCCACATCCGCGAGTATCGCCGCCTGAAATTCTGCGGCGCGTTTGACGAGGTCGGGCTCGACGCGCGCAATAGCGCGTTTTAATAGAGATGATGGATGATCGGTCATGGCTGTCGCTCCTGTTGTTTTACTCTGTAAAACTATGTTTTACTATATACAACAACTATAGCCAGCCAGCCTCTGGCAAAGCCACTGTTAACGATTCATTTGTGATGTAAACACGATGTAAATCACAAATTGCAGGTTACAATCCGTAGCGCCAAAATCAGGAGGAACAGGATGGGAAATGAAGGCGTAGTTGCCGTAGAGAAAGCGCTGGCGCTGCTCGACTGCTTTAAACCGGGCGAGGAGTCCTTGACGCTGACCGCGCTGGCGCAGGCCTCGGGTCAGCATAAAACCACGGTCTATCGCCTGATGAATTCGCTGGAGCGAATGCATTATGTCATCCGCCGTGAGAACGGCAGCTACTCGCTTGGGCCGCGTCTGCTCTATCTCGGCAAGCTGTATGAACAATCTTTTCATCTGGCGAACATTGTCCAGCCGGAGCTGCACGCGCTGGCGGCCGCCACCGGCGAAAGCGCCTCCTGGTACGTTATCGAGGAGGGGCAACGGCTCTGCCTGTTCCGCGCCGAGTCGTCGGAAGGGCTGCGCGAAACGCGGCTGGCGGGCAGCTCGCTGCCGCTGGATAACTCCGCTATCGGCCAGGTGCTGCGCCACTGGGGTCTGCACGAGCCACTGTTTGCCCAGCCGCCTGCGCTGCCGCTCTATACGTCCGGCATTCGCGATCCGCATATCGCCGCGTTTTCGATGCCGGTATTCGGCGAGGGCGATACGCTGGCCGCCGCGCTGGCCATCACCGGCCCCTCATCACGTCTGACGCCGGATCGCACCGACCGCGACGTTGCCCGCGCAATGCAGGATAGCGCTTATCGCCTGTCGACGCGGCTGGGCGCCAGCAAGGGATTTTGCGACCGCTTTTATCAGCGCTGACGGGCACCAAAAAAAGAGAAGAAGGTCGCGCACCGCCGCTGATTGAGCGGTGCTCGACTCTATCTACGCCATGAGCAGCACATTGCTGTGTTTCAGCATCATGACGCATTCGCCTTATGCAGCGTGCTCATCGCCCGATCCAGCGCCTGCACCTCAAGCTGACCCGGCGCGGACGCTTCGTCCAGGGTGCCGAAAGTCAGATTGCTGCCGAAAATCTCACCCGACATGCGCGTCACCGCGCCCAGGCCGCCCATCGCCATGGTCAGCAGCGGCCTGTCGCTGCGCTGGCGCATCTGCCAGGTCACGTCGCTCAGGCGGCTGACGTCGTGCGGCGTTTTCGGCATCACCGCTATCTTCAGAATGTCCGCGCCGTGCGCCTCCTGCCACGTCAACCGCTGCAGCATGTCAGCGTTATCCGGCGTCGCCTGGAAGTCGTGATAAGAGAGGATAACCGCGACGTGACGGCGGTGCGCCTGCGTCACCAGCCGATCCACCGCCGGCGCGCCGATGCGCATCTCGATATCGATAAGATCGGCGAAGCCTGCCTCGATCCACTGCTGATAAAGGGCGATATAGCTGGCGTCGTCCGGCGACAGGCTGCCGCCTTCGTTTTTAGTGCGCAGCGTCAGCAGCAGCGGTTTGCCCTGTAGTTCGCGGCGCATCTCTCGCCCGAGCTGCGCGACTTTGTCAACGTTAGTGGCGAAATCGAGCTTATCGACACGCAGTTCGGCCATCTGCACCTGCGGCGTTTGCGCCGCCTGGCGCGCCAGCTTCAGCGCGCTCTCCGCATCGTCGCCTGTGGTCGAGACGATAATGGCCGGTTTGCCCTGCTGAATAGTGAGATTGCCCACCTGCAGCGGCCGCACGTGCGGCGTCGGCGGTTCCGCAGCCGTTGCGGAAACCGCCATCATCAGTAACGCTAACGGTGCTTTGAGCATAAAACTTCTCCCTGTCCTGAATAAAACACAGGGTTTAAGATCTAGCTCACGCTTTTGCCGTCAGCAAGCGGGATCGCCTCCGGCGTTGCTTTACCTATTGCGCGCGCTGCTGCTGGGGCGCCGTCAGAGACGCGCCTTTTTTATGGAACAGCAGATAGGCGGCACTGGTCACCACCAGGCTGATCACCCAGGAGATATCGGCGCCAGGGATCAGATGCGCGTAGGGTCCGGTAAAGAAAGCGTTCTCAACGAACGGAATCTGCACCACCACGCCGCCGAAATAGATCAGCAGCGCGTTGGCGTTCACCAGCCCGTAGCGCCCCCCGTCGGCGCGGAAAATCGAAGGGATGTCATAGCGCTGCTGCTTCACCACATAAAAGTCGAGCAGGTTGATCACGCTCCAGGGGATCAGTACCCCAATCAGCGCCCAAATCAGGTTCAGGAAGAAGGAGACAAAGGTGGCCGATGCCGCCAGCGACACCAGCACGCCGCCCACCAGCACCACCGCTGAAAATATCACGCGTACGCGCGCCGCCGGCAGCCAGGCCGGGCGAAAGGTCTGCACGGCGGTAATCAGCGAAAGCACCGAACCATAAAGATTCATTGAGTTATGGCAGATGATATTCAGCAGGAACAGCACCATCAGGATCGGCCCGAGCCAGCCGGTCGCCTGCCGCACCGCCGCCATCGCATCCCCTTCGCCGCCGACTAAATTCACCGCCACCACGCCGAACAAAAAGGCCAGAATTGTGCCGCAGCAGGCGCCGAGCCAGGTGCAGATAAAGGGTTTGAACACCCCGATATTGGCGGGCAGATAGCGGGAATAGTCAGAGGTATAGGGTGAGAAGCTAATCTGCCACACCGCGCAGATGCAGAACGTGGCGAACCAGCCGTTCAGGCTGAAGCTGCCGCGCTGCCAGAAATCCACCGGTAGCGGACGGTCGAGCATCACGATCAACCCCACCACCAGCGCAATGCCCATGACCCAGGCGCCGACCTTGTTGATATGGTGGATAAAGCGATAGCCGACGATACCGATCAGCGTTGCCGCGACCGCGCCGAGGATAGTGGCACTGTGGACCGGCAGCGCCGGGATCACGTTATTGATCACCTTGCCGGAGAGCGTCACGTTGGAGATAAAAAAGCCGAGGTAGATCGCCGTGGTAAAGCAGATCACCAGCAGCGATCCGTAGCGGCCAAACTGCGCGCGGCTCTGCACCATTTGCGGAATGCCGACGCGCGGCCCCTGCGCCGAGGTCAGCGCCAGAAACAGCCCGCCAAACAAATGACCAGCGATAATCGCCGAGATCGCCGAGAGAATATTGAGATGGTAAGTCTGGGTCGAGATGGCGCCGGTCACCACCGCCAGCGGCGCGATATTGGTGCAGAACCACAGAGTGAACAGGCTGCGCGCCTGACCGTGCCGCTCGTTTTCCGGCACGTAGTCTACCGATTTATTTTCTATCACGTTGTTTTGAGACATTTTTATCCTCCGCACTGGGGATTTTTATTTTGTGATGTGTAGGGTTGTTTAGCTGAACTGCGGCAAAGCCTGGCCGGAGGCCGTCGTGGCCCCGACAACAATCGGGCTTCTGGATTCATCCTTTACGTCAGACGCGACGCCGGTATCCGTGCGGCGCGCGCCTGCGGGTAACCTCGTCCGTGAGGTTTTTTCCTGGTGTGGAAACGCAATTAACGCATGATAAAGGGATCGCCGATGGGCTCATCGCTGGTGCGCAGCCACACCGTTTTGGTGGTGGTGAACTCCAGCGCCGCCTCCATGCCGCCTTCGCGGCCGTGGCCCGACAGACCGTAGCCGCCAAACGGCGCCAGCGGCGACACCATGCGGTAGGTATTAATCCAGACCACGCCGCTGCGCAGCGCCTTCGTCACGCGATGGGCGCGCGCCAGGTTCTGCGTAAAGACGCCCGCGGCCAGCCCATAGGCGGTATCGTTGGCGAGGCGAATGGCCTCCGCTTCGTCGCGAAAGCTCACCACCGATAGCACCGGACCGAACAGTTCGTTCACCACGGTTTCGGCCCGCGGCGCGGCAGAGCAGTCGAGAATGGTCGGCGGATAGTAGAAGCCGGGCCGGTCGATAACGTAGTGGCCGGTCAGCAGTCTCGCCCCCTGCTCCAGCGAGCGGGCGACCAGCGACTGAATGCGGGTTTTCTGCTGTTGCGTGCAGAGAGGGCCGAACTGCGTCGCCATCTCCTGCGGCGCGCCGATTACGATGCGCTCGACGCGCGCCACCAGCGTCGCCAGAAAACGTTCTTTGATGCTTTCCGCCACCAGCAGGCGCGAACCGGCCACGCAGCTCTGGCCCGACGCGGCAAAGATCGCCGCCACCTGCGCATTGGCCGCGCTCTCCAGGTCGGCGTCGTCAAAAACGATAAACGGCGACTTGCCGCCCAGCTCCAGCGTGGTTTTGCTGAGGTTCTCCGCGCTGTTGCGCACGATGTGGCGCGCAGTCTCCGGACCGCCGGTGAAGGCGATATGCGCCACGTCGGGATGAGTGGTCAACACCGTGCCGCAGCTCTCGCCGAAGCCGGTAATAACGTTGCAGACGCCCGCCGGGAAACCCGCCTCGGCAATCAGGCGAGCGAAGGCGAGCAGCGGCGTCGGCGCGCTTTCTGCCGCCTTCACCACCAGCGTACAGCCTGCCGCCAGCGCCGGGCCGATCTTCACCGCGGAGAGAAAAAGCTGGCTGTTCCAGGGAACGATCGCCGCCACGACCCCTACTGGCTCGCGCCGCGTCCAGGTTTCGGTGTCGGCCTTATCGATGCTGAGCACGCGCCCTTCCATCTTGTCGGCCAGCCCGGCGTAGTAACGGTAGTAGTCCGCGACATAGGCGATCTGCGCGCGGGTTTCGCGGATGATTTTGCCAGTGTCGAGCGTTTCCAGCCGCGCCAGCTCGTCAGCGTTCTGTTCGACCAAATCCGCCAGCCGCATCAGCAGCTTGCCGCGCATTGAAGCGGTCAGGTCGCGCCATGCCGGCGCGTTAAAGGCCTGATGCGCCGCCGCGACGGCGCGGTTGACCTCTTCCGCGCGCGCTTCGGCGATGGTCGCCCACGGCTGACCGGTGGCGGGATTCAGCGAGTCGAACGTTGCGGCGCCCGACTCAAACTGGCCGTTGATAAAGAGTTTGAACGATTCCATCTCGGCACCTGTTAGTGAAATTCGGGCATCACCTGGTTGATAAAGCGGGTCAGAGACGCTTTTTTACGTTCGAACGTCATGCCGCTGTCGATCCAGAGCGCAAATTCGTCATAGCCCAGCGCTTCGTAGTGCTTAAGGCGCGTGATCACCTCGTTGGCGCTGCCGATCGCCAGGTTCTTGCGCATCGCGGCGGCGGAGTAGTAGGTGTTGGCGGCGATGTCGGCATCGCTCAGCGGCTGGATCAGCCCCTGACTGACCGGACGTTCGTTTTTGAACCAGGCACCGAAGTAGTTGTAGAAGCGGTTAAGCTCTTCCGCCGCCTGCTGCGCGTCCGCTTCGTCCTCTGCCACGTAGCCATGCTGCAGCAGCATGATCTTCAGCGGCTTCTCTGGCGCGAGGCGCTGGCGCGTTTCGTGGAAGCACTGCGCCAGACGTACGATCTCTTCATCGCCCTGATGCAGCGGCGTAACCTGGACGTTGCAGCCGTTAGTCACGGCGAACTCGTGGCTGTTGGGATCGCGCGCGGCGATCCAGATAGGCGGGTGTGGCTGCTGCTTCGGCTTCGGCGACGAGGTAGAAAGCGGAAACTGCCAGAACTCGCCGTCGTGGGCATAGTCCCCTTCCCACAGTTTTTTCACCGCCGGCACCAGCTCGCGCATGCGCTGGCCGGCATCCCAGGCGGTCAGGCCCGGCATCATACGTTCATATTCGTAGCTGTAGGCGCCGCGCGCGATGCCCAGCTCCAGGCGACCGCCGGTAATGATATCGGTCATCGCCGCCTCGCCCGCCAGCCGCAGCGGATGGTTGAAGGGCGCGATCACCGTGCCGGTGCCGAGCCGCACGTTTTTGGTACGGTTCGCCAGATCCGCCAGGTTGATTAACGGGTTAGGCGCGATGGTGAAGTTCATGCCGTGATGCTCACCGGTCCAGATGGCGTGCATATTGGCCTGATCCGCCATCTCGCACAGCGCCATCATTTCCTGGTAGAGCTTGTCCTGCGGCTCATCGGGCGAAATGCGTTCCATATGGATAAAAAGTGACAGTTTCATAGGGTACCCCGGTACGAGTTTCAGCTGGCGAATTGTTTTATTGAACCGTTGATTTCATCGCCGTAATAGATGCTGTAATTGCCGACGCTATTCTCTCTGACGAAGCGGTTCATCAGCGATTTCAGCGCCGAATCTTTGATGGAAAGCGCAGAAATTTTTTCCAGATCGAGCCATTCGCCCTGGCTGAGCGCCCCAGGCGTGCTGTCGGTCGGCAGCGCGCAGAGAAAGACGATGTGCTGCTTGTTGCTCTGGCGATCTTCGTAAACCGAATAGACGAAGCCGGGACTGGCGTTGACGCCCAGATCGGCCATCAGCGCAGTAAGAGTCTCGCTGACGCTGCCGTCGGCGACATGGCGCGAAGGCAGGCTGGCTGCGCCCTCTTTCTGCACCATGATGGCGTGGCCGTTGCATTCGATCAGCGCGCTGACTTCAACGGTCAGGCGATTGATCAGGGTTTGCGCATTCTGGTACGGCGTGAAATAGGCGCCGCGGTAATAGCCCAGACCGGCGGTCGCCTGAGAGTCGAACTCGTCGACCCTGCCGATCAGGATCGCATGGTCGCCCGCGTCCACCACCTGATGCAGCGCACAGTCGAACCAGGCGGAGCTGCCTTCCAGCAGCGGCGTGCCGTTGTCGCTGGCGCGCCATTCCACCAGCGCAAAGCGATCCTCTACCTTCGAGGCGAAGATATTCGACGTCTCTTTCTGCTGCTCCGCCAGAATATTCACCGCAAAGTGCGCGCACTCGGTAAAGTTGGCGAAGTTGGCCGAACGCTTGTCGATGCTGACCAGCAGCAGCGCCGGATCGAGCGACACCGAGGTAAAAGAGTTGGCGGTAAAGCCTATCGGCTGGCCCGCTTTGTCGCGGCTGGTCACCACGGTGACGCCGGTCATAAAAGCGCCGAACGCGTCGCGCAGCTGTCTGCGTTTATCTGTCTGCATGAGAAACTCCTGCCAGTGCGTTGATCTGTTTTTCCGCCGCGACGGGCGCGGTTAAGAAGTCCATCATCTCCTGACTGACGCGCTCGGCGTCCGTCAGGCTCACCATATGCCGCGCGTTGGCGATAACGATCGCCTGTCCCTGCGGCGCCGCAGCGGCCATGGCGCGCGCCATCTGCGGATTCGAATTGGCGTCCAGCTCGCCGGTCAGCACCAGCACCGGACAGGCCATTTCGTCCCAGCGATCGGCGTAGACCTCGTCGCCGCTGGCGAACGCCTGGTAGGCGTCGGCGTAACCCTGAAGATTGACCTGCTGCAGCCAGCCGCCGACGCGATCGCGCAGCGCGGTTTCGCGTTCGTCGTCGCCGAACCAGCGCGCCAGCGGCGAATCGAGATCGGCGCTGCCGGCCGCCAGCTCCTGAGCGCGCCGCAGTACCGCCTGACGCGCCGCGTCGCTGCGGCGGTAGACGCCGCTCATCACGATGGCGTGGCTGACGCGTTCTGGATAGTCGATCGCCAGCCCGGCGGCAATCAGCGCGCCCATCGAGTGCCCTGCCACGGCGAAGCGTGACTCCGGCCGCTGGTCGAGAAACTCTGCCAGCCAGGCGACATAGTCCGGCAGCGAGACCGGCCGACTAAAGGCGTCGCTCTCGCCGTGTCCCGGCATATCGACCGCGATCACGTGGAAGCGCGCGCTCAGCGCCTCAATCTGCGGGTACCAGGCTTCGGCGTTCATACCGACGCCGTGGATCAGCACCAGCGGCGCGCCTTGCCCGGCTTCGAGATAGCTGACGCGCATCTGGCTGCTAGAGAGCCGCTGGGTTTTTCGCATCATGGCCTAACTCTTTCAGGTCGGAGTAACGGTTGCCGATACGGTGATGCGGGCGGCCGCCCAGCGCCGCGCCCAGCGCGATGACGATCTCGTCGTAGCGCGGCGCGTCGCCGATAGTAAACTGCATGGTCAGGTAGTGTTCGCGGCTGCCTTCGTCGTTTTTATGCATCATCGGGATCAGCACCGGCGTGTTGGCCGGACCGCGCGTGTTGTTAAACGCCAGATAGCTTTTGCTCTGTACCGCGCTGCGGTAGTGGTTGCCGAAGTGCAGCGTGTGGATCAGTGCGGAAGCGTGTTCCAGTTCACCATCGAGCCCGACTACGGCGCTTTTGCCAAAGGCTTCGACGTTTTCGCCGCTCCCCGCTTCTTTCAGGATTAGCCGGGTAAGCAGTTCGCCCAGCACCGGCGCGAACTCACGGATCTGCGGTGCGAGATCCTCAACGTAGCCCTGATCGGCCCAGGGGTTTTTCACTACGGCGGCGGCGGCGATCATCACCAGCGGTTTAGCGGCAGCCTTGCCGCCGTCGACGTACAGCGTTTCGGTGGTCACGAGCGTTTTACGAATGGCGGGATGCATAGTCCTCTCCTGAAAGTTATCAAAATGCTAAATGAATGTTTCGTGAGTGGTATAGCATTGGGGAAATTGCCATGTCAAAATATGGTATACCATCATACGGCATGGCATTTTGATGGCTTTAGACGCGTATTCTTAGGCGTTAGCTAGCTGATTTGAAACAGGATTTCGCCCAGAGGCAATGCTGCGCTATTTAGGCGCTCGTTACTGGCAGATTTAAAATGCGTAAGCGAAAAAGACACGTGCATCAAGGCATTGCGCGTCGCCAACTGGCGCGATGCACTATTTTTTAGCAGAGTGCAAAAGTGTGAGGCGGGCCGAATTTAACGTCTGAAAGCGCATCTGCTGTTGCAGCGAGGGCATTGCGCGCGCCGATCGTTCGGTGTTAATAGTAAGTTATCTTCCGGCGCAGTCGGACCCGCGTCAGGTTTATTTATCTAATTGAATACAGAGGGATTTGATGGTTGAAAACCATTCTCTGAGAATTGAAAACGCGCCGGTGACCCTGCGCGAACTGGCGCTGAAGAAAGTGCGTCAGGCGATTATCGCCGGCTATTTTAAGGCGGGCGATCGGCTGGTGGAGCGTCAGCTTACCGAGCAGCTCGGCGTCAGCCGCAGCGTGGTACGTGAAGTGATCCGCTATCTGGAGGCGGAAGGCCTAATTGAGATCCTGCCGAAAAAAGGGCCGATCGTCGCCCTGCTGACGTGGGAGATCGCCGAGCAGATTTATAATATTCGCCTGCTGCTGGAGCAAGAAGCGGCCTATGACTGCGCGCAGCGCGCTAACGAGGCCGATAAGGCGCTGCTGCGCCAGCAGCTGCAGCAGATTGCGCAGGCGTCGCGCGAGCACGACGATATCAAGCGCGTCGAGGCGTCGCAGGCGTTTTACGAAACGCTATTCAGCGTGGCGCATCACACTATCGCCTGGGAGATTGTACAGCGTATGAACAGCCGCATCAGCCGCCTTCGCGCGCTGACGCTTGCCTGGCCGGAGCGCGAGGTAGCAGGCTTTGAACGCATGTCGCGCATCTGCCAGGCGATCGAGCAGAACGATGCGCCGCGCGCGAAACAGGCGGTTTATGAACATCTCACCGAAGCCGCCAGCCTGGCGAAGCAGATCCTTTCTCAACCGGAGTAAACCATGGCCGCATACTGGATTGCGCACGTCACCATTCACGACCCGACGCAGTATCAGCACTATATGGCGCTGGCACCCGCCGCCTTTCAGGCCTACAACGCACGTTTTCTCGCGCGCGGCGGCGAAGCGACGTCGCTGGAGGGCGCCGCATTTCAGAAGCATGTGTTAATCGAGTTCGATGACTATCAGAGCGCGCTCGACTGCTATCATTCCGCGGCCTATCAGCACGCCCGCGCCGCACGCGCCGATGTAGCAGAAGCGATGATCACCATCGTAGACGGGCTATGACGCGCCATTGAATTGCAGGCATAAAAAAACCGGTCAGCGACCGGTTTTAACATGAATGCGGCAAGATTCAGGCGGCGACGCCTTTAGGCTGCGTAGCGACATGTCCCGCCCACAGGCTGGCGACCCACTTCACCCCTTTGGCGGTAAAGCGCGCCTGAGAAAACGCATGCTGATTTTCTCCTACGCCCGAGCGCAGCGTAAAGTAGCCTGCCTGCATATGGTGATGCTGCGGCGTCAGCGTGCCTTTGTCACGGTACATGATATTGCGCTCCAGCAGGAACTGGCGAAACTCCGGCTCTTTCACCTTCAGCATTTTGCACAGCTGGCGAAAGCCAAGCGAGTCCGTCACCTCGACGAAGCGGTCAAAAAATTCCGCCTTTGGGGCGGAGAGCGCCAGTTGTTCTTCGGCGGCGCGGCGCTGCTCAAACTGCTCGGCCCAGGCGCGCGCGGCTTCGGCGGGATTGGTGAAGTCGGGCAGATGCGCCACTTTCTCACGCTCCTGCCATTTATCGAGCAGATCGGCGGTAAAGCCCGGCGACAGGCGCGCAACGGCTAACAGCGAGTCGCGCTTGTTCAGGCAGAACTCCTGACGCATCTCTCCTTCATGCTCGTAAAGGTTGATCGTCACCGGCTGCGAAAGCCGCTGTGCGGTTTCCAGGCTTTTGATCAAACGTTTTACTTCACCGTGGGTAATGCCGGTCAGTCGGGCGATTTCACGGCTGCTCATCAGGACAGAAGCGTTGAGAGCAGAAAGATTTTCAGTAGAGAACATCATCAGCGTCACCTCATGCAAACGTACGCAGCCGTTTGGGCTGTTGAATAAGTATACAGGATACTGTTGTTATATCCAGTATTTTTTTTAAGCGTTTTACTAAGAATTTGCCGTCTCGCCTGATTGCGCAACAGCCGCCGCGCTTGCGTTACCTGTATCTGCGGCCAGGCTTAAACCAACTCCGTCTTCTACGCCAGTCATCCCTGAAAGTACGGGAAGCGCACCCCCGGCGTGGAATTTCCGTGTTGCGTCATGGCGACCGGCACACTCATCAAGAAAGGATGTTGTTATGAGAGCTCTGACCTATCATGGCCCGCACCGGGTTCGCGTTGAGACCGTTCCCGATCCTGTTCTGCTGGAGCCGGACGATATTATCTTGCGCGTGACGGCCACGGCGATTTGCGGCTCTGACCTGCACCTCTATCGCGGCAAGATCCCTGGTACCGAGCATGGCGAGATATTTGGCCACGAATTTATGGGCGAAGTCGTTGAGGCGGGTTCGGCGGTGACCAGCGTCGCCGTCGGCGATCGCGTGGTGGTGCCCTTCGTCATCGCCTGCGGCGACTGCTTCTACTGCCATCTGCATCAGTATGCCGCCTGCGAAACCACCAACAGCGGCCGCGGCGCTATCCTGAACAAAAAGAACATTACGCCGCCGGCAGCGCTGTTCGGCTTCAGTAACCTCTACGGCGGCGTACCTGGCGGTCAGGCGGAATATGTGCGAGTGCCGAAAGCCAACGTCGGCCCGTTTAAAGTGCCGCTGACGCTGCCGGACGATAAAGTGCTGTTCCTGTCCGATATCCTGCCGACCGCCTGGCAGGCGGTGCAGAACGCCGGTCTGGATAAAGGCTCCAGCGTGGCGATTTTCGGCGCGGGCCCGGTGGGGCTGCTCAGCGCCGCCTGCGCCCGACTGGTCGGCGCGGAAGAGATTTTTATGATCGATCATAACAATTATCGTCTGGAGTTCGCCCGACAGCGTTACGGCGTCACGCCAATTAACTTTGACGATATCGACGATCCGGCGGCATGGATTATCGAGCATACGAAAAATAATCGCGGTGTTGACGCGGTTATCGACGCTGTCGGCTTCGAAGCGAAAGGCAGCCTGACCGAAACGGTATTAAGCAACCTCAAGCTGGAAGGCAGCAGCGGCAAGGCGCTGCGCCAGTGCATCGCTGCCGTCAGGCGCGGCGGCGTGGTGAGCGTGCCGGGCGTTTATGCCGGCTTTATTCACGGCTTTATGTTCGGCGACGCCTTTGATAAAGGGCTGACGTTCAAGATGGGACAAACGCACGTGCAGGCCTATCTGCCGCGCCTGCTGTCGCTGATCGAACAGGGATTGCTGACGCCGGAAGAGATCGTTACCCACCATATGCCGCTTGAAGACGCGGCGCACGGCTATGAGATCTTCGAAAAGCGCAAGGATGACTGCCGCAAGGTCATTCTGGTGCCGGGCATGGCGTCGCAGCGCGCCGCCAGCTAATACGGTCGTCCAGGCTGCCGGAGGCAGCCTGGCGGCGGTTAACGCACGATATCTTCGTCGCTGTCGTTGAGTTCCGACAGCGAAATTTCCCGTGACGGCGCGTTATCGAGACGGTCGCCATATTCGCCGCGCACGTCCGGCAGACTGGTGAACTGGCCGTCGACAAATAAAAAGCTCAGGTGCCGGGCGACATCATTCAGCATCTCTTCAGCCTCATTTTCCGTGGCGCCTTTCGCCTCTTTGCCGTCGAGCTGCCAGCGCAGCTTACCGCCAACCAGCTCGGCGCCGCCGATATCGACCACATGGCCGTCAATATTTTCCACCAGCAGGCGAGACTGGCAGTAATAAAGTAGGTAAGGCATCAGGTCGCGTTTATTTTCAGACATCTCTTCTCCTGCGGCAGACTATTTCTGCGGTTAAAAATGGAAATAATAACGTAGCGCATAGATCGCCCAGTAAATGGCGTTTGCAGCCAGGTAAATCCAGCATCCCCAATAGGCGACGGGTTCACGTTTGGTTCGGAGTTTGGGCAGAAAAGCCAGCAGATAACCGGCAGCGGCGATAAGCGAAACGAAATAGAAAAACTTCATCTTCCCTCCTGAAAGTCGTTTATTTCATAGAAGGATAGTCAGTTTTTAAGGTAATAGCGTGAAAGGAGCGTAAATAGATTTCAAGCTGGATTAGGCGCTACGCTTAAAAGCAACTTCAGCGGGAAAGCGTTCAACTTCGAATTTTTTCTGTGAAATCGGTTTGTTTTTTCCGCGATACCTTTACCAAAAGTTGAACTTTATCGCTATGGGTAAACTATTACCAAAATAATGCTTAATAGTGTGCGGTTGCCGGTTATTCTTTATCGCTTTTGGAAAACGCTGCCGATACGGCGCAGCGTCTTTATCCTAAACCGCGCGTCAGGAGGGCTTTTTCAACAGTCGCGGCAGCTGATTATCAAGTTCCAGCAGGCAGGCATCCATCATTTTCTCTGTTTCCTGCGTCACTTTCTGATAATTGTTCGCCTGCCATTCAGCCAGCGGCGCGGTTTTCGCCGCAGGCTCGCAGCTTGCCACCGTAAAGGCGCTAAACACCGTGCCGCCCTCAGGACGCTTATAGAAAATAACGCGATAAGAGAGATCGTAATTGCTGTTAGCGGAGGATAAATCCGTATAGACCAGAGACCAGCTTGACGCGCCGATAATAAGCGCGTGCTGCCAGGCATAGCTTCCGCCGTTCTTATCTAAATATTCCGCGATTTTCGCTTCTGCCTTTGGTGCGAAGTAGCGGCTGGTCGGCTCCGGCAAGGCGTCTATTGTCGTGCCCCGATACCCCTTTTTATCAAACATATCGGAGCTGATGCTGGCACCGCCCAGCAATGCGCCTACCGCGGTCAGGCCCGCAACCACGCCGGTGGAGCCAGGTCCAACGACGCGCAGGTGAGCGTCGGGATAGTGGTTGCCGTTCATATCGGTCTGCGCCAGGGTAGTAAGAACCTCCAGGCTGCTGCCGCCTGAGCCTTTAACTACCGTGGGTTTTTTGCCGCCTGCGCATCCTGCAAGGAGCGTGATAGCGAGCGTGCCTGCTGCAATAGTCTTGATATTCACTGGCCTTTCCTTTTTTAACGTCCCTCATGCATCTCACGCCGCCTGTCTTCTTGCATCAGCGCTGCGCAAGACAATCTGACACTATTAACGGACAAAAACCGGTAAGCTTTAGTAATGAATTCATGCCGCTCGCCTGGCAGTCTATGCTTAACAGCGGAGGTAATGACTATGTGTGGACGCTTTGCGCAGTATCGCAGCCGGAACGACTATTTTGACGCGCTCGGCATCGCAGACGACGAGCTGATTTACGATCCCGAGCCGATTGCGCGCTACAACGTCGCGCCGGGCACCCGCGTGCTGTTGCTTAACATGCGCGACGAGCATCTGCATCTCGACCCGGTATTCTGGGGCTACGGCCCCGAATGGTGGCATAAGCAGCCGCTGATTAACGCGCGTAGCGAAACCGCGCCCACCGGCCGCATGTTCAAGCCGCTGTGGCATCATGGCCGTGCCGTAGTGCCTGCCGACGGCTGGTTCGAATGGAAAAAAGAGGGTAGCCGCAAACAGCCCTTTTTTATCTATCACCAGCAGCATGAGCCGCTGTTTTTCGCCGCTATCGGCAAGGCGCCCTTTGATAAAGAGCATGGGCATGAGGGATTCGTTATCGTGACCGCGGCCAGCAACAAAGGCATGGTAGATATTCACGATCGTCGTCCGCTGGTGCTGCGCGCCGACGCGGTGGAGGAGTGGCTCAGCGAGGAAACTTCACCTGAACGGGCGCAAAAAATCGCCGAGCAGGCGGCGCTGCCGGAGACGGCATTTCGCTGGCATCCAGTGACGAAGAAGGTCGGCAATATCCATAATCAGGGCGAAGAGATGATTGAGGAGACGGTCGAAGCGGAGTAGCCGCGTTAGCGAGCAAATGATCTCAATGCAGGACGGAAAATGGCGATTGCAGTAAACTTCAGCTCTCCTTTTCTGCAGCAGTGAATGACAGTGAATAACGAAACGCACTCCTCAGTTAACGTTCCTCAGTCGATCCCGGCGCGCAATCGCATGTTCCGGGCGTTGCTTAACCGCGATAAAACCCCTGTCGCGGTGCTTATCTCCGCCGCGCTAGTCGGCGTCATCGTCGGGCTGGTCGGCAGCGCATTCGCCAGCGCGGTCCACTGGGTGCAGCACTGGCGTCTGTCGATGGCCGATCCGACGCTGCTCAGCGGCTGGAAGCTCTACGCGCTGGCATTTATGCTCTCCGCGCTGCTGGCGATGGTGGGCTATTTTCTCGTGCGCCGCTTTGCGCCGGAAGCCGCAGGCTCCGGCATCCCTGAAATCGAAGGCGCGCTGGAAGAGCTGCGTCCCGTACGCTGGTGGCGCGTTATCCCGGTGAAGTTTTTCGGCGGGATGGGCACGCTGGGCGCGGGCATGGTGCTGGGTCGCGAAGGACCGACGGTGCAGCTTGGCGGCAATATCGGCCGCATGGTGCTCGATCTACTGCGTATTCGCAGTGACGAAGCGCGCCACTCGCTGCTGGCGACCGGCGCGGCGGCGGGGCTGGCGGCTGCTTTTAACGCGCCGCTGGCGGGCATCCTTTTCATCATCGAAGAGATGCGGCCGCAGTTTCGCTACAACCTCATCTCTATCAAGGCGGTCTTCACCGGCGTCATTATGGCGAGCATTGTCTTCCGCCTGATCAATGGCGCGCATCCGGTGATCTCCGTCGGCAAACTGGCGGACGCGCCGGTAGAGACGCTGTGGCTCTATCTGGTGCTGGGTATGCTGTTCGGTATGGTGGGCGTCTTGCTTAACCGGTTGATTTTTTTCTGTCAGGATGCCTTCGCCCGCCTCTATGCCGGCCGGATCTGGCGCGCGGTCGCCATCGGCGGCGCGCTCGGCGGCGGCTGCGGTCTGCTGGCGCTGTGGTTCGCGCCGGGCACAGGCGGCGGGTTCGAGCTGATCCCGCAGGCGACCGGCGGCCACTATACCTTCGGCGTGCTGCTGGTGATCTTTGCGGTGCGATTGTTCACCACGCTGCTCTGCTTTAGCTCTGGCGCACCAGGCGGCATTTTCGCGCCGATGCTGGCGCTGGGCACCGTGCTGGGCACCGCCTTCGGCGTGCTGATGGCGGATCTTTTCCCGCTCTACCATTTGCAGCCCGCCACCTTCGCCATTGCCGGCATGGGCGCGCTGCTCGCCGCGTCAGTGCGCGCGCCGCTGACCGGCATCGTGCTGGTGCTGGAGATGACCGATAATTATCAGCTGATCCTGCCAATGATCGTCACCGGACTGGGCGCGACGCTGCTGGCGCAGTTCCTCGGCGGCAAGCCGCTCTACTCGTCTATTCTGGCCCGCACCCTGGCGCGGCAGCAGCAAACGGAGAGCGGCAAGGCCTAGCGCACTTTGCCGCGAAATACCCAAAACGCCCAGCTGTGATAGAGCAGCGTCAGCGGCATCACGATGGCGGCGCCGATCAGCACAAAGCGCTGCGTCGTAGGCGAAGCGGCGCTGCGGTGCAGATCGTGCTGGTACGGAATAAGCCAGGGGTAGAATCCGCAGGCGACGCCCGTGAACACCGCGGCAATCAACCACAGCGTTAACGCCAGCTGCCATGTTGGGCGACCACGCCACAGCGCCAGCAGCTGAGCCAGCCAAAAGATGAAAATCAGCGTAATGGCGATCTTACCCGGCCAGCGCTGCCAGCTTGCCGACCAGATATCGCCGTTAAGCAGCAGCACCGAGAGAAAAATCACCAGCGACAGCATCCAGAACAGCCAGGCCAGGATGCTGGCCCGCTCGTCCGTATCCTCGCCGACGCGCCAGCGGATCCAGCAGCAGCCGAGCAGCAGATAGATCACCACCAGTCCCACGCCGCACAGCAGCGGCGTCAGGGCGAAGCCGGTTTCCAGCCCGCGCTGCGGATCGGCGCTAAACACGACGCCCGCGCACCAGCCCTGCAGAAACGCTGCCAGCGCCGAGCTGGCGCACATCAGGCGATCCAGCCAGTGGCGAAAGGCTTCGTCTGCCTGCGCCCGATACTCCAGCGCCAGGCCGCGCACAAACAGTGCCAGCACCATGGCGAAAACCGGCGCGCACAGGGTGCTGAACAACTGGCTGTAAGCCTGAGGAAAAAGCGCGAACATCCCGCCCGCCAGCAGCACCAGCCAGGTTTCGTTAGCGTCCCAGACAGGCAGCAGCGTATTGATTATCCGTTTACGCTGCGACTCCTGGTGAAACGCCAGCAGCAGCATGCCAACGCCCAGATCGGTGCCGTCGAGCAGTACATAAATCAGCATAGAGAGCAGCAGCATCAGGGCGGCAAGGTCGGCGATAGTCATGGCGCTGTCCTGATCTCTTGCGTGACAACGTCACCCCCTGGCTTCAGCGGCGCAGACACCATGCGAACCAGATAGCGCAGCCCCAGTGCGAAGCTGAGGCCGTAAACCACGACGATAGCCATAAGCACCGCTATGGTCGTAGAGAGCGACAGTGGTGAGAGGCTGTCGGCGGTGCGCAGCATGCCGTAAACCGTCCAGGGCTGACGGCCGATTTCCGTTACCAGCCAGCCCGCCAGCATAGCGATAAAACCTGCGGGGGAAAGCCATACCAGCATACGCAGCAGGCGGCGCGAAGTGGTCAGTCGTCCGCGCCAGTGCTGTACGTTCGCCACCAGGCTGGCGAGCAGCATCACCACGCCCAGCCCCACCATCAGGCGAAAAGCGAAAAAAACCGGCGCGACCGGCGGCAGAGTCTGCGCGTCGAATTCACTCAGGCTTTTGATGTGTCCAGAAAGATTATGACGCAGATAGAGCGAGGCGATATCGGGGATCGCCAGCTCCAGCCGGTTGCGCTGCGCCTGCTGGTCAGGCAAGGCGAACAGCCGCAGCGGCTCGCCCTCGTTCGCCGCAGGCGGATGCCAGCTGCCTTCTATCGCCGCCAGCTTGGCGGGCTGGTGCGCCAGCGTATTCTCGCCATGCAGATCGCCGACCACTACCTGGAGCGGCACCGCCACCAGCGTGAACGTAAGCGCGGCCGTCAGCATGCGCCGCGCCGCCTGCTCCTGAGCATCAAGCAGTAAACGGCGCGCCGCCACGCCCGCGATCATAAAGGCCACGGCAATCAGCGAGGCCAGCAGCATATGGCTAAAGCGAAAGGGAAACGACGGCGCAGAGAGCACCATCGCCCAGCTTTCCGGCTGAAAGCGCCCGCTTTCGTCAAGCGTAAAGCCCACCGGCGTTTGCAGCCAGGAGTTGGCGGCCAGGATCCAGAAGGCGCTCAGCAAGGCGCCGAGCGTGACAAAGCAGGTGACGATAAAATGAACGCCCGGCTTGATTTTTCCCATGCCGAACAGCATCACGCCGGTTAGCCCCGACTCGAGAAAAAAAGCCACCAGCACTTCATAAAACAGCAGCGGGCCAATGACGCCGCCAACTTTTTGCGACAGTCCGGCCCAGTGGGTGCCGAACTGCACCTCCATCACCACGCCGGATACCGCGCCGATCGCCACCGTCAGGGCAAAGATTTTCAGCCACAGCAGCAACGCCTCGCGCGCGCCCGGCTGCTTTCCCCACAGCCAGCGCGCTTCAAACCAGAGCAGAAACGGCGCCAGCCCCAGCGTCAGCGCCGCCAGGGTGATATGCATACCCATCGTCAGGGCGAACTGGCCGCGCGACAGCAGCAGCACCCATTCCGCGTCACTCATTGCTCGGCTTTCCGCTGTAGCGGGTGATCGGCTTCTCCTCCTCGCGCTGCATGCCGGCGGAAAAAGCCTCCAGCGCGGCGAACAGCGGCCGCAGTCCCTGCCACAGTTTTTCGTCGCTCAGCAGATGCAGCACGCCGCGCAGGCCTGGCGCAGCGTGGCCCTCCTGCTGCGTGGCGTCGCTGGCGGGCTTCATCGCCATCGCGGCGTCGCGCAGCGCCAGCAGAATATGGTTGAGCCGCTCCGGCGGAATGGTGCTCAGCGTCATCAGGATCAGCGATATATTCTGCAGCGCGCTCTGCGTGCCTGGCCGGTTCAGGCCGGCAACCAGAATTTTGCCGATATCGTTGTTGGCCTTAATGGCGTCGTTCGCCAGCCGCAGAAAACCGTGCTCATGCAGATTTTCCACCAGTTCGTCCATCGCTTCCTGCGCGGTTTTTTCGGTGCGCGTCGGCGGTACGGTATAGGACAGTCGTTCTGCCATTAGAATTTCTCCGGGTGTTCAACGTGTTCAGGCGGCTCGACATAACCTTCCTGCTGCCATTTCTGCTCAATGGGCAGATGATCCAGCGGCGTGCGCTGGCCGTGGCGGAAATTATGGCGCGGAATCGGATTCGGCTGCGGCGTGCGCGCCAGTTTTGTCATATTGACGGCAATCTCTTTGTAGGCCGGGGTGTTGACGTCGGGATCGTGATGCTCGCCCGTCAGGCCGTTGACGCCCGGCTTGCCGTGATGGATCGGGATAAAGAGCACGTTGCCCGCCACGCGATCGGTCACCACCACCGGTACCTCCACCGTGCCGCGCCGCGATGTCAGCGTGACCCACTCGCCCTCTTGCAGTCCGCGCGCCTGCGCCAGCTGCGGCGAAATCTCGACAAACCAGTTAGGCGAGAGCGACATCATGCGGCCGCCCTGGCCCGTCTGATTGGTGGACTGGAAGTGTTCCAGCATGCGGCCGTTATCCAGCATCAGATCGTATTCGGCATCCGCCTCTTCCATTGGCCGCTGCCACTCCAGTGGGTAGAGCCGCGCCTTGCCGTCGGGGAACTTGAATTTTTCGGTATAGAGCAGCGGCGTGCTCTCGCCGTCCGGCGTCACCGGCCAGATCTGCGACTGCCAGCCCACCAGCCGCTCGTAGCTGACGCCGGCGAAGATCTCCGCGATGCCGGCCGCTTCCGCCATAATCGCGCCCGGGTTGGGGTAGTTCCAGTGATGACCCAGCCGTGCAGCCAGCTCGGTGAAAATCCACCAGTCAGGGCGGCTATCGCCCAGTGGATCCATCGCCGGCGAGAAGTGCTGGATGCGGCGCTCGGTGTTGACGAAGGTGCCCTCTTTCTCCACGCTCGGGCAGCCCGGCAGCACCACGTCGGCGAACTCGGCGGTGCGGCTCATGAAAATATCCTGTACCACCATAAAATCGAGGCGGCTGAAAGCTTCATGCACTGTGGTGGAGTCCGCATCGGAGAAAGCGGTCTCTTCGCCGGTGATATACATGGCGCGCAGTTTTCCTTCGTGCGCGTGCTGCACCATCATAAAATTGTCCGCGCCGGGCTGGTCGGAAAGCGCCTCCGGGTTGACGCCCCAGGCGCGCGCCCATTTTTCACGTATCAATGGGTCAGAGACTTTTTCATAACCGGGATAGATGTTGCTGAGGCAGCCGAAATCGCTCGCGCCCTGTACGTTGTTGTGGCCGCGCATCGGATAGCCGCCGGTGCCTGGACGCCCGTAGTTGCCGGTCACCAGCAGCAGATTCGACAGCGCCGTGCTGGTGTCCGCGCCGTGGCTGTGCTGGGTAATGCCCATCGCCCACAGCAGGCAGACGCTGCCCGCCTGGCCGATCATCTCCGCCGCCGTGGTAAGCTCTTCCACGCTCAGGCCAGTGACTTCGCTGGCGAAGTCCAGGGTAAAGGGCGCCAGCGACGCGCGATACTCCTCGACCTGATTGACGCGCTGCGCCAGGAATGCCTCGTCGGCATAACCGTGATCGAACATATATTTCGCCATCGCCGAGGCCCACACCATATCGGTGCCCGGCTTGATGCGCAGGAACTGGTCGGCGCGCTCGGCCATCTCATGTTTGCGCGGATCCACCACCAGCAGCTTCTGCCCGCGATGCTTGTGGCTCTGCTTGATGTGCGAGGCGATAACCGGATGGTTCTCTGCCAGGTTGCTGCCGACGGTGATTATCAGATCGGTTTTCTGCAGGTCGCGAATGGTGCCCGCGTCGCCGCCGTAACCCACGGTGCGAAACAGTCCTTCGGTCGCCGGGTTCTGGCAGTAGCGCGACGAGTTATCGACGTTATTAGTGCCGAAAATCAGGCGGGCAATTTTCTGCGTCAGGTAGGCCTCTTCGTTGCTGGCCTTGCTGGAACCGATAAAGCCGATAGCGTCGCCGCCGTACTGACGCGCCACGTCGCGCAGCCCCTGCGCCACGCGATCCAGCGCTTCATCCCAGCTGGCTGGACGGAAGCGGCCGTTTTCGCGGATCAGCGGCGTGGTCAGGCGCTCCGGGCTGTTAACGAAGTCCCAGCCGAATTTGCCTTTTACACAGGTGGAAATGCCGTTGGCGGGCGCATCCGCGACCGGCTGCACCTTCAGGATATGCCGATCGCGCGTCCAGATTTCGAAGCTGCAACCCACGCCGCAGTAGGTGCAGACCGTTTTGGTGCGCTTAATTTCCGCCTGACGCAGCGCGTCATCGATCAGCGAGATGCCGGTGATCGGCTCCATGCCGATGCTGTTCTCCAGCGATTTGACGAAGTCGATCATTGGACGTTTCAGCCCTTCATCCATCGCGGTAAAGGGTCCCGCGTCGGGCTGCATAGTCTTCTCCAGTAGCGCGTTGCAGGGACAGACCGTCACGCAGTGGCCGCAGCTGACGCAGCTCGATCCGGCGATCTGGGTGCCGCCGTCCCACAATACGCGCGGATGCTCCTGGGTGTAATCGATGCTCAGCGTCTCATTCACCTCGACGTTCTGACACGCCTCGACGCAGCGTCCGCAGAGAATGCACTGGTCGGGATCGTAGGTGTAAAAGGGATTCGAGTGATCCTTGCTGGTGGGCTTGCGCTGGTAGGGGTAATACTGAATCGGGATATGCATATCCGCGACGGTGTTATGCAGCGTGCAGTCGCCGGTGTTGTGCTCGCAAACCGTGCAATAAAGCTCGTGGCGATTCAGGATGCGATCCATCCCTTCCTGCTGCGCGGCGCGCGGCCACTCCCCTTCGCTGTTGATTTCTAGTCCCTGGAAAGTGCGCAGCGTACAGCCGCGCACCTTTTCCCCGTTGGCTTCTACCCAGCAGACATCGCAGCTCTCCAGCGGCTGCAGCGCCGGGTGGTAACAAACGTGAGGCAATTTTTTTCCCTGTTCGGTGAGAAAGTCGATCAAGGGCTGATTAACGGCGCCCACCAGGGGTTCGCCATTATAAATAATGGTACAGGTTTTCTCTGACATTTAACGCCTCGTTCTCGACATTGCAATTGGCTTCTGCCAGCGTGCTTTTTGTTTGTTATGTAAAGTTATGTCTTCAGCTTAGCGACTATTACATTGCCTGCCATTTAACGGCTTCGTTTATTAACCACAGCCTGGTGGAAATAGCCGCATTTAATCTTGGGTTTACTCATAAAAAGTCAGCTATTTCAGCGAGGTATATTTATTAACGAGAGAGATCCCAAAAATTGTTAAACATTGCTAACCGTCGCGCTTATTTATCTGTCGCGCAGGATTTCTGACGCTTTCTATACTTTTTAGTCTGACTTGTTTCCAGCAAACGACATATATGCGACAGAGGTGAATAATGAAGGCACTAGTCTGGCACGGCGTGGGAAATATCCAGCTGGATAACGTTCCCGATCCGCAAATCGAACAACCGGGCGATGCTGTCATTCGTATTACCGCCTCGGCGATCTGCGGCACGGATCTGCATTTTATTCGCGGCACCTTTAGCGATATGCAGCCCGGCACCATTCTTGGCCACGAGGCGGTCGGCATCGTTGAACAGGTAGGCGACGAGGTGCGCAACTTCAGTCCGGGCGATCGCGTGGTGGTTTGCTCTACCGTCTCCTGCGGCGTTTGTCCTCCCTGCCGCGCCGCGCATACCGCACAGTGCGACAACGCTAATCCCAACGGCCCTGAGGCGGGCACCTGCTTTTTCGGCGGCCCCAAAGCCACCGGCCCGGTAAATGGTTTGCAGGCAGAGAAAGCACGCATTCCTTACGCCGCCAATACGCTGGTAAAAATTCCTGACGGGGTGACCGACGATCAGGCCATCCTGATCAGCGATATCTTTCCTACCGCCTGGTTCGGCGCCGAGTTAGCCGATATCACGCGCGGCGATATCGTAGTGGTGTTCGGCTGCGGACCGGTCGGGCAGTTCGCCATCGCCAGCGCCCTGCTGATGGGCGCGGCGCGGGTAATTGCGGTGGATTGTCATGAGGATCGACTGGCGATGGCGCGCCAGCAGGGCGCGTTCCCGGTTAACTTCGAAAGCGAAGATCCGGTGGAGGCGATCAAAATGCTGACCGGCGGCACCGGCGCCGACTGCGCCATCGACGCGGTAGGCGTTGACAGTCAGCACGCTCATCACGGCCCGGCCAGCGAGGAGGCCGAAGAGAAAGCGGAGAAATTCAGCGAAGAGGTGGCGCAGGTGGCACCGGAAACGCATCCGCAGGATGGCAACTGGGTGCCGGGCGATGCGCCGACCCAGGCGCTGGAGTGGGCGATCGCGGGCGTGAAAAAGGCGGGCCGCATCAGCATCATTGGCGTTTACCCTCCCGCGGCGGAGATCTTCCCCATCGGCAAAGCGATGAACAAGAACCTGACCCTGAAGATGGGCAACTGCAACCACCATACTCATATCCCCTATCTGCTGGAGCTGACGCGCAGCGGCGTTATCGATCCTGCCAAAGTGCTGACCAAAGTCGAGCCGATTGAGGATGTGATTAAGGCTTATGAGGCGTTCGACAAGCGCGAACCCGGCTGGATTAAAGTAGAGCTGGAGACCTGAACAGCCAGTGGGTCACTTTTGTGCTGCATTTAAGCTCTGACTACGCCCCGCTCGGGGCGTTTTTCGTTTAACTGGCACGGGTTATTCTCGGCACGGCACGGCGGACGACTGCAAAAACAGGCGTCGATACACCGCCGGCGTCATGCCGGTGCGCCTGGCAAAAGCGCGGCGCATGACGTCGCCGCTGCGGTAGCCGCACGCTGCCGGAATCGCCTTGAGCGGCAGCCGTCCCGCTTCCAGCAGTTCGCGCGCCTTTTCGATACGGGCATCCTCCAGCCAGCTTCCCGGCTGCATATCCAGCTCCTGGCGGAACAGACGTCCGAGATGACGCACGCTGAGATCGATATGCGCCGCTAGCTCCTGCACGCCGCCAATCTCTGGCAAATGGGCCAGCGCCCAGCGCTGCAGCTCCTGCAGCGCGGCGCGGCCGCTGAGCGATACGCTGTCGCGCCGGGCGAAGTGGCCCTGATTGACCGGCCGCCGGAAAAACATCACCAGATTCGCCGCTACCTCTTCCGCCACCTCGCGACCCAAATCCTCCTCCACCAGCCGCAGCGCCAGATCCAGCCCGGCGGTCACGCCCGCCGAGGTGCGCAGCGGCCCGTCAGCGATACAGAGCGCGTCCGGTTCGACCCGCGTCTCGGGGCAGCGCTGCGCCAGCAGATCGGCGCAGGCCCAGTGCGTCGTCACGCGCCGCTGTCGCAGTAGCCCGGTTTGCGCCAGCAGCAGCGCACCGCTGCAAACGGAGCCGTAGCGCTGGCTGCGCGCGCAGATCGCGCTCAGCTGGGCGCACTGCGCCTCGTTTAAAAAGCAGTGTTGCGCATCCGGCGCGCCCGCCACCAGCAGCGTATCGATCGGATGGCGACCCGCCTCGTGCAGCAGGAAATCGGCGCTAAGCCGCACGCCGGAAGAGGAGGTAATGGCGCTGGCATCCGCCGCCATTACGCGCAGGCTGTAAAACTGGCGACGCAGCGTGCGGTTCGCCTCGGCGAAGACGTCGAGCGGGCCGGAAACGTCAAGCAGCTGCACGCCGGGCAGCGCGAACAGGGTAACGGAATGAGACATGATTACGGGGTGTCCTGAACTGCAGTTATGTCCTGAATCATCGTTATAAGACAATTTGAGACAGCGATCATCCGTTTTATGCTCACTGGCAGCTAACCCAACGGAGAATCCTGATGAGCTTTCATATAAACGGCATTGCCATTCCTGACACGCAGCTCGCCCGCGACGCGACCGCTTTTATCCGCGACAGCGAATCCGATTTGCTGTTTCACCACTCCAGCCGCGTTTACTACTGGGGCGCACTGGCGGGCCAGCAGCGCGGGCTTAAGGTCGATCGCGAACTGCTCTATGTCGGCTGCATGTTTCACGATATCGGTCTCACGCATGAGCACTGCAGCTGCGACAAACGTTTCGAGGTAGACGGCGCAGACGCGGCGAAAGCTTTTCTGGCGGGTTACGGCATTGCGCAAAGCGATATCGACAAGGTCTGGACGGCTATTGCCCTGCACACGACGCCCGGCATTCCTGAATTTATGGCAGCGGAGATTGCGCTGGTGACCGCAGGCGTTGAAATGGACGTGCTGGGCATCCGCTACGACGAGTTTAGCGACGAGGCGCGCGAGGCGGTGGTAAGCCAGCATCCGCGCAGCGCCGCGTTTAAAGAGGAGATTATTCAGGCCTTCTATGATGGCATTCAACACAAACCGCAGACCACCTTCGGCAACGTCAAGGCGGATGTGATCGTGGACAAGCAGCCTGGCTTCGCACCGCTTAATTTTTGCAGCATCATTCGGCAGTCGCGCTGGCCAGGCTAAGTGGCGGCACTAAAAAAGCAGCCTCACGGCTGCTTTTTTTTCGCTTCATGTCAGGCAGGCTGCCCCTCCAGCCGGAACTGTTCGACCGACTGCGCCAGCAGAGAGGAGTGATCCTCCATCGCGCTGGCGGCGGCGGATATCTCCTGCACCAGCGCGGCGTTCTGCTGCGTCACGCTGTCCATCTCGTTGACCGCTACAGAGACCTGGCTGATGCCGCGGCTCTGCTCGTCGGAAGCGGTGGCGATCTCGTCGATAATCGCCTGCACCGAGGTCACCGCTTGGGTGATCTCCTGCATGGTGTCGCCCGCATGACGCACCAGGCTAACGCCGCTGTCAACGCGCTGCGTCGACTCTTCGATCAGCGAGGCGATATCTTTTACCGCCGCGGCGCTGCGCTGCGCCAGGTTGCGCACCTCAGACGCGACAACAGCGAAACCGCGGCCCTGCTCGCCGGCGCGCGCCGCTTCTACCGCCGCGTTAAGCGCAAGGATATTGGTCTGAAACGCAATGCTGTTGATGATGGCGGTGATATCGCCGATCTTGCGCGCGCTGTCGTTGATTTGCGCCATGGTCTGTACCACCTCGCCCACCAGCGCCTCGCCTTTGCGCGCGGTCTGAGAAGCATTTTCCGTCAGCGACGTCGCCTGATGCGCATTGGCGGCGTTGTGTTTCACCGTCGCCGTTAGTTGTTCCATGCTGGCGGCGGTCTCCTCCAGCGCGGCGGCCTGCTGCTCGGTACGCGACGCCAGGTTGATATTGCCTTTGGCGATCTCCTCCGCGCCGTCGCGCACCGAGGCGCTGGTCTCTTTAATATGGCCGACCATCGCGATCAGCCGCGCCTGCATGGTATGCAGCGCATAGAACAGGCTGCTCTGATCGCCCGCCTTCAGCGGAATGCGGGTATTGAGCTGTCCATCCGCTACCGCCAGCGCAAAGGCGGCCGCATCGGCGGGTTCACCGCCCAGCGGACGCAGCACGATGCGGCTGAAGACCACACCCAGCAGCAGGCTCACCAGCACAATGCTTGCCAGCATCATCCACAGGGCGTTGTGCAGCTGCTGACGCGCGGCGCTCATCACTAAGTCCAGCGGCGCGGCAACGCCCAGATACCAGACGTTGCTGCTGTTGCCGATAGCAATCGGCTGCCAGGTCATCAGCGATTTTTCGCCGAGCAGCGCATCCTCCTGCTCTGTCACCGCAGTGGTCAGGTGGCTTTTGTCGCCCTTCCACTGCTGGTTATTTTGCGCTTTATCGGGCGAAGAGACGATCTTACCGCCGCTGGAGAGCAGCATGGCGTAGCCCGCGCCCTGCCAGGGTTTGATTTCATTTACCCGCTGCTGCAGCTTCGCCAGCGAAATATCGGAAGTAACCACGCCCCACAGTTTGCCGCGATCGATAATCGGCGTAGTGATCGAGGTCAGCAGCGTCGGCACGCCGTTATAGGCATAGCTGTAAGGTTCGGTCGGGAAATCTTTGCGCGTACGCTGCGGCACCAGATAGTAATCTCCCTGGCCTGGCGTCAGATAGGAGGTCAGGGGATGCATTTTATAATTGCCCGCCTGATCGACATCGACAAACCAGGCGTAACGCCCTTCTGGCGCCTGGCCGCTCTGCGCGGCGAACTCGGCGTCGCGTCCGTCGAAAACATCTTTTTCCAGGATAACGGAAATGGAGAGGTAGTCAGGGTTGCTGCGCAGCGCATATTCAGCCAGCTTGTCGGCGACGTGGCGATCGTGCACGCCGGCATCCGGCAGCGCGATGATACTTTGCCCCAGACTCTGCGCCACATCGCGCGCATGGTTAAGGCTTTGCTCTACTTCCAGCGCCTTGCTGCGCGCAATCTGTTGCAGATACTCTTCCGCCAGCGTGCGCTGCGCCTGGCCCGACTGCCAGCTCAGCACGCCGATAGTGACGGCGAAGCCGGTGGCGATGGTCAGCGCGCCGGTCAGCAGCATCATGGCGCGGGTACTTAATCTCTTTTTCGGAACGCGATCCGCTTTCATTATTGGTTTCCCCACTTTTCGGATACAGGCGAATAAAACAGCAGCGCTGTTAAAAACCTTATCGGCGTGGGCGATTGAAACTTAAGCAGCTAAACGCGGGAATGCGGGGCAAGAGGGCGAACGCGCAGGCGTCCGCCCCGGATAGAAAAGAATCAGGCCAGCTTATTCAAGGCGTTAACCGCCAGCTGCGCCAGATACTGCGCGGTCGGGAAAAGCGCTTTATCGTCAACGCGGAACTTCGGGTGGTGCAGCGCCCAGGGCCCGCCGGAGCCGACCATCATAAAGGTGCCGGGGATCTTCTGCTGATAGAAGGCGAAGTCTTCGCCAATCGGGCTGGCGTCGATGCGGCGCGCCTCGAAACCGACGTCGCTCGCCTGCTCCAGCGCAAAATCGACCCACTCCGCGGTATTCACCACCGAAGGCGGGCCAGCGTGCCACAGGAATTCGATTTGCGCGCCGAACGCGGCGGCGAGCCCGTCCAGCAGCGCCCGGAAGCGCTGCTCGATCAACGCGCGCGCCTCGCTGCTAAAGGTGCGCACCGTGCCCTCCAGATACGCAGTATCGGGGATTACGTTCCAGGTGCTGCCGCTGTGGATCTGCGTGATCGAGACCACGGCGTTCTGATCTGACGGCACGTTGCGGCTGATCAGAGTCTGCACCGCGCTAATAATTTGCCCCACGATAATAATGGGATCGTTGCCCTCATGCGGTTTCGCCGCGTGCGCGCCTTTGGCCGCCACCTTGATTTCAAAGCGATCGACCCCTGCCGTCAGCGCGCCCTCTTTGCCGCCCACCACGCCCACCGGCAGGGTCGGATCGTTATGAATGCCGAAAATCACCGCGGCCTCGTCCAGCGCGCCGGTGGCGATCAGGTCGGGGGCGCCCAGACCAGTCTCTTCGGCTGCCTGGAACAGGATGCGCACGCGCCCTTTCAGCGACGCCGCCTGCTGCTGCAGCAGAATGGCTGCGCCCAGCGCGGCAGAGGTGTGAAAATCGTGACCGCAGGCGTGCATCACGCCCGCGTTCTCAGAGGCGAAGTCGACGCCTGACTCCTCTTCAATCGGCAGCGCGTCGATATCGGAGCGTACCACCACCAGCGGCCCCGCCGCCTCGCCAACCTCGGCCACCAGACCGGTTTTCAGCGGCAGATCGAGGATGCGGATGCCCGCCGCGGTCAGGGCCGCGCGGATTTTTTTAGTGGTTTCGAACTCCTGATTCGACAGTTCGGGAAAACGGTGCATGTCGTGGCGAAACGCCTGGATCTGGCTGGCAAGCGCCCGATCCTGCTCGCGGATCTCTTTCATATTATTTCCTTCCAGTGCGACGGCCTGCGGCAAAGTATGCGGCGGCACGCTTAAATATTGAAATCATCATTCGTGTCGATGTTAGTCATCTGGCGCAAAAAGCGGCGCGTTACCGGGTTGTCGGAGAAACTGATTACCTGTTCCGCCGGGCCCTGCTCGACGATATGGCCATCCGCCATAAAGATGACGCGATCGGCCACCTCTTTGGCGAACTGCATCTCGTGCGTGACGATGACCATAGTGGTCTTTTGCTGCGCCAGGCTCTTCATCACCTGCAGCACCTCGTGCACGCGCTCGGGATCGAGCGCGGAGGTCGGCTCGTCGAACAGAATGGCGCGCGGCTTAACCGCCAGCGCGCGTGCAATGCTGACACGCTGCTGCTGACCGCCGGAAAGGGTGATCGGATACTGATGCGCTTGCGGCGCCATACCGACCAGCTCCAGCAGCTGCATGCCGGTCTCGCTGGCCTGCGCTTTCGGCATCTTCTTCACCATGATCAAACCTTCGGTGATGTTCTCCAGCGCGGTTTTGTTGCGAAACAGGCTGTAGTTCTGGAACACCATGGCGGTCTGCCCGCGCAGCGCATGCTCTTCTTTCGCGCTGTAGCTGGCGGTGTCGAGCGCCACGTCGCCAATCTGGATCACGCCGGACTCCGGCTTTTCCAGTAAGTTGAGGCAGCGCAGCAGGGTCGACTTGCCGGAGCCGGAGGGCCCGATAATCGCCACCACTTCGCCTTCGCCGATAGTCAGGCTGATATCGTCCAGCACCACCTTGTCGCCGAAACGTTTATTGAGCTGTTTTACACTGATCATAAGAGCCTTAGCGTTGCAGTGAGTGACTGAGTTTTTTCTCCAGCAGCGCCTGCAGGCGGGCGTAACCGATAATCACCAGCCAGTAAATCAGACCTACTACGAGGAAGGTTTCAAAGTAGCGCAGCGACTCCGCCGCGATCATCTTGCCTTCGGCGAACATCTCCGAAACGCCCAGCGCAAAGGCGACCGAGGTATCTTTGATCAGCGAGATAAAGGTGTTGCCGGTGGCGGGCAGCGCATTGAGCAGCGCCTGCGGCAGAATGATGCGGCGATAGATTTGCGCCCGACGCATGCCGATAGAGAGCCCCGCTTCCATCTGCGTCGGATCCACCGACGCCAGACCCGCGCGGTAGATCTCCGCCATATAGGCTGAGGTCTTCAGGCTGAAGCCGATAATCGCGGCGGTGGTGGCGGACATGCCGGTCAGCGCCGGGAAGAGCTGCGGCAGGCCGAAGTAGATAATAAACAGCTGCACCAGCGACGGCATGCCGCGAAACAGCGAAATATAGAGCTCGACCAGCTTGCTCACCAGCATGGATTTGCTGTTGCGCAGCAGCGACAGCCCCAGGCCGATCACCATGGCGCACGCCATCGACACCACCGCCAGCATCAGGGTAACCGGCAGATAGCTGAGGATTTGCGGCGAAATTTTCAGCAGGTAATTAAAATCGAAATTCATAAAAAGCCCTTAACGACGTTTGCCACCCGGCGGTGGCAAACGTTGACAAGTAAACGCCAGGATTAGTGAGACGGCTGCGCGGTGATATCTTCGCCGAAGTATTTTTCCGAGATCGCTTTCAGGCGGCCATCTTTACGCATCGCATCGACCTCTTTGTCGAACGCGGCGCGCAGCTTGTCGCCCTTCTCATCTTTGTGGAACGGAAAGCCGACCGACTCGATTACCAGCGGCTGGCCGACAAACTTCAGCGGCAGCCCTTTCTGGTTGATCTCCGCCAGCAGAATCGGTCCGGAGTTGACGTAGCCCTGTACGCGATTGTTGATGGCGTCGTTCATTGCGCCGTCGCGACTCTCGTAGGTGCGGATGGTTACGCCGTTATCGCCGAAGGCTTTTTTCAGGTTGACCAGGTGGTTAGAACCCAGAACGCCGGCGATGGTTTTGCCGCGCAGGTCGTCCAGCGTGTTGATATCGGCGTTGCTTTTGTTGGTGACGATCTGACTGCCGTAATAGCTGTAAGGGGTGGAGAAGTTATATTTCGCCTGGCGCGCCGGGGTGATCGCCACCACGTTGGCCACCGTATCGAGCTTGCCGCCCTCCAGCTGGCCCATCAGGCCGCTGAAGTCAGAGGTGACCCACTCGATTTTGTAGTTCAGATCTTTAGCGATCGCTTCGGTGACCTCGACGTCGAATCCGGTCAGCTTGCCATCTTTCTTAAACGCGCCGGGAAAGCTCAGACCGGTCGCGCCGACGCGGATAGTAGAGGCGTCGGAGCCGCCCTGGGCCGATTTGTCGCTGTTGTCGCAGGCGCTAAGCAGTGAGGCCGCCATTACGACGGACAGTGCGATTAACCCTTTTTTCATGGTGATCTCCCTGGTTTCTTATCTGCAGCCGCGCTTAGCGGGCGTGCGGTGAATGAAGGTTTTTTTGCATGTAAACGGTGATGTGGCCTTTGCCGAGGTCTTTTTTGCTGACCTTCTCAAACCCCATCGCCTCGTAAAGCTGAATTAGCCACGGATGGCTCTCGGCGGTGCCAAGAGAATAGGCCGGCGCGCGCAGCTGATCGCGCAACACCGCCTGCTCCAGCCAGTCCAGCATCTTCACGCCCAGCCGCTGTCCGCGATAGTGCGGCGCGGTGGCGAACCAGCCGATATGCGGCAGCCCGAACGGGCCAGGCAGCGGCCCCCAGGGATAGCGCAGCGTGACCGACGCCACCAGTTCGCTGTCGCGGAACATGCCGTAGACGCCGTGAGCGGCGAGATGGCGCTGCATCTGCGCCGCATCGGCCGTAGCGGCATCGAATTTAATGCCCAGATCGCGCGCGGACGCATAGGCCGCATGCACCAGCGCGTAATAGGCCGCGGTATCGGCCTCGGTCAGCTGGCGGAAGCTGTCGCTCATGCCCGCATCTCCAGCAGACCCGACGCCTGCGCGGCGGCGATCACCTCATCCACCTTGCGCGGCGCCGAACCGAGATAGTTCACCGGATCGAGCCAGCGGTTCAGTTCGTCGTCGCTGATGCTGTTGTCCATCTGCGGATGGGCGCGCAGCGTCTCTTTGAAGTCGCGCTGCTGTTCCCAGGCGTGCATGGCGCACTCGTACACCAGGTGGTGCGCGGTCTGCTTGCCCATCTTTTTGCCCAGTTCGAACATCACTTTTTCCGACAGCAGCAAACCGCCCTGCATATCGAGATTGCGGCGCATGCGCGCTTCGTTCACCGTCATGCCGCGCAGAATGGCGATGGCGTTTTGCAGCTGCGCCGAGAGGTAAATGCAGATTTCCGGCAGCGCGATCCACTCGGCGCGCCAGCTCATGGCGTCGCGCTCGTGCTCGACATGCATCGATTCATAAATCAGCGCGGCGCTTTTCAGCACCGGCGCAGTCAGGCTGGCCAGCCCTTCCAGCGCGGCGGGGTTGCGCTTGTGCGGCATGGTGGTCGAGCCGATCTTGCCGGCGGAGAACGGCTCCTCAATCTCGTTGATCTCGGTGCGCATCAGGTTGTAAAGCTCGTTGCCGATTTTGCCCAGCGTGCCGCTGATCAGCACCGCCACGGAGGCGAACTCCGAGAAGCGGTCGCGCGCCGACTGCCAGCCGATATTCGGCGTCGCCAGCCCGAGAATATCGAGCGTGCGCTTTTCCACTTCCGGGCCTGACGGGCCAAAGGAGGCGTAGGTAGAGATGGCGCCGTTGATGTTGCCCGTGAGCGTGCGCGATTTGATCTCGTTAAGGCGGGTCAGATGGCGCAGGAACTCATCCAGCCAGACGGCCACTTTGAAGCCGAAGGTAGTCGGGAGTGCCTGCATGCCGTGAGTGCGGCCCACCATCGGGGTATGCTGATAGCGCCTGGCGACGACTGCGAGTTCATTCGCCAGCTGGGTCGCGTCGCGCTGAATAATGGCGAACGCGTCGCGCAACTGCAGTACGGTTGCGGTGTCGACGATATCCTGGGTAGTAGCGCCGTAGTGGATAAACTCACCCGCCTCGCCGCACTGTTTTTGCAGCGCAATCAGCGTCGGCATCAGGGAGTGTTTCATCTGCGCGCCCTGCTGGGCGATTTCGTCGATATTCAGCTTCGACGGATCGGCGCGTTCGACAATGGTTTTTGCCGCCTGCGCCGGAATGACGTCAAGTTCGCCTTCCGCCTGCGCCAGCGCAACCTCGACCTGCACCTGCTGCCGCAGTCGGTTTTGCTCCGACCAGACGTCGCGCATTTCTGGTGTACCAAAATTGTTGCCAATTAAAAGAAAATCAATAATATGTGACGCCATCGTTTTGTCACTTATGTTGTTTTTACAGAGCCTTAAAATAACACCTCTAAACGGGCCTGGCCGATAATGGAAAGGCATATGTTATAGCGGTAAGTTATAACTCTGTGGCAAAAGCTTCTCTTCTCACGGCTCTGTGCAATAGAGGGCAAACTAGCCTTAGCCCTTGCCAGACAAGGAAAGCACGCGGTGTTAACCTGAGGCATGTAAACAAAAATCAATTTTCTTATTGCGTTTTTGTTATAAGAAAAGAGCCTGGCGCCGCTCTTTTCAGAAAAGTTGCATTTCCCTTAATAATCATCCGGAAACAGGGGTTGATGCTGATTATCCTTTATCATGCGGCCTGCCATTCTGCCGCCACTCACGCACAGAGCATCGCAGTAGTTACCTGAAGAATTTTTCCTGAAGCAGGTGTCCGCGATATGTCTGAAGCGGACATTGCCGATATTTCCAGCATTCAGCCCTGCAAGTTACCTTTTTGCCACAATACGCATTTCCACCAGCGCATTTTCTGGAATGAATTCTGATACGCCTATGGCTGACCATGCCGGATAGGGGGCCTTTATATACTCATCTTTCACTCTGGAAAAAACGTCTATATGCTTTTTTAAATCAATATGAAAGGTGGTCATCTCCAGTATGTTTTCATAGGTTAAACCAGCGGCATTTAAATAAATGCCAAGTTTGTAAAACGCATCATGGAATTGTTCTTCAGGATGCTTACTTATAGGTTTGTCCTTACGGGCGGCGGTAACGCCTGACAGATAAACCGTGCCATCTGCTTCGATAACGGGAGAGAAGTGCCAGTCACTGAAATAATGCTGGAATTCTTCAGGAACTATCGATTTTTTCATGATGTTTCTCACCTGGATGACGTAATAAACCTCAGCCTATATCTACCCTAATGAGTGGCAATGAGCCAGAGGCTTGCCGAGTCTGTTTGTACTCCAGCGCGGGCGGCGGAGCCTTTCTAAAAACGTCCGCGTATCGATAGCGGGCGTTTTGGCTAAACCGCACGTTGTTACCAGCAATAGAGTAACTGTTCAATACAGGTTCCGTTTTATATGATTCACAAACCTGAATCTTTGATGAACAGATGCCTTTATGGAACAGATTACGATTGAACGCCTGACGGGCCTGATTGCATTTACGCGTGCGGCATCGCTCGGCAGTTTTTCTGCCGCCTCTAAAGCGTTGGGTATTTCTCCTTCAGCCGTCAGTAAAAGTATTGCGCGGCTTGAGAAGCAGATGAGCCTGACGCTTTTTACCCGCACCACGCGCTCTTTACATCTGACGCAGGAAGGCCGGGTGCTGTATGAAAAGGCGCTCCAGCTGCTACAGGAAGCTGAAAATATTCAGCAGGCTGTCATCTCTACCCGAAGCCGTCCTTCTGGCCTGCTGCGAGTGACGGCGCCTTGGCCCATTGCCGTGCATATACTGGCCCCAGCGTTACCCGCCTTTCATGAACGCTATCCTGATATTTTTGTCGATATTCGTAGCAGCGATCAGGTCAGCGATATGGCGGCGGAAGGCATCGATATCGCCCTCCGGGTAGGGAGTATTCCAGATTCGCGCCTGATTGCTCGTCGGCTAGGTCATCATCGCGTCTGCGCTTTTGCTTCGCCCTCCTATCTCAACCGCAAAGGTATGCCCTCGCATCCTGACGAATTAAAGGATCACGACTGCGTTAATTTCCGCTTTCAAAGTACCGGGCAGGTATTTCGCTGGTCATTTAGTATCGAAGATGAAATTGAGGAGTACCCGGTCAACGCCTGGATGATGGCGGACGCGAGCGAAATCGTGTCTGGCGTAATCGCGGCAGGCGGCGGCATTGGATTTTTACCTACCTATATGAGCGCCCATCACGTCAGAAATGGCGTTCTGGTGCCTGTGCTGCCGGCATACGCCTTCAATCGGGCCTGGATCACAGCGCTATGGCCTGAGAGCCGCCGCAACAGCCTTAACGTACGGGCATTTATCGATATGTTAAGCGAGGTGTTTGCGTCGCCAACCGCCTGGGAACAGGAACTGATGGCCGTGAAAGAACCAATCTGAATCTCTGCCTGGGTGCGAGCCTAAATCTATAACCTGATTTGTTCCATAATGACACTTACAAGGTGAGTATTAACGCCATTAAATCAGCAAATAAAATCTCCTAGTATGTCCGGGAAGAGTTAATAACCCACAACTGCATTCCCGGAGAAGAATATGAACATCACCAAAGACCTTCCAGTTACAGACAAGGCGCAGGGCATCGCTGGCAGCCATATCGTGATTTTTGGCGGCAGTTCTGGCATCGGCCTGTCGGCTGCGCGCCAGGCGAAGGAAGCCGGCGCCCGCGTCACTATTATCGGATCGGATGCGGCTCGCACAGCCAGTGTCGCTTTGCAGCACGGATTCGACTGGCGTAGTGCGGATGTTACCGATACAGAAGCCGTTAACGTCGCCTTGTCTGACATCGGCGCCGTGGATCACCTGGTTCTGCTGGCAGGGTCCTTTGTGGCAGGGAAAATTATGGATGCGAACACCGGCTATCTGCGCCGCGCGTTCGACGAGCGCATCTGGGCTTCGGTCGATATTCTTCGCGCGCTTGGCGAGCGGCTGAGCGAAACGGCTTCCGTTACCTTTATCTCGGGCATTCTGGCCGATCGCCCCAACGCCATCGGGACGGCTGTTCTGGCTGCCGCCTCCTCAGCGATGGAAGGTTTTGCCCGAGGCCTTGCGCTGGAGTTAGCGCCGCGCCGTTTTAATACGCTGTCGCCGGGCACCACCAATACGGCCCTGCTGGGACGTACGCTGGGCGACGCGCGCGACGGCTACGTTGCTTCCTTAAGCACGCAGCTTCCCTTAAAGCAGATTGTTTCCGCTGATGCGGCGGGCGCCGCCGTGCTGTTTCTCATGCAGAACCCGTTTATGAATGGCGAGGTGCTGCACATCGATGGTGGACAACGCCTCGTTTGAGACGTCCGGCTTTTGACCTGGAGATAAAAAATAATGCGTAAACTTTTTGAACCCCTGCAGCTGGGCGCTATCGCCATGCCTAATCGTTTTATTATGGCGCCTATGACGCGCGCTCGCGGCACGCGGGATAATGTGCCAACGGCAATAATGGCGGAGTACTACGCTCAGCGAGCGTCTGCAGGCTTAATCATTAGCGAAGCTATCGGCATTTCCAGACAGGGCCTGGGCTGGCCCTATGCCACTGGCATATGGAATGCAGAACAGATAGCGGGCTGGCAGCGCGTTACCTCGGCGGTGCATGCTGCAGGCGGCAGGATAATTGCGCAGCTGTGGCATATGGGCCGCGTGGTTCACTCCAGCATGGGCGGCGCGCAGCCTGTGTCGGCATCAGCAACCACCGCGCCGGGCCATGCTCATACCTACGCGGGAAAAACAGCTTATGAACAGGCGCGTCCGCTCGACCTCAGCGAAATCCCCGAGATTATCGAGCAGTATCGGCAAGCTGCCAGAAATGCCATCAATGCCGGCTTCGACGGCATACAGCTTCATGCCTCTAACGGTTATCTTATCGATCAGTTTCTACGCGACAGCGACAACCTCAGAACCGATAACTATGGCGGCTCAAGGCAAAATCGCATTCGTCTGCTGGCGGAGATTACCCAGGCGGTGTCAGATGAGATTGGCGCAAATCGGGTCGGCGTGCGCCTTTCTCCTAATGGTGAAACCCAGGGCATACGTGACTCCGATCCTGTGCCGCTTTTTCGCCTGGCGCTAGAGACGTTGTCAGATATAGGGATTGCTCACCTGGAGTTAAGAGAGCCACCCATTGATGGCACGTTTGGCGTGGGTGAGCAGCCTCCGCTGGCGCAGGCGCTGAGAGGCTCTTTTCGCGGTCCCTTAATCCTGAACTCGGACTTCAGCGTAGCCCGTGCTGAGCAGGCCCTGCTGGAGGGAACCGGCGATGCGGTCAGTTTTGGCCGACCCTTTATAAGCAACCCGGACTTTCCGTATCGTGTCGCTCAAGGACAGCCGCTTACGCCTGACGATCGCAACACCTGGTTTAGCCAGGGAAGAGAGGGCTACATTGATTACGCCTGGGGTGGCACTGATTAAATTGGCCTTACTGAGCCGAAATATCCCTGGTCCTGAGCCAGCCTGAGATTATCAGGCCAGGGTGTTTTTATTTAAATCGCATAAACACGCTGTAAGCCTTATTGGGTAATGGTGAATGTCCGCTTTGTGCCATAAGCGGCCATAATCGTTGCAAATTGATGCTCAAATGATGACGTGTGTTCTTAAAGGCGGAGACCTACTATTCGATGCCGGTTTTTATCAAACTTGTACAATCAATTATTCCAGCCTGATTTATGTAATGGCATAATCAGGCTGGCAAAAGTGAGGGTAAAGATGGATAAAACATCTAAAAATCAGATAGTAGATAGCGACATTGCACGTTTATTGCTTAAACACAGAAAGGCTCGCAACTTGACAGTAACTGAGCTTGCTCAACGTTCGGGCGTTAGTCAGGCTATGATTAGCAAGGTTGAACGAGGTACTTCTAGCCCCAGTGCAATGATACTTAGTCGTTTGGCTAACGCGATGAATATTACCTTATCAAAGCTTTTCGCAGAGCTTGAACTACAACAGAACTCACTGGTTCTCTTTTCTCATCAGCAACAGCACTGGACGGATGAGCAGTCAGGTATTACTCGCTGGTCTCTTTCCCCGGCAGGGGCATGTCCGGAACTTATAAGAGTTGAAATTCCTGCCATGGGTGAGCTGACGATACCCGCTTCGGCGAATGAACATCTTTCCGGGCAAACACTTTGGGTGCTGAGTGGCAGTCTTGATTTTCTGGTCAATAAACAGACTCATCATTTACGCGCCGGTGACTGTCTCGCCCTTACCTTTGCAAGCGAGTACCAAATGACTAACCCTGACAGTGAGCAGAGCTGTTCTTACATCGTCGCTTTTAGCCAAAAAGAATAATGAAATTTTCTCTGTCGCAATGGTTACATCTTATTAGCTGGTCTTAGATGCAACAGGGGGTATGGCCTCCCCTGATTGTCCCGCTCTGAACGCCCTGATACCTGAAAACCCATATGCTGATAAAACCCTACAGCCTGCTGGTTTTGTTCATTTACATCGACGCTTAGATCCGGATGCAGCGCCAGCGCATGTGAAATCAACCTTTTGCCAACGCCTAGTCCGCGAGCAGAAGCATCTACAAAAAGTGCCTCCAGATGACCATCATGCAAAAACATAAATCCCAGTGGTTGATCATCCCGATTTGTTGCAACCCATACAGGGGTTTTTGAAAAAAAGCTGACAACTTCTTTTTCGATTTCTTGTCGATCATGAGCTGTCAGAAAATCGTGCGTAGCATCTACGGAATTCTTCCAAATTTGTATAATTTCTGACGCTTCAGAGGGTCGGGATATTCTGATTACTAACATTTTTCAACCTTATGGTGATTTTTACCGGGTGCTTTAACGTACAAGAAGAGCCTGGTTAAATTTACTATAGTGAAATTAAATTCACAATAGTAAATTTAAAGCTCATATCGTTTGTTCCTTATGAGTAGTGCAAAGACTCTGCCTGGCCTGACCCTTTTTCATCATCTGCGACAAAGCTCCTGCTTTTAAACAAACGCCCGCTTCTCGCTCATACCCGCCCTCTAAGCCCTACGCATAAGCAGCTAAGTGCCACGTTTTTTGAATAAGCGAATGAGCGTCAGAACCAGTAAAACTTACTCAGCCGTTAGAGTTACTCTACTGCCAGCAGCAAAGAGTCCGTCAGAAACATTTGATCAGCACCGCCTTTTATCCCGCTATTCCTGGCTTGCGCCCAAAAACTGAAGGCCGCTTTCGCGGCCCTGAATCACCCACTAAAACCCTTGCTTATTTGTTCAACTCAGCAGAGATGTAGGCGCCATTATTGAAACGTGCACCTGTGATTTTGTATGAAGCACCTGCCTGATGTGCCTGAGCAGCAATCTGCGCTTCTGCAGCATCCAGAGTAGAGGCTGACGCGGTTACACTCTGAGCAAAACTACCGAATGAAACAGCAGAGAGAGCGATAACTGCAACGAAAGTTTTGATGTTTTTCATGATCTGTTCCTCAATGATTTATTTAGTTTGTAAGGCTATTTGCCTCGATGGATTAATCATGCGCTTACGACCCTCGGTTTAAAAGCAAAGAGATTTACTTAAAACATTCAAAAAATATGAATAAAAATTAGAGGCGTTTTTGCCGTAATAATCCATAAAAAAACCCGCCATTTAGACGGGTAATAGTGAGCCAGAATTTCAGTCATGCCGACGCGTCATGGCTGGATTAAACACACTAGTGAAGTATTAGCGCGCCTGCACCTGGACGACGCTCCCCAACTGGCTGCCGTCGCTTTTGGCAATCACAAGGTAGCGACGTTCATCCGCGTGATGGGCCTCCACGATTTGCCGTATCGGGCCAACCGCGTTAACAATGGCCGCGCCAGCAGGGTTAGTCATAAAGCGCGTCAATGGTTCCAGCTCACCGCTGCCGTCGGCTCGCGATGACAATGCCAGCAGGTAAGGTTGTTTGGGTGCTAAACCCGTCGCCGACGCCTGCAGAACCTGCGTTATCCCTTGTTCAAACAGTGAAACCGTTGTCGTCGCCTGCGCATTTTCGCCAGCCCCCACGCTTCTCAACTGGAGATGCACTGCCTGGCCGGCTATCCCCAGAGGCTGCAAGCCCTGTATGCCATCCCCTTGCGGCACAGCGCCGGGCACATAGGCAACAGCCTGCGGTGCCTGTCCAATCGGGATGGTAGCCACTCTCTTGTAAGTTGTCGTATCAATGGCTGCAAGCGCATCGGCATTCTCCAGACCGACATAAATACGCTTCCCGTCACCAGATGGCCACAGGCCGTGCGGGAGATTTCCGACCGGGATGGAGGCCACCTGTGAGAAATCATCCGTGCGGTAGACGTTGACTCGGTTCAGACCACCGACGGTGACCCATGCAAAACTGCCTTTCGCGTTTCCTACGATGTTGACGTGATTGGTGATGGGGCCGGTATCCAGCGTTTTTAATATGTTGAATGGCGGCCTTGCGTTAAAGACCTGGACTTTCCCCGTGTCCTTAAGGGTAAACCATACCTGTTTTCCATCGGGAGTTGCCGCAATGTTCGGGCAGAAAGGGCTGGCCTGTTTTACCGAGCCGACAATGTTGTGCGTACTGACGTCAACCACCACGGTTTCCGGGTTAAACGAAGAGCAAACGTAACCGTACCGCCCGTCGGGCGAAAAGATCTGCATGCCCGGACCGCCAGGCACTTTAATGCGCGTCTTCTCTTCACCGCTGCTGGCATCAAGTACCGAAACGTAGTCCTCGCCACGGACCGTCACCCACACTTCTTTTCCATTCGGCGTAAAGAACGCCTCGTGCGGAGAACGTCCCACGTAAGTGATATGCCTGACTGCGTTGGTGGCAGTATCGATAAAGCTCACCGAATTTGAGCCAATCGAGACCACTACCAGCGTTTTACGATCCGGTGAAAATCCCATGCCGTGTACCAACACCTGGCCTTTGTACAGGGGGCTGAGGTTTGCCGGCTGGGAATCGCCCAGTCGGATGACGCCGAGCAACTTATTACTGGCTGGATCGGTGACGGAGACCGTATTTGAGAACTGTTCTGCGGCATACACACGGTCATGGTGGCTGAGAGGGATCTCGGAGGCTGCAGCACCAAAGGGAGCCTGGCCTGCCATCGCGGGCCAGGCGGAGAACGCGACAGCGAAGGCAAGTCCGGTCCTTAATAACGTTTTCATTGCATCATCCTGTTTAGTGGGGTCTGTCAAAAGGAAGATCGGTGAGGGGTATCAGGGAGTTATCCCCTTTACTGGCGCAATCTGATCGGGAGCTGCCTGCGCAGGTGGCAGCGGTTTATTCAGTGCCTGATACATAGCAGTGATCTCCTGCTGCTGAGTGACAATGATTTCCTGCGCAATACGGCGAAGCTGCGGATTGGTGCCGTAGCGGAGTTCGCCGATGGCCATGTCTATTGCGCCCTGATGGTGCGGAGCCATCATCGCCACAAAATCCTCATCGATGTTACCTGTCGGCTTAGCCTCCATACCTGCCATCATCCGGTCCATCGCCGTCTGATTGTCCTGGATGAATGCGGATTCAGCAGCGTCCGACTGAGTAGCCTGATGAGCATGATCCTGTGCCTCAACATCCGCCATGAATAACAGCATCAGGGTAGGAATTAATTGATATAAGTTCATACGCATGCGTGCCTTTATTACAGAAAAATAAAAAGGAAAATGCGGCGTGCTGGTAAAAAGATTAAATAGCGTGACCACCTCATGGTTAAATGAGGTGGCTAATATAGATGAACTACAACTTAATAAATTCCAGCAAATCCTGGTTAAGTTGATCCTGATGCGTTGCCGCCAGACCGTGAGAGGCACCAGGATAAACTTTCAGCTCGGCATGAGGAATAATGTCAGCAGAGAGCAGGCCAGCATGGCTAATGGGGACGATCTGATCATCATCGCCATGAATGACCAGCGCCGGCACGGTGATTTTTCTCAGATCTTCGGTGTAATCCACTTCTGAGAACGCCTGGATACAGGCGTACTGACCGACAATCGAGCCTGACATGCCCTGATTCCAGAAGCTCAGGCGCAGACCTTCATTGATCTCTACCCCCTCGCGATTCATCCCGTAGAAAGGGATAGCGAGGTTGAGATAAAAGTCTGAACGGTTATCAAAGACACCTTTGCGAATGCCATCGAACACTGCCATATCGGTACCTTCAGGCCACTCAGCCGATGAAATCATGATGGGCGGCACCGCGCCAACCAGCGCCACTTTTGCTACGCGAGCTTCGCCATGGCGCCCGATGTAATGCGCGACTTCACCACCACCGGTCGAGTGTCCTACCAGTACCGCACTTTTTACATCCAGCTCATTCAGCAGCACGGCGAGATCATCGGCGTAGGTGTCCATGTCATTGCCGTAAGACGGCTGGTCGGAGCGACCATGGCCGCGACGGTCAAGCGCTATCACACGATACCCTTGCTGCAGCAGGAAAAGCATCTGTCCATCCCAGGCATCTGAACTTAGTGGCCAGCCGTGCGAGAAAACAACCGGCTGTGCATTTTTGTCACCCCAGTCTTTATAAAAAAGACGGGTTGTATCAGGTGTGGTAATAAAGCCCATTTCTTTTTCTCCGTTGATGATGTGCAGGTTATTCCTGGCCTGACGTTATACCCGAGAGAATAAATATCGTCTTTTACAACGGCATTTATTCATCGCTCTGATATGCATGGCGCAAGGCTAACTATCGACAAAATGAATAATCATGTCGTCGTTGTTATAAATAATTGATAAGGTCTGTCTGGTAGTGAATTAAATCTGCGCTAAGCCGCCGTCTACAAATATTTCCGCAGCATTAATAAAGCTCGCATCATCAGACGCCAGGAATGCCACGGTTTTACCGATCTCGTCCGGTTCACCCAAACGCCCTAAGGGTACGCCAGCAGCGAGCGCATCAAACAACCCCTGGCGGTGCTCTTCCGGTACAAGACCTCCCAGACCTGGTGTACGGACAGGACCCGGGCTAACGACATTGACGCGGATGCCACGTTCCTTCAGGTCAAGCGCCCAGGATCGAGCCAGATTACGCACGGCGGCCTTGCTGGCGCTGTAAACGCTGAAGCTGGCCGTACCTTTCGCCGCAGCGGTCGAACCGGTTAGAATGACGGAGGCACCGTTGGTCAACAGCGGAAGCGCCTTCTGTACGGTGAACAGCACGCCACGCACATTGGTGCCAAAAATACGGTCAAAATGCTCTTCAGTGATGGCGCCGAGCGGCATCATGTCACCGCCACCTGCATTTGCGAACAGCACATCAAGTTTTCCTGATTCGCCCGCAATGGTGGAAAACACCCTATCGAGATCGCCGAGGACTGCTGCATCCGCGCGGATCCCTGTGGCTGACGGCCCGATAAAGGCTACTGCCGCATCAAGCTCTTCCTGGCGGCGGCCGGTAATGTAGACTTTCGCCCCCTGCTCCGCCAGCTCCTGCGCTGAGGCCAGACCAATGCCTGAGCTGCCGCCCGTAACTAACGCGATTTTGCCTGACAGTTTTTTACTCATGTTGGAATTCCTTAATCAAAGTATGAATTAGCTATTAAAGTCAATTAGTTACAGTGAAGGCCAGCCTGCTGAGTTCGGTTAGCACTGTAACGTCATTAATGAGTGCGAAAAAATGCATGAATTCAGAAAACACTTTCCACGTGACTGGATAATCAAAAAATAAAGAGCAGCGTTATTTATTAAGAAAGACCCGGGCGCTCGACAACTTACCCGCGCTGACCGTAAAGACATCTTCTCCCCGTACCAGATACGGATTGTCTTTTGGACCATAACCCCAGGTCACACGGGCAATGCCGTGATTCCACTCGACAGCTGCCGGGGTGAAGATAAAGCCCGGATGCTGTGACTGAACTCTACTGATGGCGGCATTCACGCGGTCCACCCCTGCGTTCAGTCCGTCATAATCGGCAACGAAAAAATCTGACGAGTAAACCGCAGTAAAGGCTTTCTCTCGCTCAACGGCATCGGTGTTATTCCAGATAGCAAAGTGGCGATCGATCAGCTTCTGTAAACCTGCGGGTGCGATCTGTGCCGTGGTGATATTCATGGTTGTGTTCTCCGCTAATACGTAATTTGATCCGGCCAGCAGTGCCGCCAGCAGCAGGGATTGGGTAAGGACCTTTTTCATATCTGCGTCCTCTGTCAGTTTGCTGTTTTCGTTTTGCCTACCAGCTCAATCTGCGAGCCCCATGGCGTCAGGAAATAAAACCACTGGGTGCCGTCGGCGTTGGTCACTGGTTCATTCAGGGTTTTCAGTCCGGCTTTTTGAATCGCTTTAAAACTGGCGGGCACATCATGGGTTCTCAGCGCGATATGCGTCGCACCGTCATCATCCTGATGTGGACGTGTATGGTCGATTTGCGCACCGCTGTACTGGAACAGTTCGATTCCGGTGCCATCAGGCAGACGCATCATGACAAAACGCTTGAGGTCACTGGACTGGTGCCAGTTAAACGCCGCTTTCCACGCATCAGGGATAGCGCCAGGGGTGATGTCCGATTCAATCCTGCCGCCAAAAGTCGTCTGGAAAAACGCAATGGCTTCAGCCAGGTCAGGAACATTGATACCAGCGTGGTCAACGCCTGAAATGGTGACCAGCGGCATAGGGTCAGCGCTAAAAACCGGAGCAGAGAAACTGGCTGCGCCCAGCAGCAGAGAGGAGGCAAACAGCGTTGAAGCGATACGTTGAGTTTTCATGTCTTATATTCCTGTGATCGGTGAATTAGCTCATTGACGACAGCGATTGTTGTCGCGATGGAATAAGCATATCGACGTACGGCGACTTTCAAAATAGAATGGTTTGAAACTCATCATTGCAGATTTGAAATGAACAGATTCCCCGATTTCGAAGGACTCGCGATGTTTGCGAAAGTGGCAGAGGAAGGTTCTTTTGCGGCGGCAGCCAGGGTGATGGGAGTTTCCGTGCCCACCGTGTCACGTGCAGTTGCTCGCCTGGAAGAGCGGCTGGGCGGTCGGCTGTTTAACCGGACGTCGCGCCAGCTGGCGTTAACGGAGTTCGGTCAAAGCATGGCGGCAAAGGCGTCAGAGATGTATCGCCAGGCAGAAGAAGTGGAAAGCGAAGCCCATGAACTGTCGGTTCAGCCGCGGGGACAGGTACGTTTGGCGGTGCCCATGTCGTTTGGCTTGCGCTGGGTAACCCCCTTGATGCCAGAACTTATCCGTCAGTTCCCGGAGCTGAGTGTGGACCTGCATCTGTCCGATGCCTCGGTCGATCTGATTGCCGAAGGCTTTGATGCCGCGTTACGTATTGCCGCATTACCGGACTCTTCGCTGGTGGCGCGCAGGCTGTGTACCGTGACGCAATATCTGGTGGCCTCACCGGCGTATCTTGCTGAGCAAGGTGTACCGCAACATCCGCGTGAACTCACCTCCCGGCAGTGCTTCAGTTATGCCTATCGCGCCAGAAGCCAGGTATGGCGCTTTACGCATAATTCCGGCGCGCAGGAAGATATTGTCCCGAGCGGACCGCTGCGCGTAACCAACTCTGATGCACTGCTGCCACCCCTGCTGGCCGGTCTCGGGATTGCGGAACTGCCAGAATTTATCGCCGCGGAGTATCTGAAAGATGGCCGCCTGATACATCTGCTGGACGAGTGGTCAATGACACAAGGCGGGCTCTATTTTGTTACACCCACTTCGCGCAGCCGCCCGTTGAAGGTCAAGGTGCTGTCGGATTTCTTCGCCAGACATCTCAGTGAACCTGAATGGCGCTGGCCTGAGTGATCTTTTTTATCATTTCATTTATGAAATGATGGATTTCATTCTTTGTTATTTTGATTGCTTCTGAGTTTCAATATTGTTGCTTCACGCCGACGACAGTCGTCCGGCCCTGAAATCAGGAGCACTCTTATCATGAAAACTGCCGTTCAATTACTTCAGAACTACCTGGACAGTATCCAGGATCCTAAAGCCGCCGCGGCGCTTTTTGCCGCAGATGGCGTGCTGGAACTGCCCTATCTGCAAACGCTTGGCCTGCCGCACAGAGTGCAGGGGCCGGCTGAAATCGAACGCTTCATCGCCGGATTGCTGGTGAAAATTCCAGATTTCCGCTTCCGCAATATCCAGTTCTTTATCGATACCCCAACACAGGCCTTTGGCGAATACAGCGTAAAAGCCGAACTGGCGGGCACCGATCGGCTATACAAGCAGACATATGCCGGAAGGTTGGTAGCAGAAGAGGGAAAAATCAAACTGCTGCGGGAATCGCTGGATACCCTCGCCGCGTGGCGTGCATTCAGTGGCGAGCAGTCCGCCTGATGCGGTTTTTGCATGCGATATAAAGACAACTCGATATAAAATCTAAAAAAACAAAAGTTAAGGTTAACCCTGCTACTGTTGGGTCATAAAAAACGCGAAAGCACAGTTCCTTACCCTGGCATTGAAGTCGATGATGCTCTGGAAATATCTGAGTCTGTTGAAGTCTAAATTGCGAGGGCTGCAACAGCAGCCCTGTAACAGAAGCGGACCCTGACGTTTCATACCCTTGAATCTTATTTTAGCGATTCCGTTAGCGTAATAATCCACAACTCACTATCCGACTCCGGTTTCTTCAGCGGCTTCAGATCGATAGTCGTTGCAACCGGCTTATCATCTATCGTCAGTGTTCCCTGCTCGGTCAACCGGTAATCCTTGCGCTTCTTACCTTCAACCGGGTTCTTCATTACCGTTTTAACACCAAAGTCATTGTCATTAGTGACCGCCAGCGTTCTATTGTCGATCAGCGCCAGCCCTTCGGCCTTCTCCTGCTGCCAGCCGAGTTGACGTAAATCGACCACCTGCGTTTTAGCGGCAAGCTTAATACCGCGCTGGGCCAGCCTTTTCTCGTCGTCAAACTCCGGATATTCGCCAGGCTTATCAAAGGGTGAAAGCTCGCTAGCCGGGCTGAGATCCACCTTATAGACAAGGTTGCGCATGGCATCGTTTTTGTCGCTGCCCTGTTCTATCAGCAGGATATGCTGATTGTCGATCGCCACGATGTCGCCAATTTTTGCGTCGCTGTTTTTACTGTAAGCCTCGCTGTCGACAGGGTAACCATACATCGCGGTTTTTCCAGTGGCTGGATCGAAGCTCACCAGGCGGGTAAAACGCGCCTGCTTTTTACTTTTACCGTCGATATCCAGCGTGCTCTGCACCGCAGCCATGATGCGCCCATCGGGCATGCGGGTGATGCCCTCAAAGCCCCGATTGGGCTGACGCCATTTGAGTATGTTCGGCAGACCGTCCGCGATGGATCTCTCCCCTTCAGCGGCCCA